>Ga0181537_10000064_pt1 | contig 88752 bp, 66 predicted proteins | sample PEATcosm2014_Bin_39_FD_119765 | JGI IMG/M metagenome (GOLD analysis project Ga0181537, IMG submission 119765) | Peatland microbial communities from MTU Mesocosm Facility, Houghton, MI, USA - PEATcosm2014_Bin23_10_metaG | ecosystem: Environmental > Terrestrial > Soil > Wetlands > Peat | place... | reverse complement strand
GCAGCAGCGGCGCCGTGATCATGCTCACTCCGTCCGCGCCCCAGGCCGCCAGCGAGCCGCCGCCGGCCGGCGAAATCGCCACCACCGCGCGCAGACCCTTGACCGTGACGGCATCGTGCAACGTGCCGTCGCGCGCGTAAGGCAGCAGGAGACCTCCCGGCACGCGCTTGACCGCGCCGCCCTTGGGATCGAGCGCCGCACCGGCCGCGGTCAGCACGCCGTAGCCGCCCATGGAATATCCGACCAGTGCCGTGCGGGCAGGATCCACGAGGCCATCCGCGGCGAGCGTGCGTTGCAGCGTCAGCGCCACGAAGGCGATGTCGAGGGCGCGGCGCATCAGGGGCTGCGCGAACCGGCTCCGATCGGTGATCGGAGGATCGTCGTGGTGGATGGCGGCCACGACGTAGCCCTTCGAGGCCAGGTTCTCGGTGAGCCAGGTCATCGCGGCAGGGTCGTTGCTGTAGCCGTGCGAGACGATCACCAGCGGCAAGCCGGCTCCCGATGGATGCGCTCCGCGCACGGCAATGCCGGGAAACGAAAACCTCGCCGGCGCGGCGGGCGGCTCCGACGGAAGACTCGCCCTGTACACGGCGCGCGGCGCGCCTCGCTGCGGCCGCGCCGGATACCAAAGGTCCACGGTGATCGCGCGGTCGGCCAGCGGAGCCGTTCCCTTGGCCGCATCGAAGGCCAGCACGTCGATCTGATCATGCTGCACCAAGTGCAATGTCCTGACCCCGACCTCGGAATTCCCGAGGCGCGCGAGTTCCGGTGCATCGACGCCGAAGCGGCTGGGCGGCTCGCCCGCGACGCCTCGTCCCATGCAGGAGACGGCCATGGCCAGCATGATGAGCTTTCTCATTCCGGCCGGACCCGCTCTGGCAGGACTTGAAGCAGCGCGGGAAGTTCGGCCAGCGAATCGAGCAGCGAGTCGCAGTCGAGGGTGCGCGGGTCCCGGCCTTCGTTGTATCCGTACGTCACACACACCACCGGGATGCCGGCGGCGCGTGCCGCCAGCACGTCGTTGACCGAGTCGCCGACCATCAGGGAGGCGCAGGCAGCCGCCCGCAGGGACTCGCACGCGAACAGCAGGGGCTGCGGGTCCGGCTTGCGCCGCTCGCAGGTGTCGCCGCCGACCACGGCATCGACCCAACGGGCGAGACCCAGCCCCTCGAGCAGAGCGGCGGCGAATCGATGCTGCTTGTTGGTGACCACCGCGGTGCGGACTCCCGCCTCGTGCAGCCTGCGCAGCGATTCGGCGGCGCCCGCATAGGGCCGCGCGCTGTCCTCGTTCGATTCTTCGAGTTCGCCGTAGTGGTGAAAGAAGCGCTCGACCATGGCGGCCTGGCCCGCGGCGTCGACGATGCGGCCCTGCGCGGCCGCGGCACGCTCGATCAGAATCGGCGAGCCGCGCCCGATCATGCGGCGCACCTCCTGCTCGGCCAGCGGCCGCCACCCGAACTCGAGCATGGTCCGGTTGAGCGCCAGGGCGATGTCCGCGGCGGTGTCCAGCAGCGTGCCGTCAAGGTCGAACAGCACCGCTTCGAGCGGCAATCCGCGCCATTGCGCGCCGTGCTGCTCAGACATCGAGGTCGATGCTGATGGGGCAATGATCGCTGCCCATGACAGTCGGATGAATTTCGGCGCTCTTCACCGCGCCGCGCAGCCGCTCCGAGACGAGAATGTAGTCGATTCTCCACCCGATGTTGCGCGCCCGCGAATTGGCGAAATGACTCCACCACGAATAGTGTCCATTGCCCTGCGTGAACAGCCGGAAGGTGTCCACGAAACCCGCATCCACGAAATTCTGGAACCCCGCGCGTTCCTCGTCCGTGAAGCCCTTCTTGCCGCGATTCGGTTTCGGGTTGGCCAGGTCGAGCTCGGTATGCGCCACATTGAGGTCGCCGCAAAAGATCACCGGCTTGGCTTTGTCCAACTGCTTGCAATAGGCGAGGAAGGCAGGATCCCAGTGCTTGGAACGCAGCGCCAGACGGCTGAGGTCATCCTTGGCGTTCGGCGTGTACACCGTCACCACGTAGAATTTCTGGAACTCCGCCGTCATGACCCGGCCTTCCTCGGCGCTGTCGCGCTTCAGCTCGTCGGCGAATGCGAAGCGCCGCGCGAATTCGCTCGGGAAACCGTTGATCACCGACAGCGGCTCTTGCTTGCTGAAAATCGCGGTGCCCGAATAACCCTTCTTCACGGCGGAATTCCAGTACTCGCGATAGTCGGGCAGATCGATCTCGAATTGTCCGCGCTCGGCCTTGGTCTCCTGCAGGCACACGATATCTGGCCGGTAGCCGTCGAGGAACGGTTGGAACAGCCCCTTCTTGAGCACGGCGCGAATGCCGTTGACATTCCAGGAAAATATTTTCATGGCGAACTCTAGCGCAGCGCCCAGCCGGCGCCCAGCGCCTTGTAAACGGCGACCAGGGACGTGGCGGTATCGGTGCGGCTCTGCGACAGCAGCAGTTCCGCGCTCAAGGCCGTGCGCTCCGCGTCCAGCACCTCGAGAAAATCGATCAATCCGCCCTCGAATCGCCGGCGCGCCAGATCGGCCGCCTTGTCGCTGGCCGCCGCCGCCACGGCGAGCGCCTCACGCCGCGATTGCGAACGGCCATAGGTGATCAGCGTCCCCTCGGTATCCTCCAAGGCGTTCAGCACCGCCCCCTCGTAGCCGGCGAGGGCTGCATCGGTCTGCGCCCTGGCCGAGCTGATCCGGGCGCGCACCCGGCCCAAGTCGAACGCCGCCCAGGTGATGCTCGGTCCCACCGAAAAGATCCGCGCCTCGCTCTGTCCGAAGTCGCCGAATGTCGGCGCCCAGTACCCCACTTCCCCCGTCATCGTGATCTTGGGAAACAAATCCCCCATCGCCACGCCGATGCGCGCGGTGGCGGCCGCGAGCCGCCGCTCCGCGGCCCGCACGTCGGGTCTGTGCCGCAGCAGCTGCTCCGGCGTGCCGATGGCGTTCAAGGTCGGCAAGGCGGGCATCGGCGCCTGCGGCGATAGGCGGTCGTTGAGCGCCGTCGGCTGCCGGCCGGTCAACACGCTCAACCGGTAGATGGTCGTCGCAATCGTCGACTGCAGGGTCGGGATGGACGCGAGGGTGGTCTGCCACTGAGCCTCGGCTCGCGAGGTATCGAGTTCGTTGCCTCTGCCCGCCTCCAGACGGGTCCGCGTGAGTTTCTCCGTGCTCAATTGATTGTCGGCGTTTCGCTGGGTGAGGGCGAGCTGGTCCTGAAGACCGCGCAGCACCAGGTAATCACGGGCCACCTCGGCGATGACGCTGACGCGCGCATCGCGCAGCGTCGCCTCGCTCGCGCCCACGTCGCCGCGCGCCGCTTCGACATTGCGCCTGACCCGGCCGAACAGATCGAGTTCCCACAAGCCGTCGAAGCCCGCCTGCGCGGTGTCGAACTCACGGTCATGCTGATCGTAACCCGGCAGCTCCTGCCGGGAGTCCAGGTTGTGTGTGTAGCTGCCCGCGAGCGTGACCGTCGGAAATTGATCGAATCCCACCAGCCTTCTCACGGCCCGCGCCGCGCTGAGATTGGCTTGCGCCGCCGCGAGGTCCTTGTTGTGGGCAAGCGCATCGTCCACCAGGCCGTCGAGCAGCGGATCGGCAAATGCCGTCCAATACCGCTCCAGGGTATCCCCCGACGCAAGTCCGGGCTCTGCCGCGTTCGCGAATTGCGCGTCGACCGCGGTCTGCGGCCGGTGGTAATCGGGACCCACCGCGCAGCCGGCGAGCAGCGCCGCGCCTATGAGGCCCCAGGCCAGGCTATGCACGCTCCGGTTCCTCCTCGCCGGCGGCCATGGGCGGCGGCTCGGTGCCCAGATTGCGGGGTCTCTTCAGCCACGCTTCGATGGTCACGAAGAACACCGGCGTGAGGAACAGGCCGAAGGACGTCACGCCCAGCATGCCGGCGAACACCGCAATGCCGATGGCCTGGCGCATCTCGCTGCCTGCGCCGCTCGCGGTCACCAGGGGAATCACGCCCATGATGAAGGCGAACGAGGTCATGAGAATGGGACGCAGCCGCAGCCGGCACGCTTCGATCGCCGCGTCTACCGGCGCCAGGCCGTGCACCACCCGCTCGCGCGCGAACTCCACGATCAGGATGGCGTTCTTGCAGGCCAATCCCACGAGCACGATGAAGCCGATCTGGGTAAGCACGTTGTTGTCCGACCCTTTCAGCCACACACCCACCATCGCGGACAGCAGGCACATGGGCACGATGAGAATCACGACCAGCGGCAGAGCCCAGCTTTCGTACTGCGCCGAGAGAATCAAGAACACCAGCATGACGCAGATCGGGAATACGAGCAGCGCGGTGTTTCCCGCGGATTTCTGCTGAAAGGTCAAATCCGTCCACTCGTAGCCGAAACCGTTCGGCAGAGTCTCGCGCAGCACCCGCTCCATCGCGGCGCTGGCCTGGCCGGAGGAAGTGCCGGGAGAGCCCTGGCTGTTGATATCCGATGCCAGATACACATTGTAGTGCGAGACGCGGTCCGGTCCGGATTCGAAACGTACATCGGCCACCGCTCCCATGGGAACCATGTCGCCGTGGGTGTTGCGCATTTTCAGGTTCGCGATGTCTTCGGGCTGATTGCGGAACTGCGGTTCCGCTTGCGCGTACACGCGGTAGGTGCGTCCAAAGCGGTTGAAATCGTTGACGTAGACCGACCCCAGGTACGCCTGCAGCGTATCGAACACCGTCGACAGCGGCACCCCCTGGTTCTTCGCCTTGACCCGGTCCACCTCCGCGAACAGCTGCGGCACGCTGTTCTGGAACGTCGAGTAGGTGGCATAGGGGTTGAGCTCGGGCTGCTGCCGGGACTTGTTCAGGACTTCCGCGGTCACGCGCGCGAGTTCGTCATAGCCGTGCGCGCCCCGATCCTGCAGGTAGAGCTTGAAGCCGCCGGTGTTGCCCAGCCCCTGTACGGGCGGCGGCGGCACGGCGAATATCACGGCGTCCTGAATGGCGCCGAATTTCTTGTTGAGCGCGGCGGCGATCGCGCCCGCCGACAAGTCCTTGGTCTTGCGCTCATCGAAGGGCTTGAGCGGAAAGAACAGCACCGCCGCATTGCTCAAATTGACGAAGCCCTGCACCGAGAGACCCGAGAAGCCGATGACATGATCGATGCCCGGCGTCTCCTTCGCCAGCTGCGACATTTGCCGCACCACTTGCTCGGTGCGGTCGAGCGAGGCGGCATCCGGCAATTGCACGATGCCGATCAGGTACTGCTTGTCCTGCGCGGGGATGAACCCGCCCGGCACTACGTGAAACATGACCCAGGTACAGCCCAGCAAGCCGGCAAAGATGACGAGCACCGATGCACGGATCGCCGCGATCCTGCGCACGCCGCGGCCATAGCGCTCCGAGGCACTCTCGAAGCCGCGGTTGAACAGCTTGAAAAAACCGCCCAGCACGCGGTTGATGCCGCGCTGGAAGGCATCCGGCGGCGCCCCCCTCGGCTTGAGCAGCAGCGCCGCCAGGGCGGGCGACAGAGTGAGCGAGTTGAACGTGGAGATGATGGTGCTGGCGGCGATGGTGATGCCGAATTGGCGGTAGAACTGGCCGGTGAGCCCGCTCACGAACGCGACCGGTATGAACACGGCGCACAGCACCAGCGCGATGGAGATGATGGGCCGCGTCACCTCGCCCATGGCCGCGTGCGCCGCCGCGTGCGGATTCAGTCCCTGCTCGATCTTTCGTTCGATGTTCTCCACCACCACGATGGCGTCGTCCACGACGATACCCGTGGCGAGCACCAGGCCGAACAGGGTCAGAGAATTGATCGAGAAGCCGGCCACCAGCAATGCGGCCAGCGTGCCCACGATGGCCACCGGCACCGCGACCAGAGGAATGACGCTCGCGCGCCAGGTCTGCAGGAACACGACCACCACCAGCACCACCAGCAGCACCGCCTCGAACAAGGTATGCACCACCGCCTCGATGGAACTGCGCACGAAGACCGTCGGGTCGTAGTCGATTTCGTAGCTCACTCCCTGCGGAAAGTTCTTCGCGAGCTCCTTCATGCTGGCGCGCACCGCATCGGACAGCTGCAGCGCGTTCGCGCCCGGCAGCTGGAATACGGGAATCGCGACCGCCGGGGCGCCGTCCAGCATGCTGCGCAGCGCATAATTGTCCGGCCCGAGTTCGAGCCGCGCGATGTCGCGCAAGTACGTCGTCTCGCCGTTCGCGCCGCTCTTCACCACGATGTTGCCGAACTCCTGTTCGGTCTGCAGCCGGCCCTGAGCATTGACGATGTACTGGAACTGGGTTCCGGGAAGCGCCGGCTGGCCGCCGATCTGGCCGGCCGCCACCTGCACGTTCTGTTCGCGCACGGCCGCCAGTACCTCATCGACGTCCATGCTGCGCGCAGCGATCTTGCCCGGGTCCAGCCACAATCGCATGGCGTAGTCGCCCGAGCCGAACACCTCCACGTCGCCCATGCCCGGCAGGCGCGCCAGCACATCCTTGATCTGGATGACCGCATAATTGCGCAGGTACAGCGAGTCGTAGCGGCCGTCCTTGGAGCGCAGGAACACGACCATGGTCAAATCCGGCGAGCGCTTCTGGGTGACGAGGCCGATCTGGCGCACCACGTCCGGAAGGCGGGTCTCCGCCTGCGAAACCCGGTTCTGCGTCTGCACCTGGGCAATGTCGAGATCGGTGCCCAGCCTGAACGTCACCGTGATGGAGAAAGCCCCATCGGGGGTGGCCGTGGAATTCGTATAGATCGCGTTTTCCACGCCGTTGATCTGCTGCTCGAGCGGCGTGATCACCGTCTCCGCGATCGTCTTCGGCGAGGCGCCGGGATACTGGCCGCTCACCACCACCGTGGGCGGCACGATCTCGGGATACTCGCTGATCGGCAGCACCGGCATGGCGAGCAGCCCCGCAATGGTGATCAGGATGGCGAGCACGGTGGCAAATATCGGCCGCTCGATGAAGAACGAAGAGATATTCATCGCCGGCCGGCCCTAATGGGATGCCGGCGCGGCGGCGGCGGCGCCCATCGTGACCCGTTGCGGGGTTACCGTGACTCCCGGGTGCACGCGCTGCGCCCCGTTCACCACGATCACGTCTCCCGGCTTCAATCCCTCGCGCACGACGCGCAGGCCGTCGATCATGCGTCCGAGCTTCACCTGGCGGTACACGATCTGATTATCGGGTCCGAGCAGCAGCACATATCTCTGGCTTTGGTCGGTATTGACCGCGCGATCCTCGATCAAGATCGCCGAATACTCCCCGCTCACCAACAATTGCACGCGCGCGAACAGGCCCGGCGTGAATCGACCGTCCTGGTTCCGCAGCACGGCGCGCGCGCGGATCGTGCCGGTCTGCGGATTGAGCTGATTGTCGACGAAATCGACCGTGCCGGTGTGCGGAAAGCCCTCCTCGTTGGCAAGGCCGATCTGCACCGGATTTTGCGATGCGTTGGAGCTCGGACCCACGCCGGAATGCGCCGTTTGGGTGTAGCGCAGATAGCTTTGCTCATCGGCGTCGAAATACAGGTAGATGGGATCCATCGACACCACCGTCGAGAGCAAGGTGCCGCCGTTGCTGCCGCCGGTGACGAGATTGCCGCGCGTCACTTCCGCGCGGCTGACCTTGCCCACGATGGGGCTGATGACCCGGGTGAAGCTCAGGTTGAGCGAAGCCGCTTCGAGGGCCGCCGCGGATCCCGCCACATTGGCTTCGGCCTGGGCAAGCGTGCTCTTGCGCTCGTCCAACTCCTCTTCGGAGACGGCGCCGCTGTCCTTCAGACGCTGCACGCGCACCATTTCGATGCGCGCGAGGTCGAGCGCGGTCTTGTAGCGCTTCAAGTCTGCGGCCGCACGGTCGTAATCAGCCTGGTAGGGACGCGGGTCGATGACGAATAACAGGTCGCCGCGTTTGACCTCGCTGCCCTCGGTGAAGGCGACCCTGTCGATATAGCCCGATACCCGCGGGCGGATTTCCACGCTCTCCACCGCCTGCAGCCGGCCCGTGAACTCGTCCCAATCCTTGACGCGTCTCTCCAGTACCTGAGCCACGCTCACCTGGGGAGGCGGCGGTGCTGATTGGGCGCCGCCCCCGGACTTCCCGCAGCCGCCGGTGAGCAGCAGAGCGCCGGCAATGACGCTTCCGAAGCCTCTAGCAATAGTCCTTACCACCCGTACTCCTGAATCCACGGCCCTCCCTTGATGTTCATTTCAACACAGATGCCCTGGCATTAAGTTAAAAAATAATGGCGGTTGGTGTCCGGTTGGCGGGCCACTCTTACCGCAAGACGTTCAAAGCCCGAAGAGCGGTATTGATCTTACGCGAGGGCGTCCCATCCAATTCGATTTTAGCGACGCGAAGCAACAGTGCCTTGAGGATCGCCGTCATTTCCAAGCGTTGTTGGCACAGGTGTTGTCGCTGAGCTCAACGGCGGCCTCGCATATGTCGGCCACCGACATAGCGCCTTTTTCCAAGTTCTGCGTGGCGACGGGCGCGTATTCAGGAATTGGTGCCAAATGGCCGCAAACCATAAACTAGACAAACGTCATTGACAATCATTCGCATTCGCGTTTACAATAGCGCCATGATCATTTGCATCTGCAAGGCGGTTTCCGACAGGCACATCAAGTCCGCGGTGAACAGCGGCTGTACCAGCCTGCGCGACCTCACCCGTGATCTCGGGCTGGGCACCTGCTGCGGCAAGTGCCTCCCGGAGGCGAAGGCGGCTCTGTGCGCCTCGCTGGATGCCCACGCCGACTCGGCGCGCTCCTACTTTCCGCGCACCGGCACGGAATTCGCCGTCTGACGCGGCGACGGATGCCTTCAGAGGGCATCCGGGCATACAATCCCCGCGTATCTTAAACGCAATTCAAAAGCGCAATTCAGGCGCCAATCTCAAGGGGCTACCGTGCAGGGCGACGCGAAAGTCTTGGAGTTCCTCAACCAGGCGCTCAAGAACGAACTGACCTCCATCAATCAGTATTTCCTGCACGCCCGCATGCTCGAGAACTGGGGTATGAAGCGCCTCGGCAAGGTCGAGTACGAGGAATCGATCGACGAGATGAAGCATGCGGACCGGCTGGTCAAGCGCATCCTGTTCCTCGAAGGGCTGCCGAATCTGCAGGATCTCGGCAAGCTGTTCATCGGCGAGGACGTGAAGGAGATACTGCTGTGCGACCTGAAGCGCGAGATGGCGGCGCACCCCTTGTACGACGCCGCCATTGCGCACTGCGAATCAGTCAGGGACTTCGTCACCCGCGAGCTGCTGGTGCACATCCAGAAAAGCGAGGAAGAGCACATCGACTTCATCGAGGAACAGCTCGGGCTGATCGACAAGATGGGACTGCAAAATTACATCCAGTCCGCCACAGGCGAGTTGGGCGAAGGCGGCGCTTCCTGAGGCCGGCCAGCGCCGCCGGTTAGCCGGGCGCCGCCTAGCCGGCCGCGGCTCGCGGCTCTCTTCCCGTGTCCGAACCCAGCCACTTCTGCAGCATCGCCGCCAGCACCGAGCGGTCCACGGGCTTCGCCAGAAAGTCGCTCATGCCGCTCGCGAGTGCGCGGGCACGGTCGTCGGGAAACGCATTCGCGGTCATCGCGATCACCGGAATCTCATGATCGAGCACCGCGGAGCTGCGATCGCGAATGATGCGGGTTGCCTCGAATCCGTCCATTTCGGGCATCTGGCAATCCATGAGGACCAGGTCGTAGACGGACTTGCCGAGCATCTCGATTGCCTCGCGCCCGTGCTTGGCCAGGTCGACCCGGTGCCCCAGCTTGGTCAGCATGTAAACGGCCACCCGTTGATTGACGAAATTATCTTCCACCAACAGCAGACGGCTGCCCCCCGCCTGCACCGAGCCGTGAAGCGGCGGCGGCGGGATCGCCGGCAGCGGCACCGCCAGGGCGGTCACGGGTGCCGGCGCCCCGGTCCCTTGCGCCGGTGCGGGCGCGGCGGGCGGCGCTGATCCTCCGGTTTCAGCGGCGGCCTGCGCCGCATGCAGCGGCAGCGTAAACCAGAACGTCGAGCCGACGCCGGGCCGGCTGCTGACGCCGATCGCGCCCCCCATCAGTTCCACCAAGGTCTTGCTGATGGCGAGTCCGAGACCCGTCCCGCCATAGCGCCGAGTCGTCGAGGAATCCGCCTGCGTGAAGCGCTGAAACATTCGGTCCAATTGCTTCTCGGCGATGCCGACGCCGCTGTCGACCACGCTGATCTTGACCTCGGGTCCCTCGAGCCGCGCAACCTCGATGCGCACCGCGCCGCGCTCGGTGAATTTGACTGCGTTGCTCGCCAGATTGAGCAGCACCTGCCGCAGCCGGACCGGGTCTCCCTTGATCATCCTCGGCAGCGTCGGATCATACGACAGGACCATGGTCAGTCCGCGCTCCGTGAACGCCGACTGAAGAATCTGGCGTACCTCATCGCATACCGAACGAAGATCGAGATCGATGTGCTCGACGGTCATCCGGCCCGCCTCGATCTTCGAGTAATCGAGCACGTCGTTGATGATGGTGAGCAGCGCGTCGCCGGAACGCTGCACCGTCTGGGCGAAGTCCCGTTGTTCGGCGTTGAGCGGCGTTTCGAGCAGCATATTGACGAAGCCCAGCACGCCGTTCATGGGCGTGCGGATCTCGTGGCTCATCATGGCGAGAAATTCGCTCTTGGCCCGCGACGCCGCTTCGGCGCGCCTGGCCTCGACCTCGGCCTGCCGCTTCGCATCGGCCAGCCGCGCCTGGACGATCAAGTCGCGGCGCCGCGACCTCGCGGCGGTCCGGCTGAGCCGGTGGACGACGCAGCCCGCTAGCAACGACAGCAGGGCGACGGCGGCGACGGCGCCGATGCCGGCGCGCCGGATCGCGGCGATGCGCGCATCGAAATCGCGCACCCACATGTCGACGCCGATCACCCCGACGAAGCGGCCCTGCGAGTCGAAGAACGGCGCGTATGCGCTCATGTAGCTGCGCACCGCCTCCTTCACCGGTTCCGAGTTGACCGCCACCTCATGCTGCTCGAGTGCGCGGCGCAGCGTCGGATCGAAGGTGTCGTGCGGCGCCATGATCGGATCCGGCGACTCGCCGTCGCCGTCGACGTGATATAGATAATCCGTGCCCAGCACGTAGTAGATGCGGTTCTTGTCCAGGATGGCCGTATAGACATAGATGATGTCGGACGTGGCCTTATGGAATTTGACGAGCGGCGCCAGCAGGGCCAGGTGGTCGGAGCCGCCGGCTTGCGCCTGCGACTTCAGCAGCCGGTGCCGGTCGCCGTCGACCAGCGTCGCCGCGACGCGGGCCAGCTGCTTGAGTTCGGTGCGCACGGCGTCCAGCTGCGCCTGCCACGCCGAGTGCCATAGGTAGAACAGCCCGAGGGAGGAAATCAGCATGATGGCGCATCCCGCCAGCACCCCGTGCAGCAGCGGACCGTCGAACCTTCCGAAAAGGCGTTTCAAAATGTGCATGGTCCAACGCTAGGTATCGGCCCGGCATGCCGAAGCTGTAGCGTACGAGGTAGCCGGCGCGCCGCGTAGCGGGTAGCCCGAGAACTGCGACGCCCATCAACAAACTTGCAATTTTCAGACCCTGCGGGTTTCAATTACGGCCCAGGGGACCGCCGCGCGGCGTGCATGGGCGCGAATCGACAATCGGGGGCCATGTGCTCAAGAGAATTCTTGTCATCCTCGTCGCCGTGCTGATCGTGCTCGCAGCGGTCGGCATTCTGCTGCCCCGCAACACGCATATTCAGCGCTCGGTGACCATCGACAGACCGGCGAGCCTGATCTACGCGACCGTCAATTCGTTCCAGCTCTTCCCGCAATGGTCGCCGTGGCAGAACTTGGATCCGAACATGCAACAGACCACCGAGGGCGCGCGCGACGGCGTGGGTGCGAAACTGCGCTGGTCCGGGAATGACAAGGTGGGCAGCGGCACCCAGGTGATCACCGCCTCGATTCCCAATGAGTCGGTCGCAAGCGATATCGACTTCGGAAAAATGGGCACGGCGAAGTCCATCGTGCTGCTGACGCCGCAGGGTTCCTCGACCCTCGTCACGTGGGGTCTCGACATCGATATGGGCGCGAGCCCCATCGGCCACTATTTTGGGCTCATGATGGACCGGATGATCGGCAAGGATTACGAGACGGGATTGAGCAAGTTGAAAGCGCTGGTCGAGGCCATGCCCAACGTCGACATCAGCGGCTTCGCCGCCGAACCGGTGGAATTGACGGCGATGCCCATTTTGGTGGTGACCGAAACTTCGTCGCCGGTCGATACGGCGTCGATCTCCAAGGCGTACGCCGACGGCTATTCACGGATCGCCAAATTCATGGCCAAGAACAAGCTGCACCAGCAGGGCGCTCCGCTCGGCATCGACGGCCAAATGACTGAGACGTCATTCACCTTTCAGGCAGGCATACCGATCGACCGCGGCGAGGTGAGCGCGGACGACACGGTGAAGCTTGCGCAGAGCTATGCAGGCAAGGCACTGAAGACCACTCACGTCGGACCCTACGACACCCTGCCGAAGACCTACGATGCCTTCCGCGCCTATGTCATCGCGCACGGCTACACGCCGAATGGCGCCATTGTCTCCTGGTACATCGATGACCCCGGCAATACGCCGCCGGAGAAACTTCGCACCGAAATGTACTGGCCCATCCTGTAGGGCCCATCCTGTAGGGCCCATCCTGTAGGGCCCATCCTGCAGGGCCCATCCTGCAGGAACCGTCCGGGGTCCGGCAGCACTAAACTCAGGCGGCGCGTGTGCCGGTGAACGTCGCCTTTCCCAGCAAGTGCCTGGCGGTGCCGCTGATGCGGTCCGCATCGACGGTGGCGGTGAACTTGAACTTCATGCTCATCGGTTCGGTGATCTTGGCCGACCAGCTCAGCGAGTTGCCCGCCACCTCCCCATCGGTGATCTCGGCATAGTGATCGGCATCGGATATCGATCCGGTGAGCGACGCCCCTTCGGTCTTAAAATCGAGCACGCCCGATTTGTCGCCCATGGGTGTCTTGATCGTGATGTTCCACTTGCCCTGCACCATGCTCACCTCCGCTGCCGCATCATGGGCTCAAACAAAGCCGCCGCGCGCTCGAGCGACGCGGATACCGCTGTTAGGAGTGCTTCGCCGACGGCGCGCACTCGCTACACGCAGCCCTGCGGCTGGCGCGGACAGGCGCCGCTGCGCGGGCAGATGACGCTCGCGGCCGAATCGAGCGCTTCGGCGATCCAAGCGATGTTGAGCACCTGCGAGGCGGCGCGGATGGCGGCGGCGGCGCGCTCCGGAATCACGCCATCGCCGCCGCCGAGACGGCAGGCTTCGGCCACCGCCGCGACGATCTCCTCGCCGTCGAAGCCCTGAGCATCGAGGGCCGGCAACAGGTCGACGCCCACCGAGAGCACGTGCACCTCGTCGAGCGCATCGCGAGTCAGCAGGGAATGACAGCAGTACAGCCGCGCGCGTTTGCCGTCCTGCATCACCGAGATCTGCGACTTCGGCTTCTGCAGCGGAGGCGCCGCCGGGGTCATCTGCAATAGACGGAACACCGCCCAGCGTGGACAGGGATCGGACACCAAGCTCATGTTGCCCCAGGGAAGCGGGATGCCGTTGCCCCGATAGACCGCCCGCAGGTAGCCTGGCGCGTACGCATCGAAGAAATGCCAGTGCCGGTAGGGCGACACCGCCGTCATGCGCCGCATGACCAGAGCCGGCGTCACGCCCAGCTTGCCGCAGGCGGCGACGCTGTGCGCCTCGCGGATCAAGAAGCGCCGGAACGGAACGCGCGGGCACAGCAGCGCCCCGGCAAAGAAACTGCACTCGAAATCCCGCCAGGCATACAGCACATCCTGGGCGCCCATGCCGGCCGCGGAGACGGACGCCTCGCCGTCGCCGGAATGAATGGCGCTGTGCGGCGAAATCGCCCCATCGCCGTTGTGCAGAATCTTGTGGCCGATGAAGAAGGCGAGCTCGTACTTGAGCCGCTCCTCCTGGTTGCGCAGGCGTTTGTTGATCAGCACCGTGCCGGGGGCTTCGAACTGAGAACGCACCAGCGCTCCGCTCGGCTTGCGGGCGTCGCCGTCGAACCATCGCACCTGGAGCGCGTGACGTTTGCAGATGGCCATGACGGCGTCCAGGGTGAGCGGCATCTGGCGCTTCCCGCACTCCTCGGCCGCGCGCTCGATGTCGGGAAAGTTGTTGTGGCGCGTTTCCTGCCAGACGCGGATCAGCAGTTGCGCGAACTGCCGGCCAGTGGTGCCGGTCTGCGACAGGAGTTCGGGCAAGGCGTTTTGCAGCAGCTCGTGCGAGAACAGGAATGCCGGCTCCAGCGGCATGGCCTCGAGACCGCCGCGTGCACGCTGCGCCGGCGCGGCTTCGACCTCGGTGTTCTCGTCGAGAAACCAGCGCGCGTCCTTGCTGAAGATGCCCGCCAGCATGTCCAGCATGTCCGCCGAGGGCATGCGCTTGCCTGTTTCCACCATGCTCAAGTAGGAGACCGAGGGGGCACCCGCCGCATCGATTTGCACACAGCGCGCCGACAGCTCATCCAGGGTGAGGCCGTTGCGCTTGCGCAGGGACCGCAGCTTGGTCCCGAGAAAATGCCCCTGGCGAATCAGACTGGTCATGCGCTTCGCGCAAATTCCCATGCGCTTCGCGCAAATTCCCATGCGCGCGCAAATTCCCATGCGCTTCGCGCAACTTTCAACGGGGTCGATGCGACCCCGGGTTCCCATGCGCTTCGCGCAAATTCCCATGCGCTTCGCGCAACTTTCAACGGGGTCGAAGCGACCCCGTCCGTTGGGCGCCGGCTGCGCCGGCGATAAATGGCGCCTGTATTGAATGTCATTGTGAAATTCACAGTGTGAAATTTCTGATGTGTAAATCCGCAGTTCCACTACTCTAAACTTAGGCATCCCGAGACGCAAGCGCGCCCCATTGGCTGTGAACCATCGACAGTGAAGGAGAAGTGAATTGAGCGATCAGACGAACGACCGGTGGAACGGCATTCAGCGGCCCTATAGCACGTCCGACGTTGCGCGCCTGCGCGGCTCGGTGCACATCGAATATTCCCTGGCGCGCCTGGGCGCCGACAAATTCTGGCGCCAGCTGCATAGCGAGCCCGTGATTGCGGGCCTGGGGTGCATGACCGGAAATCAGGCCATTCAAACCGTGCAAGCGGGCCTGAAAGCGATCTACTGCTCGGGCTGGCAGGTCGCGGGCGATGCCAATACCGCCGGCGAGGTGTATCCGGACCAGAGCCTGTATCCGGTCGATTCGGTGCCGAAGATGGTCGAGCGCATCAATAACGCGCTGCTGCGCACCGATCAGATTCATCACATGGACGGCAAGTCCGAGATCGACTGGCTGGTGCCCATCATCGCCGATGCCGAAGCGGGCTTCGGCGGCAATCTCAATGCCTTCGAGCTGACCAAGGCCCTGATTCGCGCCGGCGCGGCCGCCGTTCACTTCGAAGATCAATTGTCGTCCGCCAAGAAGTGCGGGCACCTGGGCGGCAAGGTGCTGGTCTCCACGGGCGAGGCCATCAACAAGCTGGTGGCGGCGCGCCTGGCGGCCGACGTGCTCGGCGTACCCACGGTGATCATCGCCCGCACCGACGCCGACGCCGCGGACCTGCTCCTCACCGACCATGACCCGCGGGACGCGCGCTTTCTCACGGGACAACGCTCGAGCGAGGGCTTCTTCTATGTGAAGGCCGGTATCGAGCAGGCCATCGATCGGGGCTTGTCCTATGCCCCCTACGCGGATCTGCTGTGGTGCGAGACGTCCAAGCCCGACATGTCGGAGGCGCGGCGTTTTGCCGCCGCGATTCACGCCAAGTTCCCGGGCAAATTGCTGGCCTACAACTGCTCGCCCTCGTTCAACTGGCAGGCCAAGCTCGATGCCGCCGCCATGAAGCGCTGGCGCGAGGAGCTGGCCGCCATGGGCTACCGCTTCCAGCTCATCACGCTGGCCGGCTGGCACGCGCTCAATCTGTCGATGTTCGAGCTGGCATCCGCCTATCACGCGGACGGGATGCTTGGTTACTCGCAGCTGCAGCAGCGCGAGTTCAGCCAGGAAGGCGCCGGCTATCGCGCCGCCAAACACCAGGCCTTCGTCGGCACCGGCTACTTCGATGCCGTGCAGACCGCGATCAGCGCGGGTACCCATTCCACCGGGGCGATGGCGGGCAGCACCGAGACCGAGCAATTCACCTCGCCGGTCAAGCCCGCTTCTAAGCGCGTGGTGGCCTAAGAGTCCTCATGAGCGCCGCCGTCATTTCCACCGCGGCGATGGACGGCGTCACGGCGAAAGATCATGCCGCGCTGATCGCGGAACATTTTCGCCAATACAACGAGGAGTTCGGCCGCATCACCCGGCGGGCGGCGCTGAACTTCCTCGCCGAGGACTGGCAGGCGGCGCAGCTCGATGCGGTCGCCCGCATCGAGCTGTACGAGCTGCGCGTGGCGCGCGGGGTGGCGGCCGTCGCAACCCAGCTGCAGTCGCAACGCGCCGATGTGGCGCTGTGGACCGATATCAAGCGCGCCTATGAGAGCATCGTCGCGCGCCGGCCGGACAGCGATTTCTACCGCACGTTTTTCAACTCCGTCACTCGCGACCTGTTCGGCACGGTCGGCGTCAATCCGGAGGTGGAATTCTGCGCGACCAGCGTGGGCCGCGCCTCGGGCGCGGTGCCGATCCGCGTCTACCGGGTCGCCGGGTCGCTGCCGACGGCGGTGCGCGAGATACTGACCGATTTGCCGTTCGGCGCGGCGATCCATGACACCGAAGCGGCGGTGCATCGGATCAGCGCGGAAATCGGCCGGTACTTCGAGAGCGGCCGGCTGAGCGGCCACCCCGAGTCCATCGAGCTCATCGAGCCCGTGTTCTATCGCGGCATGCATGCCTTTGTCGTCGGCCGCCTGATCGGCGACGGGGCGATTACGCCCCTGGTTCTCGCCTTCACCAACTCATCCAAGGGCGTGCAGGTCGACGCCGTGATGCTGTCGCGGGCCGATGTGGGATCGCTCTTCGGCTACGCGCGCTCCTATTTTCACGTCGACCTGCCGGTCGTCAGCGCGGCGATCACCCTGTTGCGCTCCTTCATGCCCCGCAAGCCCATCGACGAGCTGTACACGGTGCTCGGCCGCGCCAAACAGGGCAAGACGGAGCGCTACTTCGCCCTGCACAGGCATCTGGAGAAATCCATCGACAGCTTCGTGCACGCCCCGGGGGAGCGCGGACTGGTGATGCTGGTGTTCACCCTGCCCTCGCACGATCTGGTATTCAAGGTGATCCGCGACCGCTTCGGCGCGCCCAAGACCAGCACCCGCGAGGATGTCATCGAGCGCTACCAGTTCGTGTTCCGGCACGACCGTGCCGGCCGCCTGGTCGACGCCCAGGAGTTCAAGCGCCTGCGTCTGCCGCGCGCACGCTTCATGCCCGCGCTGGCCGACGAACTCCTGAACGAAGCCGCCGAAAGCTGCCGCATCGAGGGCGACGATTTGATCATCGAGCACTGCTACATCGAGCGGCGTTTGCGGCCGCTCAATTTATTCCTGCGCGAAGCCGAGCCCGCCGCCGCCGAGTCGGCCATCATCGACTACGGCAAGGCGCTGCGCGACCTGGCCGCGAGCAATGTGTTTCCGGGCGACTTGCTGCTGAAGAATTTCGGCGTGACCAGCCACGGCCGGGTGATTTTCTACGACTACGACGAGATCTGCCTGCTCTCCGATTGCGTGTTTCGCGACCTGCCCCGGCCGAGCTGCGAGGAAGAGGAAACCAGCGCGGAGCCGTGGTTTCACTGCGGACCGCGCGATGTGTTTCCCGAACAATGGCTGCCCTTCCTGTCCATACCGCCCGCGCTGAGTGAGGTGTTCATCCGGCACCACGCGGAGCTGCTGACGGCGGGGTGGTGGCGAGCCCAGCCGGCGCCTGCGGAGATGGCATAGCCTCCGGTCCGCGGCAATCGATGCACGGTGCCGCCGCGCCGCATGCGCGCGCCCCTACGGTACGCCCCTATTTTGTAGGCCATCCCGGTGAGCGAAAGACATATCCCTCGCTTGGCTTGAAGCCATAGAATTGCCGTTCCGTCGGTACATAATCGGCCAGCTTTCCCGACGCCTTGCCGGGAACGAATACCTGGAACCGCCAATTCAACACATCCGCCACGAACAGCCTGCGATCGGAGCCGATCGCGAGAAAGTGTCCCCATGCCAGCTGGCCCGGCTGATGTCCCGGCGAGCCAATGGAGCCCAGGATCTTGCCGGCCTGGTCGAGCTCGACGATCCGATCGAAGCCGCCATCGACCATCCACACGTGCTGATCGGGCGTGATGTACAGGCCGTACGGATAACCGATGCCGGTCCACTGCGCGAGAAAGCGCCCTTGCGTGTCGAAGATCTGAATGCGCGCATTTTCTCGGTCGGCGACGTAGACTCGATCGTTCCTGTCGATCACCACGGAGTGCGGCAGCATGAATTCGCCGGGGCCGGAACCGTAGCTGCCCCAGGCCTTGATGAAATTGCCGTTGCGGTCGAATTTTACGACGCGTGAATTCCCATAGCCGTCCGTGACGAAGATATCGCCGTTCTTCGAGATGGCGACGTCGGTAGGTTTGTTGAACAGCCAATTGGCTTCGCCGCCATTGTTTCGCCGGCCCAGCACCAGCAGCACCTTGCCCGCGGGAGACAGCTTCAGGACGGTATTGTTCGTGTCGTCGGTGGTCCAGAGATTATCGTCCGCATCGATCCGCAATCCGTGCGGGTGATCGAACAGCCCCTCGCCCAGATTGCGCAGGTAGCGGCCGTTTTCATCGAACTCCGACAGCATCGGCCGGGTCCGCTGGAACAGGAAAATATGACCCTTCGAGTTCAATGCCACTCCGGAGGCCTCTCCCTCCACCCAGCTGGCGGGGAACTCGAAAAAATCCGGAGAAACCCTGTACCCCAGCTCCGGTACCGGCGTCGCAGGCGGCATCACCTGAGCGGCAGCAAAAGACGCACAGCACATCGACGCGCCGCAAAGAGCCGTCAGCAGATAAACGCGCATGGCACCACTTCTCCGGATGGTTCATTTGAATTCATCGAAGATAGCTCAATTCCGGCCCGGGCAATAGCGGCGCTGGGTCGCCGCGGCCGGCGTCGCCGTCGCAGCCGCCACCACAATCGACGTCGGCCTCGGGCCCTGTGATAAAGTCGCTTCCTCGGGCAAACCATAATCGATCCCGGTCCGCCGAAGGATTAAACATGACATGCAAGCCTGCTTTCCTCGTTGCCGTACTCTCAGCCGGCATCGGAATTGCCGGGGCGGATGGAATCAAGCCCCCGCCCACGAAGGAGGGTCTTTGGGAGACTCACAGTACTCATATCCAGCAAGGCAAGACCGTGTCTGATCGGTCGGTGAAGATGTGCCAATCGAAGGAAATGACGGAGTCGATGCAGTCGAACGCAGAGCAATTGAGGAAAAGGAATGAATGCACCTCGAGCGTGACCCGGCCGTCGGCAAATACGTACGTGGAGGAGAGCCGATGCGCCAAAGGGCCGAACGCCGGCTCCGTCACCAAAGTCGTTTACACCTACCAGGGCGATACCGCGTCCCATACGGAGATGCACATGGACGTGGGCAAAGTGGAAACCGTGATGATCATGGACGCCAAATATGTGGGCAGCTGCCCGGCCGGTATGAGGCCCGGCGACCTGGTTATCGACGGTAAAATAATTTCCGGCGGGCACTGAAGCGCCGCAGAAGGCTACGACCCGAAGCGCTTCATGAACTCGACTGCTCAGAAATCGACCGTGGAAGCTCAGCCGCTAATAGCAGTGCGCGATGTCAGGGCAAGCAGCCGCTGGTACAAAGAATTATTGGGAACAGATTCGCTGCCGGAACACAGCCATCGTGACATCTATGATCGGCTCTCACACTCTGGCCGCTTGCTACTTCAACTGCACGCCTGGGACGAGGAAGATCACCCCAATCTTGTCAACGCCGCCGCAGCGCCGGTCGCACACGGGGTCGTGCTGTGGTTCGAAGTCGAGGACTTTGACTCTGCGGTAAAGCGCGCTTACGGCTTGGGCGCCGAGGTCATCGAAGGACCTTACGTAAACCCGGCGCCTCAACACCGGGAGATCTGGCTCCGCGATCCCGACGGCTATGTGGTCGTGATCGCCAGTCCCGACGGCGAGTGCGGCGCATAGCCCCGGCATGTATCTGTCAGATGCGGCGACACGGGCGCAACCGGAGCATCCTGTGTCTGCGCGGCGCGTTCGGGGAAGCTTGTGGAACGACACGCCCGCCTCTTTGCCGTCCGCAGCCAACACGATTCGCCAATCGACCGTCCATTTTCAAACTTGAGCTCGTAGATGGAGCTTTGCCGGGGACGCTCTTATCAAGGGTCCACGATGCGTTCGCGTAAACACCGTTTCATCGCGATGCTCTGCCTGGCGGCATCTTCGGTGATCAGCTGCGGTCGGCAGGATTCGAGCACCCAATCTGCCCGATCGGCCGACAAGGGCATTGAGGAGGACAAGGTCGTCAATCTTTACTTTTGGTCCGACTACTTGGCCCCGGACACTCTCTCCTCGTTCGAGAAACAGACGGGCATCAAGGTCAATCTCACCTATTTCGACAGCTACGAAACGCTGGAAGCGAGAGTGCTGGCCGGAAATAGCGGATTTGACGTCGTCCTTCCCGGGAGCGGCATCCTGTCGCGGGAAATCCGCAGCGGGGCCTATATGCCCCTCGACAAGTCCAGGCTGCCGAATCTCGTCGATCTCGATCGGGCCGTTTTGTCGAAGGCCTCGCACAGCGATCCCGGGAACACCTATGGCGTCGTATACATGTGGTCGACATACGGCATTGCCTTCAACAAGAAGTTGATTGCCGAGCGCCTGCCCGGCGTTCCACCCACGAGTTGGCGCTTGGTCTTGGACCCCGTGTTTGCGGCGAAACTCGCGGACTGCGGGATCAATTTCATCGACGATCCGGTCGCGGTGGTGCAGCTCGTCCTCAAGTATTTGGGCAGAAGCACCGGCGCACCGACTCCCCAGGATTTTGCCGACGTCGAGACGACTCTGCTCAAGATACGCCCCTATATCCGCACCATCGATACTTCGGGCGAGATAAATGCCATCGCGAACGGCGATATTTGCATTTCACTCGGCTATAGCGGCGACGTCGTGCAGGCAAACAAGCGCGCAAGGGAGGCGAAGAACGGCATTGAACTCGACTACATTCTTCCGGAGGAGGGATCCTTCATCGGATTCGATCTGTTGGCCATCCCCAAGGACGCGCCGCACGTCGCCAATGCCTACATGCTGATCAATTACCTGATCGATCCGCGGGTCGCGGCGGACATTTCCAACGCCATCGGATATGCGAACGCCAATGCGGCGGCGACGCCCATGCTCGACGCATCCATCGCCTCGAACACATTCATCTATCCGACGCGCGATCAGCAACAGCGGTTGTTTGCTGAAGCAGAATTCACCGGCGAACAATCGCGCATCATTACGCGGATATGGCAGAGGTTCAGGACGGGGCAATAGCGCTCAGGGGACCGGCTCGCGCCTCGTATAGACAAACGTTCCGTGAGCCGGCAGCTCGTCCGCCGCTGCCGCCTCCTCGCTGTCGGATCTGAGCGCGAGCTCCCACTCCCCGGGCGGCAGCCGCACGCGCCGCGCGGCGGCGGCAAAGTTGAACACGCAGAGCACGCCGCCGTGGACAAACCTCAGCCATCCGGCCTTGGCATCGAAGCTCACCACGGCCTTGCCGCGCTGCGCCGGGGATGCGCCGTCCCGTTTCTCGTGTCGCAGGCGAATCAGCCGCCGATGCCACTCGTAGATCTCCGCATGCGGGGGCCGCGCGAGTTCGGACCAGTCGAGTTTCGAGCGGGCAAAGGTCTCCTGTTCCTGTGGGTTCGGCACGGCGCCCTGCCAGCGAAAGCTGCTGAACTCCTTGCTCCGCCCTTCCGCTACGAGGCGGCCCAATTCGGCATTCTCATGATCGGTGAAATAGAGAAAGGGCGTACGCGCGCCCCACTCCTCGCCCTGAAACAACAGCGGCACGAAGGGCGAGAGCAACGTCATCGCTGCGACGGCCTTGAGCTGCGGCACCTCGAGCAGCATGCTCAGGCGCTCGCCCTGGGCGCGGTTGCCGATCTGATCGTGATTTTGCGCGCACACCACCATCTGATGAGCGGCGACCCCGGTCGGCGGCCGCCCGTGCCGCCGACCGCGATACGGGGAATATTGCCCCTGATAGACGTATCCGTCGCGCAGCGCCCTCGCCACGTGGGCCAACCCGTCGAAGTCCGCGTAATAGCCATCGGTCTCACCCGTGAAGAAACGATGAATGGCGTGATGGAAATCGTCCGCCCAGTGGGCATTCAATCCGAAGCCGCCGCGGGAGGCCGGGCGGACCAGACGCGGGTCGTTCAGATCGCTCTCGGCGATGAGCACGAAACCGCGGCCGAGCTTCGCGCCCAGATCCCGGACCGCCATTGCCAGCTCCTCGAGCACATGGACGGCGTCGAAGCTGAAGATGGCGTGAACCGCATCGAGCCGCAGGCCGTCGAAGCCATAGTCGCGCAGCCACATCAACGCATTGCCGATGACGAAGCGGCGCACCGCGTCGCTCTGCGGTCCGTCGTAATTGATCGCCGCGCCCCAGCCGGTCTTGTAGCGGTCGGTGAAATACGGCCCGTACTGCGCCAGATAATTTCCATCCGGTCCCAAATGGTTGTAGACCACATCCAGCAGAACGCTCAAGCCCAGCGCGTGGCAGGACTGCACGAAGGAGACGAGCTCCTGCGGCGTACCATACGGGGGAAATGGCGCGTACAGGTCGACGCCGTCGTATCCCCAGCCGCGCCGGCCCGGAAACGTCGCCAACGGCATGAGCTCGAGATGAGTGACGCCGAGTTGCGCCAGGTGGGGTAGTTTCGCCAGCGCCGCCGCATAGGTCCCCTCGGGCGTGAAGGTGCCCACATGCAGCTCGTAAATCACCGCATCATTCAGCGGCGTCGCCGCATGACGCGGCGGCGGCGCGAAATGGACGATGTGCGAGGCGCCGTGCACGCCGTCGGGTTGCCAGGCTGATCTCGGATCGGGGATGGGCTCGCCGCCGTCGATGGAAAGCCGATAGCCGCGCACCAGCAAAGATTCGTCCACGTCGGCTTGCCAGTAGCCGCGGGCGGCATCGGAGCCGGCGGCGTCCGCATCGCGGGATGGCCCCGTGTGCATCGCGAGCCGCCTCTCGGGGGTGACCAACTCCACCGACTTCGCCGACGGCGCCCACACCGCGACGTTCACGCGGCCTCTCGAATCAGCAGCGCCACCGGAAACAATTTGAACAGCGCATCGGGAGTCGTTTCCCGCTGCAGCACCGCGTCGGTAAAGCGGTTGCGCCACACGCCTCCGGGCAGCGGCAGACGCGTATCGCTCCATTCGCCGCCCAATGTCATGGTGAAGCGCGGCACGACGGCAATGACGTTCTCGCCGCGGCGAAAGGCCAGCAAGCGTCCCAAATGCGTTCCTTGCGCCACCAGCGGCTGATACTTGCTTTGATCGGAGAAATCCTCGGCGCGCTCGCGCCGGATCGCCAGCAGGCGCGCCGTCATCCACAATTTCGGCAGCCCCGAGTCCCACTCCGCCAGCGCTTCGCCGGCGCTCATGGTGCCGGCGCGGCGCACCAGCGATGCACGCAGCGCGAAATCCACCGGTCGCCGGTTGTCCGGGTCCACCAGGCTCAAATCCCATAGCTCAGTGCCCTGGTAGAAATCGGGCACGCCGGGCGCGACCATCTTGATCAGAGTCTGGGCCAGACTGTTGATGCGGCCGGGCAGAACCAGCGGATCGACGAAACGCTCGAGGCCTGCGATGAATTCCGGCGTCTGGAAAACGCCGTCGACGAAGCCGCGGATGGATTCCTCGTACGCCGTGTTCGGCTCGTGCCAGGAGGTGTTGATCTTCGCCTCGCGGCAGGCCTTCAGCATGTACTGCCAGCAGCGATCGCGGTCGATCGGCCAGGCGCCGATGAGCGTCTGATACAAGAGGTATTCAGCATGCCGGTCGGGCGTGTGATTCTGCCACGCCGCGGCGTTCATCTTCGACCACTGATGCAGCGCCTCGGCCCAACGCTCGGGCATCTCCGACAGGATCGATATGCGGGTGCGCACATCCTCGCTGCGCTTGTTGTCGTGCGTGGACGTCGCGAGCATGTTGTTCGGCCAGCGATCGCTCAAAGAGTGGCAAAATTCGTGAAACTTGTCGGCCGAAATGCCGATGAGCGACGCCTGCGATCCCACTTCATTGCAGGACACCAGGCGGTCGAAGCAGTAGAACGTGGTGTCCTCCACGCCCTTGGCCATGACGGCGGGCGTCAGCTGCTGCCACTGGGCGACGAAGTCGGCCTCGGCCTCGCTCAGCCGCGATTTGCCGAACAGCGCCGCCAGAAAGTCGAAAGCCGCCGCATCGATCTCCGGAGCGCCGATTCGCGCGCTTTGCACGGCCTCGGTCAGAATGCGCCTGTCGTCATCGTGCAGCGTATTGAGGGTCCTATAGGTCCGGTAGACGGGCATGGCGACGATGAGGCGCGCCAGGGCTTCGCGCAAGTGCCGGGGGCTGAGATCGCGGGTGTGACGTTCAGCGCGCGCGATCTCGAGCGCGGCCTGCGCCAATCGCTCATGATCGGCGGAAAAAGTCGATTCGACGATGGCGCGCTTCTTCTCGCGAACCAGGGCGGCGAAGTTCACGGAATGTCCGGTGAAATCGGAATATGTCGCGGTCAGCGCATCGGTGCGTTGATCGTCCATCCACAGGCGATTGACCTTGGCCAGGAACTCGTAGCCCACCGTGCCGTCGATCGGCCAGTCCTCCTTCAAACGCTCGTCGTTCTCCAAAATCTTCTCGACGTAGATTCGTCCCTGCGGCTTGAGTGCACGCAGCCGCTTGAAGTATTCCAGCGGCTCGCGCAATCCATCCGGGTGATCCACTCTCACGCCGTCGATCTCGCCCCGGGCGATCATCGCCGCGATACGCGCATGCGTGGCATCGAATACGGCCGGCGACTCCATGCGGATGCCGCACAAGGTACCGATGTCGAAGAAGCGCCGGTAATTGACGAGTTCGCCGGCGAGCTTCCAGCCATGCAGCATGTAGAATTGGCGCTGCAGCACGGCGTCCAACAGGTCCTTGTCGACCTGCGTGCGCTCGACGCACTGCTGCAATCGCCCGCTGCCGCGCGCCTCCGCGAGCACCTGCGCGGCCTCGAGCGCGTGCCTCGCGTAGGCGCCCCGGTCCTTCTCATCGGGCGCGCCGATGTCCTGCAATCGCTCGAGCTCGCCGAAGCAGGATGCCGCGTCCGCGGAGAGTGCCGCGCCCGCCGACAGCACCCTGCCCCAGGAAACGGGACCCAGCGGCCAGGTATTCTCATAGTGCCGCACGCGCAGACCGCCTTGCGGCGCCTCGATCGTGAGCTCACCCGCGTCGATGGCCGCGCCGTAGGGGCGGGCCAGCGCGCACAGATGCACGCGAAACGGGTGGTGCGGCCGATTCCTGAAATCGAAGTATCCGGCGAATTCACTGAAGGGCCCATGGGCGAGCACGTGGTCCCACCAGGGATTGTGCTGCGAAGCGGACATGTGATTCGGCACGATGTCCAGCAGCACCCGCAGCCCATGGGAGCGCGCTGCATCGACAAACCCGGTCCAGGCAGGCTCGCCGCCCAGGTCCTCGCTGATCCGGGTGGGATCCGTGACATCATATCCATGCTGGCTGCCGGGAACCGCCTGCAGGCAGGGCGAGAGATAGACGTGGCTGATCCCCAGGTCAGCCAGGTACGGCAGCACCTGCCGGGCCTGCCTCAGCGGGAACCCGGCATGCAGCTGCAGGCGGTAGGTCGCAATCCAACTACCGTGCATGACTGAGCACGACGAAGGAGCGTGCCGCCAGGCTCACCAATCGATTGCGTTTCACCGGCTCCTTCTCCACCTCGAGGGTCGGGCGGGCTGTGTCGAACGCGACCTTCCACCCTGAGGGGTAGAGCTCGTGTGAGATGCGAAACGACACCGGTTCGTGGTAGGCATTGAGGAGCAGCAGAAAGTCGGCGTCCTCGCCACACCGCCCGGTGCTGTCGCGGATCTCCGGCGCCAGGCCGTTGAGGAACATGCCGAGCGTGCGCATCCAGCCGCCGTCCTCCCAATCCTTGGCCACCATTCGCTTGCCGTCGGCCCTGAACCATACGATGTTCTTGTCCGGGTGCATCGCTTCGGGATCGTTGTCGTAGAACGCATAGCGATGAAAATTCGGATGCTGCTTGCGGTACTGGACCACCCGCCGGGCGAATTCCAGGAATGCCTTGCGCGGCTCGTCCAGATCCCAGTGATACCACGACAGCTCCGAGTCCTGGCAGTAGCCGTTGTTGTTGCCGCCTTGGGTGCGGCTCAACTCATCTCCGCCGGAGATCATGGGAGATCCCTGTGCGAACATCAGGGAACACCAGAAATTGCGCTTTTGCCGTTCGCGCAGCTCGATGATTCCCGCATCCTCGGTCGGGCCCTCCGCGCCGCCGTTCCATGAGCTATTGTCATCGGTGCCGTCGCGGTTGTCCTCGCCGTTGGCGGCGTTGTGCTTCTCGTCGTAGCTGACCAGATCCTGCAGGGTGAATCCGTCATGCGCGGTGACGAAGTTGACGCTCGCGGAGGGGTGGCGGCGGGTGGTTTCATACAGATCGGCGCTTCCCGCGAGTCGGGTCGCAATGTCCGAATGCAGGCCCATGTCGCCCTTCCAGAACTTGCGCACGGTGTCGCGGTACTTGCCGTTCCACTCCATCCATCCCAGCGGAAAGTTTCCGACTTGATATCCGCCCTCGCCGAGATCCCAGGGCTCGGCGATCAGCTTCGTCGGAGCGAGCGTCGGGTCCTGATAAATCGTATCGAAGAAAGCCCCCAGCTGGTCGACTTCGGTGAGTTCCCGGGCGAGCGCGGAGGCCAGATCGAAGCGAAAGCCGTCCACATGCATCTCCGTGACCCAGTAGCGCAGGCTGTCCATGAGAAGCTGCAGGGCATGCGGATGCACCATGTTGAGGGTGTTGCCGCAGCCCGTGTAGTCCATGTAGTGGCGCGGATCGCCGGGCACGGTGCGGTAGTACGCAAGATTGTCGATGCCGCGGAACGACAGGGTCGGCCCGGTATGACTGCCCTCGCCGGTGTGGTTGTACACCACGTCCAATATCACCTCGATTCCGGCGTTGTGCAGCGTCTTGACCATTTCCTTGAATTCGCGCACGGCATCGCGCGGTTCTTCGCCGTTGGAGGCATAGCACGGTTCGGGGGCGAAAAATCCCAGCGTGTTGTATCCCCAGTAATTGCTCAGTCCCCTGTCGATCAGATGGCGGTCGTGCAGAAAGTGATGCACGGGCATCAGCTCCAGCGCGGTTATTCCCAGGCTGTGCAGATGTTTGATGATGGGTTCCGATGCCATTCCCGCATAGGTGCCTCGCAGACGTTCGGGAACATCGGGATGCAGCTGGCTCATGCCGCGCACATGAGCTTCATAAATGAGGGTTTCGTGCGCCGCGTGCACAGGCCGCCGCTCCCCGCTCCAGTCGAAGGCGGGATCGATCACCATCCCCAACGGGGCGAAGGGGGCGCTGTCCCGGTCATCGAAGGACAGATCGGCGTCCGGATCTCCCACATGATAGCCGAACAGCTCATCGGCCCAGGTCAGCGGCCGGCCGATTGCCTTGGCATACGGATCGAGCAGCAGCTTGTTGGGGTTGAAGCGCAGCCCGCTTTCGGGAACGTAGGGTCCATGGACGCGATAGCCGTACAGCTGGCCCGGAGCCACGTCCGGCACGTATATGTGCCACGCACCGCTGGTGCGCTCGCGAATGCGGATACGCTTCTCGTTGTTCCCCGACGCGTCGAACAGACAGAGTTCGACCGATTCGGACGCCTCCGAGAACAGCGAAAAATTGACGCCCTTGCCGTCCCAGTTGGCACCGCGCGGGAAGGGCGAACCGGGGGCTTGGTGCGACCGGTCATAGTTGGCGAGAATCGCGGCCACTCCGCGGTACCGGCCTAGGGGCTCTGCAGCGCTTGCGGCGCCGCCAGATGATGCCGAAATGCCGGCAAAGTGTTGAGGGTGAAAGACATCGCGCGGCGCGCGGCCCGCTGTCGATTTCCAATGAAAGTTACATTTCGCTCGAGCATCAAAAATCTCTCCCGCGATCATACATAGCCATACCGCGCCCATACCCATACCGCAGCCATGCCGCGCCCGCTTCGCGGCAGCAACTGCGACGCCAGCCAATTCACGGCGTCCGGGCAGTTCATCAAGGCGAAGGTGCCGCTGCGGCCGCGGGCGCTCAAAGGCGGCCTGGCTCGCCGTAGCAACATTATTGGCATGGTCGTCGGCATCGGCGTCAGCGAAGCACCGCAGCGAATGTCGGCAGCCGACGACAGCACTTGTAGGACAAAGTGCCGGCGCTTGGGTGCAGCGTCGGCGCCGCTCAGTCGGGCCACATCCAGTTGCGGATTTCCGGCATGTCCTGCCCGTGGCGATCGATGTAGCGTTTGTGCTCGATCAACTTGTCGCGCAGCTGCTGCTGCAGATAAACCCCGCGGCTGCCGGTTTGCGGCAGACGGTTGACGGCATCGATCACCAGGTGAAAGCGGTCCAGATCGTTGAGCACCGTCATATCGAACGCCGTGGTGATCGTGCCCTCCTCCTTGTAGCCGCGCACATGCAGATTCTCATGATTGTGCCGCCGGTAGGTCAGGCGGTGAATCAGCCAGGGATACCCGTGAAAGGCGAAGATGACCGGCTTGTCCTTGGTGAAAAGAGAGTCGAAATCGTTGTCGTTCAAGCCGTGCGGATGCTCCGAAGTCGGCTGCAACCTCATCAGGTCGACGACATTGACCACGCGGATTTTCAATTCCGGAAGCTGCTGGCGCAGGATGGACACCGCCGCCAAAGTCTCCAGAGTGGGCACGTCGCCGGCGCAGGCCATGACGAGGTCCGGCTCGCCGCGCTGATCGTTGCTGGCCCATTGCCAGATGCCGATGCCCTCGCTGCAGTGATTGATGGCCGCGTCCATCGACAGCCATTGCGGCGCCGGGTGCTTGCCGGCCACCACCACGTTGACGTAGTGGCGGCTGCGCAGGCAATGATCCATGACCGACAACAGACAGTTGGCGTCCGGCGGCAGATACACGCGCACGATCTCGGCCTTCTTGTTGACCACATGATCGAGAAAACCGGGGTCCTGATGCGTGAAGCCATTGTGATCCTGGCGCCACACATGCGAACTCAAGAGGTAGTTGAGCGACGCGATCTTGCGGCGCCACGCCAGGCCGGCGGTGACTTTCAGCCACTTGGCATGCTGATTGAACATCGAATCGATGATGTGAATGAAGGCCTCATAGCAGTTGAACAGACCATGCCGCCCCGTGAGCAGGTAACCCTCGAGCCAGCCCTCGCATTGGTGCTCGCTCAACATCTCCATCACCTGACCGCTGCGCGCCAGGAACTCGTCGTTCGCGGCCGTGGCGGCCAGCCACTGACGATTGGTCGTTTCGAACACGGCCTCGAGGCCGTTCGAGAGGGTTTCGTCCGGACCGAAAATGCGAAAATTTCGCTGCTCGGCGTTCAACTTCAGCACATCGCGCAGGAATTTCCCCAGCACATGCGTATCGCCTGCACCCAAGATCCCCGGCTTGGGTACATCCACCGCATAGTCGGTGAAGTCCGGCATCTTCAAATCGCGCAGCAGAATGCCGCCGTTGGCGTTGGGATTCGCACCCATGCGCCGCTCGCCGCTCGGCGCCAGGGCGCGCAGTTCCGGCTGCAATCGGCCCTGCGCGTCGAACAGTTCCTCCGGACGGTAACTGCGCAGCCAGCTTTCCAGTTGGCGAAGATGCTCGGGACTCTTCGCCGGATCGCTCAACGGCACTTGATGCGACCTGAAGGTCCCCTCATTGGGCTTCCCATCGATCGTCTTGGGTCCGGTCCAGCCCTTCGGCGACGCGAGCACGATCATCGGCCAGCGCGGCCGCTCGACCGCTCCCTGGGAAACGCGCGCATCCGCCTGAATCCGCCGGATCTGCTCGATGACGGTATCCAATGTCGCGGCCATGGCTTCGTGCATCGGCATGGGCTCATGGCCTTCCACGAAGTAAGGACTCCAGCCGTAGCCGCGCAGCAGCTGCTCCAGTTCCTCGCGCGAGATGCGCGCGAGCACTGTCGGATTGGCGATCTTGTAGCCGTTCAGGTGCAGGATGGGCAGCACCGCGCCATCGCTGGCCGGATTGAGAAACTTGTTGGAGTGCCACGAGGTGGCCAGCGGCCCGGTTTCAGCCTCGCCGTCGCCGATCACACAGGCAACGAGCAGCGTGGGATTGTCGAATACCGCGCCGAATGCATGGCTCAGCGAATATCCGAGTTCACCGCCCTCGTGGATCGAACCCGGGCATTCCGCCGAGGCGTGGCTGGGAATCCCGCCGGGAAACGAGAACTGGGTGAACAGCCGTTTCAACCCGGCTTCGTCCTCACTGACGTTGGAATAGATCTCGCTGTACGTGCCCTCGAGATAGGTGCTGCCCACGACGGCCGGTCCGCCGTGTCCGGGTCCCGACATATAGATCATGTTCAAGTCATGTTTCTTGATGATCCTGTTCAGGTGCGTGTAGATGAAATTCTGCCCCGGCGTCGTTCCCCAATGCCCCAGCAGCATGTGCTTCACGTGCGCGAGCGCCAGCGGCTCCCTGAGCAGCGGGTTGTCGCAAAGATAGATCTGACCCACGGACAAGTAGTTCGCCGCACGCCAGTAGGCGTCCATCTTCCGCGCAAGCTCCGCATCGAGCGCCGGCGCCACGGCTGGTTGCTGCATGATTTCAACACTCCTTAAGTCGGTTCAAACCCCATCAGGCGGATGCTCGAGGCGGCGATCACCGACTCCTCGTCGGTGCGTATGACGCGCACCGTGACCGCGCCGCGACCGGCCGAAATGCGCGGCGCATGCCGCTCATTGGCGCTGTCATCAATGTCGATCCCCAGATACTGCAGGCCCTCGCAGATGCGCTTGCGCACGGGCGCCGAATTCTCGCCGATGCCCCCGGCGAACACCAAGGTGTCCACGCCGCCGAGCGCGGCAGCGAACGCACCGATCCATTTCTTTGCCTGGTAGCAGAACAGCGCCAGCGCCTCGACAGCGCGCGGATCGCTCGCTTCGCGTTCGAGCAGATCCCGCACATCGGCACTGCTTTCCGAGATTCCGAGCAAGCCCGATTCGTGATTCACCAAGGTTTGCAGCTGCTTCACGGTCAACGAGTCCGCCAAGGCCAGGTAGATCATGAGCCCGGGATCCAAATCACCCGACCGTGTGCCCATCACCAATCCCGCCGTCGGCGTAAACCCCATGCTGGTGTCGATGCACCGCCCGTCGCGCACCGCCGCGAGGCTGGCGCCGCCGCCGAGATGCGCAAGGATGATGCGGCCGCGCAGGGCGGCCGGGTCGCCGAGGCGCTCGAGCTCCTGCATCAGGAAAGTGTACGACAAGCCATGGAAGCCGTAGCGCTGAATGCCGCGCGCCGCATAGCGGCGGGGAATCGGCAGTCGCGTGGCAACCAGTGGCATGCAGCGATGAAAGGCCGTGTCGAAGCTAACGGCTTGCGGCAGTTGCGCGTAACGGCGCCGCACAGCCTCGATCAATTCGATTTCGCGCGGCAAGTGCTCAGGATCGAAGGGAACGATGGTCTTGAGCTCCGCGAGCAGTTCCGCCGTGACGAGCTGCGGCTCGGTGCGCAGCATGCCGTGCACCACCCGGTGCCCCACGCCGCGGATGGTTGCGAACAGCGGCTGCGATTCGAGCCAATCCCACAGAAAATCGGCGGCCGTGCGCCCGCCCCCCAAGTCGGCTTTGATGTTCTGCGGCGCCTCGGCCCCATGCTCGAGGGTCAGGCTGGCATCGGCACCGGCGAGACGCTCCATCTTCCCCGCAAGCAGCCGCCGCGGCGGCCGCGCCGCCTCGAAAACGGCAAAGCGAATGCTCGAGGAGCCCGCGTTGATCGTCAGCACATTGGGCATCGACATCACCCTTACCTCTGTCGAGAATGCCGGCCGTCGGAGAGCACCGCAAGTAGGACAAACACCTACAGGCGGGATGCAGCGGCCCGCGGCGGCTACAATAGACCATCGGGTCGGCCCAATCGCCAAGTCGGGAGAAATATAAATGTCACATTATCATTCAGTCGTCTGGATCGATCATCAAAGGGCGACCGTCTGGCAATTCACCTCGGCCGAGCAGTCGAGCACGGTGATCCACGCGCATGATCAGCACCAGCGAGTCCACAGCCGCAAGAGCGCGCACGGCGGCCACAAGTCGCCCGCGGATCGGCATTACTTCGACGATGTCGCGCACGCGCTGCAAGGCGTCCATGAAATTCTCGTCATCGGGCCCGCGCAGACCAAGCAGGAGTTCGCGAACTACCTGCGCGACAAGCACCCGCAATTGGGCCGCGGCGTCGTCGCCGTCGAGAATGCCGATCACCCCACCGACGGCGAAGTGCTGGCTTACGCGCGGCGCCATTTCACCGCCATCGACCGGATGTTCGCACCCGGTGCCTAGAAAATTTCGCCATGCGCTGCGCCCCAGCCGGCGCCAATCCCTGGTATCCGCGGCCTTCGTCATCGTCACAGTACCCAAGGCCACGGGACTTTGCAGGTCAATGGTGACAATTGGCGCATCGCCCGTGCGATGCTTCTTCCGGCGCTTGCCCGTGCCGGGCGCGCTCAGTACCATGTTCGCGAGAGGCAGTCCCGGTGGCGAAGCGCCGCTGCGTTCAACAACAATCAGCAACAAGGAGCTTGGCGTGGGACTAGGTGCGGAATTCAAAGAATTTGCGATGAAGGGCAACGTGGTGGACCTGGCGGTCGGCGTGATCATCGGCGCGGCCTTCGGGAAGATCGTGTCCTCGCTGGTCGGCGACGTGTTCATGCCGACGCTCGGCAAGCTCATCGGGGGATTTAATTTTTCCGATCTGGCCGTCACTCTCGGCAAGGACCCGACGGGAAAGGAGGTGCTCATCAAGTACGGCGCTTTCCTGCAAACCATTTTCGATTTCATCATCATCGCGCTTGTCCTGTTCATCGCCATCAAGGGCATCAACAGGCTCAAGAAGCCGGCGCCCGCGGCCCCCCCGGCTGCGGCGGAGCCGCCCAGGTCGGAGGTGCTCCTCGAGGAAATTCGCGACCTTCTCGCCAAACGCGCCTAAGGCCTCGAAAAAGTCCCGATCGGGCCGCGGGCTTCGCCGCGCCGTCCAAGTTTTGAATTTCCCCGACCTTTCATTCTCCAAGGAGCACCATGGTCAATTCCCGCGTCACCGCAGCGACTCTTCTCGTTCTTCTGGCCTCGAGCGCCTGGGCCGACGACGCCCCGCCGCCGCCCATGGGCGTCTGGATCGGCAAGGGACAATTGGGGTTCCTGGACTCTCGGGGCAACAGCGACGCCGAATCGATCAATGGCAACATCGACGCGTTGCGCTACGACGGCGCCTGGAAGAATGAATTCTATCTGGGCGGACTGTACGGCAAGAACTCCGGCATCGTAGCGGCCGAGCGCTGGGAAACACGTCTGCAAAGCAATTACACGATTTCGGGCGATTTATTCGCCTTCGGCGGATTTCGCTATGAGCACGATCTGTTCGACGGCTTCCAATACCAAGCCAGCGCCACCACCGGACTGGGATACAAGTTGATCGATACCGGCGATACCAAACTGACCGGCCAGATCGGCGTGGGCTACCGCCGGCTGCGGCCCGAGGAGATATTCAAGGACCCGGACGGCGCCGTGACCGGGCGCGAATTGCAAGATACCTCCGGAGAGGCGATCGGCACGGCCGGCCTGGATTTCTCCCACGCGTTCACCAAGACCACGGTTCTGACCAACAAATTCCTAACCGAGGCGGGCTCCGACAATACGCTGCTGCACGACGAAATCGCACTTGCCGTGAAGATGTCGGACAAGCTGGCGTTGAGCGTCGGATATGCAATCACGGACAACACCAAGCCTCCCCCGGGTATCAAGGATCTGGATACGGTGGCCACGGTCAATCTGGTGTATTCGTTCTAACGCCCGGCCCTCGGAGCGGCCGCAACGGTCAAACCGCGTGACTCAATGCCAGGCACCATGCCGCGAATACCAGCAAGGCGGCAGCGGCGCCGGTGCCGATCTGCAGGGACCGGCCGCGATTGCGCGGCATTCCCGCCCGTGCATACAAACAACCGACCGCGACTCCGAAGAGAAATCCGAGCGCGTGGCCGAGCACGTCCACGTGCGCGCTGCCCGCGCCCAACAAAGTCAGCAGGCACACCCCCGCGATCAGCGGCGCTGCGGCATGCCAGCGCCGTTCGCGCAGCGTGAGCCGCTGCCGCCATGCCAGACCTGAGAGCAGGCCCAATGCCGCGAACACGGCCGTGGAGGCGCCTACCGCGCGATGAGCGGAGGGGGCAATGAGCATTTCAGCGTAGTTGGCGAGCGCCGCCGCGCCCAGAATGCTCGCCCATGCCACACCGGGTCCCAGGAGTCGACCGGCCGCGATTCCCGCCGCCACGCCAAACAGCAGATTTCCGAGCAGGTGCTCCTGGTCCAAATGCAAGGTCAGCGCCGTCACCGTCCGCCACCATTCCCGGCGGACGCCGGCATCGAGCGCGCCCAACGCCAGCCAATCCGCGCCCAGCCAGTTGATTCCGGCGCAGTAGGCAGTGAGCAATAAGATCAGCGCGTAGCCGATGGCGCCCAGAGCCGCGCCGGGGAAGAGCTCGATCGGATCGGCACGGGGGCGCGGCACACCGCGTTCCGCAGAATAGCGGCTGATCTCCTCGTGCGCGTGGTGCACCCAAGGCGGCGTGACCGTCAATACCGCCAAGTCCCCGCTCTCCTCCACCTCGTGCTCGATGTTGCGCGCTTCCAGCACCAGGCTGTATTCCCGGCACAGTGATTTCGAACCGCGAAAAACCACGGCACGTGCCGGCGCGCTCTCCGAGCTCAATGCACGCACCCCGCCGGAGCGCCGCACCGCCGCTGCGCGCGCGTCGGCGAGCCCACGGTCAGCGTCCGCGCGGCGCGGCCTCGTCGGCGAGTTTCTTCAGCCGCTCCATCTGTTCGCCGAGCACGCGGTCGGTCACTTTGGACACCTCGTCAAATCCGTCCTTCGCGTAGCCGCCGACCGCGTAAGTAAAAGAGATGTCGGTGCCGTCGGCCGCGCTCTTCACGCTCCAGGTCATGACTCCCTCGACGGCGAGTCCCTGAAACGGGCCGAGGGCGCCGCGCAGGCGCAGAGTCTTGCCGGGTGACACGTACACAACGCGAAGATGCTCGACCGAGCCGCCCCCCGGCAGGGTTTCGCACCAGCAGCCGCCCGCGCGCGCATCGAGCTTCAGATTCGCGGCGCTCCCGGAGAACGTGTGGTCCGAATTCCACCACCGCGCGGGCTGCAGCAGCAAGGCATATACCTTGTCCGGCGGCGCGGCGGTATGAGCAATGTCTCTGATCTCGAATCCATTGCCGGCGACACTGGCGACCTCGGCAGCGAGGCGCTCTCCCGCCGTCCAGAGGAGCAAAGGTGCGGCGGCGGCGATCGCGATTCTATTCACATGAGCCATGGCTTCCCCTTGGGTTTGGCGTTCGGTCGGGAGATCCGGATCGTACCGCCGGTCGGCGTTGATTTGCCACGAATACTTACGCCAGTGTCAGGCGCTGGCCGCGGCGCGGGCGGTCTTCCCGTCAGGTCGCGCGCGGTTGCTCGCGCAGCATGCGGTAGATCTTCAGCACCCGCGGCACGTAGGCCATCGTTTCCGTGAAGGGCGGGATTTGTCCGCCATTGCGGTCGACCGCCTCTTCGCCCGCGTTGTAGGCCGCGAGCGCCAGCCTGACATCCTGGCCGAAGCGATCGATGAGAAACTTCAAATACCGCGCTCCCGCGTGCACGTTCTCCCGAGGATCATACGGATTCGACACGCCGAAGCGCGTTGCCGTGGCGGGCATCAATTGCATCAGCCCCACGGCGCCCCGTTTCGAGACGGCCCGCGAATTGAATCCCGACTCCACGACGATCACGGCGCGCAGCAGATTCGGCTCGATGGACGCGGAGACCGCGGCTTTCTCGATGATCAAATCGTACTGGCCGGCCCTGGCCAGCAGCCTCGCGTCGTAACGATCACCGCTCGCCGTCCTAGCCTGCGACGACAGGCGCAGCAGCCGATACCGGTTGTTGTCCGGCACATCCGTGTAATGGCGCTGACCCTCCTCGTCCACGTAGGAATATATCTGCGAGTGCGCCGCGGCGGCCGAGGCCGCCAGCAGGGTCGCGATCAAAAATGCGGGCTTGAGCACCATGGGTTTGCGGTCCTTGCCGCAATCTATCGCGAAGGACTTCGGTCCCGGTGGGACCTGCATCAAGAAACGGATCTCCGACATATGACGCACGGCTCAATTGTCTGAGCGACCTAAAGCTGCGCGCTCTGGTCCGCGCAAAAACAGCGGCAAGAATCTCTGCGTGGCCGCCCAGCCGCCGGCTCTGACTTGACAATATCGCCGGCCGGCAGATCCCCGCCGCGCGGGCCATCGACCCGCTGTCCGGTTAACAGATATTTAACGTGTTTTTTGCTGTTTTCGTCCGGATTTTTGGCGCGCGATCCGGCTAGAATCATTCGCAACCGCAAATCATTACCGTCGCGATTCCAGGCGCTGCGAATGCAGTGGGGGCTGAGGGCGGGAATTTGACAGCGCATTGCAGCATCACAGGTCTATCGCCAAGTCCATGTCCCTTCCCGAAACGATCGTAGCCGAAGCACCCATCGCGGTCCCGGTCGCCCATCCTGGCGCCATCACGGAGCGGCGCAGCGCCGCGGGCCTGCGCGCCTGGGCGCTCACCGCGCTGCTCTTCTTGGTGCCCTTGGTCACCTACTGGCCGGCGACATTTCACGATTTCGGGCTGCGCGACGATTATTCTAATTTGCGCGAATCACACGAGGAGCCGGGGACAGTCGTTAAATTCTGCGCCTCCCATGCCCGGCCGATCTACGGCTGGCTGCTGCAGACCACCTTTGGTCAGACAGCCACCGTGCAGGACCTCGAGTGGCTGCGCTTTGCCGCTTCGCTGGTGCTGGGGGCGATTTCCCTGGTGTGCTTCCGCGGTCTGCGCGCGCTCGGCTGGTCCTTCGGCACCAGCCTGACCTTCGCCATATTGCTCGCGTTGATTCCCTCGGCGCAGGTGATCGCATCCTGGGCCATCGGCTGGCCGTACGCGGCGACGGCCCTGCTGGCGTTCGGCGGATTCTTCACCGTGGAGGGCGCGTTGGCCGTAGGGATGAGCGCGGGTCCCGGACGCGCCGCGGCTCAATGGATGGTGGGGCTGGGTCTCATGGTGCTGAGCGCTCTCATCTATCAGCCCAGCGCGCTGTTCTATGTCGTGCCACTGGCGGGCGCGCTGATCGTGCAGCGGCACCGCACGCTGTCGCAGACCGCGCGCTGGGCGGCGCTCCATCTGGGATTCGTGGCCGGCACCTTGGGCCTGGCCTACTGTGTGATGAGTGTGCTGTATGCGACCGGGGTTTTCGTCAAGTCCGGCCGCATTGCCTTCGAGCATCACTGGGGCGACAAGATCGCGTGGTTCCTCGGGGAAACACTGCCGAACGGCCTCAGTCTGTTCGTGTTGAACGACAACAATCATCGCGACCATGCGCTGTATTTCTGCTGCGCCGCCGCCGTCGGCGCGCTGCTGCTCGCGGGCGCATACGTCGAGTGGCGCCGTTACGGGCGTTCGCGCGGCATCATCTGGATGACGGCGCTGCTGGGCTTGCCGGTGTTTGCCTGCAGCGTCAGCTTGATCGCCTCGGAGCGGTACGCGACCTACCGCACCATCCTGGCGATGACCGCGGTGCTGCTGTGCTTCCTGGTGGCGTCGATCCGCACGCTGACGGAGAGCTGGGGCCCGGGCCGCCGCCGCCTGCTCGCCACGGCCGTCGTGGCGGTCGCCTTCTTCACCGCGCAACATCATGTCTACGCGCTGATCGCCGTGCCGCAGGGCAACGAGTGGCAGCTGATCTTGACGGGCGCCAGGCACGTGCGCCTGGAGGGAGCGCAGCGCCCGCGCATCTTTGCCATCGCCTCGACCCCCGCGGACATTTCAACCGCGACGATCTACCACGACGAATTCGGTTCGCTGTCATCGAACTCGGAGTGGGTGCCGAAGGAGATGTTCAAGCGCGCGATGCACGATCTGCATCCCGAAATTGCGAATCTCGACAGCCGCTATGAGTTCTCTTCGGGTCCCAAACTACCCGCCGATCAGCGCTACGACGTCATCATCGACCTGCACCGTCTGCGTCAGTTCTACACGGACAATTGAGGCCGGAGGAACCCGGCCTCGATTCACGTCGCTCGTTCGTTCGCGTCGCACTCAGAACTTCTGCCCGAACTTGACGCCGAAATTCATCGGCTTGATGGGATACACGTGGTATTCGGTGTAGCAATTGGCGGATGCGCATTCCGCGTTGCGTCCCAGCTGGCCGCGCTTGTCGAAGGCATTCTCGATGTACGCCGCCACGTTCCAGTTGCTCTTGCCGGTGCCCACCGAGAAATCGAAGGTCGTGAAGTGCGGCAGATCTCCCATCTCACCGTTCAAGATCTGGTTGAGCTGGCTGGTCGATGAGCCCTGGTGGATGACGGTTCCCTGCAGGAAGCTTTGATAGTCCGCGACGTTGAATTTGTAGCGCGCGGTTCCATTGGCCTTGATCTTCGGCGTCACGGGGAGTTGCGTGCCCGAGGGCGCGGTCGGGTCGGCGCACTCATGCGTAACGGTCTCGGTCGCTGGATCCAGCGGGCAGAAATTCTGGGTGGTCCTCGCGTTGACGTAGGTGGCGGAGGCCGCGACCGTCAAATCCTCGACCACCAGCCAGCTTATGTCGCCTTCGATGCCCTTCACGGCCGCGTCGGCGGCATTCACGATGCTCGTGATGCCCGACTGGCCGGACACCGACAGCTGCATGTCCTTCCAGCGTTCATAGAACACTGCGCCGTTGGTGCGCAGGCGCTGCTGCAGCCATGCCGTCTTCCAACCGATCTCGAAGTTGGTGAGGGTGTCCGCGGCATAGGGTGCCACCAGCACGAGGCGGTTGTTGCCGCCCGGCCGGAAGCCGGTGGAATAAGTCCCGTATACCATGCGATCGGAATCGATCTGGTAAGTCAGATTGATCTTGTGGGTTTCGCCGTTCTCAACCACCTTCTTGTTCGTGTTGATGCAGGGCCAGTAGTTCGGAATGATCGTCGCCGCGCTGACCGGAGGGTTGCACAGCGCCTCGCCGTGCGTACTCAAGACGTCGTTGAAGCCGAAGAAGCCGAAGAGCGTGTTCTCCACCCAAAACTGCCTGATGCCCGCGCTCAACTTGAACTTGTCGGTCACGTCGAAGGTCGCGTCGCCGAAAACCGCGTAATCGCGGTCGACCCGGATCTGCTGGGACAGATAAACGGTGTCCGGAGATCCGTCGACCGAGTAATAGCTGGGTAGGTCGTTCGCTCCGAATGCGGCGCGGATATTGTCGGTCTGCCGCTGATAGAACAGCCCGGCGGTGCCCCGCAACCGATAATCGGCCGGCGAGGTGACCCGCACCTCGTGGCTCATCTTGGTGTATTTGTCGTGGTTGTCGGTGTATTGGGTCGGATCGGTCAATGGGCCGCCGTGGCCATTGCAATTGTTCGCCGGAGTCCCCGAGGCGCAATCGACATACCGGGTGGCCGAGTAACTGGCGCCCGGCAATTGCGAATAGGCGTCATATCCCACCGTGTATCCGGAATAATCCACCAGATTGTGGACGTTGCGCTCGAACCATCCGCCCGAATACAGCACGTCGAAGTTGGCGATTTTACCCTCGACCGTCAGTGCCGACTGATACCACTTATCTTCGTTCACGCCGTCGAAGAAGTCTGCGATATTGAGATCGCCCTTTGCCGGATCGTAGAGGAAGTCTCCTTCCGCTCTCTGATTCTGGACCAGAACCTGCGGCATGATCGTCCAGTTGTCGTTCAGATCGATTTTCAGCGCCCCGCGACCGCCATAGGTGGTGACGGGATTGAAATGCGGCTCCACCACGTCCGAATTGCTGACGGTCAGCGGGTCGTTGGGGATACCGGCCGCCGGCACGCCGCGCTCGTAGGTGTTGTAGCTGAGCACGTTGTTGATGTAGCCGCCCTGGTGTTCGTAATATCCGACCAGCCGCACGGCCATGTTCTCCGTCAGGGGAATGTTGACGTAGCCTTCGAATTCGCCGCCGCCGTCGCCCCTGCCGTACTTATCCGCCTTCAGATCGTAACTGGCGGAAAAAGCGTTCGGATCCGGCTTGTTGGTGATGATGCGCAACGTGCCGGACAGCGAGCTTGCGCCGTACAAGGTGCCCTGAGGTCCGGCCAGCGCCTCGACGCGCGCGATATCGTAAACATGCACGTCCAAGGTATTGCCGATGGTGGTTACCGGAATTTCATCGAGGTATACGCCCGTCGCCGGCAGAGAGCCTGCGTGCAGGCCATCGTTTCCGCTGCTGATGCCTCTGAAGTAGAGCTGCGACTGGCCCGGGCCGAGCGATTGAAAACTTACGCTGGGCAGCAGCTTGGCGTAGTCATCGAAGCTGCTGACCTGATGCTGTTCGAGCTCCTGGCCGCTCAGCACCTGCAGGCTGATGGGAACCTTCTGCAGGTCTTCCGCGCGCTTTTGGGCCGTGACGACGACCTCCTCGAGGGTGTTCGTGTCGTTCGCGTCCGCCGCATGAGCCATGCCGCCGCCGGCCATCAGGGCGGAGGCGAGCGGCATGCCGGCCCATTTGGCGCGGCCGCGCACGCGGCTTCGCGCGAGTTTGCGCTTTCGGCTCCGAGTCATTTATTCGTCCCCTCGACATTCTCGACGCCGACTCCCCGACATCTATATCCCATATTTTCCGCGCGATTGAAAGCGCGGCGTATCCGGATAGACCTCGGCCACGCGCCCGAGCGCCTGCTTCAGGGGTTGGAGCCATTGCTCATAGTGGCGCCAATGCTCGACACCGTCGCTGTAGATGGGCCGCCTGACTTGCTGTGAGCTCGGGGTCCTGACCGGGCGGTCATTTTCATAGAATCGCAGACACGCGGGCTCGAAGGGCAGACCGCAATACGACAGGAGGCGCCTGATTTCCGCCTCCGTGTCGGCGACCATATTTTCGTAGATCACGCGATGCACCCTGCCCGGCATCACGCGGTCGAAGTGATCCATCAACTCCACATACTCGCGGTAGAAGCGGCCCAATTCCTCGAAGCTGTAGGCGTAGCGGTGTCCTTCCGCGAAATGCTGCTTGAATGCGGAGAAGCAGCACGCCATGGGGTGCCGGCGGGCGTCGATGATCTTGGCATTCGGCAGCACCAGCCGGATCAGGCCGATGTGCAGGAAGTTGTTGGGCATCTTGTCGATGAACAGCGGCTTGACTGTCTTGCGCTGAATCCGCGTGTCGCTGATGTACCGCTCTCCCAGCACGCGGCACTCCTCGGCGCTCAACCCGCCAAGCACGCGCGGGTATTTCGGCTCCTCGCCCGGTTTGCGCTGTCCGGCCAGAGAGCCCGCGATGGTGAGAATGTCGGGCAATTCCATCGTGCCTTCCACTGCCCCGTGGCTGGCGAGAATTTGTTCGACCAGGGTGGATCCTGCCCGTGGCAGCCCGACGATGAAGATGGGATCCGCGGCCGGCGTTCCGTAGCCGGCGCGCGCCTCGAAGAACTCCGCGGAGAACATCTGCATCGATTGGTGCACGAAGGCGGACATCTCGCCGGCGTCGTAATCCAGGCGCGATCGGCGCAGCTGATTCGCGTTCACGTAATGCTTGAACGACTCTGAGTAGTCCCCGTCATCCTCGAGCGCCTTGCCGAGCGCGAAATCGAAATGAAAGCGGTCTTCTTCGCCGAGATCGGCGCGCGCAAGCTGCAACCGCATGGCCTGCTGTTCCGCGGCGCTGAAGCGAAAGGTCTTGAGGTTGGCGAGGCTCCAGTAGGCTTCGCCGAAATGGGGGGCCAATTCGATGCTCTTCCGATAGGCCGCGACGCTGTCCTGCTCGCGGCCGGCCGTGGACAGTGCGTGACCATAGCTCAGCCAGATCTTCGAATGCTGCGGGTGAGCCGCCAGAACCTCGGCATACAGCTCGATGGATTCCTGGTACTCGCCGATTTTGACCAGAACCACGGCTTTCAGATTGCGGTACGAGGGATTGCGTGGGTCGATCCTGGCCAGCTGATCGATCTGGCGCAGGGCTGCAGCGGCCTTGTTCTGCCGCTGCAGCACGATGGCATATTGATGTCGGGCGGGATGGAAGCTCGGCGCCAATTCCAGACATCGCTCCAGCAATATTTCCGCATCCGCGTTGCGTCCCAGCCGGGCCGCCACCTCGGCGAGCATACGGAGCGCGGCAACGTCCGTGGGGTGCGGCTTCAGATGGGCGCGCAACAAGGCCTCCGCCTGTGCAATCCGTCCCTCGACCAAGGCGGAAGCGGCGGTCAGCAGCCGCGGATCCTGGGTTGATGCCTTGATGTGCTGTGCATAGGCGGCATCGGCCCCCGGTCCATCGCCGCTCACGATCAGGCAGTCGGCGATCGCCCGCCAGGCGTCCGGCATTTGCGGCCGCAGAGCCACCGCGCGGCGCAGCGCGGCGAGCGCTGCCTCAGACTGACCGCTGTCCGCCAAGGCCACGCCGAGCTCGTAGTGCGCCGCCGCCCAGCGGGGCTGACTTGCGGCGAGCTGCCCGAGGATTCGCAGCGCGTCCTCGCCATCGCCCGTCAGGCGCCGGGCGCTGCCCAGCAACAGCAAGCCCATCGGATGATTGGGCGCCACCTTGAGAATCTCATGGGCCTGTTCGGCGGCCAGCTGCGGGTTGGATTGAAGCAGACGCCGGGCATGCGCCAAGGCGGTTTCCAGTGTGCCGGTCGGTTCATAGGCGGAATTCATCAATCGACCCCGGTGTTGCAACTCAATCCGATACCGCTCTCATGATCCGGTCTCGCGGCAAGGACTGTCAAAGGCGGGCGCGTGTGCCCTGCTCTAAATTCCCAGAAAGTCGCTGATCCGGCCGCGCGCAATGACGGCCCGCACGGCTATCGGCCAGAATGGATGCAGGGCGATCGTCTTCAGGTTCGTGATGGGCATGTCGAAGCCGGCCGATGGAGTCAGGATTCTGCGCGCCAATTGCGCCCCCATGGCGGTGCCCATGGCGACACCGCGGCCGTTGTAACCCAGGCATACCAGCACTCCGGCCGCCGGTTCGTGAACGTGCGGATACTGATCGCGGGTCATCGCCAATCGTCCGCCCCACGCATGGGTCCATGGCACGTCCTTGAGGAGCGGCCAGAGCCGCCGCGCATAGGCGATCAGGTGAGCGAGCGGCGCGGTCGAGGATATTTCCTGCAACGGACCGCGGCCGCCGATCAACAGCCGGCGGGCGCTGTCGAGACGGTAGTACACGGTGACGGGGCCGCTTTCGTAAAGCACGGCGCGGCTCGGCATGACCTTAAGTGCCATGTCCTCCGGCAGCGTCGCAGTCGCCGCCATGGCGCCGAAGACCGGCACCAGGGTGCGCTTCAGGCCGGGCCAGATATCGTCCGTATAACCGTTGGTCGCGATCACCACCTGCGCTGCGGTCACCGTGCCCGATCCGGTGCGAAGCTTCCACGAGTTGCCATTCCGCGCGATGCCGAGAACGCGCGTGCCGCCGCAGACGGTGGCCCCGGCGCCGACGGCAGCGCGAGCCAGCCCGCGCGCGAAACTCAAGGGATTCAAATCCCCGCCGCGCCGGTCGCGCAGCGCGGCGATGTAACGGCTGGTGCCGCTCGCTTGCGCAATCCCCGCGGCGTCGAGAACCTCGACCGGGGCGCCGCGCCGGCCCCACTGCTCGGCCGTGGCGTGTATCCCGGCGGCGTGCCGGGGCCGGATGGCCGCGCGCAAGGTGCCGTTGCGACGGGCATCGCACCGTATCGCATGCCGCTCGATGAGATCGAACACGAATGACGGCGCGGCGCCCGCCAGCGCGTTCATGCGGCTTCCCAGATCGACCCCGAAATCCCACTCAACGACATCCGGATCATGCTTCAGGCCGGGATTGACCTGGCCGCCGTTGCGGCCCGAGGCACCCCACCCCGGCACGTGGGCCTCCAAAACGACGGCGCTCGCGCCCTTTTCGGCCAGGGACAGGGCCGTCGATAGACCGGTAAATCCACCGCCCACGATGGCGACATCCGTGCGCCGATCACCGTCAAGCGCGGACGGCGCTGCGGCTGGTTCCGCGGTATCTTGGTAAAGATTGGGCATGGAAACAGGCACCTCGAGAGAAATCGCCTCGACGAGCTTGCCAGAACGACGCCGACCGTGGAATGAATCATGAGCTTCGAACCCCTTCAATGGATCATGGCCGTTCTCGGCGCACTCATGGTCGGCGTGTCGAAGAGCGGCATCGCTGGCCTCAGCATCCTGTCCGTCGCGTTGTTCACGCATGTGCTTCCGAGCAGCAAACAGGCAAGCGGAATCGTCCTGCCGCTGCTGATATTCGGGGATTTCGTGGCTGTGTTCTCCTATCGACGGCACATCCGGTGGCGCTATTTGTGGCGGCTTTTCCCCTTCACCGCCGCCGGCGTCGTGCTCGGGTATTTCACGTTGGGGGCTGTGTCCGACGCCTTCGCGCGGCTGATGATCGGCGCGATCATCGTGTCCCTGGCCCTCTTGAGTTTTTGGCGCCGCCATCGATCGGTCCCGCCCAATGAGCCCTCGGCCCATGGCTCCTGGGTATTCGCGGCGTCGGTCGGCGTCATCGCCGGCTTCATCACGCTGATCGCCAATGCCGCCGGACCCCTGATGGCGATCTATCTCGTATCGATGCGCCTGCCGAAACTCGAGTATGTGGGCACCGGCGCCGTGTTCTTCATGTGCCTCAACCTATTCAAGGTTCCGTTCATGATAAATCTGGGCCTGATCACCCCGCACAGCTTCGCATTCAATCTGATTCTCGCGCCCGCGGTGGTTCTCGGCGCTTTTGCGGGGCGCTGGATGGTGGTTCGAATCAACCAAACGCTGTTCGACAATCTGGTGTTGATATTGAGCGCGATCGCCGGAGTCCTGCTGCTGCTGTAGCCGCGGGCGCCCTCCTCATCGCCCGCGCCCGGGCAATAGACTTTGCCAGACCCGCCTCCGACCGTGTAGGTTAGGAGGCTGCGCTCAAGCGGAGAATAACCAAATGCAATACCAAGGTTTGTTCGGTCTCATTGTACTCATTGCCGATGTCTGGGCGATCGTCAATATCCTTCAAAGCGGCGCAGATACCGGCAAGAAAGTTCTGTGGACGGTGCTCGTGATCCTGCTGCCCGTGCTCGGATTCATTCTTTGGTATTTTCTGGGGCCGAAGACCGGCCGGGCTTAGGAGCCTGCCTGGGCGGCGCCGGCGCGGCGCAAATGCCGGGACTACATACAGGACAATCATGCGTCCGCGCAGTCATGAGCACCACAGTTTGGGCCGGACCGGCTGGCTGCGGGCCAGCGTTTTGGGCGCGAGCGACGGCATCGTATCGACCTGCAGCCTGATCCTGGGGGTGGCGGCGGCGAACGCCTCGCACGCCAATATCCTGGTCAGCGGCACGGCCGCCCTGGTCGCCGGGGCCATGTCGATGGCCACCGGAGAATACGTGTCCGTGCATGCGCAGGCCGACACCGAAGCGGCGGCGCTTGCGCAGGAGCGTACCGAGTTGGAAGTCGACTTCGCCGGCGAGCGCCGTGAGTTGACCGAGATCTACGTGCGGCGCGGACTCGACGTGAAACTTGCCGCGCAAGTGGCCGCCCAACTGATGGAGCACGATGCCCTGGGCTCGCATGCCCGCGATGAATTGGGATTCTCCACCGCCTCGCGGCCGCGGCCCGTGCAGGCCGCTCTGGCATCGGCCGGCAGCTTCGCGTCGGGCGCCGCGCTGCCCTTGCTGGTGGCGGCAGGGGCGCCGCGCCGTCATCTGATGCCGATCATCGTGGTGGTGTCGCTCCTCTGCCTGCTCATCCTCGGCGGCTGGTCGGCCAGGGTTGCGGGGGCGGACATGCGCTCGGCGGCGCTGCGCGTGGCGTTCTGGAGTGCGCTCGCCATGGCCGTCACAACCGCCGTCGGCGCCATCGCCGGCACTCTCGGCTGAGCCGCGCAATGCTCACCGCCGCCGCCCGCACCGCGTTGCTCAGCGTCGCGCAAATGACCGAGGCGGACCGTACCGCGATCGCCGCGGGCACACCGGGCTCGCTGCTGATGGAAAATGCGGGCAACGCCGTCGTACGGGAAATCTTGCGCCGCTGGTCGCCGCGCCCCGTCACGGTGCTGTGCGGCCCGGGCAATAACGGCGGCGACGGCTTCGTCGCGGCCGTCGGCCTCGCGCGAAGCGGCTGGCCCGTCCGGGTCGCCTTGCTCGGAGCCAGAGAACAACTGCGCGGGGATGCCCGGCATCATGCAGAGCGCTGGACCGGCGCCGTCGATGCGGTCAGCCCCGCCGCCGTCGAAGGCGCTGCGCTGGTGGTCGATGCCCTGTTCGGCTCGGGGTTGAGCCGCGGACTGGAGGGCGTTGTCACAGCCACGCTGAACGCCGCTGCGCTACGCGGCGTACCCATGATTGCGATCGATGTCCCAAGCGGCGTGATGGGTGATACCGGTGAAAGCCTGGGCGCCGTGGCGGCCGCGTGCACCGTCACTTTCGCGCGCAAGAAGCCTGGACATGTGCTGTTGCCGGGCCGGGACCTGTGCGGCGAGACCGTGGTGGCGGATATCGGCATCGCCTCCTCCGTGCTCGCAACGCTGCCTGTCGATACCTGGGAGAATGATCCCGCGTTGTGGCAGTCCGGCTTGCCGCAGGCGAAATCTTCCGGCAACAAGTACACGCGGGGCCATGCTCTGCTATGCGGCGGTTATCCCATGACGGGCGCGGCCCGCATGGCGGCGCGCGCCGCCGCGCGCGTCGGCGCGGGTCTCACCACCATCGCCGTGCCGCAGGCCGCATTCTCGATCTACGCCACCGCCCTCACCAGCATCATGGTGCGCCCGCTGACGGAACACGGCGACCTGGCGCGGCTGCTGTCCGACTCGCGCTACACGGCGCTCTTGATCGGGCCGGGCGCCGGCGTCAATGACGCCACCCGGGAAACCGCGCTGCAAATCCTCGCGACCGCGCGGCCGGTGCTGCTGGATGCGGACGCGATCAGCGTGTTCGCCTCCCGGGCGGCGGAACTGAGCGGGGCCATCCGCGGACCGTGTGTGATGACGCCGCACGACGGCGAGTTCGCCCGCGTGTTCGACCCCCGGGGCGGGAAGCTCGCGCGCGCGCGCGCCGCCGCGCGGCAAAGCGGCGCGGTCATCGTGCTGAAGGGGGCGGACACCGTCGTTGCGGCTCCCGACGGCCGCGCCGTGGTCAATACCAATGCTCCCGCGACCCTCGCCACGGCCGGTTCCGGCGATGTTCTCGGTGGCATGATCTTAGGTTTGCTTGCGCAGGGCATGGAGGCCTTCCCGGCTGCCGCCGCCGGCGTGTGGATGCACGGCGCGGCGGCCGCGGACTTCGGTCCCGGCCTGCTCGCGGAAGATCTTCCGGATCTTCTGCCCGCCGTGCTGCGGCGGCTTGTCTGAAGCGAGATGTCCATGGGCGCCTGGTTTCCACGAGTCACCATTCATTCCCTGGTGATCGCGATCAGCGTTCTCACCTACGTCCTGACCACGCGTGTGGAACACGAGCGCCGGCCGCCCTCGATCGCCATCGCCTGGGTCCTGGGGATGATTGCGTTGCCCTATGTGACGCTGCCCATGTATCTCTTCTTCGGCCGCCGCAAGCTGCCGCGCAAAGTGTTGCGTTGGTCCGGAATCCGCCCGCACGGCGCGCACTGGGCGGAGGTGCTGATCGAGAGCTTCGGCCTGTCGCCTTCCGCGCACTGCGCCGTTCACCTGCATCAGGACGGCCGCGAATCGGCCGCCGCGCTGTTTGCCACCATGTCGCGCGCGTGCGCGCGGCTGGACATCTGCACGTATATCCTCGGCGACGACTCATTCGCCCGCGAGGCGGTGCAATGCATGATCGAACGGGCGCGGTCCGGCGTGCAGGTCAGATTGCTCATCGACGGCGTCGGTGCCCTGCACGTGCCGCGCTCCTGTTTCAGCCTGTTGAACGCCGCGGGCGTGGAGACCGCGATCTTCAGTCCCTTGTTCGCCCGTAAGACCCAGGGCCCGCGCAACCTGCGCAATCATCGGAAAATGGTCATCGCCGATGCGGCGCAACTCTGGGCCGGCGGCAGGAACATCGCCGCGGAATACTTTGTCGGCCTCGAGGGTAAGGCGCCGTGGCGCGATCTGTCCTTCGATTTGCAGGGGCAGGTGGCCGCCGCCGCCGCGGCGCAATTCGAGGCCGACTGGGTGGCCGCCGGCGGCAGTCCAGCGGCGGGCGGCAGTTCGGTCGCGCGCGACCCCGCGCCCATCGCTGTCACGGGCGCTGCCGTCGCCGGCTCCAGTAACGTCGGTGCGGCTGCCGGCGCCACAGCGGCCGCGCAGCGCAGCGCCGATGGCCGGGCTCAGTTCCTGCCCAGCGGCCCGGACCAGGCCGAGGATACGGTGCACGCGCTGCTCATCGACGCGTGTTTCCATGTCCGCGAGCGCATGATCGCGGTCACACCCTACTTCGTCCCCGATGCGGCTCTGGAAACCGCGATACGGTTGGCGGCGCGGCGCGGAGTCAGGATCGATCTGGTGCTGCCCGCCGTCTCGAATCATCTCCTGGCCGATTTCGCGCGCAACCGTGCGCTGCGCGCGCTCTCGCGTGCGGGTGTCGGCATTCACTTGCTGCCGTACATGAACCACGCGAAGGCCGTGGTCTTCGATGACTCCCTCGCGCTGTCGGGATCGGTCAATCTCGATTCGCGCAGTCTGCTGCTCAACTATGAATGCGCCGTGGCTTTCTATGGAGCCGCCGAAATCGATTGGCTGGCGAGTTGGATCCAGGCCTTGATTCCCGAAGCGCGGCCCTTCGATCCCCGAGCACCCAGCCTGCTGCGCGACCTCGGCGAGGGTCTGCTCTTGACCGTCGCCTACCAGCTGTAGCGTGCAGCCCGAATCGTAGGAAACCGCCTACACAGGATTATTGATCGGCGGTGCCGCACGCATAGTATCCTTGTGCGCCAATCGCGGTCGCTATGCACCGGCAGGTACGATGGAGTTCAAGGACTACTACAAAGTCATGGGCGTGGCCCGCGATGCCACCGAAGCGCAAATCAAGCAGGCCTACCGCAAGCTCGCCCGCAAGTATCACCCGGACGTCAGCAAGGAAAAGGACGCGGAGGCGCGCTTCAAGGAAGTGGGCGAGGCCTACGAGGTGCTCAAGAGTCCCGAGAAGCGCGCCGCCTACGATCAGCTGGGACAGGGGCCTCGGCCCGGTGAAGAGTTTCGGCCGCCGCCCGATTGGGGCGCGGGCTTCGAGTTCAGCGGCGGGGGCTCCCGCGATTCGGCGTACAGCGACTTCTTCGAATCGCTCTTCGGCGCGCAAGCGCGCGCCGCGGGCGGCCGGCGTGGCGCCTTCCATCCCGGGCGCGGCGAAGACCATCATGCAAAAGTGCTGCTCGATCTCGACGCGACCCTGCACGGCGGTGCCCGCCAGTTGACGCTGCGGGTCCCGGAGATCGACGCCGAGGGCAGACTGACGTCGAAGGAGCGGGTGCTAAACGTTCAGGTGCCCAAGGGCATCATGCCGGGCCAGCATATCCGCCTGGCCGGCCAGGGTGCGCAGCCTCCGGGAGGCGGCGAGTCCGGCGATTTGTTCATCGAGGTCGACTTTCAGCCGCACCCCTTGTACAGAGTGGACGGGCGCGATCTGTACCTCGATCTGCCGGTCGCTCCCTGGGAGGCCGCGCTTGGCGCCACCGCAAAAACACCGACGCCGACGGGCACGGTGGACCTGAAGATTCCCGCCGCCGCGCACGCCGGAACCAAGCTGCGGCTGAAGGGCCGGGGCATCCCGGCTTCCCCGCCCGGCGACTTTTACGTGATCCTGCAGATTGCCCTGCCGGCGGCCAATGACGCCAAGGCCAAGGCCGCCTACGCGGCCCTCGCCGCGGCACTGCCGTTCAATCCCCGCGCCAGTCTCGGAGTGTAGCCATGTCATCGACGCAAGATCAGGCGCTGTGCGGCGCCATATTCGAGGAATCGGCGCTGCTCACGGTCAAGGATTTGAGCCGCATGTGCGCCGTGGACGAGCGGCACATCGTGGCATTGGTCGAGGAAGGGGTCCTCGCCGCCGTCGAAATCGACACGGCGGAAAGGCATTTTTCCGGGGCGGCGCTGCGCCGCACGCGCCTGGCGCTGCGCCTGGAGCGGGATCTCGAGCTCAACCTCGCCGGGGTCGCTCTGGCGCTCGAACTGATGGACGAGCTGGAGCGGCTACGGCGCGAACTGCGGGCGAGAAGCTAAATGACCGCCACACCCGAATCCGATGCCTTCGTCTTCTTCGGCGCCACCGGCGACCTGGCTTACAAGAAGATCTTTCCTTCTCTGTATGCCATGGTGCGCAAGGGCGGGCTCGCCATGCCGATCATCGGCATGGCGCGCGCGGGCTGGACTCTGGAGAAGCTCAAGGCGCGCGCACGCGACAGCATCGGACACGCCGGCGATTTTGACGCCGCCTGCTTCGAGAAACTCGCGGCACAGCTGCGCTATGTGGACGGCGATTACACGGACCCGGCGACGTTCACGAAACTGAAGCAGGCGCTCGGGGGCGCGGTGCGCCCGATTCACTATCTCGCGATTCCCCCGAGCATGTTCGCCAGCGTGGTGCAGGGTCTCGCCAAGTCCGGGTGCGCCGACAACGCCCGCGTCATCGTCGAGAAGCCCTTCGGCCGCGATCTCGCAACGGCGCAAGCTCTGGATGGCACGCTCCATGAGGTGTTCGCCGAATCCGCCATTTTCAGAATCGATCATTACCTCGGCAAGGAGGCCGTGCAGAATATTTTGTATTTCCGCTTCGCCAATACCTTTCTGGAACCGATTTGGAACCGCCATTACATCAAGGACGTGCAGATCACCATGGCCGAGAAATTCGGCGTGGAAGGCCGCGGCGCCTTCTACGAAGAGGTCGGTGCCATTCGCGATGTCGTGCAGAACCACCTCTTGCAGGTGACTGCGCTGCTGGCGATGGATCCTCCCACCGGCCATGAACCGCAGGCGATGCAGGCGGAGAAGCTGCGCCTGTTCCGGGCGATACGGCCGCTCGATCCGAAGGAAGTCGTGCGCGGTCAGTTCCAGGGTTATCGGGACGAGCCGGGCGTGGCCAAGGACTCGCAGATCGAAACGTTCGCCGCACTGCGCCTGCACATCGAAACCTGGCGCTGGGCCGGCGTCCCGTTCTACATTCGGGCGGGCAAGTGCTTGGCCATCGACGCCACGGAAGTCACGGTCACCCTGAAGCGTCCGCCGCTTGCCATCTTCGATCCGAACGAAATCATGCCGCGAAACTATTTCCGGCTGCGCTTGAGTCCCGAGGTGGTGATCAGCGAGGGCGCGCTGGTGAAGCGAAACGGCGAGCAGATGCACGGCGACCCCGTGGAGCTCGTCGCCCGCCACCACACGGAGGTGGAGAAATCGCCCTACGAGCGCCTGCTGGGCGACGCCATTCGCGGCGATACCTCGCTCTTCACCCAGGATGACAGCGTCGAAGCGGCGTGGCGGGTGGTGGACCCGGTATTGACGGCCAGCCAGCAGGTTCTGGAATACGAACCCGGCTCGTGGGGACCCTCCGCCGCGAGCGAAATCGTGAGCGATGGCGACACCTGGCATGATCCGGCGCCCGAGAAGTCCGTGCCATGCTGAGTGCCGGGCAACCGATTTTTCTGCTGGACGTGGACAACACCCTGCTGGACAACGACCGTTTCGGGGCGGATCTCGGCGACCGTCTGGAGCAGTCCTTCGGCGCCACGGAGCGCGCACGCTACTGGGAGATCTTCGGCCGATTGCGCGAGCAGCTCGGGCTTGCCGACTACCTGGGAAGCCTGCAGGCGTTTCGGGACGGACTCGACGACCGCCCGGAATTGCTGGCAATGTCGCAGTTTGTGCTCGAATATCCCTTTGCGGCACGGCTGTTCCCGCGAGCGCTCGAGGCGGTGGCGCACTTGGCTGCTTTCGGCCGTCCCGTGGTACTGTCGGACGGCGATATCGTTTTTCAGCCGCGCAAGATTCAACGTTCCGGAATATGGGATGCCGTCGAGGGCCGCGTCATGATTTACCTGCACAAGGAGCGCGTGCTCGATCATATGCAGCGGCGCTACCCGGCGAATCATTACATCATGGTCGACGACAAACCCAACCTCCTGGCGGCCATGAAATCGACCCTGCAGGACAAATTGACCACGGTGTTCGTGCGCCAGGGGCACTATGCGCTCGCCGCGGAGTCCGACTCTGTACTTCCCGCGCCCGACATGACGATCGAGCGCATCGGTGATCTGATCAATCATTCATTTTCCGACTTCGAGGTACGGCCATGACCAGCACGAAACGCCTGCACGATTTGGGACAGAGCCTCTGGCTCGACAACATCACGCGCGAAATTCTCGACAACGGGACGCTGCGCCGCTACATCGATGAATTGTCGGTCACCGGTCTGACCTCCAACCCGACCATTTTCGACGAGGCGATCGGCAACACCGCGGCCTACGACGGCGGCATTCGCCAGAAGGCGCGGGCCGGACTTGCCGGCGAGGATCTGTTCGTCGAATTGGCGCTCGAGGACCTGCGGCGCGCCGCCGATCTGTTTCGGCCGGTGTTCGACCGCACTCAGGGAGCCGACGGCTGGGTCTCCATGGAAGTCTCGCCGCTCCTCGCGAACGACACCAAAACCACCATCGATGCGGCGCTGCGCATCCACAAACAGGCGAACCGGCCGAATCTCTACATCAAGATACCGGGCACTCCGGCCGGCGTGCCCGCCATCGAGGCGGCGATATTCGCCGGCGTGCCGGTCAACGTCACCCTGCTGTTCTCCCGCGAGCACTATCTCAGCGTAGCGGACGCCTACCTGCGCGGCATCGAGCGGCGCATCGCCGCCGGCCTCGATCCGCGCGTAAGCTCGGTGGCATCGCTGTTCGTGAGCCGCTGGGACCGGGCCGTCGCCGACAAGGCACCGCCGGAGTTGCGCAACCGCTTGGGTATAGCCATCGCGGGGCGCACCTACCGGGCGCATTGCGAGTTGCTCGCGAGCAAGCGGTGGCGCGATCTGGAATCCACCGGCGCCCGCAAGCAGCGCATGCTGTGGGCAAGCACGGGCACCAAGGACCCGAAGGCCGCGGCGGGACTGTACGTCGAGGCGCTGGCGGCGCCCGACACCATCGATACCATGCCGGAGAAGACCTTGCTGGCATTCGCCTCCGGCGGAAACGTCGAATCCGTGATGCCGAAAGACGGAGGCGACGCCGAAGAGGTGCTGGCACGTTTCGCGAAAGCCGGCATCGACGTCGACGCACTGGCCGCGCGCCTGCAGCTGGAAGGCGCGCAGTCATTCGTCAAGTCCTGGAGCGAACTGATGGAACGCATCGCCGACAAGAGCGCGGCACTGGCGACCACTTGAACCCCAAGATCGATCCCCTTGCCGGCCATCCCGCGCCGGCCGCGTCTCTGGTGAACGTACCGAGGCTCATCACCGCCTATTACAGCGAGCGGCCCGATCCTGCCGTCGCCGCGCAGCGAGTCGCCTTCGGCACCTCCGGCCATCGCGGAACTTCATTCGAGTCGAGCTTCAACGAGCTTCACGTGCTTGCGATCAGCCAGGCGATCTGCGAGTATCGGCGCGGCCGCGGCATCGACGGTCCGCTGTTCATCGGCTTCGACACTCACGCGCTCTCGGCGCCCGCATTCGCCAGCGCGCTCGAAGTGCTCGCCGCAAACGGCGTCGAGCTCATGATCTCGGCCCACGATGAATACACCCCCACCCCGGCCGTTTCACATGCCATCCTGACCTACAATCACGGCCGTAAAACCGGTCTCGCCGACGGCATCGTCATTACGCCCTCGCACAACCCTCCCGACAACGGCGGCTTCAAGTACAACCCGCCGAACGGCGGACCCGCGGATTCGGACGTGACCAAGTGGATCGAAGCGCGGGCCAACGATCTGCTGAAATCGGCTGCAGGCAGCATCGGCAGGATCGGATTTGCCGCGGCGCGCCGTGCCGCGACCACGCACACTCACGACTACCTGCAAAGCTACGTGGCGGACCTCGGCGCGATACTGGACATGGACGCGATCCGCGGCTCGGGCATTCGCATGGGGGTTGACCCCCTCGGCGGCGCGGGCGTGCATTACTGGGCGCGCATCGCGGAAGTTCACCGGCTCGATCTCGCCGTGGTGAACGAGGCAGTCGATCCCACGTTTCGTTTCATGACTCTCGACTGGGACGGGAAGATCCGCATGGACCCGTCCTCCTCGTACGCCATGCAGCGCCTCATCGGCCTCAAGGACAAGTTCGACATCGCCTTTGCCTGCGACACCGATCATGATCGCCACGGCATCGTCACCGCCAGCTCAGGCTTGCTGCCGCCGAATCATTACATGTCGGTCGCCATCGATTACCTGTTCCGCACTCGAACCCGCTGGCGGGCGGACGCGGCCGTCGGCAAGACCGTGGTGAGCAGCGCGATGATCGACCGGGTCAGCCAACGGCTCGGGCGGACCCTGTACGAAGTCCCGGTGGGTTTCAAATGGTTCGTCGACGGCCTCGTGAACGGCAGTCTGGGTTTCGGCGGAGAGGAAAGCGCGGGCGCCTCGTTCAGCCGGCTCGACGGCAGCGTCTGGACGACGGACAAGGACGGCCTGGTGCCTGCGCTTCTGTCGGCGGAAATCACGGCGCGCACCGGGCGCGATCCGGGCGATGCCTACCGCACCCTATCTCAAGAATTGGGCGCGATGTTCGCGAGCCGGGTGGACGCCGCGGCAACCCCCGAGCAGAAGAAGAAGCTCGGCAGTATCGACGGGGCGCAAGTAAAGATCACCGAACTCGCCGGCGAGCCCGTCGCGCAGATTCTGACTCATGCACCGGCAAACAACGCGCCCATTGGCGGCGTGAAAGTCACCTCGCGCGGCGGTTGGTTCGCCGCGCGGCCGTCGGGGACCGAAGATATCTATAAGATCTACGCCGAGAGTTATCGCGATGCCGCTCACCTGGACCGGCTGATCGCCGAGGCGCAGCGCACCGTGGACACGGCGCTCGCGGGCGCCTGAAAGGCCGCGACCAACCGTCTTGCCGGCACACGACGACAGCACCCTGAGCGCTACGGCCAAGCGGCTGCTGCCGTGGCTGATCGCGGTGGGATTCTTCATGGAAGCCCTGGACACGACCATCCTGAACACGGCCGTGCCCGCCATTGCGCAGGCACTCAAGGTGCCGCCGCTCAGCATGAAGGCCGTGCTCGCGAGCTACACCTTGAGTCTCGCCGTCTTCATTCCGATCAGCGGATGGATGGCCAATCGTTTCGGCACGCGGCGTGTGTTCGCCTCCGCCATCGGCATCTTCACGCTCGGCTCGTTTCTCTGCGGCATCTCGAACAACATTCACTTGCTGGTGGCCTGCCGGGTGCTACAGGGGTGCGGCGGCGCCATGATGCTCCCCGTGGGGCGCCTCACCATGGTCCGCGCCTTCGCCAAATCGGAACTCATCGGCGCCATGAGCTTCGTCGCCATTCCGGGGCTGGTCGGCCCCATGCTGGGGCCCCTCCTCGGCGGCCTGATCATCGGCTACTTTCATTGGAGCATCATTTTTTTCGTCAACATACCAATCGGCCTTACCGGCCTGATCCTGGTCCATCGACATCTGCCGAACTACCGCGAGCCGCGCAACTATCCGCTCGACATCATCGGCATGGTGTTGTTCGGCTCGGGAATTTCGCTGCTGTCGTACGTGCTCGAAGTGTTCGGCGAGACCACGCTGAGCGCTCGCGAGATGCTGGGCCTGCTGGCCATGTCGGCCGCGCTGCTCGGGGCGTATGGCCTGCATTCCGTGCGCACGCCGCATCCGCTGGTGCGCCTGGGGCTGGTCCGAATTCGCAGCTTCCGCGTCGCCGTGACCGGCAATCTATTCACGCGACTGGGTATCGGCGGTATTCCCTTCCTGCTGCCGCTGCTGTACCAGGTCGGCCTCGGCTTCACGCCCATCCAATCCGGGCTGCTCATCATGCCGCAAGCGCTCGCCGCCATGACTCTGAAGCTCACCATGCCGCCGATCTTGAGGAAGTTCGGCTACCGCCGGGTATTGATCGCCAACACCATAGCCTTAGGGTCGATGATTTTTCTGTTCTCGACCATCGATGCCGGGACTCCGGTGTGGGCCATCGTATTCATGGCTTTCACCTACGGATTCCTGACGTCGCTGCAATATACCAGCATGAATACCCTGGCGTTTGCCGACGTGAACGAGCGCGAAGCCAGCGGCGCCAGCACCATTGCAAGCACCGTTCAGCAATTGGCCGTCAGCTTCGGCGTGGCGACGGCTTCGCTCGCCGCAGCCCTGTTCATCGGCGACCGCTTTCGGGCGACGGCGACGGAAATGATCCACGGCATTCACCTGGCGCTGCTGTTCCTCGGAGCGCTGACCATCGTCTCGACCATCGTATTCAGCGAGCTTCGGGCGGGCGACGGCGACGCCGTGAGCCGCCACAAAGCCGAGCTTCCCGCCGGCTGACGGGGCTCCCGGACCATGCCGGCTGACTTCGAGCGGGACTACTCCGCCTTGATCGCGTGCCCGCCGAACTGGTTGCGCATGGCCGCCAGCAGCTTGTCGGTGAACGAGTCGGTATCGCGGGAGCGCAGCCGTTCGAGCAGCGACAGGGTGATGACCGATGCGGGCACGCCCAATTCGATGGCTTCCGCCACGGTCCAGCGGCCCTCGCCGGAATCGGCCACATAGGGCGCAATGCCGTGCAGGGTTGGGTTCTTCTGCAATGCCTCGGAGGTCAGGTCCAAAAGCCATGAGCGCACGACGCTGCCGTAGCGCCAGATCTCGGCTACCTGATGCAAGTCGAGATTGAACTCGGCTTTATGCTGCAGGATGGAGAACCCTTCGGCGTAGGCTTGCATCAATCCGTACTCGATGCCGTTGTGGATCATCTTGGTGTAGTGGCCGGAGCCGACGGCGCCGACGCGGCCCCAGCCGCGGTCCGCAGCCGGCGCCAGCGCCTCGAAGATCGGACGCAGGCGCTCGACCACCGCCTCGTCGCCGCCTACCATCAGGCTATAGCCCTCGGCGAGTCCCCACACGCCTCCGCTGGTGCCCGAATCCACGTAGTGAATCCGGCGTTGGGCCACCGCCGCCGCGCGGCGCTGGGTGTCGCGATAATTCGAATTGCCGCCGTCGATGATGGTATCTCCGGCGGCCAGCAATGGCGTGAGGCCGGTGACCGTGTCGTCGGTGATCTTCCCCGCCGGGACCATCAACCACACGACGCGCGGCGCCTCGAGCTTGCCGACCAGCTGGTCGAGCGACGCCGCGGATTCCGCGCCCTTCTGTTCGAGCGCGGTGCGCGCCTCGGCCGCGGGATCGAAACCGACCACCTTGTGACCGCCGCGCATCAACCGCTGCGCCATGTTGGCGCCCATGCGCCCCAAGCCGATCATTGCAATTTGCATAAATTTCAACCCGCTCGCGCGAACGCCTGGGCAATCAGTATAGATCCCGGCAGGCGGCGTGGTACAGCGGGTTTTGGGCGTTGCGCCCTCAAGAATGCCTCAGCATGATCATGACCGCCGGGCTGCCCACCGGCTCGAATCGCCCGGTGAATTGCAGCCCCCCCGAGGCCGCGCTGATGCGAAAGGAGGTGATCGAATCGCCCTTCTGGTTGCACGAGTAGAGAAACTCTCCCGTGGGATCGATGGTCAGGGCGCGCGGATAGTCCGCGTGCACCCAGACCTCCGAGATCATCCGCAGTTGTCCGTCACTGGCGACCGCGAACACCGAGATGGCGTTGTGCAATCGATTCGACACATACAGAAAGCGGCCGTCGGGCGTGATCAGGATCTCGGCCGACAGATTGCTGCCGCTGAACTTCGGCGGCAACACCGACACTAATTGCTTCGGTTTGAAACCGCCCTTCACGGCGTCGTAGTCGTAGACCGCGATCCTGGCGTCGTGCTCGTACAAATTGTAGAAAATTCGGCCGTTGGGATGGAATGCGAAGTGCCGCGGCGCGGCGCCCGAGGGCGCAGCGAGCACGGGCACGTCGGCCGGCAGCAGCCGCCCGGCCTCGGCATCGAAGCGCCAGACCAATGTCAGATCGAGTCCGGCGTCGTTGGCGACGACGAATTGCCCATTCGGATCCGCCGCGACCATGTGCACATGAGGGCTGTCATGATCGCTGATGGCGAACTGCCCGGGCGGATCATCGACCGCGCGAGCATGATGGCGCGGACCCACGCTCGGTCTCACGTCCGTCGCCTCGCCCAGCGCGCCGTTCGGCGCCACGGGGAAGACGGCGACATTGCCGCCGCCATAGTTGGCGACGAACACGAACTTGCCGGAGGGGTGCACGCTCAAGTGCGCGGGCATGGCGCCGCCCGAGCTCACGACACCCAGTCGCGTGATCTGCAGAGTCTCGCCGTCGACCGCGTAGGAGACCACCGCCCCGTTGCGCGTTCCCTGGTAGTTGTCGATCTCGCTGACGGCGTACAGGCGCGTCTGCGCCGGATTGACCGCAAGCCAGGACGGATTTCGAATGTCGTCGAACACCTGCAGCTGGGTCAGGGCCGCGGTCGCCTTATCCAGGCGGAACAGATAGATGCCGCCCCCGTTCGGGGTATAGGTGCCGACATAGGCGTAAGCATAAGCCCCCGGCGCGGCGACGGCCGCGGGCGCAGCACCGGCCGCGGGCGCGGCACCGGGCGCGGGCAGCGCTGCGGCATGGACGTAGAGCGCCGGTGCGGCGAGCAGCGATGCTGCCTGCAGAAAATCGCGGCGTGTGAGTCTTGGGTCTGTCAACGATCCCTACGCTTCGGCGAGCCTGTCTTTCAGTTGTTCAAGAACAGTGTGATGCTCGTCGCTGCCAATGTGAAGCTCGACGCGGTGTATACCCCGGCGGCGGTGACCCTCGTCGCCAAGGTCTCGCCGTTCAGCTCCGTCTGCAGCTGAGTGATGAACGCCGTGTAGGTATTGAAGTTCTCCATGGTCTTGGTCACGGCATGGCCGATGGTGAACACCGTGGCGGCGGAGGTCGGATCCGGCTCGATGAGGGGATCGGAGGAGAGTCCCACGATGTTGACAATCTGCGCGCCGTCCTGAATCTCGTGCCGCACTCCGATGCTGGTGTTGAGTCTGTCGACCACCATCGCCGTGCTGTCGTAGGTGGTGAACGGCGTGGCCGTACCGGTGCCCCAGTCGACGACCAGTTCGGCCGCAATGGTGGTCGGGTCGAGCAGCGTGGTGGCGGTGAAATTCGGGGCCCCCGTGCCGAACGAACTGGTCAGCCCGCTCACGATCACCGGCGCGCCCACGGTCGAATTGGTCAGATCCAATCCGCCCGTGGCCACCGAATACGGGTTGGCGACGGCGCCGGTGCCGGCAAAATCGAGCGCGGCGACCGTCCGGCCGCCGAGATATGAGAGGTTGAGGTCCAACAAACCGGTACTCGCCGCGGTAACCAGGCCGGATGCGCTGGTGTAGTCGATGCGCACGTGCCCGGCGCTCGCGTCCAAGGTCGCATTGTCCGACGATTGGCTCGCCACGCCGAAGGCGTCGATCGCCGAACCGACGGATACCTGCGCCAGGCTGTTGAATTCCGAGCCACCCTGCCCGAACACGGTAATCAGGGTGTTGGTGCCCATGATCACCGTCGTGGTGCCGCCGATGAAGGTGTCGGTGCCATCGGCGGCGATCAGAGTGCCGTCCTCGATGCTCAGCGTATTGCCGCTGCGCGCCGCCACGATTCCCGACACGCGGTCCAAGCCCAGGCCCTGCACGCTGTTGCCCGCCAACACCTGTGTGGCGGCGAATGACACGTCGGTCGACGTGGTGGTGGTGGTCGTCGTCGTGCCCGTGATCGTGGTCGTGGTGTCGGTCGTGGTCGTGGTATCGGCGGTACTGGTCAGCGTGCCGTACGCGACGGTCAAGGTATTAGTGTTCAAGCCCGCGAGCTGCGTGAGCCCCGTGCTGCCGGTGGATGCGGTGCCGTTGATTTCGTATGTCGTCGAGTCGCTCGGAACGATGGCCAGCCGTCCCGTCCCGGCGGCGGTACTGCTGAACGGCATGACCCCCAGGATGAACTCGCCGCTCGCGGTCGCGGTCGTCGCCGCGTCGGAGCTGGCCGCATCGTTGGAGACGCTCACCAGCGCACCGCGGATGCGCACCTGTTTGCTGTCGATGGGCATCGCGCTTGCGGCCATGAGGGGCGTTACCGTCACCGTCTTGTTGGTCGTGTTGACGACGTTCGATGCCGCCATGTTGAAATTGATCGCCAGCCGCGACGCGCCCTTGGAGGCGACGCTGAACGAATCGCTCGGATCCAGATTGACCGTCAGCTGCACTTGACCCAGGGCCTGGCCGTTTGCGCCGAGCGGAGTGAGGGTCATGCCGTTCACGCTGCCGTCGTCGTAGACGATCTGTGCCGAACCGTAGTCCAGGGTGATCAGAGCACTGGTGTAGGTGCCCTTGGTGACGGCCGCGGCGCCGAGCACTTCGCTCACGTCGGTCAGCGTGGAGAAATCGACCGTAGTGCTCGCCGGCAGTATCGACAGGGGCGACTTGCCGCCCGCTTCCTGCAACTGCACCGACACCAGCGCGACCCGGTACGCCAGATAGTTGTCCGTGGAGGCGGTGCTCGTCATCGTCACCACGGCCGTGCCGCTGCAGGCGGCGAGCGCGACAAGCGGCAATACCGCGCACGCGGCGAGCAGCCGGCCCGAGGCTCCTCGCACGGTGAAAAAAAGACTGGCGCGGGATGAGTTCATGCGGCGCTCGGATGGCTCCTCGATGGGGTATTGTTCACCATTCCCGCTGCATTTGAAGCGCAGAATGAGCCAAATTAGGCAAAGATCTGTCAAGTCGGTTGATTTCGGCGCGCGGCGTCGCCTGGCGGCGACACACGGGGGCCGGGCGGCCCCGTCAGACAAGCGGCTAGCGCCCGCTAGAGCGCCCGCGATATCAATTCCTTCATGGTTTCGTTGGTGCCGCCGTAGATTCTCTGCAGCGCGAAACAGCCCATGTCATGCGGCGGGCTTGGCCGGCACGGATTCTGCGGGCACCGCCGGCGCGTCGGCTGCCTCCGGCATGCTCGAGCGGCGCTGCTGCTTGGCGTCCTGACGGGCCTTCCTGGCGGCCTCTTTTTGCTTCTTCGCGTGGCGATAATTCGGCTTGGCCAACTGACTCTCCTGACGTTGATCTCAATTTCGATCTTACTCCGCCTGCACTGAAACGCGAACCGATAAACGATGCCGTCCGCCGCCGACGATGACGCCGCGCAGCGGCGAGACATCGCCGAAATCCCGGCCCCAGGCGATGATGATGTGGCCGGTATCCACGCGCACGTCGTTGGTCGGATCCAGGTCGATCCAGCCGAACGGCGGACAGAACACAGAAACCCATGCGTGCGACGCATCCGCCCCCAGAAAGCCGGCATCGGACCCCGGGGGCGGCGTCGTGCGCAGATAGCCGCTCACGTAGCGGGCGGCGAGGCCGCGCGAGCGCAGGCAGGCGAGCATGATGTGGGCGAAATCCTGGCATACGCCTCGGCGCGCGGTGAACGCCTCGATCGCCGAGGTCCTGATATTGGTGGTGCCCGGCGCGTAGCTGAACTCCCGATGTATCTTGTGCATCAGGGACTCCGCGGCCTCGAGCAGCGGGCGGCCCGGCGCGAAGCAGTCGGCGGCATAGTCGCTGAAGAGGCGCTTTATCCTGACATAGCTCGACTCCATCCGGAACCGGACCGCATCCAAATCGGCCGGCGTCATCGCCTGTCCGGAATAGCGGAGTGCGTCGCGAACCTCCTCCCAGGCCGCGGACCGGGTGTCCGGCGCGTCCGGCCGCGGACTGACCGAGACCGCGACATCGGCCAGCACCTCCAGACGGTCGTGCGGCAGATCGTATTCCAGACGCGTGACGAAGTTGCCGAACGCATCGATGTCTTCGCGGCGGGAGCTCGGCTCCGGATCCAGCGTGATCGAGCGGGAATGACAGACTTGATTCGCCAGGTCGCGCGGCGCCAAATGCAATAGTTGATGCGAATGCGCGACGTTGCCGCCATAGCGATAGACGGTTTGGTGCCGCACGCGATAGCGCATCACGCAGGGCGGGGCGCGGTTGGGGCCGTCGCCCGGGACGCCGCCCGTGGCGCCGTTCGCGCCGCCGCCGCTCATGCTGCCACCGTTCGAATCTCGGTGTCGATGAGCGAGAAGTATTTCAGAGACAGGCGGTCGGAGAGCCTGCCGGCGGCCGCGCCGAGGCCGCGGAGCTGCTCTGCGAGGGTGTGCCGCGCACGCGCGGCGCGGGCGCTGTCGCCCTCGATGGAGGTCAGTTGCATCTCCTCGACCAGCGCCACCGGCTCATCGAGGGTATCGTCCGGCGCGCCGCCGAGCGACGCGGCGACCCTCACCAGGGAGTGCTCGATCGCGTGCCATTGAAATGCCAGCGCCCGGGGGTTGGTCTGATCGAACACCAGAAGATCGATGGTCGAGGACAATCGCGGCGCCGCCAGATAGCGCGTGCGGTAGGTGATGGTGCTGTCGCCGATGTCGAGCAGCCACTCCAGTTCGCCCTGAGGCGGTGTTTCGCCCGACTGCAGGCGCAGCGACAAGAGCTCGGCCATGAATCGCAGACGCTCCAGGCGGCGCCCCACCATCATCAGGCGCCAGCCGTCGTCCTGGGTCATGTCATCGAGCGCGAAGCCCGCAAGACCCGCCAGGGACAGCAGCACCGCGTCCAGAGTCTCGCGCGGATCGCCCTTGGCGTGCGCGGCGTCATGGAACTGACGCTGTAGAACCCCGATGGCGCGCCAGTTCTCCGCGGACAATTGGCTGCGCGCCTGTGCGGCGCACCAGCCCAGCCGTTCCAGATCGGCGCTCAAGCCGAGCGGATTCACCTCGTCAAACAGGGATGATGCGACGAAATGCGCGCAGGTCTCGAGTACCTGCGGCCACAAGAGCGCGTTGGGACGCACCTTGAGCGTCGCGCGCAGCAGCCGCGCCTTGTCCTCGCAACGCTCGCTGTAGCGCCCCAGCCAGAACAGGTTCTCCGCCAGGCGCGACGGCAGATCATCATGGCGCGCCGCGGCGCGCCGCGGCGCGCTTGGCGCATGGGTCTCGTCGTTCGCTTTGCGATCCGGCGCGAGCACCCAGACATCCTTGCTGCCGCCGCCGCGCTGCATGGAGACGATATCGGCAGTGTCGGTTGCGATGCGCGCCAGCCCTCCCGGCATCACGCGATAGCCGGAGGCCGTTGCAATGGCGTACACCCGGATGCCGAGCGCGCGTGCCGAGAAGCCTTCGGCGCTGCCGCCGGTGCGCCACACCGGCGCCTGGGAGAATGCCAGGCGCTCCTGCGCGACGTACCCATGCGGCTGGGCCCGCAGGCGTCTGGCGAGATCCGCGCGCGCCTGGGATCCCAGGTCGCGGCCGAACGCGGCGCGCATTTTCTGATTGGGATAGGCCGGCTTGATGACCAGCCGTTCAAGATTCTCCAGCACATAGTCGAGGGCGAGCCGCTCGCCGCACCACCACGTGGCCACCGACGGCAGCCGCAATTTCTCTCCCAATAGCCGCTCGGCAACCGACGGCATGAAACCCATCCATGCCGCCGACTCGAGCACGCCGCTGCCGAGGCCGTTGGCGAGCACGACCCTGCCGGCGCGCACCACCCCGATCAGACCCGGCACGCCGAGCGCCGAGTCGGCGCGCAGTTCCACCGGATCGCAGAAATCATCGTCCAGCCGGCGCAGGATGGCGTGCACGCGGCGCAGGCCGCCGAGGGTCTTTAAATAGACGGTGTCGCCGCGCACGGTGAGATCATGCCCCTCGACCAGGGGCAGACCCAATTGACGGGCGAGATACGCATGCTCGAAATATGTCTCGTTGAACGCGCCGGGAGTGAGCACGGCCGCGAGCGGCGCTTCGTCGTCGGGGGCGTGGCGCAGCAAATTCTCGCGCAGCGCGGCGAAAAATCCGCCGAGCGAGCGCACCCCCATGTCGCCGAGCAGATCGGGGAACACCCGCGATACGATCTGCCGGTTCTCCAGCGCATAGCCCGGCCCGGACGGAGTCTGAGTTCTATCCGCGAGCGCCCACCAGCGGCCGTCCGCGGAGCGCGAAATGTCGACGGCGTACACGTGCAGCCAGCGGCCGCCGGCCGGCGTCAAGCCATGACACGGCCAGAGAAAGTTGGGATGGCCGAACGGCAGCTCCGCCGGTATTGTCCCGTCCGCCACCAATCGCTGCGGGCCGTAGACATCGGCCAGCAGCGCGTCGAACACCTGCGCGCGCTGCGTGACTCCGAGTTCGATCTCGCGCCACTCCGCGGCGGTCAGCAAGATGGGCAGAGGATCGAGTACCCACGGTCGATCGCGACCCTGGGGATCGGCGTACACATTGTAGGTCACGCCGTTCTCGATGATCAGCCGGCGCGCCAAATCGACTCCGCGGCGCACCGCGTCGGCGCCGTCGCTCGCCAGGGCATCGATCAGCGGGCGCCAATGCGCGCGCACGTCTCCCGAGCTGTCGAGCAGCTCGTCATAGCGGCGCGTATCGCTTAAATAGGATTCAAGGCGCGCGTCGATCATCACTCAGGCGCAAATCGAGCGTGAACGGAAATTCCGCGTCGATCTCGGGCGGTGCGGCGGCCATGGTTCCCGGAGTATGGCCCATGCGGAAAAACCGCGCCAACCGCCGGCTCTCGGCCTCGAAAGAATTGACCGGGAATCGCTCGTGGCTCAAGCCGCCGGGATGGGTGACGTGATACTGGCAGCCGCCCTGAGAGCGATTCATCCACGTATCGAACAGATCGAAGGTGAGCGGCGAGTGCACGCCGATGCCCGGGTGCAACGCGGACGACGGCTGCCATGCCCGGTAGCGCACCGCGGCGACGAATTCGCCCACCCGTCCGGTCGGCTGCAGCGGCAGTGCGCGGCCGTTGCAGGTGACCCTGTAGCGGCCCGGCGCGAGCCCGGAAACCTTGACTTGCAGGCGCTCCACCGAGGAATCCACGTAGCGCACGGCGCCGCCGGGCGAGCCCTCCTCGCCCATGACGTGCCACGGCTCGAGAGCCTGCCGCAGCTCCAGATGCATGCCGCGGACGGCGAAATCGCCGTATTTCGGAAAGCGAAATTCGAAGTGTGGCGCGAACCAATCGCTCTCGAGTCCGAACCCTTCCTCGCGCATCTCGGAGATCACGTCGGCAAAGTCCTGTTCGACGAAGTGCGGCATCAAGAAGCGGTCGTGCAATTCGGTGCCCCACCGCACCAGCGTCGCCGGCGCATACGGTTTGCGCCAGAACCGCGCCACCATGGCGCGCAGCAGCAGCTGCTGCGTGAGGCTCATGCGCGCGTGCGGCGGCATCTCGAAGGCGCGCATCTCGAGCAGCCCCAAACGGCCCGTCGGGCCGTCGGGGGAATATAGCTTGTCGATGCAGAACTCGGTGCGGTGCGTGTTGCCCGAGACATCGATCAGAAGGTTGCGCAGCAGGCGGTCCACCAGCCACGGCGGGACGCTCTCGCCGGGTTTCGGGAATTGCCGGAAGGCGATTTCGAGTTCGTACAGCGAGTCGTTGCGCGCCTCGTCCACGCGCGGCGCCTGCGAGGTGGGGCCTATGAACAATCCGGAGAACAGATACGACAGAGACGGATGATTGTGCCAGTAGCTGAGCAGGCTGCGCAGCAGGTCGGGGCGGCGCAGGAAGGGCGAATCGGCGGGGCGCGCGCCGCCGAGCACGATGTGATTGCCGCCGCCGGTGCCGGTGTGGCGTCCGTCCAGCATGAATTTTTCGGTCGTCAATCGCAGCTCGCGCGCGGCCTCGTACAAGAACCCCGTCCGCTCCGACAGCTCCGCCCAATTGGCGGACGGATGAATGTTGACTTCGATGACCCCGGGATCCGGGGTCACGCGAAAATTGCCGATGCGCGGATCGTTCGGCGGCTCATAGCCTTCGAGAATGACCGGCAGCGCGAGCGCTTCGGCGGCGCCTTCCACCGCCGCGACCAGCTCCACATAGTGCTCGAGCTCCGCGACCGGCGGCATGAAGACATAGAGCACCCCGTTGCGCGGCTGCGCGCACATGGACGTGCGGGCGACGGCGGCGGCGGATTCCTTGGGCGCCGGCGCCCGCTCGGCGGCGGCCGCGGGCCGCTCTGCATCGGGCGCGGGCCCGTGCTCGCGGAGCTGTCGGCGAATCTCCGCGTGCGGCGCAAGAGCGGGAAAGCTGCGCGACGGATCCGGCGCGTGAATGAACGGATAGTCGCCGGCCGCGGCCCAGGGCTGCGAATCCAGCGGCAATCGATAACCGATGGGGGAGTCTCCCGGAACCAGGTAGCAGCGTTCGCTGCGCAGGAACCACGGTCCGGTCCGCCATTCGCCGCCGTCGGCGGTGCGCGCAATGGGCAGCACGTGGCCGACGATTTCGTCCAAGCCCTGTTCGAAAATCCTCGCCAGCCGCGCGCGCTCCATCGGGTCGCCGAGGCGCGAATCGAGCGGATCGACGTTCACCGGCAGCCGGCGCTCGCGCCACAGATAATAGAACGCATCTTCATAGGCCGGGAACACATGCCGTGGATCCAGCCGCAGCTCCTCGGCGACTCGCACCAGGAAGCGCCGCGCCGTCTCCTCGGTCACCGGGTAGCTGACCTCCTCGTCCGCGATCAGCCCCTGATTCGACCACAAAGGTTCGCCGTCCTTGCGCCAAAAACAATTCAGCGACCAGCGCGGCAGCTGCTCGCCGGGATACCACTTGCCCTGGCCGAAATGCGCGAGGCCCGCGGGCGCGTATTTGTCCTTCAGCCGGTGATAGAGAGCCGCGGCCAGCCGGCGCTTCTCGGGCCCCAGCGCGGCGGTGTTCCACTCAGCGCCGTTCGGATCGTCGATGGAGACGAAAGTGGGCTCTCCGCCCATGGTGAGGCGCACGTCCTGCGACTCAAGGTCGGCATCGACCGCGCCGCCCAATGCATCGATGCAGGCCCACTGCGCGTCGCTGTAGGGCTTGGTGACGCGCGGCGCCTCCCAGATGCGCCGCACGCTCATGCGGTGCTCGAACGTGGTTTCGCATTCATCGACCGCTCCGCTGACGGGCGCCGCCGCGGAGGGTTCGGGGGTGCAAGCCAGCGGAATATGCCCCTCGCCGGCAAGCAGCCCCGAGGTCGGATCGAGGCCGATCCAACCGGCGCCGGGCAGGTACACTTCGCACCAGGCATGCAGGTCGGTAAAGTCCTCCTTGGCCCCCACGGGCCCGTCGAGCGCCTTCACGTCCGGCACCAGCTGGATGAGGTAGCCGGAGACGAAACGCGCCGCGAGGCCCACATGGCGCATCAGCTGTACCAGCAGGGCGGCGGAATCGCGGCATGATCCGGAGCACTTCGCCAGAGTTTCCTCAGGTGATTGCACGCCCGGCTCCAGTCGGATCACGTAGCGGATGTCGCGGGCAAGCCGTTGATTGACGCCGACGATGAAGTCGATGGTGCGGGAACGGTCGCGGGAGATTGCGGCCAGATACTCCTCGAGCAGCGGCGTCGCCGGCGCCTTGACCAGGTAGGGCACCAGTTCCCGGCGTTCGCTCGACTCGTACTTGAACGGGAATTGCTCCGCGTAGGGGGCGAGGAAGAAATCGAATGGGTTGAGCACCGACATCTCGGCAACCAGGTCCACTTCGATTCGCAGCTCGCGGGTCTCCTCCGGAAACACCAATCTCGCCAGGTAGTTCGCTTGAGGATCCTGCTGCCAGTTGATGAAATGATCCGCCGGACGCACGTTGAGCGAATAGCTGAGAATGCGCGTGCGGCAGTGGGGAGCCGGACGCAACCGTATCACCTGCGGGCTTAGGGATACCGATCGGTCGTAGCGATAATGGGTAAGATGATTCAGGGTCACATGGATCGACAAGGGAATCTCCCAGCGCACCACGACGGTGCAGGCAACCGGACGAGAGTCCGTCGTGACGGGAATTGTATAACGCGCGCGAGGGCGTTAGGGGCGTTACCTCCGCCCCGCTGCAATTAACGGCGGCTGACCATCACTTGCTCCGGAAATTGTGCGACTTCGCGCATTGGCAGCTCAAGGGCGGCCAGGCGATCCCGCGTGCTCGGGGGCATCACGGCAAGGCCGCGTTTCAAGGAGCGCCACACGTCGGCGAACTGCGCCAGGGTGGCGATACCGCGCTGCGGATCCTGGGTCAGGCCAAAGTCGAATTCATCGCGATAGTCGACCAAGACCACGGGGCGCTGCAAATAGAAAGGCAGAGACTGCCGATAGGACTGCACCGAGAAGACGGGAACGTCCGCCATACCCTCGCTGCGGGCCTCCCGACGCAGGGCAAGCGCCTCATCCTTGGCGCTGAACAGGCCTTGCGCGTCATTCGCCGCGACCAGTATCGTCGCCGTCGCGAAAAACCAGGCCGCACATACGGCCGCAAGCGCCGCACCGGGCCGCGCTTGCAGTACGCACAGGGCCGAGATCGCGGCGCCGAGGACCAGCAGCGTGCTCGTTCCAAAAAGGACGGCGCGAATCGAGGGGAGCACCTCCAGGGCATCGGCCGAGCCCCACAGCCCACGGGCATAGGCCAGCAAGCCCAGGCCCGACCCGAAAGACAGAAGCGCGCTGCCGAGCAGTGTGCCGCGGCTTTCGGCGGTCTTCTCGCCGGCACACAGGAGCGCGAGCGCGGGAACGGCGGGCAGAATGTAGGTGATCAATTTCGCGCTCGAGATCGAGAAGAAAACCAGCACGAACACGCACCAGGCCCACAGCACCCGGGACGCGGAGAATTGGCCGCGCGGCACGCGGTCCGTGAACGGCGAGACCAATGCGCGCGCCGCCTGGGGCAGCCACGGCATGATGCCCACGGCGAGCACGGGCGCGAAGAACCACCACGGCTCGCCGCGGTGTTCGATCGGCGTGAGGTAGCGCTGAAAATGTTCGCGGACGAAGAAAAACCTGAGGAATTGCCCATTGGCGCGGGCGGCCAGCACGAACCATGGGACGGCGATCGCCGCAAACAGGGGCAGCCCCCAGCGGATGTTCAGGCGCCGCAGAAGCGGCCAATCTCGCTGCCAGAGCACATACGAGGCGAGCGTGGCGGCCGGAATGAGCGCCCCGATCAATCCCTTGGTGAGCACCGCGAGCGCCATCGCGGTCCAGCAGCCCAGCATCCACGCACGCCAATGCGCGCCGGGCCCGCGGCGCTGCTGGGCCATCAGAAAGCAGCCGAGGGCGGCGAGTAAAAAGAAGCTCAGCAGCATGTCGAGCGTCAATTGATGTCCCAGCAGAACGAACAGCGTCGATGCCGAGGCGAACAGCAGGGCACGGACGCCCGCATCGAAGCCCCACAGCCGCAGACCCAGCAGAAACAGCGCGGCCATCGACAGATAGCCGGCAAGGCCCGTGCATAGCCGAGCGGCGAATTCATTCTGGCCGAATGCGCGGTACGCGAGCGCCGTGAGCCAATATTGCAGCGGCGGCTTCTCCAGGTACACGAGCGCATCGAGATGCGGAATCACCCAATCGCCGCCGCTCAGCATCTCGCGGGGGATTTCGGCATAGCGGCCCTCATCGGGCTCGTACAGCGGGCGCAGCGCCAATAGCGCGAACCACAGCAAGGTGCAGATGACCGCCGCCGTGCCGAGCAGCCAAGACTTGCGAAGCCAGAACATAGAGTCACCGGCAATTAAACTGGACGCGAATTCGCATTGCTACTATACCGGGGCGTGGCGGACGGAACACAAAAGTCGTGGGTGCGCACCGCGAGCTTCGGACTCGCGGTCCTCTCGTTCATCAATCTGTTCAGCTACCTGGATCGCTACATCGTATCCGCGCTGATCGAAAGCCTGAAGCATGCGAATCTCGGGCTCTCGGATGCGAATCTCGGCTCGCTCATGTCGGGCTTCCTGGTGGTATACACCCTGACGGCGCCGGTTTTCGGGGCATTGGGGGACCGGCGTTCGCGGCCTCGGTTGATCGCGCTCGGCGTGGCCTGCTGGAGCTTCGCCACCGCCCTCTCGGGGTTTGCCGGCGGTTACCTGACACTGTTGGCGGCGCGCGCCTCCGTGGGTGTCGGCGAGGCGGCGTACGTCACGATCGCGCCGAGTTTGCTCTCGGATTATTTTCCCGCGCGTCAGCGCAGCCGGGTGATGGCCATTTTCTTCTGCGCGATACCGGTGGGTTCCGCGCTCGGATACGTGGTCGGGGGACTGGTCGATAAGCACTATGGCTGGCGCGCGGCATTCTTCGTCGCCGGCGTCCCCGGTCTTTCGCTGGCGGCACTGTGCCTGATGCTGCGGGATCCGCCCCGCGGGGCGCAGGACATGGGCGTCGCGCCCGCGGTCAAGGCGGCGCCGAAGTCGGCGCGGACCAGCATCCGCAAGGACACGTGGGCGGCCTACGGGAGGCTCATGCACAACCGGCCGTATGTGCTCACCGTGCTGGGATACGCCGCCTACACCTTCGCCGTGGGCGGTCTGGCCGTCTGGATGCCGGCATTTCTCGAGCGCTCCCGCGGTATTCCACGCAGCGAGGCCACCGTCACCTTCGGAGCCATCGTGGTGATCACCGGATTCATCGGCACGTTCGTGGGCGGCTGGCTGGGCGACTACTGCGTCAAGTATTCACGGCAGGCTTATCTGTGGCTGTCCGCGATCGCCACGCTGGCTGCGGCTCCCTTCGTGTGGTTGGCTCTGACCACGGCATCGCACACGATGTACCTGGTATGCATGGTGCTGGGACAGCTGCTGCTGTTCCTGTCAACCGGTCCCATCAATGCGGCCATCGTGAACCTGGTCTCCGCCACGGAGCGCGCCACGGCGATCGCGCTGGAGGTCTTCGCCATTCATCTCCTCGGCGACGCCCTCTCGCCTCCCCTCATCGGCGCCCTGTCGGATCATTTCTCTCTGGCGCAGGCCGTCAAAATAGTGCCCATCGCGGTGCTGATCGGGGGCTGCGTCTGGGGGTGGGCGGCGCGCGCGCAGGCCCGCGACCTCCCGCCGGCCCAACCCACCTAGCCGCGCGCCTCGAATTGCGTCCAGGGCAGGCGGCCCAGACCTGGCCGCGCCAGTTGAATTGCGTCCAGGCAGGCGGCCTAGACCTGGCCGCGCGCCAGTTGAATTGCGTCCAGGCAGGCGGCCTAGACCTGGCCGCGCGCCAGTTGAATTGCGTCCAGGCAGGCGGCCAAATCGGCGCGCGCCGCCATGTCCTCGATATCGGCCGAGATCTTGCGCTGCCAATTCGGATATTCGCGATCCGTTCCGGGCACGTTCACGGGCGGTATCATGCCCAACAGATCTTCGATTTGCAGGGCGGTAAGCGCCGTCGATGAGCGCGCGAGGTACAGATGCAAGGCCTGAGCGAGATCGGCGGTGAAAGCGTCGAACGGCGTCGCCGGTTGCGCGGGCGCGAGACCTTGCTCCTTGAGGGCCTGCAGCAGCAGTTCCCGGTCCTGGGCGCGCTCGCTGATGACATCGCTTTCGATCTCGGCGCTGGGATATAGATTCAGGCGGCGGCGCAGCGCTATATCGTGTCCCTCCCAGTAGCTTCGCAAGGTCGGCATGTCGTGGGTGGTGACCGTGGCCAATGCCCTGCGCACATACTCGCCGGGACGGCGAAACCGGCCCTCCAGCTTCTCGAACAGCAGCACCTTGTAGTGGTAGAGGCCGTACTCGGGCATGGCCTTGCGCATTTCATCCGGCACCACCCCGAGATCCTCGCCAACCACCAAGCAGGCGCCGCGCGAGCTCTCCAGCGACAGCACCGTGAGCAGCTGCTGCAGGGGATAATGCACGTATGCGCCCTCGGTGGGCGAGCGCCCGGCCGCAACCCACCACAGGCGGAACAGCGACATCACATGATCCAGTCGCAGCGCGCCGTAGTGGCGCATATTGTCGCGGATCAGCCGCACGAAGCCGGCCAGGCGCTGCGCCAGCATCGCCGATGGATCCTGCGGCGGTATGCCCCAGCCCTGGCCTCTGAGGGCCAGAGGATCCGGCGGTGCGCCGATTTCGGCGCCCATCCGATAACTGCCTTGATCCACCCAGGTCTCAGAGCCGGATGGATTGGCGCCCACCGCATAGTCGCCATACAGGCCGATGGGCATGCCGAGCTCCCGCGCCAGCGCCTGCGCGCCGCAGAGCTGTTCGTGCGCCAGCCACTGCAGGTACGCGTAGAACTCGATCTCGCGGCGGTGCTCGGCCGCGAACCCGGCCACCGCCGCGCCGTTCGCGTCCCGGAACTCCTGCGGCCAGCTCAGCCAGCCGGAAGCCGTCTCGAGGGTCGCGCGAAAATACCGGTCGAGCGCGTCGAAGCGGGCGTGCTTCTCGAGAAGTTCGCCGCCGACGGCAAGGAAGGCGCGGAATTGCTGCGCCCGCGCGCTCCCAGATGCCAGATGCCGATCGCAGAAATCGCCGTACAGCAGCGCCAGAAATTCGAACTTGAGTTGCGCCACGCCGCCGTAGTCGACCAGGTCGCCGGCGCGAAGTTCGTCCAGGCGCGCCGCGGTCGCGGGATCCGCGAACCGTTCGCGCACCGCCGCGCACTCTTGAAATTCCGGCACCAGCGGCACCGAAATGTACAGAACGTTGAGAAAGTGGCGGCTCGACGCGCTGTACGGGCTGGAGCGCCCCGGGTCGGCGGGCGCGAGCGCGTGCAAGGGGTTCAAGCCGACGAACCCGGCGCCGTGCGCCGCGACCCAGCGGATCAGTGCCCGCAGATCGCCGAAGTCCCCGATGCCCCAGTTTGTGCGCGACCGCAGCGTGTAGAGCTGGACGGCGACGCCCCACAGTTTGCGGCCCTCGGCGATCGGCTCGGGCTCGTAGCACTGAGGCGGCGAGACGATGAGCAGGCAGCGATGGGCGGCGCCGCCGGCGATCTTCGCCTCCAATTCGTGATAGCCCGTGGGCAGATCGAACGGCAGCTCGAGACGCCGGCGCGTGATCCACGACCCCTCCACTTCGCCGCGCCAGAGCTCGGCGCAATCGGCCGTCGAGGTCGCCCCATCGCGCCGCGAACCATCCTCCAGGCGCACCGACCAGACCACGGTGGATCCGAACTCGCGCGCGGTTACGTTGACGTCGATGCCGATGCGCGCGCCATGCGCGGCCGCGAGCGGCGGCAGGAAAGCGCGCCCGCGCTCCGCCTCCAGCCGGGCCAGCTCGAGCGCCAAGGCCTCGGGGTCGTCCACCTTGCAGCCCATCGCGCGCAGCAGCGCCGTCTTCGTCTCGCGGCTGAAGTGGCGCAGCTCCCCGCGATAATCGTGGTAGGCAGCGCCGATCCCGCGCAGTTGCGCCAATCTGTCGATCACCGTGTTCAATCTCAGCACTCCAATAGGGCGGCGCTGCTGGCCTCCAGGCGATAGTCCCGTGCGTGCCCGAGGCTCGTGGCCTCGAGGGTGTCCAGCGCGGTGTCAAAATGACGGATCCAGGGCTCGTCGGCCGCGGATACCGGCAGGATGAAAGTCTGCGCCGAGCCGCCGGCATTCAGCAGCAGCAGCAAGCGTCCCCCCATATTGTGCCGCTTGCCGAACCAGATGCTCAGGCTGCGCAGGTTTGCATCCTGCCAATCAGCCTGCCTCATTTCGGAGCCGCCGGCATTCAACCACGTCACATCCTTCACACCGGCGCGCGAGGCAGCGCCCTTCAGAAAGGTTTCGCGGCGAAATTCCTCGTGCCGCCGCCGCAGCTGCGCGAGCAATTGCACGAACCGCAGCAAATCCGCGTTGACGCTGCGCAGATGCCAGTCCACCCAGGATATTTCGTTGTCCTGGCAGTAGGCGTTGTTGTTGCCCCGCTGCGTGCGCCCGAATTCATCGCCCCCCTGCAGCATGGGCACGCCCTGTGAGAAGAACAGCGTGGCGAGAAAATTGCGCATTTGCCGCTGGCGCAGCCTGTTCACCTCGGCGTCGGCCGTCGGGCCCTCGGCGCCGCAATTCCAGCTCAGGTTGTCGCTGTGGCCGTCGGCGTTGCCTTCGAGATTGACTTCGTTGTGTCTCTCGTTGTAGGAGACCAGATCGCACAGCGTGAAGCCATCGTGCGCCGTCGGAAAATTGATGCCGGCAGTGGGCTTGCGGCCATTGTGGCGAAACACGTCGCTCGAGCCTGCGAATCTTTCCGCAAATTCGCCGACTCGTCCGGGGTCGCGCCGCCAAAATGAGCGCACCGTGTCCCGATATTTGTCGTTCCACTCGGCCCAGCCCGGCGGAAACCGCCCGAGCTGGTAGCCTCCCCAGCCGACGTCCCAGGGTTCGGCGATCAGCTTGACGTAGGCGAGCGCGGGCTCGCCCCGCAACGACTTGAAAAAGGCGCAGTGTTCGTTGAAGCCGTTGCCTTCGCGCCCCAGCACCGTCGCCAGGTCGAAGCGGAAGCCGTCCACGTGCATCTGCTCCACCCAGTACTTGAGGCAGTCGATGATCAGCGCGCGCACCCGGGGGTGCTCGCAGTTGACGGTGTTGCCGCAGCCCGTCACGTTCTCATAGAAGCGCCTGTCCTGCGGCATGAGACGGTAGTAGACCGAGTTGTCGATGCCCCGCCACGAGAGGACCGGGCCGGTCTCATTGCCCTCGGCGGTGTGATTGAACACAACGTCCAGCAATACCTCGATTCCCGCCGCATGCAGCGCTTTCACCATGGTCTTGAACTCGGCGACGGCATCGTGCACGGCGTATTCGTTCGCCGGCGAGAACCATGCGGCCGGATTGTAGCCCCAGTAGTTGCTCAAATTGCGCTGGCGCAGGAACGGCTCGGCGACGAAGGACTGGCAGGGCATCAGTTCGACGGCCGTCACGCCCACCGACTTCAAATGCTCGATCACCGGAGCCACCGTCAGCCCCAGGTATTTGCCGCGCCACTCCGCCGGCACGGCGGGGTGCAGGCGCGTGAATCCCTTGACGTGCAGCTCATAGATCAACGTATCGCGCCACGGATGCGCGGGCGGCCTGTCGCCGCCCCAATCGAAACTCCCGTCGATCACCCGGGCGCGCAGCGGCAGCGAGCGCGACAGCTGCCGCGCGTAAGGGTCGATCAAGGCGATTGTGGGATCGAAGCGGTGTCCCTCCGCCGGATCATCCGGCCCGTGGACATAGAACGCATAGTGCGATCCCAAGCCCGCGCGCCGCGGCGCGATCAAACCGTGCCAGATGTCGCCGGTGCGCGAGGGCAGATCGCAGCGCACGAGCTCCGCGCCGCTGTCCGGGTCGAACAGACCGACCTCCACCCGGGTCGCGTGGCTCGAGAACAAGGCGACGTTCACGCCGCGCCCGGTTAAGGTGGCGCCGAGCGGTCGCGGAGACCCCGCTTGAATGATCTTCGCCGCCTTCACATCACGGGCTTCACTGCCCAGATGCGGTCCGCGTACTCGCGAATGCTGCGGTCGCTCGAGAAATAACCCATGTTCATGCAATTGATGATGGCCTGGCGGCTCCACTGCTCTTCCTGCACGTACAGGGCGTCCACCTGGTCCTGCGCGCGGGCATAGGCGGCAAAGTCCGCGAGCACCAGGAACGGCTCGCCGTCGCTCAGCAGGCGGTTGACCACCGGCTTCGCGTCGTCCGGACGCGCCGGCGAGAAGAACCCGGAGTCGATGAGATCCAGCGTGCCCTTGAGTTCCGGGTTGCCGTCGAGCTCGCGCCGCGGCCGGTAACCGGCGCTGCGGCGCGCGGCCGCTTCTTGTGCGTCAAGGCCGAAGATGAACATGTTCTCCGCCCCCACGTGGTCGCGAATCTCGATATTGGCGCCGTCCAAAGTGCCGATGGTCAGGGCGCCGTTCAGCGCCAGCTTCATATTACCGGTTCCGGACGCCTCCATGCCCGCGGTGGAAATCTGCTGCGAAAGGTCCGCCGCCGGCATGATCTTCTGCGCCAGCGAGACATCGTAGTCCGGCAGGAACACGACCCGCAGCTTGTCGCGCGCGGCGGGATCCGCATCGACGGTCCGGGCGACGTTGTTGATGAGCCTGATGATGGCCTTCGCCATTGCATATCCCGGAGCCGCCTTGCCGGCGAAGATCACGGTGCGCGGCACGACCTCGGCGCGCGGATTCTCGCGAATGCGCCGATAGCGCGTCACGACGTACAGCAGATTCAGAAGCTGGCGCTTGTACTCGTGGATTCTCTTCACCTGCACGTCGAACAGGGAGTTGACGCTGATCTCCACCCCCGTGCGCCTCATGACTTCGTCGGCGAGGCGCTGCTTGTTGGTGCGCTTGACGCCGCGAAACTGGCGGCGAAACTCCGCCTCCTCGGCGGCGCCGGTCAGCCGCCCGAGCTCCTCGAGATCGTTCTCCCAACCCGGCCCCAGGCGCTCGGTCAGCAAGGCCGACAGGCCGGGATTCGATTGCTTCAGCCAGCGGCGCACGGCGATTCCGTTGGTCACGTTGATGAATCGATCCGGATACAGATCGGCGAACCCGGAAAATACCTGCTTGCGCATGAGCTCCGAATGCAGCTGGGCGACGCCGTTGACCCGGTGACTGCCGATGACCGCAAGATGCGCCATGCGCACGCGGCGGCCGCCGTCATCGTCGATGATCGACAGGCGCCGCCGGCGGTCTTGATCCCCGGGATAGCGCGCTTCGACCGCGTGCAGAAAATCGCGATTGATCAAATAGATGATCTGCAGGTGCCGCGGCAGCAGACGCTCGAACATCTCCACGGGCCATGTCTCGAGGGCCTCCGGCAGCAGCGTGTGGTTGGTGTAGGAGAACACGCCGCTGCTGATTTGCCAGCTTTCGGCCCACGACAGGCCATGCTCATCGATCAGCAAGCGCATCAGCTCCGGAATCGCCACCGTCGGATGCGTATCGTTCAACTGAATCGCGATCGACTCGGGGAGGGACGCAAGCGAGCGTCCTTCGCTCAAATGCGTCGCCAGGATGTCCTGCAGGCTGGCGCTGACGAAAAAATATTGCTGCTTGAGCCGCAGCTCCTTGCCCTGGGGAGTCGAATCGTCCGGATACAGCACACGCGACAGGTTCTTCGCTTCCACCTGTTCGCGCACGGCGGCCGCGTAGTCGCCGGCATTGAAGGCGTCGATGTGAAACGGCGTGATGGCCCGGCCGGACCAGAGCCGCAGATGATTGACGGTGGGACCGCGGTTGCCCGGGATCAGCTGGTCGAAGCCTATGGCGTAGATGTCGGTGGTGTCGACCCAGCGATGCGCCTCTTCCGCAGCGGCATTCTCGGGGGCCCTGATCCGGCCGCCGAATCTCACCGTGAAGCGCACATTGCCGCGAGGCGTCTCCCACACGTTGCGCAGGCGCAGCCAGCTGCTGGCTACTTCGCGCTGCCCGCCGTCCGCGCCGATGACCTGCGTGAAAATGCCGTAATCGTAGCGGATGCCGTAGCCGATGGCGGGGTATTGCAGCGTCGCCAGTGAATCCAGGAAGCATGCCGCCAGACGGCCCAAACCGCCGTTGCCGAGGCCCGGGTCGACCTCCTGCGCGGCGATGTCGTCGAGATCATGGCCCATGTCGCGCAGGGCCGTGCGCGCCTCCTGCAGCAGGCCGCCCTCCAGGCTCGACAAGGCGTTCAACAAGGACCGGCCCGGGAGATATTCGACCGAGAAATAGCACACCCGCTTCACGCGCGCGTTCGCTACCCGCCGCTGCGTGGCCAACCAGCGCAAAGTCAGCTCCTCGCGCACCGCGAGCGACAGTGCGTCGTATATGTCCCGGGGGGTCGCCGAGTCCGGGTTCTTGCCGAGCGTCCGGGTGAGGCGATCGAGCAAGGCCGCGAGCAGAGTTCCGGGCTGCAGAGCGACGTTGCGGCGGGTCGCGAACTGGGTATCAATGGAGTTCATGTTACGAGTTATTATAAGGTTGTTATCGGGTCGGCAGCGGGCGGACTTCTCAATGCGGCATTTAAATTGACTTCATCTTCCCTGGCTGTCGGTATCGACGTCGGCGGCTCATCCATCAAGTGCGCGCTGATCGACCTGAAGACGGGCGCGTTCGCCGGCGAGCGTTTCAGCACGCCGACACCCGCGCAGGATTCTACCGAGACATTGCTCGCCGCGTTGAGAACCGTGGTCTCGAATATCCCGGGCGAGCACGCCGTGGGCCTGGCGTTCCCGAGCGTGATACGCGACGGTGTCGTGCGCACGGCGGCGAATCTCAACAAGGCGTGGATCGGAAAACCCCTGGCGGCGCTGGCCGGGGAGCACTTGCGCCGTCCTGTGATCGCCATCAACGACGCCGACGCCGCGGGCCTCGCCGAATTGCACTATGGCGCGGCACGCGGCGTGCCGGGTACCGTGCTCCTGTTGACTTTGGGCACGGGCATCGGCACCGCGCTGTTCGTCGATGGCACGCTGGTTCCGAATACCGAACTCGGCCACCTCGAGGTCGCGGGACGCGAAGCGGAGCTGCGCGCCTCGGGCCGCGCCAAGGTGGACCAGGGCCTGAGCTGGGACTCGTGGGCCGAGCAGTTGAATCTGGTGCTGCAGGAAATGCACGCCCTGTTGTGGCCGGATCTCATCGTCCTGTGCGGCGGCATCACCGAGGAGCCGAAGAAGTTCATGGACAAACTGCGCTGCGAGACGCGGCTGTGCGTGGGGACCTTGCGATCGGAAGCCGGTATCGTCGGTGCGGCATTGGCCACGGCCGTGGTGTCACCGAATCGGGCGTGACGCGCTTGATCAGAACCGCACTCGCGGCCCTCCTGTCAATCGCGCTCGCCGCGTGCGCGAGCACCGCCCGAAAGACCCCATCGCCGGCGGATGCCGGTGCGGACGCGTCGGGCTCGTCCATTTCATCCCCCCGCGTCTCTGCGTCCCCTGCGCCCGGGACCGTCATGGCCGATCTGGCCCTGTCCATGCTGGGCCAGCCGTACCGCTTCGGCGGCGCAGCCCCGGGCGGATTCGATTGCAGCGGGCTCGTGGTATATGCGGCAAGCGGCGCGGGCGTCCGCGTGCCGCGTACAGCGCTCGAGCAGCTGCATTCCGGAATACCGGTGGCGCGCGCCGAACTCAAGGCGGGAGATCTGGTGTTCATGCACCTCGCGCACAAGGAACTGCACGTCGGCATTGCCCTCGGCGGCGAACGGTTCGTTCACGCGCCCTCCACGGGAGGGCGCGTGCGCGTCGACTCGCTCGCCGCGCCGCCCTACGCCAAGGGGTTTACGAGCGCGCGCCGCATCGTTGCGCGCTGAGTGGAGTACAATCCGAATCGCCAACCGATGGCGGACCCAAGGACCCCCGTTATGAAACTCTATTATTTTCCCGGCGCCTGCTCCCTCTCGCCGCACATCGTGCTGCTCGAGGCTGGATTGCCCTACACGCTCGAGAAAATCGACTTTGCCACCAAGAAAACCTCGGCGGGGATCGACTACCTGACCGTCAACAGCAAGGGAGCGGTGCCGGCGGTGCAATTCGACGACGGCCGCGTGCTCACCGAAGGGCCGGCCATCGTGCAGTACCTCGCGGATCAAAAGCCGGATTCCGGCTTGGCCCCTCGCGCCGGCACATTCGAGCGCTACCAGCTCATGGAAATACTGAATTACATCACCTCGGAAGTGCACAAGGGATTCACCCCGCTGTTCAATCCGAAGATCTCGGCCGACTGGAAGGCATCCGCGCTGGCCACCCTCGAAAAGAAGTTCACGTGGCTGTCCGGCTTTCTCGCAGGCAAGACCCACCTCATGGGAGACGCCTTCACGGTGGCGGATGCCTACCTGTTCACGGTGTTGAGCTGGACCGGACATTTGAAGATCGATCTTAGACCCTGGCCGGCGCTTGTCGCCTATCAGGCGCGCATTGCGCAGCGGCCGAAGGTTCAACAGGCCCTGCGGGAAGAGGGGCTGCTGAAATAGCGCACCCGCGGACCAGGACTCGCCCGCATGGATGGATCCACGGCGCTCCCGGAAATGCCTTCCCCCATCAAGCCTGCCTGCACCAATGGGCCATTTGGCGTGAAATGCGGATTAGCTCATCGCGGCGTCGACCGCCTCGCTGCCCACCGCGGCGAATTGCAAAGAGGCGAGCCGCGCGTACAGCGGACTGTGCGTGAGCAATTCGGCGTGGGTCCCCACCGCGATCTTGTGCCCATGGTCCATGACCACGATGCGGTCGGCTTTGAGCACGGTGGCCAGCCGATGCGCGATGATGATGGTGGTGCGCCCCTGCATGAGCTTTTCGAGCGCCTCCTGCACCAGCCGTTCGGATTCTGCGTCCAATGAACTGGTCGCCTCGTCGAGCAGCAATATCGGCGGATCCTTGAGGATGGCGCGCGCCAGCGCAATCCTCTGGCGCTGACCGCCCGACAACCGCGTGCCGCGCTCGCCGAGGAAGGTGTCGTAGCCCTGCGGCAGCTTGCGCAGGAACTCATCCGCCGCCGCCGCCACCGCGGCCGCTTCGATGTCGGCGTCGCTCGCTCCCGGGCGCCCATAGCGGATGTTTTCGCGCGCGCTGGCGCCGAACAGCACCGTATCCTGCGGCACCAGGCCGATCTGCGCGCGGATGTCCTCCGGCCGCAAATCGGCCAGACGCTCATCGTCCATCAAGACGCGGCCGCTGTCGGGATCGTAGAATCGCAGCAGCAGCTGAAACGTCGTGCTCTTGCCCGCGCCCGACGGGCCGACGAACGCGACGGTCTCGCCAGGCGCCACCTCGAGGCTGAAGTTGGCGAGCGCGGCGCTGTCGGGCCGCGACGGATAATGAAAGGTCACATTGTCGAAGCGGATCGCGCCGCTGACCCGGGCGGGGAGATCGACGGGATGCGCCGGCGGGCCGATGCTCGGCCGGGCCTGCAGCAACTCGCTCAGCCGCTCCATGGCGCCCGCGGCGCGCTGCATCTCGCCCCACATCTCAGTCAGCGCGGCGGCGGAACTGCCGACGAAGCCGGCGTATAGCAGAAACTGCAGGATCTGGCCCCCCGTCATCGTGCCCGCGATCACTTGACGGAGACCCAGCCACAGCACGAAGGTGATGCCGGCGAACACCAGCGAGATGCCGATCGCCGTGAGCGATGCGCGCACGCGGGTGCGGCGTATGGCGGTGGCGAAGCTGTCCTCCACCGCCGCGCGGTATCGCTCGCTCTGCAGGTCCTCCAAGGTGAAGGCCTGCACGGTCTGAATTGCGTTCAATGTCTCCCCCGCAAGTCCGCTGGTGTCGGCGATGCGGTCTTGGGACGCGCGCGACAATTTGCGCACGCGCCTGCCGATGACGATCAGGGGCACGACCACGACTGGAATCAGCACCACCATGATGCCCATGAGTTTCGCGCTGGTCAGTCCCAGCATGATCAGGCCGCCGAGCATGCTCAGGGACGACCGCAGGATGATCGACAAGTTGACGCCGGAGATGGCCTGCACCAGCGTGGTGTCGGTGGTCAGACGCGACAACACTTCCCCGACCCGCGTGGTCTCGTAGAACAGGGGATCCATGCGCACCACGCGCCGGTAGACGGCCGCGCGCAGATCCGCCACCACCCTCTCTCCCAGCCACGTGACGAGATAGAAGCGCAGGGCCGCGGAGACGCCGAATATGACCGAAGCGGTCAGGAATCCGATGAGATATCGATTCAGGGTGCTGGCGTCCTTGGCGGCCACCACATGGTCGATGAGCTGGCGCAGCGCCAGGGGCAGCGCCAGCATCGCGACCGTCGCCACCAGCAAGGCGACCAAGGCCGCGATCATCATGCGCCGATAGGGCCGAAGGAACGGCAGCAGCGCGCGCAGCGGGTTCAAGCTCTTGGCGCGGGGACGTTCGGCGTTGTCGCTCATGGCCGCCATGATCCCACATTGCGCTTCGCGCGCGATATGCCGCTCGTTCCCGGAGGTTGCGCGGTTTTTTGCGCGGTGCTACTGTCGGCTCACGGTTATCGGACCGTATAATTATTCTCGGGGATGCGATGCTAGCCACTCACCGGCCGTTCGTTCGGCGCGTTTCCTGGAAATTGTTGTTTTTGCGCACTATCGTAGCGACGGCCGGTGCATGCGCGGCAACTTATGTGGGCGCGAGCGAGGCGGACACCCCCGAACCGGCCGCTTCGGGCGTCCTGGAGGAGGTCGTCGTGACGGCGACCCGCCGCGAGGAAAGCATCAGCCGCGTGCCGATCAGCATCACCGCCATCACGCAGGATGCCATCGATCAGAAGGGCATCAAGGACTTCTCGGACGTCGTCCGCTTCACGCCCGGGGTAGCCATCGACTCGAGCCAGACGAACCAGATCTCCATTCGCGGCATCTCCTCGAGCGGCGGTTCGGGCACCACCGGAATCTACATCGACGATACCCCGATTCAGGTGCGCGCACTCGGATTCAATTCTGACGATGCGCTGGTCAAGCTCTTCGATCTCGACCGTGTCGAAGTGCTGCGCGGTCCTCAGGGAACTCTGTTCGGCGCAGGTTCAGAGGGCGGCACGGTGCGCTACATCACGGTGCAACCCAGCCTCACCCAGACCAGCGTGTACGCGAAGGCCGAGACTTCCTATACGGAGGGCGGCACGTTGAGCTACGAATCCGGCGTGGCGGCCGGTATTCCGGTGATAGACGGCGTGTTCGGCGTGCGCGTCAGCGCCTGGTATCGGCGCGATGGCGGCTGGATCGACCGTATCGATCCGACCACGTTGGACGTTGTGGACAAGAACGCCAACGAGGACGGCACCGCGGCGCTGCGGGTCGCCGGGCTCTGGCAGCCCAACGAGGCGATCCGCGTGACGCCGAGCATTCTGTATCAGAACGGCCAGCGCAACGACGTGACCATCTATTGGCCGGAATATTCGAATCCGAGCGAAAACCGCTATGTCAGTGCAGACCCCACCGCTCGCCCGGAACCCGATGTGTTCTACCTACCCTCGCTCAACGTCCAGGCGGACATGGGCGCGGTGAGACTGATTTCGACGACCTCGTACTTTCACCGCGACGAGATCAGCGGCTATGACGGCACACTGTACAACCTCGGTTATTATCAAAGCCAGATCCCGCTGTATGGAAACGCCGCGGGCCTTGCGGCTTTTCCTCTGCTCGACGGATCGGGTATCCATCTCCCTGCGGGGCTGACCGATTACCGCTCTCCCGCGAGCGTGACCAACACGCAGCGCAACTTGACCCAGGAGCTCCGTCTGCAATCCACCGATCCGACCTCCCGCGTGGGGTGGACGGCGGGCGTATTCTACTCGCTGGATCGTCAGTTCAGCCTCGAGGAAATCCATGACCCGATGGCGGACGCGTTCTTCAATCAGCTTTTCGGTTATCCCATCGCGGAGTTTTTCGGCACGCCTCTGAACCCGGACGGCACTTCCGTCCTGCCGATGGGTGATTCCTACTTCAACCGGCTGGTGAGCTACGACCGGCAGATCGCCGCGTTCGGCGAGGTGAATTTCAATCTGACTGATACTCTGAAGCTGACCGCCGGTGCGCGCATCTCGAAGGATTCCTTCACCATCGAAAGCCTGTCGGGCGGACCGCAGAACGGCGGGACGCGGGCGGGCACCCAGTCCAACAATGAGCACCCGGTCACGCCCAAAGCGGGCATCCAGTGGCAGGCCGACCCCAACGACATGTACTACTTCACCTATTCCAAGGGCTTTCGCCCCGGCGGCGGCAATCCATCGATCCCTTACGATCCCACCTTCCAAAACCTGACTCTCGGATGCACCCAGGACTTCAAAAATCTCGGCTTGACGACCGGAGCGCCGGCCACTTACCAGTCCGACTCGGTGCAGAGCTTCGAGGTGGGCGCCAAGAACAATATCGAGAATCGCATTCGCCTGGCCACCAGCGTCTACTACATCAAGTGGAACAACATCCAGGAAAATGTGGTGCCGCCCATCTGTCAGATCCAGTTCACGGAAAACCTCGGCGACGCCGTCTCGAAGGGCATCGACGTACAGGCCGATTTCCTGCTGACCGACGCATTCTCCATCGAGTCGAGTTTCGGCTATACGGATGCGCGCTATACCACGGATACCTATCTCGGACCGGTGCACACCGGACTACCGGTGGTGGTGGCCGGCGATGCGATCGCCGGACCGAACGGCATCGGGACCGGTTACTCGATTCCGCCCTACTCGATTTCGCTGGGGCTGGAATACAAGTTCCAGGCCTTCGCACACGAATCCTACGTGCGCGGGGATTGGGAATACCTGGCCGGGGATAAGTGGCTGCACGCCGCTCAGGATCCCAACACGTCTTCCTACGACCCCACCGGCCTGCCCACCGAGCGGGAGAGCTTCGCCTCGCTGCGGGCCGGCACCAAGCTGGGAAATTTCGGGGTATCGCTGTTCGTGGACAATTTGACCGACAGCCATACGATCCTGAATTACAACCACCAGACCAATTCGTACGGGGGCCCCGACGGCACCACGCTGCTGGCGAGTCCCGCGTACCGATACATTTCCTATCGCCCGCGAACCTTCGGCATCACCGTGGTGTTTAGGCACTAGCCATCGGGGAGCGACGATCTCGCCGCCGCCCGTCGGCGATCACCGATGGCCGATGCGTCGCGCATTCGCAACGCGCGGCCGGCACAGCGAATGATTGCGCGAGTTTTTGCCCGGTCTACTGTCGCCCGGGAGTTATCTGACCATATAACTGGTGCGCGGGGATTCCTGCGCAGCGGCGTCACGCTGGGGAATTTCCAGGTCGCGCTGTTTTGCGACAATGTGTTCGACTCGCACACCACGATCAACTACGAGCTGTCGCAGACCGACGCGAACAACCCGAGCTTCAATCCGTTGGTGCCCACGTCGCTCGAGCAGAACGCCTATACCTGGCGGCCGCGCACCGTCGGAATCACGGCCACGTTCCGCAACTGAACGTGGCCGGCTGCAGGCCCTTGTGGTCAATATAACTGCGCCGTGGCAACTCGCCCTACGCGACGGCGCGCGCCGATTCGATGCCGAGCGCGGCCTTCAGCGACGCGGCCAGGATATCCAGCCCCTCGCCGAGCACGGCATCGGGGATGGTCAGCGGCGCGAGCAGGCGCACGACGTTCGCCGCCGTGCCGCAGGAGAGCAGGATCAGGCCGCGTGCTTCGGCGTGACTCAGCACCGCCGCGGTGAGCTCGGCATCCGGCTCCTTGGTCTTTGGATCCTTGACCAGTTCGAAGGCCACCATCGCTCCCAGCCCGCGCACATCGCCGATGCAGGGAAGCTCCTTGGCCAGCGCCTGAAGCCGGGTGCGCATTTTGTCTCCGACAGCGGCCGCCCGGGGGCACAGGCTCTCTGCCTCGATCACATCCAACACCGCGTGTGCCGCCGCGATGCTGATCGGATTGCCGCCGTAAGTGCCCCCCAACCCGCCGGGGTGCGCCGCATCCATGATGCTCGCGCGGCCGGTGACGCCGGAGAGCGGGAAGCCGCCGCCCAGGCCCTTGGCCACGGTGATGAGGTCGGGAACGACACCCGAGTGTTCGATGGAAAACATCCTGCCGGTGCGGGCCATGCCGCCCTGCACTTCGTCCGCGATCATGACGATGCCGTGCTCATCGCATAGACGCCTGAGCGCGCGCAGGAAATCGAAGGGCGCCACATTGAAGCCGCCCTCGCCCTGCACCGGTTCGATGATGATGGCCGCGACGGACTTCGGATCGACATCGCCGTGAAATAGGCGGTCCAAGTCGGCGAGCGCCCGCTCCGTGGTGATGCCGCGGTAGGGCTGTGGAAATTCCGCGTGGTAGACCTCGGCGGGAAACGGCCCGAAGCCGCGCTTGTACGGCATGACCTTGCCGGTGAGCGCCATGGTCATGAGCGTGCGGCCGTGAAAGCCGCCGGAGAAGGCAACGACCGCGGAGCGCCGGGTGTGATAGCGCGCAATCTTGACGGCGTTCTCGACGGCCTCGGCACCCGAGTTCAGGAACAGAGTCTTCTTGGCAAAATCGCCGGGGGCCAACGCATTGAGCCGTTCGGCCAGCCGCACATAGGACTCGTAGGGCGCCACATGGAAGCAGGTGTGGGCGAAGGCCAGTGCCTGCTGCGCCACGGCCTCCATGACCCGTGGATGGCGATGGCCTGTGTTGAGCACGGCGATGCCCGCCGCGAAATCGATGAAGCGCCGGCCGTCGACATCCCATAGCTCGGAGTTCTCGGCCTTGGCGACATAAATGCCCCGAGTACCCACGCCCAAGGGCACCGCCGCGGCCTTGCGGGCTTTCAGATCGGCTGATTTCGACATAACGCTCCCCTTGATGGCGTGGCCAATGGCCAAGAAAGGTATCATTGGCGTGCATTTTGGGCAAAAGGCGGGCGGTCCTGATGGCCAATGATGGGTTACCGGATAATGGGTTACCGGCAAAGGCAGCGTCCCCGGCGGCGAGCGGCACGGCCAATGTGCGTATTCTGCGTTCCAGCGCCGGCAGCCAGGTGGCGAAGGACGATCGGGTGGCGGTGGAGGCACCCCTGGAGTTTCTGTTGCATCATCCGGCGCTCGGGCAGGAACCCCTGTCGTTCGGCACGACCATGCGCACGCCCGGGGAGGATGAGTGGCTGGCCGCCGGACTGCTCTACGGCGAGGGCATCGTGAATCGAACGGCGGACATCGAGACCATCGAGTCGAGCACGCGGCGGCCCAACGTCGTCAATGTACGCCTGCACTCCTCCGTGCAAATTGTGCCCAATACGCCCCAGCGTCTGTTTTCGGCCGGTTCGAGCTGCGGCGTGTGCGGGACCACCGGGCTCGATGCCGCCATCGCCCGCGCCGCGGCCACCCATATCCCCGATACCGGCTCCGCCGCCCTGTCGCTGCTGCTGCGGCTGCCCGGCCGTATGCGCGCGGCGCAGTCGAAATTCGGTGATACCGGCGGCGTCCACGCGTCCGCGCTGTTCGATTTCTCGGGTACTCTGCTCAATCTGGCCGAGGACGTGGGCCGCCACAACGCCTTCGACAAGCTGGTGGGAATGAATTTCTTGTCCGGGAATCTACCGCTGACCAATCGCATCGTGGTGTTGAGCGGGCGCGCCAGTTTCGAGCTCGTGCAGAAGGCGATACGCGCCGGAGTGAGCATCCTCGCCGCCATCGGCGCGCCCTCGAGTCTCGCCGTCAATCTTGCGGGGACGTCCGGATTGACGCTGGTGGGATTTCTCCGCGAGGTGCACTGCAACGTGTATTCACACCCACAGCGTCTGACACTGTCAGCCGCTGCGAGCTGAACCGGGCCCTCTCCGGCCGCAGCGCGCCCATCACCATGGCGTAAGTGACCGCAGAGGGGGAGGCCGCCGAATCGTGCACCGCCGCGATGAAATGACGCCACTGCCGGGGATTGGAGAATGTGCGTTTCACGGTCGCGGCGCTCACCGGCCCCCGCGCCGCGACAGAAGATAGCCGGCCGCCACGCCCAGCAAGGCGGCCACGGCGAGCGCCGTCCAGGGGTTGTCGTGGACATAGTCATCGGCTTTGCGCGCCGCATCGAGGACCCGCTCGGCCATTGAGTCGGCGGCGTCATGTGTAGGATTGGCGGCCGGCGCCCAGGCACCCGAGACAGCCGAGCCAAGACCGCCCACGTGCAAATCCCTTTTCTGGGGGATCGAGCTTGGGTGGGTGGTCAGCATCCGCAATCTCCTCGCAATGAATCCGGCGCTGCATGCATCCGGCGCTGCATCACAGTGCGCGTAAGCGCGCTCAGACACTGTCGGCGGCGGGCATGGCATGGCGTAGGATTGCGCTCACGCTCCGACACGCCCACCCGGCGGCCACGTCGCCCGTGCTAGTTGACCTGGTAGCCCCTGCCCTGCAAGCACGCCGATATCGCACGGTCGTAGCTGCTGCGGGCCGCATCGGCGTTGCCGGAGACTCCGCCGCCCGGCTGGGTCGGATCGAAGCCGGTTTGACCCTTCGCCCAATTGTTGCACTCGAACTGGTCCGCCGCCTGCTGTTCCTTCGTTTGGCCGTTCTTGGGATAAATCATCAAGTCGGGCTGTCCGCCGTCGGGCGGCGGCGCGGCCGCGGGCGCGTCGGCATTATCGGGAGGATTCACCACGACATAGCCGTTCTGGTCGGGCTGCCAGGTGTAGTACACGTTGTCGGCGTAATAGTAGGGGACACCACCGAACCACACCGTCGAGTAATAGGGCGGTAGCACCGAGATGACCAGCCCGGGCGGCGGAGCAATGACCACGAACCCCGGCCCGCGCGGCGCATACCAGATGCCGCCGCTGAAGTAGTAGCGGCTTCCGCCGCGATAATAAGGCCGGTAGCCGTCGGGCAATGAGGGCCTCACCGTGCCTGCCGGCGGGTAGTAGCGGCCGTGGTTGTAGCGGCTGTCCAGCACCTGCCCGCGTCCGTCCAACGCCGGCCGACCCGCCGCCGGCCGGGGAGCGGCCCGGGCCGCGGGACCCCGTTCCTCCGGACGGCCGCGGTCGTGTTCGTCGGCCGCCGCCGCGGGCCTGCCCGCCTGCATGCCGCACAGCACTGACACCGACAACAAGGCTATTCTTAGAGTTCTGCTCATGACCACTCTCGATCCTTCCAGCAACCATCAGGTAACTGTGTAGCCGCGCCCCTGCAGGCAGGCGCCGATGGCACGCCGGTACGAATCGGCCCGCGCCCGCCCGGCGGCCGCGCTCTGATTGATCTGCGCCTGGGTCTGCTGCGCCTGTGCCTGG
>Ga0181537_10000060_pt1 | contig 92017 bp, 88 predicted proteins | sample PEATcosm2014_Bin_39_FD_119765 | JGI IMG/M metagenome (GOLD analysis project Ga0181537, IMG submission 119765) | Peatland microbial communities from MTU Mesocosm Facility, Houghton, MI, USA - PEATcosm2014_Bin23_10_metaG | ecosystem: Environmental > Terrestrial > Soil > Wetlands > Peat | place... | reverse complement strand
CAAGTGGGATCACCTGCGACAGGTAAGGCTTTCTGCTGCATGGCAGACCTGCACAGTGCTGTCAGCAAGGCTATCGATCCCTTGGGTGTTTCAATTAGGGTCGAGAGGTAACCCAGCCCGATTATCGAACACCGCAGGCGACGCTTGCAGCCACTGTACACCAAACATCCAGCAACTGTCGCAAGCCGTGCCCCGGTCTGCAGACTTCGATCACAGTTCCAGCTGTTGGCCTTTTTCCAGGGCCGATTCCACTCGCTCGCGCAGCGCCTTGATGCGATGGCCGGTCTCATGGTCAGCACCGGTATCGCGCGCGCGCAGCTTAAGCACTTCGTGTGCCAGGTTGAGCGCCGCCATGACCGCGATCCGGTCCAGCCCGGCGATCTTGCCGCTGTCGCGTATCTCGCGCATGCTCTTATTGAGGATCTCGGCGCTGTCGAGCAGGTCGGTGCGCTCGTCCGGACCGCAGGCGACGATATATTCTTTTTCCAGGATGCGCACGCTCAGTGGGCGGACCGCTTCGCGCGATTCGGTCATGCGCTGTGTTCCATCGCCTTCAGGCGGCCGATCATGGCCTCGACGCGGGTACGTACCTGCTCGTTGCGACTCAGCAGCGAGGTCTTTTCTGCTGCCAGGGTTTCCTGGCGCTGACGCAGCGCACGATTTTCTTCCTTGATCTGCTGCACGGTGAGCAGCAGTTCATCGACGCGCTTCTCGAGGCGTTTGAGCTCAAGTTCAACCGCCCCATTACTTTTTGCTTCAGCCATGGCAAAACTATAGTTCCGCGCCGATACATCGGTCAATGAAAATGGCTGCGTATTGACCAAGGTTGCGGTCGATGGGAAGGCTGCAATACCATTTTGGTGTGCCGACGCATCATGATTACTCCGAAATCCAGCGAACCCTGGCCGCCTCCCACGCATTGGCCGATCCGGCCGAAGCGCATGGCACCCTTGCGGGGGCATTATGCGCGCTGGTGCCTTACCGCCTCGAAGACTGGCTGGCGGAGATCCTGCCCGACGGCAGCACCGGCGCCGGCCACGCCGATCCGGTACTGCAAACCCTGTACGAGGGCACGGTGGCCGCACTGGCCGGACACGGCATGGACTTCGACCTGTTGATTCCCGGGGATGAAGCTCCGATCGAGGAACGTACCCAGGCGCTGACCTCATGGTGCACGGGTTTCCTGTACGGGCTGGGCACCAGCGGCGCCGCCGATCCGCAGCGCCTGCCCGGGGAGCTGGGGGAAATCGTGCGCGACCTGACCGAAATCACGCGCGCCGGCGTCGATGCCACCGATGGCGAGGAAGCCAACGAGTCGGCGCTGGCGGAATTGACCGAATTCGTGCGCGTGGGCGTGCAACTGGTGTTCGATGAGCTGGAACCGCTGCGCGAGCGTCACATCCCGCCCGGACACGTACTGCACTAGACTGCAGCTTCCCGGAAGCGAGGTACTCATGGCCGATCCAGTCAAAGGCGAATTCGCGCGCCGCCGCACCCAGCTGATGCGCCTCATGGGCAGCGATTCGATCGCGATTCTGCCGGCCGCCCCGCCGCGCCAGCGCAACAATGATGTCGAATACAACTTCAGGCAGGACAGCGATTTTTATTACCTGACCGGATTCAGCGAGCCGGAGGCGGTGGCGGTACTGATCCCGGGGCGCGAGGTGGCGGAATATATCCTGTTCGTGCGCGATCGCGATCGCGAGCGCGAGATCTGGGATGGCAAGCGCGCCGGCCCGGCGGGCGCGGTCGAGGAATTTGGCGCCGACGATGCCTTCCCGATTACCGACATCGACGAAATCCTGCCAGGTCTCATGGAAAAGTGCACCCGGGTGTACTACACCATGGGGGTGAGCCAGGAATTCGACCAGCGCGTGGTGGGTTGGGTCAATACGCTGCGCTCGCAGGTGCGCCGCGGCGCGCATCCGCCGCAGGAGTTCGTGGCGCTCGACCACGTACTGCACGACATGCGGCTGTTCAAGAGCCGCGGCGAGCTGAGCCTGATGCGCCGCTCGGGCGAGATCGCCGCCGGCGCGCACGTGCGCGCGATGCAATTTTGCCGGCCCGGGCGCATGGAATACGAGGTCATGGCCGAGCTGCTGCACGAGTTCAACCGCCACAACGCCGACATCTCCTATCATCCGATCGTCGGTGGCGGCGCCAATTCCTGCGTGCTGCATTACCGCGACAACAGCGCGCGCCTGAATGACGGCGACGTGCTGCTGGTCGATGCCGGTTGCGAGTATGGCTACTACGCTTCCGACATTACGCGCACCTATCCGGTCGGCGGCCGCTTCACCAGTGAGCAGCGGGCGGTATACGAGGTGGTGCTCGAGGCGCAGCGCGCGGCGATCGGCAAGGTCAAGCCCGGCAATTCCTGGGACGAACCGCACGAGGCCGCGGTGCGTGCGATCACCCAGGGACTCAAGCGCATCGGCCTGCTGAAGGGCTCGCTGCCGGGGTTGATCCGTTCCGGCGCCTACAAGGCATTCTTCATGCATCGCACCGGGCACTGGCTCGGCATGGACGTACATGACGTCGGTGACTACAAGGTGGGGGATGAATGGCGGGTGTTCGAACCCGGCATGGTGCTGACCGTGGAACCGGGGATCTACATCGCGGCCGGCAACCGCGGTGTGTCACGGCGCTTCTGGAATATCGGGGTGCGCATCGAGGATGACGTCGTGGTGACGCGCAGCGGCTGCGAGGTGCTGACGGATGATGCCCCGAAGGAGCCGGACCAGATCGAAGCGCTGATGGCAGCGGCGTGAATTCGCCGGCCGCGCGCCGCTGCGATGTCGCCATCGTCGGTGGCGGCATGGTCGGGGCGAGCCTGGCACTGGCGCTGGCGGGCACGCGGCACCAGGTGGTGCTGATCGAGGCGCTGGCCCCGGGCAGCGCAGCGCACACCAGCTTCGATGATCGCAGCACGGCGCTGGGCAACGGCGCGCGGCAGATCCTGCAGACGCTGGGCGTATGGGACGAGGTCGCCGCCGCCGCCGCACCAATACGTGAGATCCACGTTTCCGACGCCGGCCACTTCGGCTTTGCGCGGCTGAACGCCGCCGAACATGAACTTGCGGCGTTCGGTTATGTGGTCAGTAACCGCCATCTGGGGGCCGTGCTGTGGCGGGCGCTGGCCGCCTGCCCGCAAATCGAACTGCGCAGTCCCGCGCGCGTCACTGCGCTGACGATCACGCCCGAGTGGGCGCAGCTCACAGTTGACGGCGGGCAGCCACAGGCAGGGCCGCGCGACGACATCGGCGCGGGCGAAGCTGATGGCGTGCTGCAGGCGCGGCTGGTGATAGCGGCCGATGGCGCGCACTCGCTGGTCAAGCAGGCGGCGGGCATCGACTCGAGTGAGAGCGATTATCAGCAGGTGGCCGTGGTAGCCAACATCCGCACGGACCACAGCGCCCGCGGCATCGCCTTCGAGCGCTTCACCGCCAGTGGCCCGCTGGCGCTGCTGCCGCTGGCCGACGGCGCCTACACCGTGGTCTGGACGCTCTCGCCTGAAGCGGCGCAGGCGATGTGCAGTTGCGATGCTGCACAATTCTGCCAGGCACTGCAGCACAGCTTTGGCTGGCGCGCCGGACAGGTGCGTGAGGTCGGCAGGCGCGCCAGCTACCCGCTGTCGCTGGTACGCGCGCAGGAGCTCACCGCCGGACGCGTGGCGCTGATCGGCAATGCGGCGCAGGCATTGCACCCGGTGGCCGCACAGGGCTTCAATCTCGGTCTGCGCGATGCCGCCACGCTGTGCGAGCTGATCGCCACGGCGGATGATCCGGGGGCGCCGGGCGTGCTGGCTCAGTTCGCCCAGCGGCGTAAGAGTGACCGTGGCGGCATGATCGCGTTTACCGACCAGCTGGTGAAATTGTTCAGCGCGCGGCGCGGAGCGGCGATCGCGGCGCGCAATCTTGGGCTGCTGCTGTTCGATGTAAATGCGCCGGCCAAGCGCGCACTGTCGCGCCTGAGCTGGGGCTTCGGCGGTGCACTGCCGCGCCTGTCGCGCGGGCTGCCATTGCCGCGATGAGCCCTGACTATGACATCGTCGTGGTCGGCGGTGGCCTTGCCGGGGCCTGTGCTGCGGCGCTGCTGGCGCGCCATGCCGGCATTGAACCGCAACGCGTCGCACTGCTCGCGGTCGAGCGGCCGGCTGCCGAGGTGGCCGGAGCACCGCCGCAGCTGCGGGTGGTGGCCATCTCCCGCGCCAGCGAGCGCGTGCTGCGCGCCGCCGGGGCCTGGGCGCGGCTGGACCAGGGGCGACTGTGCGCCTATGAGCGCATGCGCGTCTGGCACCAGGCCGGTGTCGCCAGCGGTGCGGACGCGCTGTGTTTCGATGCCGCCGACATCGGCGAGCCGAATCTGGGCTACATCGCCGAGAATGGTGCGCTGCTGCGGGCCTGTATCGACAGCTTCCGCGATGCCGGCGGTAGCCTGATCAGCGCTCAACTGGCGGCGGCCGCGATCGGTGCAGACCATGCTGCCCTGCAATGCACCGACGGGCGAACCCTGACGGCGCGCTTGCTGGTCGGCGCCGATGGCGCACGCTCACTGGTACGCGATGCAGCGCGACTGACGGTGCGAGTGCACGATTATCGCCAGATCGCGATCGTGGCTACGGTGCGCACGGCGCGAGCGCACCAGCACACGGCATGGCAGAGATTCCTGTCGACCGGACCAGTCGCGTTGCTGCCGCTGTTCGACGCCAGCAGTTCGATCGTCTGGTCGGTCGATGAGGCCCAGGCGCCGGAGCTGCGCGATTGCAGCGAGGCGCAATTCAATCAACGACTGCAGGCGGCGCTCGACGGCGTGCTCGGCGCCACCGCGCTGGCGAGCGAGCGGGCGAGCTTTGCACTGCGCAGCATAGCCGCAGATTCGTACGTCGCGCCGCGCTGCGCGCTGATCGGCGATGCGGCGCACGTGATCCACCCGCTCGCGGGCCAGGGCGCGAACCTCGGCCTGCTGGATGCGGCGGCGCTGTGCGAGGCGGTGGCGGGCGCGAGCGCGCAGCGCGAGGATCCCGGCGCCATGCGTGTACTGCGAGGGTATGAGCGGCAGCGCCGCACGCACAATCTGCTGATGGATGCGGCGATGAGCGCGTTCCGCAGCGGCTTTGGCGCCGGCGCCGGTGACGGCCCAGCGGCCTGGCTGCTGGATCGGGCACTGGGCATCGTCAACCGCAGCGGTATGTTGAAGCGCGCATTCGCGCGCCAGGCACTGGGGATGGCCGGCGAACTGCCGCGGCTGGCCCGCGTTGCCGTCTAGCTCGGACGGCGCGGCAGGCTGCGCAGTCGGCGCCCCTCGAGCCATTGCCAGGACAGCAGCGGCGGCAGGCCGCACAGGATCTCGCGCATGCGCTTGGCCATTGAGACTGCCAGTGCCAGATCGGTGCCGATGCCTAATAAGTGACCGAACACCACCAGCCCGGCTTCCTGCACGCCGATTCCGGCCGGCACGATGAACGCGACGTGGCGCAGCGCCTGGGTCATGCTCTCCAATATCAGCGCCGCGCCGGCACCCACAGGTTGTCCGCACAGGCGCAACACCAGCCAGACCTCGAACGCCGCCGACGTCACGGCGACGAGTTGCAGGCTGCCGACGCCGAGCAGCGTCCATGCGCGACTGAGGATGGCGCGCAGTTCTCGATCCAGCGCCGCCGCGCCGGCCGACATGGCGCCCTGGCCGACCAGCGGGCGCAGCAGGCGCAGCAGGCGCGCAAATACCGAGCCGTAGCGCAGCAGCAGCACGGCCGCGATCGGCAGCGGCAGGCCGAACAGAAAGCCCACCAGCACGCGGCGGTAGTCCTGGCCGGCGGCGTGCAGATTGAACAGCAGGAACAGGCCGACGGCCGTGAACAGGTACAGCACGCACACCGTCAACAGGATCTCGACGATGACGCTGGCACTGACGGGCGCCGCGGGCAGGTGGCGCCAGCGCAGCAGCCGCACGCCGGCGACACTGCCGCCGACACTGGCCACGGGAAGCAGCCGGTCGATCGCTTCGCGCACACTGGTGACCCAGAACAGGTAACCCAGTCCGGCGCGCCGCTCGACGTCATACGGGCGCAGCAGCTCCAGCCAACCGATGGCATACAGCAGGAAGTACAGCGCGCGATAGGGCACCAGCCACAGCAGTGCCCAGCCCGCGAGCGCCATGGTCTGCAGGATCGCGCCGGCGTCGGCACGGATGACCAGTCCGATCAGTAGCGCCAGGCCCAGCAGGCCGCCGATGTACGCTGTAAGCCTCAAGCGTGTACTCGCCGCCGGGATGAGCCGAAGATCAGATTTCCCGGCGTACGACGCCGTCGGTGTCGACATCGAACTCCTGCCCTCGCCACCTGACGCGGGCAGCGAAGAAGGCCCGATACCAGACCCAGCACAGCAGCAGATCGCGCACCGGCAGCAGCCAGATGTCCGCCAGCACCGATCGATCGCCGCGCAGCCGATGCACGAAATGCAGTCCCAGCCGCGCCGCCAGCGCGGTCCAGAACAGCGCCGTCGCGGCGGCCCGGACCGCAGGCTCCACGGCCGACAGTGCGAGGCCGAGCACTGCCACGGGCAGCGTGAAGGTCAGGAACATCATGCTGAAACTGCGTGGGCGCAGCACGCGTATGGTGCGCATCCAGCGCAACTCGTGGTGTGCCAATGAGCCGAACCCAGGTTCGTGGTGTTCTGCCAGGACCCTGGCGGGCGACAGCACCACGCGCAGCCCCCGGGCACGAATCAGCTCGCACAACCGATAGTCATCGGCAAGGTGATCGGCGATGGCCGCGAGTCCGCCGATGGCGTCGAGCGTATTGCGCCGCAGGCACAGCGTCTGGCCGGAAGCGTAGCCCTGGAAACCGAACAGCCAGGCCATCAGCACCGACGGCATATACCATTCGTTGATGTACATGGCGCCGAGGCGCGACCAGACCGGCGGTGTCGGCACATCGTGGTAGGTGCTGGTCACAAGGCCGACGCCGGCATCGAGCAGCGGTGCCGTCACGGTGGCGAGGTAGTCGGGCGCGACCGAGGTGTCGCTATCGGCGATCACCAGCAGCTCGTGGCGCGCGAGCGCCAGCATGTTGATCAGATTGCTGGTCTTGCGGTTGGCGCCGTGCTGCTGCGGGTTGACCACGATATCAATCGCCAGCGCAGGGAATTCGGCCGCCAGTTGCGCTGCGACCGCCAGCGCCGGGTCGGCCGGATCGCGCGCGCCGAAGACGATCTGAAACTGCGGATAGGTCTGCAGGCAGAACGAGCGCAGCTGCCGATACAGGCCTGGTTCGGCACCGCACAGCGGCTTGAGCAGCGTGACCGCCGGCAGCAGCGTAGGCGGCAGGCGCGGGCTGCGCATCGCAAGCGTGCGCAGCCGCCAGATGACTACCGCGGCCAGCGCCAGAATGGCATGCAGCACGGCAAACGCCATGGCGGCCAAGCCTAGGATCGCCAGCAAGTATCGGATCGTTAACATCGGGGCCTGGGCGAATGTCTTTGCCATCGCGCCGGATGACTGGCAGAGCGGCCCGGCCGGCGGACATCCCGGGCGCGGCGACTGGCAATACATGCCTGTTGGATGCGGTGGTAGCGCATACATTGCGCTGCAAGCCTTGCCGATGTCCACTGATAACCATTATTCACTGTAGGCGCACGCCGGCTTGCGGCGGCTGGGCGCTTCACATAAAAGGGACCGGGCGAGCGGCCCATTTCGGGCGCCGGGGTGATCGACATTGAAGTCATCGTTGAACTCATCAGGAAGCGCCAGCTCAAGCACCAGCGGCTCGCTCAGGGCGGCCGCGATCTGGGGCGCCAGCACCATGCTGGCATTGGGCGCGCTGGGCACCAGCGGCGTTGCGGCCGAGACGGCTTCCGGATCGAGCCCGCAAGCCGTGCCGCAGGCGCTGTGCGACCTGCTGGTCAAGGTGATGAAGCAAGGACCGGCGCTCGGGTTTGCCGGGCGCGTCAAGGCCCTGGAACCGGAATTGAACCGTCTCTACGACCTGCCGCTCACCACGCGGCTGGTGGTCGGGCCGCCGTGGCGAAGCATGACCGCGGATCAGCAACAGGCGCTGGTCGCAGCTTTCGGCGACTACAGCACCGCCGTCTATGCCAGCCGGTTCAAGGACTACTCCGGCGAGCGTTTCGTGGTGGATCCGGCTACGGCAACCATGGCGAGCGGTGATGTCACCGTGCATACCAAGCTGCTGCCGCATGAGGGCGATCCGGTACAACTCGACTACGTGCTGCGTTCCGGGCCCGAGGGCTGGCGCATCATCGATGTTCTGCTGAACGGCACCATCAGCGAGATGGCCGAGCGGCGCTCGGAATTCTCATCCACGCTGCGCGATGGCGGGGCTAGCGCACTGATCAATCTGTTGCACCAGAAGACCGCGCAGCTCGCCGGCTGACGTCAGGGCGCTGCGGGTGCCGGGTCGCCGATGGGTGCCGGCGTGCCGCTGGGTGCCTCTGCGCCCGGATCGTCGTACAGATCCTCTCCCTTGGGCGCCGGCGGCACGACGCCATGGCGCAGTTCGGCGGCGCGATTCTGCCGATACAGGCTGCGCATCGATGCGTAGAAGTCGACTGCCTCGTGCTGGATCTCGTCCAGCGTGTCGATGTTGCGGGCGCGCTCATCGATGCCGCCGACGACCGCCTGCGAGACGCTGAAGCTGGTCTTGTACCTGTAATCGGGCGTCAGATAGAAGAGCGGGTTGAGCAGCAGGTCCGCGCCAATGCCAATCGCGTCCCGGGGGCTCGATGGGCCCATCACCGGCAGCACCAGATACGGCCCGTCATGCACGCCCCAGACGAACAGCGTCTGTCCGAAATCCCCGCTTTGTCGCGCCAGTCCATGGCGACCGGCGAAATCCATGATGCCGCCGACACCGAGGATGACGTTGGTAACGAAGCGCGCGGCCGTCGTGGCCGCACGCCGAAACTCACCTTGCAGCAGATTGTTCACCAGCACGATGGGTTCATGAAGGTTGTCGATGAAATTGCGAATGCCGTTGCGCCCGCGCCGCGGGATTACTTTCAGGTAGCCTTTGGCAAGCGGCTTTAACACCGCCCGGTCGACGTCCTGATTGAAGGCGAAGATCTTGCGGTTCATCGGTTCGAGCGGATCGTTGGTGGCCTTGTAGGCCGCGAGCGCCTGCGGATCGCGCGGTACCGTGGCGCAACCGGTGAAGCAGGGCAGCAATGCACAGCCAAGAAGCAGCAGCAGTGCGCGCCTCATGGCGGATCTGCAGCGCGCGGCGCGGCAGCCGGAGACTCGCCCAGCAGCGCCGGCAGGATGAACAGTGTGCAGATCAGCGTATGCAGCACGCCGAGGCTGAGCAGTTTGCCCATGTCGGCCATGCCGGGTGATTTGGACAGCGCCAGGCTGCCAAAGGCGGTGCCGGTGGTCAGCGCACTGAATACGATGGCGCGCGCGGTGGGCGAGCGCAGCAGTCCGGCCTCACCGGCGCGCCAGCGCAATACAAAGTAGATATCGAAAGCGACGCCGATGCCGAGCAACAGCGGCAGGGCGACGATGTTGGCAAAATTGAGCGGCATCCCGACCACCACGCTGGTTGCAAGGGTGAAAAGTCCGGCCAGGAGCAGCGGCGCCAGCACCGCCGCCACGTCGCGCGCGCGGCGCAGCACCAGCACCAGCAGCAGTGTGATGGCGACGGTTGCGATGCAGCCGGCGATCGCGAACGCCCCCATCACGGTGCGCGCCGACTGCTGAATCTGGATCGGCATGCCGGTGGCATGAGGCGCGGTGCTGCGCACCGCGGCGGCGAACTGGCGCAGCACGTTCGGATCGCGGGCATCACCCTTGGGGAAAACCTGCACCCGATAGCGCCCATCGACGGCCACCCAGTCGCGCTTGAGGTCCGCTGGTATCGCATCGAGTGATACCGGAGCGGCCTGCAGCGACAGGCGCATGTCCTCGAGCCTGCGCGCGATGCCTTGCGACAGGTTGGCGTCGAGCAGCGGCACTATCGCGCTGCCGCGGGCGGCGACGCGCGTCAGCGCTGCCGCCAATGCCGCGGACGCCTGATCGCCGCGCGCGCCGAGCTTTTCGATGTCGACGGCGGCATGCGCCGCGGCGGCCAGAATCTGCTGCGCATCCGGTGCCGGCTTGACCTGCAGCGGCGCCAGGGTCGGAGACAGCAGCTCGCGCGCATCGGCCAGGATATCGAGCTTGGCGGCCTGATCCTGCGGAACGAAGCTGCCCAGCCAGATCGCATGGTTGACCTGTGGCAATGAATCCAGGCGCAGCGCCTGGTCCGCGGCGCTGGCGGCGGAGGCGCTCAGCACATCAAGCGTATACGGCGTGCTGTCGGGGCTCTTCATCAGGTCGAATAGCGTCTGCACCGATTCCGACTTCGGGTTCTCGAGGTTGATCGGATCGAAATCGAAGCGCAGCGACGGCAACGCGGCGACCGAGGCCGCCGCCGCCAATGCCGCCGCTGCCATGACCCAGCCGCGGCGGCGGATCAGAAATCGGTCCAGCGGCGCGGCGCTCGCCAGGCCACCGGCCTCCTTGAAGCCGCGCGCCTGGAAATAGGACAGCAGCGCCGGCAGCAGCGTCAGGTTGAGCGCCAGCGCGATCAGCATGCCGGCGCCGGCGATCAGTCCCAGATCGGAGACGCCCCGATAGTCGGTCGGATACAGCGACAGGAAGCCGACCGCAGTGGCCGCTCCTGCGACTACCAGCGGCAGGCCGACCCCGGCACTGGTGCGCCGCAAGGCATCCGCTTGACCGATTCCCGGCGCGCGCTCGGCGGCGTAGCGCACGCTGAACTGAATCCCAAAATCGATCGCGATGCCGATGAACAGCGGCGCGAAGGCGACCGAGATCGGATTGAACGGGCCCACCAGCCCGACCGCGAGCGCGACGCAGGCAACAAGGCCGGCAGCCAGCGTGATCAGGATCGCTGCGACTGCGCGCAGCGAGCGTACCGCCAGGATCAGCCAGAACACCAGCAGCGTCAGCGAGCCGGCGGCGGCAAATCCGGCGCCGTCCTCGAGCGCCGAGAGCTGGTCGTCCGACAGCGCGACCGGTCCGGTGACACGCACCCGCACGCCGCGTTCCGGGGTCAAGCCTTCGGTGCGGGCGGCTGCGTGCACCGCCTCGATCGCCTGTCGGCCTGGCTGCACGGCGCCGAAGTTGAGCGCCGGTCGTGCCAGCAGGAAACCGCGTAGCTCGCGCGCTTCCGGCTTGCGCGCGGTCAACAGGTTCTCCCAGGAGAGCGGCTGGTAGGTGCCGGCGAGTGCCGCATCGATAGCCTGGGTTATCGCCTCAAACGGCCGGTCGAGCACGTCGACGCCGATGTCGCCGTGCTGCGGACCCTGCGCCAGCAGGTCGAGCGCATCGAAAACGCCCCTGGCGCTCGGATCTGCGGCCAGGGTCCCGAGCATGGGCTGCGCGGCGATCATCTCGTCGGCGACTTTTTGCACCTGGTCGCGCGCAAGAAACAGCAGCCCGTTCTGGCGGAAGAACATCCCGCCGTCGGGCTGGCGAACGTCCTGGAACAGCTGCGGCTCTGCGGCCAGCCGGCGCTGCATGGCCGCGGTCGCATCCTCGGCCTGGTCGGGCGTGACGCCGTCGACCACCACGGCGAGCAGGTCAGTGTTCTGCGGAAACGCGCGATCGAGTTCGGCGGCGGCGCGCCGCCATGCAAGGTCGGGAGAGAACAGCTTGTCGGTGTCGGTGTCGATGCCGATATGGCGCGCCGCGAATATCCCGAGCACGGCCACCACGGCGATGATTGCGATCGCCAGCGCCGGCGCATGCCGGCGGCTGGCCTCCACCAGTCGTATCACGCGGGCGATCATTTTCGAATCGGTAACCATCATTGGTACATCGTTCACTCAATTGCACCTCTTGCCGGTGGTGCAAAACTTCCGGTGAAATTAACCCACTGCGAACCAGAATCGCGCGGCGAGGCGCGGGCGGCGCGCAGCTTACTTGGTGGCGATGAGATCGATCTTGGCGGCGCAGATGAAATCGTTGTCGGACAGACCTCCTATCGCATGCGTGGAGTAGCGCACGCGACAGTAGTTGTAGCCGACTTCCAGGTCCGGGTGGTGATCCTCGATATTGGCGACGTGCGCGAGCGCGTTGACGAAGCTCATGGTGTGGTAGAAATCGCGGAATGCGAATTCGCGCCGGATGGCCTTGCCGTCCTCGATCAGGCGCCAGTCCGGCGCCAGCTGGCCGAGCCCGCTGCGCGCCTGCTCGGGGGTGTAGGCGGCGACCTTGCCTTCACAGGGCTGGCAGCGCCGTTCGACCAGTTCGGTCATGTTTGCGGCTCCTTCAGCTCCTGGGGCTCCTTCAGCTGCGCTACCCGGCGGTTGTAGGTACGCTCGACGTAGCGCTCCACCAGTTCCTGGAATTCCTCCGCGATGTGCTCGCCCTTGAGCGTCACCGTCTTGGCGCCGTCCTCGTACACCGGCGCTACCGGGCGTTCGCCGGTGCCGGGCAGGCTGATACCTATATTGGCGCGCTTGCTCTCGCCGGGGCCGTTGACGACGCACCCCATCACCGCCACGGTCATCTCCTCCACGCCATCGTAGACGCTGCGCCAGCCGGGCATGCGTTCACGCAGGTGGCGCTGGATGCGATCGGCCAGCGTCTGGAAATAGGTGCTGGTGGTGCGGCCGCAGCCAGGACAGGCGGTCACCAGCGGCGTGAATGAGCGCAGGCCCATGGTCTGCAGCAGTTCCTGCGCGACGATGACCTCACGCGTGCGATCGCCGTCCGGCTCCGGGGTCAGCGATACGCGAATCGTATCGCCGATGCCCTGCTGCAGCAGGATTGCCATCGCCGCCGAGGAGGCGACGATACCCTTGGATCCCATGCCGGCCTCGGTCAGTCCCAGGTGCAGCGGGAACGTGCAGCGCGAGGCCAGCTCGGTATAGACCGCGACCAGGTCCTGCACCGCGCTGACCTTCGCCGACAGCACGATACGATCGCGCGGCAGTCCGATTTCGATCGCGCGTGCGGCAGAGTCGAGCGCCGATCGCACGATCGCATCGCGCATCACTTCCTGCGCCGAATCGGGCTCGGGCTTGCGGCTGTTCTCATCCATCAGTCGAACCAGCAGATCCTGGTCGAGGCTGCCCCAGTTGACGCCGATGCGCACCGGCTTGTTGTTGCGGCATGCAATCTCGATCATCTCGGCGAACTGCGTGTCGCGCTTGCTGCCGCGCCCTACGTTGCCGGGATTGATGCGGTACTTGGCGAGCACCTCGGCACAGCCGGGGTGCTCCTGCAGCAGCTTATGCCCGTTGAAATGAAAATCGCCGATCAGCGGCACGCTGCAGCGCAGTTGCCGCAGGCGCTGGTCGATCAGCGGCACGGCGGCGGCCGCCTCGGCGGTGTTGACGGTGATGCGCACCAGCTCGGAGCCGGCCGCGGCCAGCTGCTGCACCTGGCGGGCGGTGGATTCGACGTCGGCGGTGTCGGTGTTGGTCATCGACTGCACCACGATGGGTGCCTGGCCGCCGATGGTGATGCCGGCAACCCTGACCGGCAGGCTGGTGTGGCGATGGCGTAGCATCCGGCTATTGTAATGGCAAATCGCACCGACCATGCGGCGGGCGCCGCCCGCCGCGCACTGCTATGATTCCGCTACCCGTTGATTCAATGGGCGAGCTGCCCACTAGGGGTCAAGTCTGGGAAGGCACACCTGTTTGTACGACCTGGCGGTGGCCCTTACAGGTCGAGGTGCGCAACCGGCTGTTGCCGGCGCTGGCAGGGCGGCCGCCGTTCGTGCGCCACGGACGTGCCCTGATCCAGCTGCAATCATGATCGGATCAGAATGCCGGCGGCAGGAGGGGTGTCGATGAGCAGGATCCCGGCGGAACTCAGATACACGCGCAGCCACGAATGGCTGAAGCCGATGCCGGACGGCATCATCGAGATCGGCCTGAGCGACCACGCGCAGCAGACGCTGGGCGATCTGGTATTCGTCGAACTGCCCGAGGTGGGCCGCAGTCTGGGCGTCGGCGAGGCCTGTGCGGTGGTCGAGTCGGTGCAGGCCGCCTCCGACATCTACGCGCCGGTGGCCGCCACAGTGGTGGCGATCAATGCCCAGTTGGCCCAGGCGCCGGAGTTGATCAACCAGGATCCTTATGGGCGCGGCTGGATTCTGCGGCTCAAACCGACCGCCCAGGGCATCGATGCGGGGCTGCTGTCGGCGCACGACTACCAGGTGCTGGCCGCGGCAGGCTGAAGGGTCGCGGGCGTGACAGAGCGCGAGAAGCTTCAGGGCGTGGGGCGCATGATGCGGGCGTTCGACTCCAGCGCCAAGGGCCTGGTGGGCGCGTTTCGCGAGGAAGCGGCGTTTCGGCAGGAACTGCTGTTCGCCTGCGTGACGCTGCCGCTTGGACTCTGGCTCGGGCGCAGCGGCGTCGAGCGCGCGCTGCTGGTCGCGCCGGTGCTGCTGATCCTGATCGTCGAACTGCTCAACAGCGCGATCGAGGCGACGGTAGACCGCATCGGCCTTGAGCGTCACGCGCTCGCGGGGCTGGCCAAGGACATCGGCTCGGCGGCGGTAATGCTGTCGTTCATCCTGCTGGGCGTAATCTGGCTGCTGGTGCTGGCGGGTCGCCGCTAGCGCGCCCGCTGCGCGCATCACAGCCGTGCGGCCGCGCCGTACGGACCGGACATAACACTTTGCCTACAGGGGTTGGTAATCGATGACGGCACTCATCTGTGGCTCGATGGCGTATGACACCGTGATGATGTTCGAGGGCAAGTTCCGCGATCACATCCTTGCGGACCGCCTGCACGTGCTGAACGTGGCGTTCCTGGTGCCGTCGATGCGGCGCAATTTCGGCGGCTGCGCCGGCAATATCGCCTACAACCTGAAGCTGCTGGGCGGCGACGGGCTGATCATGGCGACCGTCGGACATGACTTTGCTGCGTATTCAGAGTGGCTCGAGGCCAACCGCCTGCCGTTGACGCATGTGCGCATCGTGGCGGACCAGTTTACCGCGCAGGCGTACATCACCACCGATCTGGAGAACAACCAGATCACCGCCTTTCATCCCGGTGCCATGAACTATTCGCACCTGAATCGGGTCTCTGATAGCAGCGGCATCACGCTCGGTATCGTGGCGCCCGACGGGCGGCAGGGTATGCTCGAGCACGCCGAGCAGTTCGCTGCGGCGGGGGTGCCGTTCATCTTCGATCCGGGCCAGGGCTTGCCGATGTTCGGCCAGGCGGAGCTGCGCGATTTCATCGGCCGCGCCGGCTGGGTGGCAGTGAACGACTACGAGGCGAGCCTGCTGGCAGAGCGCACCGGCTGGTCACTGGAGCAGATCGCCGGCCGGGTGCGTGCGCTCATCGTCACGCGCGGAGCCGAAGGCTCATGGATATTTGCCGACGGCAGGCGGCGCGAGATTCCAGTCGCGCAAGCGGCGCAGATCGCCGACCCGACCGGTTGCGGCGACGCCTACCGTGCCGGACTGCTGTTCGGACTGGCGCGCGGACTCGATTGGGAGATGACCGGCCGCGTGGCCGCGCTCCTGGCTGCGATCAAGATCGAGCAGCACGGCACGCAGCAGCATCGTTGCGGTGCGGATGAGTTTCGCGATCGTTTCAAGACGGCGTTTGGATTTGCACTATGACACTCAGCATACGGGTACTGGCGAGCTGCGCTGCGCTGTTGGCGGCGGCGGCATGGGCCGGTCCTGCGCCGTCGGTTCCCGCGGCCGTGACCACCGCGGCGGCGACGCCAGGCAATGGCGAGGTCGTGCTGCCCGCGCCGGCAGTGCCGCCCGCCCCGCCGAAGCTCGCCTCCGCGGTGCCGGTTGCCGCCGGCGACGAAGCGTCGGCGGCCGATTGGGCGGCGACACTCGAGCGCATCGCCGGCAGCGTCGTGGCGATCCAGATCGACCAGGCGCGCTCGTTCGATACCGAGCGCAACACCTCGGCCCAGGCGACCGGATTCGTGGTCGATGCCGAACGCGGCCTGATACTCACCAACCGCCACGTCGTGACGCCCGGCCCCGTGATCGCGGAGGCGACATTCCTGAATCGCGAGGAGGTGCAGCTGTATCCGGTGTACCGCGATCCGGTGCACGATTTCGGCCTCTATCGCTACGATCCGAGCAAGTTGAAGTTCATCAGCCCGAAGGCGCTGCCACTGGCGCCACAGGCGGCGCAGGTCGGACGCGAGATCCGCGTGCTCGGCAACAATGCCGGCGAGCAGCTGTCGATCCTCGCCGGCACGCTGGCGCGGCTCGATCGCGAAGCGCCCGAGTATGGCCTCGGCCGCTATAACGACTTCAATACCTTCTATATCCAGGCGGCGTCGGGCACCTCGGGAGGCTCGTCGGGTTCGCCGGTGATCGACATCCACGGCCGCGTGCTGGCGCTCAATGCCGGCGGCGCCAGCGGCGCGGCGTCGAGCTTCTACCTGCCGCTCGAGCGCGTGCGGCGCGCACTGCAGCTGATCCAGCAGGGCAAGCCGGTCACGCGCGGCACGCTGGAGACCGAGTTCCGCTATCGTCCGTTTGACGAATTGCGGCGCCTCGGGCTGCAGAGCGGCACCGAGACCGAGGCTCGTAAAGCGCAGGCCGATGGCACCGGCATGCTGGTGGTGTGGGACGTGCAGCCGGGCTCCTCCAGCGACGGGGTGCTGGAGCCGGGCGATATCCTGGTGCGGGTGAACGGTGCGCTGGTGACGCGCTTCGAGCCGCTGGAAGCGGTGCTCGACGATGCCGTCGGCGGCACAGTCGAGCTGCAGCTGCAGCGCGGCGGCACGCTGTACACCGCCAAGCTCAAGGTCGATGACCTCGACTCGATCACCCCGGCGTCATATCTGGAAATCGGCGAGGGCGTCGTGCATACGCTGTCATACCAGGAGGCGCGCGCGTTTCATCGCCCGACCCGCGGCGTATTCGTGGCCGCGTCAGGCTACATATTCGATGCCGCCGGCGTGCCGCGCGGCGCCATCATCACCGAGCTTAATTCCAAGACCATCGATACATTGGCGGATTTCACCGCCGCGATCAGCGAGCTCGGCGACGGTGCCCGCGTCACCGTGCGCTACGTGACGATCGACGATCCCAATGGCAGCCAGCTGCGCTCGATACGCATCGACCGGCGCTGGTTCCCGGCGCGCCAGTGCCAGCGCGACGATCACGCCGGCTACTGGCCGTGCACCGAGCTGCCGTCGAATGCGAAAGTGGAATTGCCGGCGCCGGCCTCGGCGCAGCTGCAGCGCATCGACGACCGCTATGCCGCCGCCATCGCCCCATCGCTGGCATTCATCACCTTCGACATGCCGTATGCGGTGTCGGGCGTGACCGAGCGCAACTACCACGGCGCCGGACTGATCATCGATGCCGAACGCGGCCTGATCATCACCGACCGCAATACCGTGCCGGTGTCGGTCGGCGACGTACGGCTGACGTTCGCGGGCACGATCGAGATTCCGGGGCAGATCGTGTACGTGCATCCGCTGCACAACCTGGCGGTAATTCATTACGACCCGAAGCTCATCGGCACTACCCCGGTGCGGGCCGCAAAGCTCGATACGGCACCGCTGAAAGCCGGCGAGACCGTCAATGTGGTCGGACTGGACAGTGGCGGCGAACTCAAGTCGCGCATCACCAGTATCGCCGACATCGATCCACTGCAGCTGCCGCTGTCGCGCTCGGTGCAGTTTCGAGAGAGCAACCTGGAGGTCGCCTCGCTGGTGAACGCACCGGATGATTTCGTCGGCGTACTGGCCGATGACGCCGGCAGGGTGCGCGGGCTGTGGGCGAGCTTCGCATCGGACAACGGGCGCGAGCTGGTGCAGGAAAATCGCGGCGTGTCGAGCGAGCTGGTAGCCGAGACGCTCGATATCGTACGCCAGGGCAGGCCGCTGCATTCGCTGGAGGCGGAGTTCACGCCGCAGTCGCTGGCGAGTGCGCGGCGGCTGGGATTGAGCGACGCCTGGGTGCTGCGCATCGAGAAGGCCAACCCGGCCGCGCGCGAGGTGTTGAGCGTGGCACGGGTGGTGGCGGGCACCGATGCCGCCCGCATGCTGCAGCCAGGTGACATATTGCTGGCGATCGATGACAAGGCGGTGACTCAGTTTCGTGATGTCGAGCTGGCGGTAGCGAATAAGGAAGTGGTCAACGCGACCGTGTGGCGCGAGGCCGGCGAGAAGACGCTTATGGTAAAAACTGCCACGCTGTCGGGCAGCGATGTCGAGCGGCTGGTGCAGTGGGCCGGCGCGACGCTGCAGGCACCGCATCGGGCCATCAGCGCGCAGCGCGGCATCCCGCCGGAAGGCGTCTATGTCGCCTATTTCCAGTTTGGCTCGCCAGCGGCGCGCTACGGGCTGGTGCCGGGACGCCGGATCGTCGAAGTGGACGGCCAACCGACACCCGATCTTGACGTATTCCTGCGCCAGGTAAGCGGCAGGCCGGATCGCTCATCGCTGCGAATCAAGACCTTGGGCTGGAACGGGGCACCGGAAGTGATCACGCTGAAGCTGGATCGCCACTACTGGCCGGCCTATGAGCTGCAGCGCAACGCCAGCGGCTGGGAGCGACATTCGCTCGAATAGGCCCACAGGGCGCCGGTACAATTGGCGCCATGGTAAGAGTCATTCGCGCCACGCCTGTCGAACTGGCAACCGCCGTGCAGGCCCTGCGCGACGGCGAGCTGGTAGCGTTCCCGACCGAGACGGTCTACGGCCTTGGGGCCCACGCCGCCTACCCGGCCGCGCTGCGGCGGGTGTTCGAACTCAAGGGCCGCCCGACCACGCATCCGCTGATCGTGCACATCGACAATGCCCGCTACCTGACGCGCTGGGCGCGCGAGGTGCCCGAGGCGGCGCAAAAGCTGGCCGAGCGCTTCTGGCCCGGGCCGCTGACACTGGTGTTGCCTCGGGCCGAGAACGTGCATCGGCTGGTAAGCGGCGGCCAGGATACGGTGGCGGTGCGCGTGCCGGCGCACCCGATGGCGCAACAGCTGCTGACCGCCTTCGGCGGCGGCATCGCGGCGCCGTCAGCCAATCGCTATGGGCGTCTCAGTCCGACGCGCGCCGAACACGTGCGCGAGGAATTCGGCGCCGAGGTGCGCGTGGTGCTCGACGGCGGCGACTGCAAGCTCGGGCTCGAGTCGACCATCGTCGCCTGCCTCGATGGCAAGGTGCAGTTGCTGCGTCCCGGTGCCGTGACGCTGTCGCAACTGGAGCGTGTCGTGGGTGAGGTGCAGACGGAAGTTGGCGCTGCGGCGCCGCGCGTGCCGGGCAGTGCCGGAGCGCACTACGCGCCCGTGACACCGCTGTCGGTGGTCGCCAGCGATGAACTCGAGGAGCAGGTGGCGTCGTTGACCGAAGCCGGCCTGCGGGTCGGCGTGCTGGCGCAGCATCCGCCGCTGGGCACCTACCGGCTGACTACCTGGATCAACGGCGGTGCGCGTCCCGAGAACTATGCGCACGATCTGTACGCGCACCTGCGCACGCTCGACAAAGCCGGCTGCGCGCGCATCCTGGTGCAGCAGGTGCCGGCAGACGAGCGCTGGGACGCGGCCTACGACCGGCTGCAGCGCGCTGCCGCTGCCAACGCCACCGAGCTTGCCAACGATGGCGATCCGGTGGCAGCAGGCGTGCCGGGCTGATGGCGCGCTTCATCGATCCGTTCCAGCCGGAGCAAATTCGCCGGCTGGTGCGCGAGTTTGGCTCGCCACTGCTGATCGTGGATTGCGCGCGCGTACGCTCGCAGTACCGCAAATTGCGTCGGGCGCTGCCGGGCGTGGATCTTCACTACGCGCTCAAGCCGCTGCCGCATCCGGCGGTGGTGCGCGCGATCGTCGAGGAGGGCGGCTGGCTGGACCTGGCGACCAGTGGCGAGGTACAGCTGGCGCAGTCGCAACGGGTGGATGCGCTGCGCTGCATACACACTCATCCGATCAAGCGCGCGCGCGACATCCGCAATGCGCTCGAATTCGGCCTGCGTACCTTTGTCGCCGACAATGCCGACGAGGTGCGCAAGTTCAAGCCCTTTGGCGAGCGCGCCGCGCTGCTGCTGCGGGTCTCGTTTCGCAACCCGGGCGCGGTCTGCGATCTGTCGCGCAAGTTCGGCTGCGATCCGGAGGATGCGCTGGGACTGGCGCAGCTGGCAGCCTCGCTCGGCGTTGACGTGCAGGGATTTTCATTCCACGTCGGCTCGCAGGCGGCCGACGCGCTCAAGCACGTCGAGGCGATCGAGGCCTGCACCCGGCTGCTGGCCGGAGCACGGCGCGCGCGCCTCGGCAGCCTCGATACGCTCGATATCGGCGGCGGCTTTCCAATCGATTACCTTCAGCACGTGGCCGACATCCGGCGCTTCTGTGCCCCGATACGCGCGGCGCTGGCCAGGCTGCCCAAGCGCGTGCGGGTGATCGCCGAGCCGGGACGCTACATCGCCGGCCCGTCGGCAATCGGGGTTGCCAGCGTCATGGGACGCGCGCGCCGCGAAGGCCACTGGTGGTACTACCTGGACGACGGCCTGTACGGCTCGTACAGCGGGCAGCTGTACGATCACGCACGCTATCCGGTGGAAGCGCTGCGCCAGGGCCAGCCGCTGCTGCCATCGGTTCTGGCTGGTCCGACCTGCGACAGCATCGATGTGATCGCAGAGAACCTGATGCTGCCCGCGCTCAAGGCCGGCGACCTGATCGTCGGCCGGGCGATGGGCGCCTATACCTGGGCCAGCGCCTCGGAGTTCAATTTCTTTCCCAAGGCGACGGTGGTTGCGGTGAACCGCCGGCCGGGAGATGCGGGCGGAGTCGAATAGCGCAGCCCGCCGTGCGCGCAACGTGCGCGCTCAACGCGGCGGCACGGTGCCGGCGGGCGTCATCCGGTCGATCACCTGCGGCAGCACCTGCGACAGCTTCTGCGCCAGCTCCTGCGGATTCATGCCGGTCCTGGCCGCCAGCTCGCGGACCAGATCGGGCCCGAAGGCCTGGTGCACCTGATCGGCCGAGATCGGCTGATTCGGGCCGCTGCCAATCCAGGAATTCACCGTCGGGCCGAGTCCCTGCTGCTGCAACTGGCTGACGATGCCGGGCAGGCCGCCGTGCTTCTCGATCAGCTGGTTGACCACGCTGATCATCTCCGCGCCGACCGCGCCGCCGATCAGCCCATCAAGCAGGCCCACGATCTAGGACCCCTTGAGGCAGTTGCTCATGAACTGCTTGCGCGCATCGCCGGTGAGGGCCTGGGTCTTCGCACTGGCATTGCAGTCCTTCATCTTCTGCTGCTGGCTGTTGACTGGGGCGGCCGGCGGCGGCGCCGCGCTCAGGCAGGTCTTCATGAACGCCTTGCGATCGTCACCGGACAGGTTCTTGGCCTTGGCGTCGGCGTTGCAGCTGGTCATCTTGTCCTGCTGCGAGTTGTCCGCGTGCACGCTCACGGCAAACACACCGATGGCGCAGGCTGTAACGCTTATCAGTACTCTACGATGGAATTTCATGTTGGCTGGCTCCCCGCCGTTGTTGTTGTTCCGAACACTGCCGATCCGCTCGGGCTTCGTGGTCGGCAATATTAGACCAACGGAAATGAAAATGCTGCGCGGCGCACGACCCGGGGGTTGAAGCTCAGTGCCGGTGGCGGTGATGCAGGTCGGGGTAGTGCCGGTGACGATGCCGCAGCGGTGCGTGCACGTGCGGATGCGAATGCGGCTCGCTGCCGTCCCACGGGAAGTCGTGCCGATGCTGGTGATGCGCGTCATGCAGATGCGGGTGTACATGTGCCAGCGGCTCGTGGGTGTGCTGGTGATCGTGTTGCTCGATCAGGTGCAGCCAGACCCCGGCAGCCATCAGCACGGCGGCGAGCCAGAACAGGCCCGATGCCGGATCGTGGAATGCGATCACGGCAACGGCAGCACCCAGGAATGGCGCCGTGGCAAAGTAGCCGCCGGTACGCGCCGAGCCCAGGCCACGCAGCGCCAGTACATACAGCACCAGGCTGGCGCCATAGCCCGCAAGGCCGATCGCCATCGCGGCGCCGATCAGCGGCAGCGCCGGCAGGCTGGCACCGAGCGCAATCGCCAGCAGGCAGTTGCTGATGCCGGCCACCAGGCCCTTGATGCCGGCGATGAAAATGGCGTCCGATGCGGCTACCTTGCGCGTCAGGTTATTGTCCAGGCCCCAGCACAGCGCGGCGGCCGAAATAGCGAGCACGCCGCGGTCGGCCGCCACCGAGACGCCAGCGGGCGACCACGCCAGCACCGCACCGCCGCCCACGATCAGCGCCATACCGAGCACCACGCGCCAGCCGGCGTTTTCGCGGAACACGATCCATGCCAGCAGCGCGGTGAACACTGCTTCGAGATTGAGCAGCAGTGAGGCGCTGGAAGCCGAGCTGCGGGCAAGGCCATACATCAGCAGCGTCGGAGCCAGCACGCCGCCGCAGCCGATGGCGCCGAGCAGCCACGGCCACTCGCGCATCGCGATGCGCGATGCTGACCAGCCGCGATCGCGCAGCGCGCGCAGCAGCGCAAGTCCGACGCCGCTGCCCAGATACAGCAGTCCCGCCAGCAGCATCGGCGGCATCTCGCCTGCCAACTGCTTCGCAAACGGCGTACTGGCGCCGAACAGCAGCGCGGCGAGCAATGCGGCAACGATGGCAGTGTGAGCGGTCAAGGCGGCATCACCAGGTGCGCGTGATTATACGCCGCCGGTTTGTATACTGCGGATTGGCCCTGGCGGATCGAACCCATGGAACTTCTGGACCAACAGCTCTCGCGCGCGGCGATCGAAGCCACTGCATCACGGATCCGCGCGTTCGTGCGGCGTACACCGGTGCTGGTGGTCGACGGCGCAGAGTTTGCGCTGCCCGGTATCCGCCTCGCCTTCAAGCTGGAGTTCACGCAGCATTCGGGCTCGTTCAAGGCCCGCGGCGCCTTCAACAGCCTGCTGTCGCGCGCGGTTCCAGCCGCGGGCGTGGTCGCGGCCTCCGGCGGCAATCACGGCGTGGCGGTGGCGTTCGCCGCCAGGCGCCTGCAGATCGCGGCCACGATTTTCGTGCCATCGGTGGCGTCGCGCGTCAAGATCGAGCAGATCCGGGCATGCGGGGCGACCCTTAGCATCGCCGGCGAGCGCTACGCCGATGCACTGGCAGCGAGTGAGGAGTTTGCGCAGCGCTCCGGGGCGTTGCCGGTGCACGCGTTTGATCAGATTGAGACGCTGCTGGGCCAGGCGACCATCGGCGTCGAGCTGGAACAGGACGGACCGGCGCTGGATGCGCTGCTGGTTGCGGTTGGCGGCGGTGGCCTGATCGGCGGTCTCGCGGCCTGGTACCGCGGGCGCGTGCCCCTGATCGGCGTGGAACCTGAGCTGGCGCCGCAGCTGACGCATGCTTTGGCCGCCGGCACCCCGGTGGACGCGCCAACCGGCGGCATCGCTGCCGATTCGCTCGCTCCGCGGCAGGTCGGACGACTGATGTTTCCGATCGCGCAGCGCTTCATCGCCGACACCGTGCTGGTGAGCGATGAGGCTATCCGCGCCGCGCAGCGCACGTTGTGGGATCGGCTGCGCCTGGTGACTGAACCCGGCGGCGCGGTGGCATTCGCGGCGCTGCAATCCGGGGTTTGGAAGCCCGCGGATGGGCAGACCATCGGAATACTGCTATGCGGTGCCAACACCACCGCGGTGAACTTCGAATAAGTCCCGCAATCCTCCCGACCATCGTCCAGCCCGATGCTGATCGCGCCCGACCGCTCAGGGCGCCTCGGCTCGCTGGTTGTCGCGGTCCAGTTCCGCAAGCAGTGCGCTGAGCGAGCTGATCGGCGCACTGCATTGGGTTCCCCGGCAGAGGTAGGCGATCGGCAAGTCGGCGCCGGGCTTCGTGGCCAGCGCTGGCGGCAGTCCGGCGGCGTCGGCCGGAACCGCGAGCGTCCAGCGCCGCGGAGCGAATACCGCATTGAGTTCGTGCTGCCAGGGCCGGATCGCCGCCGCGGCACCGCGCAGGATCACGATCTGCGGGGCAGTCAGATATTCCTCGAGCGCCAGCAGCATCGAGGCATGGCCTTCCGGGTACTTGAGCATGGCTGGCCAGGCGGCGCGCAGCGTACGCTCGGCGGCCGCAAGATAGCGCGGCTCGCCCAGCAGGTAGCCGAGCCGCAGCAGTGCCCGCGCCGCGACGGCGTTGCCGGCCGGTATGGCCTCATCGCTGAACGATTTCGGGCGGCTGATCAGGGCCTCATGATCATCGGCAGTGAAGAAGAAACCGCCGGCCTGCGCATCTTCGAAGTGCCGCAGCATCACCTCCGCCAGCTCGGTGGCCCAGGACAGGTCTTCGGCGCTGAAGCGCGCGCTGGCAAGCTCCAGGATCGCATCCAGCAGGAACGCATAGTCATCCAGATAGGCGCCGAGCCGAGCCTGACCGCGCGCACTGGTCGCCAGCAGCCGCCCGCCCTGCCAGTGCACGCGGCGCAGGAACTGCAGTGCGGCGCTGGCGGCGTCGGCATAGTCCTCGCGCGCCAGGCAGCGTGCCGCGCCAGCAAGTCCCGCGATCGCCAGTGCATTCCAGCTGGCCAGCACCTTGTCATCCAGTCCCGGACGCACCCGCGATTCACGCAGCTGCATCAGCTTGCCCTGTGCGCTGGACAGCAATTCGCGCACTGCATCGACCGATAACTGTTGCGCCACGGCGATCGCGTCGATGCTGCTGCGCACGCACAGGTGCCAGCTGCCCTCGAAATTCGCCGGCCCATCCAGTCCGAAGTGCGGCGCGAATACGGCGTACTCCTGCGCCGTGAGAGCCCGTTGAACCGCCGCGCGCTGCCAGACGTAGAATCGGCCTTCGTGTCCTTCCGAGTCGGCGTCCAGGCTCGAGTACAGGGCGCCGCCGGCGTCACGAATTTCCCGCAGCAGCCACGCGGCGGTGCGCTCGACCGTGTCGGCAAACAAGCGTTCGCCAGTGGCAACGGCCGCTTCCGCGTACAGCGCCAGCAGCAGCGCATTGTCGTATAGCATCTTCTCGAAATGCGGTATCTCCCAGCGCGCATCCACCGAGTAGCGGCAAAAGCCGCCGCCCAGCTGGTCGAACAGGCCGCCCTCGGCCATGCGCGTAAGACTCAACGTGGCCATGTACAGCGCCTGCAGGTCGGGCGCGTCGAGCCCGGCACTCGCATGCCAGGCGCGCAGCAGCCGCGCCAGTCCCGGGGCGTGCGGGAATTTCGGTGCCGCGCCAAAGCCGCCATATTCACGGTCGAAACTCTGCTCCAGCCGCGCGCGGCACAGGATAATGGGCGCATCGGTCAGCGCCGCGTCGCCGGCCGGCGGCGGGTTGAGATCCTGCAGTGCCGCGACGATCTGGGCGGCGGGCGCGCGCAACTGCTCGCAGTGCTGGTGGTAGTAATTTGACACCTGCAGCAGCAGGTCGCGGAACGCCGGCAGCCCGAAACGCGCTTCGCGCGGGAAGTAGGTACCGCCGAAAAAGGGCCGCTGGTCATCGTGCATAAGGAACATCGTCAGCGGCCAGCCGCCACCGCGGCCGGTCAGCATCTGCTGCGCCAGCTGGTATAGCCGGTCCAGGTCCGGGCGCTCCTCACGATCGACCTTGATGCTCACGAACAGCTCGTTCATGGTGGTTGCCGTGGCGTCATCCTCGAATGATTCGTGCGCCATCACGTGGCACCAGTGGCAGGCGGCGTAGCCGATCGACAGCAGGATCGGCTTGCGCTCGCGCTGCGCGCGCTGCAGCGCTTCAGCACCCCATGGGTACCAGTCGACCGGATTGTGCGCATGCTGGCGCAGATACGGGCTGGTCTGGTGGGCGAGCCGGTTCAGCGTCTGCGCGGTCGGTTTGTCCATGGGCGCTCGCTTATTCCAGTAAAATGCCGCGCCACTATAGTCGATGGTCCCCCCCACTGATGTCAGTTGTCGCCGAAGAGTCCGGTACACCGAGCGGGCTTGCTGAGCTACCGATTCTGCGGCTCAAGCGCGGCGAGGATCGACGCCTGCGCGCCGGTCACCTGTGGGTGTTCTCCAACGAGGTGGACAACGAGGCCACGCCGCTGACGGCATTTGCGGTCGGTGCACGCGCCCGGGTGCTGTCCGATCGCGACCTGTTCTTAGGCTATGCCTACGTCAATCCGCACGCGCTGATCTGCGCCCGCATCCTGAGCCGCAGCCAGCTACATCCCCCGGACCGCTCATGGCTGGAACATCGCCTGAAGGTGGCGCTGGCATTGCGCGAGCGCATTTACCCGACGCCGTATTATCGCATCGTATTTGGCGAGTCCGATGGCCTGCCGGGCCTGGTGCTGGATCGCTACGGCGATCTGATCGTGGGCCAGATCGCGACCGCGGGCATGGAAGCATGGCGCGCGGAAATCGAGGCCGCGATCGCAAGCGTGCTGGCGCCGCGCACGCTGGTGTGGAAGAACGACGGCGGGGCGCGCGAACTCGAGCAGCTGCCGCGCCAGCTGCTGACTCCGATCGGCCGCGCGCCGGACGAGCTGCAGGTGCTCGAGCAGGGCCTGAGCTTCAGCGCGCCGCTGGCTGCGGGGCAGAAGACCGGCTGGTTCTACGACCAGAGCGGTAACCGCGAACAGTGGCGGCGGCTGATCACCCCCGGTGCGCGCGTGCTGGATGTCTGCAGCTATGCCGGCGCCTGGGCAATCATCGCGCTCACGCATGGTGCACGCGAGGCGCTGTGCGTGGACTCATCCGAAACGGCGCTGGCAGTGGCGGCACGCAATGCCGCCGCCAATGGCGTGGTGGTCGGCACGCAGCGTGGTGACGCGTTCGAGGTGCTGGACGAGCTGGTGCGTCGCGGCGAGCGCTACGATGCGATCGTGCTTGATCCGCCTGCGTTCATCAAACGCAAGAAGGACATTCCGCGCGGTCAGGCCGCCTATCGCAAGCTCAACCAGATCGCGATGCGGCTGCTGGAACGCGATGCGCTGCTGGTGAGCTGTTCCTGCTCCTATCACCTGGGCGCCGCTGAGCTGCAGGGACTGATCCAGTCGGCGGCACGCACCACCGGCCGCTTCGTACAGGTGATCTACAGCGGCGGCCAGGCGTTTGATCATCCGGTGCACCCGGCGATCGAGGAGACCCGCTACCTGAAGGCGTTCTTCTGCCGGGTCACGCGCGAGTGACGGCCACGTCTGCAGCAATGGGCGCAACCCGGTAGAATTCGCGGATGCTGCGCTATCCCAATATCGATCCGATCGCAGTCAGTCTCGGACCGCTGCACATTCACTGGTACGGAGTCATGTACCTGGTGGGCTTTGCGGCGGCCTGGTGGCTGGCACGCCGCCGCGCCTCCCGGCCAGGCTCGAGCTGGACCGCACCGGACGTGGACGATTTCCTGTTCTATGCCATGCTCGGCGTGATCCTCGGCGGCCGCATCGGCTACGTGCTGTTCTATGGCATGCCGCTGTGGCGCGGCGACTGGTTATATCCGCTCAAGATCTGGGAAGGCGGCATGTCGTTTCACGGCGGCATGCTCGGGGTTCTGGCGGCGGCCTGGATCTTTGCCCGGCAACGCGGACGGCACGCGTTCGACGTCTATGATTTTGCGGCACCGCTGCCCGGTGTCGGGCTGTTCTTCGGGCGCATTGGAAATTTCATCAATGGCGAGCTCTGGGGCCGGCCGACCGACGTGCCGTGGGCCATGCTGGTGCCGGATCCGAACGGCGGTGCGCCGATCGCGCGCCATCCCTCGCAGCTGTATGAGGCGACACTCGAGGGCCTGGTGCTGTTTTGCATCATGTGGTGGTTCACCAGCAAGCCGCGGCCGCGTTATGCGCCGTCCGGACTGTTCCTGATGTGCTATTCGATCGCACGCATCCTGGTTGAATTCGTGCGCGAGCCGGATGTCGGAATCGGCTACCTGGCATTCGGCTGGCTGACGATGGGCCAGCTGCTGTCGCTGCCGATGCTGCTGCTGGGCATCTGGCTGTGGAGCATGGCCTATCGCCAGCGTACCCCTTCCGGAAATTTCGTAGCGGTTCAATGAAAGCGTACCTGGACCTGATGCGCGCGCTGCGCGAACGCGGCGTTCGCAAGCACGATCGTACCGGTACCGGTACCCTGTCGCTGTTCGCCCAGCAGCTGCGCTTCGATCTGTCGGCTGGCTTTCCGCTGCTGACCACCAAGAAGATCCACCTGCCGTCGGTGATCTACGAATTGCTGTGGTTCCTGCGCGGCGACACCAACGTCCGCTTCCTGCGCGAACACGGTGTCAGCATCTGGGACGAATGGGCGGATGAACGCGGCGAACTCGGACCGGTATACGGCAAGCAGTGGCGCAGCTGGAGCGCGGCTGATGGCCGGCAGATCGACCAGATCAGCACGGTAGTGCAGCAGTTGCGCAGCGATCCGGATTCGCGCCGCATGATCGTGAGTGCCTGGAACGTGGGCGAACTTGACCAGATGGCGCTGGCTCCATGTCACCTGCTGTTTCAGTTCTACGTGGCGGCGGGCAGGTTGTCGTGCCAGGTGTACCAGCGCAGCGCCGATATCTTTCTGGGCGTGCCGTTCAATATCGCCTCGTATGCGCTGTTGACGTGCATGTTTGCCCAGCAGTGCGATCTTGCCGCGGGCGAGTTCATCTGGACCGGCGGCGATTGCCACCTGTACCTGAATCACCTGGAGCAGGCCGACCTGCAGCTCTCGCGCACACCGCTGCCGGCGCCGCAGCTGCGCCTGCGGCGCCGGCCGGCAAGTATCTTCGATTATCAGTACGAGGATTTCGAGTTCATGAACTACCAGTTCCATCCGGCAATCCGCGCCCGTGTCGCCGTATGAGTCAAGGCAGGAAGAACCCAGGCCGCGGCAAGCGGTCCGCGCGGCGCGCTGTGCGGCGCAAACGGACGGTGGCCGCCATTCCGTCGCGCCCCGGGATGATGCGCGTGCGCCGCTCGCGCGTGCACGGCCGCGGCGTGTTCGCCCTGCGCCGGATACGCAAGGGCACGCGCATCATCGAGTACCTGGGCGATCGCGTGTCGCACCGCCAAGCTGACCTGCGCTACGAGCACAAAGACATCAACGACAATCACACATTCCTGTTCATCGTCGACCGCAGCGTGGTGATCGACGGTGGTTCCAATGGCAATGATGCGCGCTTCATCAACCATTCCTGCGATCCCAACAGCGAGTCGCTGATCGATGACCGGCGGGTTTTCATCGCGGCAATCCGTACCATCCGGCCGGGCGAGGAGATCACCTACGACTACCAGATCGGACGCGATCGATCCGATCCGCCCAACGTCGATGAGATCTTTGCCTGCCGCTGCGGTGCCAAGGATTGCCGCGGCTCGATGCTGTGGCCGCCCAAGCGCAAGCCGGCCGGACAGCGCGGCGCGCGGCGCCGCGGGAAGCGCGCGTGAAGTCGCCGCGGCTGTCGTCCGCAACCGTCATCGGCGCGATGGGCGTGGTATACGGCGACATCGGTACCAGCCCGCTGTACGCGTTGCAGGCATCGCTGACCGCCGCCGGCGCGCCAACCGACCGCCTGGCAGTGCTGGGCGTGCTGTCGCTGATCTTCTGGAGCCTGCTGGTGGTGGTCACGCTCAAGTACGTGGTGCTGATCATGCGCGCCGATAACGAGGGCGAGGGCGGCATCCTGTCGCTGTTCGCGCTGGTGCAGCGTACGCTGGCCGCGGGCAATCGCTGGCAGCGCGTCATCGTGATGCTGGCCGCGCTCGGTGCGGCGCTGTTCTACTGCGATGCGTTGATTACGCCGGCCATCTCGGTGTTGAGCGCAGTGGAGGGGCTGCAGAATCTGTCTCCCGATACCGGGCGCGCCGTGGTGCCGGTGACGCTGGTTATCATGGTCGGTCTGTTTGCGATCCAGAGCCGTGGCACCGAGCGGGTCGGACGCCTGTTCGGCCCGATCATGCTGGTGTGGTTCCTGGTGCTGGCGGTGACCGGGCTGGCGGCGCTGGTCAAGAACCCTTCCGTGCTGGTGGCGATGAGCCCGTCGTACGCGGTGCTGCTGCTGGGGAGCCGGCCGGGCCTGTCGCTCGGCATCCTCGGCGGTGTGTTCCTGGCGATGACCGGCGGCGAGGCGCTGTATGCCGATATGGGTCACTTCGGCAAGAAGCCGGTGCGCGTGGCCTGGTTCACACTGGTATGGCCGGCACTGGTGATGAATTACTTCGGCCAGGGCGCATTGATCCTGCGGGATCCGGCGGCGGCAAACCTGCCGCTGTATCAGCTGGTGCCGGCAAGCACGCTGCCGTTGATGGTGCTGCTGGCGACCGCGGCGACGATCATCGCCTCGCAGGCGACCATCACCGGTGCCTTCTCGGTCACGCGCCAGTGCATTCAGCTCGATCTGCTGCCGCGGCTGCGCATCACGCAGACCTCGGCGCACGAGCACTGCCAGATCTACGTGCCGGTGGTGAACTGGTTCGTGCTGATCGCGGTGTGCATGTTCGTGCTTGCCTTCCGCACCTCGACGGCACTGGGAGCGGCTTATGGCGCGGCGGTCGCCGGCACCATGTTCATCACCACGCTGCTTGGCATGCAGCTTGCGGTCTCGCAGTGGCACTGGCGGCACTGGCAGGTCGCGGGCGTATTCGGCCCGCTGATGTGCGTCGACCTGGTGTACCTGATCGGCAACATGACCAAGTTCACCGAAGGGGCGTGGGTGCCGCTGACGCTGGCGGTGATGATGTTCAGCCTGTTCATGGTTTGGCGCAGCGGCCGGCGGTTGCTGCGCACCGCGTTGCGCGCGGTGGCGGTGCCGCTGTCGCAGCTGCCGAAGCTGCTCGAGGGCGTCCCGCGGGTACCCGGCACCGCGGTATTCCTCGCCAGCGATCCGATGTACGTTCCGACCGCACTGATGCGCAATCTCGAGCACAATCATGTCGCGCACCAGCGCATCGTGTTCCTGAACATGGACATCGCCCGCGCGCCGCGCCAGGATCCGGCCGATCGGGTGCGCATCGAGATGCTGATGCCGGAGGTATACGCCGTCACCGCGCGCTTCGGATTCATGGAGACTCCGGACGTCAGCCTGGCCCTGAAACAGTGCCGCGCCCGCGGCCTGAAGCTGTTCGCGCAGGACTGCTCGTTCTTTCTGGGCTGGCACCTGGTGGTGCCGCGACCGCGCGGCGGCTATGAAGGCATGCGCCGGCGCCTGTTTGCCTGGATGCAGCGGCGCAGCGCCCAGGCGGCGGAGTTCTTTCGCATGCCGGAGCGGCGCGTCATCGTCCTGGCCACCCAGGTGGAACTCTGACGGGCTGACTGCCGGACGCATAAGCGGTAGGGGTCATGGGCATCGGGCAACTACACTGGAAGCAATCAAACTACTTGAGGAATTTTTGTAATTAAAAATTCCTGAAGTAGCTCGATACCCTGCATTGCAGTTGGACACAGCCCATGACTCCTCCCGATTTGGCCGCCCCGCAGTCCGCCCCGCGAGTCGCGCTGGTGGTGGCCATGTCGGACAACGGCGTGATCGGCAAGGCGGGCGGCCTGCCGTGGCATCTGCCGGACGATCTCAAGTACTTCAAGGTCGTCACGTTCGGCAAGCCGGTGCTGATGGGGCGCCGCACTCTGGAATCGATCGGCAAGCCGCTGCCGGGCCGGCGCAACCTGGTGCTGACCCGCACGGCTTGCGCATCCACGCCCGGTATCGAATACGTGCACAGCGTCGGGCAGGCGCTCGCGCTCGCGCTCGGCGCCGCCGAGTTGTGCGTGATCGGCGGCGCTGAGGTGTTTGCGCTGGCGCTGCCACTGGCGACGCGTATCTATCTGACCCGGGTGCACGCGACCATCGCGGGCGACGCATACTTCCCGCTGCGTGATTTTTCCGGTTGGCGCGAGAGCGAATCGGTGGTGCACGCCGCCGATAGTCGCCATGCCTATGCAATGAGCTTTCTGACGCTGCAGCGGGCCTGAAGCCGCGCTGCGCGCGCTATGTCACGATGTTGCCGTAAGGCCGCGGTACTGCAGCAGCGGGCCGAGATCGGGCGCGGGCCGCCGTAGAATTGCTGAAACAGCTGCGGATCCTCGGTGCGGCCACGCGAGAGAATCATCGCCCGCAGGTGGTCGCCATTGGCGCGCGAGAGTCCGCCGTGGCGCTGCAGCCATGCGCCGGTAGCCATCAGCCGCTCAATGCGCGCCATGAGTGCCGCGCGGTGTAGCGCTCGATGTGGTACAGCGCGCTGCGCAATTCGCTGTGCTTACGCTTATATCGCGATGACCTGCAGCTCGGATCTGCGCGCGTGGTGACTGACGCGGCGACGTTCGCTTAACTGGCGGACGTCTTTATCGTTCCCGCTCATCGCGGAATCGGGCTCGGCAAGCAGCTCATGGCGACAAAAAAATCCCCAGGTGCTGATGGAAGGTCACGATCCGCACATCGACCAGGGCGCCGGCAGCGGGTGATTGCGTTGCCGCACGGCAATTACAGGAGCGTCACGGAAAGAGTCATAACTGATTGAAAGAAAAATGTATTGCCCGCCGCCCGAAGATCGCCCGAACGATCAGCAGTGGACACCGGTAATGCATTACGTACACTAGAAAAGAGCAGCTGGATAACCGGGGGATTGTGTGGGCCGGCTTCCATTCGGCGGTGAAAATGCATCGGTATTCCCGGCCCGGGCTGCGCACGGCGAGCAGCGCCCGGCTTGGCTGGTGCGCGCCATCGAGACCCAGATCATCCCGCGCCTGCTGATGCACGCGGTCAGTTTGCGCCATGGCGGCGGCTCGTGCCTTGAGCGCTGGCGTCCCACCTCCGACGACATCAGTGAATTTGCGGATCTGCTGATCGCCCACGATGCCAGCATCGCGCTGGCCTACGTACGGGCATGGCGGCAGCAGGGGGCGGCGCTGAGGACCTTGTACCTGGAGTTATTGGCTCCGGCAGCCGCGCATCTGCGTCGCCTGCGGTTGCAACGCCGCCTTGGCTTTGCACGTCTGCTGCTGGCGCGCTACCGGCTGCTGCGCGTGGTACAGGCGCTGCGCGGCGACAGCAGCGAGACGGGAGTGACGGCCGCAGCCGAGTGATCGGGCGATGACGGCCGCAGCGCCGTCAGATCAGCTCAGCGGTCGGCTCGCGCTGCGCGGCGTCGACGCGAAATCCCCAGCACTGCTCGGCGCCCTCGGGTACCGCGATTGCGCTGACCTCAACCTCGCGGGTCGACAGGCTGGAGCGGCGCAACATCGTTTTCCAGACCGTCACGGCTTCGCGCCGCGCCATCTGGTCGTGCAGGCGCGATAGATCCGCTTGCGACAGCTCGAGCCATACGGCCAGCGAGCGGCCGCGCAGCTCATCCAGCGATGCCAGCCCGGTCATCTCGATGAAGGCGCGATTGGCATAGTTCAGCCGCAGGCCGGGATCGGTCACCACGAATCCTTCAGGCGCCTGCTCAATCACGTCCATCACGATGGACGAGACCTCGCCGCCGTGCTGTTCGTTGCCGTCGCGCGCTGCGATCAGCAGCTGCACCAGCAGATACGAGTCGGACTCGGCGTGCACCACTGACAGCGTGACGCCGATGTCGCGGCCGCGGCCGGCCTGAGGGCGGGCGTTGACGCGCGTGCCGTGGCCCGCCAGACGCGCGCTCGCAATCGACTGCGTGAGCGCCGCCGCGCTGTCGGCATGGAACGCATCCACAAACGCGCTGCCGAGCAGCCGTGCGCGGGGTATGCCCAGCAATGATGCGGCGGCGGGATTGGCCTCCAGAATGCGACCGGTCGCCTGCTCGAGGATCATCACCGGCTGGCTAGCCGCGGCAAACAGCCAGGCGTCGGGAAATCCCTCGGTCGTTGGAGTGGCTGGCCGCCGCGCGGATGTCCCTAGCGCCTTCATCAGCGCGACCACGTGCTTCACGTTGCCGCCGCGGCCGGTTCGAGGCCCGATTGGACGCTGGTGGAATGGCGCATGACGCGGCCTATCTATATGTAGAAGCTGAGAGCCTAGCGGTCGCGACCAAGCCTCAATATCCCGGTTCCCCGGAGATCTCACTACCAGGAAACAGGTAGATTTTGTGCCCAAATGGCGATGAATCGGCGTCTCAACTGCCCCATCGCGCTGCGCCATATCCGATCAAAGCGAGATGATGCCTTCGCGGATCGCGTATTTGGTCAGCTCCGCAACCGTGCGCAGTCCGAGCTTGCGGGTGATATTGCGCCGGTGCACCTCAATAGTCGCGACCGAGACGTGCAATTCGCCGGCGATTCCCGGCGAGCGCATCCCTTCCGCGATCAGGCGCAGCACCTCGCGTTCGCGGCGCGACAGCCGCGGGGCTTCGCCCTCGAGCGGCTGATCGCGCATCTCCGATGCCAGCGCGCCGGCGATCTCGGGCGAAAAGTAGCCCTGGCCGGCCGCGACTGCCCGAATGGCACGCACCAGCTCGGTGCCAGCGGCCGACTTGGTCACATAGGCCGATGCCCCGGAACGCATCATCGCCGTGACAAAGCGCCGGTCGGAGAATGCCGATAGCGCGACCACCTTGGTGGGATTGCCGGTGTCGCGCAAACGCGCGGCAACTTCGATGCCGTTCAGATCCGGCAGCGTGATGTCGAGCACCACCACGTCCGGGCCAACGATACGCGCCTGCTCCAGCGCCTCGCGCGCATCGCCGGCTTCACCGACCACCTCGATGTCCGGGACCTTGGTAAGCACGTCGCGCAGGGCCTCGCGCACCATGCGGTGATCCTCCACCAGCAATACCCGGATGGTCACGTCGTGCGGTCTCGCGTCGGCGGCTGGTCCGCCGCCAGCGGCGCGACCAGCACGGCGGTGGTGCCGCCGCCGGGTGTCGACTGTACTTCGGCCGAGCCGCCGATCAGTGACAGCCGCTCGCGCACGGTGATAAGGCCCAGACCGCGCCGCGCCGAGGCCACGGTCCTGCCGGCCTCGTAACCGATGCCGCTGTCGATCACGCGGATCACGATGCGCGTTTGCTGCAGCATCGACTCCACGCGCGCGCCGTCGGTGCGCGCATGCTTGGCGACGTTGATCAGCAGTTCGCGCACCGCGCGGTAGAGAATCGCCCGCACCTCGTGCGACAGCGGCTTGGGCCGGCCGTCGTCACTGACGGCTATTTTCAAGCCGAAGGTGCGCTCGATTTCCTCTCCGAGCCATTCCAGTGCCGGAGTCAGGCCGAGCTCATGCAGCATCGCCGGCGCCAGCTGGGCGGCGAGCGAGCGGGTCGACTCCGAGGCGCGATCGATCAGCGCGCCGACCGCGTTGGCCGTGGTTCGCACCTCCTCGCGCTCGCTGCTGCACAGTCCGGCCAGGCGGATGCGTGCCGCAGCCAGCATCTGGCCAAGATCGTCGTGCAGGTCGCGCGCGATCTGGCGCCGCTCGCGTTCCTCGGCCGCCTCCAGATCGGAGGCCAGCGTGCGCAGCTGCTCGGTGCGCTGCGCGACGCGCAGTTCCAGCTGTTCGGCCGTGGCCCGTGTCTCCTCGAACACCTGTTCGCGTCGCGCCATGTCCACGCTGCGCAGCACGCATTCGAGCAGCACTACGCGCAGCGCCTCGGCGGCCTCGAGGTCGACCTCAGACCATGGCGCGGATTGCATTTTTGTCACTTCGAGCCATTCCGTAAACGAGCCACGCGGTGTCAGGCGCGCGCCCAGCGGCCCGACCTTGACCGACTTCGAGGTCGACGGGTCGCCTGCCCAGCGCACCGAAAGCCCGATCTCCGGCCGGAACCACAGCACATAGTCGCGCGGCACGCGTGACAGCCCCACCGCCATCAGCCCGCTTGCCAGCCCGGGAAAGGCGGCGGCCGGAGCGTAGTGCGCGGCCAGGTGCTCGGTCGCGAACAGCGGCCGGTTGATGCCGTGCAGCCAGCGCACCAGCGCGTCGACGTCGGCCGCGGCAGGCGTCTGGCCGATCAGATGCTTCTCGCCCTCCAGGTACACCACCGCGCCCGAGGCATCGAGGTAGCGCCGCAGATCCCAGCCGGCGATGACGGCGCCGATATCCCGCACACCGGTCAGCCTGCCGACCAGCTGTTCGAGCTCGTGCCGTGTTTCCAGCCGCAGCACCGAGATCTCGGCTTGGGTCTTGGCCTCCACGTGCAGCGAGAACATCTGCGCAAAGGTCTCGCAGGCTATGCGCAGATCCGCCGACACATGGCGCGGCGAGTAATGATGCAGCACCAGCATGCCCCAGAGCCGGTCCTGGCATACGATCGATGCCGACAGCGAGGCGCTGACACCCATGTTGCGCAGGTATTCGGTGTGGATCGGCGACACGCTGCGCAGCGCGCAGTGGCTCATGTCGATCGGCTGCCCGGTGCGGCGATTGACCGCCGGCAACAGCGGCGCGGCAACGTAGTCTACATCCGGAATGGTGCGCAGCCAGTTGCGCCGGTACAGTTCACGCGCCTGCTGCGGAATGTCGGACGCAGGGTAGTGCAGTCCCAGAAACGACTCCAGCCCCGCGCGCGCGTCCTCGGCCACGATCACGCCGCTCAGATCCGGCAGGAAGCGGTACACCATCGCACGATCGAAGCCGGTCGCGGTGCGCAGCGCGGTCGCAGCCGCGGCGCAGGATTCGTCGACACTCGCCGTCACCTGCACGGCCGCCAGCAGCGTCTTCAGCTGCGCGATCGGATCGCCGGCGCTGGTCATGGTGCGGCGTGCCGGTTCGAGTTCCAGCAGTGCCGTGCGTTCGACGGCGTGCAGCGTCAGGTCGAGCGGCAGCGAGCCGCTGTGCGAGCGCACGCCGAGGCGCGTGATCGGCGCGACAAAGCGCGCCGGCGCATCGAGCTGCGCGTGCACGAAGGCCGCCGCCTCGGTGTCGAGCAGTGCATCCAAGGTCCGCTGCAGCACCCGCTGCGGCTCGAGGCCGAGCAGTAAGCGCGTATCGCCGGCGGCCTGTTCGATCGTCAGCCCCTGGCGATCGACCACCAGCAACGCGCCATGCGGCTGGATCGAGCCGGGTATGTGGATCGGCTCGCGATCGCAGGTAGTGAGATCGACTTCGCCGAAGCGAATGGTGTCGTCGTTCACGCCGCGGCCTCGCACAGCCAGTACTGCAGTGACTCGAAGGTCGAGACGGCCGCGGCAACGGCGGCCGCGGTGCGCTCCGCATGCATGCACCAGGCATCAAGCGCGGCGCCGAAGCTGCGCCATTTGAGCGCGGTCTGATCGCCATAGCTCGCCAGGAAGCTGGCGCCATGCTGCGCCGTGAGCCCGAGCCGCATGCCGACCAGCGGCAGCAGCGTGCGGCCGCCGAGCGTGGCACCTTCGAGCACGTAGGCACAGCCGAACGCGGCGCTGGTGTCGGCGCAGTGCGGCAGCCGGTCGCAGCGCGGCAGCCGTGCCACAGCTTCGGCGGCGATTCCGAGCGCCGACAGATCGCGGGCGAGCAGCGGCAGCTTGCGCCGCCGCTCGTAGTCGGGTAGCGCGGCGCCGAACTGCTGCGCGTCCAGCCGCGCCTCGAGGGCGGCGCAAAAACCCCACATTTTCCGGAGGTAGGCGCAGTAGGCGCTGCTGTCAGCAAAGCGCGCTTTCACATCCAGGCGTCGCTCAAGCTGCTGGTGCGCGGGCCAGGTGGCCGCGCGCAATGCTGCCATCGCGCCCATGTTCAAGCTCGAGTTCGATTGGTCGCCGCGGCTCGCCACTGTGTGAGGCTGGGTGTGAAGATCGATGCGCGACAATAGCCCACCGCAAAAGGCGAACAGCAACTGCTTGAGCCGCCTATGAAAAATGACAGTGCCTAGCAAAATCACCGGGCCTTGCTGGCGCGCCGGTCCTGATATATTTCGGCGCATGGGGGCACCATTTCCATTTTCGGCCATCGTCGGCCAGGACGAGATGAAGCTCGCGCTGCTGTGCGTGGCCATCGATCCGAGCATCGGCGGCGTACTGATCTTCGGGGATCGGGGCACCGGCAAATCAACTGCGGTGCGCGCGCTATCGGCGCTGCTGCCGCCGGCGCGCGTGATCGCCGACTGCCGCTATGGCTGTGACCCGGCGCGGCGCTCCAGCTGGTGTTCGGAATGCCTGGCACGCCCGGCGCGGCGGCAGGCGGTGACCAAATCTGTTGCGGTGCCGGTGGTCGACATGCCGCTCGGCGCCACTGAGGATCGGGTGGTCGGGGCGCTGAACCTGGAGCAGGCGCTGAATTCCGGCGTGCGCAGCTTCGAGCCCGGATTGCTGGCCCAGGCCAACCGCGGCTTTCTGTACGTCGACGAAGTCAACCTGCTCGAGGATCACCTGGTTGACCTGCTCATCGACGTGGCGGCGTCGGGCGAAAATGTGGTCGAGCGCGAGGGGCTGAGCGTGCGTCATCCGGCGCGCTTCGTGCTGGTGGGCAGCGGCAATCCGGAAGAGGGCGAGCTGCGACCGCAACTGCTGGACCGCTTCGGACTGTCGGTCGAGATCAGGACGCCGCAGCAACTGGATCTGCGCATCGAGGTGGTACGCCGCCGTGATCAGTTCGAGCGCGAGCCGGAGGCCTTCATGCAGATCTGGCGCAAGCACGAACAGCAGCAAAGGCGCGAGATCGTCGCCGCGCGCAAGCGCCTGGCGCACGTGCGCGTCGACAATTCAGCGCTGAGCTGGGCGGCGCAGCTGTGTATGCGGGTCGGCACCGACGGCCTGCGTGGCGAGCTGACGTTGATCCGGGCGGCGCGCGCCCTGGCGGCACTGCGCGGCAGCAGTAGCGTCGGGCAGCAGCAGTTGATAGCGATGGCGCCGGCGGCGCTGCGGCATCGGCTGCGGCGCGATCCGTTGGACGAGGCCGGCTCGACGCTGCGCATCGAGCGCGCGATCAGCGAGCAGGGGGCGGCAGTTGGCTGACGCCGCGGGCAGCGCTGCGGCGAGTCGGGCGCTCGATGCGTTGCTGGCCGCGGCCGTGTTCGCGCTCGATCCGGCGGCGATCGGTGGCATCGTGCTGCGCACCGATCGCGCCGCGGCCTGTGAACGCTGGCTGGCGCAGTTGCGCGGGCTGCTCGATCCCGAGCTGCCGCTGCGCCGCCTGCCGCCGCATATCGACGACCAGCGCCTGCTCGGCGGCATCGACCTCGCGGCAACCTTGAGCTGCGGCCGCCCGGTGCATGCGCGCGGTCTGCTGGCGGAAGCCGATGGCGGCGTGATCCTGATGAGCATGGCGGAGCGCATCCCGGTGCGTATGGCTGCGCTGCTGGCCGCGGCATTGGACCATCGCAGCGTTGCCGCCAGCGCTCGGGCGCCGGCGGCCGCAGCAGCGCCGCGCTTTGGATTGGTCGCTCTCGACAGCGGACAGGGTGAGGACGAACGCTGCCCGGCGGTACTGTCCGAGCGGCTGGCATTGCAGGTCGACCTGAACGGCGTCGATGCAGACGATCTCGTTGCACCCGGGCTCGGACGCGCCGCCGTGGCACTGGCTCGGTCGCGCATCGCCGCCGTCCAGGTCGATGCAGGCGCGCTCGCCGCGCTGTGCAGCGCCGCCGCGGCCTGCGGCATCGATTCCCTGCGCGCACCGCTGCTGGCACTGCGCGTGGCACGCGCCTGCGCGGCGCTCGACGGCCGTGACGCGCTCGGCGATGCCGACTTGGAACGCGCCGCGCGGCTGGTGCTGGGGCCGCGCGCGCGTGTCGTGCCGGTAGCGGAGACGCAGTCCGAGGGCGAGCAGTCGGAACCTGACCCGCAGCAGCGCGCGGATGCGCCGCCGCCGCACACCGGTACGACGCCGGAGCAGGGCAGCGGCGCAACCGGCGATGCGGGCGACGGGTTCGAGGACAGCGACGCGCTCGCGCAGCAGCTGCTGGCCGCGGCGCGCGCGACACTGCCGGCGGGCCTGCTCGCGGGCATGACGATGGCGGATGCGGTGCTCCGCAACAGCCGCACCGCCGGCCGCGCCGGAGCCGCGATTCTCAGGGGCCGGCGCGGCCGGCCGGCGGGTGTGCGCAGCGGCCGGCCGCGACCGGGTTCGCGACTGAATATCGTCGCCACGCTGCGCGCCGCCGCCCCGTGGCAACGTCTGCGGCGCGCGCAAGCACACGCGGCCGCACCACGGGTGCTGGTGCGCGCCGAGGATTTCTGCGTCACCTGGTTCCATCAGCGCAGCGAAACTGCAACGCTGTTCGTGCTCGACGCCTCCGGCTCGAGCGCCATGCATCGCCTGGCTGAGGTCAAGGGGGCGGTGGAGCTGCTGCTGGCCGAATGCTACGTGCGCCGCGACCAGGTCGCACTGGTGGCGTTCCGCGGGCGCGGCGCGCAGTTGGTGCTGCCGCCGACGCGCTCGCTGGTGCGCGCCAAGCGCTGCCTCGCCGGCCTGCCGGGGGGCGGTGCAACGCCGCTGGCTGCCGGCCTGGCGCTGGGGCTCGAGCTGGCCGAACAGCTGCGCCGGCGTGGCCTGGCGCCGGCGCTGGTGATCCTGACCGACGGCCAGGCCAACATTGCGCGCGACGGCGGCGGCGGGCGCGAGCGCGCGCAGCAGGACGCATTGCTGGTCGCGCGGCTGCTGCGCGCCGCCGCATTCAAGTCGCTGCTGATCGATACCGCGCCGCGGGCACAGCCGCAGGCGCGGGCGCTGGCCGAGGCGATGCGGGCGAGCTATCTGCCGCTGCCGTACGCCGACGCGCGCGCCTTGCTCGACGCCGTGCAGTCCGCGGCCTGATGCGGTGGCTGATGCGGCGCTGGACTGGGATCGGGACGGCGGCAGCTGGCCGCTGCATCGGTGCAGCCGTTTTGTCGACGCCGCCGGCTTGCGCTGGCACGTGCAGCAGCTCGGCGCCGGCCCGGCGCTGCTGCTGATCCATGGCACCGGCTCCTCGGCCCATTCCTGGCAACGACTGGCGCCGCTGCTGGCAGCGCGCTGGAGCGTGACCGCGTTCGACCTGCCGGGACACGGCTTCACGCGCGGGACGCCGGCAGCCGGAATGTCGCTCGGCGGCATGAGCGACGCAGTCGCCGCACTGCTGCAGACGCTGGCGATCAGTCCGCAGCTGGTAGTCGGGCACTCGGCCGGCGCCGCGATCGCGGCGCGCATGGCGCTCGACGGCCATTTTGCGCCGCAACTGCTGATCAGCCTGAATGGCGCGCTGTTGCCGTTCGATCGCTACCATGCGGCGATGTTTGCACCCCTGGCGCGACTGCTGGCCTCGATGCCGTTGGCTGCGGCGCTGTTCTCGTGGCGCGCGCGTGACCGGCGCGCGGTCGAGCGGCTGATCGCGAGCACCGGGTCGCGGCTGCAGGCCGAGGACATCGACCTGTACTGGCGGCTGGTGCGCAGTCCGGGGCATATCGCCGGCGTGCTGCAGATGATGGCGTGCTGGGACCTGGCGGCGCTGCGCCAGTGTTTGCCGCAGCTGCAGGTACCGCTGCTGCAGCTGATCGCGGCCAACGATCGCACCGTGCCGCCGGCAGCAGCACAGCGGGTGCGCGCGCTGCTGCCCGCGGCGCGTATCGTGACGCTGCCGGATCTCGGGCACCTGGCGCATGAAGAGCGCGCGGATCTGGTGGCGCGCGCGATCGGCATCGCGGCCGAGACGCTGCATGGCTGAGGGGGCCGCAGACCCGGCCCGCAGCGCGCATGCGGTGATCATCGGCAGCGGCTTCGGCGGACTGGCTGCTGCCGTGCGCCTGGGTGCGCGCGGCTATCGCGTCACGGTGCTGGAACGGCTGGCTGTGGCGGGCGGGCGCGCCGGCGTGTTCCAGCAGGACGGCTACACCTTCGATGCCGGGCCGACCATCGTGACGGCACCGCAGCTGTTCGAGGAGCTGTGGAGCCTGTGCGGCCGGCGCCTGGCCGATGACGTCGAGTTGCGCGCACTGTCGCCGTTCTACCGCGTGCGCTTCGATGACGGCAGCGTGCTGGACTGGTCGGGCGACGCGGCAGCGATGCGCGCCCTGGTCGCGCGACTGTCGCCGCGGGATGTCGCGGGCTACGAGCGGGTCATGGCGCACAGCGCGCGCGTCTATCGGGTGGCCTTCGAACAGCTCGGCCACGTGGCGTTCAATTCCTGGCTCGACATGCTGCGGCTGCTGCCGAGTCTGCTGCGGCTGCGCGCCTACCGCTCGCTGCACGCGCTGGTGGCCGCCCAGGTACGCGATCCGCGGCTGCGCTTCCTGCTGAGTTTTCACCCGCTGTTTGTCGGCGGCAATCCGTTCACCACCAGCGCGATCTACGGACTGATCCTGCATCTGGAGCGCGCCGGCGGCGTGCATTTCGCCATCGGCGGCACCGGCAGCCTGGTGCGCGGACTGCTGCGCCTGATCCAGTCGCAGGGCGGTAGCGTGCGCTACGGCGCCGAGGTCAGCTCGATCATGCTGCGCGATCGTACCGCGATCGGCGTGGTGCTTGCCTCCGGCGAGCGCGTGCCGGCCGACGTGGTGGTCTCGAACGCTGACACCGCCTGGACCTATCAGCACCTGCTGCCGGCCGCCGGGCGGCGGCGCTGGAGCGATCGCGCACTGCGGCGGGCTCGCTATTCGATGGGACTTTTCGTGTGGTACTTCGGCACCCGCCGCCAATACCCCGACATCGCCCATCACACCATACTGGTCGGTGCGCGCTATCGCGAGCTGTTGCGCGACATCTTCGACCGCAAGATCCTGGCCGACGACTTCAGCCTGTACCTGCACCGTCCGACCGCCACCGATGCGTCGCTGGCGCCGCCGGGCTGCGATGCGTTCTACGTGCTGTCGCCGGTGCCGCACCTGACGCCCGGCTTCGACTGGCGGTCGCAGGCCGAGCCCTACCGGCAACGCATCGAGCGGCATCTGCAGGCGACGCTGCTTCCCAACCTGCGGCAGAACGTTGTAACGTCACGCGTCATGACGCCCCTGGATTTCCAACATCGGCTGCTCGCCTGGCGGGGTTGCGCGTTCGGCATGCAGCCGTTGCTGCGACAGAGCGCCTGGTTCCGGCCGCACAACCGTGCGGAGGATTTCGAGCGCTTTTACCTGGTCGGAGCCGGCACCCATCCCGGCGCAGGACTGCCGGGCGTGCTTAGTTCGGCGCGCGTATTGGACGCGGTGGTGCCGCATGGGCGCGCCGGTGCTTGACACCGCTGCACAGCGCGACGCGGATCTTGCGGCCTGTCGCGCGCTGCTGCGTAGCGGCTCGCACAGCTTTCATCTGGCGTCACTGCTGCTGCCGCGGCGGGTGAGCGCGGCCGCCACCGCGCTGTACGCGTTTTGCCGGCTGGCGGACGATGCGATCGACCTGCCGGGCAGCGCCTCGGCCAGGGCGCTCGATCAGCTGCGTGCGCAGCTCGATCGCATCTACGCGGGGCGGCCGGCGGCGCAGCCGATGGAGCGGCTGTTGTCGACGGTGGTCGAGCAGCATCGCATTCCGCGCACCTTGCTGGGCGCGCTGCTCGAGGGTTTCGAGTGGGATGCGGCCGGGCGGCGCTACCCGAGCGCCGCGGCGCTGAACGCCTATGCGGCGCGTGTCGCCGGCAGCGTCGGCGCGCTGATGACGCTGCTGATGCAGGTGCGCACCCCGGTGCTGCTGGCGCGCGCCTGCGATCTCGGCGTGGCGATGCAGCTCACCAATATCGCGCGCGACGTCGGCCAGGACGCACGCGCCGGACGCCTCTACCTGCCGCTCGACTGGCTCGCCGACGCCGGCGTCGATGCGCAGCGCTGGCTGGCACAGCCGCACTTTACCCCGGCGCTCGGCACGGTCATCGAACGGCTGCTGGCGGCGGCCGATGCGCTCTACCAGCGCGCGGCCGGCGGCATCGGCGGCCTGCCCGCGGATTGCCGCCCGGGAATACACGCAGCGCGCCTGCTGTATGCAGAGATCGGCAACGAGCTGCGGCGTCATGGACTGGATGCGGTGACGCGTCGCGCGCAGGTCGGCGCGCTGCGCAAGGCGCGGCTGATGTGCGCGGCGCTGTACGCGGCGACGCGCCCGGCCGGCGCGTTGAACTACGCGTCGCTGCCGGAGACGCAGTTCCTGGTGGATGCGGTGGGGCCGCTGGCGACGGCGAGCGAGGCCGCGCCGGGCGGGCCGGCGTGCAGTGCGCAGGGCCGCGCCGAGTGGCTGATCGAGCTGTTCGAGCGCCTGCAGCAGCGCGATCAGCTTGCAGCCCCGGGCGAACCCGCGGCACGCTGACGGCCGCGGTAGCGCGGCATGCGAAACGGCAGCAGCCACTGCACCCAGCGGCGGCGAAAGCGGTCGAGATCCAGGCTCTCGTGCACCGTCAGCACCGTGGTGGCGCCGAATCGGGTATGCAGCAGCGAGCGGGCGTAAAACGGTGCATCCACCAGGGTGCGCAACAGCCGCGTGTGCTCGGCGGCGTGTGTGCGCACCTGGCGCGAAATGCGCCAGCCGCTGCGCGGTAATGCCAGCAGCGCGGGCAGCTCGAGCTCGCGCACCGCGCCGTGGTCGAATTGCAGCGCCAGCGGCCACGGCGGCTCGCGCCGATGCCGCGGCTCATAGAACACCGCAGCGCCGGCCGGCACCGCTGCGCGCGACCACTGCCAGCCGCTGAAGTCGTGCTCCAACGCGCGCTGGCCGCGATTGCTGTCGAAATACGCATCGCCACACCAGCTCAGTGCCGGCTCGCGCAGCTGCACTTCGATGCGCGCGCGCGGCGCCAGCGGCGCCCAGCGGTGCAGCCCGGCGCGGTCGAGCGCGTAGGCGAGGCCGGGTAGCTGCTGCGGCTGCACGCGCACCGTGCCACGCACGGCCTGCGGCAGCGGGCAGCCGCGCTCGGCGAGATCGAACTGGTAGCCGCTGCCGTCCCAGCGCAGCGTGCTCGCGCCTATGCGCAGCGATGTCCGCTCAACCTGCACGCACTCGCGCGGCCGTTCGGTCATGCACCAGCGGCGCATGCCGCCGGTAAGCACGATGTTGAAGGCGCAGTGATCGAGCGGTGCGCCCGCGCGGCAGCGGCGTGCGGCGGCGTAATACGGCGAGAACACGCTGCCGAGAAAGGCGATGATGCAGATGCCGTGCGCGCCATCGTCGCTGATCGCATCCAGGTACCACCAGGCATAGCCGCCCGGATTCAGTGCGGCATCAAACCCTGGTCCTGCAACAGGCAACGCGCGGCCTGCCGGCCCGACAGCGCTGCCATCGGCAAGCCGGGACCCGGATGCGTGCTGCCGCCCGCCAGGTACAGGCCCGTGATGCGGGTACGGGCCGCCGGACGGCGAAACGAGGCCCTCCAGCCGTGGGTCGCCTGGCCGTAGAGCGCGCCGCCGCTGCCCGGATACAGGCGATTGAAATCCGCCGGCGTCGTCGGCGCCAGGTTTTCCGCCGGGCTCAGCAATCGCAGGCCGCAGCGCTGCAAGGTCGAGCGGGTTTGTGTCAGGCACTGTGCAACCTCCTCGGCATTAAACTCGTGGCAGTCGCCGGTCGCGGGCGCATTCACCAGGCATAGCAGCCGCTCGGGCTGCCCGGGAGCCGGCGCCCGCAGCGTCTCGCGATCCTGTGCGCACAGGTATACCGTCGGGCGCGGCGGCAGCCGTCGCGCAGACAGCAGGCAGTCGAATTCGGCGGCGTAATCTTCGGAGAAGAAAACATTGTGCCGCAGCAGCTCGAAGCCGCAGGTCGGAACACAGCCGGTCCAGGTGAGCGCCGACAGCGAGCGCTGCGCCGCGCTGACGGCCGGCACCGCGCGCGCGGCCTCGGCACCGAACAGGCCGGCGCCGACCGCGGCGGCGTCGCAGGTCAACACCGCGGCGTCCACGGGCAGGCGTTCGTTGCTGACGAGTTCCAGGGCCACAACGCGGCCGGACTGCAGCTGTACGCGCTGCACCTCGGCGCCGCAGCGCACCGTCACTCCGCGCGCCAGCAGCAGCGCGTGCAGTGCCCGCGCCAGGCTATGCATGCCGCCCTCGATCTGCCAAACGCCCGATTGCTCCACATGTGCGACCAGCATCAGCGTCGCCGGCGCATCGAAGGGCGATGAGCCGCAATAGGTGGCGTAACGCGCGAACAGCTGCCGCAGGCGCGGATCGCGAAAGTAACCGCCGAGCACGTCCCACAGCGATCTGAACGCGCGCAGGCGCAACAGGTCGGGCAGGCCGCGCAGCCCGGCGTGCGCGATCAGCCCGCCGATGCTCGGCCGCGCGGCACGCAGGAAGGCGTGATCGAGCGTCTCGAATACGCGGCGCGCGTCGGCGCAGAAGCGCAGATAGCCGGCGGCCTCCGCGGCGCCCGCGAAATCGCGGATCGCCGCCGCCGAGCAGGCGCGATCGGCATGCAGATCCAGGGTCTCACCGGCACTCCAGGCGTGGCGCGCCAGGACGCTCAACGGCTGCAACCGCAGGTGCTCATCCATGCTGCTGCCGGCGGCGCGAAATACCTGCTCGAAGACCTCGCGCATCGTGAACACCGTGGGTCCGGCGTCGATCGGGGCGCACTCGGCGCCGCTCTGACGCAACTTGCCGCCCGGGCATGCATCGCGCTCCAGCAGTGTGACGCGGCAGCCGCGCGCTGACAGTTCCAGCGCCGTGCACAGGCCGGCAATGCCGGCGCCGACGACGGCGACCGCCGGGCGCGGGCGGGGCTGGGCGCTGGAAGTGGCGCTTGGCATTGACCTTCCTGATCCCGAGTGTCTATAGTTCATTACAGTTAAAATGACAAAGAAACTTTACACTAGTTGCGGAGATCGGTCGTGAACAGCGGCTCGCTGATCGAGCGATTCCTCGCCCGCACGCTGCGTGCGGCGGGCGAAGGGGGGCCACCCCGGCTGGCGGCCGCGGTGCGTCATGCGGTATTTCCAGGCGGCGCGCGCATTCGACCGCGATTGTGCCTGGCTGTGGCGCGCGCCTGCGGTGCGGAGTACGCGCCGGCCGCGATGGTGAGCGCTGGCGCCATCGAGATGCTGCACTGCGCCTCGCTCGCGCACGATGATCTGCCGTGCTTCGACGATGCCGCGATGCGCCGCGGCCGCCCGTCGGTACATCGCGCCTTCGGCGAAGACCTGGCGGTGCTCGCCGGCGATGCACTGATCGTGCTGGCGTTCCAGACCGTGACTCGGGAAGGACGCATCCCGGCCGAACAGCGCCTGCAGCTGCTCGAGCTGCTGGCGCGCGCGGCCGGCACGCCGTTTGGCATTGCGGCCGGGCAGGCCTGGGAATGCGAGTCCGACGTAGTACTGGCGGATTACCAGCAGGCCAAGACCGGCGCCCTGTTTGCAGCCGCAACCGTCGCTGGCGCCATTGCCGCAGCGGTCGATGCGTTGCCGTGGCGGCGCGTGGGCGAGCTGATCGGCGAGGCCTACCAGGTAGCCGACGACATCGATGATGTCTCGGCCAGTACGCAGCAGCTGGGCAAGCCGACCGGGCGCGACGCGGCCCTTGGCCGGCCCAATGCGGTCGCGCAGCTCGGCATGGGCAGTGCCCAGCTGCGGCTGCAACGGCTGGTCGACGCCTCGATCGATGCGATCCCGGTCTGCCCCGGTGCGCAGGAACTGCGCACCCGGTTCCTGCAGGCGACCCAGTACCTGTTCGCGAGCCGCCTGGCGCGGCCAGCGGCCTGACCAGCGGGCCACTGGATGCTGGGCGCCGCCGCCACATCGCACCGATCGGCAACGCCGGCGCGCACCGGCACGGCCAGCTGGCGCGCGTGGCGCGATCGACTGCTCGCCGATGAGCAGTTCCAGCGCTGGATCACCCGTGTTCCGCTGTTGCGCAGGATTGCCCGCCGCCACGCGGCGGCATTGTTCGACCTGTGCGCCGGCTTCATCCACTCGCAGGTGCTGTATGCGTGCGTGCGCCTGGGACTGCTCGAGGCGCTGCGGGCCGGCGCGCTGCCGGCGGCAGAGCTGCAGCGGCGCTGCGGGCTGACCGAGTCAGACGCGGCGCTGCTGCTCGCGGCCACCGATGCGCTCGGACTCACCGAGGCGCGCCGCGCCCAGGGCCATGGCCTGGGCGTGCTGGGCGCGGCGCTGTTGGGAAATCCGGCGGTGCTGCACATGATCGGGCACCAGCCGCTGTTCTATGCCGACCTCAACGATCTGCTCGGCCTGTTGCAGGGCACGGCGGTCCCCGGGGAACTGGCGCAGTTCTGGGGCTACGCGCGTAACCCGGCGCCGGCCGCGCTTGCCGCTCGTGCGGTCGGCGGCTACAGCGGCTTGATGGCCGCAACACAATCGCTGGTGGCGGCGGATCTGCTGGCCGCCTATCCGTTTCGAGATCACCGCTGTCTGCTCGACGTCGGCGGCGGCGAGGGCGCGTTCCTGTGCGAGCTCGGACCACGGGTGCCGGCATTGGAGCTGATGCTGTTCGACCTGCCGGCGGTCGCCGAGCGTGCCGGGGCGCGGCTGTCGGCCGCCGGCCTCGCCGCGCGCGCCCGGGTGCATGGCGGTGACTTCAGCTCGGTCGAGCTGCCGGCCGGCGCCGATGTCATCACGCTGCTGCGCGTGCTGCACGACCACGATGACGATGCGGCGCTAGGCCTGCTGCGGCGCGTGCGCCGGGCACTGCCGCCGGGCGGTCGGGTGGTGATCGCCGAACCGATGCGTGCCGCGCGCGGCACGCTGGCCGCCGCCGAGACCTACCTGGGCTTCTACCTGTTGGCGATGGGACAGGGACGGGTGCGCAGCGGCGCCGAAATCGAGCGGCTGCTGGCCAGGGCCGATTTCACTGCAACGCGTCGGCACCGCACCGATCGGCCGTGGCAGTGCGCGGTGCTGTCGGCGGCGACGGTCTAAGTGTGAAGTTTACTTGACAACAACGAACGTCATAGTATCGTGACACTTACAACAACAGGGGTCAGCCTTCCTGTGCTTCAGGATCCTACGCAACTGCACGCCCCCGGCGCCGGCCTGAACGCGACTGCGGTCGTGCTGCAGGCACCGGAGTGCCTGCAATTGTGCCAGCTGCCGCTCGATCCGCCCGGCGCGGCCGACGTCGTGGTCGATATGGAATGGTCCGGCATCAGCACCGGCACCGAGCGGCTGCTGTGGTCCGGGCGCATGCCGGCGTTCCCCGGCATGGGATACCCGCTGGTGCCCGGTTACGAAGGTGTCGGTCGGGTGAGCGTAGCCGGGACCGAGGCCGGCCTGGCGCTCGGGCAACGCGTGTTCGTGCCCGGGGCGCGCTGCTTCGGCGCCGTGCGTGGGCTGTTCGGTAGTGCCGCCGCGCGGGTTGTGGTGCCGGCGGCACGCGTCACGCCGGTGGCCGAGCAGCTGGGGGAGCGCGCCATCCTGCTGGCGCTGGCCGCGACCGCATGGCATGCGCTGGAGATTGCACATCAGCCGCCCGAACTGATCGTCGGGCACGGCGTGCTGGGGCGACTGCTCGCGCGCCTGTGCGTGCTGCGCTCGGCCGCGCCGGTGGTGGTGTGGGAGACGCAGGCCGCGCGCCGTGCCGGCGCCGCCGGCTACCAGGTGCTCGATCCGACCGTCGACGCGCGCCGCGACTACCGCAGCATCTGCGACGTCAGCGGCGATGCCGGCGCGCTCGATGCGCTGATCGGTCGGCTCGCGCCGCGCGGTGAAATCGTGCTCGCGGGGTTCTACGCCGGAGCGCTCGCATTCCAGTTTCCGCCCGCCTTCATGCGTGAAGCGCGCCTGAGCATCGCCGCGCAATGGCAGCCGGATGATCTGCAGCGCGTCAGGCTGCTGTGCGAATCGGGCGCGCTGTCGCTCGCCGGCCTGATCACACACAGCGCGGCCGCGGCCGACGCGGTGGCGGCCTACCGCACTGCCTTCACCGATCCCGAATGTCTCAAGATGCATCTCGACTGGAGAAATCACCAATGAGCAATGCCTCCATCAACGCTGCTGCGGTGGCTCCAGTGGTCATGCAGGACGCGCGCGTGCGGCGGCTGCGCGCCGAGGCCGCGATTGAACCGGATGCGGTGGCTGCGACGCCGCCGACCAAGGCCACCCAGGTGATCGCGATCTACGGCAAGGGCGGCATCGGCAAGAGCTTCACGCTGGCTAACCTGTCCTACATGATGGCGCAGCAGGGCAAGAAGGTGCTGCTGATCGGCTGCGATCCGAAGAGCGACACCACCTCGCTGCTGTTTGGCGGCCGCGCCTGCCCCACCATTATCGAAACCTCGGCCCGCAAGAAGCTGGCCGGCGAGCAGGTCGCGATCGGCGACGTGTGCTTCAAGCGCGATGGCGTGTTCGCGATGGAGCTCGGCGGTCCCGAGGTCGGCCGCGGCTGCGGCGGTCGCGGCATCATCCATGGGTTCGAACTGCTCGAGAAGCTCGGCTTTCACGAGTGGGGCTTCGACTACGTGCTGCTCGATTTCCTGGGCGATGTAGTGTGCGGCGGCTTCGGCCTGCCGATCGCGCGCGACATGTGCCAGAAGGTGATCGTGGTCGCCTCCAACGACCTGCAATCGCTGTACGTCGCCAACAACGTGTGCTCGGCGGTGGACTACTTCCGCAATCTTGGCGGCAACGTCGGTGTCGCCGGCATGGTGATCAACAAGGACGACGGCAGCGGCGAGGCGCAGGCGTTTGCCCAGGTGGTCGGCATTCCGGTGCTGGCGGCGATTCCGGCGCACGACGAGATCCGCAGGAAGAGCGCCAACTACGAAATCATCGGCCGTCCGGGTGCCACCTGGGCGCCGCTGTTCGAGCAGCTGGCGGCCGGGGTAGCGGATGCGCCGCCGGTGCGCCCGAAGCCGCTGAACCAGGACGGCCTGCTCGGCCTGTTCAAGGGTGACGTGGTCGGGCGCAATGTAGTGCTCGAGCCGGCGACGCAGGAGGACATGTGCGGCGGCACGGTGCTGGAGAAGCCGTCGCTGGAAGTGATCTATGAGGCGGTCTGAAGGCGCAGGCGGCGGGTCAGCATGAGTCTCGATGAAACAGTGAGCGAGCTGATCGAGCCGGTATCGCAGCCCGACGGGCTGGGTTGCCATAGCGGCAAGCAGCAACTGCGGCGCGCGGCCGAGGCCGCCGGCAAGGCCGAGACGCTGCAGCGCTACGCCGCTGACTATCCGCTCGGTCCGCACGATCAACCGCAAAGCATGTGCCCCGCGTTCGGGTCCCTGCGCGTGGGCCTGCGGATGCGGCGCACCGCCACTGTGCTGAGCGGATCGGCCTGCTGCGTCTATGGGCTGAGCTTCACTTCGCATTTCTATGGCGCGCGCCGCAGCGTCGGCTACGTGCCGTTCAATTCCGAGACGCTGGTTACCGGCAAACTGTTCGAGGATATCCGCGAGTCGGTGTTTGCGCTGGCCGACCCCAAGCTGTACGACGCAGTGGTGATCATCAACCTGTGCGTGCCGACGGCCTCCGGCGTACCGCTGCAGCTGTTGCCGAAACAAATCAATGGCGTGCGCATCATCGGCATCGACGTGCCAGGCTTCGGCGTGCCGACCCATGCCGAGGCCAAGGATGTACTGGCAGGCGCGATGCTGCGCTACGCGCGCGGCGAGGCAGAGGCCGGACCGGTGCAGGCACCGCGCGGCGGCCGGGGCGAGCGGCCGACGGTGGCACTGCTGGGCGAGATGTTCCCGGCCGATCCGGTCGGCATCCATGCATTGCTCGAGCCGCTCGGGCTGGCCGCAGGTCCGTGCGTGCCGACGCGCGAGTGGCGCGAGCTGTACGCCGCGCTCGACAGCGCGCTGGTGGCGGCGATACATCCGTTCTACACCGCGGCCGGCCGCGAATTCACCGCTGCCGGCCGTGCCATCGTCGGCTCCGCGCCAGTGGGCTACGAGGGCACTGCGGCGTGGCTCGAGAGCATCGGCGCCGCGGCCAATGTCGGCACTGCGGCGATCGGCACCGCCAAGGACAAATTCCTGCCGGCAATCCGCGGCGCGCTCGGCGCCGCGCGCATCAATGGCCGCATCACGGTGTCGGGTTATGAGGGCTCGGAACTGCTGGTCGCCCGGCTGCTGATCGAGTCGGGCGCCGAGGTGCCGTACGTCGGCAGCGCCTGCCCGCGTACCGCCTGGTCGCACACCGATTGTGAATGGCTCGAGGCGCATGGCACGCGGGTGCAGTACCGCGCGTCGCTGCAACAGGACCGCGCGGCGATGCAGGAATTTCATCCGGATCTTGCGATCGGAACCACGCCAGTGGTGCAGGCTGCCAAGGAGCTTGCGATCCCGGCGGTTTATTTCACCAACCTGATTTCCGCGCGGCCACTGATGGGGCCGGCCGGTGCCGGCTCGCTGGCACAGGTGGTCAATGCGGCGCTCGGCAACAAGGCGCGCTTCGAGCAGTTCCGAGCGTTCTTCGAGAACGTCGGCAGCGGGCATGCCGCCGGCATCTGGGAGCAGACGCCGCAGGAGCGGCCGGAATTTCGCGAACACTACCAGCGCCAGCTGGCCAAGCAGGCGATCCGTTCCACCGCCGAGGACGGTGTTTAGATGCTGGTGCTCGACCACGATCGGGCCGGCGGCTACTGGGGCGCGGTGTACGCGTTCACCGCGATCAAGGGACTGCAGGTGATCATCGATGGTCCGGTGGGCTGCGAGAACCTGCCAGTGACCTCGGTGCTGCATTATACCGACGCGCTGCCGCCGCACGAGTTGCCGATCGTGGTCACCGGCATCTCGGAGGAGGAACTCGGCCAGCACGGCACCGAGGGGGCGATGAAGCGCGCGCATCGCACACTCGACCCAAGCCTGCCGAGCGTTGTGGTCACCGGCTCGATCGCCGAGATGATCGGCGGCGGGGTCACGCCCGAGGGCACCAACATCCAGCGCTTCCTGCCGCGCACCATCGATGAGGACCAGTGGCAGAGCGCGAATCGCGCGCTGTTCTGGCTCTGGACCCAGTACGGCAAGAAGCGCATCGCAGCGCGCAAGCCGCGCAAGCCGGACGAGAAGCCGCGCGTCAACATCATCGGGCCGATGTACGGCTACTTCAACACGGCCTCCGATCTGGCCGAGATCCGGCGGCTGATCGAGGGCATCGGCGCCGAAGTCAACATGGTGTTCCCGCTCGGCAGCCACCTGGCGGACATTCCGAAGCTGGTCGACGCGGATGTGAACGTCTGCATGTACCGCGAGTTTGGCCGCATGCTGTGCGAGGCGCTGGAGCGGCCGTATCTGCAGGCGCCGATCGGGCTGCACAGCACCACCCGCTTCCTGCAGACGCTTGGCGGCCTGCTGGGCCTTGATCCCGCCCCATTCATCGAGCGCGAAAAGCACACCACCATCAAGCCACTGTGGGACCTGTGGCGTTCGGTGACGCAGGATTTCTTCGGCACCGCCAGCTTCGCCGTAGTCGCAACCGACACCTACGCCCGCGGGCTGCGCAATTTCCTCGAACACGACATGGGCCTGCCGTGCGCCTTCAGCCAGGGACGCCGCGCCGGCGTGAAACCCGACAACGCCGCGGTGCGCACACTGATTCGCGACAAGCGGCCGCTGATCCTGTTCGGTAGCTTCAACGAGCGCATGTACCTGGCGGAGTGTGGCGGGCGCGGCGTCTATATACCGGCCTCGTTCCCGGGCGCGATCGTGCGCCGGCACACCGGTACGCCGTTCATGGGCTACAGCGGCGCCACCTACCTGGTGCAGGAGGTGTGCAATGCGCTGTTCGATGCGCTGTTCAACATCCTGCCGCTGGCCGCTGACATGGATCGGGTGGAATCCACGCCCGCACGCCTGCACCGCGAGCTGCCGTGGAGCGAGTCGGCGCAGGCGCTGCTGCAACGGATACTGGAAGCCGAGCCGGTGCTGGTGCGCATCTCGGCGGCCAAGCGGCTGCGCGATGCGGCCGAGCGTGCCGCGCGCGAGGCCGGCGAGGAACAGGTCAGCGTCGAGCGGCTGCGCGCCAGCCGCGGCGCGCGCGCGCAGGAGCTGGAGCGCGCATGAGCAGAATTGGGAACGCGGGATGCTCCGTGGTGCGGCTGGCGCCGTGCAACGGCTGTCGCGCTCCCGGTGTTCGGCCGGTACGCCGGCTGAGCTGGCAGCCGTGGCGGCAGCGTCACGGCAAACCCGGCCGCGTGGGAGAGTGCGGTGCTGGCCTTCGGGCCGATGTGATGGAGGTTCTATGATCGATGATAAGCGCAGCCTGTCCGGGCTGACGGAGACTGAGGCGAGACAGTTTCACAAGATCTTCATGACCAGCTTCTTTGTGTTCACGTTGATCGCTGTGGTCGCTCATATCCTGGTATGGCAGTGGCGGCCCTGGCTCTAAAGTGCCCCGAATGCCATCGTCATTCATACATTAAGGAGTTAGGGAAATGTGGCGGATTTGGATGTTATTCGATCCAAGACGAGCCCTGGTTGCTCTGTTCGTCTTCCTGTTCGTGCTGGCGCTGGTGATTCATTTCATCCTGCTCAGCACCGATCGGTTCAACTGGCTGAAGGGACCGCACCCGGCGGCCGCAGCCGCGCAGACCAGCAGTCTGCCGGCGACCGTGGCTTCGAACTCGAAGTAGAGGCGTGTACCAGGCAAGGTAGGTTCTGCCGATGGCAGCGGACGTCCGCGCGATGGAGCGTCAGCCGTCCGCTGCCGGAAGCAGAGCGATGAACGACGGCGGCCGCCGGTTCATCGGCGGCACTTGAGCAGGAAGGTATGCAGACATGGCGATGCTCAGCTTTGAAAGAAAATACCGCGTTCGCGGCGGCACGCTGATCGGCGGCGACCTGTTTGATTTCTGGGTCGGGCCCTTCTACGTCGGCTTCTTCGGCGTCACGACGATATTCTTCTCGCTGCTCGGCATATTGATGCTGGCGTGGGGCGCGGCCATGGGCCCCACCTGGAATCTGTGGCAGATCAGCATTGCGCCGCCGGATCTCAGCTACGGCCTGGGGTTTGCGCCTCTGGCTCAGGGCGGACTGTGGCAGGTGGTGACGATCTGCGCCACCGGCGCCTTCGTTTCCTGGGCACTGCGCGAAGTCGAGATTTGCCGCAAGCTTGGCATCGGCTATCACGTGCCGATTGCCTTCGGCTTTGCCATTCTTGCCTACGTCACGCTGGTGATCATCAGGCCGCTGCTGATGGGCGCCTGGGGCAACGGCTTTCCTTATGGCATTCTCAGCCATCTCGACTGGGTGTCGAACACCGGCTACCAGTATCTGCATTTTCACTACAACCCGGCGCACATGCTGGCGGTGAGTTTCTTCTTCACCACGACGTTGGCGCTGGCGCTGCACGGCTCGGTGATCCTGTCGGCGGTCAATCCGGCTGCCGGCGAGGTGGTCAAGACCGCGGAGCACGAGAACACCTTTTTCCGCGACACCATTGGTTATTCGATCGGGTCGCTCGGGATCCACCGGCTGGGACTGTTTCTGGCGATCAACGCTGCGTTCTGGAGCGCCGTGTGCATCGTCATCAGCGGGCCGTTCTGGACCCGCGGCTGGCCGGAGTGGTGGAACTGGTGGCTGAGCCTGCCAGTCTGGAACTGACGCGCCGGCCGCTCAGGTTCGCGCAACAACTCGGTTTGGGAGCGCTCTAATGGCTGAATACCAAAATATCTTCTCGCGCGTCCAGGTGCGTTCCCCGGTGTACGCCGGTGTGCCGCTGCCCGGCGGTGTCTGGAAGCGCCAGGGCAGGGGCTCGTTCAGTTATTGGCTCGGGCGCATCGGCGACGCGCAGATCGGACCCATCTATCTGGGTACGCTCGGGGTGGCGTCGCTGCTGTGCGGCTTCATTGCGTTCGAGATCATCGGGCTGAACATGCTGGCTTCGGTGAACTGGAGCCCGATCCAGTTGCTGCGCCGGCTGCCGTGGCTGGCACTGGAGCCACCAGCGCCGAGCAATGGCCTGCATATCCCACCGCTCAATCAGGGCGGCTGGTGGCTGATGGCCGGCTTCTTCATGACCAGCTCGGTGCTGCTGTGGTGGACCCGCATGTATCGGCGCGCGCGGGCACTGGGCATGGGCACGCACGTCGCCTGGGCGTTCGGATCGGCGATCTGGCTGATGCTGGTTCTGGGCATCATCCGGCCGGTGCTGATGGGCAGCTTCGGCGAGGCGGTGCCGTTCGGAATATTTCCGCATCTGGACTGGACCGCGGCGATCTCGATCCGCTACGGCAACCTGTTCTACAACCCGTTCCACATGCTGTCGATCGCGTTTCTGTACGGCTCGACACTGCTATTCGCGATGCACGGCGCGACCATACTTGCGGTCAGCCGCTTCGGCGGCGATCGCGAACTGGAACAGATCCTCGATCGCGGCACCGGCGGCGAGCGCGCAGCACTGTTCTGGCGCTGGACCATGGGTTTCAACGCCACAGTGGAGTCGATCCACCGCTGGGCCTGGTGGTTCGCCGTACTGTGTCCGCTGGTCGGCGGTATCGGCATTCTCCTCACCGGCACCGTGGTCGACAACTGGTACCTGTGGTCGGTCAAGCACGGCGTGGCGCCTTCCTATCCGCAGGTCTTTCCCACGGTGGTCGATCCGTCCACGCTACCGGGAGCTCCGCAATGAACCTGGCCGCAATGAAGCTGCGAATTGTGCGTGCGTCGGCTGTCGCCGGCATCGCCTGCCTGGTCGCCACCGGCTGTGAACGGCCATCGCCCGAGGTGATCCAGCGTGGCTATCGGGGACTGGCGATGGGACTGGTGTACAACCCGCGCACCCTGGCCAGCAAGCAGGCCGCAAACGCGGTGCCGGTCGCCCCGCCGCTGGCGGATGCGGACGGTCCACCCGCCACCACCGTCTACAAGAACATACAGGTGCTGACCGACCTGAATGTCGCACAGCTTACGCGGCTGATGTTAGCGATGACCGCCTGGGTGGCGCCGGCCGACCAGAGCTGCGCCTACTGCCACAGCGGCGCCGATATGGCGAATGACGATAACTATCGCAAAGTCGTGGCGCGCCAGATGCTGCGCATGGTGCGCACGCTGAATACCGAATGGAAGCCGCACGTCGGCGCAACCGGCGTGACGTGCTACACCTGCCATCGCGGCAACGCGGTGCCGGCCTACGTCTGGTACCACGACCCCGGCCCCGCCAACATGTTTCCGAACGCCGGCAACAGGGCAGGCCAGGACCAGAACGTCCCAGCGCGCAGCGTCGGACTGACCGCGCTGCCAAATGATCCGTTTAGCGAGTTTCTGGATGACAAGGCCACCAACATACGCGTGGTGGCGACCAGCGCACTGCCGGGGGACAAGGGCTGGATCAAGCAGGCCGAGGACACCTATGGGTTGATGATCCACATGTCCGAGGCACTGGGCGTGAACTGCACTTTCTGCCACAACAGCCGCTCATTTACGTCTTGGGATTCCAGCACCCCGCAGCGAGCAACCGCCTGGTACGGCATCCGCATGGTGCGTGACGTCAATGTTCATTACCTGGAACCGGTGACGGCCACGTTCCCGGCCAATCGCAAGGGCCCGCTGGGCGATGTCGCCAAGGTCAACTGCGAGACCTGCCACCAGGGCGTCTACAAGCCGCTGTTCGGTGCCGGCATGCTCAAGGACTATCCGGAGCTCGCCGGTCCGATGCACCCGGGCATGGCCGCGGCGGATGCAGCAGCTCCGGCAGCCGCAGGCAAATAGCCGGCGACGGACCGGCGTCGGGGGCGGCTGGAAGGCGCGCTCGCCTACGCTCCGTAGCTGTACTGGATGAAACCGTGATTGCTGGCCAGGCGGTCGTACAGCCGGCGCGCCACGGCATTGCTTTCATGCGTCAGCCAGTACGGGCCGTTGGCGCCGGCCGCACGCGCAGCTGCGTTGACGGCCTCGATCAGTCGGCGGCCGCAACCGCTGCCGCGCGCGCGCTCATCCACGTAAAGGTCCTGCAGGTAACAGGCGCGCGCCGTAGACCAGGTGTCCTCGTGATACAGGAAATGGGCGATGCCCACCAGCCGGCCGGCCGGGTCGCGCGCACCGATTCCGTGGATGCGTCCGCAGTGGATGCGTTGCCAGGTGCTGTCGGTCACTGCCGCGGCAAGCTGGACCCCGTAGAAGCGCTGATACGCGTTCCATAGTTCGTGCCAGTGCGCGCGCTCTGCGGCGCGCAGCGGCGAGATTTCTATCGGCGGCATCGGCTGCTCCACGGTGGCGACCGCGCTATCGTAGCGCGGGCGCCGCCGGACCGGACAGCGCAGCGCCGCCTACAGCACCCGGCCCGGCGCCGGCGGTACCGCCCCGGCGCGCGTGAATCGCCACGGTGCGTCGGCGCGCATCGGCAGAATCAACATCCAATGTTCGATCCACGCCAGTACCGCGAGCGTGGCCAGCAACGCCAGCTCGCCGGCGCCCGAATCCCAGGCCGGCGCGCTCCAGGCTGCGCCGATCAGCTGTACGCACAGCAGCGTGGTGATGCCTACCGAGACCGGGAACAGCAGGTTCAGTTTGCGGCGCCGAAAAAACGCAGCCAGGTATTGCAGGTGCGCCGGCAGCATGATCTCGCCGGTATTCGGCACCCCCAGGAACAGGTTCAGCTTGGCGCTGATGCGCATGCCCCAGAGCAGCAGGAAGGTCCACAGGCCGGTCAGGTTCGGCGCGTGCCAGGTGAGCGCGATGACCGCAGCCGCCGCACCGATCGTGGCCAGCTCGTGGTACAGGATCGCTTCGATCGCATGCCGCAGGTGGCCCGCGCCGCGGCAACCGGCGGCACAGGCCGCACGCCGCGGTCCGGTGACCGCCCCGAGCAGGAAGCTCATCTCCAGCCAGCCCCAGATCACCAGCGTCGCGCCGAAGGCCATGCAGCTGGCGCCGATGGTGGCGCGCTGGCTGCTCCAGTGCAGCAGCACGATCGCCAGCGCGGCGAGCACGCTGCCGATCGCAAGTGTGCGCGCGAACGTCTGGCCGGGCCTTCTGACCAGGAACAGTATCAGGCCGGTGGCGCCCCACCAGGCAGCGATCACATACAGCGCCAGCAGCAGGCCGGTAATCACTGCCGCACGTGGCCCAAGCTACCAGGCCGGCGCCAGCCGCACGTCCTGCGGCGGCGTGTTGGGCCGGGTCGGCAGCAGGTACAGGCGCAGGAATTGGACTCCCAGCGCGCTCCACAGAGCGGCGCATTTCAGGCGCCCGAACACTCCGCCGCGACGCCCGGCGGCATCGGCGGCGGTCGCCAGCTGCGCCATGCGGTCGAGCCCGGCGCGGAAGGTCGGGTGCTCGAGGTCGAGCGTGAACGGAAACACCTGCTTGCTGATCTCGGAGGTAATGTGCAGCACCTGCATGTCGTAATCGGTCGGATCGAAGCCGAACGCTTGGTGCAGTGCTGGCCGCATGTGGTCGCGCACGTACATGGTGGCGAATACCGCCAGCAGGAAGAACCGGATCCATAGCCGGTTTGCTCCGCGCAGCAGCTGCGGATTGAGCCGCATGATCAGCGCAAAGGCTTCGCCGTGCCGGAATTCGTCGTTGCACCAGCGCTCGAACCAGCGAAAGATCGGGTGAAAGCGCTTCTCCGGATGGCGCTGCAGCTGCCGGTAGATCGAGATGTAGCGCGCATAGCCGATCTTTTCCGACAGATAGGTCGCGTAGTAGATCGCCTTGGGGCTGAAGTAAGTCGCCTTCTTGCGCCGCGTGAGCGCCCCCAGGTCCACTCCCAGGCCGTAGTCCTTGAGGGATTTGTTGATGAATCCGGCGTGGCGGCTCTCATCGCGCGCCATGAATCCCATCAGTTCCTTCAGCTCCGGATTTTCGACATGGCGCTTGATCTCGCTGTAGAGGAAGCAGCCGGAGAACTCCGCCGTGACCGAGCTGATCAGAAAGTCGATGAACTCCTGGTACAGTTCCGGCGGCAACGCCTGCCGCTCGGCCTCGAACGCCTGGTCGCGCTCGAAGTGGTTGCGGTTGCCGTCGCAGCGAAACTCGTCCAGCAACTGCTGCCACTCGCGACGTAGCGGTTGGATGTCGAGCCGGTCCATGGCCGCATAGTCGGTGCGATAAAAGCGCGGCTTGAGCAGGGTGTTCTCGGCGGCGATGGCGGTGGCGTCCGCCGCAGCGGCCGGGGTTTGTGACAGGCTCATGGCTGGGTATCCAGGTGGTCGGTGAGTAGTTGCGCAAATGGTCGCGAGTTCGCGGGCCCGAAGACCTCGAGCGATATGTGCTGCCCGGTCTGCGGATCGGCCAGTGTCATCTGCCCGTCGGCCCAGCGCGTCAGGGTAAACGGCGGTGCCGCGCCGACGTGTTCGTTGCGGCGCGCGCGCGCCAGTCCGCGCAGCACGCCGCGCAGGAAGCCGTTGGTGCCGGGCGGTACGACGTGAATCGTGACATTGCCGCGATCGGCATCGTCCACCTCGACCGCGCCGTCGCTGCGATCGACGAACGACAGGTGCATGACACGCACCGGCACCGCGAGCTCCGCGCTCGCGCTGTGCAGATGCAGCAGTCGGGCAGCGGTCACCGCCAGCAGCGAGAATCCCACCAGTAGCGCGGCACCGGCTACGGCGCCGTGCGGCAATGAATCGGTCTTGGCCGGGGCGTTCAGGGCGACGATCCTCCTCTATATATATATGTACCGGTCATATCGGCATCGCTGGCATGAACCGGTGCCCTGCGGTGCCTGCAGCGTCTCAGGCGGCCACCGGTGCACGGGCGTCCGGCCGCGAGGCTGAGGCTGACGCGGGGCCGGCCGCGGACGCTGCCACCCGCACGATCGCCGGGGTGGTGGAGGGCGCTTCGCTGCGGCGCGTCGATTCCAGCAACGCAGCGGCCAGCAGCTCAGCGGCGCGCCCGGCATCGGCCAGCGCGCGCAGCGCGGGTTGCGGCTGCAGGTAGTGGCCCGGACGCACGTGCGGCCAGCTCAACAGGTAGCCAACGCGCTGCGCCCGGGGCAGCACCAGCGCTATGTCACCGGTGCCGTCACGATGCATGCGCAGCCCGGCCGAGTCGATCTGAGTAAACGGCAGGTTGAGCGACATCGGCAGCGCTATACCGTGGCGGATGACGACGCGATGGGTGGTGATGCTGTAGACGGTGGCGCGGGCCGCGGCCCAGCCGATAAGTCCGAGCAGTCCGAGCACCGCGGCGCCGAGCAGCAGCGGAATGCCGGCGGCATGCAGCACCGCGCGCCAGCCGTGCTGCGAGGCCAGCGCGCCCCACGCCTGCCATGCGGCCAGCAGGGCAAAATAGATCGCGATCGGCAGCACGCGCAGCGCATGGCGCGCCAGCGGCCAGCGCGCCGGGCTGCCCTGCCACAGCAGCGTCTCACCTGGCGGCAGCTTGCCGGGCAGGCCCGGGATCGGCTCGTAATCGTATTCGACGATGCTCACAGCTTTGGCTCCAGCCGCGAGGGCTCGGCGTACAGCGTGCCGCCCGCGTAGTAGGCGCTGATGCGGTCCTCCTCCAGCAGCGTGACCTGGTCCGGGCTGGCGATGTCCGGCACCGAGTTGAACTGCGCGCCCAAGATCGAGCGCACGCGCACACAACGTTGCCAGCTGTCGAAGCGCACGAAGGCGCTCGGCACCAGCACCTGTCGGCCGCTGTCGGCGAGCCTCACCTCGAGGTAGCGGATCTGCGGTTCGGCCCGGTCCACCCAGACATCGAACACTATGCCGGCCTGCACCCCATCGCCGCCGAACACCGGCATGCCGCGCGGGTCCGGATCGCGCGACTCGACGGTGAATTCCGGCGCTACGCGCATCGGTACGATGCGCGCGTGACCCTCGTAGGTCAGATCGGGAGTATCGGAGCGCTGCGCGTAGGAGGCCGGACCGACGCCATCGAGCATCGGGTTGCCGGTAGGCTCGAGCGGCGCGCCCGGCCACGCTTCGACCGGCGTTGCCGCGAGCGTACGCGCTGCCTCGGCGCGCGGCACGGTTACTTCACCGCCGTGCGGAAGTTTGAAGGTCTTGGGCGGCGGCATGCGCGGAAAGCCCTGCACCTGGATGTCGCTGCGCTCGCTGCGGTCGGATTCGAGCGGATAGCCTTCGCGTTTGTCTTCGCGGCGCAGATATACGAGCAGGCCGGCGAAAAAGATCCAGAACGCGTACAGCACGATCTGGGCGACATCGATGTACTGCGTGATGGCACCTGTTTGCATGGTAGTTACTCCAGAGAAACCAGCTGTTGACTGGGATTGCCTGCGAATCCGAATGCTGCCAGCGGCGTCGCGGCCTGCCGGCTGCGCGCGGCGCGGCGCCTGGCGCCCACCAGCGGTCCCAGCACGACCAGCGCGACGAACAGCAGCAGAATTTCCACGTGATACACAAAGCCATAGCCGACCGCCGGACTATTGAGCACCGGGCCGAGCGTGCCCGCGGTAGCCAGCGCCGACACCACATCGCGCATCGCGCCACCAAAGGCGATGGCAATGCCGGCGGCGCCGGCCTGTACCGCGCCCCAGGCGCCGAGCGCCAGGCCGGTACCCACGGTCTGATCGTTGTCCATCGCCGCGGCCAGCGTGCCGACACAGAACAGTCCGTTGCCAAATCCGATCGCGGTAGAGCCAATGCGAAACATCGCCCCGGAGTCCACCAGCGCGGAGCCGATGACCAGCGCGAAGGCCAGCAATCCGACCAGCAGGCCGTAGGCGGCCAGGCGATACGGATCGAAACCACGGCTCAGCGCGCGCGCGGCGATTGCAAACGCCAGCAATGCGCCGGCCGCCAGCATCGCGGTCAGCGTTGTGGTTGCGCTCACCGACAGATGCAGCACCTGTCCACCGTAGGGCTCGAGAATGATGTCCTGCATGTTGAAGGCGGCGGTGCCGACACTGACGGCCACCAGGAATCGCACGGCGCGGCCCTGGGCCGCGTACCGGTCCCAGGAATCCAGGAAATCCGGCTGCCGCGGGTCTTCGGCGCGCTTCGGATCGCGTGCTTCCTGCTTCCACAGCGCGAGGATGTTCAGCGCCATGGTCAGCATCGCCGCGCCCTGGACCACCTGGATGAGCCGGAATTCGCTGAATTTCGCCAGCAAAGTGCCAAACGCCAGTCCGCACACCACCATGCCGAGCAGCAGCATCGCGTACATCAGCGAAATCACCCGCGGGCGAAGGTGCGGTGGCGCAAGATCAGTCGCCAGTGCCAGGCCCGCGGTCTGGGTGGTCTGCAGTCCGGCGCCGACCAGCATGAACGCGAGCGCCGAGCAGACGTTGCCGATGATCACCGGGCCGTGGGTGTCGCCCGACAGCACGATCAGCGCGAACGGCATGATCGCCAGGCCGCCGAACTGAAGCAGGGACCCCATCCAGATGTACGGTACGCGCCGCCAGCCGAGCACCGAGCGGTGGTGATCGGAATGGAAACCGACCACGGTGCGAAACGGCGCGAACACCAGCGGCAGCGCCACCATGAAGGACACCAGCCATGCCGGGACACCCAGTTCCACGATCAGCACGCGGTTCAGGGTGCCGATCAGCAGCACCGTGGCCATGCCTACCGAGACCTGGAATAGCGACAGTCGCAGCAGTCGCGCCAGCGGCAGCTCGCGGCTGGCGGCGTCGGCGAATGGCAGCAGCTCCGGTCCGAGCCGCATCCATGCCCGCTGTGCGCGTTGTTGCAGCAGTGCCCTCACGCGCGCGTCAGCTCCATAGCATGGGAGGTATAGAATCCGCTCGCGATGCGCTCGCCGCGGCCGAGCTGCCAGCCGATCAGTTCCGGATCACGTGCCAGTCGCAGGCGCAATCCGCGTTCGGCCACCGGTGCGATCGCCGGCGCGCGGTCGGCGCGCGGAAACACGCGGCCGACGGCATGCATGAGGGCGAGCGCCGGCGTGCGCGGCGCGAACGTGAACAGCATCGAGCGGCGGGTACGCGCCGCCAGCGCGGCCACCACCCGCACGATGTCGGCGGCGTCGTAGTGGATCAGCGAATCCATTGCGACCACGTGGTCGAACTCACCGAGCGCCGGGTCCGACATGTCGCCGCTGCGAAATTCGATCGAACTCGCGCCTGCGGCGCTGCTGCGCTGGCGCGCCAGCTCCACCAGAGTCGGCGACAGGTCGATCGCCAGCACGCGTGCGCCGCGGGCCGCCAGTTCCTGCGCCAGCGCTCCGGTACCGCAGCCGGCGTCCAGGATGCGTTGGCCGAGGAGCTGCGTGGGCAGCATGTCGAGCAGCGTCCGCCGCATGCGATCGCGCCCGGCACGCACACTGGCGCGGATGCGGCTTACCGGGGCATCCGAGGTGAGACGCTCCCAGGCGCGCACGGCGGTGCGGTCGAAGTACTGCTCGAGCTGGCCGCGGCGTTGCAGGTAGGCGCTGCTGTTCACTTCAGTCGAACCCCAGCAGGTCGAAGATTTCCCGGTCTTTCAACGGCGCGACCGCCAGGCCCTCGGTGCCATCCCATAGCGCCTGCGCCAGCCGCATGTACTCCTGCTGCACCGCCTCGAGTTCCGGCGTGCTGTCCATCTCGAACAGCGTCTGCTTCTTCAGGCGGCTGCGGCGGATTACGTCCAGATCGGGGAAGCGCGCCATCATCTTCAGGCCGACACGTTCGTTGAAGCGGTCCACCTGATCGGTGGCCGAGCTGCGGTTGCAGATCACGCCTCCGAGGCGCACGTTGTAGTTCTTGGATTTGGCCTGGATCGCGGCCACGATGCGATTCATCGCAAAGATCGAGTCGAAATCGTTGGCGGTAACCACCAGCGCGCGATCGGCGTGCTGCAGAGGCGCGGCGAAGCCGCCGCAGACCACATCGCCGAGCACGTCGAATATGACCACATCGGTATCGTCCAGCAGGTGGTGCTCCTTCAGCAGCTTGACGGTCTGGCCGACCACATAGCCGCCGCAGCCGGTACCGGCCGGCGGGCCGCCGGCCTCGACACAGCGCACGCCGTTGTAGCCCTCGTAGACGAAGTCCTCGGTGCGCAGTTCCTCGGCGTGAAAATCGACCGACTCCAGGATGTCGATCACCGTCGGTACCAACCGCTTGGTAAGCGTGAAGGTGGAGTCGTGCTTGGGGTCGCAGCCGATCTGCAGCACCTGCTTGCCGAGCTTTGAGAATGCGACCGACAGATTCGACGACGTGGTGCTCTTGCCGATGCCACCCTTGCCGTACACCGCGAATACCTTGGCGCGGCCGATCCTGATCGCCGGATCGAGCTGCACCTGCACGCTGCCGGCGCCGTCGCCCGGACGCGCGCGCGACTTCAGTGATGAAACGGGTACTTCGGTGATCATCATGCGGCCACTCCTTCGAACACGCCTTCGACGCGGTCTTCCAGCTCATTGCCGGCTGCGCGCAGCGCTGCCAGCGTCTGCGCATCCGGGTGCCAGTATTGGCGCTCCTGTGCCTCGATCAGGCGGTTGGCAACCTTGGCGGTGGCCGTGGGATTCAGCGCGGCGAGGCGCGCACGCATCGCCGGATCAAGCACGAAGGTCTGCGTAAGCTTCTGGTAGACCCACGGTGCCACCTGCCCGGTGGTGGCAGACCAGCCCACGGTGTTGGTGATGTGCACTTCGATCTGGCGCACACCTTCGTAGCCGTGCTCGAGCATCCCCTGGTACCACTTCGGGTTGAGCATGCGGGTGTGAGTCTCGAGGCTGACCTGCTCGGCCAGCGTGCGCACGGTGCCGGCACCCTGCGTCTGATCGCCGATGAACACCTGCGGCGCACTGCCGCCATTGGCGCGGCGGATCGCGCGGCTGATGCCGCCCAGGGTGTCGAAGTAATGGTCCACCGTGGTGACGCCCAGCTCGACCGAATCGAGGTTCTGGTAGGCGACGGCGGTCTGGGACAGGGCGCTGCGCAGCAGTTCGCTCTGCTGCGTGACGCGGCCGTTGCGCGCGAACGCAAAACTCTTGCGCTGCGTGTAGGTCTCGGCGAGCTCGTCTTCCTGGTCCCAGCGGCCGTTCTCGATCAGGTGATTGACGTTGGAACCGTATGCACCCTCAGCGTTGCCGAACACCCGCAGCGCCGCGGTCTCAAGGTCGCAGCCGTGAGCGCGCTGATAGGCCAGCGCGTGCTTGCGCACAAAATTGAGCTGCGGGCTCTCATCGGCGCTGGCTGCGAGAAATGCAGCCTCGGCCAGCAACTTCATCTGCAGCGGCAGCAGGTCGCGGAAAATGCCCGATACCGTCACCAGCACATCGATGCGCGGCCGCGCCAGTTCGGCCAGCGGCATCAGCTCCGCGCCGGCCAGCCGCCCGTAGGCGTCAAAGCGTGGCCGCGCACCCAGCAGCGCCAGCACCTGGGCGATTGGGCCGCCTTCATTCTTGAGGTTGTCCGTGCCCCACAGCACGATTGCGATCGATTCGGGCACTTCGGCGCGGTCCTGCTGATAGCGCTGTAGCAGCCGCTGCGCCTGGCGTGCGCCGTCTTCGATGGCGAATACGCTCGGAATCCGGAACGGATCGAAGCCGTGCACATTGCGGCCGGTCGGCAGAATTGCCGGATTACGCAGCAGATCGCCGCCGGGCGTCGGCGGCACGAAGCCGGCGTCCAAAGCTTTCATCAGTGCCGGCAGCTCGTGATCCTCGGCCAGCAGCCGCGCAGTTCGCGACAGCTCCTGGTAGGCGGCAGCGGGGATCAGCGCCTCGGCCACCGGACTCAGATCCACCAGCGCCGCGAGCGCGTCCTGCGACAGCTTCAACCCGTGCGAGGCATCGGCGATCGCCTCGAGCATCTCGCAGCGCGCCGCGCGCGACGGCGGCACTCCCAGCACATGCAGTCCCTGGGGGATCAGTGTGTATTCCAGTTCCAATACCCTGTTGGAGATTCGCTCAATCTGCTGTTGAGTGTCCGCGCTCCAATCGGCGTCGGCGACGCAGAGTTCCACAGCGGCGGCCTGCGAACGTATCAGGAGCGCCAAAGCCACGCGCTCCTCGCCAGCCTCGAGATCCAGCGCACGCCAGCGCTCGAGCGAGCACTTGAGCTGCTGCAGGCCCTGATACAGGCCCGAGCGCACGATCGGTGGCGTCAGGTAGCTGATGGTGGTGGCGGCCGAGCGGCGCTTGGCGATCGTGGCCTCGGACGGATTGTTCGCGGCATAGACATAAAAATTCGGCAGATCACAGATGAGGCGATCCGGCCAGCAATTGCTGGACAGAGCGGCCTGTTTGCCCGGCATGAACTCGAGCGCACCGTGAGTGCCGAAGTGCACCACTGCATGTGCCTGAAAGTCTTCGCGGATCCAGCGGTAGAAAGCCGCGAATGCATGCGTGGGTGCAAAACCCTTCGAGAACAACAGGCGCATAGGATCGCCTTCGTAACCCACCCCTGGCTGTATGCCGACAAACACGTTGCCAAAGCGCGCGCCCAGGATGTGAATCGATTGGGCATCACTGAGCTGGCGGCCAGGCGCCGGGCCCCATTGACTCTCGATTTCGTGCAGCCAGGTCTCGCCGCGCACATGTGTGTCGGTGCTGACCTGGGCGTGAACATTGGCATAGGCGCCGCGGCGGGCGGCGTTGCCCTCGATGATGCTCGAGCGCAGCGCATCGACTGTTGCCGGCAGCTCCACCCGATAGCCGCGCTCGCCCAGCGCCGTCAGCGTGCGGTGCAGCGACTCGAATACCGACAGATAGGCGGCGGTACCGGTATTGCCGGCGCCCGGCGGGAAATTGAACAGCACCACTGCCAGGCGCCGCTGCGCGCGCGCCGTGCGGCGCAGCTGCACCAGTCGCGCGGTACGCGCCGCCAGCATGCCGGCACGCTCGGCGTGGGCGTGCATGTCGCGCGCCGATGCGGCGCCATGCGCCGCCGAGCGTCCGCCGAATACGATCGGCCCGGTGGAACCATCCAGCTCCGGAATCGCCACCATGATCGTGGATTCGACCGGCAGCAGCCCGCGCTCCGAGGCCTCCCACTGTTCGATGGACTGGAATTCCAGTGCGTGCGCGACCAGGTAAGGGACGTCGAGGCGGGCCAGCATCTCGGTGGCCGCCTGCGAGTCGTTATAGGCCGGCCCACCGACCAGCGAGAATCCGGTCAGCGACACCAGCGCGTCGATGGTCGATGCGCCGTCGCGCATGAAGTAGCGCTCGATCGCCGAGCGTGCATCGAGCCCACTGGCAAATGCAGGCACGACGCGCAGACCACGCTGCTCGAGCGCGGCGATCACCGCATCGTAGTGCGCGGTGTCGCCCGCGAGCACGTACGAGCGCATCACCAGCAGTCCGACGGTGCCGAGGGTATCGCGGCGCGCAGCCGGCAACCGTTCGAGCGAGGTTGCAACCCGAGCGGCGAGCGCGGGATGGTAGAGACCGACCTCCGGATATTCTACCGGGGGCTTGAACTCCAGGCGCGCTCGCAACCCGGCACGCGGGCCGGCGGCAAAGCGCGCTACCAGCATGCGTACCAGATTGGCCAGATTGTCCTCGGAGCCGCCGAGCCAGTATTGCAGCGCGACGAAGTAACTACGTACGTCCTGGGCCACCCCCGGGATGAAGCGCAGGATTTTCGGAATGCGCCGCAGCATGCGCATCTGCTGCGCGCCACTGCTGGAGCCGGCGGCGTTGCCGGCGCCGGCGCCACCGCTGCGCCGGCCGCCGCGCAGCCGGCGCAGCAGCGCCAACGGGCCGCCGGCCGAGCGCGACATATCGAGGCCGCCCATGCGCGTCAGGCGCACCACTTCGCCGGCCGATATTGCGCACACCATGGCATCGCAGCGCTCGCGGCGCGCCTTCAGTGCCGCAAGGATCGGCTGGTAGTGCTCTTCCAGGAACAGCATGTTGGCGAAGATCACATCGGCCTGCTCGATCTCGGCCAGGGTGCGCGCCAGCGCCGGCGGCGAGTCGCTCCACTCGGCCGCTGCATGTAATTGCAGCGACAACCCGGGCAGTTCGCGTTCCAGCTTCGTCCGCACGCGTTCGGTGGTGCTGGCCATGTGCGTATCCATGGTCAGCAGCAGTACCCTGATGGGCGTGCGCTCAGCGCGCGAAGTGGGCTTTGGCTTCATACAGGGTATCGAGGGTGATGTGTGCCAGCTGGCGCTCATGCGCATAGCGCTCGGTATTGCGGCGCGCCTTGCCGCGCACGAAGAACGGCACCTTGTGCAGCTCGCGTTCCGCCTCCGGCGCCCAACTGGCCTGGCCGATAGTGGCCTGGCCGATAGCGGCGCCGGGCACCACCGCAATTGGCGCGGCGGTAACGGGCGCGGGAGCCGCCGCAGCGCATGCGCCTGCGGCGCCGAGATGCGAGGGCGCCGCCTGGTCGTGGAACTCAAAGTCGCCGCGAAACATGGTCAGCAGGTGCTCTTCCAATCCCATCATCAACGGCTGCACCCAGGTGTCGAAGATCACGTTGGCGCCCTCAAATCCCATCTGCGGTGCGTAGCGCGCCGGAAAATCCTGCACGTGCACCGGAGCTGAGATCACGGCGCACGGGATCGAGTGCCGCTTGGCGATGTGGCGTTCCATCTGCGTGCCGAGCACCAGCTCGGGTTGCAGCTGCGCGACGCACGCCTCGACCTCCAGATAGTCGTCGGTGATCAGCGCCTCGACGCCGTGGCGTTCGGCGGCGGCGCGCACCTCGCGTGCCAGCTCGCGGCTGTAGCTGCCGAGCCCGACCACGGTCAGGCCGAGTTCACTGGCGGCGATGCGTGCCGCGGCGATGGCGTGCGTGGCGTCGCCAAATATGAACACCCGCTTGCCGGTCAAATAGGTGGAATCGACCGAACGCGAATACCACGACAGGCGCGATGAGCAGGATGCGAGCAGCGGCGCGGGGTCGAGCTGCGCCAGGGCCGCGACCTCGGCGATGAAGTCACGCGTCGCACCGAGGCCGATCGGTACCGTCCGGGTGCAGGGCTGGGCATGATGCTGGCGCAGCCACTGTGCCGCCGGCTGCGCTATCTCCGGATACAGCACGACGTTGAAATCGGCCGCTGACAGCCGCGCCAGGTCCGCTGCCGTCGCGCCCATCGGTGCCACGACATTGATGTCGACCCCGAGTTGCGCGAGCAGCGCGCTGATCTCGCGCACATCGTCACGATGGCGAAAGCCGAGCGCGGTGGGGCCGAGCAGGTTGCAGCACGGCCGGCGCGCGGCGCCTGGCGCGCGCTTGGCGGCACTTGCCGCCGGACACAGCGTGCGCACCAGCCGATAAAATGTCTCGGCAGCGCCCCAGTTCTCCTTGCGCTGGTAGGCCGGCAGTTCCAGCGGCACCACCGGGATCGGCAACTGCAGCGCCAGTGCCAGGCCGGCCGGATCATCCTGCAGCAGCTCGGCCGTGCACGAGGCCCCGACCAGCAGTGCATCGGGGCGGAAACGCTCATAGGCGTCGCGCACTGCGTGCTGCAGCAGGCCGGCGGTATCGGCGCCCAGATCGCGCGCCTGGAACGTGGTGTAGCTGACCGGGGGCCGCCGTTCGCGGCGCTCGATCATCGTGAACAACAGATCGGCGTAGGTGTCGCCCTGCGGCGCATGCAGCACGTAGTGCACGCCCTGCATCGCAGTGGCGATTCGCATCGCCCCCACATGCGGCGGTCCTTCGTATGTCCAGAGCGTCAGCTGCATGCCGTCAGACCGCCAGGCGCGTGCGCCTGACCAGCGGCCGCGCGAACAGTTCGGCCAGATCCGCGCTCTGCTCGTAGCCCTGGATCGGCGTGAAAACCAGCTCGATCGACCACTTGGTCGTCAGCCCCTCCGCCTCCAGCGGGTTGGCGAGCCCGAGACCGCAGACCGTCAGGTCGGGCCGTGCCGCGCGCGCGCGCTCGAGCTGCTGCTCCACATGCTGGCCTTCGGTGATGCGCGTACCCGGGGGCAGCAGCGCCAGTTCCGGTGCCATATGGGTCCGATGCAGGTACGGGGTGCCGACTTCGATCGGCTGCATGCCCAGTTCGCGCGCCAGGAAACGTGCAATCGGCAGCTCCAGCTGCGAATCGGGAAACAGGAATACGCGCTTGCCCGCGAGCATCGGCCGATAGCCGGCCAACGCGCGCTGCGCGCGATCGTGCGCCGCGGCGGTGACGCGGCGAAAGCGCGCGGCGTCGACACCAAAGGCGCTTGCCGCCGCCTGCAGCCACAACGTCGTGCCCTCCGCGCCGAGCGGAAACGGCGCCGGCAATAGTTGCGCGCCGCGCTGCTGCAAGGCGCGCGCGGTTTCCGCGAGAAATGGCTGCGCCAGCAGTACCCTGGTGCCGGGGCCGCAGGCGGGCGCCTCGAGCGCGCGCCGCGGCGGCAGGAACTGCACCGGGCCGATGCCGAGTTCGGCGAGCAGGCGCGCCAGCTGGTCCTCGACCACATCGGCGAGCGCTCCCGCGATCAGCAGCTGCGGTGCGTCGCCGACCGGCAGCGTCGGCACCATCGACGCCAGGCACGCATCTTCGCCCTGGGTGAATGTGGTCTCGATGCCGCTGCCGGAATAATTCAGGATGCGCACCTGCGGGGCGAATTGCGTCGACAGCCGCTGCGCGGCGCGCGACAGATCGAGCTTGATGACCTCTGAGGGACAGGAGCCCACCAGGAACAGCAGCCGGATATCCGGCCGTCGTTGCAGCAGTCGCGTGACCACCTTATCCAGCTCCGCATTTGCGTCGGCCATGCCGGCGAGGTCACGCTCTTCTATGATCGCGGTCGCGAAGCGCGGCTCGGCGAAGATCATCACGCCGGCCGCCGACTGGATCAGATGCGCACAGGTACGCGAGCCGACCACAAGGAAGAATGCATCCTGGATCTTGCGGTGCAGCCAGACGATCCCGGTCAGGCCGCAGAACACCGATCGCTGGCCGCGCTCACTGATAATCTGATGCTCCGGGGCCTGGTGCTCCGCGACGCAGCCGTTCATTCGATTACTCCCGCAGCACCGGCCGATACGGCCAGCGGGCGCGAACACGCCGGCACCGCCAGTCGCGCGGCGCGGAATTTCAGCAGGAACTGCCCGGCGTTGATCAGGTAGCTGGCGTAGGCAGCCAGTGCCAGCAGCATCAATGCGCGCGCCGACAGCCAGCCGCCCAGCAGCGCAGCCAGATAGGCGCTGTGCAATGCGATCACCAGCATGCTGACGACGTCCTCCCAGAAGAATGGCTTGGCAAACAGGAACTTGCCAAAGACGTCGTGCTCCCAGAGGGAGCCGGTAATCATGATGGCGTACAACAGCGCGGTCTTCACCAGCACCGACGCCATCGCTGCCGACAGACCCTGACCGTCATACAGATAGCGCAGCACCAGCCACAGGCTCACCGCAAAGGCGAGGAATTGCAGCGGTGCGAGCACCCCCTGGACCGCCGTCCACGCCGAGGCGTCCCGACGCTGCCGTTCGGCGGCGGTATAGAGGGGTGCCCCAGTCGATGCGCGTGTCTTCATTATTGGGTCGGTGACCTTCGCTGTACGCCGCAGTCCGCTGACTGAAACGTAGACCCGCGCCTCGAAAGTGTCAACTCTAGTTCACGTAAATCTTACTTGACACATGGGCTGCATATTGCGATGGTTTGGGCGCACTCGAAAAAGCCCGCGGCCAGGGATAGAGTACGAGATGAAAATAACAGCGACAGCGTTCGTGCAGGGACTTCGCTCCTGGGCGCGAATACAGGCTAAACCGGGTCGAATGGGGAGACGCAACCGCATGGCCATCCATAGCGCGTCGGAAAACAGCGCCGGTCAGTACACCGGAGCCGCGTTGCGGCGTCCCAGCGACGCCGGCATCGAGGGCATACGCAGCATTCATCAGCCGGTTGCCGATTCGCATCTGCTGAGCCTGGTACGGGCCGTCGAAGGCGAGATCGTGCCGCGCCTGCTGCTGGCGCGGCGCAGCGCGCTGCCGCCGACGGTGGCTGCGGGCGGCGCGGAACCTCAGGCCGGCGAGATCGAGCAGCTGGCGCGCCTGCTGCTGGCCGCGGAGCCCGACGCCCCGCTCGCCTGGGTCGAGTCGATCCGCCAGCGCGGCGTCGGCGAACGCGACATCTGCCTGCGGCTGCTGGCGCCGGCGGCGCGGCGGCTGGGGCTGCTTTGGGACCAGGATGAATGCGATTTCCTGCAGGTAGCGATGGGGCTGGGCCGCCTGCACCAACTGCTGCAGCGGATCAGTCTGGATGCTCCCGGACCCCAGAGCCTGGATTCGCGCGGTCACGGCCGGCGCGCGCTGCTGGCGACGGTGCCGGGGGAGCGGCATTGCTTCGGGGTGATGATGGTGTCGCAGTTCTTCCGCCACGACGGCTGGGACGTGTTCAACGAGTTTCCGGCCTCGGAGCAGGAGCTGGGGCGCTGCGTGCAAAACGAGTCGTTCGCGGTGGTAGGGCTGTCGGCGGGCAGCGAGGCACGGCTGGATGCGCTGGCGTCGGCGGTGCGCACCGTGCGGCGCTGCTCCTGCAATCCGGCGGTCGGGATCATCGTCGGTGGCGCGCCGTTCCAGGATCATGCGGAACTGGCGCGGCGCGTGGGCGCGGATGCTGGCGCCGATGGCGAGCAGGCGGCGCGCCTGGCCGAGAGTGTGTGTGCGTTACTAGCCGGGGAGTAACCGGATTGGACAGAAGCTACTCTGGAGAGCGCGAGGAAACGCAGATTTGTTGTAAAATATAGACACTTACGGTGTCAATAGTTCGTTACCCAGCGTAATATCCGCGCATGCCAAAACCTGCTGGTTCGGGTGTGAAGAGATTTTCAGTCGCCAGGAAATGGCTAAGCAATATTGATCCCGAAACGGCGTCAACGCTGATCAGTGTTGCCTCCGACATAGCACTGATGGTCAATGCCGGCGACCACGGCCTGATCAGCGACATATCGTTCGGCAGCGACGAGATGGAGCGTGAATTCAACGGCCGCGTGCTGCTTGGCAAGCCGTGGATCGACACCGTGACAGCCGACAGCCGCCCGAAGATCGAAGCGCTGCTGCACGACGCGTTGTCGCGGTCCAGTCCGCGCTGGCGCCACGTCAATCATGCGATTCCCGGCGGCGAGGACCTGCCAGTCATGTACTCGGCGGTGCCGGTCGGAGCGCGCGGGCGGGTGGTGGCGATCGGCCGCAGCATGCGGCCGCTGGCATCGATGCAGCAGCGCCTGCTGGAGGCGCAGCGCTCGATGGAGCGCGAGTACTCGCGCCTGCGGCAGGCCGAGACGCGCCATCGGCTGCTGTTCCAGGTAGCCGCCGAGGCGGTCATCGTGGTGGATGCCGGCACGCGCAAGGTGGTCGAAGCCAATCCGGCCGCCATGCAGATGCTCGGCGACGCCGGCCGTCGCCTGGTCGGCCGCGCGCTGACCGAGGCGTTCGCCTCCTCCAGCCGCCGCGCACTCGAGGCCCTGCTCGCCAAGGTCAGCGCCGCGGGCCATGCGGAGGAATACCCGCTGCTGCCGCTGGCCGACGCCGCGCGAGCGTTTCGCGTGTCGGCATCGCTGTTTCACGAGGGCCGGTCGGATTTCTACCTGGTGCGGCTGCTGCCGGGAGCGATCGATGCCGACAGCGCGGCGCAACAGAAGAGAAAATCGCGCGTGTTCGAGGTGGTCGAAGGCTCCCCGGACGGCTTCGTGGTCACCGACATGAAGGGCAACGTGCAGTTCGCAAACCGCGCATTCCTGCAGTTCGTGCAGCTCGGGACCGAAGAACAGGTGCGCGGCGAGCCGCTCGACCGCTGGCTTGGGCGTCCGGGCCTGGATTTCTCGCTGCTTGCGAATCAGTTGCGCGAACACCAGAGCCTGAAGCAGTTTGCCACGGTGCTGCGTGGCGAATACGGATCGGCCACCGAAGTGGAGATCTGCGCGGTCGCAGTGCCGGGCGGCGGCGAGCCGTACTGCGGCTTCACGCTGCGCGATGTCAGCAACCGCCTGCAGACCGAGCGCCGCACCGGGGCCGAGCGCCCGCGATCGGTCGAACAGCTCACCGGGCTGGTCGGCCGGGTGCCGTTGAAGGAACTGGTGCGAGAATCGACCGACATGATCGAACGCCTGTGCATCGAGGCGGCGCTGGAACTGACCGGCGACAATCGCGCCTCCGCGGCCGAGATCCTGGGCTTGAGCCGCCAGGGCCTGTACGCCAAATTGCACCGCCACGGCATCGCCGATATCGACGGCCCCGGCGGCGGCAGCATGAGCGCGGACGACGAGCGCGAGTGAGCCGGCGGCGTCGACCGGCGCTGTGTAACTGTTGATTGACACTAAAAAGTGTCAGGTCTAGATTAAAGCCATGGCACGGCTTGCAGCGCTCACCAGCGCCGAATCATTTCCGGATGCACTGGCCGCGCTGGCGCTGCTGAAGCCGATCACCTGGTTCCCGCCGATGTGGGCGTTCGGTTGTGGCGTCGCCTGCGCAGCGACGGGCAGGACGATTTCCTGGTGGCAGCTGGCGCTGGGCGTGGCCCTGGTCGGGCCGCTGGTTTGCGGCACCAGCCAGGTGGTCAACGACTGGTACGACCGCGAGGTCGACGCGCTCAATGAGCCGCAGCGGCCGATCCCTTCCGGCCGCGTGCCGGGTTACTGGGCTCTGTATATCGGCATCGGCTGGACGCTGCTGAGCGCGGCGGTGGCCACCGCGCTGGGCGGCTTTGCGTTCCGGGCGACGCTGGTCGGATTGCTGCTCGCGTGGCTCTATAGTGCGCCGCCGGTGCGTTTGAAGAAGAACGGCTGGTGGGGCAACGCCGCGGTCGCAGCCTGCTATGAAGGACTGCCGTGGATCACCGGCGCGGCGGTGGCGGGCGCCAGTGTGCCGAAGTTGCCGGTGATCCTGATCGCCGCACTCTACAGCGTGGGTGCGCACGGCATCATGACGCTGAACGATTTCAAGTCGGTTGCCGGTGATCGGCGCCTCGGCATCGGTTCACTGCCGGTGCGTCTCGGAGTCGAGCGCGCCGCAGAGCTGGCCTGCTGGACCATGGCGATCGGGCAGGTGGGGGTGTTCCTGCTGCTGCTGTCCTGGCGCCTGTACGCGCCCGCCGCCGGCGTCAGTGTGCTGCTCGGACTGCAGCTGCTGCTGATGCGCCGCTGGCTGCAGCGGCCGCGCGAGCTGGCGCCCTGGTACAACGGCACCGGCGTCACCCTGTACGTACTCGGTATGCTGCTGAGCGCCTTCGCGCTCAGGGCGCTGCCCTCGATATGAGCGCGCCGCTCGAGCCGCAAGCGGTCTGGGACGTGGTGGTGGTCGGCGGAGGTCCGGCCGGAGCCACGGCGGCCTGGGATCTCGCCCGCGCCGGCCGCCGCGTGCTGCTGCTGGATCGCGCCGGTCGCATCAAACCCTGTGGCGGGGCGGTGCCGCCGCGCCTGCTGAGCCAATTCGAGATTCCCGATCACCTGCTGGTGGCACGCATCAACCGCGCGCGCATGGTGTCGCCGAGCTCGCGCCAGGTGGACATGCCGATCGACGCCGGCTTCGTCGGCATGGTGGACCGCGATGTGTTCGATGAGTGGCTGCGCGAGCGGGCACGCGCGGCCGGCGGCACGCGGCTATGCGGGGAATTCATTGCCGTACGGCGCGATCCGAGCGGTCAGTTCGTGCTGCGCTACCGCGCCGGCAGCGACGGTGCGGGCGGCACCGATGACGCCGGCGGCGCGGCAGCCGACGGGGAGCACACGCTGCGCGCGCGCGCGGTCATCGGCGCGGATGGCGCCGCCTCGGAGGTCGCGCGCCAGTGCATCCGCCACGCCGGACGGGTGCGGTACGTGGCCGCCTATCACGAAGTCATTCAGGCGCCCGCCACGGCCGAGGCGCGCCGATGCGACATCTTCTACAGCGCGCGCCTGTCGCCGGATTTCTACGGCTGGGTGTTCCCGCATGGACCCACCATGAGCGTGGGTGTCGGCAGTGCGCGCAAGGGGTTCTCACTGCGCCGTGCGACTGCGCTGCTGCGCGCCGAGGCCGGCCTTGCGGCCGCGGCGACCGTGCGGCGCGAGGGCGCGCCGATCCCGATGCGTCCGCTGCGCCGCTGGGACGATGGGGCCGGCGTGCTGGTGGTTGGGGATGCCGCCGGCGTGGTTGCGCCGGCTTCAGGGGAAGGGATCTATTACGCGATGCAGAGCGCCCGGCTGGCGGCGCAATGCGTTGACCAGTTCCTGCGCTGCGGCGACGCCCGGGTGTTGCGCCAGGCGCGCCGCCAGTTCATGCGCGAGCATGGTCGCGTGTTCTGGATCCTCAGCATGATGCAGTGGTTCTGGTATCGCAGCGATGCACGGCGCGAGCGCTTCGTCAGCATATGCCGTGATCCGGACGTGCAGCAGCTGACCTGGCAGGCCTACCTGCACAAGCGGCTGATCCGGGCCAGGCCGGCCGCCCACGCGCGGATCTTCTTCAAGGACATGGCCCACCTGCTGGGCCTGGCGCGCGTATGAGCACAATGGCTACTCAGCCCTGGCGGCCGATAGCCACCGCGGCCGGCGCAGCCATCGTGGTGGCGATGATCGGCCTGGTGATGACTGACCTGGGCCCCTGGTACCTGAATCTCAGGATGCCCGCCTGGAAACCGCCGGACGCGCTGTTCGGTCCCGCCTGGACGCTGATCTTCGCGACCGCGGCGCTGGCCGGCGCCTACGGCTGGCGCGCGCTGCCGCATCCGGGAGCGCGCTTCGCGCTGTGCGGCTATTTTGCGATCAACGCGCTGCTCAATATCGTGTGGAGCGCGCTGTTCTTCCGGCTGCAGCGCCCCGATTGGGCCCTGCTCGAAGTCGGATTGCTGTGGCTGTCGATCGTGCTGCTGATGTTCACGCTCTGGCGCGGCTCGCGTGCAGCGAGCTGCCTGCTGGTGCCGTATCTGCTCTGGGTCAGCTACGCCGCCGTGCTCAATTTTGCTGTCGTCAGGCTCAATCCGCGATGAACGCACAGCAGCACGCCAGCGAGCCAGGCAACAACGACGGCGCCCAGCCGTCTGGTTTCGCGCCCCAGGAGCACGCATCCGCGCCCTCGCCGGGCGTGACTGCGGCGCTGCTGTCGGCGGTGTGCGTGCTCGGCGGCGTGGTGCGCGATACGGTGTTTGTCACGCTGGACGCGCTACGCGGCCGCTATGATCACTAGGCCGGGATGCCCTCGGCGTACCGCCGACTACCCCAGCGCCCACGGCTCAGCCGGCGTCGACGACTGAGCTATGTCGGAATTCATCAATTCCGGCCGGGTACTTGCACTGGCGCTGGCGATTGTTACGCTGGAGATCGCAGCGCTGCTGGCGCTGGGCGCGCTGCGCAGCCGCACGCGGGTGGCCGCGGATTTGCTGGCCAACCTGTGCGCGGCGGCGGGACTGCTGGGCGCCGCCGAGCTGCTGCTCGCCCACGCGCCCTGGCCGTATGCGGCGTCGGCGCTCGCTGCGGCACTGGTCGCCCATGTGCTGGCGCTGCGGCTGCGCTGGCGCGCAACGCAACCCGCAAGGAGAGAATGGCCATGAACGACGATATTCCGCCACGGCGCGCATTGCTCCGCCTGCTATCGCTCGGCGCCATCGCCACGCTCGCCGGCGGCCGCATGCCAGCGGCGAACGCCGCCGCGGCTGCACTGGTGCCGCTGACCAGTGCTGATCCGACCGCGCAGGCACTTGGCTATACGGACGACTCCAGCAAGGTCGACGCCGCGGCCAACCCGACGCACAAACCGGAGCAGAAATGTTCCAGCTGCGTGCAATACCAGGGCAAGCCGGGCGATGCGCGCGGCGGCTGCAACATCTATGCGGGCAAATCAGTCTCGGCCAACGGCTGGTGCAAGGTGTGGGCGAAAAAGCCCGGCGGCTGAACGCTCACGCGTCGCGCCGGATCACTGCCTGCGCAGGTGCGTCAGTGCAAGCAGTTGCCGCACCGGCTCGCCCAGCAGCTCATAGCTGGCCGTATACGAGCGCCCCAACGCTGCAATATCCGGCAGGTAGCGCCGCACACCGGGATCGCGCTCGGCCAGCATGCCGACCGGCGCCGGCACCACTTCGAGCCCGGTGGCGCTGAATTCATGCGCCGCCCGCCACAGGTGCGTGGCGCTGGTCACCAGGATGATGCGCTGTACGCCGTCGGCACGCAGCAGTTGCGCGGAATTGTGGGCATTGTCGAAGGTGTCGTAGGCGCGCGCTTCGATCCAGCGCGCTTCGATGCCGAAGTTGCGCGCCAGGGTCGCGCTCATCGCACCGGCCTCGATGCCGTTGCCGGTAACCAGCACCGGCAATCCGGTACGGCGCGCCACATAGGCGCCGAACGCCAGCCGTTCCAGCAGCAGCGGCTCGGCGGCCGCGCCGCCATACTCGGGAGCGTAGGCGCGCTCGCCGCCGCCGCCCAGGATCACGATCGCCTGAGCGTGCGTGGGCTGCGCCAGATCCAGCGGCGGGTAGTGCGTCGTCAGGCGCGTGAGCGCGTCGGCCACGATCGGCAGCGACAGCAGCCACAGCGATCCCAATCCGGTGCTCAGCAGCACGCGTGCCAGCCGCGGTCGGCGTCGCAACAGCAGCAGGCCTGCGAACGCCAGCAGTAGCGGCCCTGCGGGCGGCAGCAGCAGGTTGCGCAGCAGCGTCTTGGCGTACTTCAGCAGCAACAGCACGTGGGCGCCCCGCTATAGACCGGCCGAGTCGAGCAGCCGCTGTACGCTGCTGCTGGCGGCGGCGGGCGGCAGCTGGTAGCCGAATTGCTGCACCAGCTGATCGAGCACCCGCTCCTGTTGCGCCCCGCGCCGCTGCGCCTCGGCGTACGGTATCTCCGGGTGAAACATCACCATCGAATAGCGCGGGATGAAGCGGCCGGCAAATTCGCGCTCCAGCCCGGCGGCGAGCTGCTGGCGCTGCGCGAACTGCGCCGCGCGCACGCCATCGCGCATCTCGACATAGTTCTCCAGCGCCATGGCCGCGATGGCGTCGGTATCGGGCCGCCGCATGCGTTCAAATGCGCCCAGGCCGATTCCCGGCTGCGCCTCGCCGGCCAGCAGCCGGTCGAGCAGGCGGCAGTCCTCGAAACCGCAGTTCAGTCCCTGGCCATGGAACGGCACGATGGCATGGGCTGCATCGCCGAGCAGCAGCACCCTGCCCGAAGCCTGCCAGCCGGTGCAATAGATGGTTCCGAGCTGGCTCTGGGGGTGGCGGGCGAACTGCAGTTCCAGATCCGGAATCACCGCCGCGGCATCGGCGAACCGCTGCTGGAATAATGCGCGCACCGCGCTGTCGTGGCCCAGGCGATCGAAGCCGTGCTCACCGTGGCGGGGCAGAAACAGCGTGGCGGTGAAACTGCCGTCGGCGTTGGGTAGTGCGATCAGCATGAAGCCGCCGCGCGGCCAGATGTGCAGCGCATGCGGCTCGAAGGCGTAGCCGGGCGCGACGCCGCGCTCGCTCGGCCCGATCAGCAGTTCCTTGTAGTCGTGCGCCAGTGGCTGCTCGTCCACGCGGGCCAGGCCGCGCGCCAGCAGTGCGCCGCGTACCGCGGAACCGGCACCGTCGGCGCCGAGCAGGATCTCGAATGCCTCGGTGCGCGTGGCGCCGCTCGCATCGCGCAGCTGCAGCGATCCGGCTGCCGGATCGACGTCTGTGCAGCGCAGGTCGAAGCGCAGTTCGATGCCGGGATAGCGGGCCGCCGCCTCGATCAGCACCCGATTCAGGCGTTCGCGACCGATGGCGTAGATGACTTCGCGCTCGTTCTGGCCATAGCGCAGGAACTGCAGCGCGCCGTGTTCATCGTGCAGCATGCGTCCCGGCATCGCGATCAGGTGCGTTGCGACCCTGGCCGAGAGGCCCGCATGTTCAAGGGCCGCGAGGCCTCGCGCCGCCAGGGCCAGGTTGATCGAACGGCCGCCTTCGGGCGGCGCCGTGCGCGGATCGGCACGTCGCTCGATCAGGCACACGTGCTCACCGCGGCGCGCAAGCATCAGGCCCATCAGGGTCCCGACCGGTCCGGCGCCGATGATGGTGTAGCGCGCCATCAGCCGCCACGGCCGCGCATCAATGCGCTGGCGGCAGCAGATCGCATAATTCCCGGGCGGCGCGCAGCACGTCTTCAAAGCTGTTGTACAGCGGTACCGGGGCGACGCGAATGATGTCGGGCGCGCGCCAGTCGCACACCACGCCGCGCGCCGCCAACCCCTGCAACAGGCCAAGGCCCGCTCCGCCGCCGCGCGCAAGTCGCAACGATAGCTGGCAACCGCGCTGTGCCGCATCGGCAGGGGTGACGATGGCGATGCGCGGCCCGGCAAGTTCCGCCACCAGCGATGCCATGTAGCCGGTGAGCGCGACGGATTTGCGGCGCAGCGCCGTGATGCCAGCCTCGGCGAACAGCGGCAGCGCGGCGCGCAGCGGCGCGGCCGACAGTATCGGAGGATTGCTGATGGCCCAGGCGGCGGCGCCGGCGGCGGGCGCGAAGTGCGCTGACATCTCGAAGCGTGTGCCCGGATCATGTCCCCACCAGCCGGTAAGCCGCGGCAGGTCGCTGCGCTGCAGATGGCGCTCGTGCACGAAGGCGCCGCCGATCGCGCCGGGTCCGGCGTTCAGGTACTTGTAGCTGCACCACACCGCAAAATCCGCGCCGTCGGCATGCAGCGTCAGCGGCACGTTGCCGATCGCGTGCGCCAGATCAAAGCCGGCGCAAGCGTCCACCGCATGTGCCGCGCGCGCGATGCGGGCCAGATCGAACAGTTGCCCGGTGCGGTACTGCACCCCCGGCCACAGCACCAGCGCCAGGCGCGCGGCCTGCGCGGCAATGTGTGCCTCGAGGTCCTCGATCCGTATCAGCTCCTCACCCGCCCTGGGTGCGATTTCGATCAGCTCGAGCGCCGGATCGAAGCCATGCCAGCGGATGTGCGAGGCCAGCGCGTGACGGTCGGAGGAGAAAGCGCCGGCCTCGAGCAGGATCGCCCGCCGCCGGCCACCGGGCCGGTAGAAGCTTGCCAGCAGCAGGTGCAGGTTGACGGTCAGCGAGTTCATCGCGATCACTTCGTGCGGCTGCGCGCCCGCAAGCTGCGCCAGCGGCTGCTGCAATTGCTCGGCGTAGCCGATCCAGGCGCTGCCCGGGTGTTCGTGGCCGAGCACTCCGAGCCGCTCCCAGGCGCCGATCTCCGCCTCGACCGCCGCCCGGGCGCCGAGCGGCGCCAGCCCGAGCGAGTGACCACAGAAATACAACAGCGGGCGACCGTCGGCGGCGCGCGGCAGCGCGAAGCGCGCTCGCAGCGGCGCCAGCACATCAGCGGCATCCTGTGCACGGGCCCAGTCGAGCCGGGCGTCGAACCCGCTCATGCGCTGCGCATCGGGTAGAGCACCGGGCGTGACGGTACCGCGTCACCGGCAATGGCCGGAGATTGCAGCGACAGGAAGTACCAGCCGTCGCGCAGCTCGTCTGGAATATAGGCCAGCTCGGTGATGGTGCTGCCGGCTCGCCGTGCTTCGAGCATCGAGCTGCTGGCGGGCGGCAGGCCGAAGAAAACCCGGTGCGTGCTCAGCTCGCCGCCATCGCTGCTGCGATCGGCCGACGGTACATCGAGCACCAGGTGCTCGATGCCGTTATCGACCAGCCAGGCGGCGGCTTCGAGCGACAGGAACGGTGCGGCGGCAGCGCGCTCTTCGGTAAACTTGTCGCGCCCGTTCGGCAGCGTGCGGATCACCGCGGCGCGCGCCTTCAGGCGCACGGCAAGCGGCGGCGGCCAGGCGCGTTCGATGGCGCTGCGGGTGATCAGAAGATCGTCCGGATGCGGCAGCGGCGAGCTGCCCTCGCTGCTGTCCGCGGCGATCTCAGGCTCGAGCGTGAGCAGCACGGCAGTCAGCAGGCGGCGCGGAATGATGCCCTGCACGTCGACGCGCTCCGCAGTCAGGTGGCCCACGCCCTCGGTGTGGGTGCCATTGGCGTGCGGTGTCAGCGTCAGTGTGCTGCAGTTACAGCTCGCGCCCTGGTCCACGCGGCCGCTGAAGTTCCCGACCGTCAACGGTTTGCTGCCGGCGGCGGCCGCGCCGAAGCAGCGCAGCTGCGGACCGACGAAGTCGATCAGGCGCGCAAGGCTTGCCCCGGCCGCCAGATCCGCCAACAACGTTACGCCGTCGATGTGCAGCTGCGCCCACTGCGCGCGCTCATTGCGAGCCATGCGCGCCCGCCGCCGTCAGCGGCGGTTCCATGACGGCCTGACAATGCTTGCAGGTACGCAGCGACAGGCTGCCGAAGAAGCGATTGAACACCGGCGGAAACTGCGTCTCGATGTCGGTCAGCTGGAAGAAATCCTGGTACAGCAGCTGCTCGCAGCGCTCGCAGTACCACTGCAGGCCATCGAGTTCGCCGGCACGCCGCCGGCGTTCTATTACCAGGCCGATCGAGTCGGCGAAGCGCTGCGGCGAATGCGGCACTTGCGCCGGCAGCAGCAGGATGTCGCCGGCGCGAATGCTCAGATCGACGATGCGGGCATTCTCGACCACGCGCAGCACCATCTGGCCCTCGAGCTGGTAGAAGAACTCTTCCGCCGGATCGACATGGAAGTCCTTGCGCGCATTCGGGCCGCCGACCACCATGATGACGAACTCGCCGTCCTGGTAGACCACCTTGTTGCCGACCGGCGGCCGCAGCAGATGCCGGTTGGCCTCGATCCACTGATGGATGTTGATGGGAATGAGGGCGCGCATGTCGGCGAATTTCGACAATATCCAAAGGCCGGCTTAGATCGCGTATGGTAAGCGTATTGCCGCGAGGTGGCGATACGGATCAATCGACGATGCTGCACGACCTGCGTTACGGCAACGCCCGCCGCCGGCTTGCGCTGATCGCGGCGCTGTCGCTGAGTCTGTCGGCATGCGCGCTGCATTGGCCATGGAAGCGGCGGCCGCCGCCGCCGCCGCCGCAGCCGGTGCAGCAGCTGACCATTGCGCCTGACACGGCCGGCACGCTCGCCGCGATCACGCAGTTCTGGGACCGCAATACGCTGCTGCTGGATCTGAGCGCCGTGAGCGGGGAGGGCGCTGCGATACTGACGCCGATTGCTGCGCTTGGCTGGCCGGTACGGCTGGAATTTCGCGTGCAGCCCGGCAACTTCTCGCGCCTGGAAGTGCTGGGTGCCCAGCGTGTGGTATTCGCGCTGCCGTCGCAGGGCGCGCCGCTGCTGCTGCGCCTGGCACCGGGCGCCTATCGCGCCGACACCGGGCAGATCACTGTTCGATGGAGCGCGGCTGACGACTCGGCACACTGACCGGCGGGGCCGCGCGATCGTCCAGATTGACCGCGGTCAGCGCGCCGCCCCAGACACAGCCGGTGTCGAGCCCGAGCACGCCGCGCGCGCTGTAAAATCCGAGCGCCGACCAGTGGCCGAACACCAGGCGCTCATCGCGGCTGGCGCGGTCCGGCACCTTGAACCACGGCAGCCAGGGACTGGGAGCCGACTCCGGCTTGCCCTTCTGGCGAAAATCCACGCGCCCGTCAGGGGTACAGAACCGCAGCCGCGTCAGCACGTTGATCGTCAGGCGCAGTCGCTCAAGGCCTGCGAGCCCCGGCTGCCAGCGGTCGGGCTGATCGCCGTACATGCCCGACAGCAGCGTACGCGGATCCTCGCGCAGCGCGCGCTCGACCTCGGAGGCGAGTTCCAGCGTCTGTGCCACGGTCCATTGCGGCAGTACTCCGGCATGCAGCAGCAGGTCGCCGTGCGCAGGCTCGAAGTGCGCCAGCGGCAGCTGCTGCAGCCACTGCAGCAGCGTATCGCAGTCGGCGGCGGCGAGGATCGGAGCCAGCGTGTCGCTCTTGCGCTGCCTGGCGCCGACCAGCCGCACCGCCAGCAGATGCAGATCGTGGTTGCCGAGCACGCTGATGGCGTTGGCTCCCAGGCTGCGCACCAGCCGCAGCGTCTGCAGCGATTTCGGTCCGCGGTTGACCAGGTCGCCAACCAGCCACAGCCGGTCGCGGTCGGTGGAGAACCTGATGCGCGCCAGCAGCTGTTCCAGCTCGTCGCAGCAGCCCTGCACGTCGCCGATCGCCCAGCGCGCCATCGCAGCTCAGATCGCGCGAGCGACGCTCAATGCAGCATTCCGGGCATCGCCAGGCGAAACGCCGCGATCGGCGCATCGAAATGGGCACCGTCGTCGGCGATCATCTGGTAGCTGCCCTGCATGGTGCCGACCGGCGTTTCCAGGACCGCGCCGCTCGAATAGCGAAAGCCCTGGCCCGGCTTGAGATAGGGCTGCTCGCCGACCACGCCGTCGCCGCGCACCTCCTGCACCCGACCATTGGCGTCGGTGATGATCCAGTGGCGCGTCAGCAGCTTGGCCGGCACCTCACCCTCGTTGCGGATCGTAATGGTGTAGGCGAACACGTAGCGCTGCTCGCGCGGCTCGGACTGGTCGTCGAGATAGGTGGTCTCGACGTCGATGCTGATGCGGTGACGTACGCTGGTCATGTCCGGCGCCAGCGGCCCATTCACCGTACCCGCACGGCAAGCACGTCGCACGGGGCGCCATGCAGCACCGAGTCCTCGGTGCGGTGTAGCAGTATCGACAGGCCGTGACGCTCGCGGCTGCCGAGCACGATCAGGTCGGCATTGTGCTCACGCGCATAGCGCAGGATTTCCCCCTTGGCGTTGCCGGCCTCGACGCTGCCGGCGTCCTGCGGCAGTCCCAGCTCCAGCAGCAGCGCGGCCATGCGTTCGCGGTTTCGCAGCATCATCTGGTCATCGATTTGGATCATCGGCACCACGGAATCGTTCATCGGCTCGATCGGGATAATTTCCGTCACGTGCAGCAGCTGCACGGTGGCGTTGCCGGCGCGCGCGATTGCACAGGCCCGGCCGGCGACGACCTGGCTGTCCTGGGTCAGGTCAATGGCGGCCAGGATGCGGCGGTAGGCGGTCATAGCGGCTCCAGTAGCCATTAGTGAAGCACAGCGGCGGCTGCCTGCGCCAGCGCTCCGAATTGCACCGGCGCCAGGGTCTCGGCCCGCAGGCCCGGATCGATGCCCAGGGCGGCGATCTGCTGCGCCGACAGGTAGCCACTCAGGGCATTGCGCAGGGTCTTGCGCCGCTGGCCGAAGGCGGCCGTGACGACCGCGCCGTACAGCGGCGAGCCGGCCCAGTCCGGCACCGCATCCAGCACCACCATGCGCACCACGCTCGAGGCGACCTTGGGTGCGGGGCGAAAGGCGCCGGCTCCGACATCGAGCACGCGCGTCGCCGTGACGCGTGGCGCGAGCATCACCGTCAGGCGCCCGTAGGCCGCAGTGCCGGGCGCGGCGACGATCCGGTCCACGACTTCCCGCTGCAGCATGAAATGCATATCGAGGATCGCGTCGGCTGCCGCAAGCACCCGGAACAGCAGCGGCGTCGAGATGTTGTAGGGCAGGTTGCCGATCAGCCGCAGGCGCGCACCGCGCGCCGCGGCCATGGCGCGCCAGTCCACCTGCAGTGCGTCGGCTTGGTGCAGCACGAAGCGCGGCTGGCCGGCGTAGCGGTTGCGCAGCAGTGCCGCCAGGTCACGATCGATTTCGATGACCTCGAGACTTCCGGCCGCCTCCAGCAGCCGCTGCGTGAGCGCGCCCTGGCCGGGCCCGATCTCCACCGCGGCGTCACCAGGGGCGAGCCCGATCGCGGCTACGATGCGCGCAATGACCGCCGGATCATGCAGGAAGTGCTGACCGAAACGCTTGCGTGCGCGGCCGTGCGCAGGGCTCAGAGCGACTCCTGGCGCGATGCCATCCGGCCGGCGAGCTCAATCGCGGCCAGCAGGCTCCCGGCATCGCCGATGCCGCTGCCGGCCAGGTCGAGCGCGGTGCCGTGATCGACCGAGGTACGCACGATCGGCAGTCCGAGCGTGACGTTGACAGCCTGGCCGAAGCCGGCGTGCTTGAGCACCGGCAGGCCCTGGTCGTGATACATCGCCAGCACCACATCGTAGCGCGCCAGGTGGCTCGGCACGAACAGCGTATCGGCGGGCGCCGGGCCATCGGCCGCAAAGCCGGCGGCGCGCGCGCGCTCAATCGCCGGTCCAATGATGCGCAGTTCCTCATCGCCCAGATGGCCGCTCTCGCCGGCGTGCGGATTGAGTCCGCAGACGCCGATGCGCGGCTGCGCCAGCCCCCAGTAGCGCGTCAGCCCGCGCGACAGCACCTGCATGATCTGCACCAGCCCATCGATCGTGAGCGCATCGCTGACCGCGCGCAGCGGCAGGTGCGTGGTCGCCAGCGCGACGCGCAGTTCTCCGGCTGTGAGCATCATCACCGGCAGTGGGGCGTGGGTGCGCTCGGCAATGTATTCGGTGTGGCCGCTGAAGGCGACACCGGCGTCGTTGATCAGGCTTTTCTGCACCGGCGCGGTCACGACGGCGGCAAACTCGCCCGCCAGGCAGCCGTCTACGGCGCGATCGATCAGCGCCAGCACCGAGCGCGCATTCTTCACGTCCAGCCGGCCGGTAACGCAATCGCTGGCCAGCGCCTGGTGCAGCACAGTCAGGCTGCCGGCCGCGTACTGGATATCGCCGCCGGCACGGTAATCAAAGAAACTCACCGGCAGCCTGAGCCGGCGCGCGCGCACCGCCAGCAGTTCCCGGTCGCCCAGGCACACCAGCGGCAAGCGGCGCGGTTTGCTGGCCGCCACCAGGCACAGATCGGGGCCGATGCCCGCTGGCTCGCCGGCAGTCAGCGCGATCGGGCGCAGCAGACCCACGGTGGTGTCAGAGCCGCAGCTCGACGTAGGATTCGTCGCGGATCTGCTGCAGCCAGAGCTCGGTGGCTTCCTCGAGCCGGCTGTCGCGCATGGCCTGGAACGCGCGCTCGCGCGCCGCCTCATTGGTATTGTCGAAATCGCGATGTCCGAGCAGCTGCACGATGTGCCAACCGTACTGGGTGCGGAATGGCTGGCTGATCTCGCCTTCCTTCAGCTTCGCCACCACGCCGGCGAATTCCGGCACGAACACGCTCGCCTCGGACCATCCCAGGTCGCCGCCATTGACGGCCGAGCCCGGATCCTGCGAATAGGTCTTGGCGAATACGGCGAACTGCTCCTTGCCGGAGACGATCTGCTCGCGCCAGCGCGACAGCTTCTGCTCCACCGTGGCGTCGTCCTCGATCTCGGTGGGCTTCAGCAGGATGTGCCGCAGGTGCACCTGCTGCACGATCTGCACACCACCGGCGGCGCGCGTCTCCATCAGCTTCACGATATGAAAACCGCTCGGGGTCTGCAGCACCTCGCTGACGTCGCCGGGCTTCATGCGCGCGACCACGTCGGCGAGGAAGGTGGGCAGTTCGGTGCCCTTGCGCCAGCCGAGCGAGCCCCCCTCGAGCGCACTCTCGCTCTGCGAGTAGCTGACCGCCAGCGCACCAAAATCCTCGCCGTTGCGCGCGCGCTCGTCGACCTCGTGCGCCAGCTTGCTGGACTGCGCGAGCTGCGCCGGCTTCGCGTCCTGCGCCACGGCGATCAGGATATGCGAGATCTGGTATTCGTTGGCCGCCGAGGCGGTCTTCTTCTGGTGTTCCAGGTATTGATCGAGCTCACGCGGCGTGACAACGATGCGTTGTACCACGTCGCGCTGGCGCAGGATCTGGCGCGCGATCTCCTTCTTGAGCTCGGCGCGGTACTGCGCGTAGTCGATGCCATCGACCGCCAGCTTCTGCGGCAGCTGCTCGAGCGTCAGGTTCTGGCGCCTGGCAATGTCCTCCAGCGCGGCGTTGACCTGCTCATCCGACACCCTGATGCCGGCACGGTCGGCGTGCTGCTGCTGGATCTCTTCCTGCACCAGCCGGTCGAGCACCTGGCCGCGCAACACGGTCTCGGGCGGCAGCGCGACATTCTGGGCGTGCAGCCGCGCCTCGATCTCGCGCATCTGCAGGTCCAGCTCGCTCTGCAGCACCACGCCCTCATTGACCACCGCCACGATCCGATCGAGCAGCACGCCGTTGGTGGACAGCTCCTTGGCAGCGTCGGCCCGGGATTGCGCGAGCAGGCCCAGAAAGCTCAAGGCTGTGGATGACAGTAAGACGCTGGGACGCATTAAATTCTCTTTGGCCTCAAAGGCTTGGGCTGACTCTAGGGCCTCGTGGCTGCGGCGGAGTATCCCCGAATCGACTGCTCAAGGAAAGTACTTACCCCGCTGCCGGTCCCGATTCCATTTCCGACATTGGACAGGCCCGTGAGTTCCAGTTGCAGCGACACGCCGGTGTCGCGCTCGCCGGTGCGGGTACTGACCGAACTCTGCGCCACGGCCCGGATGCTCCAGCAGGAGCCGCGGTACTGGAAACCGGCGAAATTTTCGATCGGGGCCCGATCCAGCAGCGAATACACCGCACGTGCATAGACGTCCCAGTGGCTGCTCACCGGCCACGCCCCCGAGGCATCGACCTGCTGCACCACCCCGTCACGGAACAGGTAGCCGACGTTGATGACCTGCTTGCTGCTGGCGAGGTACTGCACCAGCACCTCGGCCTGCTCGACGCTCGAGACGGCCGGGTTGGAGGCGATATCCAGCTGCAGGTTCCAGTGCCGATAGGCGGTCAGGTTGACCTCGGCGATCAGGCTCGAGGTGGTGCGCGGCGGCTGCACGGTCTGCGCGGTGGTCTCCACGGTCTGGTCGGGCAACGTGACGCGCGGCTTGGTCAGATACAGGCTCTGGCCGAGCGTCGCGCTCAGGTAACGTACGCCGCTCGAGTTCTCGAACAGCTGCGTCGTGACACCCATGGTGAGTTCATTCGCATCTCCGATCCGGTCGACGCCGACATAGCGATTGGGCCGAAACAGCTCGATCGAGTTCAGGTCCGGGGTCGCGGTATCGAACACCGGCAGCGAGTTCTGGTCGCGGTAAGGGATGTAGACGTACATCACCCGCGGCTCCAGCGTCATGCTGCGTGCGCCGTCCGAGCCGGCGAGCCGCTCGAAGGTAAGGCCGGTATCGATATCCACGATCGGCAGGCTGCGCTGCGGTGAACTGTCCGGCGTGCCGGCGTCACGTAGTGCGTACTGGGTCAGGTCCCAGGCGACATCGGGGCGCAGGAAGTAGCCCGGTCCGGAGATGTCGAGTCCCACGTGCGGCCTTGCCTCCAGCCGCCAGCCGCTGACGCACGGCCACGGCGTCGAGTTCGGAGCGATTGACGGCTGCGCACACGGCGCCGGCGAGCAGCCGGTGCTGCAGACCGCATCCGCGCAGCTGCACGCGCCTACGATCGAGCGGGTGAAATTCACCAGCTCGGCGTCGATGCCGGTCACCAGCAGCGGCCAGCGCTGCGGCGACCAGTTGCCGGCAGCGTTCAGGCGCGGCAGCTGGATATAGGGCCGGTTGTCATCCGGCAGCGTAATGTCCAGGGTCTGGAAATCGAGCAGCTCGCCGCGCAGGTTCCAGATGTCATCGCGATGGCCGACGGTGAGGCTGCGCGCCAGGAACGGGGTGCTGGTGGACTGCGAGCCCTGGCTGAAATCCTCGAAGTACTCGGTGTCACTGACGATCTCGACGCTGGTATCGACGCGCGTGTTGCCCGGCAGCTGCATGCGGTCGAGCAGCCGCAGGTAGCTGCGATCGCTGTCCGGATCGAGCTGGCCTTCATCGCGCAGTTCGGTGCCGTAGGCGCGATCGTCGGGAAGGTAGCTGGCGTCGATGCTGCCGCGGTTCCAGTCGCTCAGGAAGCGGTACTGTACCCCCATATCGAGGCCGCGCGATGAGTAATAGGTCGGCAGCAGCGTGGCGTCCTGGTTGGCAGCTATGTTCCAGTACCAGGGCGTCGCGAGCATAACGCCGCTGCGGCTCGAGGTGCTGATTTCAGGAAACAGGAAGCCGCTCTTGCGTGCATCGTTCAGCGGAAACGAGATCCACGGCAGGTAGGCAATCGGGATGTCATGCACGTCCACCACCGCCCCGTGGCCGACACCCACGCCGGCAGCCGTATCCAGGCGCAGGTCGCGCGCACGAATCTGCCAGGTGGCGCGCTGCTGCGGGCAGCTGGTGTAGATCACGTTGTGCAGCGTGATGATGTCGCTGGGTGACATCGAGATCTGGTCGGCACTGCCGTGGCCGGACTGCTGCAGCAACTGGAATTGCGCGTGATTGAACAACGCGCCGTCATCGCTGTAGCGGCCGGTGTCGCCCTGCACCAGTACGGTCGGATCGTGAAAACGTACCTGGCCGCTGACATTGAGGCTGTTGTTGTTGCGATCGTAGATCAGCTTGTCGGCCTGGATCTCACGCTCACCCACATGCACATCGACGTTGCCGCTGAGCTCGGTCTGGCCGTCGGCTGTAGTGGTGAGCTGATCGGAGCTGCTGGTGATGTCGGCGCCAAGCGCGGCGAGACCGGCATTCTTGAGTCCGCCATGGCTGCCGGCCGCGGGGCTTGCCCCCGGAGGGCTTGCCGCCGCCAGCAGCGGCGCGCCGCTGATATCCCAGCCGCTGCGATTCCAGCTGTTGCCGCAAGGCGCCGGGGTTGCTGCGGGAACGGGGTTGGGCGGGGTGTCGGCGGCGCTCGCGCCCAGCATCGGGGTACAGCAGAGCGCTGCACCCAGGAGTGCGCGCAGGTGCGAACGGGCAATCATGTGGGTACTCATTATAATGACTGATGCCACGGCCGCGGTCTTGCTTGAGCGGCGGCACGCTCAACAGGAAGTAGTCCCTTCAATGACAGGCTGCGATGCGCGCACCCGGCAGATCCGGGATTGGCTCACAACTGAACTGGAACTGCGCCTGCTGCGCCTGGAACCGGCCTCCGCCGATGCCAGTTTTCGCCGCTATCTGCGCGCCTGGCTGACGGACGGCAGCACGCGCGTGGTGATGGATGCCCCGCCCGACAAGGAGGACGTCGTACCGTTTCTCCAGGTCGCCGCGCTGCTCCAGGGCTGCGATGTCCACGTACCGCAGGTGCACGCGGCCGATGCCGCGCGCGGGCTGGTGCTGCTCGAGGACCTGGGGTCCGAGCAGTACCTCGCCCAACTGCAGCGCGGGATCGAGGTCGACCGGCTGTATGGCGACGCACTGCAGGCACTGCTGCGCATCCAGCTGCGCGGCCGACAGGCGGCGCGCCAGCTGCCGCCGTATGATCGCGCCGCGCTCGAGCGCGAGCTGGCGCTGATGCCGCAATGGTTCTGCGAGCGCCACCTGCGACTGGCACTGGACCATGCCGACCATGACGCGCTCGGGGCCTGCTTTGAGTTCTTGACCGGTGAGGCGCTGGCGCAGCCGCAGGTGTTCGTTCACCGCGACTTTCATTCACGCAACCTGATGCGCCTGCCGCACGGCAACCCCGGAATCATCGATTTCCAGGATGCGCTGGCCGGGCCGGTCGGCTATGACCTGGTGTCGCTGCTGAAGGATTGCTACATCGACTGGCCGCGCGCGCGGGTGGAGCACTGGGTCTGCAGCTATCGCGCGCAGTTGCGCGGCGAGCGTGAACTGGCCGGCGCGGACGAGCGTGAGTTCATGCGCTGGTTCGATCTGATCGGGCTGCAGCGGCACATCAAGGTATTGGGCATCTTTGCGCGCCTGTGGTATCGCGATGGCAAGCGCGGCTATCTGTCCGACCTGCCGCGCACGCTGGCGTACGTGCTGGATGTCGCGGCGCGCTACCACGAATTGCACGGCTTTGCGCACTGGCTGCAGCGGCGCGTGGTGCCGCAGTTCGCCGCCGCCAACGCGCGGGCGCTGGCGGCGGACGCCCCATGAGCGTGGAGCGCGCGATGCTGCTGGCTGCCGGCCGCGGCGAGCGCATGCGTCCGCTGACCGATACGGT
>Ga0181537_10000059_pt1 | contig 95558 bp, 86 predicted proteins | sample PEATcosm2014_Bin_39_FD_119765 | JGI IMG/M metagenome (GOLD analysis project Ga0181537, IMG submission 119765) | Peatland microbial communities from MTU Mesocosm Facility, Houghton, MI, USA - PEATcosm2014_Bin23_10_metaG | ecosystem: Environmental > Terrestrial > Soil > Wetlands > Peat | place... | reverse complement strand
GGCTGGACCGTGTTCTACCAGGTCAGTGCCGAGCGCCTGCCGCTGTATGTCGACCTGGGGCTGGCGGTGATGAAGCTGGGCGAGGAGGCGCGCGTGTCGCTGCCCGGGTTCTCGCTCGAGGGCAGTGCGCGCGCGGAGCTGCGCACGCAGCGCCGGCGTGCCGAACGCGATCGGGCAACATTCGAGGTGCTGCAGCCGCAGCAATTGCCGCCGCTGCTGCCGAAGCTGCAGGCGGTGTCGGATGCCTGGCTCGAAGACAAGGCGGTGGCGGAGAAGGGCTTCTCGGTGGGCGCGTTCTCGCAGAACTACATCGGCAACTTTCCGGTCGCGGTGGTGCGCTGTGGCGAGGAGCTGGTCGCGTTCGCAAGCCTGTGGATCGCCGGCACCGGCGAGGAGATCGCGGTCGACCTGATGCGCTTCGGGCCGGACGCGCCACGCGGCGCGATGGATTACCTGTTCGTGGAATTGATGTTGTGGGGTCGCAGCCAGGGTTATCGCTGGCTCAACCTCGGCATGGCGCCGCTCGCCGGCCTGGAGCAGCACCCGCTGGCTCCGGCGTGGCATCGTGTCGGGAATTTCGTGTTCCGCTACGGTGAGCACTTCTACAATTTCGATGGACTGCGCAGGTACAAGGCCAAGTTCAATCCGGTCTGGGAATCCAAGTACCTGGCCTCGCCCGGCGGACTGGCATTACCGCGCGTGCTGCTCGATGTCTCGGTGCTGATCTCCGGCGGCGTCAAGGAGCTGTTTGCAAAATGAAGCGGCAGGCGCGCTGGTCGGGCGGCAACATCCGCTCGCCGTCGCGCTGCGCGCCGCCTTTGGCCGGCATCGCGACGCGGTGCTGCAGGCGCCGACCGGCGCCGGCAAGAGCACGCTGGTGCCACTGGCACTGCTGCAGGAAGCATTGGTCGACGGCCGCAAGATCCTGATGCTCGAGCCGCGCCGGCTGGCGGCGCGCGCGGTCGCCGCCCGCATGGCATCGCTGTTGGGCGAGCGTGTCGGCGACACGGTCGGCTACCGCATGCGGCTTGACACGCAGGTATCGCGCGCCACACGCATCGAAGTGGTCACCGAGGGAGTACTGACGCGGCTGTTGCAGGAAGACCCGGCGCTCGAGCAGGTCGCCTGGCTGATCTTCGATGAATACCACGAGCGCAGCCTGGCGGCCGATCTCGGCCTGGCACTGGCGCTCGATGCCAGGCGCGAGCTGGGCGCCTCATTTCGCGTGCTGATCATGTCGGCGACGCTCGACGGCGAGCGTGTGGCCGCGCTGCTGGGTGATGCCGAAGTGGTGTCGGTCCCCGGGCGCGCTTTTGCCGTCGAGCTGCGCTACCTGGGGCGCGCGCTGCCGCTGCTGCCGCCGCCGCCGGGTTCCCCCGGCGGGCGCATTGGCGGGGCGCAATCGCTCGAGCGCAACGTCAGCACGGCAGTGCAGCGGGCGCTGGGCGAGTCGGGCGGCGACGTACTGGTGTTCCTGCCGGGAGCCGGTGAGATCCGGCGCGTCGAGAGCCTGCTGCTGGATGCCGGGCTGCCGGGGCACGTGACGGTGATGCCGCTGTATGGCGACATGAGTGCGGCGGCGCAGGATGCGGTGCTCGCACCGGCTGCCGCCGGCACACGCAGGGTGGTGCTGGCCACCAACATCGCCGAGACCAGCCTGACGATTCCCGCCGTCACCGCGGTCGTCGACTCCGGCCTGGTGCGCCGTCCGCAGTTCGATCCCGCGACCGGCATGAGTCGGCTGGTCACGACGCGCATCTCCCGCGCCGCCAGCGAACAGCGTGCCGGCCGCGCCGGCCGCGTCGCACCCGGCATCTGCTACCGGCTATGGGGCGAAGGCGCGCACGCTAGCCTTGCTGCCGCGACCGATGCGGAGATCCTGGAAGCGGATCTGGCGCCGCTGGCGCTCGAACTTGCGCGCTGGGGCGCCAACGATGCGACACGGCTGCAGTGGCTCGACGCGCCGCCGGCGGCGACGCTGCAGCAGGCGCGCGATCTGCTGGCGCGGCTCGAGGCACTCGACGCGCAGGGGCGCATGACCGCGCTGGGGCGCGACATGGCGCGCCTGCCGGTGCATCCGCGACTGGCGCATATGTTGCTGGCTGCACGCGGCCTGGATGCGGTGCCACTGGCCGCACAGCTCGCCGCGTTGCTGTCGGAGCGCGATCTGCTGCGCGCTGGCGCTGGCGCGGGCGGGGCAGCGCGCGATCCTGATATTCGCTCGCGGCTGGAATTGCTGCGCGACGAGCCGCGCGGCCAGGCCGCAGCTGCACACGGCGATCGCAATGCAGTCGAACGCGTGCAGCGCGCCAGCCGCGCGCTGGAAGCCGCGGTGCGCGCGCTGCCGGGCGCCTCGCACAGTGGCCGCAAGCCGGCCGCGCCCGCGCTGCTGGCCGGTGCACTGCTGGCGCTGGCGTTTCCTGATCGCATCGGCCAGCGCCGCGAGGGCGGCGCAGGCCGCTACCTGCTCGCCAATGGTCGCGGTGCCGCGTTTGCAGGCGCCGTGTCGCTGGCGCGCGAGGAGTTCATTGTCGCGCTGGAACTCGATGACCGCGAGCGCGAGGCAAGAATCGACCTGGCCGCGCCGCTGTCGCGCGCGCTGCTCGAACAGCTGTTCGAGGCGCATATCGTGACCGCGGAGCGCTTCGGCTGGGAGATTCGCTCCGGGGCGGTGATCGCGCGCCGCGTGCGCCAGCTTGATGCCCTGGTGCTGGAAGACCAGCAACGGCCGGCGGCCGATGATGAACGTGCGCTCGCCGCGATGCTGGAGGGCGTGCGCCAGTGCGGCATCGAGGCGCTGCCATGGGATGCGGAGGCCCGCGGCCTGCAGGCGCGCATGGAATTCGTGCGCTCGCTGCAGCGGCGCGATCTGGCCGGCTGGCCGGCGAGCGATGCCGCGGCGCTCACTGCCAGCCTGGATCAGTGGCTGACGCCATATCTTGGCGGTATCACGCGGCGCGAACAGCTGGCGCGCATTCCCCTGGCCGAGGCCTTGCGTGGGCGCCTGCACGCTAGGCAGCAGCGCGCACTGGAGACGCTCGCGCCGCGCGAGCTGCTGGTGCCGAGCGGCTCGCGCATCCGCATCGACTACGCCGACGCCAATGCGCCCTGCATTTCGGTGCGGCTGCAGGAAGTCTTCGGGCTGACGGAAACCCCGCGCGTCGCCGATGGCGCGGTACCGGTGACCTTCACGCTGCTGTCGCCGGCCCAGCGTCCGGTGCAGATCACGCGCGACCTGGCCGGATTCTGGCGCAGCAGCTACTTCGAGGTGCGCAAGGACATGCGTGGCCGCTACCCGAAGCACCATTGGCCGGAGAACCCGCTACAGGCCGCGCCCACGCGCGGCGCCAGGCGCAGGCCCGGGAAGGCGCCGCGCGATTAGCCGCGCCGCTGCTGCCTGCGCGGGCGCCGCGTGAACTTTGCTTAACTCGTGGTGAGCGGATTCGTTGCTGTATTCTAGGAAGGTACCTTGACGCGGGGGGGCCGCACATGGAGGCTTCGAAGGTCATGGACGCCCGTCGCTTCTGCCTGAGTCTGGTACTGGTGCTGGTCGGCTGCAGCCGATCGCAGCCCCCGCATGCCCAGCACGCCACGCATGCCAATGAACCGCGTGATATCGCCTGGTTCGACGGCAGCCTGCAGGGCGCATTCATCGTAGCCAAGCGCGAAAACCGGCCGGTGCTGCTGTACTGGGGCGCGGAGTGGTGCCCGTTCTGCCATACGCTGAAATCCAAGGTATTCTCCCGGCCGGATTTCATCGCCAAGAGCCATCTGTTCCTGCCGGTGTACCTGGACGGTGATGATGACGGCGCCCAGAAGTGGGGCGAGCAGTTCGGCATCCAGGGCTACCCGACGCTGATCGTGCTCGACCCCGATCGCCGCGAAATTATCCGTCTCGGCGCCGGACGCGATGTGGCGCAATATGCCGCGCTGCTGGATACGGCACTGGCGGACGTGCAACCGGTGGACACGCTGTTGCAGGCAGCCGTCGATGGCAGGCAGCTCAGCGCCGATGACTGCCGGCGGCTCGCCTACAACTCCTGGGAGCTCGACACGCTGGATTCGAACGACTATGGCCAGCGCGCCGACCAGCTGCTCGCCGCGGCGGCGCACTGCCCGGCAAACCAGTCGCTCGAGCACGCCAGCCTGACGATCTATGCGGCGTACTACGCGGCCAACGCGGACAGCGCGGCGCTGGATGCAACCAATGCGGTGCCCTCGGCGCGGCTGGTGGCGCTGACCGACCAGGTAGCAGCCATTCTCGCGCAGCGCAGCCTCGCGGTCGCCAGTGCCGATGCGCTGCAGATACTCGATGACAGTTTCTTCAAGGCGGTGCTGGCGCGCGGCCCCCTGTTTGCGCCGGCGCTGCGCGACAGCTACGTCGGCACCATGGATGCCGCTGCCAGCGATGCGCGCTATGTCGAAGCCGATCAGCTCGGCTTCATCGACGCCAAGCTGCGCGCGCTCAGGGCGCTGGGCGGCCCGAAAGCGAAGCTACCGGCCGATGCGGTGGCGAGTGCCAACCAGCGCATCGACAGCGCGCTCGAGGCCGAACAGGATCCGTACGTACGCTCCGGGCTGGTCAATGCCGCGTTGAATATTCTGGAGGACACCGGCGAGTTGCCGAAGGCCTACCAGATCGCCAAGGCCGAGATGGCGCGCTCGAACACGCCGTATTACTACGAGGCTGACCTGGCCGAGGTCGCGGAGAAGATGGGGCAGAAGGATGAAGCGCTGAGCCTGCTGGACCAGGCCTATCGTGAATCACAGGGCGCGGCGACGCGCTTCCAGTGGGGGCAGCTGTATGTGAGTGGCCTGCTGCGCATGACGCCGAAGGACAGCGCGCGCATACAGCAGGCCGGAGCGGCGGTGCTGGACGAGCTTGACGGTCCCGATCGCATCTATCGGCGCGCGCGGGTGCGGCTGGAGCGACTCGATCACGAGCTGCGCGCCTGGAACGATGCATCGAAAGGCCAGTACGGCGACGTGCTGCAGACGCTGCACGCGCGCATGCAGCAGATCTGCTCGAAGATTCCGAACTCCGAGCCGGCGCGTGCCAGCTGCGATGCATTCCTGAAGGCGGCCTGAACGGTCGCGCAGCTCGTCAAGGCCGCCTCAGCCGTGCGATTTGGGCGCCGGCAGCTGTGATGCGATCAGCGCCCGCACCGCGGGCATCAGCGCGGCGATCGGACCGCTATTGCCCGGGAACGCCAGCCGCGTGAAATAGCCGCCGTCCATCAGCAGCATCAGCTGGTCACCAAGGGCATCCGCATCCCTGGCCCCCATGTCGCGCGCCATCTGGCGCAGTCGCCGGCGCACCTCGCTTTTGAACTCGCGCACCAATTCGCTGAGTACATCCTGCTCGTCGGCGATCTCGACCGCGGCATTGCCGAGCGCGCAGCCACGGCATTCCTTGTCCTCGACTGTCACCAGGTGCGCTTCGAACAGCGCCTCGATCTGGCGCCGCGGGTCGTCGGGAAAACGGGCGATGGCCGCGTCCCAGTGTTCCCAGACCTCGCGCTGCTGTTCACGCAGGTATTCGGCGATCAGCTCATCCTTGGACGGAAAGCTGCGATAGAAGCTCATCTTGTTGGTGCCGGCTTCCGCGGCAATCGCGTCCACTCCGACGCTGCGGATGCCATGGCGATAGAACAGCTCGCAGGCGGTGTCGAAGATCCGATCGCGCACGCGCGGCTTGGCGCCCGCGGTTTCGGCATCGTGCCCGGCGGCATCATCGTTGGCGGCGTTCATATCCTTTCAGGCTCCAGTTGACACTGTCGTTACTGGTTAGTAACATGCACTACGTTACTGACCGGTAACTCACATGTCTAGGTTGCTCCCCCCGCGCCTCCGAGTCAAGTGAAACAGCCGGTTAGCGCTCAGTAAGACGCCATTTGGGAGCATCGCATGCGACTTTTCAAGCTCGGCCTCACTCTTTCCGCTCTCGCCCTGGGCGTGATCTCAGCGCTGCTGTCAGGTTGCGGCCACTCGCTGGCCGCCACTGCCGCGCAGCCAACCCCGGCGCCGGAAGTCACGGTCGCCCAGGTGATCGCCCGCCCGCTGCATCAATGGGTGGAGCTCACCGGCACGCTGCAGGCGATCGATTCGGTGCAGGTGCGTCCCCGGGTCAGCGGTTTTGTCGATGCGGTGCGCTTCGTGGAAGGCGCCCGGGTGGCCAAGGGCGCGGTCCTGTTCCAGATCGATCCGCGCCCGTTCGCGCTCGAAGTCGATCGCCTGAATGCCGAGCTCAACCGTGCTCAGTCGAAGCTCGATTTTGCGACCGCCGGTCGCGAGCGCGCCGAGCGCCTGTACGCCCAGAACGCCATCGCCCGTGAGGAATACGAACAGCTGACCTCGGCCGCCACCGAGGCGGCCGCCGATGTCGGCTCCATTCACGCCCAGCTCAGTGCGGCGCGCCTGAACCTCGAGTTCACGCAGGTGCGCTCGCCGATCGACGGCCACGTGTCGCGGGCGCTGATCACCGCCGGCAATCTGGTCTCGAGCGCCGATGTGCTGACCACGGTGGTGTCCGACGATCCGATCTACGCCTATTTCGACACCGACGAGCAGACCTACCTGCAATTCGTCAAGCTCGCCGGCAAAGCCGAGCACGCGCGCGGCGACTACGCCAGTGCCGTATTCCTGGGCCTGGTGGGCGAGCAGGGCTACCCGCATGAGGGCAAGCTCGACTTCCTCGACAACCAGGTCGACTCGCACAGCGGCACCATTCGGGCACGCGCGATATTCGATAACAAGGATGCCAGGTTCACGCCTGGGCTGTTCGCACGCATCAAGCTGGTGGCGCACGACAGCTACGATGCAGTGCTGATCGACGATCGCGCGATCGGTACCGACCTGGGCAAGAAATACGTGCTGGTGCTGAAGGCCGACAATTCGCTCGAATACCGCCTGGTCGAGCTGGGCCAGAGCGTCGAGGGCCTGCGGGTGGTGCGCACCGGACTGGCCGCCAACGACGTGATCGTCATCAACGGGCTGCAGCACGTGGCGCCCGGCGTCCAGGTGCAGGCCAAGCATGTGCCAATGGATGCCGGCAACAACGCCGCAGTGGAACAGGTCGCGGCCGGGCCGGCCACGGCCAGCCCCGCCAGTGCCGCCGCCCCGACCGCCGTCGCCCGCGCCTATTGACACCCGAGCCTGCTGATACGCGTTCGCTCTACTGACACCGGACATATCCATGAACATCTCGCGCTTCTTCATCCAGCGGCCGATCTTTGCCGCGATGGTCTCGGCCGTGATCCTGCTCGCGGGCCTGATCGCGCTGCCGCGCCTGCCGATCAGCGAGTATCCGCAGGTGGTGCCGCCGACCGTCGTGGTACGCGCGAGCTACCCGGGCGCCAGTCCCGCCACCATCGCCGAGACCGTAGCCTCCCCGCTCGAACAGGCGATCACCGGCGTCGAGGACATGCTTTATCAGTACTCGCAGGCCACCGCCGACGGCGTAATGACCCTGACCATCACCTTCAAGCTCGGCACCGATGTCGACAAGGCGCAGGTGCAGGTGCAGAACCGCGTGGCGCAGGCGCTGCCGAAGCTGCCGCAGGAAGTGCAGCGGCTCGGCGTCACGACCAACAAGGCGTCCCCGGACATCACGCTGGCGGTATTCGTGTACTCGCCGGACGGCCGCTACGACCAGACCTACCTGTCCAACTTCGTCGCGCTGCGCATCAAGGATGAACTGTCGCGACTCGATGGGGTCGGCGACGTGCAGAGTTTCGGCGGCGGCGCCTACTCGATGCGCGTCTGGCTGGACCCGGAGAAAGTCGCCACCCGCGGACTGACCGCGGGCGACGTCGTGGCGGCGATCCGTGAGCAGAACATCCAGGTGGCCGCCGGTCAGCTGGGCGCGCCGCCGGCCGCGACCGGTGCCAATTTCCAGCTCGCCATCAATACCAAGGGCCGCCTGATCGATGAGTCCGATTTCGAAAACATCATCATCAAGACCGGCGACGGCGGTCAGGTGGTGCGGCTGCGCGACGTCGCGCGGATCGAACTGGGATCGGACAACTACGCGCTGCGCGCCATGCTGAACGGGCGCACCGCGGTTGCGATCCCGATCTTCCAGCGGCCGGGCAGCAACGCCATCGCGATCTCGGATGCGGTGCGCGCCAAGATGGCGGAGCTGAAGAAGAGCTTTCCGCAGGGCATCGACTATGACGTCGCCTACGATCCGACGGTGTTCGTGCGCGGATCGATTACCGCCGTGGTGCATACGCTGCTGGAAGCGATCGCGCTGGTGGTGATCGTCGTGATCCTGTTCCTGCAGACCTGGCGCGCCTCGATTATCCCGTTGCTGGCGGTGCCGGTGTCGCTGATCGGCACCTTCGGCGTCATGTACCTGCTGGGATTCGGCCTCAACGCGCTGTCGCTGTTCGGCCTGGTGCTTGCCATCGGCATCGTCGTCGACGACGCCATCGTCGTGGTCGAGAACGTCGAACGCAATATCGCCAATGGACTGGCGCCGCTGGCCGCGACGCGCCAGGCGATGACAGAGGTGACCGGGCCGATCATCGCCACGGCGCTGGTGCTGTGCGCGGTATTCGTGCCGACCGCATTCATCACCGGACTGTCGGGCCAGTTCTACAAGCAATTTGCGCTCACCATCGCGATCAGCACCATCATCTCGGCCTTTAATTCCCTGAGCCTGTCGCCGGCCCTGTCCGCGCTGCTGCTCAAGCCACATGACGCGCCACCGGATCGCTTCACGCGGCTGCTGAACTCGCTGTTCGGCTGGGTGTTCCGTCCCTTCAACCGCTTCTTTGCACGCGCCAGCAGCGGCTATGTCGGTACCGTGGCGCGGGTGCTGCGTGCCGGCTCGATCGCGCTGTTCGTGTACGGCGGGCTGCTGCTTCTGACCTGGTTCGGGTTTGCGCACACGCCCACCGGGTTCGTACCGCCGCAGGACAAGCAGTACCTGGTCGCTTACGCGCAGTTGCCGGACGCGGCGACCCTGGATCGCACTGAGTCGGTGATACGTCGCATGAGCGATACGGCGCTGGCAACCCCGGGCGTGGAGTCGGTTCCGGCCTTTCCGGGCCTTTCGATCAACGGCTTCACCAATGCCACCAACGCCGGCATTGCGTTCACGCCGCTCAAGCCGTTTGAACAGCGGCGCGACGCCAGTCGCTCTGCCAGCGCGATCGCCGCCACGCTGCGCGCGCAATACAGCCGGATCCAGGACGCCTATATCGCCGTGTTCCCACCGCCGCCGGTGCAGGGCCTGGGCACGATCGGCGGCTTCAAGCTGCAGCTCGAAGACCGGGGCAACCTCGGACCCGACGAACTGTACCGCCAGACCCAGAACCTGATTGCCAAGGCGCGGCAGCGACCTGAACTTGCGGGCCTGTTCTCGGGCTTCCAGGTCAACGTGCCGCAGGTGCAGGTGGACGTCGATCGGGAGAAGGCCAAGGCGGCAGGCGTAGCGCTGCAGGATCTGTATGACACCATGCAGGTCTATCTCGGTGCGCTGTACGTCAACGACTTCAATCGCTTCGGGCGTACCTACCAGGTCAACGCGCAGGCCGAGCCCGGCTTCCGGCTGACGCCCGAGGATATCGGGCACCTGAAGACCCGCAATCTGCACGGCGACATGATTCCGCTCAGCAGCTTCGTCACGGTGCACGAGACCTCGGGCCCCGACCGCGTGATGCACTACAACGGCTATACGGCAGCCGACATCAACGGTGGCCCGGCACCGGGCTACAGCAGCGGCCAGGCGCAGAAGGCGATGGAAGAGCTGGCACGCGCCGAACTGCCGAACGGCATGAGCTTCGAATGGACCGACCTGACGTTCCAGCAGATCCTGGCCGGCAACAGCATGGTGTACGTATTCCCACTGGTGGTACTGCTGGTATTCATCGTGCTGGCGGCACTGTATGAATCGCTGAGCCTGCCGCTGGTCGTGATCCTGATCGTGCCGATGTGCCTGTTCAGTGCCATCGTCGGCGTGCAGCTGGCCGGCAGCGACAACAATATCTTCACCCAGATCGGCCTGATCGTACTGGTCGGCCTGGCCTGCAAGAACGCCATCCTGATCGTCGAGTTCGCTCGCGACCGCGAGCTGGCCGGCGAGAGCACCTGGCAGGCGGTGCTCGATGCCTGTCGTCTGCGGCTGCGGCCGATCCTGATGACTTCGCTGGCATTCGTCATGGGAGTCGTGCCACTGGTGACCTCGCACGGTGCCGGCGCGGAGATGCGCCATGCGATGGGTGTCGCGGTGTTCTCCGGCATGCTCGGGGTGACCTTCTTCGGGCTGCTGCTGACCCCGGTGTTCTACCTGGCGATCAGCAAACTGAATCACGCTCGCCGCAGCCGTGCGGGCAGCGCGGCGTTGATTCCCGCGACAGGAGAGATTTCGTGAGACACACAGCAATCGTTACCGCGCTCGCTGCAGCGGCGAGCGTTGCGATCGCGGGTTGCGCGGTCGGTCCAGACTATCATCGCCCGGACCCGGCGCCGGTACTCGCACGCAATCTCAATGCGCAGCAATTCACGTCCGCCCTGCCGGCAGCCCAGTGGTGGCAGCAGGTCGATGATCCGGAACTTGCGAGCCTGGAGCAACGCGCTCTTGCCGGTGACCTGGATCTGCAGGTCGCGCTGCAGCGGGTACGCGCTGCGCGCGCCGTGTTCCGCGGCGCGCAGCTCGACTTCGGTCCGCACATTCCGCTCGATGCGGCCTACACGCACTCCAAGGAACAGCAACCCGGATTCGGCAACGGGCGCTTTGACATCGAGAGCTACAGCGTCGGCTTCGATGCCAGCTGGGAGCTGGATCTGTTTGGCCGCACACGTCGCGCGGCGCAGGCGGCAAGCGCTGACCTGGGCGCGCAGGCTGCCAACCTGGCGCAGACCCGGGTCATCGTCGCGGCCGAGGTGGCGCGCAACTATTTCGAGCTGCGCGGCGCCCAGCGCCAGCTGGCGGTGGCGCATGACAATATCGACAACCAGCGCGAGGCGTTGCGCCTGACACAGGTGCGCTACGACGCCGGCCGCGTTACCGAGCTCGACGTCGACAGCGCGCTGGCGCGCCTGACGACCACCGAGGCAACGCTGCCGCTGCTCGAGGCGCAGGAGAACAGCCTGGGCTATCGCCTGGCGGTACTGCTTGGCGTCAATCCGGGCGAGCTGGACGCGGAACTGACCGCGGCCCCGGTGCGCGCCTGGACCGCGCCGCTGCCGATCGGCGACGTCACGACGCTGCTGCGCCACCGGCCGGATGTGCGGATTGCGGAGCGCAACTTCGCGGCCGCCAACGCGCGCGTCGGAGTGGCGACCGCGGACCTGTTTCCGCGCGTCAGCCTGACCGGCTTCATCGGTTTTCTGAGCGGCGACAGCGTGCAGCTCGGACACGCCAGCAGCCGCGCCTGGTCGATCGGCCCGAGCGTAAGCTGGACCGCCCTCGACTTCGGCTCCGCGCAGGCGCGGGTACAGGCGTCCAAGGCCGAGTCGGCCGGCGCCTATGCCAGCTACCGGCAGGCGGTGCTGCTGGCGCTGGAAGACTTCGAGAACGCCTGCCTTAACTACGGCAAGCAACAGGCGCGCCTTGCCAGCGTGCTGCAGCAGGCGGACGCGTCGCGGCGCGCCGCACGGCTGGCCGAAATTCAATATCGCGAGGGCGGCACCAATTTTTTGGTGCTGCTTGATGCGCAGCGTACGCTGCTGCAGGCGGAGGACGCGGTGGCGCAGGCCGAAACCGGTGTCAACACCGGTGCGGTTGCCGTCTACAAGGCGCTCGGCGGCATCGATGCTCCGGAACTAGCCCGCTTATAGGTAAGATCGCCGCAACGCCCGCTGGGTGGAGCTTGCGGCATGACGATCAGACCGGTGGCGATGCGATTTCGGATTCCGGCCTGTGCGGCCGCTGTCCTGGCATTGAGCGCGAGCGCGGCACTCGCCGCCGGTCGCGCGCCACCCCCGGCCGAGTCGCCGACCGACGTGCTGGCACGCGCTGCGCCCGGCGACTGGCGAGCGCTCGATCCGGACAACACGCTGTACATGGAGCTGCCGGCCGGGCGCGTCGTCATCGAACTTGCACCGCAGTTCGCTCCCGGGCACGTTGCCAACATCAAGGCGCTGGTACGTGCGCACTACTTCGATGGCCTGAACATCATCCGCGTACAGGACAACTACGTGGTGCAGTGGGGCGATCCGGACGGCAAGCGCGATCCTGGCACGGCACTGCGTCCCGCCCCGACTGAATTTTATCGCCTGCTGCAGCGCGCCGTGCCGTTTCGCCAACTGCAGGACGGCGACGTCTATGCGCCGCAGGTCGGCTTCATCGACAGCTGGCCGGTCGCGCGCAATCCCAGGACAGCGCAGGAATGGCTGACTCATTGTTATTCGATGCTGGGAGTCGGCCGTGACACGGCGCCCGATAGCGGATCGGGTGTCGAGTTGTATGTGATCATCGGCCATGCCCCGCGCCAGCTGGACCGCAATGTGACGCTGACCGGCCGCGTAGTGCGCGGCATCGAGCTGCTCTCGAGCCTGCCGCGCGGTAGCGGGAATCTGGGCTTTTACGAGCAGCCCGAGCAGTATGTGCCGATTCGATCGATCAGCGTGGCGGCGGATCTGCCGCCGGAACAGCGCATCAACCTGCAACTGCTGCGATCCGATGCGCCGATCTTTGCCGATTACCTGCACGCGCTGCGTAGCCGCACGGCGGCCTGGTTCGTCGAGCCCACCGATCGGCTGGAGATCTGCAACGCGAAGCTGCCGGTGCGGCTGCAGCCCTGAACCGCCGCGGGGCGCAGCAGCCGGCCGATCGGGTAAGATTGCCCGCCTTACGGCGGGCCTGTAGCACAGCGGTTAGTGCAGGGGACTCATAATCCCTTGGTCCTTGGTTCGAATCCAAGCAGGCCCAGATTTGGTCGCGGGGGCGAGGCAGGCCGTGCCAACAAACCGTAATGATCTTCATCTAGGCTCGTGGCGGCTTGTTTGTTGCCGCTACACACATGAAGAATCAGCTGCTCATTGCCACCCTGGCGGTCGGTTTCCTCGCCGGACTGGGGATTGCCGCTGTGCGTGGCGACCTGTGGCAGGCACCTGCGGAGCTTGATCAGGGGCTACCCGAGCAGGTGGCCGCGGTGCCGCCGCAGGCCGTGGCTGCTGACCCGGTGACGCCAGCGCCGGACATCGACGCATCGCTGCCGCTGGAGCCGGCAGCTGTTGAACCGGCAGCCAGCGATCCGCAACCGGACGGCGGCGAAAGTGCCGCTTTGCTTCCCGCGCCGACCTACGACTCCGAGACTGCCGCACGCGATCGGGCGGCGGCGCACAGCGCCCGCTCGCGCTAGATGCGGTGTGCGCATCTTGGGCGCGCAGCGCCCCTGCTGTTGTCGTTGCTGGCGGCGGCATGGGCAGCACCCCTTCATGCCCGACCCGCAACTGCGGCCGCGATCGAGGAGGCGTGTCGGCGTCCACCGCTAGGCAGTGTGGTGTCCCAGCCGCCCGAGCTGCACAGTCGCGACGGCGTCCTAAAGCTGGATCTGCAGCTACGCAGCTACCGCAGCTCCGACGGGTCAGTGCACTACTGCTATCTGTCCGCCAATGCCGCATCGCCCACGCTGCGCCTGCACCCGGGCGATGTGCTGCAGTTGCGCCTGCAGAACGAGCTCACCGACCTGGATCCGGCGCCTGCGACCATGCCTGGCACGACCATGCCTGGCATGAACATGACGCCCGCTTCCCCAGGCGCAGATCATCACAGCGACCCCTGCAACAGCTTCGCCATGACGGCGGTGTCCACCAACCTTCACTTCCATGGCCTGACGGTGCCCGCCAGATGTCATCAGGATGAGGTGCTGAAGACTTCCGTCCAACCCGGGGAACCGCCGTTCGAGTACCGCTTCCGGATTCCACGGAATGAACCGCCCGGACTGTACTGGTACCACCCGCACATCCACGGGTTCAGCAGCCGGCAGGTGATGGGCGGCGCATCGGGCGCGCTCATTATCGAGGGCATTGAGAGCGCCGTGCGCGAGGTCGCGGGACTGCCAGAGCGCGTGCTGGTCATCCGCGACCAGGATCTGCTGAACCCGAACGCTCCGCCGTCGAAGTCTGAGCCGGTAGTGCCGCATAACCTCATCGATCGCGACGGCGATTCGGCTAACAACGGCACGGGATTCGGGCGGCCTGCCAAAGACCTCTCCATCAACTTTGTGCCCGTGCCCTGGCCCGACTATCCGCCAGCTCGCATCCGCCTCAAGCCCGGCACGCGCGAGCTGTGGCGCGTGCTTAATGCCTCGGCCATTACCTACCTTAACCTCGCGCTGTTGTTCGGCCGTGCACCGCAGCAGCTCGGACTCGTGGCCATCGACGGCGTGCCCATGAACCGCAGCGGCTACTCAGAGCCGGTCACCTGGGTGGACCACATCGGCGTACCGCCCGGTGCCCGCGTGGAGTTCATCGTCAATGGACCAGGCGAGGGCGTGGCGGGGATGTTCGTGACGCGCACCGTGGATACGGGCCAGGGAGGCGAGAATGATCCCAATCGCGCCCTCGCGAGCATCATCGCCGTCTCCGATGCCGCGGAACCGCCAGTGCTGCCTGCCCATCAGACTCCTCTGCCAGCACCCACTCTGCCCTGGCTGGGAGACGTGCAGCCGGTGCGCGTGCGCAAACTCTACTTCTCCGAGAAGCTGGAGGATCCGAACGATCCCAACAGTGCGACCACGTTCTTCATTACCGTGGATGGGCACGCGCCCAAGGCGTTCGATCCGGCCGACGGCCCCGACATTGTGGCGCAGCAGGGTGATGTAGAGGACTGGATCATCGAGAACCGCTCCACGGAACTGCATGCCTTCCACATCCATCAGCTGCACTTCATGCTGGTGGGCTGGAACGGAGCGCCAGTGAACGAACCCTTTCTGCGTGACACGGTCAACGTTCCCTACTTCAACGGCCGCATGCTGCAATACCCGAGCGTGACGGTACGCATGGACTTTCGCGATCCCGACACCGTGGGCACCTTCGTCTACCACTGTCACCTGCTCGAACACGAGGATGCCGGGATGATGGGTACCATTCGAGTAGATGCGCCCATGGCTCCGACGCCGCCATAGGCGCGACTCCGACAACGCGGCGGTTGAAACAAAACAGTCTTCGATGTGTCAACTGCGCATCACCGCCCTGTCACACGCCCTGCTTAGCCTCCTCGCGCGCTCACTGCGCAATGTCTTTACAAGGGAGGTCTTTCATGAGCATTCGAGCGATCATTGCGCAGACCTTGCAAGGTATGCGTATCGCGGCGCTGGCTCTGGCCGCGATTCAGATGTCGGTGGGACCGGTGCTGGCCGCCGTGTCGGCGCTCCCGCCTGGAGACATCCCGAGCCCGGGCACATTGGGTCACCCTATCAGCCCGATCAAGCATGTCATTGTCATCATCGGCGAGAACCGCAGCTTCGATCACGTGTTCGCCACCTACCAGCCGCAGCCCGGACAGAAGGTGCACAACCTGCTGAGTGAGGGCATCATCAAGCTGGATGCCGACAAGAACGCGATCGTGGGCCCGAACTTCGACAAGGCCCAGCAGCTCGCGGCTACCGACGCAGGGCCGACTGACAGCTTCCTGCTCAGCCCACCCAAGAAGGAATTTCCGAAGAACATCCTGCCGGCCCCGCTGACTGGGGGCGCCTCGGGTGCCCAGGGCTACTTCACCAATGCGACCTGCACGGCCACGCCGGATCCGGCCGCCTGCGCAGAGGCGATTGCCGAGCTGAGCGAGACCGGCCTGCCGTCCGATGCGGCTCCGGATTCCGCGGATGCCGACAACCTCACGTATTACCAGTCGCTGGTAGCAGGGGGCACCGGCCAGAAGTCGCACGTCCCGGATGAGCGCATCGCCAATGTCACGGATCTAAAGGCCGGGCCGTTCCAGCTCACCGGCACCACGCTGCCTTATATCGGCTATGCGGCCAGTCCCGTGCACCGCTTCTACCAGATGTGGCAGCAGCTGAACTGCAGTGTGGAGCATGCCAGCTGGGAAAATCCCTCGGGCTGCAACGGCAAGCTGTTCTCCTGGGTGGAAGTGACTGTCGGCGCCGGCACCAACGGCGTGGCCCAGCCAGCCAACTTCAGCACCGAGTACTCGGCGTCGGCCAAGACCACCGGCGAGGGCTCCACCGCGCTCGGCTTCTACAACATCCAGCAGGGGGACGCGCCGTACTTCACTTTCCTGGCTGACAACTACGCGATGAGCGACAACTTCCACCAGTCCGTGAACGGCGGCACCGGTGCGAACCACATCATGCTCGGCCACGCCGATGCCATCTGGTTCAGCGTCCCGAACCCGAACGATCCAGCGAACAACCTGCCGGCCACGCCGCCGGAGAACCTGACCTATGCCACCAGCCCTGCCGGATACGGCGGTGTGGTGAACGAGATCGAGAACCCGAACCCCGCGCCCGGCACCAACAACTGGTATGTCGAGGACGGCTACGGCACGGACGACAACGAGGGTTACCCGAAGTCGGACTGGGTCACGCCGCTGCAGAACGGTGGTCCGGTGATCTATGGCGGCGGCTCGTACACCAACTGCTCCGATCTCACCCAGCCGGGGGTCAAGCCGATCCGTGAATACCTGGAGAAGCTGCAGATCGAGCCGCGCTGTGAGCCCGGCCACTACTATCTGCTGAACAATTACAACCCGGGCTACTTCGGCAACGGCAACAACGCCTATACGGACAACAATCCGTCCAACACGCCGTTCACGATCCCGCCCTCAACGGTGCCGAGCATCGGCGACAGCCTGATTGCCGCCAACATCTCCTGGAAGTACTACGGCGACCAGTGGAACGCCTACGTGCCTGATCCGTACGATCTGAACTACGGCGTGCCCGGGCCGGCCGGGGATGAGTACTGCAACATCTGCAATCCGTTCCAGTACGACACATCGATCATGGCGGACAGCACCGTGCGAGGGCAGCACATCCAGGACACAGTGGACCTGTATGCGGACATCAGCAACGGGGTGCTGCCGGCCGTGTCCTTCGTCAAGCCCAGTGGTCTGGTCGATGGCCACCCCTCGTCCTCGAAGCTCGATCTGTTCGAGGGCTTCGTGCGCAAGATCGTGGACCAGGTGGAGGCTTCACCCTATGCGGATGACACCGCGATCTTCATCACCGAGGATGAGGGCGGCGGCTACTACGATTCTGGGTACGTGCAGCCGCTGGACTACTTCGGCGACGGCACGCGCATCCCGCTGATCGTGGTGGCGCCGCAGCAGTACCTGCGCGCGCGCGGCTACATCTCGCATCAGTACGCAGATCACGTGTCGATCCTGAAGTTCATCGAACGCAACTGGCGGCTGCTTCCGGTGACCTACCGCAGCCGCGACAACTTCCCCAATCCGGTGTCGCTGCCGGACAACCCGTACGTGCCGTTGAATACCCCGGCGCTGGATGACCTGTTCGACTTCTTCACGTTCGCGTACCCCTTCTGACGCGCGAGGGGCCCGGACCGCTGTCGGTTACTCGGGGGCCGCCGAAAGGCGGCCCCCTTCCTTTCCGCAGACAGCGCCGGCTATAGGGTTTGATACTGCGCGTGCCCGAAATCGGCACGATGTAGGGTGCGCAATCGAGCAGCCAGCATAGCGCGCCCGGCTAGCCACCCATGCCGCTGAGCTCGACGTTCGCAAACCAAAGCTCCTGCCAGCGTTTGATCTTTTCACCTTTCGAAAGCTTCTGCGGCGATACCGGCTGTTCAGCGCCGAAACTCGTGCTGGCATCAAGCGCCCTGGCGTTCACGGTGGCGTAGAGTTGCTGCTCGCCGCGGTAGAGGACGGCGACCAGCACACCGCAGTTTTTGCACACCAGGCAGTCGGCTGCTTCGCTTCCCTGGCGGTAGCGCTCGCACCCATTGCCGTCCCTGACCTGAATGATCAGCGCGCCCTGGGGATCGGACAGATACGAGGCGCCGTGCTTGCGGCAGAAATCGCAGTCACAGGATCTCGGGCGGTATGTGTCCGGGGCGCGCGCAAGTTGCAGCCGCACGACGATATTGCCGCAGTGACAACCGCCGGCTACCTTATGCGTCACGGCGCCTGGAGACTCTGGCTTGCATCTGAGGATTGAAACAGTACGTGCGCGCGCACCTGCTCGCAAGCGCTGTCGCTGGGTCATAGACGGCGACGCGGACTACGTTCGATATCACGACCGCGAATGGGGACGCCCAGTGCACGACGATCGGCTGCTGTTCGAAATGCTCACGCTCGAAGGTGCGCAGGCCGGACTGTCATGGTTGACGATCCTGCGCAAGCGCGCCAACTATCAGAAGGCTTTCGCAGACTTCGAGCCGCGCAAGGTGGCACGATTCAGCATCGCGCGACAGGCGCGCCTGCTGTCGAATGCGGGAATCGTTCGTAATCGCCTGAAGATCGCCTCGAGCGTTACCAATGCGCGCGCGTTCCTGGCGGTGCAGCGGGAATTCGGCTCGTTCGATCGATATCTGTGGGCGTTCGTCGATGGCCGCCCGGTGCACAATCGTGCGCGCGCCAGCGAGCCCCTTCCAGCGCGCACCGACCTGAGCGATCGGATTTCGAAGGACCTGAAGCGCCGCGGCTTCAGATTCGTCGGCTCGACGATCATCTACGCCTATCTGCAGGCCGTCGGCGTCGTCAACGACCACATGCGGGGCTGTTTTCTGTATTCGGCCAGGTGAGCGCGACGCTTACAGCAATTTGCGGTAGACGATGAAGCCGGAGCGCTCGGCCACCTGGTCGTACAGCCGCATCGCCACTTGGTTGGTCTCGTGCGTCAGCCAGTACACGCGGGCGCAATTCGCCGCGCGCGCCTGCTGGTACACCGATTCGATCAGCGCGCGTCCTACACCGCTGCCGCGTGCTTCAACACTGGTGAACAGGTCCTGCATATAACAGGTCGGTGCGATATGGATCGTGCTGCGGTGAAAGAGGTAGTGTGCCAGCCCGACCAGCCGTCCGGCGCGTTCGGCGACCAGGCAATGCACCGGCTCGTAGGCGTCAAAGAAACGCTGCCAGGTGCTGCGCGTGATTTCCGCGGGCAGCGCGGTAGCGCCATGCCGGCCGTAGAAGGCGTTATAGCCCTCCCACAGCGCCAGCCAGGCATCGAAGTCGCCGGGCAGGGGCGCACGCACGATCAAGGTTTGTTGCACAAGGCATCATACCAATGGCGTCGCGACCCGCTGCTGGCGCGCGCTGTCGCTCAGGTTGGCTGGCTTTCGGTCACCGAACGCGACCGCTGGGACCTTGACGGCGCGGTCAGCCGGCAAGCCACCAGGTTGCTTTCGAATTCGTGCGTGCAGCTGTCCCAGCTCGATCGCAGGGCGCGTTCCCGGCAGGCGCGCGGATCGATTCGCAGCGCCCGCTGCGCGGCTCGCGCCAGGTCGGTGTCGAGCGCGCCCGTGACGCCGTCCTGCACCACGTCTATTGGCCCGGTGACGGGGAACGCGGCGACCGGCACGCCGCAGGCCATCGCCTCGAGATTGACCAGCCCGAAGGTGTCGGTGAGGCTCGGGAACACCAGTACGTCGGCGGCTGCCATGTGCGCCGCCAGGTCCTCGCCGAAGCGAAATCCTGCGTACACGGCGTCGGGATACCGCGCCTGCAATCGCTGCCGCTCAGGGCCGTCGCCGATTACCAGCTTGGTGCCGCTCCACGGCATCCGCAGGAACGCCGCCACGTTCTTCTCCACCGCCACGCGGCCGACGCAGGCGGCGATCGGCCGCGGCAGGTTCAGGAAATCCTTGCTCTGCGGGCGGAACAGTTGCGTGTCCACGCCGCGCTGCCAGCGCACGACGTTGCGGAACCCGCGCGCCGCCAGTTCGGCGTGCACACTCTGGGTGCTGACCATGCAGTTGTGTGCGGCGCCGTGGAACCAGCGCAGCAGCGCATAGGATGTCGCCAGCGGGATCGGCAGCCTGGCGCGCAGATATTGCGGGAACTGGGTGTGATAGGAGGTGGTGAAACGCAGGCCGTGGCTGATGCAGTAGCGCCTGGCGGAAAAGCCGACCGGCCCTTCGGTGGCGATATGCAGCGCCTGGGGCCGGAACGCGGCGATGCTGGCGGCGAGTTTTCGCTGCGGCAGCAATGCGACGCGGATTTCCGGATAGGTCGGGCACGGCAAGGTGCGAAAGTCGCGCGGCGTCACCAGCCGCACCTCGTGCCCGAAGCGACCGAGCCAGGCGGCAGTCTGAGCCAAGGTGTTGACGACGCCGTTGGTCTGGGGAAACCACGCATCGCTGACGATCATGATCCTCATGCGATGCCTTGTGATCTGATCCGGTTCCCCAATGCTCCTCCGACATCTGCCTGGCGCGGGCAATCATCGTCGCGTCATGTGACGGTGGCATGAATGAATTGCAAGGATTTTCTTGCGCCCGCTGCAACCGAACCGCACGCGCTGTCATGCTGCGGTAATCCTTTTCCTATATTTCCTTCATGCCCGTGCTTGCGGGCCGTCAACAGAAGGGAACCCGAATGCACAGCTTCCTTGAAGCGCTGAAAACACAACGCTGGGACGACCATCGCTTCTACCACCACAGCCGCATCAACCAGTCACTGCATCTGGTGAGTGCGCTGAGCTTCCTGGTCGCGTACTTCACGATATTTACCAATCCGGTGGCCGCCGCGCTGATCGGCTGGCTGGGAGCGATGGTGAGTCGCCAGGTAGGCCACTTCTTCTTCGAGCCCAAAGGCTACGACACGGTCAACCAGGCGAGCCACGAGCACAAGGAGGACATCAAGGTCGGCTACAACCTGCGGCGCAAGATCGTGCTGCTATCCCTGTGGGCACTCTCGCCGCTGCTGCTGTGGCTGAATCCCACCCTGTTCGGAATATTTTCGCGACCGGTGAACGATGCGCAGTTCCTGCGTCACGTCGGCCAGCTGTGGTTGACGCTCGGCTTCGGCGCGCTGATTTTCCGCACTGTGCAGCTGTTCTTCCTGCAGAACGTGCAGACTGGCCTGGTGTGGCTCACCAAGATCATCACCGACCCGTTCCACGACATCATGCTCTACTGGCGCGCGCCGCTGGCGCTGCTGCGCGGCGAGCTTATCGACCCGATGGAGGAAGTATCCCAGCGCGCCTGAATCAGCTCGCGCAGCACGCGCCGCCTGATCGCCTTGTTGCTGAGCCGCGCGCCTTCCCACCACCAGCCGTCGCGCAGCATGTCCACGGCCGCCGACACGATTCTGTCGGTGACCGCGTCGAAGTCGGCATCGGTGTAGTTCAAGCTGAAGATCAGACGGCCGGTGCCGACCCAGCTCAGAGCCAGCCCCGCGGCGCGCAGATAGAACTGGAACATCCAGTTATAGCGTGACGGCCGCTGGTAGTTGATGCTCCAGATGGACGATAGATGGGACACTTGAACAGGCACTTGTGCTGCGCGCAGGCGCTGGTTGAGCGCGGCGGCGCGCCGGTCCCAGAGCTGGTCGAGCTGGCGGTAGATTGCACGCACCGGCTCGGATTCGAGCCGCTGCAGGAATTCGTGCATCGCGCCCATCACGTACGGATGCGAGTTGAAGGTGCCGCGCGCAAAGCAGATGTCCGCCGGCCGATCATCGCGGAAGCGCCGCATCAGGTCGGCTCGGCCGCACAGCGCTCCGACCGGAAGACCGCCGCCGAGCGTCTTGCCATAGGTGACCATGTCGGCACGCACGCCGAAGTACTGCTGGGCTCCGCCGGGGGCGAGCCGGAAGCCGACGAACACCTCGTCGAAAATCAGCACGATATTGCGCTCGGTACACACCGCGCGCAGCTTCGCCAGCCACGCCGCGTAGGCCGGTCGATCAAAGTGCGTGCTGCGAGCGCTGTCTATCAGCGCGGAATCCCCTGGCGCGCTGGCATTCGGATGCATGGCCTGCAACGGATTCACCAGCACGCAGGCGATATCCGATCGCGTGCGCAGCACCCGCAGCGATGCGTCATGCATATCATTCAACGTGTAGGTGTCGCGCGCCGCGACCGGGTTGCCGACCCCCGGCTGAACGTCGCCCCACCATCCATGGTAGGCGCCGCAAAAGCGCACCAGGTACCTGCGCCGGGTGTGATAGCGCGCCAGCCGTACGGCCTGCATTACTGCCTCGGTACCGGACATGTGCATCGAGACTTCGTCGAGACCGGATATCTCGCGCAGCCGTTGCAGGTTGTACACCATGACCGGGTGATAGGCGCCAAGCACCGGTCCCAGCGCTCGCACGCGCTCGCTGCCGCGCTCGATGCATTCCTTGTAGAAGTCGTAGCCGAACAGATTCACCCCGTACGAGCCGGTCAGGTCGAAGAACTGGTTGCCGTCCAGATCGGTCACCGTGGTGCCCGAGGAGGACTGCAGAAACGCGCCGCCGCGCAGCTGCTCGCGCACCAGGCGGCTGAACTGGAAAGGCACCCGGTAGCGGGCGGTAAATTGCAGGTCGGAGAGCGTGTCCTCGATCTCGTGCGTCAGGGCTGCGCTGCGGCGGTAGCGCTCGGCGTACAGGGCCGCGAGCCGCAAGAACCCGGCGCGCCGCTGCGCTGCGACTTCGGGCGGGGCGTCATCGGCGCGGAAAAACCGCGCCTCGTCGTATTCATAGTGGGGAATCAGCCCGGCAATGTGCCGGGCGATGTGCGAATGACCGGCGATCGAGCGGTGCTTGGCGCGCGACAATACCAGCCGGCGCCGCGTCCGGGGCAGCAGGAGCAACACTATCAACGCGCCGCCAATGTACCAAAGCATGCTGGTCGTCCGCTGCGGGCCTCGGTGGGAACGAATCGATGTCGGATGGCCCGCCCCGCAAAGTATTGCGCTTTAATGACAGTTCGATGACGCCACGCTCGCTGATCGCCAGGGTGACGCAGCAGAAAGGGCTCAATTTCCTGCTCACCAACCGCCTTCCGCGCCGCTGGCTGACGCTGTTCGCCGGCTGGCTCAGCCAGGTCGAGCAGCCGCTGGTGCGAGCCGGCTGCATCGCCATCTGGCGACTGTTTTCCGATGTCGACCTGAGCGAGGCGCGCACCACCCGATTCAGGAGCCTGCACGACTGCTTCACGCGCCAGCTCAGGGTCGGGGCGCGACCCATCGATCCCGACCCTGAGGTGCTCGTGAGCCCTTGCGATGCCATCATCGGCGCCATGGGCGCGGTGGTCGCCGGCTCGGTGCTGCAGGCAAAGGGATTTCCCTACACGCTTATGGACCTGCTCGGCGACGAGGCGCTGGTGCGCAGCTACCTGAACGGCTCGTACGTTACGCTGCGACTCACCGCCGGGATGTATCACCGGTTCCACGCCCCATATGACTGCCGCGTGGAGCAGGTCACGTATGTGTCCGGCGACACCTGGAACGTGAATCCGATCGCGCTGCAGAGGGTCGAGCGATTATTCTGCAAGAACGAGCGCGCCATCATCCGCTGCCGGCTGGTTCCAACCGGCGAGCTGATCACGCTGGTGCCAGTCGCCGCAATCCTGGTGGCCAGCGTGCGCCTGCATTTCCTCGATGTGCTGCTGCATTTGAAGTATCGCGGTCCCAATGCAATCGCCTGCGATGCTCCGCTGAAAAAGGGCGAGGAGATGGGCTGGTTCCAGCACGGCTCGACCATCATCGCCTTCGCGCCCGAGGGTGTCAGGCTGTGCGAGCAGCTGCAGCAGGGCAGCGTGATCCGTATGGGCGCGCCGCTGCTACGGCTCGCAGGCTGAACCGATGAGCGAAGTCGCCGTCATCAGCGGAACCACCCATGGCATCGGTCGTGTGACCAGCCGCGAGCTGGCGCGTGCCGGTCGAACGGTCGTCATGCTGTGCCGCGACCTGGCGGCCGGAGACGCTGTGCGCGCCGAGATCGTCGGCCAGGTTGCGGGCGCCGCTGTGCACGTCGTTCACTGTGACCTGGCATCGCTGGCCTCGGTGCGCGCATGTGCGAGCGCGGTGCTGCGCCAGTTCGCGCCGATCGGGCTGCTGATCAACAACGCCGGCATGGTCAGCAGCCGGCACCGGATGTCGGTGGACGGCTACGAGCTCACCTTTGCCAGCAATCACCTGGGGCCGTTCCTGCTGACTGCATTGCTGTCGGAGCGCCTCAGCGAGAGCGCCCGCATCATCAACGTTGCGTCCCGGGTGCATTATCGCGGCCGCCTCGAGCTCGACCGGATCACCGACCCGCGCGCCCGCTACAGCAGCATGGCCGCGTACGCGCAGTCGAAGCTCGCCAATGTGCTGCATGCGTTTGCGCTTGCGCGCCGCTATTCCGGCACGCGGGTGTGCGTCAATTGCCTGCACCCGGGCGTGGTGGCGACCAACCTGCTGCCGGCCTGGCTGCGCCTGGTGAAGCCGCTGATCACCCGCGTGATGTTTGATTGCGAGCGCGGCGCACGCACCAGCCTGTATTTGGCCCTGTCGAATGAGGTCAGCGGGGTCAGCGGTCGCTATTTCGATGAAAACCAGGTACCGCAGGCCGCGGCGGCGCTTGCAAACGACCCGCAGCTAGAGCAATCACTGTGGCAGGCGAGCACCCGCTGGTGCGGGGTGGCGATCTGAATGCGCCCGGGCGCCCATCCTGCTCGTAGCAATGAGCCCTTGAATCCCTTAAGCTTCTTTAAGGCTCAGGTTGACCCCGCGAGGGGCCGCCACATGCCGCCGGGGAGGCCACGTTTACGGTGCTGTAACCGGACCGAGCGCGGTTCGCGAGTATCCGAATTTACAATTCTTCGCCGTGTGAGACTCACCATGAAAAAAACGACTCGATCGCGGACTGTTGAAATGCTGCTGTTCGCCGGCAACTTCATCCGGCACCCATACATGCTCGGCTCGATCATTCCGAGCTCACGCTTCCTGGTGAACCAGGTGCTCGAGCCCATCGACTGGGAGCGCGCCCGGGTCATCGTCGAATACGGACCCGGCGTCGGCACCATCACCGGCGAGATCCTGCGTCGCATGCATCCGGATGCGCATCTGGTTGCCATCGAGACCAACAAGGCATTCGTGCGCTTTCTGCCGACTTCCTTACCGGATCCGCGCCTGCACGTGGTGCACGATTCGGCCGCCGAGGTGCAGTCGGTGCTGCAGCGACTAGGGCTGCCGCAGGCCAATTACATCATTTCGGGCATTCCGCTCGGCAGCATGCCGGAGCGCGTACGCGCCAATATCGTCGCCAACACCCGCGCAGCGCTCGAGCCCGGCGGCTCCTTCCTGGTGTACCAGTTCACCAGTCGTGTACTGCCGGTGCTGCAGCGAACCTTCGGCGATGTGCGGCGCAGCTTTGAACGTCGCAATCTGCCGCCGGCGCAGCTGTTCGTCTGCGCGACCTGACCAATTACACCCGTCCTAGAAGTGTGGCGCTGTCGCCGCAGCGATTGCAGCCGCGGACGGCGCGTCGCCGCGAATGCCGACGCCGTTGATCGCGATATCGACCATGTCGCCGCCGCTCAGGAATCCGTGCGCGATGCCGAAGTCGGAACGCCTGATGCGAGCGTGCGCGCTGAAGCTGCAGCTGTCGCCCGCTGCGTGGGCCACCGAGCAGCTGAGCCCGCTGATCGCAAGGCCCACCGGCCTGGTGACGCCATGCAGGGTCAGATCGCCATTGGCGACCGCCTGGCCGGCACCAGCGAATTCGACCTGGTTCGAGTGAAACGTCATCTGCGGATAGCGCTGCACGTCGAGCCAATCAGCGGAACGCAACCGGCTGTTCCAGCGTGGGTCGCTGCAGTCCACCGATGCCATCTGCACGCTGACATCGACCCGGCTCGCCGGTCCGCCGCGATCGAGCACGAAGGCGCCGCTGAAATCCGGGAATCGGGCGCTCACCCAAAACACGCCAAATTGCTGAATGTTGAATGAAATCCGGGTATTGACGGGATCCAGCCGATACACATCCGCGGCCTGCGTGCGCAGCAGACCCAACCCGAGCAACAGCCACGATGCGTTTGTCATTGGTCGGACCTGGGCTCCTCGTCGCCACCAGTCAGCCCTTTGGCGTGAGTGCCGCAGGCAGCGCCCCGGGTTCAACCCAGGCGCCGCCCCTATCCGCGGTCAAGTCCGGTGGCGGCCTACAGCAGATGCATCCTTACGGCGGTTGCCACACCGGCGCCCATGCGGCAGCGTAGCCCGCGTACAGTCAGCGCCGCACGCACCAAGGATACGCTTGAAACAGTCCGTCATCGTCGCCGTCAATGCCCTGATGTCCGGGCTGGCCGCATTGCTGCTGACCGGTTGTGGCGGCAGCGGCGACAGTTCCAGCAGCGGCACGACTGCCAGCGCTCCCAGCAGCGCACGCGGTACGCTGACGCAGACGCCGCCGCATCTGCAGAGCACGATGGATACTGCCACGCTGCTGACGCAGCTGACACTGCCCGCTAATCAGCAGACCCTGGCGCTCAGCGGCGTGCCGATCTGCGACATCGCGGTCTACCATATCGAGTACAACACGGTCGGCGGTGCCGGCGAGGCCACCACTGCGTCCGGCGCGTTGATGGTGCCCGGCGGCAGCGATGCGCGCTGCAGCGGCCCGCGCCCGATCGTGCTGTACGCGCACGGCACTACCACCGATCGAAATTTCAACATCGCCGATCTGAGCAATTCCGAAAACGCCGAAGGACTGCTGCTGGCGGCGTTCTTCGCCGCGCGCGGCGACATCGTGGTGGCGCCCAATTACGCCGGCTACGACACATCGACGTTGAGCTACCACCCGTTCCTGGTCGCCGACCAGCAATCCAAGGACATGATCGATGCGCTCGCCGCCGCCCGCTCGGCATTGCCGACCGCTGCCGCACCACAGAGCACTGACGGCGGCCAGCTGTTCATCACCGGTTATTCGCAGGGCGGCTTTGTCGCGCTGGCTACGCACCGCGCGATGCAGGCAGCCGGCATGAAGGTGACCGCGTCGGCGCCGATGTCAGGTCCGTATGCGCTGGCCGCATTCGTCGATGCGGTGTTCTACGGCGAGGTCAGCTCGAATGCGCCGGTGGTGTCGACCCTGCTGTTTACCGGCTATCAGCACAGCTACGGTGATATCTACAGCGACGCGAGCGTTGTGTTCGCGCCGCCCTATGCAGCCACGATAGATTCGCTGCTGCCGAGCACGACTCCCAGAAGCCAGCTGTACTCAGACGGCGAGCTGCCGCAGAACGCGATGTTCAGTGCGACCCCGCCCGCTGCCGCCTATGCCGATATCACGCCGGCGACGCTGCCAGCCAGCCTGGCGCCGGTCTTCGCGCTCGGATTTGGCGCCGGCAATCTGATTCAGAACAGCTTCCGCCTGAGCTACCTGCAGGACGCGCAGGCCAATCCGGACGGCGGCTTCCCGACGCTTGGCAGCGATGTGGCCGCGGCCAGCGCGGGCCTCGCGCTGCGACAGGCATTGGCGCTCAATGATCTTAGAAGCTGGACGCCGCAGGCGCCGACGCTGCTGTGCGGCGGCGACCAGGATCCGACCGTGTTCTGGCTCAATACCCAGCTGATGCAGGATTACCTGGCGATGCACGCGCCTGGCTCGAGCACCTATAGCGTGCTCGATCTGGAGGCGGCGGCAGCCGCCGGCGATCCGTACGCCAGCATCAAGTCGGGCTTCGAAACCGCAAAGCAGTTGGTGGCGGGCGCGGCGGTGCTGCAGGGGGCCACCGACGGCGGGGCGAGCGCGGTCGCGGACGTCTATCACAGCACGCTGGTGCCGCCATTCTGCCTGGCGGCGGTGATCTCCTTCTTCTCTGCCCAATAGCGCCGCGTCCCCCGCGGGGATAACCGGCGAATTATCATCGCGGCGCATGGCGGACCACGAACTCGCGATTTCCAGTCCCGCGGTGCGCAGTCCGCGCATCATCTATGGCACCGCGTGGAAGAAAATGCGTACCCAGGAACTGGTACGCATGGCGATCGAGCGCGGATTTCGCGGCATCGATACCGCCGCCCAGCCCAAGCACTATCATGAAGCCGGCGTCGGAGCGGCGGTGGCCGCATGCCTGAACGCCGGGCTGCGCCGCGACGATCTGTATCTGCAGACGAAATTCACGCCGCTGTCGGGCCAGGATCCTTCACAGCTTCCCTATGATCCGCAGGCAGCGCCTGGCGAACAGGTGGCGCAATCGTTTGCCAGTTCGCAACGCAACCTGCAGACCGGCTATGTAGACTGCCTGATCCTGCACTCCGCGCTGCCCGATCGACGCCAGATGATGCAGGTGTGGGCGGCCATGGAGCAGATCTTTCATGCCGGCGAAGCGCGGCAGCTTGGCATCAGCAATTGCTACAGCCTTGCGACGCTCGAAACCCTGTACCAGGCAGCCGACGTCAAGCCGGCGGTGCTGCAGAACCGCTTCTATGCCGAGACCGGCTACGATCGCGCGCTGCGCGAATTTTGTCGCCAGCATGCCATCAGCTACCAGAGCTTCTGGACGCTCACGGCCAATCCGCAGCTGCTGGCCGGTAGCGCGATCACCGGCGCGGCCGCGAAATATGGACGCACCCCGGCGCAGATCCTGTTTCGTTATCTCACGCAGAGCGATATTGTGCCGCTGACCGGCACCACATCGGCAACCCATATGCGCGATGATCTGCAGATATTCGACTTTGAGCTGACCATCGACGAACTCGCGCGCATCAGCGCCTCGCTCAGCCGCTGACCGCCGGCTGCGGCTGCGGCTGCGCGCAGCGATCGGGCGGGAGCAGGAAGGCCAGAGCCGCCGAGCAGCGCTGAGCCACCTTGAACTGCAGCAGCGCATCGGCTCGCGTGCTGCCCAGATTGACCGCGGCGATCGGCTTGCCGGCCGCCGCTGCCGCCTGGGCAAAGCGATAGCCCGAGTACACCATCAGCGATGAGCCGACCACCAGCATGGCGTCGGATTGCATCAGGTGCTGCATCGACGCCTGCACCCGATGCGGCGGAACGCTCTCACCAAAGAACACCACGTCCGGCTTCAGCAGGCCGCCGCACAGTGTGCAGGGCGGCACCTGGAAGCTGGAAAAATCCAGCGCCTCCAGGTCGGCGTCGCCATCGGGAGCCGGCAGCGCGTCCAGCTGCGCGAAACCCGGGTTCAGCCGCAACAGTTCGGCCTGCAACTCGCCGCGCGGCAGGCCGACCCGGCAGCTGATGCAACGTACCAGGTCGATCCGGCCGTGCAGGTCGATCACGTCGTCGCTGCCGGCGAGCTGGTGCAGGCGATCGACGTTCTGCGTCACCAGGCATTCGATCCGACGCTGCCGCTGCAGAGCCACCAGGGAATGATGCGCACCGTTGGGCCGCGCGGCACACAGGCGCCGCCAGCCCACCAGGCTGCGCGCCCAGTAGCGCCGGCGCGTCGCCGCGTCGCCGATGAATGCCTGCAGCATCACCGGTGCGGCGCGCTTCCAGCCGCCGTCGGCGTCGCGGTAGTCGGGAATGCCCGACTCGGTGCTGCATCCGGCACCGGTGAGGACGAACAGCCGCGCGTGCCGCGCGACGAACTCGCATAGCCGATCCTGGTCCCGTTCGCCGCTCACCGCACTGCTAGGCATTGACCGCCAGCCGCTCGGATTCGTAGATACGCTTCGCGACCAGGAACGCTGCGCCCGCTGCAATTATCGTCACCAGGGTGCACAACCCAAGCGGCAGCGCGCTCACCGGCTCGCCGCGCAGCAGCCGCAGCATGGTCAGCTGCTGGCCGATCAGCGGCAGCGCGTACATCCATGGTTGCGCCGTTAACGGCAGCACGCTCACGGCCACCGACGGAATGAGCGGCAAAAGCTGCAGCAAGCCGACATAGGTCTGGGCTTCGCGGGCGCTGCGGGCAAAAGCGGCGACCAGTATCTGCGAGATCACGATCAGCCCCACCAGCGGCACCATCAGCAGCAATATGCTACCCATGACGACAGGCCCTATGGCAAGACTCACGTCGATGCGCTGCGCCGGCAGCAGCCGCGCCGCAATCGAAAATGCCAGCAGCCCGAGCACCAGGCTGGTGAAGCTGAAGCTGGCCGCGGCGCCCAGCTTGCCCAGCAGGATCTGTTCGCGCGCCACCGGATTGACCAGCAACGGCTCCATCGACTGGCGCTCGCGCTCGCCGGCGGTCGAATCGATTGCAAGCCACATGCCGCCAATGAAGCTGGTGAGGATGAGAAAATACGGCAGCATTGCGAATAGCAGTGCGCCGCGCGCCTGCGGCGTAGCCTGGTCGCGCGTTGCGATCAGCAGGCCGCCGGCTGCCGACGGTACCAATCCCCGCGCGATCAGCCGCATGGCGCCGGTGCGGCGCGAATAATTCTCCAGCATGCCGTGCAGGCGCTCGAACTGCGAGCTGCCTGCACGCTGCGATGAATCGTAGATGATGTCGACCTGCGCCGGATGGCCTGCGCGCCAGTCGCTGGCGAACTGCTCGGTGATCCGCAGCGCCAGCGCTACCCGCTGTTCGCGCACCGCAATCTCGATATCGCCCACCGGCGGCAGCGCCTGCAGGCCCTGCTGCTGCAGCGCCGCCACCAGGTTGGGCGCACGCTCGGCGCCGATGATGACGACCGGCAGCGGTTTGTCGGCCTGCTCGAGATCGCGACCGATGGAAAAACGCAGCAGGCCGACGAACAGCAGCGGACCGAGCAGCGGCCCGAGGATCAGCGCGTTCAGCAGTACTCGCCGGTCACGCAGGCTTTCGCGGCACTCCTTCAAATACACCACCAGTGCCGGGCTCATGCCAGCTGCCGGACGGCTGCGGCACCGATGATCTTCACGAACGCATCCTCCAAGCTGTGTTCACCGGCTTGCTGCCGCAGCGCCTCCGACGTGCCGTCGGCGACCACGCGACCGCCGCCGATGATCACGATCCGGTCGCACAACGCCGCGACCTCCTGCATGATGTGGGTCGAGAACAGTACGCAGCGGCCTTCCGCCTTCAGTTGCCGCAGGAAGTCGCGCAGACCGCGGGTGGCGATGACGTCCAGCCCATTGCTCGGCTCATCGAGCACGATGTGACGCGGATCGTGCACCAGTGCGCGCGCGATTGCGGTCTTGACGCGCTCGCCCTGCGAGAAGCCCTCGACGCGCCGCCCGGCGATGTCCTGCATCCCCAGCGCAGCAATCAGCGCGTCACTGCGCTGGAGTATCAGTTCTGCGTCCAGCCCCTGCAATTGGGCGAAGTAGGCGATGTTCTCGCGCGCGGTGAGCCGCTTGTACAAACCGCGGGCATCCGGCAGGACGCCCAGACGACGCCGCACCTCGAGTGGATGCAACGCCGTATCCAGGCCGTCGACCGTGATGCGGCCGCGGTCGGGCCGCAGCAGCGTATACAGCATGCGCAGCGTGGTGGTCTTGCCGGCGCCGTTGGGCCCGAGCAGCCCGGTGATCTCACCGTCGCGCGCGCAGAAGCTCACGTCCTGCACTGCGACTTTGGCGCCGAAGGCCTTGTGCAGCTGTTCGGCCACGATCATGGCGCGGCGCCGTTGAAGTCGATGAAAGCCGGAATATCCCCCAGCTGCTGCAGGCAGCGATCATCGAGTGCAGCGGGGTCCAGGTCATCGACGAACTCGCGCACCAGCCGCGGCATGCAGCCTGAGCCGATGACCGCATGCCCCTGTCCGGGGGCCAGCAGCACCCGCGCATCGCTCAGCGTGGGCAGCAGTGCGGTGGCATAGCTGGGCGGAGTCACCGGATCGTACTGGCCCGCCAGGATCAGGACCGGCGTTGCTGCGGCCAGCGGCTGATGAAAATCCCGCGGCCGGGTGCCCCTGGGCCAGACCGAGCAGGCGGATAGTATGTTCGCGATCTGGTCGTTGCCGAGCAGCGTTGCCGCATCCTCGGGCCTGGCGCTGAGCAGGTCCGCATCTTCGCTGCACACCACCGACAACTCCATGCCACCGGTGATCTCGCTGCCCAGATCGTCCGAGATCCACTTCTTCTGGCTGACCAGCGGCGCGTAGTTACCGTGATCGGCCTGGTCCAGGGTCAGCGGCAGCAGCGCTGCGGTGATCGGGTTGTAGGCATTGATGCGCACGATCGCGCTCAGGTCAGCGGCGCTGAGTTGCAGCTGCAGCGGCTGATAGTCGGACGGATCGCGCACCGTCAGCGATTGCGGCCGCGCGCGCAGCCGGTCGCGCAGGCGATACAGGGTCGCGTACGGATCACCGAAGGCGAGCTTGCACTGCTGCTCGGCACTGCAGCGTGCAAACAGCGACCGCAGCACCCGTTCCAGATTGCGCGCATGGTCGCTGCCCAGCGCCAGCGTATTGGGTACGACGCTATCGAGCACCACGCTGCGTACCGCGCCCGGATAGCGCGCGGCATACTGCTGCGCGACCCGGGTGCCATAGGACACCCCGATCAGATCCAGCCGCGGTGCGCCCAGCGCCAGCCGGACTGCCTCCAGGTCCCTGATCGCATCGCTGGTGGTGTAGTGCTCGGGTGCCGCGTGCGCGCGTACCGACGCCAGGCAACGCTGAACCAGTTGTACGCGGGCGGGCAGGTCGGGCGGCTCGGTGACGGGCGCCGCGGGCTGGTCGGCGGCGCCATCCGCGCTGCAGCTGAGCGCGTTGGAACCGCCGGTGCCGCGTTGGTCGATCAACAGGATGTCGCGCCGCTGGCGCAGCGGCGCCAGTGCTGGAGCAATCGCCGGATAGTCCTCGCTCGCCGCGCCGCCTGGACCGCCATCGAGGAATACCACCGGATCCGGGTCGCTGCGTATCGCGCTGCTCCTGACGATCGCGACGCGCAATGCGATGTGTCGTCCGGCCGGCGCATCCCAGTCTTCGGGCACATCGAAGCGGGTGCAATAGGCACGTGCGGTGCCGATTCCGCCGATGCCGCGGCGGCCGATCTCGCAACGCTGCAGCTGCAGCGCGCCGATATGCAGCGCATCCGCGGACGCCGGCAGCGACCTCGGCGCGCTGCCCGGCGACGGATGGGCCGGCTGCAGCGCGTGGTAATGCAGGTACCGCACGGCAATCACCAGCACCACCAGCAGCAGCAGCAGCGCGATGCGGCGCGTCGGCATCACGCGCATGGCTGAGCTACAGGGAGCAGCGTCGTCATCCCACGCGCACGCAAAGCATCGAGATGGAACCGCCCTCAAAGCCCTGTACCGGAAAGCTGATCGGCTCCTGCGGCTGCCGCTGCGCGATTACATACAGTAGCGGCAAATAGTGATCGGGCGTCGGTGCCGACAGCAGCGCGTCACGATCCATCGACTCATAGTCCAGCAGCGGTTCGAACTCGCCCTGGGCCAGCAGTTCGCGTGCTCGGGTGTCGAAGCGCAGCGCCCAGTCGTACGGCTGGGCGCGGTCGTCGCCCCAGGCATAAGCATGCAGGTTGTGCACGATGTTGCCGCTGCCGAGGATCAGCACGCCTGCATCCCGCAGCGGCGCCAGACGAGCGGCGATCTCAAAGTGAGCGGCCGGAGTCAGGGTCTCATCGATGCTGAGCTGGACTACCGGAATCGAGGCGTCAGGATACAGGTGCATCAGTACCGACCAGGTACCGTGGTCCAGTCCCCAGCCCTGATCCAGTTCTACCGCCAGCGGCGCCAGCAGCCTGGCAACATGCTGCGCCAGATCAGGCGAGCCGGGCGCCGGATAGGCGGCCTGGAACAGTTCGCGCGGGAAGCCGCCGAAGTCATGAATCGTGCGCGGCCGTGCCATCGCAGTCACCGCCGACCCGGGCACATACCAGTGCGCCGAGACGCACAGGATCGCACGCGGTTTCGGCATGCTGCTGCTGAGCGCCCGCCAGCCATCGGTGTACTGGTTGCTGGCCAGCGCGTTCATCGGATTACCGTGTCCGATGAAGATGACCGGCATGCGCGAAGGCTGGATCATGCAAACAGCTACTGTCCCGGCGCAGTCTATACCGACCTCACACCTGGCTGCGTACCCAGCGCACGATGTCCGCCGTGCTCATGGCGCCGGGCTGGCGCGCCAGCTCACGGCCGCCTTTGAACAGTGCCAGGGTCGGGATGCTGCGGATATTGAACCGGGCGCCGAGCGCCTGCTCGGCCTCGGTGTCGACCTTGGCGAGGCGCACGCGCGGCTCGAGCATGGCCGCGGCCTCGGCGTATTGCGGTGCCATCATCAGGCATGGGCCGCACCACGGTGCCCAGAAATCCACCAGCAGCGGAATGTCGTTGCGATCGATATGCGTTTGAAAGCTGGCGCCGGTCAGTGCGATCGGGCTTGCGGTGAACAGTGGCTGGTGGCAACGGCCGCATTTCGGCTTGTCCTCGAGCCGCTGGTCTGCGATGCGGTTCACTGCATTGCAGCTCGGGCAGACAATGTGCGTTGTGGCCGGCTGATTCATCGCTCGCTCTGCAGAAACTGCACTAAACGCTGATGGTGGGGATCATTGACGCGCACTTCAAGTCGACCCGCGCCGCAAGGCTTGCCGCCCGCATTGCAACCAGGTGCGTCGCCGCGGGTTTTGTGCCGCCGTAGCGGGCGGCGTATCATGACCGGACAGTGGCATAGGATGCGAACCGCAATCGTCATCGCAGTGTGCATCGCCGCCGTGGCGGGTTGTGCCACGCTAGCGCGGCCGGCGCGCGTGCCCGCGGCGCCACCGCCACCGCCGCAGCCGCCGTTCGACGATGCGCCGGTGTCGTTCGTGGTCGCCGGCCCGCGTTTCACGCCCGGTGAAGTAACCATCGTCAAGGTGTGCATTGCTGCCGATCACCGGGTACTCAGTGCCAACATCATGGCGTCATCGGGCGATCGGCGTTTCGATGACCTGGCGCTGTCATGGGCTCGCCAGGTCAGAATTCGTGCGGCGCCGGCCGATGGCGCAGCGCTGCAGCCTTGCGGCGAGGTGCGGGTCGAGATCCGACAACCGAGCGAGCCGCGCGTGATCTCAGGCGCGGACAGCGCGTTGAGCTAGCGCATCAGAGCTGAAAGCGCAGCGCGAGCTGCAACTCACGCTCCCGTGCCGCTACCGGCTCGCCGATCTGCGTGCGCAGCGCCAGGCGGCTGTCGATCTGCAGCGCTTCCAGCACCACGCTCCAGTGTTTGTTCAGGTCGCGCTGGTACGCGAACGTCCAGGCATGGCCTCGATCGGTATTGTAGAAGCTGTCGGACAAGGTCTGGTGCATCTCGAAGGCATCGTAGCGCCCGGACAGGCGATCGGGTCCGCGTTGCCAGCTGACCAGCAGGAAGGCCGCATGGAATTCAAAATCGTAGTAGTCGGTCAGCTGCGAGTCATTGAATCCCGAATCACCTTCATCCGTGGTGCCTGCCAGCCACTGCGAGATCACGGTCCAGTGCTCGGTTGGCGTCCAGCGTACTCCCGCGCTGTCGAACCGGGTACGCCATTCGAAGTCCTGCAGTGCGTACGAGTAGGCGGCCGGATTGGCGCGATTGTCGTAATGAAGGACGCGCAGCTCGAGAACGTCCTGATACTTTGCATTGCCGCCAACGTAGTAACCGGCGCGTTGATCGACGTCGCCTGCAAATTCGCGCACTTCGGATATACCTGGCGTATCGCGCTCGCCGATGCTTCCGAACAGCGTGGTCTGGCGGTCATGGATCGCCCAGCCGCGCACCGCCAGCAGCGTACCGGAATAGTTGTTCCAGCCGAAGACGGCCGCGGTCGCGCCCAACTCCCAGTCGTGACCGCGCTGTCGGCCGAGCCAGTCGAGGTCGTACTCCGCGCCGATGGTGCGAAATTCCTCGCCCATCCAGGTGTTGATCGCCGAGGGCGACAGCGAGTACGCGCTGCGCCAGCCCTGCAGGCGGTTCTCGAGCGATATCGGTGCATGGAAGGCACCCAGTTTCAGGCGTGAGCGCCAGCTGTTCCAGGGATACGGCCGCAGCTCGGCGTAGAACTCGGTCAGGTCCACCGGGCTGCGGTCATGGTCGCCGTACGCGACCGCGTCAGCGTTGAAGTGCACGATATCGAAGAAGTCGTGATGGTAGCCGAACGCTACGCTGCCCAGGCGCAGGCCGTCGTGCTGGTCGTCGAAGCGCAGCTCGCCCAGGCCGCCATCCAGGTAGGAGCGCAAGCCATCCGCTGCCACGGCGCGTACGTCCACGACGGCGTAGAAATCCTGCGCCGCGGCCGGCGGCAGCACCAGCAGCGCGGCGCTCAGCGTCATTGCCGCAAGTACCACCGGCACTGCGCTGGCCGTCAATAGTTGAGCCACCGTGTGTCCCCGTCGCGTGTCGCTTCCACCCGCAACGGGCGGGTCAGATGAAACACCGGTGCCGGATGCGCGTTGTCGGCCAGCGTCACCTGCAGCGACGGCGGGCGGCCGCCAGGCTCCTGCATTTGCGGGTGCGACACGCTCAGCGTGTAGTTGCCGGCCGGCAGCCCGTGCAGCTGCAGCTGTCCCGAATCGTCACTACGGCCAAAAAACGGCGAGTCGGTCACGTAGATATAACCAATCATGTTGTCGTGAATGTTACATCCGAGGGTCACCAGCCCGGGACGATCGAACACTACAGGAGGATATTTATGTCCCGCATACAGCGACAGCTTGAACGTCTTCGGCGCCGAGAATGAATAGACTTGGTGTTGAATCTGATCGCTGTTCGGGAAGTCCACCCCGGTTCCGGTTTGTATCACCAGAATCCTGGGCACGAACTGCATGTGTTGCTGGTCCATGATTGCGGTGCGCGGCGGGTGCTTGTCCGCGGTCTGGATCTCGGGCATGGCGATGATGACGACGCCGGCCACCCCGCGCCCGGCGCTGTCGATCACCGATACGGTCAGCTCGGCGGCGCCCGCAGCGCACCAGCCGGCGAGCATGGCGCACCCGGCCACTGCCGCCACAGCTGCGCGTACGCAGGTTGCAGGATCGATGCGCATATTCCGGGTCCGGCTACTGCCGGTAAGTGCCCGGTCAGGGGCGGATAGTTGTGATACAGGCGCGGCGACGCCGCCGCGCCTGTACCGGATGGCGTCAAGCCGTCAGGGAGCCGCCGCCTCGATCACGATCTCGAGCGTGACCTCGTCGCCGACCAGCGGCACTGCCTTCGCCATGTTGAAGTCGGAGCGCTTGATGGTCGCGCTTGCATCGGCGCCGATCGCGTCTTTCTTCATCATGTTCTGGCCGTGCTTGAACGAGTTTACCGTCAGCTTGACCGGCTTGGTGACACCCTTGACAGTCAGGTTGCCCTCGATGCTCACCGGTTTGTCGCCGTCGAACTTCACTGACGTGGACTTGAAGCTGGCACTCGGAAATTGCGCGGTGTCGAGGTAATCAGGCCCCTGGATGTGTTCGTTGAACAGATCCGAACCGGTATCGACCGATTTGGCATCGATCGCCACTTCCACCGATGCCGTCTTGGCCGCCGGGTCGTAGGTTACCGTCGCCTTCACGCTGTTGAAACGGGATTCCTGGGTTGTAAATCCCATATGGCTGTACGAGAAACGCACGAAGGTGTGGTTCGAGTCGGAGGTGTAAGTGCTCGGCGCGGCGAACGCCGCGGTCGCCAGCGCCAGTGACAGGACCGAGGCCGTGACTGCCGGTTTCAATAGATACATCGGATGTGCTCCAGGGATGGGGGATGCGCATCTTAGGGCGCCGGGCGCCGAGGCACAATTCCTGCTAGTCCTCGGTGAAATCCGATACCGGATCGATGTCGACCGGCACGTCGCGAGCCGACTCGAGCGCCTGCGCCAGCTCGGGCGGCATCGCACCGTATTTTGCAAACCAGGCCTCGGCCCCGGCCCGATCCCCGCTCGCCTCGAGCTGCAGCAGCTGCCTGGCCAGGTCGGCGATCACGCCCGGCATGCGATCGAGCTCGATGCCGTAGCGGCCGCTGGCAGGGTCGCGCACCAGTACGCCGCGTGCTGCCAGATAATTGAACTCCATCATCTCGGCTCGCCCGTGGGCTTCCGCGATGCCGAAGCGCACCGTGCGCAAGATTCCGGCCACATACGAGATGTAGTAGCCATTGAGCTTCTCCGGCGCCACGCCGCCGTGCTCGACCAGCCATTTGAGTGCGAACAGGCCGACGATATCCGCCTTGGCCTCCTCCAGTCCCGAGAACACGGGCCCCATCGCGACGCGGATGTCCTGCCTGCCGCCGCCCACACGCGCAAACGCCGGGCCGAGTCCGTGCGAGATCTCATGCATCACCGTGGCGGCCAGGTAGCCTTCGGCTGAAGCCTGTTGCGCCTGATCGGCGCGCAGCAGGCGCTGCGCGATCGGCAGGATCACATGCTCGACCCGGGCGTCCATGAAGTTCTTGAAGAAGATCTTCTTCGAGCCGCGCTGCTCATGCACGCGCGGATCATTGGGCAGATTGTCCGCCACGGCCTGATAGCCGTGTCGCAGGTCGCCGGCCCGGAACGGCGCCTCCATGATCTGCATCGGCGAGCGCAGGCCCTTCTTTGAGGGCCGGTCTTCCGCGGCCAGCGGCAACGCCTCCTGGATGTCCGGCACGTACTGCTGGTAGACATCAAGCTTGCGGCTCTCGGCATCGTTGCGCACCAGCACCGCGGCGCCGTAAGTGGTCTTCACGCCGAGCAGTCCGTCGAGGTAGGTCTCATAGGGCGCAAATATGACATCGAATCTCGGATTCTCGAGTTCGAGCCACGCCAGATCGCTCTGCAGGTAGTCATCGTCGAGCAGCGCATCCGCCCGCAGCCGCAGAAACCTTGCAAACGGCGCATCGTCCGACAGATCGGCCGCCTCGCGCAGCAGCTTCGCCGCCGGATCCAGCCACTGGCGGTAGGCGATGTGATAGGGCACGGCATCGAGCGCTGCGCCGCGACGTACCACCACGGCGTGCGGATCGTAAAGCGCGGCCCTGCGATCCGGGTGCGCCGCAATATAGCGGTCGAGTCCCTCGCGCGTCAGCTCAGGCGGATACAGATTGAAACCGGGGGGTGCGACGGCAGTCCCGACGAACGGCGCGTTGTTGCGGATCAGGTCGTAGCGGCTGCCATTGATACGCAGGAAGCGGCGCAGATTGCGCGCCGCGCTACCCTGCTTGCCGCGCAACTGCTGATACAGCTGCCAGCCTTCCGGATCGCTCTGCTGCCAGTATATGCGGTCGAGATAGCGGCAGGCCTCGACCAGCTTGCCGATCATGCGGCCTTCGCGGGCATTCAGCGCGTCGGCATCGAACGGCATGCGCACGCGCTGGAACTTGGCCAGCTCGTCCGCCAGGTCGGGCGCTACGTCCAGGTTGCTGAGCGTGGGCGCGGGCGGGTCTGCATTGGCGCCGGTCAACAGCATCACCGCAGCCAATCCGAGCCACAGGCGACGCGCGTCGCTGCCGTGCATGCGCATGAATCAGAACGCCAGCGACAGATTGCCGGCACTGACGGCCGGGCTGACCAGTGCGCCCTCGATGGCCAGCAGCCGCAGCTTGGTGCTCACGCCGCCGGGCGCAGAGAAGCCACCGCTCCTGCCGCCGGCAGCCACTACCCGGTGACACGGCACGATGAGCGGAAATGGATTGCGTGCCATCGCCTGACCGACCGCGCGCGCGGCGTGAGGCTGGCCGCACAGCGCCGCTACCTCGCCGTAGCATCGGGTCTGGCCTGGCGCGATATTGCGTACCACTTCAAATACGCGCTGGTGAAATGGCGCCACCCGCGTGAGATCGAGCCGGATATGGCGCAGATCGCGCGGCTCGCCCGCGAGCAGGGCGACGATGTCGTCGATGCTGCGCTGCTGGCCGGGGCCGGGATGCCGCCTGCCTGCCGCGCGATGCGCGCGCAGCAAGCGCGCCACAGTGGCCGACTCGCTCGATTCGGGCAGCTGCACGGCGACAATGCCGCTATCGCCCCAGGCGATGCCGCAGGTACCCACGGCCGTTCGAAACAGGGTGTAGGCAAATTCATGCATCGGGGTGAGTCCGGCGGCGGGAGCGGCAGTATACCGCCGGCGCGCCGGCGCCGGGCGGCCGGCATCGGCGCGCGCTGCCGGGCGCGCTCGCAACGGGTAGAATTACCCGCATGCCGCTTCAGAATTTCCACCCGGCGGTCGCACGCTGGTTCGCCCGGCAGTTTAGCGAGCCCACGGCGCCGCAGCTGGCGGCGTGGCCCGCCATTGCCAGCGGCCGCCACGCGCTGATCGCCGCGCCCACCGGCTCGGGCAAGACCCTGGCCGCATTTCTGGCGGCCATCGATGCGTTGGTGCATCAGGCAGTGTGCGGCGAACTCGCCGAAGCGACGCAGGTGGTCTACATATCGCCGCTCAAGGCACTGTCCAATGACATCCGGCGCAACCTCGAGCTGCCGCTCGAGGGCATCGCCGCAGAGCTTGCCGCGATGGGACTGCCGGCGGCCGCGATTCGGGCCCAGGTGCGTACCGGCGACACGCCGCAGAGCGAGCGTGCCGCCATGCGCCGCTCGCCGCCCCATATCCTGGTGACCACGCCGGAGTCGCTGTACCTGCTGCTCACCAGCGAGTCCGGCCGCCACATGCTCGGCAGCACGCGGACGGTGATCGTGGATGAGATCCATGCGGTGGCGGCCAGCAAGCGCGGTGCGCACCTGGCGCTGTCGCTGGAGCGGCTTGCGGCCCTGTGTCCGCGGCCGCTGCAGCGCATCGGCCTGTCGGCGACGCAGAAGCCGATCGAAGAGGTGGCCCGGTTCCTGGTCGGCACGCCGCCGACGGCGGACGCGGCGCCCGACTGCGTGATCATAGACAGCGGCCATGTGCGCGGCCGCGATCTGGCGCTGGTGCTGCCTGATTCGCCGCTCGAGGCGATCATGTCGAACGAGGTCTGGGAAAATGTCTACGACCAGCTGGCGCGCCTGATCCGCCAGCACGCCACCACGCTGATCTTCGCCAATACCCGCCGCATGGTCGAGCGCGTGACCCGCCACCTGAGCGAGCGCATCGGCGCCGATCTGGTCGCGGCCCATCATGGCAGCCTTGCCAAGGAGCAGCGGCTGGATGCCGAGCAGCGCCTCAAGGCCGGATCGCTACGCGCGCTGGTGGCCACCGCATCGCTCGAGCTGGGCATCGATATCGGCGACGTCGATCTGGTGTGCCAGCTTGGAACGCCGCGCTCGATTTCAACGCTGGTGCAGCGCGTGGGGCGCGCCAATCACGCGGTCAGCGGGGTTCCCCGCGGGCGTCTGTTTCCACTGAGCCGGGACGATCTGGTCGAGTGCAGCGCGCTGCTCGACGCCGTGCGCGCCGGCGAACTCGATGCACTGAGCATACCGCCGCAGCCGCTGGATGTACTGTCGCAGCAGCTGGTGGCCGAAGTCAGCGCACGCGAGTGGGGCGAGGATGAGTTGTATGCGCTGGTGCGGCGCGCCTGGCCGTATCGGGCGCTGGCGCGGCGCGAGTTCGATGAACTGCTGCGCATGCTGGCGGACGGCATCAGCACCCGCCGCGGCCGCCAGAGTGCCTACCTGCATCGCGATGCGGTGAATCACCGGCTGCGTGCGCGCCGCGGCGCGCGCCTGACCGCCATCACCTGTGGCGGCGCGATTCCCGACAATGCCGACTATCAGGTGGTGCTGGAGCCGAACGGCACGTTCATCGGCACGTTGAATGAGGACTTCGCGGTCGAGAGCCTCGCCGGCGATGTGTTTCAGCTCGGCAACTGTTCCTATCGCATCCTGCGGGTCGAGGCCGGGCGTGTCCGGGTGGAGGACGCGAAGGGGCAGCCGCCGACGCTGCCGTTCTGGCTGGGTGAGGCTCCGGCGCGCAGCGCCGAACTGTCGGTAGCGGTTTCGGCGCTACGCGCGCGCATCGATGCCGAGCTGCCGGCGATCGATGCGCCGACGATCGCGCATTGCATCGAACTGAGCATGCAGCGCTATCAACTCGAGCCCGCGGCAGCGCGCCAGCTGGTCGAGTACCTGGCGGCCGCCAAGGCGGTGCTCGGCCATCTGCCGACCCAGCAGCGCGTCATAATCGAGCGCTTCTTCGATGAAGCAGGCGACATGCACCTGGTGATTCATGCGCCGTTCGGCGCCCGCATCAACCGCGCCTTTGGCCTGGCGCTGCGCAAGCGTTTCTGCCGCGCGTTCAATTTCGAACTCCAGGCTGCGGCCACCGAGGACGCCATCGTGCTGTCGCTGGGCGAGACGCACAGCTTCGAGCTGCAGCAGGTGACGCGCTTCCTCGCCAGCAGCAGCGTCGAACAGGTGCTGATCCAGGCGCTGCTCGATGCGCCGCTGTTCACCACGCGCTGGCGCTGGAACGCAACCATAGCGCTGGCGATCAGGCGCTCGCGTGCCGGCAGGAAGACGCCGGCGCCGCTGCAGCGCATGGCGGCGGAAGACCTGATTGCGGTGCTGTTCCCCGATCAGCTGGCGTGCGCCGAGAATCTGGGCGGCGAGCGCGAAATACCCGATCACCCGCTGGTGCGCCAGACACTGCATGACAGCCTGCACGAGGCGATGGATAGCGACGGGCTGGTCGCGCTGCTGTGCGCGATGGAGGGCGGCCAGGTACAGGTGCTGACGCGCGATCTGCCGCAACCCTCGGTGCTGGCGCAGGAGATCCTCAACGCGCGGCCCTACGCCTATCTGGATGACGCACCGCTGGAGGAGCGACGCACCCAGGCGGTGGCGTCGCGGCGCTGGCTCGATCCGGAGAGCGCCGCGCAGTTTGGCCAGCTCGATGCAGCGGCCATCGAGGCGGTGCGCAACGAGGCCCGCCCGGCGGCCGAGACCGCCGATGAACTGCACGATGCGCTGATGCTGCTGGGGGTGCTGGATCCCGCCGAGCTGGCCGGCGGCGATCTGGATGGGTTTGCGACGCTGGTCGGGCAGCGCCGCGCGACCGAGCTGCGCTGCGGCGAGCGCCGCTTCTGGGTGGCGGCCGAGCAGTTGCCGATGGTCGCGGCGCTGTATGCGCCGGCCGTCGCCTGGCCGCCACTGCAAGCTCCGGCGGAGTACGCGAGCCGTGACTGGCAGCCGCATGAGGCGCTGCGCGAGATGCTGCGCGGTCGTCTGCAGGCCAGTGGGCCGACCGACAGCGCTGCGCTGGCGTCGTTGCTGGCGTTGCCGCAGGGCGCGATCGACGCTGCGCTGCTGGCGCTGGAGAGTGAAGGGTTCGTGATGCGCGGCCAGTTTACCCCTGGTGTGCAGGGGCCTGAGTGGTGCGAGCGTCGCCTGCTGGCGCGCATTCATCGCTATACGATCAGATCGTTGCGGGCCGAGATCGAGCCGGTGAGCAGCGCCGATTTCATGCGCTTCCTGCTGGACTGGCAGGGGGTGACCACGCTGCCGCGGCCGGAGGGCGTGGCAAGCGTTGCGCGCGTCATCGGCCAGCTGGAGGGTTTCGAAATTCCAGCGATCGCCTGGGAGGCCGACGTGTTGCCGGCGCGGCTGCAGCACTACGACAGCGCCTGGCTCGACAGCCTGTGCCTGTCGGGCCGTGCATTCTGGGCGCGCCTGGTACCGCCTGACAGCGCCACCGCGGCGCCGGTGCGTGCCACGCCGATGGCGCTGCTGACCTCGCACAACCGGGCCCTATGGCAGGGTTTGTCGGATACGGGGCGCGCGCCGGCGCAGCTGTCGGCCAGCGCCAGCGCGATGGCGGGATTCCTGCAGGCCCACGGTGCATCGTTTTTTGACGAGATCATGCACGGTGCCGGGCTGCTGCAGGCGCAGGCGGAAAGCGCGCTCGGCGAACTGGTCGCCGCCGGGGTTGCCAGTGCTGATAGTTTCGGCGGCCTGCGCGCGCTGCTGCTGCCGATGCAGCGCAGGCGCGCCGCGCGCGGCCGGCGCGCCGGCATGCCCGGCACGTCCGGGCTGCAGGACGCCGGACGCTGGAGCCTCATACGCCGCGGCGCGCCGGCGCCGGCCGCAGTGCCGGCCGCCGCCGCCGCCGCCGCCGCCGACGCGGTCGAGGCGCTGGCGTGGCTGCTGCTGCAGCGCTACGGGGTCATGTTCCGGCGCCTGCTGGCGCGCGAACCCGACTGGCTGCCGCCATGGCACCAGCTGTTGCGTGCCTACCGTCGCCTGGAGGCGCAGGGTCTGATCCGGGGCGGTCACTTCGTCGCCGGAATGAGCGGCGAACAATACGCGCTGCCCGATGCCGTCGGCGCGCTGCGCGCGATTCGCCGCCGCAAGCCCGACGGCGCACTGGTGGCGCTCAGTGGCGCCGACCCGCTGAACCTGGCCGGCATCATCACGCCCGGCCCGCGGCTGGCTGCGCTCGCGGGCAATCGGCTGCTGTTGCAGGACGGTGTCGCTGTGGCGTTTTACGCCGCCGGCGAGGTGCAGTTTCACCGCGAGCTGGCGCCACCGCAGCAGTGGCAGGCACGCAATGCCCTGGTCCGCAAACCCGCGCGCAGCGCACTTGCCCGGGTCGGATGACGCCGGTTAGCCGCGCTCGAACACTCGCGCCACGCCAGACCGCACCAGGTCGGATTGCCAGCGCCGCGATTGATGACGCAGCAGCGCCGCGTTGATCTGCGCGGCGGGAATCTCCCCGTCCGCATCGACAGCCACTCCGCGCGGCATGACATCGGCCGGCGTGTCCGGCAATTGCGCCAGCGCCGCGCTGGTCGGATCGCCCGGCCGGTCGCGCTGCGCGCCGTAATCGCCCAGCGACCAGACACCTTCGGGATGCCGGTGCAGGTTGGGTGCGAACCACAGATACGGTGAATCGGACAGAAAGGCCGCAAGCGTGCTGAATGAGGATGGCGAACACACCAGCAGATCCGAGTCTGCCAGCGCCAGGATGTCCGAGCAGTCGCCGGGCAGCAGATCATTGGTGGTTATGCAGTGCCAGCGGCTGCTGAGTGCCTGCACCTGTTGCTCAGTGCCATCGGTCAGCAGCAGCAGCTGCCAGCCATCGCCCAGCGCGCGGTCCAGGCAGCGCGCCAGTGCACACAGCCACTCGATCGGCAGCGAGATGTTGGCGGCGCGTTGATAGTCAGCGACCGCACCCGCCGGCGCGAAGTCGCCCAATCGCAGGTGCATGCCGACCAGCAGCTTGTCTGGGTTGATGCGCGCACGCAGCCGCAGCAGGTTATGCGCGGCATAGCGGCTCTGGTAGAGCGTCGAGCGGATGAAATCGCGCGCCGCCGCGACGTGGTGGTAACCGCCCCACAGCCCGTCCGTCACCAGTACGAAGGCAGCGCGCTGGCGCAGCCGATGGGCGACGGCGAAGTGCTCGAGCGCCGTCACCACGTCGCCGCCGCCATGGGCCAGATAGTCAGCCTCCCTGAACTCGACCACCGGCAGCAGGTATTGCAGCGCACGCTGCCGGATCCAGTCGTCCGGCGCGGTACGGAAATGCCGCCAGTAGGCGCGCCGATTCATGCCGAATGCCGGCGGCAACAGCGTCGCGCCCAAAACCTGGGACGCGAGAAAGGCGCGCGCCCATGGCAGGAACTCGTTGCCCAGCCCGTAGCCGCGATTCTTCACGCGCGACAGGCAATAGCGCCGGTGCACGCGGTTCCAGAGTGCGTTCAATGCGGACCACCCGCTGGATCCACGGCGATGCGGTGCTGCAACTGCCAGGGTCGCGGCTGCAGCTTCACTGGCAGGTAGATCTCCGAGAAGTCGCTTGCGGCCGCCGTGCGCATTGCCCCGGTGTCGTAGATGGTGGTCGCCAGGCTGCGTACGCGATCATCGAGCGACCCGGTAAGCCCCCCGGGCCGGTTGTAGCCATAGTAGCCGGCGTTAAAGCAGCGCGGTACGCACGGATAGGCAATCGGCATTCCGGCGCGCTCCTGGATACGCCGCAACAGCCCGTCCTGTTCGACGAATCCCAGTCCGACGGCGCTGGCGGGAAATTGCCTGCGCAGGTAATTTTTTGGACGACGGAAGTAGGCCATATTGACGTGCGGGGCGACCAGGGTCTGCAGCCGGTGCTTATCGAAGCAGACGCCGCCGGAGCAGAAATCCCCGCTCGACAGATAGTAGCCTTCCGGATCATCGGGCACCGTGACGACGCGGTTGGGGTTGCGCGAAGCGATCGAGCAGTACAGCGGGTCGGCCGCGGCATGCACGGCACGATGCCAGCGGAAGAAATCGCGTGCCACCATGGTGTCTTCCTCGATCAGGAAAACATAGCGCATGGCTTCGGCCGCGGCACGCAGATAACCGAGCAGCAGATTGGCGCTCTGCTTGGTGCGCCGGAAAGGACAGGGGTCCGGCAGGCTGATCTGGAAGCTCGGCAGGCGCTCGGCATACGAATGGATGACCTCGATGTTTTCCTGCGAAAAGCCGGTATCGGGCCGGAACAGCAGGTGCAGCTGCTCGAATCCGTCGGTGCGCGTCAGGTTATCCAGGCAGTGCCAGAGGAATTCCGGCCGCCGCCAACACGGCAATACCACGATATCTCTTGCCCCGGCAGGCTGCGTCAGCTCGATCCTGGAGGCATCGCGTACCGCGCGGCGGAAATTCCACCAGCTGCGCACACGTCTCAACACGATGGCACGGGTACACGGCCACGGGCACAGCCAGGAGCATGGGAGAGCCGGTCCACGATGCCGAAATCATACCTATCGGCGGCCGCTTTTAGTCGAAACCGGCGCTGCGTATATGATTCGTCGATGCTGATCAGCGTACGCAACAGGCAATTCCAGGTCGCGGATGGAAAATATGACTCGTTCTGGCGCCGGGTCGCTGCCGGCGCCTGGGAGCCTGATACGTTCGCAATCTTCGACCGCTTTCTGGATCGCCGTCACTGCTACATCGACATCGGTACCTGGATCGGCCCCACGCTGCTGTACGGGTCGCAGATCGCCGCTACTGCCTTTGGCCTTGAACCCGATCCGATCGCCTTTGCCGAGCTGGCGCACAACATCGAATTGAACCGGCCGCTATCCGACAATATCCGGGTGCAGCAGGCATGCATCGCCCCGCGTACCGGAGCGGTCGACTTCGGCAGCCGCGGCCACGGCGGCGATTCCACCTCCAGCCTGCTGTTCGACGCCAAGAAGACCCATTGGACCGTCGACGGCTATTCGTTCGACGATTACATCCAGCGCCAGGGCGTCGGCAGCTGCAACTTCATCAAGATGGATATCGAGGGCGGGGAGTACCAGGTGCTTCCGGGCATGGCGGGGTATCTGCGCGCCAATCGCCCGACGCTGCTGCTGTCATTACACCCGTGCTATCTGAAACTGCGCCCGTTCGGCTGGCCGGGCAGGGTAGTCGCGCGCATCGCGGCGACGCTCAATATCATCCGCCTGATCCGGTTTTACCGGCATATCTATGATCATCGCGGGCGCGAGTTGAGCGCCTGGCGCCTGCTGTGGCTATGCCGCTCGAACACCACGGTCGATGTGGTGCTGACCGACCTGGAATGGAAGCTCGCCGCTTGAAGGGCCGCTGCGCGCCCGGCTGGTCACCTGTGGTGCGGTGACCAGCCCGGCGCGAGTAACCGGGGCCCATGGGCCCGTGGATCCAGGCTCAGCGCTCCCAGTGGCCGCGCACATAGTGGTAGTGCGGTCCATTGCCGACCCAGGCATCGGGTACCCAATGGTAGCCGCGCCGCTCTCTGATCCAGTGACCGCCGACCCAGACGTGCTGATGACCTTGCCACTGCCAGTAGCCCGGGGCCCAGACCCAGCCAGGCCGCGGGCCCGGTACCTCTTCCACGCGCGGCGCCGGCGGCGCGACGTCGATGTCAATGGCGACCGCAGCTGAACTTACCGCGGGTGCGATGCTCGCGGTCGCGGCGAGCCACAACGTAGCGAGCAACAATTTGCGCTTAGGCATTGATCGATACTCCTTGATGCAAGACGTGAATTCCGGTCATGCCGGCGGGCGTGCCGCCGCAGCCGCGCCGCGAAATCTGTGAGCGCAGAGCTTTTTTGTCAACGCCCGGTTTACGCCTCCGGTTGACGGAATAGTCCGGCAGCGCGTGCGGTGAGCGCCCGGCGCTCACGCTTCAGTGGCCGTTCAGCCGCCGCCAGCCACACTGCCGCTCAATAGAAGAGGTCCGGTATCATGATTACCCGCGTTGCGATTCCGATGTTGCTGTTGCCGCTGCTGCTGCTGGCACTGCCCGTGGTGTATGCCTGGGCCTGGGTGCAGGAAGCCATCAGCGAACGTACGACGCCCTCGCTGCCGCCCTCGATTCACGGCTAGAGCCGCCTGTAGAGCAGCCAGGGGGACCAGGCGCTGCTGCGAGCCGGCTGTAGCAGAAAATTGGCGAAGCGGGCGCATATCCGACGTTATTGTTCTACCGGTGGAACAATAAGCGGGTAGTCCGCCGGGTATTTGAATGCCGCCGCTTCTGAGCGCAGCCAGTTCATGAACGCCCTGACCGCCGGCAGGCCCTGTGCCCGGGTCGGGCACACCAGCCAGTAGCCTTCCTCGCTGCGCAGCGCCCGATCGCTCGCACGGACCAGCTTGCCGCTGGCGATTTCATCAGCGACCAGGCTCCATCGGGTCAGCACCAGTCCCGCACCCTGTTCCGCCATGCGCACGACGGCCAGCGATGCATCGAACACCGCGCCGCGCAGTGTGGCCACCTCATCGCTGCGGCGGGCGTCGAACAACCACTCCGTCCAGGGCTCGCTCAGGCTGTGCAGCAGCGGGTAGCGCCGCAGATCGTCGGCGTCGCGCAACGGACCGAATTTGCGGTACAGCGCCGGCGCGCACACCGGCAGCACCCATTCGTCCAGCAGCTTTTCACTGTGCACATTGGACCAGCCGCCCCGGCCGAAGCGCACCGCCACGTGAAAATCCTCGCGCACGAAGTCCACCACCTTGTCGGAGGTGTGCAGGTGCAGGTCGGCCTCTGGATACTGCGAGCGAAAGTGCTGCAGACGCGGCAACAGCCACTGCTGCAGAAACGAGGCCAGCGTGCTGACCCGCAACGGCCCGGCGCTGCGGTCGCCGCGCGCGTCATCGACGGCACGCTCGAGCTGCTCGAGTGCCTCGCGCACGCGCGGCAACAGCGCCTCGCCCTCGGCGGTGAGCCGCACCTGTCGGCCATTGCGGCGAAACAAAGGCCGCGCCAGGTATTCCTCCAGTGAGCGGATCTGCAGGCTGGCGGCACTGGCGGTCACGCCCAGTGCATCGGCGGCGCGGGTAAAACTCAGGTGATGCGCGACCGATATGAAGACGCGCAGGCTGCCTAATGGCAGCCTGCGCGCCGAGGGGGCTGAGGCGCGACCCGAAACGGGGCGCCGGCGTTGCGGTTTCGCAGGCTTGTGGCTGGCGATACTCGTACTCCCGCGCTAGCGCTGCGCAATGGTCGCATCCCGCTGGGGTGCAGGCCCCAGGCGCTGCTGATGGTAGGCGCTCAGGGCGGCCCGATCTACCCGCGCCACCGCCTGTGCAACCGCGTCCTCAAAGCACAGCTGGTAGCTTGCTACCGGGACGTGCGAGCCGGTCAGCAGGCGCGGGCCGCAGACGTCTTCAGCGGCGCGCCGGATGCGCTGGTACAGCCGGGCAACGTCGGCCGGGCGGTCCAGATCAAGGTCCGCGTAGGGCACGCTGAGCGAGTGCGATTCGGCTGCCGAAGCGGCGCTAGCGAATAGCGCGGCCTCGGCGCCGCAGATCAGCAGCGCCAGGGCGGCGCCGATCAAGGTCCTGGTGAGGTGGTGCATGGCAATCTCCTGTAGTGTCTGTGTGAAAGTGCTGACAGCAAGGATGCGCTGCGCCAGGGGCGGCCGATTGCAAAGGGCTCAAGTCGCCTTGAGAATTACTCAACGATATTTGATATTAAATATCAATGACTTCCATCAGTGACGCCGCCGGCGCCTATGATCCCCCGCGCATGCACGAAGGCTCGCAGGTGACGCCGCTGCGCCGTATTGCGCACCTGGATATGGACGCGTTCTACGCGTCGGTCGAGTTGCTGCGTTACCCCGATCTGCGCGGCCTGCCGGTCGTGATCGGCGGCAGCCGGCGCCGGCATGCGCGCGGCGATGGCGCAGGGGCGGCCCATGCGCTGCTGCGCGACTACGCCGGTCGCGGCGTGGTGACCACGGCAACCTATGCGGCGCGCGAATTTGGCGTGCACTCGGCGATGGGACTGATGAACGCCGCGCGGCTGTGCCCGCAGGCGATACTGCTGCCAGTGGACTTCGACGAATACCGCAAGTACTCGCAGTTGTTCAAGGCAGTGATCGCCGAGATGGCGCCGGTGATCGAGGACCGCGGCGTGGATGAGGTCTATATCGACTTCGGCGCCGCCGAGGGCGGGCAGGAACTGGGCGGCAGGGCACTGGCGCTGCGCATTCAGGGCGCGATCCACGAACGCACCGGCCTGACCTGCTCGATCGGCGTGGCGCCGAACAAGTTGATCGCCAAGATGGCGAGCGAATTTCACAAGCCGAACGGCATTTCCATTGTCTACGAGTCGGATCTGGCGGCGCTGATCTGGCCGTTGCCGTGCCGTCGCATCCATGGCATCGGACCGCGCATGAGCGCGCGCCTGGAACAGCTGGGTATCGTGAACATCGGCCAGCTGGCGCGCTGCGAGCGCGGCTGGCTGACGCAGATGTTTGGCCGCAGCCACGGCGGCTGGATGTACGAGGCCGCCTGGGGCTGGGATGATCGTCCGGTGGTGCAGCAAAGCGAACCGGTGTCGATGAGCCGCGAGACCACATTCGAGCGCGATCTGCACGCGGTGCGCGACCGCGAGCAGTTGCGGACGCTGTTCACCACGCTGTGTGAGCAGCTGGCGCAGGACCTGCAGCGTCACGGCTACGTTGGTAAGACCATCGGCGTTAAGCTGCGCTACGACAACTTCCAGCGCGCCACCCGCGATCTGACCATCGACGCCTATACCAACGACGCGGCGCTGATCCGGCGCACCGCCGGTTTGTGCCTGAAGCGCGCGCCGCTCGAGCGGCGCCTGCGCCTGCTCGGCGTCAAGGTTTGCGGCCTGGTGCGCAGCGATGCGGTGCCGGCAGTGCTGTCGCCGCGGGACGCGCCGGCGGAGTTATCGCTGTTCTAACTCGCCGGCGCCGACACCGGCTCGATGCGCACCTGCGTGCTCACCGAATTGGCGATGTAGCACTCGAGGTGCGCGCTGTGATGCATGTCGTCGATCTGCTGCGCGCTCGGCTGCAGCTCGCCCGAGAACTGCACCGCCGGATGCAGCGTCACAACGCTGACCCACCACTTGCCGGCGGCATTTTTTTCCAGCACACCGCTGGCCTGGTCGTGATAGCGATCAATCGTGAATTTGCGCTTGCCGGCAATCGCGAGAAACCACAGCATGTGGCAGCTCGACAGCGCGGCGATGAAGGCCTCCTCCGGGTCGACCGCGGCGGCATCCGACAGCGGTAACGGCACCGACAGCGGAGACGATGACCCTGGCACTTCCAGCCCGCCGTCAAAGCGCCAGCGGTGCCGGCGCGAGTAACGGTTATCGGTGAACAGCGCATCGCCCCGCTCCCAGATCACTTCGGCCGAATACTGAGCCATGCTTATCTCCCGGATAGGTGGGCGCCGACGATCAGCGCGGCGCGCCGAATTCCTGTACCCAATAGATCTGCGGCGTGCCGCTGGCGCTGGCAGCATACCCGAGACCGGATTCGCTGAAGCGCGGATCCATGATGTTCTCGCAATGGGCCGGGCTTGCGAGCCAGCCTTCGACGGCGTCCGCGGCGGTCTCGGGACCTGCGGCGATGTTCTCGCCGACCAGCTGATAGCGATAGCCGGTCGCGCTCACGCGCTGCGCCGGCGTGCTGCCGTCGGACCCCTGGTGCGCGAAGTAATCGTGGCTCACCATGTCCTGGGCATGCGCTTCGGCGGCGCGACTCAGCAGCGCATTCGGCTGCAACGCAGGTGCCGGCGCAAATGATTTGTCGCCGCAGCGGCGCGGCCTGGCACGAGCGAGATTGATCCGCTGCAACAGCTCGGCGGCGACTTCACCCGCGTCGGAGCGTGCCGGCGGCTCAAATGGTGCCGCGATGATGATCCAGGTGTCCTGGCCGCGCTGCGCGCTGCCCAGGTCTACAAAGCCGCGGTCGGTGAGTTCGGCGCACAACCTGGTGCGCAGCGCCTGCTGTGTCGCGCCCGCATCGCCACTGACGTGCAGGGCGGCGGACTGTTGCGCGCGGTAGCCGGAGCGTTCGACCGCAGCCTTGAGATTCGACATGCGCGACCACTGCCGTGCGGCGGCATCGAGCGCGGAATTGTCGCGCAGCGCGACGCGTATGCCGGCGTGACCGGCGCAGCCCTGCAGCCGCAGCGCGCGTGCTGCCGTCAGTGCGCTGCCGGGGACCGGGGCGGCGGCGAGCGCGGCAGCCGCCGCACTCAGCAGCAGCAGCAGCGCGCCCCGGACGCTGTCAGCCGCGGTTGGCACGCCGTGCCCGCGCCAGCGCAGCGGCGATGTTGCGCTCAGGGGCCAATCAGCTCTTCGCGCACGGCGTCGGCCAGCAACGGATCGTGCTGCTCGGTGTTGAACGACACCAGCACCATCGGCCCGGAGCCGGTGTTCTTGAACGCGTGCGCGGTGCCCGGAGGAAATGCGAAGCGCCACGCTTCCCCTGCCGGCACATGCCGTTCCTCGATGGTGTCGCCGCTGCGATAGCGCACCAGTGCGGGCCCGAGCAGTGCGGTGACTTCGGTGCCGCGCACGTGGCGATGATTGCCGCGGATCGCGCCGGGTTCCGAGATCACGGTATGCACATTGCGCCAGCCCGCCAGCAGCTCCGGCTCGAGCGGTTCAAACACCGCACCACGCCCGTCGGCATGCACTGTGAGCTTGTGGATTTCAACCCCGGCGTGCGCCATCGCCCGCTCCGCCATCAGCGCCCGTAGTGCGCCGTCAGGCTGGCCTTCGCCAGTGTATTGGCGTGGATCATGAATCCCACCATCGCGGCACTGGCCTCATCCGGCACCGAGATCTTGTCCACCTTGAGTGCGTAGACGGTGAAGATATAACGATGCGGCTTGTCGCCGGCGGGCGGGCAGGCGCCGCCGAATCCGGAGGTTCCGAAATCGGTGTGGCCCTGTGCGGCCCCTTCAGGCAGCTTGCCGCCGGCACTTCCGGCGCCGGTGGGCAATTCGCTCACGTCGGCCGGAATGTTGTACAGCACCCAATGCCACCAGCCCGACCCGGTGGGCGCATCCGGGTCATACAGGGTGAGCGCGAAGCTCTTGGTGGCATGCGGGGCGCCCTTCCAGCTGAGCGCCGGCGAGATGTTCTTGCCGCTGCAGCCAAAGCCGCTGTAGACCTGATCATTCGACAGCGTGCTGTCGGCTCCGATGGCCGGACTCTGCAGCCTGAAGACGCCATCCGCCGCGGCGGCATCGATCGCAAATGCAAGCGCCAGCGCCGCGCCCGCCAGGCGCAGCGACAACAGATAGGGGTGCGTATCAGCCATGAGGAATCTCCCGTCAATTGCCTTAACATCGGCGCCGCCGGGGTGCGATGCTATCACTTCGGGCGGTGCGCGGAAGTGACAGCCGGGAGTGCGCGATGCTGATGCTGATTGCAGGACTGATCCTGTTCTTCGGACCGCATTCGATCGCGGTGGTGGCGCCGCGCTGGCGCGATCGCGCGCTGATGCACCTGGGCGCCGGCACCTGGAAAGGCGCGTACTCGCTGATCAGCGCTGCCGGGCTGGCACTGGCGCTGTTCGGCTTTGCGCGGGCGCGGGCCGCACCGGTGGTGCTGTACGTATCGCCAGCCTGGCTGCACTACGTCACCTGGCTGCTGATGCTGCCGGTATTTCCTTTGCTGATCGCCGCCTATCTGCCCGGGCGCATCAGGACCGCGACCAGGCATCCGATGCTGGCGGCGGTGAAGCTGTGGGCCAGTGCGCATCTGCTGGTGAATGGCACGCTCGCCGACGTGCTGCTGTTCGGCGGCTTTCTGGTGTGGGCGGTCGCGGTTCGCATATCGCTGAAGCGGCGCATCGCGCCGCCGGTTCCGGGCGCGCCGCCATCACGCTACAACGACCTGATCGTGTTGCTCGCCGGACTCGCGCTGTACGCACTGTTCATCTGGCGGCTGCACGCCCTGATCATCGGTGTGCCACTGCTGCATCGTTAGCGCCGCACGCCGGTTTTCACAGCAGGTACGGTATCAGTGCGGCAGTGTGCTCGCGATAGCGCCGGTATTCGTCACCGAAGGTTTCACTCATGAAGCGCTCCTCCAGGCGCAGCTTGCGCCACAGCGCCACCAGCACCATCAGCACCGCGAGCACGCCGCGCCACTCGGCGCGTACGATTGCGGTACCGATGAAGGCGAGCAGCAGCCCGGAATAGATCGGATGGCGCACCAGCGCATACGGCCCGCTGCGGATCAGTTCGTGATCCTGCTTGACGGTCACGGTGGCACTCCAGTTACGGCCCAGGTAGACCCGTGCCCAGACGCTGACGGCCAGTCCCAGTGCCAGCAGCAGCACTCCGCTCCAATAGCTGACCAGGGTTTGCGGCATGAAGCGCTGGAACAGAATGCCGCCGCCCGTAATCGCAGGGATCCACAGCAGCAGCCCGGCGATAGCCAGCGGCAGCAGATGCGCGGCGCGCGATAACGCGGACTCGCGGCGCCGCACGGCCTTGATTCCGGCAGCCGAGATGCGCCAGTAGACCAGCCATGCGATCCACAGGCCTGACACCAGATAGCTGTAGAGGATGGGGGGCATGCGCGCGTGGTGCAGTGCGCCCTATGCGGCGCGCTGCGTGCTCAATAGGCGTAGAACGGACCGGTCGCGGTGCCGGCGGCCTTGCCGTCGATCGCTGTGAATACCCGCTTGCCATAGAAGAACGGCAGGCCCCAGTCAAAATAGCTGCCCAGGCTGCTGTTGCTGGGAGCCGGGCCCGCCAGCGCGTCACTGGCGTAGAAGCTGTTGCTGATGCTGTTCAGACTGACGACGTCGAACGGCACCGGATTGGTGAGACCGTTCTGCCCCTGCATGGTGGCGGTTTCCGACAGCGTCGCGGCCGGACAATAGAATTCGCTGGCGCTCGGATTGGATTGGGTGTTGGGGCAGACGGCAATACTGCTGTCCGGGAAGTACAGGCCATTGGAGCCGGAGTCGATGAAGCTGCTGCTCAGCGTCTGGCTCTTGTAGCTGGTGGTGAAATTCCCATCGCTGTCGGCAAGCAGCACGAAGGCACTGCCGAGTGCATTGTTACTCTGTGTCTGTATGCCAAATATCAGCGTACCGCTCGCCGTGGTCTGTCCGGCCGTTGGAATCGACTCCAGCGTCAGGATGATACCGTTGTTGTCGGCCGCGAACAGCGCCACCGGATTTCTGACCTGGGCGGTCTGTGCCACGGGCGTGAAGCCACAGGTGTTGGTGCTGGTGTTGCAGCTGTAGTAGAGATCGGTCATGGCCGTGTTGCAGCCATCCGGAGTCAGGCTGGCACACTCGGCGCACGAGGCGCCGCAATCCTGGTCGAAGACACCGACGCCGAGTACGCCGTTGGCCGAAAACGCACTGACCGAATTCAGCGACATGGGGCTCTGGCTCAGCACGCTGGTGCAGCTGCTCGGTGCGGTCGCGGCATAGGAGCCGTTGTCGTCGATGATATTGATGGACACGCCGCTCGCCAGTTCACCAGCCATGCTGACATCGGCGGCCGCTACCGGGCCCCAGGTATAGCCGTCGGCGAATGGCAGGCATTCGGCGATGCTGTTGCCGGGGACGTTGGGATCGGCGTTACTGGTGAGCGTCAGATTGGCTGCGGCCAGCGACGATGCCATCAGGCGCAGGCCGATGGAGCCGGTATCGACCAGCACGTCGTTGATGGTCGCGCAGGTGCTGGTGCCCGGGCGGCAGATCTTCACGCTGACGTACGGGATATTGAACGTGCCGCCATTCGCCGCGGCAGGCCCGGGCCCTACGGCAACCGCAATGCTGTTCGACGCGGTGGCGCCGCTGGAACTGCTCGCCCCGCTGCTGTTGCCGGAGCTGCTGGATGTGCTGCTGGCGCCGAGACTGCTGCCCGAGCTACCGCCGCCACCGCAGCCGGCCAGCACGCACACGCCGAGCCATACAGTCCATCGCAAACGCTGACTCATGCATCGGTCTCGCTATTGAAGATCGGCAGCAGAAACGCCGCTGGGCAGCAGGCTCGGGATATAGGCCACGCCACCGAATGAGCGCGGTCGCGCGCTTGACTGCACTACCAGATCGGCAGCCGTGACATTGACCTGCCGGTGCATGCCGGGGCGCATCTGCGCCGCGGCCGCGGTCTGGAAACGCTCGTAGTAATTTCCAAACAGCTGGTGCAGGTCGGGAGGCAACGGGCCTTTCCACGTGACCGCGAAAACCGTGCCCTGGCGCGTCAGGTATTCGTGCACCAGCGTGCCGGAAGGCGCCGTGATCTCATGCAGGTCGAATTGCTGCATCGGAATGCTGCGCAGCGCGGCATGTAACTCGCCCCGATCGGCCTCAATCGAGCCGGCATCGCCGCCCAGGTGCGCCATTGCCGGTAGCGGCAGCAATGCCGTGGCCGCCAAGCTCGCGGCCCAAAGCGCGACAGTGGCGCTAAGGAAATCGGATTTCACGTGTGATGCGACGCTCCGGAAAGGGTCCAATGCGCACAGCTTGACAGAATGCCGGCGATAAACCTGAGACGGAACTCACTGTGCAGAAGTTCCATGGTGCCGCAATGCAGTCGCCGCGGCTACCGAGGGGTCATAATGCGGGCGCATGCTTCCAGGCCACGTGGTTTTTCAGTCGCTTATCCTGATCACGGACTTGCCACGGGTGTGGCCGGCCTGACTGTACTGCCAGGCCTTGAGTACCTCGGTCAGCTCGAAGGTCTGATCGATGTTGACCTTGAATTTTCCCGCCTGCGCCCAATCGGCAAGCTGCTTCAGCGCGATGCGCACTGGCGTCCCGGTGAGGGTACGGGCGGAGCAGAGCACCGCGCGCGCCGCGCACTGCGCCGCTGGCGGCAGCCCGACGCTGGACACGAGGTGGCCGCCGCGCCTGACCACGGCCAGCGCGCGATAGGCATTATCCAGGTCCACGGTATTCACAGCGATATCGATGCCGCGCAGCTTATCCTCGAAGTGTTGCGCGTTGTAGTCGAATACCGTGGTGGCGCCCAGTGCTCGCAGATAGTCGGCGTTGCGCGCCGATGCAGTCGCCATCACCTGCGCCCCGCGGTTGCTGGCGATCTGTACTGCCGCCGATCCGACGCCGCCCGCAGCTCCGAGGACCAGCACCGTCTGGCCAGCATGTACGCCCGCCAGGTCGATCAGCAGGTTCCAGGCCGCCAGGCCGGCGTGTGCGACGCCTGCAGCTTCGGCGAATGAGAGCCGAGCGGGCTTGCGTGTGATGGTGTCGGCAGGCACGGCGAGGTATTGCGCGTAGGTGCCGCGGGCCTGCGACCAGACGATCACCGCATCGCCGATGCTGTAGCCGCTCACGCCGCTGCCCACGGCCGCGATCACCCCGGCGCCGTCAAGGCCCGGAACGGACGCGGCGCCAACCGCGCTCGCGCCGGGGCCGGCACTGGAGCGCACGCTGGTCGCCGGGTCATCCGATGAGCCGCCGGCAGTCTTCCAGTCGCCGGGATTGATACCCGCGTAGCGCATTTTCACCAGCACCTGGCCCGGTCCGGCGACCGGTCGCACGACGTCGCGCACCTGGACTGCGCCGGCGCCGACGACTGCAGCCCGCATGGTGGGTTCGCTGGCAAATGCTGCGCTGAACAGTGCGACGGTGCATAACGCGTAGATACGCATGGAAGTCAAAATAACACTAAGATTGCCCTTGTGATGACCCGCCAACGCGCGCAACTGTGGATGCTTGGGCTGCTGCCGCTGCTGGTGGTGCGGCTGCTGTTGCCAACCGGCGTGATGCCGGCGCGTAGCACCCACGGCCTGGCGCTGGTGCTGTGCGGTTCCTCGCACCTGCGCCCGGCACCGGAGCAGGGCCATTCGCACGCCGACACGCTATGTCCATTCGCGGCTGCCGGCGCAGCGGCACCGACCGGCGCGCCGGAGCAGCCGCCGCTGCTCGCCGGGCGCTCAGCGCTGGCCCCGGCGGCCGGCGCCCCGCAATGCCCGGTTCACAGCGCAGTCGCGCGCAGCCAGAGTGCACGCGGACCGCCGTCGTTCTCCTGAAGTCCTGACGTTCGCTGCGGCGCCGCCCCGGTGTGCGCCGGTTGCACGCGCCTGCGTGCGCATGGTCTGGGAGAACGCTGTGTCGCTAAAGTTTTCGCGCTGGCCCTATCGGGTCCTGGCGCTTGGCCTGGCTGGTGGCACGCCGCTGGCGGCACTCGCCTGTGCCACCTGCGGCTGCACACTCAGCGCCGATGGTGCGATGGGCTATGCGGTGAACACCGGATGGCGCATCAACTTCGAGTATGACTACATCGATCAGGATGAGCTGCGCCACGGCATGCATGCGACCAGCGCGCAGCAGGTGGTCGATGCACCGTCGCTGCCGGCGCTCGACGGCGGCGAGATCGAGCACGGCACGCTCAATCGCTACTTCACGCTGGGGCTGGGATACAGCCCCAACCCCGACTGGAACCTGGACCTGCGGTTGCCGTACGTCGAGCGCGGACATAGTACCTACGGTGTGCAGCTGCAGCCGTACCAGACTGCCGAAACCGCACCCGGGCAGCTCAGCAGCACGCGCGTATCCGGGCTCGGTGATGCCCGGTTCATCGCCAGCTATCAGGGTCTGCTGGCGGAGAAGAACCTGGGGCTGCAGCTGGGCATCAAGTTGCCCACCGGCAGTTACGGCACCGCGGTGAAATTCAGCAGCGGTCCGATCGCGGGCGCGCCGCTGGACGCGAGCCTGCAGGCCGGCACCGGCAGCACCGACCTGATCATCGGTGCATACTATTATCGCGCGGTGAGTGAGAACTTCGGCGCCTTCGCCAATGTCCAGCTGCAGGCCGCGATCGCCGAGGCGCAGCATCAGCCGGGTGATGATTTCCGGCCCGGTAACGCAGCGACGCTGAGTTTCGGGTTGCGCTACGAGGCCGATCCGAAATGGGTGCCGCAGCTGCAGGTGAATCTGAGCCGCAAGGACCGCGATCAGGGCGCGCTGGCGGATGTCCCCGACACTGCGGGCACGGTCGCGTATGTTAGTCCCGGGATGACAATCGCAGTGGCCTCGAATCTGCACCTGTATGGCTTCGTGCAGCTGCCGGTCTACAGCGAGCTCGCTGGCTATCAGTTATTTCCGCATTGGACTGCCGCGGTGGGCGCGAACTATGCACGCTAGGCGCATCGTGCTGGTCGCCTGCATGCTGGCCTGGGTCAGCGTATCTGGCCGTGCGCCCGGCGCGCAGGATGCGCCGGTGCAGATCCGGGACGCGTGGGTTCGCTGGCTGCCCGGAGATCTGCCCGCCGGCGGCTACCTCACGCTGATCAATAGCGGCGATCGCCCGAGCAGCCTGGTCGGCGCGTCGTGCCCGGATTACGCCGCGGTGTCATTGCATCGCAGCCGCAACGTCGGCGGCACCGCCCGCATGATGCCGGTGCACGATATCACCGTCGCAGCGCACTCGACCCTGGCCTTCGCGGCACAGGGCTATCACCTGATGCTGACGCATCCGAACAAACCGCTGAAGCCCGGGGATCGGATACCGGTGACGCTGAGTTTCGCCGGCGGATCCTCCGTGACCGTGCTATTTGAACTGCGCCCACCTGCCGCCGGTGCCGATACGCCGGACATGCCGGACATGCCGGACATGGGGCATTAGACGATCGGAGAACTATGGATCAGCGTGATTTGGCGGCGCGCCAGTTCGGCGCCACCGCCGCGAACTATCTCGGCAGCAGCGTGCATGCCAGGGGCGCCGACCTGGAACGGCTCGAAGCCCTGACGCGGCGGCTGCAACCGGCGCGCGCACTGGATCTCGGCTGCGGTGCCGGGCATGCAGCATTTGCGCTGGCCCGCGGCGGCGCGGCAAGCCTGATCGCGTATGACCTGTCCGAGCAGATGCTCGCCGTGGTCGCGCATGAGGCGCAGGCGCGCGGCCACTCGCAGATCACCATCCGCCGCGGCGCTGCCGAGCAGCTGCCGTTCGCCGATGCCAGCTTCGAGCTGATCGTCAGCCGCTATTCGGCCCATCACTGGCCATCGGTGCCGGCGGCCGTCGCAGAGATGGTGCGGGTACTGCAGCCCGGCGGCACGCTGGTCGCAATTGACGTGGTCGCGCCGGAAGCGGCGCTGCTCGATACCACACTGCAGACCATCGAGCTGCTGCGCGACATGTCGCACGTGCGTGACTACCGCGAGTCCGAGTGGCGCTCGATGCTCAACCTGCCGCAGCTGGAAGCGGCGAGCAGTGAGCGGTGGAAATTGCCGCTCGAGTTCGACAGCTGGGTGCAACGCATCGCCACGCCGGCCCGGCGCGTCGCGGCACTGAGGGCCGTATTCGACGACCTGCCGGCGGAGGCGCGGGAGTATTTTTGCGTCAGCGCCGATGGTTCGTTCGTCAGCGATGCCATGTGGATCGAGGCTGCAAAGCGAAGCTAGCCGGCGGATGACCAATATCGACATGCGCTACAAGTGGCCGACCCTGGGCGCGGTAAGCCTGGTGTTCTTTTTCCTCAATGCTGCCACCTTCGCATCATTGGGCGTGGTGCTGTTCACGATGATCGCGGACCTGCACTGGTCGCAGACCGCGGCAGGGTTCAGTTTCTCGCTGCTCGGCATCGCCTGCGGCGTGGCCAGTCCGCTGCCGGCGATCCTGATGCGGCATATCAGCTGCCGCGCGATCATCGTGCTCGGAGGCGCATGCCTGACCGCAGGCTTCTGGCTCGCCTACCTGTCCGGCGGCCTGGGGTTGTTCTACCTGGCGATGATCCTGGTCGGTGTCGGCTATGCACTGGCCGGGAACGTGCCGGGCATCTATCTGGTCGCGTCCTGGTGGCCGGCGAGCTCGGCGCGCATGATCGGCATCTACCTGATGATCGGCGCGTCCGGCAATGTGGTGGGGCCGCCGCTGGTCGCAGCGTTGGTCGCGGCCACGCACAGCTGGCGGGTGCACTGGTTTCTGATGAGCATCGCCGCCGCGCTGATCGCGCTGGTGTGCCTGCTGCTGGTCAGGGATGCGCCATCGACTGCCGCCGGCGGACAGCAACAGGTTGGGGCCGGCGCCGGTATCGGCGCGCACTGGTCCGAGCGCGAGGCGATGCTGACACCGCAATTCATGCTGCTGGCGGCGGCAATGACGCTGACTGTCGCCGGCATCACCACCACCTCGAGTGTCGCGGTGGGTCATCTGGTGCGCGAAGGGGCGACGCCGGCATTCGCCGCGTGGATTTTGAGCCTGGTGGCGCTGGTGTCGACCGTCGCCAAGGGTGTCGCCGGCCGGCTGTGCGAGATGTTTCGGCCGAGCCGCGTGTTCGCGGCCGGGCTGGCGCTGCAGTGTGCCGGCGACATCGCGCTCAGTTACGGTGGCTCGCCGTTCGGTGCCTATGCATTCGCCTGCGTTTTCGGAGTCGGCTGGGGATGGAGCTATCTTGCCGGCTGCGTGCTGCCGCTGGAATACTTCGGCCGTGAAGTCGGATCGCGGGTGCTGTCGGTGGTGTGGCTGGTGAGTACCGCGGCCGCCGCCGGTCCGCTGCTGGCGGGAATGATCGCCGATCGCTACGGCAGCTTCAGTCCGATCTTTGCGCTGTTTGCCGTACTGTTGATGGTGCTGTCACTGGCGCTGCTGAAGATGCGCGCGCCGACGCGGCGCGCGCCGACGCTGCGGCACGCGCTTCAGAAATGATAGGCGACGGTGCCGACCAGTTGCCGCGGCGCAATGAACTGGTCGCTGGTCTGGCCGGTGCCGAATGGATCGGTGTAGCGTGAGTTGATGCCGGCAACGTTGAACAGGTTGCTGGCCACCAGCGAACACGACAGCTTGCCGCCGGGCGGCGTCAGCTGAAAGTATAGATTCCATTGGCTGTACCCGCCGACGTGGTCCAGCAGTCCGTCGTTGAATATCCGGTACTCGAATGCGCCGCGATAGAGATATTCGATCCGCGACAGCAGCCGCCAGGCGCCATAGTCCGAGGTATAGGCGGCATTCAGGCTGCCCTGAAGATGCGGCAGCTTCGGCACTTCATTGCCGTTGGTATTCGGCGTGCCGGCGACGATCTCGGCCCAGCAGGCCGGATTGAAGAAGGCGCCGCCGAAGGCGCAGTCGGGACTGGCCGCGGTCAGCTGCGCTGCCGCCTTCGCATCCAGGGTCTTGAAATCGCCGACCAGAACGCCGTGCGCCAGCGACAGGTTGCTGTTGAGGCGCAGGTGCTGGTCCAGCGCCAGGTAGGAGCTCTCGAGCTCGAATCCAGCGATATGAGCCGCCGGAATGTTGTCGATACCGTACTTGAACGGCACCGGATCGTTGGCGATGTACTGCATGTTCTGGTAGTCGTAGTAATAGGCGGCGGCATTGAGCAGCAGCGTATCGCCAGCCAGGCGATTCTTGCTGCCGACTTCGAACGCATTGATGGTTTCCGGCCGGAACAGGTGCGGCACCAGTACCGCCCCGGGATTGTCATTGACGCCGCCCGGCTTGTAGCCCCGGGTGAAGCTCGCGTATTCCATGCTGGCGGCCGCAGCATCGTATTGCACCTCGGCCTTGCCGGTGCCGATGCCCTTCGAATAGGTATCGTCGCTGGTGATGCCGAATGAGGTACTGGGGCCGCTGTAGCGATCGTGGTTGTAGCGGCCGCCGGCCGTCAGCCGCCAGTCGCGGCCCAGGTGATCGGTAAGCTGCGCATAACCGGAATACGAATGGCGATCGATGTGTGCGTCGTTGTCGTACAGCAGGAACGGTGACGGATTGCCGCCGACGTCGCTGCGCTCGTCGACGAATTGATGATTGATCTGCGCCAGGTACAGGCCGCCGAGCGTCCAGTCAATGCTGCTGCCGGGACGCGACGCAATGCTCAGCTCCTGCGTCAGATCGTGCATGAAGGTATTCCATGCCTGCACATGGTCGTAGTAGCCGAGCAGCGCGACATCGAGCCGCGTGCCATCCTCCTGAATGTGATTGTCCAGCACCTGCCAGCTGCTGGTGGACCGGAGCTGCGCCCATGGCAGATCCCACTTGACGTTCAGGTAATACAGCTGCGTGTCCAGCCGAAACAGGCTCGGGTAGTCCTGCGATACCACATACGGGTCGGGATTGGGATCGAGGATGTTCTTCTGCTCTTCGCCGCTGTGGTTCGCGTCGTACAGCTGCACGGTCAGCGTCGCCGACAGGTCAGTCGACGGCTGCCACAGCAGCGACAGCTTGCCGCTGCGGTCATCGGCGGCGCTGAGCCTTACGCCGGGGAGGTCGGTGTCGGCGGCGAAGCCCTCGTGACCGTAGATCTGCACCGAGCCGCGCAGCGCGAAGCTGTCGCCGAGCGGCAGATTGACGGTGCCGCGGGTTCGATACAGATCGTAGCTGCCGCCGCTGACATCGATATAGGCGTCATAGCTGCCCAGTTGCGGCTGCCGGGTGATGATGTTGATCGAGCCGCCGGTCGACGCCTGTCCGAACACGGTCGCCTGCGGTCCGCGCGAAACCTCGATCTGGTCGACATCGAACAGCGTCTGGTCGAGGGAGATCGAATTGGCGATATAGACACCGTCGACATGCAGCGACACTCCCGGCTGCGTGGTGAAAGCGTTCTCCGGCGTCTCGGAGCCGATGCCGCGAATCGAGACCATGCGCTCGAAGCCGCTGCTGGCTGCGATGCTAAGTCCGGGCACCGAAGCGTTGAGCTCCGACAGCTGCGTGATATTGGATTGCTCGAGCGTGCTGGCGCTGATCGCGCTGATTGCCACCGGGGCCTGCTGCAGGTCCATCTCGCGCCGGTCGGCGCGCACGGTGATCTGCTCGAGCACCTGGCCGGCATTGGCGTCGACCGAGTCCGGCGCGGCAGTCTGTGCGCTGGCCGCTGCACTCAGCGCCAGGCATGCGATCAGCGCCTGCGCAGGCGGGGCTCGCAGCGTGCGAGGCGTGGGTTCATGGCTCGACATGGCGTAATTCTCGCGGAGCGGGGCACGGGGCTCAACGCGCGCTACACCAGTATGTGCTGCCCGGAGCGCGTCAGGTTGCAGTCGCTGGGTGCGTCAGAAGCCGAAAGGTCCCTCGCAAACGCTCTGGTGCAGCGGCCGCCGGTCACTGGGCTGCTCGCGTGCGCGCAGCTTTTCAGGCAGCAACGCAACCTCGCCCGGCTTGCCCACCACCACCATTGCGTGGATATCGAACTCCGGCGGTAGCTTCAGTTCCGCGCGCGCCCGGACGTGGTCGAATCCCTGCATGCCGTGCACCACGAGGTTGCGCATCGAGGCCTGCAGCGCGAAATTCTCCCACGCAGCCCCGGTATCAAAGGCATGCGTCGGCGCCGGCCGGCCGTCGTCACGCGTGTTCTTGGAGATGAATGCCACCAGCGCGCCGCCGTGCTGCGCCCATTGCCGGTTGGCATCGCTCAGCAGGCCCAGGAACATCGACCAGTGGGGCGATGCCCGCAGCGCATACAGCATGCGCCAGGGTTGCAGATTGCTGGCAGAGGGCGCCCAGCGCGCGGCCTCCAACAGCACCATCAGTTCGGCCAACGCCAGAGCCGCGCCCGACATCGCCCGCGGCGACCAACGGTCGATGAAGATCGGGTCGATTGCATGTGCGGCCTGACGCACCTGGCTGCCTTTCATCATCGCCGAGAACCTTGTCGGAGCTGAAGCGGACGGGTAATGTGCGGCCAGCCTCACCGGCCGTCAATCGCGGAGCTGTTCAATGGTGATGACAAAGTCGCGCATGCTGGCGTTGGGCACAGCAGCGCCGGACTTCTCGTTGCCCGATCCGGCCGGAAAGATCCACAGGCTGGAGGATTTTGCCGGCGCCAAGGCACTGGTGGTCGCTTTTATCTGCAACCACTGCCCCTATGTGAAACACATCGTCGGCGCGCTGGCGCAGTTCGCGCACGACTACCAGCCGCGCGGCGTCGCCATGGTGGCGATCAATGCCAACGATGCCAGTCGCTACCCGGATGACAGCCCGCCGCACATGGCGCGACTCGCAGCGCAAAATCGATTCAGTTTTCCGTACCTGTACGATGAATCGCAGGCGGTGGCGAAGGCGTACCAGGCAGTCTGTACGCCGGATCTGTATCTGTTCGACCAGGCGCGGCGGCTGGTGTATCGCGGGCAGTTCGACGCCAGCCGGCCGGGCAATCGGCAGCCGGTCACCGGCGCAGACCTGCGCGCGGCCGCGGACGCGCTGCTCGCCGGCCGCGCAATCAGCGATCACACCGCGAGCGTCGGCTGCAGCATCAAATGGAAACCCGGCCAGCAGCCGGACTGGGCCTGAACTGCCCGGACTTTCTAGGAGGTGCCGCCCGGGGAGTCGCTGGCGGGACCGGGTGCGGCAGTTGCGTCCGGCGCGCTGGTCGCCGCGTATTCCGCCGGCCAGCACACGTACACCAGGTCGATATTCTCCTTGCGTACCAGCGCCAGAATGCGCTCGGCGTCCGCCTCGCTGACGATGAACTCGGTGACCACCGGCAGCTCGCCCGCCAGCTCGAAGAAGCGCTGCTCGTGCAGCACGCCATGTCGGCCATAGCCGGCAACCGCACGAAATGCCGAGCCGCCGTGGATGCCCAGCTTGCGGCCCTGCTCGAGCAGCCACTCATACAGCAGCATGCCGCGAAAACGCCGGCTTTCGTGCATGTACAGCCGCAGCACCGTGGCCTTCATGCGACCTCCCGCATGCCGAACAGCAGCCGCACGCAATAGACCCCGGCGAGCGTCAGTATCACCGAGCCGATCAGGTGCGCGCCGATGATGGCGGCCGACCACAGATAGTCCCGGCGCAGCAGCAGCGTCGCGGTCTCGCCCGAGAAGGTCGAAAAAGTGGTCAGTCCGCCCAGGAAGCCGGTGGTGGTCGCGAGACGCAGCTCAGGCGGTATGCCGGCGTTGCGCGAGAAGTATTCCATGCACAGTCCCATGACAAAGCCGCCAATCAGGTTCGAGGCCAGGGTGCCGAACGGTATCGTCGGAAACACCGCGTTCAGCCACACGCCCAGGCGCCAGCGCAGCAAGGCGCCCAGAGCGGCGCCGATCCCCACGGCCAACCCTTGCCAGATCATGCGCTGATGCTCAAGTATTTACCCGCCGCTTGGCAAGCGGCCGTTGACAGCAAACTCAGTACGACGGTTCAGTGCGCCGGCACGCCGCGGTCGGCCCGGTCCAACTGCCCGGCGTCCCAGCCGCCGCCGAGCTGGGAGATCAGGTCCACGCTGGTCACCAGCTGCTGGCTTTGAATGCTCAGCAGGTTGATCTCGTCGAGCAATCGGGTGGTCTGGGCCGTGATTACGCTGGAATAGACCACGATCCCGGACTTGTACTGGTTGAGTGTCAGTCCCTCCGCCAGCTGCGCGTCCTTGACCGCGGCTTGCTGCAGCTGTCCCTGCTGCTCGAGCACGCGTAGCGTCACCAGGTCGTCCTCGACCGACTGGAACGCCGACAGCACGGTCTGGCGGTAGATCGCAACCGCCTGATCGTAGTTGGCCCTGGCCTCGCGAGTCTGCGCCAGGGTGGCGCCGCCGTTGAACACGTTTTCGGCCAGCGCCGGCCCGAACGACCACAGCGCATTGTGCGCGCTGAGCAGGCCCGGCAGAACGCTCGAGGCGAAGCCATAGGATCCGGTCAGTGTCAGACTTGGAAACCACGCCGCTTCGGCGACGCCAATCAGTGCGTTGGCGCTCGCCACCGAGCGCTCGGCCGCGGCAATGTCGGGCCGCCGCTCGAGCAATGCGGAGGGAATGCCGGCCGGCACCACTGGCACTACGGTGGTAAAGCTGCCCGCGTCAATGCCGAGTTCCGCGGGCGCCTTGCCGATCAGCACTGCGATCGCGTGCTCGAACTTGGCACGTGTGAGTTCGACGCCGACCTTCGATGCCTGGGTGCTCTCGAGCTGGGTCTCGGCGGCATACACGTCCGCCAGCGTCGTGATGCCCGCCTTGACCTGGTTCTGCGTGATCGTCAGCGCGTTCTTGAAGTCATCGATATCGGTCTGATAGAGCCGCATCTGCTGGTCGGCGGCGCGCAGCTGGAAATAGTCCTCCGCCAGCGTCACCTGCGCCGACAGCCGTGCGGCGGCGACATCGGCCGCACTCGCCTGCGCCTTGGCAACGTCCGATTCCAGCAGCCGCCGGATACGTCCCCAGACGTCGAGTGACCAGCTCGCCTGCGCTCCGACACTGAAGGTGGTGTGATGGCCATTGACGCCCACACCGGTCGTGACTGCCGAACCCGAAGAGGTGGTGATGGCCTGGTTGACGCCGCTGGCGCTGCCGCTGCGAGTGACGCCGCCATTGACCGAGACCGACGGCAACAGCGTGCCGCGGTCGACGCCGATCGCCTCCACCGCGGACCGGTACGCCGCCTCATCGGCCTTGAGCGTCTGATTGGACACCTCGACCTGCTGCTCCAGGCTATCGAGCAGCGGATCGTCATATATCGACCACCATGGCTTATCGCTCTGGATCTGCCCCGGCGTCGCGGGCTTCCAGCCCCGGTCTTCCTTGAAGGCGGGTAGCAGCGGCGCGGCGGGGCGGTGATAGTTGGGCCCGACCGCACAGGCAACCAGCGCCAGCGACACGGGCAGCGCCGACAGTGAGCGCCAAACTCGGGTGGATGGCCGGCGCGCAATGGTGTGGCTCATGTGGGTTGCTGCTGTGGGTCGCGGCCTATCGCCGCGCGTTGCTTGCGTCCGGATGCCAGGCTGCGCAGCCACAGACGAAAGCGATCCAGGTAGATATAGACCACCGGCGTGGTGTAGAGCGTCAGCACCTGGCTGAAGATCAAGCCACCGACGATCGAGATGCCCAGCGGCTGGCGCATCTCGGCGCCGCTGCCGGTAGTCACTGCCAGCGGAATCGCACCGAGCAATGCCGCGAACGTGGTCATCATGATGGGACGAAAGCGCAGCAGGCAGGCGTCGTAGATGGCAGTGCGCGCATCGACGTTTTGATGCCGCTCGTGCTCCAGCGCCACGTCGATCATCATGATGGCGTTCTTCTTGACGATACCGATGAGCAGGATGACCCCGATCAGTGCGATCAGGCTGAATTCGGTGCCAAACAGCAGCAGTGCAAGTACTGCGCCGACGCCGGCCGATGGCAGCGTCGACAGGATCGTGATCGGATGCACGTAGCTCTCGTACAGGATCCCGAGCACGATATATACCGCTACGATGGCCGCGGCGATGAGCCACGGTTCATTGGAAAGCGATTGCTGGAATACGCGCGCGGTGCCGGCGAAGCTGCCATGCACCGAGATCGGTACGTGGATCTGCTGCATGGTGCCCTGGATCGCGCGGATCGCGGTGCTGAGCGATTCGCCCTCCGGCAGGTTGAATGAAAACGTCGTGGCGACGAACGGGCCCTGATGATTGATCGCCAGCGGCGTGGTGTTGGGCCCATAGCTGGAAAACGCCGCCAATGGCACCGTTGTCTCCGACGTGGTGGCGATCGAGGCTCCGGTCGAGGCACCGCCGCGACCGCTGTTGGTGAGTTGATTGAGCGCCAGGTTCTGCTCGGCAGCGACCGGGGCCTGCGCCAGGTTGCTGCTGCTGGTGCAGCTCGAGCTTGCACTGTTGCCGCTCGCGCTGGTGCTGCTGGTGGAGCTGGCGGCGCTGGTGCTGCCTCCACTTCCCGCCACCGCAGCATTCGGGGGCGCGGGGCTGACGCTGCCGCTGGCACAGGAGCTGGCGGTGGTGGACGCGCTGGCACTGGTGGTGCTGGGCGTACTGGTGGTTACCGTGCTGGCGCTCGCGCTGCTGGCTACGAAGTCGGACACCGCCCCGGCCGAGGATTGCGTGCCGCTGAGCGCGCCACCGGAGGTGCTCACCCAGACTTCCTTCAGTGTCTCCGGACTTTGCCAGAAGCTCGGATCGACCTCCATGACCACGTGATACTGGTTCATGTCGTTGTAGATGGTCGATACCTGGCGCTGGCCGAAGGCATCGTAGAGGGTGTTGTCGACCTCGGTCAGGTTGATGCCCAGGCGCGCCGCGGTACTGCGATCTATATTGAGCGCGATATCCAGGCCGTTGTCCTGGCGATCGGAGTTCACGTCGGTGAGCTCCGGCACCGTCTTCAGCGCTTCGGTGATCCGCGGGGTCCAGAGGAACAGCTCGTTCAGGTCGTCGCTCAGGATGGTGTACTGGTATTGCGAGTTGCTCTGGCGGCCGCCGGCGCGGATGTCCTGGATGGCCTGCAGATACAGGCGTACGCCGGTGATGTTGGCGAGCTTGACGCGCAGCCTGGCAATGATGCGATCGCTGGTCAGTTTGCGCTGCGACAGCGGCTTCAGGCCGACGAAGATGTTGGCGGTATTGGTGGCGCCGCCGCCGCCGCCGGGACCACCGCCGCCGCCGCCGGTGAAGCCGACCACGTCCTGCACCGCAGGATCAGCCTGCACGATGCTCATCACGCTGCGCAGCTTCTGCGCCATCGCCTGAAACGAGATGCTCTGGTCGGCGCGCAGGTTGCCGGTCAGCGTACCGGTGTCCTGCTGCGGGAAGAATCCCTTGGGAATGATCGCGTACAGATAGAAGTTCAGCGCCACGGTTGCGGCCAGCCCGATCATCACGCTGCGAGGATGGCGCAGGGCCACGGCCAGGGTACGGCCATAGAAGTCACGCATGGCGTCGAAGCCGCGCTCCATGGCGCGCATGAAGCGACCCTGATCAGCACTCTCGCGGCGCAGTATATGCGCGCACATCATCGGAGTGGTGGTCAGGGAGACAACCAGCGAGATCAGGATCGCGATCGAGAGCGTCAACGCAAATTCACGGAAGGTGCGTCCGACAATCCCGCCCATCAACAGTATCGGCAGAAACACCGCAATCAGCGACAGGCTCATCGCCAGCACGGTGAAGCCGACCTCCCTGGCGCCCTGCACCGCGGCCTGGAAGCGCCCCATGCCCTGCTCGACATGTCGCGATATGTTCTCCAGCACCACGATGGCATCGTCGACCACAAACCCGGTCGCGACGGTGAGCGCCATCAATGACAGATTGTCGAGGCTGAAGCCCAGCAGGTACATGGCGCCGAAGGTGCCGATCAGCGACAGCGGCACAGCGACGCTCGGCACCAGGGCGGCACGCGCATTGCGCAGCGTGATGAATACCACCAGCACCACCAGCACGATCGCGATCAGCAGCGTGCGTTCAACGTCGCGCAGCGAGGCACGGATGGTCTCGGTGCGGTCGTTGGTCTGGATGATGCGAATGCTCGCCGGGATCGAGGCCTCGAGCTCCGGAATCAGCGCGCGGATGGCGTCCACGACATCGATCACGTTCGCACCCGGCTGCCGGTGCAGCACCAGCAGCACCGCCGGCTTGCCGTCGGCCAGGCCGAGGTTGCGTATGTTCTCGACCGCATCGCTGACGGTGGCGACGTCCTGCAGCCTGACGGCTGCGTTGTTGCGGTAGGCCACCACCAGCGGCTGGTATTGGGCCGCACGCGTGGCCGTGTCGTTGACGTAGATCTGGTAGCGCTGTTGGCCGAAATCGATTGCGCCCTTGGGGCTGTTGGCATTGGCGGCCGAGAGGGCGGCGCGCACGTCCTCCAGACCGATGCCGTACTTGAACAAGGCGCGCGGATTGAGCTCGACGCGCACCGCCGGCAGCGAACTGCCGCCGATGGTGACGTCGCCGACGCCCTGCACCTGCAGCAATTTCTGCTGCAGGATGGTCGAGGCGGAGTCGTAGATCTGTCCGGCGGTCAGTGTGTCGGAGGTCAACGCCAGGATCATGACCGGGGCGTCGGAAGGATTGAGCTTGCGATAGCCGGGATTACTGCGCAGTGAGCTCGGCAGATCGATGCGCGCCGCCTGGATCGCTGCCTCGACGTCGCGTGCCGCGCCGTCGATGTTGCGACTGAGATCGAACTGCAGCACCACGCTGGAACTGCCGACCGCGCTCTGCGAGGTCATCTCGGTCACGCCGGCGATGGTTCCCAGATGCCGCTCGAGCGGCGTGGTGACACTGGTCGCCACGGTTTCCGGGCTCGCCCCCGGCAGCGCGGCCGATACCACGATGGTCGGCATGTCGACGTTTGGCAATGGCGACACCGGCAGCAGGAAGAACGCCACGCCGCCAGCCAACGCCAGGCCGATCGTCAGCAGGGTGGTGGCGACCGGACGGCGTATGAAGGGCGCTGCGATACTCATGACGCGCTCAGTGCAGCTGCGGCGCGGGATTGCCATCCGATGGCGGTGCGTCATCGGCGGACCTGCGGGCGGCGCCGCGGCGGCGGCGCACCGCGGCCGCGAGCCGGTCGAAGTACAGGTAAATCACCGGCGTGGTGAACAGCGTCAGCAGCTGGCTGACCAGCAGGCCGCCGACGATCGATATGCCCAGCGGCGCGCGCAGTTCCGAGCCGGTACCGGAACCGAGCATCAGCGGCAGTGCGGCGAACAGCGCTGCCACCGTGGTCATGAGGATCGGCCGGAAGCGCAGCAGCGCCGCCTCGTGGATCGCCGCGCGCGGCGATTTGCCTTCCTCGCGCTCGGCCGTGAGCGCGAAGTCGATCATCATGATGGCGTTCTTCTTGACGATGCCGATCAGCAGGATGATGCCGATGATCGATATGATGTTCAGATCGAGCCCGGCGATCATCAGTGCCAGCAGGGCGCCGATGCCGGCGGAGGGCAGCGTTGACAGTATCGTCAGCGGATGGATGTAGCTCTCATACAGCACCCCGAGCACGATATATACGGTAACGATCGCCGCCAGGATCAGCAGCACCTCGTTGCGCAACGACGACTGGAATGCCAGCGCTGCGCCTTCGAACGTGGTGGAGATACCGATCGGCAGGCCAACGTCGCGCTCGGCGCCGCGGATCGCGTCCACCGCGTTCTCCAGCGAGGCAGTGGGTGCTACATCGAATGAGAACATGGCCGACGGAAACTGGCCGAGGTGATCGATTTCCAGCGGCGCGGCCTGTACCGAAATGCGCGCGATCGAGCCCAGCGGCACCTGGCCGCTGGAGCTGGAGGTGCCCGACGGTACGTAGATGTCGTTCAGTGATTCGACTGAGGTCTGCAGCTTCGGATCGCCTTCCATGATCACCCGGTATTCGTTCGACTGGGTGTAGATGGTCGAGATGATGCGTTGGCCGAAGGCGTCATACAGCGCGTTGTCGATGGTCGCAGCGGTGACGCCAAAGCGGGCGGCGGTATCGCGGTCGATATCGATCTGCACCGTCAGGCCGCTGTCGACGAAATTGGTGGACACGTTGGCGAGCTCAGGGGCGCGCGCCAGCCGGTCCAGCAGCTTCGGCACCCATGGTCGCAGCGTGGCGCTGTTGGCCGCCTCCAGGATGAATTGATAGGCCGCCCGGCCGACGGTCGAGTCGATGGTCAGGTCCTGAACCGGTTGCAGATACAGCTTGATGCCGCTCACGCCGCGCGCGCTGTTGCTCAGGCGCGCCATGGTGGCCTGGATGCCGTCGCTGCGCTGTGCCTTGGGCTTGAGATTGATCAGATAGCGGCCGTTGTTGAGCGTGGTGTTGGTGCCGTCGATACCGACAAAGGACGACAGGCTGTCGACATCCTGGTCACGCAGCAGCAGCGTAGCGAGCTGCTGCTGGCGCTCGATCATGGCGCTGAAGGATATGGCCGGCGCGCCTTCGGTCGTACCCTGGATGATGCCGGTATCCTGCAGCGGGAAGAAGCCCTTCGGGATGATGACGTAGAGGGCAACCGTGAGCACCACGGTGCCGGTGGCGATCCACAGCACCAGCGGCTGATGATCGAATACCCGCGTCAGCAGCCGATCGTAGGCCGCGATCAGTCGCTGGAAGGCGCGCTCGGCCCAACGCGCGAGCGCGCTCTGGCGCCGCGCGCTGGTCTCGTCGTGCGAGCGCAGCATCTTGGCGCACAGCATCGGCACCAGCGTCAGCGACACTACCGCCGAGATCAGGATCGCGATCGACAGGGTAATCGCGAATTCGCGAAACAGCCGCCCCACGACCTCGCGCATGAACAGCAGCGGTATCAGTACCGCGATCAGTGAAACGGTCAGGGATACGATGGTAAAGCCGATTTCGCCCGAGCCCTTGAGCGCTGCGGCCAGGGGCTTCTCGCCCTTCTCGATGTAGCGCGAGATGTTCTCGATCATCACGATCGCATCGTCCACCACAAAGCCGGAGGCGATGGTCAGGGCCATCAACGACAGGTTGTTGAGACTGAAGCCGCACAGGTACATCACCGCGAAGGTGCCGATCAGCGACAACGGCACCGACAGGCTCGGAATGATCGTGGCCGGCACGTTGCGCAGGAACAGGAATATCACCAGCACCACCAGCACTACCGCAAGCGACAGCTCGAACTCGACGTCGTTGACGGAAGCGCGAATGGTGTTGGTGCGGTCGGTCAGCACGGTGACGTCGACGTTGGCGGGCATGGAGGCACGGATGTCCGGCAATACCTTGCGGATCTGATTGACCACGGCAATGACATTGGCGCCCGGCTGGCGCTGCACATTGAGCAGGATTGCCGGGGTGTTGTTCATCCAGCTGGCGAGCTTGTTGTTCTCCGCGCTCTGGGTCACCGTGGCGACGTCCGACAGGCGCACCGGACTGTTGTTGCGATAGGCGACGATGATGCTGCTGTACTGGTCGGCGCTCGCGATCTGGTCGTTGGCGTCGATCGAATAGGAGCGCGCAGCGCCATCGAAGCTGCCCTTGGGCGCATTCGAGTTTGCGTTGGCTACCGTGGTGCGCAGATCATCGATGTTCAGGCCGTAGGCGGCGAGTGCATGCAGGTTGGTCTGGATGCGCACCGCCGGACGCTGCGCGCCGTTGATGCTGACCAGGCCGACGCCGGCAATCTGCGAGATTTTCTGTGCAATGCGGGTATCGGACAGGTCCTCCACCTGAGTGATCGGCATGGAATCCGAGGACACCGCGAGCGTCAGGATCGGCGCGTCGGCCGGGTTGACCTTGGCGTAGATTGGCGGCGCCGGCAGACTCTGCGGCAGCAGGTTGGCCGCCGCATTCATCGCCGCCTGCACTTCCTGTTCGGCGATATCTATGTTGAGGCTCAGGTCGAACTGCAGCGTGACCACCGAGGCGCCGGCGGAACTGCGCGAGGACATTTCCTTGAGCCCCGGCATCTGGCCGAACTGGCGCTCCAGCGGCGCACTCACCGTTGAAGTCATGACCTCGGGGCTGGCCCCCGGCAGGAAGGTCTGTACCTGGATGGTCGGATAATCGACTTCCGGCAGCGCCGAGAGCGGCAGGAAGAAATAGCCGATGCTGCCGACGATCAGGATGGCCGCCATCAGCAGCGAGGTGGCGACCGGTCGCAGAATGTACGGACGGGATGGATTCATGAGGGCGGCCAAACGCCTAGGGCGACGGGCTGCCGCCCGCGTTGCCGGGGTTCTGCTGCTGGTGCTGCCAGCGATGACCACCGCTGCTCGCGCCGGCGCTGCTGGCCGCGCCGCTGCCAGTGTCGCTGCTGCCGCCGCCGCTGCTGCCGCCACCGCTGCTGTTGGCGCCCGAGCTCGCGCCGCCATCGCGGCGATGCTGATGCTGTCCGCTGCCGGCCGCCGCGCCGCCGCCGCCGGCAGGCGCCGCCCCTGGCATCACGACGTGCGCGCCGTCGCGCAGCTGGTCGGCGCCATCAACCACCACCCGTTCACCAGGCTGCAGGCCCTTGCTGATCGAGACCAGGTCCCCGGTGGTGGGGCCGGGCGTGACTGCCCGCATGCTCACGGTGCTGTCGGGCTTGACGACGTAGACGTAGCTGCCGGACGCGCCCTGCTGCATCGCCGCCCCGGGGACGACGATCGCGTTGTGCAGCGTATCGAGCAGCAGGCGCACGTTGACGAACTGGCTCGGAAACAATTCGAACCTGGAATTATCGAATGTCGCGCGCAGCTTGAGCGTGCCGGTGGTGGTGTCGATCTCGTTGTCGGAGTTCGAGAGCGTGCCGCTCGCGATCTTGTTGGTGAGGCTGCGGTCATAGGCATCGACCGCCAGCTTCTGGCCGGCTCGCAGCCGCTGCAGGATATCGCTGAGACTGTCCTCCGGCACCGTGAACAGCACCGACATCGGCTGCATCTGCGTGACCACCACGATCGCGGTGGAGTTAGCCTGCATCAGGTTGCCGACATCGACCTGGCGCAGTCCGACCAGGCCGGCCACCGGTGAAGTAATACGGCAGTAATCCAGATTGAGCTGCGCGGCTTCGAGCGTTGCCTTGTCGGTCGCTACCGTGGCTTCGTCCTGGGCCACCGTGGCCACCTGCGTGGCGTAGGTCTGATCGGACACCGAGTTCTGCGCCAGCAGGGTCTTGTAGCGGTCCAGATCGACCTTGGCATTGGCGAGTGCCGCCTGATCGCGCTTGAGCTGGCCGGCAGCCTGATCGAGGGCGGCCTGGTAGGGGCGTGGATCGATCTGCACCAGCAGGTCGCCGCGTTTGACCATCTGTCCCTCGGTGAATGCGATCCTGACCAGCGGCCCGTTGATCTGCGGGTGCACGGTGACGGTCGCCAGCGGCGTGACCGTTCCCAGGGCATTGATGGTGATCGGAACGTCGCCAGTCGTGGCGCTGGCCACGCCGACGGTCAGCGGGCCGTTCAAGCCGCCACGGCCGCCGACCACCGGAGTGGCGGCGCGATAGCGCGCACCGATGACGATCAGCACCAGCAGTGCAATAGCGCCGATGATCCACCAGATAAATTTCCGGCGCGCAGATCCGGTTTCTCCGGGCTGTAAGGTCATGTGTTTTTCCGTCTCATCCAGTGAGGCGTGGTGCGAATACCAAGACATCCAGTGCGCACCATAGTTAACCGGACCAATCGTAGATCATTGATTAGTTAACAACATTTAATATCGAACTCGAATTATATAACCCACCTAACGCCGCGGGTGCAGCGCTGCGCCTGGTGGATCAGCCGAGCGGTCCGGGGAGAAATCTGCCGGCGATAATGACCGCCGCAGCCGCGACCAGGCAGTAGTAGCCAAACAAGTGCCAGCGGCCGTGCTCGAGCCAGCGCGACAGCCACCTCAGCGACAACCAGCCGGCGGCGAAGCTCAGGATCATGCCGGCCACGCACGGCCAGATCGGCCCCAGGCTGTCGGCGCCGACACCTGCAAGCTGCTGTGCCTGCAGCAGCCGGTGGCCTTCGCGCACGATGACTGCGGGGGTCAGCACCACTGCCAGCGCGAAACTGAAATCCTCCAGCAGGTCCTTGCGCAGCCCGCGAAACAATCCGGTCGAGATGGTCGCACCCGAGCGCGAGAAGCCCCGGAACGGCAGGCACAAACCCTGCACCGTTCCTATCCAGATCGAATCCGGCAGCGCCAGCGACTGCTTTTCATTGCTGCCGCTGGTGCGCAGGCCCGACCAGATGATCATGACGCCGACCGTCGCCAGCGCCACGCCGATCAGCGTCAGGTTGCCGAACAGTTGTTCGACCGCCGCGCCGGGAACACCTGCGAGCAGCACGTGTTCGATCAGCAGCGTCAGCGCGAGACCGACGATGCTGGTGCAGGCCGTGGCCACGACGACATTGCGCGCGAACGCCCAGAACGCCGGTGCGGAAGAAAAAAAACGTCGCCGCCAGGTGTTCCAGAAGTACACGATCACCGCCAGCATGGTGCCGGTGTGCAGCATCACCAGCAGGAAGGTCATCGCCGGCGTGGTCGGATCCAGTCCCATCAACTTTTCGGCAATGATCACGTGTGCCGAACTTGAAACCGGAAGCAGTTCGCACACGCCCTGCACGATCGCCAGCACGAACACGTCCAGCACATCCGGCATCATCCGTCCTCGACCTCGGTGTTGCGTCGGGCGACTATACCGTGCCCGACCGCCTAGCTATAGCTCCTTCGACATGCCGGCGAAAAGTCCGCGCCGCGGGCCGAATTGCGGCGCGCCGACACCGACGCCGGTGCCATTGCGAATCTCGTACACCTTGTCGAACACGTTGATGACGTCGAAGCGTAGCGTCAGTGCGCCGCTGCCACTGAACTGGAAGGCGTGGCTGGTGCCGACATTGATCTGGGTATAGGTCGGCAGGTGGGCCCCGTTCGGTATCGAGCTGCCGTCGGGCAGCAGCAGATCCGCCCGCAGCCCGGTGCCAAACAGCATGTCGGCAGAAAATCGCGTGCCATTCCACATATAAGATGTCCCGGCCGATGCAGTCGCCCGCTGTTCATGATCAAGGTGAATGTAGTTACTGGCGATATAGCTGAGATCCTGCGGCGTGAAATTGAACTGCGCCGACTCGATGTCGCGCCCGATGGCTGTCTGGAATGAGAGGTTGGCGTAGGCGGAGAAGTTGCGGCTGGCGTAGTTGCCGCTGAACTCGATACCCTCGATCTTGCCCTTCAGATAGTTGAACGGCGTGAGAATGATCGGAGCACCGAACTGGCCTTCATCGATCAGGTTCTGCGAGCGGCGGTAATAGCTGTCGACGCCCAGCGTCAGGCCGGACAGCAGCTTCTGCTGCACGCCGGCGTCGAAATAGTTGGCGCGCTCGGCCACCGGCGCAGTGTCGGTGAGCACCGCCGGAGCGGCGCTCGTATTGGCGAACCGGTTGATCGACTCGCTGGCGATCAGCTCGAATGGCGGCGGCGTGAAGTAGCGCGAGTAGCCGGCGTGCAGCGTGGTGCCGGTCCACGGCGTCCACACCGCATTGACGCGCGGACTGAGCTGGCTGCCGCTCGAGTAGGCGCTGTAATGATCGAAGCGCAGGCCGTAATTGAGCGTCAGCGGCGCGGCGATCTGCCACTCGTCCTGCAGGTACAGGCTTTCGATCCACTGTGCCTGCGAGCCATTGTCGGCGATCGCCTGCGGAACTTCGTCCGCCGGCGGCCCGATGTCAGCAGGCAATACCAGTGAAGTAGTAGTGTTGTAGGCGTCGTCGTGCTGCAGGTACCAGCCGCCGCGCACGGTATGCTTATCATTGAGCTTATAGGCGGCATCGGTCTGCCAGCCGAGTGCATCGTCGCGCTTGTAGGCCCACTGCGAGATGCCATCGTAGAGCAGGTCGCCGATCGGATCGGGCTCGAAGGTCAGACTCGAATAGCGCCCGCTCAGCGAGCTCTGCCAGTCCAGCGTACCCTGCGAGTGTTGCCAGCTCAGGATCGCATAGCTGGTGAGCTCGCGCTGATTCTCGTTCAGATCCGCGCTCGGAAACGCGCTCTGGCCATTGACGCGGAGCCCGAGACCTGGCTGCAGGCCGGCAAGATCGGGAATCTGAAACGTGTCGTTGGAGGTGCCGACGATCAGCGCCAGGCGATTGTCGGCATCGAGGATGTCCTCGAAATAACCGAAGCCGTGATACTGGGTCGAATGATCGTGGATCGGATCGGTGCTGCCGTCGGGCGACTCGATTCCCAGGTCGCTGCGCAGCATATCGGCGGACACAAAGTAATTAAGGCTGCCGGAGTTGCCGCCGTACTCGATACTCGGCTCGAAGGTGCCGTGGCTGCCGCCATAGACCGAGAGCGAGCCGCCGGGATCGAGCAGCCCGCTCTTGGTGGTCATGTCGATGATGCCGGCCGTACGCAGCCCATATTCGGCCGGCAGCGCGCCGGTGACCAGTTGCAGCGACGAGATCAGTCGCGGGCTGAGCGATTGCCCGAAAACACTGATGCCCTCGGGCAGGATGATGCCGTTGAGGCGGTACTGCAGATCGTTATGGTCGCCGCGGACATGGAACTGCCCGAAGGAATCCTGCGCCACGTCCGGCGCCTGTAATATCACCTGGTTCAGCAGCGTGTTGTCGCCGCCGGGGGTGGCCGCGATCGCAGCGTCATCGATGGTGTAGGTGGACGCGCCGGTCTGGGTCTCGATTCCGGCGCGCTTGTCATTCAGCACCTGAGCGGTGACTACGATGGTCGGCAGTACGTCGGTGCTGTTGCCGTCGGCGGTGTCGCCGCCAGCGGTGTCGCCGCCGGTGGTGTCGGCAGCATGCAGCGCTGGCGCACATAGCATGCAGTACGCCGCCACGGCGAGCGTGATACGGGCATTGGGGTATGACATGGACGGATCCTGTGAAAGCCAAGCGGAGCGCATACGGACGAGTCCGTATGACGCTGGCGATTACCGAGAGCCCGCCGAGAAGGACGGGCGGACAGGATCAGGCCAGGGGAGGACCGCGGATGTCGTAGTAGCCGGCAGGCGGCCGGCTGGGCTGCGCCGCGGTGAGCGGCGCGATGACGGTGCTGCTTATGAGCGATGCACCGATGTGCTTGGGCAGCTCGGGCGGCCCGGCCCAGCGATCGGCGTGCGCGCACAGCAGGCACTGCAGGTGCGTTTCGGCGCCGCGCGCGCCCTCGTTCTTGTGAAAATGCGCGGCCTGGGCCAGCCCGCCGCCGAACACAGCGAACACCGCTACCAGCGCGACCAGCCGGCGCAGGTGCCAGCGTCGCAATCTGTTCAATGGTCCGGCGATCTTCACGGTTTTCGAACCCGGCGAATGCCACGGCATCAATCGAGGCCTGCCAGCATAGCGCATCCGCGCCGCTCAGCCAGCTAAACCCGCCGCATCGCGCGCCAGCGACTCGATTGCGGCCCAGTCGCCGCTGGCCATGGCCGCGGCCGGTGTGATCCAGGAGCCGCCCACGCACAGCACGTTCGGCAGCGCCAGGTACTCCGCGGCATTGGCGCGCGAGACGCCGCCGGTGGGGCAGAACACGTGATCCGGAAATGGACCAGCCAGCGCCTTGAGCATGCCGACGCCGCCGGCCTGCTGCGCCGGGAACAGCTTGCAGGCAGTGAAGCCGGCCGCGCGTGCCGCAATCAGTTCGGCCGGCGTCATGATGCCAGGCAACAGCGGCAAGCCGGATTTTGCCGCTGCCGCGATCAGCTCCGCGGTCAGGCCGGGCGTCACGCCGAATTGCGCACCGGCCGCCGCGCAGTCGCTGAAATCGCGCGCCCGCGTCAGCGTGCCGCCGCCGACGATCGCATCGGGTACCGCGGTGCGCATTGCGCGGATTGCCTCGAGTGCGCACGAAGTGCGCAGCGTGACTTCCAGCACCCCTAATCCGCCGCGCACCAGCGCCTGCGCCAGCGGCACCGCATGCTCGAGCAGCTGGATGGTCAGTACCGGGATGACCGGCGATGCGGACATGATGTCGCGCATGTCGGCGCTGTTCGGGTCCGCGATCCTTGCTTTCATGCGAAGCAGCTCAGTGCGCCGGACTCGGCGTCGCCTGCGGCGGCGCGAAAAGTTCCGAACAGTTCCCTGCCCATGCCGTGTGCATTGGCCGACAACTGCAGTTGCGCCGGCTCGCGCCGTGCCCAGCTGTCTTCCGGCACCTGTGCCTCGAGCCTGCCTTCGATGCTATCCACCAGGATGATGTCGCCGTCGCGCACCCGCGCCAGCGGCCCGCCATGCAGGCATTCGGGACAGACGTGAATCGCGGCCGGCACGCTGCCCGATGCGCCCGACATGCGACCATCGGTCACCAGTGCCACGCGGAAGCCGCGCTTCTGCAACACCGCCAGCGGCGGCGTCAGCGCGTGCAGTTCAGGCATGCCATTGGCGCGCGGCCCCTGGAAGCGCACCACCACCACCACGTCGCGATCAAGCTGACCAGCTGCGAATGCCGCCGCTACCTGCGCCTGACCGTCGAACACCAGTGCGGGCGCCTCGACCACGCGATGCTCGGCGGCGACGGCAGAAGTTTTTATGACTGCCCGGCCGAGGTTGCCGCGCAACAGCTTCAGGCCGCCGTCGGGGCTGAATGGATCGGACGCCGGCCGCAGCACGCTGATGTCACCGCTGCGCTCGGGCGCAGCCTGCCACCGCAGTTCGGCATCGACCATCGAAGGCTCCTCGGCATAGGATGCAAGACCGGTACCCATCACGGTGTGCACGTCGGCATGCAACAGGCCGGCGCCCAGCAGTTCCCGAATAAGAAACCCGGTGCCGCCGGCGGCCTGGAAATGATTCACGTCGGCGCTGCCGTTGGGATAGATGCGTGCCAGCAGCGGCACGAAGCGCGACAGATCGCTGAAGTCGTCCCAGTTGATGGCGATACCGGCGGCGCGCGCGATCGCCACCAGGTGGATGGTGTGATTGGTAGAGCCGCCGGTAGCCAGCAGGCCGACGATCGCGTTGACGATCGCGCGTTCATCGACGATGTCGCACAGCGGCAGGTAATTCTGGCCGAGTGCGGTGATCGCGGCAGCGCGCCTGGTTGCGGCGCGCGTCAGTGCGTCACGCAACGGCGTGTTCGGATGCACGAACGCTGTGCCCGGCAGGTGCAGGCCCATGACTTCCATCAGCACCTGGTTGCTGTTGGCAGTGCCGTAGAAAGTACAGGTGCCGGGCGCGTGATAGCTGCTCGCCTCGGAATCGAGCAGCTGCTGCCGGTCGGCCTTGCCCTGGGCGTACAGCTGGCGCACGCGCGCCTTCTCCTGATTGGCGATGCCGGAGGGCATCGGACCCGCCGGCACGAATATCACCGGCAGATGACCGAACGACAGCGCGCCGATCAGCAGCCCCGGCACGATCTTGTCGCACACGCCCAGGCATAGCGCCGCATCGAACATATCGTGCGACAGCGCCACTGCGGTAGCCATCGCGATCACGTCGCGGCTGAACAGCGACAGCTCCATTCCGGCCAGACCCTGTGTGACGCCATCGCACATCGCCGGCACGCCGCCGGCAAATTGCGCCACCGCTCCGGCTTCGCGCGCCGCCATCTTGATCAGCGTCGGGAAGCGCTCGAGCGGCTGATGCGCCGATAGCATGTCGTTATAGGCGGAAACGATCGCGATGTTGGGCCACACCAGGCTGCGCAGCGCCTGCTTGTCGCCCGGGCCGGCGGCTGCGAAGCCGTGAGCGAAATTGGCGCAGCCGAGGCCGCCGCGGGCCGGACCGCCGCTGCGCGCGGCCTGCATGCGCGCAAGATAATCGTGGCGCGTGTGCCGGCTGCGAACGCGGATGCGCTCGGTCACTTCGGCGACACCGGCGTGCAACGGCGCGAGCGGGAATTTCTGCGGGCTCACTGGTACGGTAGGTGCATATGCTGTGCCAGGAATATAGTACACACTACCCCCGATGTGACCATATATAGGAGTGCGCTTGGCAGCTTCTTCCAGGGATCGTTCCACGCCGGCGAAGCAATTGCCGGATTTCGATCTGGTGCTGTTCGGCGGCACCGGCGATCTGGCAATGCGCAAATTGCTGCCGGCGCTGTTCCGGCGCTATCTCGCGGGGCAATTCCCGGCGCGCGCCCGAATTGTGAGCGTCGCGCGCACCAGCATCGAGCGCGACGACTACCTGACGCAGGTCGAGGAAAGCAGCAAGAAGTATCTGCCTGCGGGCCTGGACGCGGCGCGCTGGACCACTTTCAGCCGCAGCCTCGATTACATGGGCCTGGATGCCACCAATGCAGCCGACTACCACAAGCTCGCCGCCAAGCTCGGCAACAATGCGGCGGCGGTGCGGGTGTTTTTTCTATCGACCGCGCCGGCGCTGTTCGAAACCATCTGTCGCAATCTGGCCGCTGCCGAGCTGGTCACGCCCGGCGCACGCGTGGTGCTGGAGAAGCCGCTCGGCCAGGATCGCGCGTCGGCCGACCAGATCAACCGCAACGTCGGTGCCATATTTCCCGAGCGCCAGATCTATCGCATTGACCACTATCTCGGTAAGGAGGCGGTGCAGAACCTGCTGGCGCTGCGCTTCGGCAATTCGCTGTTCGAGCCGTTGTGGCGCCGCGGCCGGATCCGGCACGTGCAGATCACGGTGGCCGAAGAACTCGGCGTCGAGGGGCGCGCAACGTTCTACGACCAGACCGGCGCGCTGCGCGACATGGTGCAGAATCACATGCTGCAGCTGTTGTGCATCATGGCGATGGAGCCGCCGGTGTCGAATCATCCCGATGCGGTGCGCGACGAGAAGCTGAAGGTGCTGCGCGCGCTCAAGCCGCTCGAGGGCGCGGATGTCGACGCCAATGTGGTGCGTGGCCAGTATCGCGCCGGCGCGGTCGCCGGGGCGCCGGTGGTCGGATACCTGGAAGAAAAGGGAATTCCGGCCGACAGCACCACCGAGACCTACGTGGCGATCAAGGCGCACATCGATACCTGGCGCTGGGCCGGGGTGCCGTTCTACTTGCGTACCGGCAAGCGGCTGCAGGAGCAGATAGCCGACATCGTGATCCATTTCGAGGACGTGCCGCACTCGATCTTCGAGCGTGCGCCGTCCGCGAGCGCCAACCGGCTGGTGATCTCACTGCAGCCGCGCGATTCGATCACGCTGACCATCATGGCCAAGAATCCGGGCGAGACCATGCGGCTGCGGCCGGTGGACCTGCGGCTCGACATGGCCGAGAGCGCCAAGACGCCGCAGCTGGACGCCTATGAGCGCTTGTTGACCGACGTGATCAAGGGCAATCTCACGCTGTTCATGCGCCGCGATGAACTCGACGTCGCCTGGCGCTGGATTGATCCGATCCGCGAGGCATGGTTGCAATCGGACGAGCGCCCCAAGAGCTACACCGCCGGCAGCTGGGGTCCGGCGGCGGCCAGCTCGCTGATCGGAAAGGACGGCTATGCCTGGCACGGCGAGGTTTGATACGCGCTTGTGTCGCTACCCGGACAGCGCGGCGCTGACTGCAGCGCTGACGGCACAGATTGTCAGCGCGCTGGAGGATGGGTTGCGCAGCCGCGGGCGGGCGAGCCTTACGGTATCGGGCGGCCGATCGCCTACGGCACTGTTCGATGCGCTCTGCAACACCGCACTGGACTGGCAACACGTGTGGGTCACCCTCACCGATGAGCGCTGGGTCGACGCCAGCAGTGCCGACAGCAACGAGCAGCTGGTACGCGCGCACCTGCTGCGCAATGCGGCGGCACGCGCCAATTTTGTCGGCATGAAGAGCGCAGCGGCTACCCCGGGCGCGGCCGCTGCCGCGGCCTGGGCGGCGATCGCGCCGCTGCCACGCCCGTTCGACTACCTGCTGCTGGGCATGGGTGATGACGGCCACACGGCGTCGCTGTTTCCGGGCTCGCCCGGCATCGACGCGGCGCTCGATGCGCTGCGACCGCCGGCTTGTGTCGGCATGGTGGCGCCGGTGGCGCCGCAGCAGCGCATGAGCCTGAATCTGAGCGCGCTGCTGGCCGCGCGTCGCATCGGACTGCTGATCGTCGGCGCTGCCAAGTGGGCCACGTATCAGCGCGCTGCCAGTGATGGTCCGGTGGCCGAGATGCCGGTGCGGGCGCTGTTGCGCCAGCAGCAGGTGCCGCTGTCGGTGTACTGGGCGCCCTAGGCGCGGCCGAGATCGCGGCTGCCGAGCACGCCGTAGCGTGATGCGCGGGCGCTGTACACCGGCGGCGCCGAAGTGCCGCGGATCGCCATCAGCAACTGCTGCACGCGCGACAGCTTGGCCGTGACCACCGCGCCATTGGTGTCGTTGAGTCGCTGGCAGCGACGCGCGCTGCGCAGGTTGGCCAGCCACTTCGAGTTGAGTGCGCCGCTCGGGTCGCTCCAGGCGTACAGCCTGGCGAGTGCGCCGGCTCCGTGGCCGAACGACAGCATGCGGCAGCTGTCCGCGCGTTCGCCGTCCAGGCGCGTCAGCGCGTCGATGCAGCGCTGGCGCGACGAGCCGATGTTCGCGATGGCCTCGACATCATCGCCGCGCAGTATCGCGGTCTCGTCCCGTAGCAGCACTTCCAGCTCGGCGAGCAGGCGCGACTCCTCATCGAGGATGCGGCCCAGGTGTTGCTGGACGTCGGCGCGCTGCAGCGTCATGTCGGCGCGCTAGTGGGCGACAGCCAGATCCTGCTCCATCTGCAGCAGGCGATTGGCGATGCGGTCCGGATTGATGACGTACTGGCCGCTGCTGATTGATTGCTGCAGAGCAGAAACGCGTTGTGTATCGACCTCGGGTGCTTCGCCGACCGCCTGTGCGAGCGCGAACATGCGCCGGGCGGAGTCGGTGATATTGACGCTGTCCACGCTCGGCTGCGGCGTATTGTTGCTGCCGCTGCTGCCGGGCGCAGTACTGGCGCGGATCTGCTCGATCGGCGTGCCGCTGCCGCTGGCGCCGAGGGCAGCGCTGTCCAGTCCTTTGATTCGATCTGCCACTACGGTCTCCTTGGTGTCCTCGAAGCAGCTATCGGCCGCAGTCCGTCAAACTTTAGCCGTCTGCGGGTTGTCATAACGGCACCTCGACCACGCTGTTGGAGCGCACGATCCCCTCGATCACGCGTTGCGAGCTCAGGTTCTGCACCCGGATGCGGTCGGCGATACGCCCATCGGACAGCGCCACCGCGCTCATGCGCACCTCGAAGCCGCCGGTAGCGGCGATCAGTGTGACCTGCTGGCCGCGATGGATCACATTGCTCGGCGTCAGCGCCTCGAGGCTCAGCGCCTCGCCGGCAGCCAGATCCTTGCGCAGCCGCTGGCCGCTCAGCATCGTCGGCCTGGTGACGTAGTCCGTGGTCAGGCCGGGCAGGCGGCGCGGCATCAGTTCGAAGTCGAGCGGGCTGGGCTCGGCATCGCGCGCCAGCGCGTGCCTCGCCACCAGCACGGAGAAATCCGAGTCGATGCTGACGCTGATATAGATAGTCCAATGCACCTCGCCCTCGCAGCGCACCGCCACTGTGGTATGCGCGCGTACCTGGCCATCCCCGGCAACCGCCGCGGTCAGCGGCCGATCGCATTCGGCCAGTCGCAGCCGCGGATCCAGGCGCTGCACGCGCACCACCATCTCACCCTCACCCAGACGGACCTCGCGGCGCACGGCTTGCTCGGCCGCCGCCTGCAGCGAGGCGATGTCGGTGATCGGACCGTTGACCGCAGCATCGGCTGCGGCCGCGCCGAGCAGCAGCACACTGAACAGGCACAGGTATTTTGCTTTCATGGGCAGCTGACGAGCAATTGCCGTGCCACAGGGCGGGCGTCGGATTTCTGACACTCAAGGATTGCGCGAGGTGGTCGATAACCCGAGCCTGGCGTTTGCGCGCCCCCAGCGCGCGCGTTGCGGCCGCCCATTGCCGATCGGTGGCAACATCTGGCCGCTACCGCCATGCCCGCCGCTCGCGTGCGCATCACTGCGCGGCATTACGTCACACATTTACTGCTGATGAATGCCCGGGTCGCACCGTGGCACACGCCTTGCTCCTGCACCCCCGAGAGAAATTTAGCGCGAGGGCGGCATGGCAATTAACTTGGACAGCTATCTGGGCGTACATGCGCAGGCGTTGACGCTGGAAGCGCAGCGCACGGAATTGCTGGCCGCGAACCTTGCCAACGCCGACACGCCGAACTATAAGGCGCGCGATATCGATTTCAAGGCAGCGCTCGCTGCCGCCGGCGGCGGCACCAGCAGCAACAGCAGCGCCAGCGGCACCGCCGGCAGCGGCGCCAGGCTCGCAGTCACGACTACCAGCGCCGCGCATCAGGGCGCTCAAAGCGGCAACAGCATGGACGCGGCCATCGGTGCCAATCTCAAGTATCGCGTACCGATGGCACCATCGCTCGACGGCAACACCGTCGATACGCAGCTCGAGCAGGCGGCGTTTGCCGAGAATTCGGTTCGCTACCAGGCCACGCTCACCTTTCTGAATGCGCGCTTCAAGGAATTGATGACCGCGATCGTCGGCCAATAGCGCAGCGGAGCACCTATGTCCTCATTCAAAGTATTCGAAATCGCCGGCTCGGGCATGAGCGCAGAGTCGGTCAGGCTCAATACGGTAGCCAGCAACCTGGCCAATGCCGACAGCGTCAGCGGCGATCCGACCCAGGTGTACCAGGCCAAGCACCCGGTGTTTCAGAGCGTGCAGGAACTTGGTGCTGCGGCCAGCCAGACCGCGCTTCAGGCCAGCGCCAGCGTCAGGGTGCTCGGCATTGCCGCCAACCAGGCGGCGCCCGAGGCGCACTACGATCCGGGCAACCCGCTGGCCAATTCCGACGGCTATGTCTACAGCCCCAATGTCAACGCCGTCGAAGAGATGACCGACATGATCTCGGCTTCGCGTTCCTACCAGAACAACGTCGAAGTCATGAACACCGCCCGCAACATGATGCTCGACACTCTCAAGCTCGGGCAGAGCTGAACCTCCAACCACGGAGCCAACGTATGACCACACCCGTAAACAATGACAGCAGCCCGACCAACGCGGTCAACGGCAGCAGCGCCAGCAATAATTCGGCGGCGGCATCGGCTGCGGCCGCGGCCTCGATATCGGCGCTGAGCGTCAACGATTTCCTGACACTGATGACCGCGCAGCTGCAGAACCAGGATCCGACCCAGCCGCTCGATCCATCGACGTTCGTGACGCAGCTGGCGCAGTTCGGCACCGTGTCCGGCATCGATGCGATGCAGACCTCGCTCTCGAGCCTGAGTTCGACCTTGCTGGCGAACCAGGCGGTGTCGAGCGTCGGGCTGGTCGGCCAGACGGTGCTGACCCAGGCGAGTTCGGCGCAGTACAGCGCCGGTCAATCGCTGGCCGGCGCGGTCCAGGTGCCGAGCGGTGCCAGCAGCGTTGCGGTGAATGTCACCAACAGCAATGGCACGGTAGTGCAGCAGATCAGCGTCAGCCCCACCGCCGGGCTCAGTTCGTTCACCTGGGACGGCAGCACTGAGAGCGGTACACAGGCGCCCTCGGGAAGCTACAGTTTCCAGGCGATTGCGAACGTCAACGGCAGCTCCCAGGCAGCGCAGATGTATCTGGGCGGCACCGTGTCGAGCATCTCGCTCAACTCGGGCAGCGGCAGCGGCGCGACGGTGAATACACCGCAGCTCGGCTCGATCGCGCTGTCGAATATTCAACAGATCAATTGAAACCGAACTCACCTGATTACTGAACAGGAGCCTCATTTATGTCATTTGGCATCGCTTTGACCGGCATCGACGCCGCGCAGGCCGATCTGAACGTCGTGTCCAACAACATCGCCAATGCGGATACCACTGGCTTCAAGCAGTCAGTGACGGAATTCTCCGACCTGTATGCCAGCTCGCAGAATGGCGTCGCCGCCGATGCCATCGGCAATGGCGTGGAGGTGGCCTCCGTGGCGCAGGACTACTCGCAGGGCTCGATCGAAACCACCGGCAACAACCTGAACCTGGCGCTCAGCGGCAACGGCTTCTTCACCGTCAGCAATGGCGGTGCGATGTCGTATACGCGATCGGGCGACTTCTCGACCAACAGCGACGGCTACGTTGTCAATCCCCAGGGTCAGGTGCTGCAGGTGTACGCACCGACCGCGGGCGGCGGCTTCAACACCAGTTCCACCACCGGGCTGCAGATTTCCACCGCCGACAGTGCGCCGTTGGCGACCCAGAACGTTGACATGACGCTCGACCTGCCGGCCAACGCCACGGTCCCGGTGGATGCAGCGTTCAATCCGACCGATGCCAACAGTTACAACAACTCCACCACGGCGACGGTCTACGATTCGCTCGGCGCGGCGCATACCGCGACGGTGTATTTCGCCAAGACCGCGACCGCCAACCAGTGGAATGCCTATGTGACGGTCGATGGCCAGGCGGTGGGCGGGGCGCAGCCGATGACCTTCTCGGCCAACGGCGAGATGACCACGCCGGCCAACGGCGATCTCAACTTCGGTCCCTACACACCGACCACCGGCGCTGCGGCGCTGAACATGAACTTCAATTTCAGCAAGACGACGCAGTACGGTGATGCCTTCGCGGTGAATGCGATCCAGCAGGATGGCCAGACCACCGGCACGCTCAGCGGCGTCAACATAGATACCTCCGGCGTGGTGGAAGCGCAGTACACCAACGGCCAGTCGGTCACGCTCGGACAGGTGGCGCTGGCCAATTTCGCCGATCCGAACGGCCTGGCGCAGCAGGGCAATTCGAGCTGGGCGCAGACCGCCGCCTCGGGCCAGGCGCTGTACGGCCAGGCCGGCACCTCCGGGCTGGGCCAGGTGGAATCCGGTTCGCTGGAGGAATCCAACGTCGACGTGACCACGCAGCTGGTGGAGATGATCACCGCGCAGCGCGCCTTCCAGGCCAATGCGCAGATGATCTCGACCGAGAATCAGATCACGCAGACCGTGATCCAGATTCCGACCCAGGCCTAGAGCTGATCGCGGCCGCTTATGGATCGCCTGGTCTATGTTGCGATGTCCGGTGCCAAGGAAACCCTGCGCGCCCAGACCGCCAACAGCCACAACCTGGCCAACGTCAGCACGGTCGGCTTTCGCGCCGACCTGTCGGCGTTCCAGGCCCAGCAGGTGCAGGGCGCGGGTCTCGCGTCGCGCGCCTATGCCACCGACAACTCGGTCGGTTGGGACGCCAGCAGCGGCACGCTCGAACAGACCGGACGCGACCTGGATGTGGCGGTACAGGGGCAGGGCTGGATCGCCGTCCAAAGCCCACAGGGCAGCGAGGCCTATACGCGCGCCGGCGACCTGCGCGTGGACCCTAACGGGCAGCTGACTACCGCGGCCGGATATCCGGTGCTGAGCGATTCGGGCCCGATCTCGGTGCCGCCGTATGCCTCGATCTCGGTCGGCCGCGACGGCTCGATTGCCATCGTTCCGCTCGGGCAGACGCCGCAGACTATCGCGGTGTGCGCACGCATCAAACTGGTGAATCCCGCCAGTGACTCGCTCGAGCGGGGCGATGGCGGACTGTTTCACATGCAGAGCGGCGGCGATGCCACGTCCGACGCGAGCGTGCAGCTGGTGCCCGGTGCGCTGGAGTCCAGCAACGTCAACATGGCCTCGGCCATGACCAACATGATCGAGCTGGCGCGTACCTACGACATGCAGCTCAAGTCGATCAAGTCGGCCGAAGACAACGACTCGTCCTCAACCAAGCTGCTGCAGACCAGCAGCTAACCGCATTTCAGGAAGTAAAGAGTCATGAACAGCGCACTATGGGCGGCGAAGACCGGGCTTGACGCCGAGGAGAGTCAGATGGCGGTGGTGGCCAACAACCTCGCCAACGTCAACACCACCGGCTACAAGGAAACCCGCGGGGTGTTCCAGGACCTCTATTATCAGAATGTGCGCCAGGTTGGCGGCTCGACCACCCAGGACACGCTTGCGCCCACCGGATTGAATCTCGGTACCGGCGTGCAGATGGTGTCCACGGAGAAGCTCTACACCCAGGGCAGCGTCAACCAGACCGGCAACTCGCTCGACCTGGCCATCAACGGGCGCGGCTTTTTCCAGGTGCTGATGCCCGACGGCACCATGGCCTATACCCGCGACGGCAGCTTCCAGACCAATGCCACCGGGCAGGTGGTCACGGCCAGCGGCTATGTGCTGCAGCCGGCGATCACCATTCCATCGGGTGCCCAGTCGATCACCATCGGCAGTGATGGCACGGTCAGTGTGCTGCTGGCCGGGCAGACCGCACCCAGCACGGTCGGCACGCTGCAGCTGGCGGACTTCATCAACGAGGCGGGGTTGCAGCCCTATGGCCAGAACCTGCTGCTGCCATCGGCGGCCAGCGGCACCGCGCAGACCGCCAATCCAGGACTTTCGGGCATGGGCACGCTGCAGCAGGGCGCGACCGAGAGTTCCAACGTCGATGTGGTGTCGGAGATGGTGAACATGATCGAGACGCAGCGCGCCTATGAAATGGACAGCAAGGCAATACAGACCACCGACCAGATGCTGCAGAACCTGAGCACCTCGCTGTGACGGCTCGCAACAGTTCAGTCGCAACCGCGTGCCTCGGAGTTGTCGCGCTGGCGGCCGGCCTGGCCGCCTGCCACGCGCAGCATCCGCCGCCGAAGAACGATTTCGCCTCGACACTGCCCGAGGAGATCCCCGCGGTCGGCGCCGCCAACGGCGCGATCTATCAGTCGGGACATGATCAGGAGCTGTTCGACAACGCGGTCGCGCGCCGTGTCGGCGACATACTGACGATTCAGCTGTTGGAGAGCACCGCGGCCACCAAGAGTGCCGTCACCACCACCAAGAAGGACACCACCACGACGCTGCCGGGCGCCAACATCCTGGGCGGTGCGCTGACGATCCACGGACGTAATGTCCTCAGCGGCTCGCTGGCCGACAGCAGCGCCTTCGACGGCGAGGGTACCAGTGCACAAAGTAATCAGCTGACCGGCTATATCTCGGTGACGGTCGCCAAACGGCTCGCCAACGGCAATCTGCTGGTACGCGGCCAGAGATGGTTCATGCTCAATCAGGGACGCGAGTACGTGCAGATTCAGGGCATCGTGCGGCCGATGGATATCGGACCCGACAATATCGTGCCCTCGTACAGCGTCGCCGATGCCACCATCTCCTATGGCGGCCAGGGCGCCCTGGACGACACCAATACAAAGTCCTGGCTCGCCCGCTTCTTCGATTCGCCCTACATGCCGTTCTAGCAGTGGTGTCACTCATGCATAAGTCCCGCTTCAGCCTGGTGATCGCCCTGTGTCTGCTGCCGGCAATGGCGCCGGCCGAACGCGTCAAGGACCTGGCGGTGGTTTCGGGAGTGCGCAGCAACCAGCTGGTCGGCTATGGCCTCGTGGTCGGGCTCGACGGTACCGGCGACCAGACCACGCAGACGCCCTTCACGGTGCAGAGCATCGTCAACATGCTGCAGAAATTCGGCGTCACGATACCCTCGACCGTCAATCCGCAGCTCAAGAACGTGGCCGCGGTCACGGTGACCGCGCAGCTGCCGCCATTCGTCAAGGTCGGGCAGACCATCGATGTCACGGTCGGTTCCATCGGCAACGCCAGCAGCCTGCGAGGCGGCGACCTGCTGCTGACGCCGCTGCGCGGTGCCGACGGCGAGGTCTACGCCATGGCCCAGGGCAGTGTCGTGGTCAGCGGCTTCGGCGTCTCGGGCAAGGACGGCTCGCGCGTCAGCGTCAACGTGCCGAGCGGCGGCCGCGTGCCCAACGGTGCCACGGTCGAGCACGAGGTGAAGAACGACTTCGCCACCCAGCCATTCGTGATGCTCAACCTGAATACACCGGATTTCACCACCGCCAGTCACTTGAGCGATGGCATCAACAGGCTGCTCGGCGGCGCCAGCGCGATCGCACTCGATCCGGTCTCGGTCAAGGTATCGGCGCCAACCGATACCAATCAACGCATCGCGTTCGTGTCGCAGCTGCAGGAGCTGGACATCGAGCCGGGCGATGCCCCGGCACGCGTGATCATCAATTCGCGCACCGGTACGGTCGTCATCGGCGCGCGCGTGCGCGTGACGCCGGCGGCAGTGGCCCATGGCTCACTGTCGGTCACGATCACCGAGCACCACGATGTCAGCCAGCCCAATGCCTTCAGCCAGGGCACGACCCAGATCACTCCGCGTTCGGATATCTCGATCAGCCAGCCCGAGGCGCGCATGTTCGTGTTCAATGCCGGCGTCAACCTGGATGAGATCGTGCGCGCTGTGAACGATGTCGGCGCGGCTCCCGGCGACCTGGTGGCGATCCTCGAGGCGCTGAAAGAAGCCGGCGCGCTGCGCGCGGAACTGGTCGTGATCTAGTGCCATGAGCTCGCCGACGGTGTCACCGGGTTTCTATGCCGACTTCCAGGGGTTGGACCGGCTGCGTGCCTCGGCGGCGCGCCAGGATCCGCAGGCCCTGCGCGAGGCGGCACAGCAGTTCGAGGGCCTGTTCACGGCGATGATGTTGAAGTCGATGCGCGAGGCCTCGCTCGGCAGCGGCCTGGGCGACAGCGAGGAGACCAAGACCTACCAGGACATGTACGACCAGCAGCTGGCGCTGCAGATGGCCCACGGCAAGGGCCTGGGGCTGGCCGATATGCTGATGCAGCAACTGACGCGCTCGCAGTCCGCGCATGGCGCGGCCGCGACATCGACCGGCAGCGCCCCGGGCGGCACGGCGCCGGTGGCGGCTGCCGGAGCCGCCACCGAGCCCGCCAGCAGCGCGCAGCGCGAGAGCTTCGTGCGCAGTATCGAGCCGCTGGCACAAGCTGCCGGCAACAGCCTGGGCGTTGCCCCCGACACGCTGATCGCGCAGGCCGCACTCGAGACCGGATGGGGCCGCAATATGCCGGCCGACAGCAGCGGGCGCAGCAGCTCCAATCTGTTCGGCGTCAAGGCGACAGATTCCTGGCGCGGTGCCAGCGTGCAGGCGAGCACTACCGAGTTCGACCAGGGCACGCCGAGCAACACCCAGGCGGCCTTTCGCAGCTACGGCAGTGCGGCGCAGAGCGTCGGTGACTATGTGTCGCTGCTGCGCGGTAGTCCGCGCTTTGCCGGCGCGTTGGGCACCGGCTCCGATGCGCAGGCCTTCGGCAGCGGTCTGCAGCGCGGCGGCTACGCCACCGATCCCGATTATGTGAACAAGCTGGTCGCGACGGTCGCGACCTTGCGCCAGATGCGTGCGGCAGCGCTCAAGTCGTGAGGCATCCGGCCGAAAACCGTGAACCAACACCCGGCGCGCGATTCGTCGGGTGCAGTGCCCTGCAGGAGCCTTCATGCCCGACATGCTGAATACGGCGATATCCGGCCTGATGGCGTTCCAACAGGAACTGGATACCACCAGCAACAACATATCCAACGCCAATACCGCCGGCTACAGCCGCGAGACCACCGACCTGGTCAGTGTCCCCGGCCCATACGTCGGCGACCTGTCGATCGGTGACGGCGTGCAGGTCAGCAGCGTGCAGCGCGTCTATGACCAGACCGTAGCCTCCCAAGTGGTATCCGCCACCAGCTCCTATAACCAGCTCAACAGCTTCTCAACCCAGGCGGCGGCGGTCGACAATCTGCTCGGCAGTACCAGCAACGGCCTTTCCTCGCAGCTGCAGAGCCTGGTGAGCGCATTGCAGACGGTGGCGAACTCGCCGACCTCATCGGCCTCGCGCCAGGCGTTCCTGAGCCAGGCGCAGCAGCTGGTGAGCAGCCTGCAGGACGATGACAACGGCCTGCAGAGCCTGGGTTCGCAGGCCAACGCGCAGCTCACCAGCGGCGCCAGCGAAGTCACGTCGCTCGGCCAGAGCATCGCCGCGCTCAACAAGCAGATCATGGCCGACACCTCGCAGAGCACGCAGGCGCCCAACAGCCTGCTCGATCAGCGCGACCAGCTGATCAATCAGCTCGCCGCTTATGTGAATGTCACCACCACGCAGCAGTCCGATGGCTCGGTGAATGTCTATATCGGTTCCGGCCAGACCCTGGTGACCGGTACCAGTGCGGCAACGCTGACGACCATTCCTAATTCCTATGATCCGTCACAGCAGGACCTGGCGCTCAGCAGCGCCGCAGGTCCCATCGATGTGACGCAGCAGATCAGCGGCGGCAGCCTGGGCGGCACGCTGCAGTTTCGCAGCCAGATGCTCGAGCCGGCGCGTAACAGCCTTGGCCAGATGGCCGTGGTGTTATCCAGCGCGATGAACGCGCAGAACCAGTCCGGACTGGATCAGTCGGGGAATCTCGGCGGCGCGATCTTCGGCGTCGGCGCCGTGGGCGTATTGCCTGCCAGCAGCAACACCGGGACCGCCGCCGTCAGCGCGAGCGTCGCCGATGCCGGCGCGATCACCGCCGATAATTATGTCCTGTCGTACAACGGCACCAACTGGAGCCTGAGCGATATCACCAGCGGTGCCAATGTGGCGCTGAACGGTAACGGCACGGCCGCAAGCCCATTCACCGCCGCCGGTCTGTCGATCGTGGTCGGCGCGGGCGCCCAGGACGGCGACAGCTACCTGATCCAGCCCACCAGCGGCGCGGTTGCCGGCATGCGGGTGCTGATGACCGATCCGAGCCAGCTGGCGGCCGCCGCGCCGCTCGTGACCTCGGCCGGCAGTGCCAACACCGGCAACGCGACCATCGACCAGGGCAGCGTGGCCACCGATGGCAGCTGGGTGCGCGGCAATTACACGCTGAGCTTCACCAGCCCGGCGGCCTACCAGATCACCAACAGCACCGGGGCTGTGGTCCAGACCGGCGCCTACACATCCGGCTCGCCGATCAATTTCAACGGCATCCAGGTGGCGGTCTCGGGCGCACCGGCGAGCGGCGACAGTTTCTCGATCAATGACAACGCCAGCGGCACCGGCGACAACCGCAACCTGACCGCGATGTCGGGCCTGCTCGACCAGGCACTGATCGGCGGCACCACCTCGATCAACTCGGCCGCCAGCGAGCTGGTCACCAGCATCGGCATCCAGACCAGCCAGTCGCAGAGCGGCGCCACGGCGCAGCAGTCGGTGCTGACCGACGCCAGCAACGCCCAGCAGAGCGTCTCGGGCGTCAATCTGGACGAGGAAGCCGCCAACCTGGTGCAGTACCAGCAGGCCTACCAGGCCGCTGCCCAGGTCATCAACGTGTCGTCCACCCTGTTCAAGTCGCTGCTGAACGCAGTGCAGAGCTAACCGATGCGCATCTCGACGGCGGAAATCACCTCGCAGGCGATCCTCGCGATCGATAATCAATCGAGCGCACTGCAGACCACGCAGAACGAAGTATCGACTGGCCTGGCGGTGCAGAACGCGGCCGACAATCCGGTTGCCGCCTCGCAGATCGTGCAGCTCACCCAGCAGCAGTCGCAGCTCACCCAGTACGGCACCAACCTGCAGTCGGCGCAGACGCGCCTGTCGCTCGAGGAAAGCTCGCTATCGACGGCGACCACGACGCTGCAGAGCATTCGCGACCTGGCAGTGCAGGCCGGCGACGCCTCGCTCAATGACACCGACCGCCAGCAGATCGCGACCCAGATCCAGACCCAGATCCAGGCGCTGCTGGGCACCGCCAACACGCAGGACTCCAACGGCGAGTACCTGTTCTCCGGTTACGCCGCCCAGACGCAGCCGTTCGCAACCGACAGCAGCGGCAATGTCAGCTATGAGGGCGATGCCGGCACGCGACTGATCCAGATCAGTCCCAATCAAAGCGTCGCCGACAGCGACACCGGCGCCACCGCCTTCATGAATGTGGCGGCCGGCAACGGCACGTTCACCACCGCGGCCGCCGCCAGCAACACCGGCAGCGGCGTCATCG
>Ga0181537_10000058_pt1 | contig 96180 bp, 76 predicted proteins | sample PEATcosm2014_Bin_39_FD_119765 | JGI IMG/M metagenome (GOLD analysis project Ga0181537, IMG submission 119765) | Peatland microbial communities from MTU Mesocosm Facility, Houghton, MI, USA - PEATcosm2014_Bin23_10_metaG | ecosystem: Environmental > Terrestrial > Soil > Wetlands > Peat | place... | reverse complement strand
GCCGGGAATCACGTTTTCGATGACGATCAATTCGAACGAACAGGTCGGCCGGAACCGTTGCAGCGACGCCAGGCAGCGCGCCGTGACCGTGAGCTCGCCAAAGCTCGCAATGACGATCGACACGAGCGGCTCTTGCGTTTCCGGAAAAGCGAGCCCGCCGATCAATTGCTCGGGGGGACGCACGTCCTTTGGCGCGCGCAGGGGGGCGCAGGAGCGCGTAGCCGCGGTATTGCGCTTCCACGCCTCGTAGTGCGGCATGCCGGCAAACAAGCCCGCGCCCAGGGTGTATCCGAGGTCAAGCAGGCGCAGCCGCGACCGTTGCGTCAGTGGCAGACGCAAGTACATCGAGCGCACATAGCCGAGTACGGTGGCTCGAAAATGGATCAGTTGGTGCGCTGACATCGCCGAGGATTCTAGAACCTATCTCAAATTCCAGCGTGCTTAGGGTATCTTGCCAAAGTCACACGTCGGTCTTGACAAGTCTTGACAGAATCCTTCGCATCCATCGCGCGGTCCACGGCTTTCCTGTTTTCCGGCAACGGATCGCAGTGGTGGGCGATGGGCCGCCAATTGATCGAGGAGGACCCTGGTTTCCGCCAAACGGTCGAGGAGGTCGACGCCCTTTTTCGGGACGCATTCTCCGCCCACGCCGAAATGCGCACCCCCATCGTGGCGCAAAACCCCTCGGTTTGCGAGGTCCTGCGCGGCAATGCTTCAGGAAACTGCCTCGAATTCACGGAGATTGCGCAGCCGGCACTGTTCGCCTTCCAGGTCGGTCTGGTACAGGCCTTGCGCGTACGCGGTGCCACGGCGCAAATGGTGTGTGGGCATAGCGTCGGGGAACTTGCAGCCGCCTGGGCAGGTGAGGCCTTGACACTGGCGCAGGCGGTTGAGATTGTCGTCGTGCGCAGCCTGCAACAGGCGCGGGTGAAGGGCACTGGCCAGATGACGGCAGTCGCATGGGAAGGCGAGCGTATCGAACATGTCCTGGAGGGCGCTCCCGACCCCGAGTTGTCCCTGGCGGGGCCGCTGCAGGATGGCGCGCCGGGTCCGGTGCATGGTCTTGTTGTGGCCGGTTTCAACAGTCCGCGCAGTTGCACGGTCGCCGGGCCGGTCGCATCGCTCGCACATCTGGAGGCGGCTCTGGCAGGACAGCGCATCGCATTCAAGAGGCTGCGCCTGGATTACGCGTTTCACAGTCCGGCAATGGACCCGATTCGCGCGGATCTCCTCAAGATCCTTTCGGATGAGCGCTTCCGTGCGCACCCCGATGAGGCGTCTCTCGCTTTTTTCTCGACGGTTTCGGGTGGACCATTCGACGCACGGCATCTGGATGGTGCGTACTGGTGGCGCAACGTGCGGGAACCGGTACGCATGGCGTCCGCGGTCGCGGCGATGATCGACCATGGTTGCCGCACCTTCGTGGAAATTTCCCCGCACCCGATTCTTGCCGGTTACATCGAGGAGGCCTGGGAGGCCAAGGCGTTTTCCGGCGAATTTCGGGTCCTTGGCGCGATCCAGCGGGGCAAGGCGGGACGCTTGCACCTCGATGAAATTGCCGGGCGCGCGACGACCAAGGTGCGCTAAATTCGCGCTTTCCGGCAACCCGCACTGGATACACCGTGAGTTCCCCGCAGCACTCGGCCGGCGCGTCCGGCGCCTTGATCCCTGTCATCCTGTCGGGAGGGGCCGGCACCCGTCTTTGGCCCGTCTCGCGCGAAGCGCTTCCCAAGCCCTTCGTGCGACTGGGCGACGGGCGCAGCCTCTTGCGCCGTACGCTCGATCGCGCGGCCCGCTTGCGGGATGCGAACGCGCAGGGCCAGACCTGGCTCGTGACGAACCGCGACTATTACTTCCTCTCGCGCGACGAGCTCGACGCGCATGCCGGTTCCGTTCGGTTCCTGCTCGAACCGGCTGCGCGCAATACGGCGCCGGCGATCGCGCTGGCGACGCTCGCCATTGCCGCGGAGCACGGCGAGGATTCCATCCTGCTCGTGTTGCCGGCCGACCACCTCATCGACGACGAAGTCGGGTTCGCCGCCTGCGTCGAGCGAGCGCAAGCGCTCGCGCGCGAAGGTTGGCTCGTGACCTTCGGTATCGAGGCAAACGCGCCGGAAACGGCGTTCGGCTATATCGAATCGGGGCAAGCCCTGCCGCACGGAGGTTTCGCGGTCAAGCGCTTCGTCGAGAAACCCCCGGTCGAGCGGGCGCGCGAATTCCTGGCGGCCGGCAATTACTCCTGGAATTCGGGCATGTTCTGCTTTCGCGCGCGCGACATGCTGGCGGCGCTGGCGCAAACGGCACCGCAACTCGAGGCCAATGCCCGCAAGGCCTGGGCCGCCTCGCAAGCCGGGCTCCTGGGCAAGGACGCGATCGAACTGGAAGGAGCTTCCTTCCGCGCCCTGGAAAGCATCTCGATCGACTATGCCCTGTTCGAAAAGGCGGGCAAGGTCGCGGTGGTTCCCGGAACCTTCGGCTGGAACGACGTCGGCGCGTGGCCCGAAATCGCGGCGCAGTTCCCGGCGGATGCGCACGACAACCGCGCATCGGGTCGCGCGATGTTCATCGACAGTTCGCAATGCTTCGTGCATTCGCATGGGCGTCTCGTCGCGGCCCTGGGCTTGAAGGGCATGGTGATCGTCGATACGCCGGATGCGCTGCTCGTCATGCCCAAGGAGCGGGCCCAGGATGTGAAGAAGGTCGTCGAGGCGGTGCGCGCCAGCGGCGACGACAAGCACATCTTCCACGCCACGGTGGCGCGGCCCTGGGGTACGTACACGGTGTTGCAGGAGGGGCCGCAGTTCAAGTTGAAGCGCATCGAGGTCAAGCCCATGCATGCGCTGTCCCTGCAGATGCACCATTACCGCAACGAACACTGGATCGTGGTGAGCGGGACGGCGCGTGTCACGCGCGGCGACGATGAATTCCTGCTCGCGACCAACGAATCGACGTACATCAAGTCCGGTACGCGCCATCGCCTGGAAAATCCCGGTGCGCTGCCCCTCGTGCTGATCGAAGTACAGAGCGGACAGTACGTCGGCGAAGACGACATCGTCCGCTTCGACGACAAGTACGGACGCGTACCGAAGACCCAATAGTTTCCAACCTTCTCCCCCACCCCTCTCCCGCGAGCGGGAGAGGGGAAACCCTGGAGCCAGCATGACGCGCATACCGGCAACCCTGATTCCCGGCGATGGCATCGGACCCGAGATTGTCGATGCCGCCCTCACGGTTTTCGACGCGCTGGGCGCGCCATTCGATTGGGACCGTCAGATCGCGGGCCTCGAAGGGGTCAAGGTGGCCGGCGACCCGCTGCCGCCGGCGACGCTCGCCAGCATCCGGCGCACTCGCCTCGCGCTCAAGGGACCGCTGGAGACGCCTTCGGGCGGCGGCTACCGCTCGTCGAACGTGCGCCTGCGCGAGGAATTCCAGCTCTACGCCAACCTGCGGCCGGTTCGCACCATCATTCCCGGCGGGCGCTACGAAGGCGTCGATCTCGTCGTCGTGCGCGAGAACATCGAAGGGCTCTATACCGGCTACGAGCACTTCATTGCGATCGGCGACGATCCGCATGCGGTTGCGATCGCCACCGGCGTGAATACGCGCAACGGCGCGCGCCGCGTCCTGGAATTCGCGTTCGAGCATGCGATTGCGACGGGACGAAAGAAGGTCACCATCGTGCACAAGGCCAACATCCTGAAGGCCCTGACGGGCATCTTCCTGGAAACCGGCCAGCAACTGCATGCGACGAAATACCAGGGCAGGATCGAAATGGATACGATCATCGTCGACGCCTGCGCGATGAAGCTGGTCGTCGACCCGACGCAGTTCGACATGCTGGTCACGACCAACCTGTTCGGCGACATCCTGTCGGACCTGGTCGCGGGCCTGGTGGGCGGACTCGGCATGGCGCCCGGCGCCAATATCGGAACGGATGCGGCGATTTTCGAGGCCGTGCACGGCTCCGCGCCGGATATCGCGGGCAAGGGCATCGCCAATCCCACGGCCCTGCTGCTGGCCGCGGCGATGATGTTCGACCATTGCAAGCTCCACGAGATGGGCCGGCGCCTGCGCAAGGCGATCGACGACGTGCTTACCGTCGACCAGGTTCGCACGGGAGACCTGCGTGGCAAAAGCAACACGCGCGAATACACCCAGGCGCTGGTGGCGCGGATCAAGAACTCCTGAAATCCTGGTCAGGCGAGGCGGGCAAGGATGCGCTCGACGCACTCGTCGAGCGTGAGGCGCGAGGTGTCGATTCGCAATTCGGGCGATTCGGGTGCTTCATAGGAGCCGTCGATTCCGGTAAAGCTCGCGATCTCCCCGCGGCGCGCCCGCGCGTAATGGCCCTTGGGGTCGCGTGCCTCGCAGACCTGTTGCGGCACGTCCAGGAAGACTTCGATGAATTCGCCCGGTTCGAGCCGGGAACGCGCGAAGCGGCGCTCGGCGCGGAACGGGCTGATGAACGCGCAGATGACGATGAGACCCGCGTCGACCATCAGGCGGGCAACCTCGGCGGCACGCCGGATATTCTCGTCGCGCGCGGCCGCGGTGAATCCCAGGTCGCGATTCAGGCCGCTGCGCAGGCGATCGCCGTCGAGTATGTAGGTATGTCGGCCCTGACCGGCGAGCCTGTGTTCGAGCGCCATGGCGATCGTCGTCTTGCCCGCGCCCGGGAGCCCGGTCAGCCAGATACAGCGCGGTTCCTGCGCCTTGATCGCGGCGCGTTTGTTTTTATCGACCGATGACATCCCTCATTCTAAAACGGGGGTCGATCAGTCGCTGACCAGCCCCTGGCGGCGCCCGAGCGCGATGTTGGCCGCCAGAAAGCCGGCCTTGGAACCGCAATCGAAGCGGGTTCCCTGGAAACGGCGCACGATGACCTCGCCCAGCGGAACCCGCTTGGCAATCGCGTCCGTCAGCTGGATTTCGTTGCCGCTGCCGCGCTGCGTATGCGCCAGTTCGTCGAAAATCTCCGGGCGCAGGACGTAGCGGCCGACGACGGCAAGCGTCGACGGCGAGTTCTCGGGGCGCGGCTTCTCGACAATACGCGTCACGCGTTCCTCGTCGCTGCCCAGGGCTTGGGTCGCGACGATTCCGTACTTGGACGTGTCCTTCAAAGGTACGTCTTCGACGCCCAGCACCGACGCGCCATGGCGCTCGTAGCTTTGCACGAGCTGCGCCGTGACGCCCGGCTGCGCGTCGATCAGGTCATCGGCCAGGATCACGGCAAAGGGCTCGTTGCCGACGACCGGTTGCGCGCACAGCACCGCATGCCCCAGTCCGAGGGGCTCGGGCTGGCGCACGAAAACGAAATTCACGCCTCGCGGCGTGACGGACTGGAGCGCCTCGAGCAATTCGGTCTTGCCGGCGGAACGCAGTTGCGCCTCAAGCTCGGGTGAGCGGTCGAAGTGATCTTCGATTGCGCGCTTGTTGCGGCCCGTGACGAAGATCATCATCTCGATACCCGCCGCGGCCGCTTCCTCGACCGCATACTGGATCAGAGGCTTGTCGACGACCGGCAGCATTTCCTTGGGCATCGCCTTGGTTGCCGGAAGAAATCGTGTTCCCGATCCCGCGACGGGAAATACGGCTTTGCGAACCGGTAGGCCTTTCGTACTACTGCTCATCGATGTTCTCGCTCTTATGGTTGCAATGGATTTTGGTCCATCCGTTGCTGCAAAAGTTTCTTGCCGACCTCAACACCCCATTGGTCGAAGGCATTGATGTTCCAGATCACGCTTTGCACGAACGTACGGTGTTCGTAAAGCGCGAGCAGGGCTCCGAGCGTACGCGCATCGAGGGTGGGCAGCGTGACGACCGTGCTGGCGCGTCCGCCGGGGGCCGTTGCATAGGGCGTGGTGGATCGCTGCGATCCCAGCACGCCGTCCCCCATCGCGAGGGCATCCGCCTGGGCTAGCGCCGACGCGTGCAGCAATCGATAGCGGCGATCCGCGCTTTGCGCATGCTCGCCGACCACGATGAAGTCGACGGGATTCCAGTGCGTGCCCTGGTGGAGGAACTGGAACACGCTGTGCTGGGCGGTGGTGCCTACCTCGCCCCAGACGATCGCGCTGGTGTCGGTCGCGAGCGCGTGGCCATCGAGGTCGACGCGCTTGCCCAGGCTTTCCATCTCGAGCTGCTGCAGGTAGGGCGCGAGATTTTTCAGTCGCTGCGCATAGGGAAACACGGCACGCGCGCGCAGGCCCCAGAAGTTGATGTACCAGACACCGATCAGACCCATGACCACCGGCAGGTTCGCATCCAGCGGCGCCGACGCGAAGTGGGCGTCCATCTCCGCCGCACCCGCGCGCAGTTCCAGGAAGGCCTGGTGTCCGTGCGCAATGGCGATCGGCAGGCCGCAAGCCGACCACAGGGAATAACGCCCGCCGATCCAGTCGTAGAAAGTGAAGGTGCGCTTGGCGTGGAAGCCTGCGGCCGCCGCCCGCTCGGGCTGTGCCGTGACGGCGACGAGGTGATGGGTCACGTCGATTTCGCCTGGCGCCGAGTCGCGCAGCCATTCCCGGGCGACCCGGACGTTCTCCAGCGTTTCGAGAGTCGTGAAACTCTTGGAGATGGCGATCACGAGGGTCGTCTCCGCCTCCGCGCCCTCGAGTGCCGTGTCCAGTTCCACCGGATCGATGTTGCTCACGAAGCGCAATTGAATCGGACCCGATGTCGGGCCGAGCGCTTCGGTCACCAGGCGCGGGCCCAGGTCGGAGCCGCCGATGCCGATGCAAACGACGGTGACGATCGGCTTGCCGGTCGAGCCTTCGATGCGCCCCGCACGCAAGGCCTCGGCAAAACCGAGGAAGCGCGTCTGCTCCTCCTCGATCGTGCGTGCCAGCGAGGGATCGTTGGGCGAGGTGCGCAGCGCGGTGTGCCATGCCGGCCGGTGCTCGGTCGTGTTGACCCCCTCGCCGTTGAGCAGGGCCGCGCGCATTTTTTCCAGGTCGCGCGCATGCGCCAGTGCGATCAGCGCCGTGAAGGTACTCTCATCGAGCCAATTGCGCGAGAAATCCGCTTCGATCCTTGCGGCGCGCAGCGTCCAGCGACGCTTGCGTTCGGGTTCGACCTTGAAGAGGCTTGCCAGCGTACGCGAAGCGAAGGACCGCCGGCAATCCTCCAGCGCATGCCATTCCGCAAGTTCGCTCGGTGTCGTGTCCATTGCGTGTATTCTCGCTTCGCGATCGGTAAACCGCTCGCATTCTAGGGCAGGAGGCAATGGTGACGACTTCCGCTACGAACCATGCGCCGGTCGCGGACAAATCCGCCGGCGTGGATCCCGGCCTCTTCAAGGCCTATGACATCCGTGGTGTCGTCGACAGGAATCTGACGCGCGAAGCGGTCGGGGCGATCGGCGCGGCGCTCGGATCGGAGGCGATCGACCGCAAGCAGACCGAAATCACCGTCGGTCGCGATGGCCGCCTTTCCGGTCCTGCGCTGCGCGATGCACTGGTCGAGGGCATCCGCAGCACCGGAATCGCCGTCGCGGACATCGGCCAGGTCGCTACGCCGATGCTGTATTTCGCGACCTATCACCTGGGCAACAACTCGGGCGTTGAAATCACGGGCAGCCACAACCCGCCCGAATACAACGGCCTGAAGGTCGTACTGGGCAGCGAAGCGCTGTACGGCGACGGTTTGCAGCAACTGTATCGGCGCATTGTCGACAAGCGTCTCGTGCGCGCGCCCAAGCCCGGTGCCGTGCGCAGCGTGGACATCCGTCAGGCTTACCTCGATCGGATCATCGGGGACGTGCATTTGGTACGACCCATGCGCGTGGTTATCGATTGCGGCAACGGCGTCGCGGGTTCGATCGCTCCGGCGCTATACAAGGGTCTGGGCTGTGAAGTGACCGAGCTTTTCTGCGACGTCGACGGCAATTTCCCGAATCACCACCCGGATCCGGCGCACCCGGAAAATCTCCAGGACCTGATCCGCGCAGTCGAACGCGTCGGCGCGGATGTCGGTCTGGCATTCGACGGCGATGGCGACCGCCTCGGCGTCGTGACGAAGAACGGCAAGATCATCTACCCCGACCGCCAGATCATGCTGTTCGCGCGCGATGTGCTCGCGCACAAGCCCGGTGCGGAAATCGTCTACGACGTGAAATGCACGCGTCACATTGCACCTTGGGTGCGCAAGTATGGCGGCAAGCCGACCATGTGGCGCACCGGCCACTCGCTCATCAAGGCGCGCCTGCGCGAAACCGGTGCGGCGTTCGCAGGCGAGATGAGCGGCCACCTGTTTTTCAACGATCGCTGGTATGGATTCGACGACGGCCTGTACGCGGGCGCCCGCCTGCTCGAAATCCTCAGCATCTACCCCGATCCTTCCGAGGTGCTCGAATCCCTTCCCGATGCCACCAGCACGCCGGAGCTGCAGTTGCGCACCGAGGAAGGCGAGAACGTGCGGCTGGTCGAGCGCCTGCGCGCACTGGCCCTGGAAGATTCGGAGCGCCCCGTGGCCCAGCGCGCATGCTTTGCCGGTGCGACGGAATTCATCACGATCGACGGAATTCGCGTGGAGTACCCGGACGGATTCGGCCTGGCCCGTCCCTCCAACACCACACCCGTCGTGGTGTTGCGTTTCGAGGCCGACAACCCCGCCGCGCTGACGCGCATCCAGGCGGAGTTCCGCAAGGCGATTGCCTTCATCGCACCCGGTGCCGCCTTGCCGTTCTAGGTCCAGGCGAACCGGTCGCGATTCCGGGAGTCGAATCCGATCATGAGCATCATCGAATCCGACGAGCAGCTTACCGGCCACGACGTCTACCTGTTCCGGGAAGGTTCGCACGCGCGCTTGTACCGGTGCCTGGGCGCGCACGTGCAGGAACGCGAGGGACCGGATGGCAAGACCATCACGGGTGTTCATTTCGCGGTCTGGGCACCGAACGCGCGCCGGATCCATGTCATCGGCGAATGGAACGGGTGGGGCGGCGAGGCGGACGCGCTTGCGCCGCGCGAGGACGGTTCGGGCATCTGGGAAGGTTTCGTGCCCCGGGCGCGCCCAGGCTTCGCGTACAAGTATCGCGTCGAATCGCAGCAGGACGGGCGTGTCGTGAACAAGGCCGATCCGTTCGCCTTCTATTCCGAGACGCCGCCTGCAACCGGTTCGCGCGTCTGGGACTTGCGCTATGAGTGGGGCGACGCCGAATGGATGCAGCGGCGCGCGAGTGCCAACGCGCTCGATGCGCCGATTTCCATCTACGAAGTGCACCTCGGGTCGTGGCGGCGCGTGGCGGGCGAGAAAAACCGCACGATGACGTACCGCGAGATGGCCCATGCCCTGACCCAGTATGTCCTGGAAATGGGTTTCACCCACGTCGAGCTGCTGCCCATCACCGAGCATCCGTTTTATGGCTCTTGGGGTTATCAGACGACCGGCTACTTCGCCCCGACCGCGCGCTACGGCACGCCGCAGGACTTGATGTACCTGATCGACGTTCTTCACCAGAGCGGCATCGGCGTCATCCTGGACTGGGTGCCTTCGCATTTTCCGGGCGACGCGCACGGCCTGGCGAATTTCGACGGCACGCACCTGTTCGAGCACGCCGATCCACGCCAGGGCTTTCAACCGCAGTGGACGAGCTTCCTCTTCAACTACGGGCGCAACGAGGTGCGCGCCTTCCTGCTGTCGAGCGCGCTCTTCTGGCTCGACCGCTACCACGTGGACGGTTTGCGCGTCGATGCGGTCGCATCGATGCTCTACCTCGACTATGGGCGCAATGAAGGCGAATGGATCCCGAATCGCTATGGCGGCAAGGAGAACCTGGAAGCCATCACCTTCCTGCGCATGCTCAATGAAGCGGTGTATCGGGACTATCCCGACACGCAGACCTATGCCGAGGAGTCGACATCGTGGCCCATGGTTTCGCGCCCGGTCTACCTGGGCGGCCTGGGCTTCGGCCTGAAGTGGAACATGGGCTGGATGCACGACACGCTCGATTACCTGCACCTGGACCCGATCTTCCGGCGCTTTCACCACGACCGCCTGACATTCTCCATCTGGTATGCCTTTGCGGAAAACTTCGTCCTGCCCCTGTCCCATGACGAGGTGGTGTACGGCAAAGGATCGCTGCTTTCGCGCATGCCCGGCGACGAGTGGCAGCGCTTCGCCAACCTGCGGCTGCTGTTCGGCTACCAATGGGCCCACCCCGGCAAGAAGCTCCTGTTCATGGGTTGCGAATTCGGCCAGGTCAATGAATGGTTCCACGAGGAGAGCATCGCCTGGGACTTGCTGGAGCGTGCGCCGCATGCCGGCGTGCGGCGCTGGGTTGGCGATTGCAATCGCCTGCTGCGCACGGAACCGGCCCTGCACCAGGACGATTTCACCCAAAACGGTTTCCAGTGGATCGACTGCAACGACGCCGAAAGCGGCTTGATCGTTTTCCTGCGCCGCGGCCGCGCGGGCAGCGCACCCCTGCTGGTGGCCTGCAACCTGACGCCGGTGCCGCGCCCGCGCAAGCGCATCGGCGTGCCCGCAGGCGGCCATTGGCGTGAACTGGCCAACAGCGATGCCCAGATCTACGGCGGCAGCGGGATGGGCAACCTGGGCGGCGTGCAGGCGCAAGGCAGGCCTTCCCACGGTCACGATTTCTCGATCGAACTCACCCTTCCGCCCCTGGCCGTAGTATTTTTGAAGCCTGACAATTCCTGAATTTCCCCTCTCCCGCCTGGAGGGAGTCGGGAGAATGAGGAGGGGACGATGAAATTGGATCGGGCGTTTGCACCGGCAGAATCGAATCTCGGGGGTGGCAGCGTCGTCGGCAAGCCGCGCGTGGCCATCCTCGTGGGCGGCGGTCCTGCACCCGGTATCAACAGCGTGATCGGCTCGGCGACGCTGCGCGCGCGCCAGGAGGGCCTCGAGGTGCTCGGCCTGCCGCACGGCTATTCCGAAATCATGCAGGGCAAGCTCGACAATGTCCGCAGCCTGTCGGCGGAGGACGTGCGCGGCATCCACCTGCTGGGCGGGGCGGTCCTGGGCAGTTCGCGGGCAAATCCGACGAAACAGGCCATGCACCTGGACCGCGTCGTGCAATCGCTTGCCGAACTCGGCGTATCGCAGCTCATCACCATCGGCGGCGACGATACGGCGTTTTCCGCCATGAAGGTGGCCGAGCGCGCCGGCGACAAACTGCGCGTGGCGCACGTTCCCAAGACGATCGACAACGACCTTGCCTTGCCGGCGCATATCGACACGTTCGGCTTCCAGACGGCGCGCGCACTCGGCGCGGATCTCGTGCGCAACCTGATGCTCGATGCACGGACATCCGCGCGTTGGTACTTCGTCGTCGCGATGGGGCGCAAGGCGGGCTCCCTGGCGCTGGGAATCGCCAAGGCCGCCGGTGCAAACCTGGCCTTGATTCCCGAGGAATTCCCCGGTGGCAAGAGCAGTCTCGACAAGATCGCCGACATCCTCGTTGGTGCCATCGTCAAAAGACGCGCGGAGGGTGCCAAGGACGGCGTCGCGGTTCTCGCCGAGGGTCTTGCCGAGATCATTCCCGAAAGTGAACTGCACCGCCTGGGTCCTGTCGAACGCGATGAACACGATCACATCCGCCTCGCGGAGATCGACCTGGGCAAGGGAGTGCGCAAAGTCGTCGAGGAACGATTGCGCGGGTTCGGCATCCAAACGTCCGTGGTGTCCAAGGACATCGGGTACGAATTGCGGTGCGCCGATCCGATTGCGGTCGACATCGAATACACGCGCGATCTGGGGTATTGCGCGGCGCAGTTCCTGATCGAGGGTGGATCCAACGCGATGGTCTCGATCCAGGAGGGCAGGTTCGTGCCGATTCCCTTTGCCAGCATGATCGATCCGGCCACGGGGCGAACGCGCGTGCGCACGGTCGACACGTCGTCGCTGCGATATGCAGTCGCGAACCGCTTCATGACGCGCCTGCGGCGCAGCGACTTCGCGGACACCACCACGCTGCGGCTGCTGGGGCGCACCGTGGGCCTGGAGGCGGAGGAGTTTCGCAAACGCTTCGCCTACGTGGTCGAGGACGAACCCGCTTTCGGCAGCGTTCTCGGCGCCAGATAGACGTCAGCTCTCCCGCGCAAGGATGGGGAGCGGGTGTCGGCATGGAGACTGCGCTGTGACTGCACCACCCGACGAACCGACGATCGAAGTGACGACGGAACAGGACCGCGCGGCCCTGTTCTACCTGTGCGAGCGCGTCGGCATCGGTCGCACGTACTACGACATCTGGGGCAATCGCTGCGATGTTCCGGAGCACGGCCTGCGTTCGCTCTTGCGCGCGATGGGCTACGAGGCGGGAAACCGCGCCCAGGTCGAGGCATCGATCCGCGCGGAGGAAAGCCGGATTGCAACGCCGGGCAGCCCGTTGCCGCCGGTCGCCGTGTTCTGGCAGGATGCGCCGCCCTTCGTTGTCGCCTTGCAGTCGGCGATGCGCGAGGCCACGCGCCACCATTGGGATCTGTACGAAGAGAACGGCACGCACCATCACGGCGAAGTGAACGACTTCCGGATTGAACTTCCGCCGAATCTTCCGGCGGGCTACCACCGACTGGACTTGCGCGTGGTGCTGCCGGATGCGCAGTCCGCGACGGTAGCGGGTGGACCGAGTGCCGATGAGGGACGGCACCTGGCTTCGGCATTGGTGATCGTGGCGCCACGGCGTTGCTTCCTTGCCGATGCATTGCAGGCCGGACACCGGGCCTGGGGCCCGACCGTACAGCTGTATTCGCTTCGCTCCGAGCGCAACTGGGGAATCGGCGACTTCACCGACCTCACCGCTCTCGTTCGCCTGTGTCGCCGCTACGGGGCCGCATTGGTCGGTCTGAATCCGCTCCACGCACTGTTCCCGCACGATCCGGAACACGCGAGCCCCTACTCGCCGTCCTCCCGGCGCTTCTGCGACGTCCTGTACCTCGACGTGGAAGCGGTGGAGGACTACGCGAACTGCGCGCAGGCACGCGAGCACGTCCTGAATCCGGATTTCCAGAATCGCCTTTGGGAACTGCGCAGCCGGGATCTCGTCGACTACGCCGGCGTTTCGGCGCTGAAGCTGCCGATTCTCGAAATGCTCCACGCACAATTTCGCCGCGACCACCCGCACGAATCCAACTCGGCACGCGCGCACGCGTTTCGCGCGTTCCAGATGGCGGGCGGGCCGGCGCTGCGCCGCCATGCCCTGTTCGAGGCCTTGCAGGAGCATTTCACGGCGCAGGATCCGCGCAACTGGGGTTGGCCGCAGTGGCCCTGGGAGTACCGCGATCCCGAATCGCCGGAGGTTCATCGTTTCGAGGAGGGCAACGGCACGCGGGTCGAGTTCTACGAGTACCTGCAGTGGCAGGCGGAATTGCAGCTCGCGCAAGCCCACGCTGCGGCCGCGGCGCCGCCGTCCGGGAGCGACGGCCATGCGCAGGATGCCGGGCCTTTGGGCATTGGCCTCTACCAGGATCTCGCCGTGTCCGTCGATGCGGGCGGCGCCGAATCGTGGAGCGCGCAGGAGTTATTCGCGCACGACGCGAGTGCAGGTTGCCCACCGGACGATTTCAATCTCCACGGCCAGCAATGGGGCCTGCTGCCGATGTTGCCGGAGCGTCTGCGCGCCCGCGCGTACGCGCCTTTCATCGCGGTCCTGCGCGCCAACATGCGGCACAGCGGTGCCTTGCGCATCGACCATGTCATGGGCCTGATGCGCCTCTTCTGGGTACCGCGCGGCGACCTGCCGTCCGCGGGCGCCTACGTCACCTATCCATTCGAGCACCTGCTCGGGATCGTTGCGCTGGAAAGCCAGCGCAATCGATGCATGGTGATCGGCGAGGACCTGGGTACGGTGCCCGACGAGGTGCGCGGTGCGATGGCGCGCAGCGGCCTGCTCTCCTATCGCGTCCTGTATTTCACGCGCCGCCACGACGGCGAATTCCTCGATCCGCGCGACTTCCCGCGCGATAGCCTGGTGACCGCTGCGACGCACGACCTGGCCACGCTCGCCGGCTTCTGGGAAGGTCGCGACCTCGAGATGCGCGAGAGCCTGCACCTGTTCCCCACCGAATCGATGCGCATACGCCAGTTCGAGGAGCGCAAGCGGGACTGCGTTCGCCTGCTGCATGCCTTGCAACGCGAATCGCTGCTGCCTCCGGGGGTCGAGCCCGGATCGGTGGTTGCGATGAGCCAGCCGCTGGCCGCGGCGGTCCAGGAGTACCTTGCGCGGACGCCGGCCTACGTGCTTTCGGTGCAACTCGAGGACGTCTTCGGTTGCCGCGACCAGGTCAACCTGCCGGGCACCGTGGACCAATATGCGAACTGGCGCCGCAAGCTGCCGGTTCCGATCGAGCAGTGGGAGAAAGACGGACGGTTTCCCGACCTGGCGCGCCGCCTCGCTGCCGAACGCCGCCTGTAGCAGGCCGCAACCGGTCGGCCGCATCCGGTCGGCGCCTGCGCGGCGGTGATCGCCCCCGGATCCCGCTACAAAGCGGCGAGCATTTCGGGAACCACCAGCACGATGCCGTTGGGCGTCACATCGAAATGCTTGCGGTCGAACTCGGGATCGACTCCCACTTTCAAACCCGATGGCAGCCGGCAGCCCTTTTCGACAACCGTGCGCTTGAGCACGACGTTGCGGCCGATCTCGACGTTGGGCAGGATCACGGAGTCCTCGATCTGCGCGTAGCTGTGGACGTGAACGCTCGAAAACAGCAGTGACCTGCGCACGGTCGCGCCGCTGATCACGCAACCGCCGGAAACCAGCGAGTCGATCGCCACGCCACGCCGACCGTCGTCGTCGAAAACGAATTTGGCGGGTGGCAACTGTTCCTGGTGGGTCCAGATCGGCCATTCCCGGTCGTAGAGATTCAGGTCCGGAATGACCTTCGTGAGTTCCATGTTCGCTTCCCAGTACGCGTCGAGCGTGCCGACGTCGCGCCAGTAGGCGTGTTGCTCCTCGGTGATGTTGACGCAACTCTCGGAGAAGCGATGGGCGAATACGCGGTAGCCGCGCTGGAGGATGTGCGGAATGATGTCCTTCGCGAAATCATGGCTCGACGTGGAATCGGCCGCATCGCGCGCGAGCTGCTCGTACAGGAAGGCCGCATTGAAGACGTAGATCCCCATGCTCGCGAGCGCGGTGTCCGGTCGACCCGGCATCGGCTTGGGTGCGTCGGGTTTCTCCGCGAACTCGACGATGCGCAGCTTGTCGTCGACAGCCATGACACCGAAGCCGCGCGCATCCTCGAGCGGCACCTCCAGGCAGGCGATCGTCATGTCCGCCGTGCGACTCGCATGGTCGTAGAGCAGGCGCGTGTAATCCATCTTGTAGATGTGGTCGCCGGCCAGTACGAGGATCAATTCGGGCCCATGCCGGCGCATCAGCGCGGTGTTCTGGTAGATCGCGTCGGCGGTGCCCTTGTACCAGTCCGCGCTCACGTTTTGCTGCGCCGGCAGCAACTCGACGAATTCATCGAATCGGCCATCGAGGAAAGACCAGCCGCGCTGCACGTGACGGATGAGGCTTTGCGCGCGGTATTGCGTACAGACCGCGATCCGCCGAATGCCGGAATTCACGCAATTGGAGAGCGGGAAATCGATGAAGCGGAATTTGCCACCGAAGGGCACCGCGGGCTTGGCGCGCCAGTCCGTAAGACGCCCCAGGCGCGTACCGCGGCCACCCGCAAGGATGACCGCAACGGTAGAGCGCGCCAGGCGCATGCCACCCGGGGGTTCCGTATTGATGCTGCTGCGCTTGGCGGGCGCACGGCGGTCGAGCTCGGACGTTCCAGCCATTGCCATTCCTCCCGACTGATATCCTAAAGAAAAGACCGTCATCCGTGGATGCAGTTCATCGCGGGACGCAAATTCGCCAGACTCGGAGCCAACCTGAAAGTCGTTTTCGCCACATCCGAGTTTGCGCCTTTGATCAAGACCGGTGGCCTCGCCGACGTAAGTGGGTCGCTGCCAGGCGCCTTGGCCCAGCTCGACGTCGGCGTGCGCGTGCTGCTACCGGGCTATCCGGCCGTATTGCGCGCGGTTCCGAGCGAACCGATCGCGCACATACCGTCCTTGGGGGCAATCCCTGCGGCGATGCTCCTGTACGCGCATAGTCGCCAGGGGGTCGACCTCTTGCTGATCGATTGTCCGGCCTTGTATGAGCGGCCGGGCAATCCCTACCTGGGTGCCGATGGCAAGGATTGGCCCGACAACGACATCCGCTTCGGCCTGCTCTCGCGAACGGCGGCCTTGCTGGGCAGCCGGGCGAGTCCTCTGGGTTGGCGCCCCGACGTGATTCATTGCCAGGACTGGCAGGCCGCGCTGGCGCCCGTGTACTTGAAGTACCTGCCGGGAGCGCGCGCCGCCAGCATCGTGACGATTCACAACCTCGCGTACCAGGGCAACTTCCCGCATGCGTCGCTGGCCCGCGTTGGCCTGCCGCCTTCGGCGTTCACGATGGAGGGCGCGGAGTTCTATGGCCAACTGGGCTTTCTCAAGGGAGGCCTTGCCTGCGCCGATGCGATCACGACCGTGAGTCCGACCTACGCGCGCGAGATCTGCGGCGAGGCGCTTGGATTCGGCCTGCAGGGGATCCTGTCGGCACGCGCGGCTGCACTCAGCGGAATCCTCAATGGGGTCGACACGGACACCTGGAACCCGGCAACGGACGCGCAAATCGCGCAGTGCTATGACGCCGATCATCTCGACGACAAGCGTGCCAACAAGCGGATGTTGCAGGAGACCCTGGGTCTCCCCGTCGAAGACGCGACACCCGTGCTGGGCGTCGTCAGCCGGCTTGTCGAGCAGAAGGGGATCGACCTGGTTGCGGCGGTGGCGGAGCGGATCCTGGAGACACCGGTGCAACTCGTCATCCAGGGCACCGGCGAGCGTGGCCTCGAGGAGCGTGTGCTGGCGCTCGCCAAGCGCCATCCGCGACGCGTCGGCGTGCGGATCGCCTACGACGAGGCGCTCGCGCACGCCATTGAGGCGGGCGCGGACGTATTCCTCATGCCTTCGCGTTTCGAGCCGTGCGGCATGAACCAGATGTACAGCCAGCGCTATGGGACGCTGCCCATCGGCTGCAGGACGGGCGGCCTCGCCGATTCCATTACCGACTGCACGCCACAGACGCTCGCGGCGGGCACGGCGAATGGTTTCACCTTTGCCCCCGCCAGCGCGGATGCCTTGCACGAGGCGATCCGTCGTGCACTTGCCTTGTATCGCGACCCTCCCTCGTGGCGCCGCGTGCAGCGCGCCGCAATGGCGCGCGATGTCAGCTGGAAGGCGAGTGCGAAGGAATATGTGAAGGTATATGAGCGAGTCTTACGGCACTGAGGCCTCATAGCCAGAGCATGTGGCCGGTCTCGAGGCGGTGCGTCAGCAGGTCGTAGTAGGGCAGCACGCGGATCCGATATTCGTATTTGCCGCAGGTGTCCGGCGTGAAATCGAGCACGTAGCGCTGCTCGCCCGAATCGCCGAGGGCGTTGGCGTGGATGAAGAAGCGCCCCTTGGCAGCGGCGCCCCCCTGTGCCTCGCCGGTCACGGCATCGTTCATGCGCAGTTCGACCCGGATATCGCTCGTTTCGAGGCCGTTCAGGAAGACCGCGATTTCGATGCGCAGGCGCTCGCCGAAGGGGATGCGTGCCGGGACCGCGTCCAGGCGACGAATGCGCACGCCCGGCCATGCCGCGCGCACCCGGGACTTCCACTGCGCCACGTCGCGTGCGCCGCGGAAGTTATCGCGCGCAAAGCGCCGCCCCTGGCGGGCTGCAAAGCCGTAGAACTGCGAGACGTAGTCGCCGACCATGCGGTTCGCGTTGTACTGAGGCAGGATGGTCGCGATCGAGCGCTTCATGAGCTTGAGCCAGCCGGGCGAATACCCCATTTCACCGCGCGCGTAATACGTCGGCAGCACATGGTCCTGCAGGATCTCGTACAGCGTGTGCGCCTCTTCCGAATTGCGCGCGGCGTCGCCCAGGGCGGCCGCGGACGGCTTGATCGCCCAGCCGTTATCGCCCGTATAGCCCTCGTCCCACCAACCATCCAGCACGGAAAGATTGATGACGCCGTTGATACCGGCCTTCATGCCCGAAGTGCCGGACGCCTCCAGCGGATAGACCGGGTTGTTGAGCCACACATCGACCCCCGAAACGAGGCGCCGCGCCAGGCGCAGGTCGTAGCCTTCGACGACCAGCAGGCGCCCTTCGAACTCCGGCGTGCGCGACATGCGCGTGAGTTGGCGGATCAACTCCTGTCCGGGTTGGTCCGCCGGATGCGCCTTGCCGGCGAAGACGAAGAGCACGGGGCGCTTTTCGTCGCTGACGATCTGGCGCAGCAGACCCAGGTCCTCGAACAGCAGGGTTGCGCGCTTGTAGGTCGCAAAGCGCCGGGCGAATCCGATGGTGAGGACATTGGGGTTGCCCGGATCGGCATTGCGCAGCATGCGGTCCAGATGCGCTTCGCTGCCGCGATTGCGGTTGTGCTGGTTCGAGACGAGCTGCCGCACGATTTCCAGCATTTGCGACTTGAGGAACTGGTGCCGGCTCCACACGAGGTGATCGGGCAGTTCCTCCACGCGCGCGGAAATCGCAGGATCGGAAATGCGTTCGAGCCAGTCGAAGCCGAGGAAGCGGTCGAAGTCGTTGCCCCAGTCGGGCGAGAGAAAGGTCGGCACGTGCACGGCGTTCGTGACGTGCGTGAGCGGATTCTCTTCCGGAGGAATCTGCGGCCAGAGGTAGCGCAGCATGTTCGCGCTCAGCTCGCCGTGAATCTTCGACACGCCGTTCTGGAAACGCGAACCGCGCACCGCCAGCGACGTCATGTCGAAGTCCTGGCTGGCAGCGCTCCGTCCCAGACCCAGCAGGTCGTCCATCGACAGGCTGACGTCGCGGCAGAACGAATCGAAGTACGTGCGCACGAGGCCTTCGGGAAAGCGATCGTGGCCCGCCTCGACCGCCGTGTGCGTCGTGAAGACCGTGCTCGCGGCAACGGCCTCCGTCGCGGCGGCGAAGTCCATGCCGTCGCGCATGCCGGCGCGAATGCGCTCCAGCACAAGGAAGGCCGCATGGCCTTCGTTCATGTGCCAGACCGTGGGCTTGGCGCCGATCGCACCGAGCGCGCGCACGCCACCGACGCCGAGCACGATTTCCTGCAGGATGCGCACTTCGCGATCGCCACCGTACAGGCGGTGCGTGATGTGGCGGTCGCGCTCGGCATTGGCCGGCAGGTCGGTGTCGAGAAGGATCAGGCGAACGCGTCCGACCCGCACCTGCCAAAGCTGGACTTTCAACGCGCGGCCCGGCAGGGCGATCTCGATGAAGGTCCCATTGCCGCTTGCGTCGAGCACGGGCGTGACCGGCAGGTCATCGAAATCGGAGTCCTGGTAGAGCGCCTGCTGGCTGCCGTCGGCATCGATCGACTGCTGGAAGTACCCTTGCCGATACAGCAGACCGACCCCGATGAAAGGCAGGCGCATGTCGCTCGCCGCCTTGCAATGATCGCCGGCCAGAATGCCCAGGCCGCCCGAATAAATGGGGAGGCTTTCGTGGAATCCGAATTCGGCGCAGAAATACGCGACGAGGTCGGTCTCGCCCAGTACCGCGCCGTTTTGATTGCGGCCCGCTTCCGCGATGTACGCGTCGTATGCGGACAGCACGCGCTGGTAATTGTTGAGGTAGCCCGGGTCCTCGGACGCATCGATCAAGCGCCGTTCGTCGACGCGCTTGAGCAGGACTTTCGGGCTGTGACCCACGGCATTCCACAACGGCGTATCCAGGCGCGCAAACAGCTGGCGCGCGGAACGGTCCCAGCCATACCAAAGATCGTGCGCGATCTCCTGCAAGCGCGCGATCCGCTTGGGGATCTTGGGATTGATCTCCAGTACGAACGGGGTCCCGGGTCGTTCCATTTGCGGCGATAGTAATGGAAATCATGGACAATCCGCAGGGGAATCCCCGGTCGCTTTGTTAGACTTCTTCGGTGCGTGTACTGATCGTCAAGACTTCGTCGATGGGCGACGTCGTTCATGCCCTGCCGATGGCGACCGATATTGCCCGAGCCTTTCCTCACGCCCGCATCGACTGGGTCGTGGAGGAGGCGTTTGCGGATATCCCGCGCATAAACGACGTGGTGACGCGCGTCATTCCGATCGCGTTGCGCCGCTGGCGCCGCCGTCCCTTTGCTCCTTCCACCTGGCGCCAGTTCTTTGCCGCGCGCAAGGCCCTGCGTGAAACGCGCTATCACGCGATCATCGACTGCCAGGGATTGATCAAGAGCGCACTGCTTGCGTGCATGGCGCGAGGCCCGGTCACGGGTTTCGGCACCAAAACAGCGCGCGAGCCGGCGGCCACGCTTTTTTATCAGCGCAAGGAATCGATCGATCCACAACTGCACGCGGTCGAGCGCATGCGGCGCCTCGGTGCCGCCGCTCTCGCGTATCCATTCACCGGCACGGATGACTTTGGCCTGCACACGCGCCTTGCCCAGTTGCGGGCGGATCCGCCGTTCCAGGAATCGGGTGCCGTCCTGCTGATCACCAATGCGAGTCGGGCGAGCAAGCTTTGGCCCGACGAGAATTGGGTTGCACTCGAATATGCGTTGGCGCGCGAAGGCAAGCTGAGCCTGCTGCCCTGGGGCAACGCCCAGGAGAACATGGCCTGCAAGCACCGGGTCGCGCAGATGCAGACCGCGCGCCTGTTGCCGCGCGCCAGCCTGGGGCAGATCGCTTCGCTCGTGTCGCGTGCATCCCTGGTCGTGGGACTCGATACGGGCTTGACGCAACTTGCCGCGGCCGTGGGCGCGCCGACCGTCGGGATTTTCTGCGATTACGACACGGCGAGCGTCGGTTTGCGCGGCAGCGAGCGCACGGTAAGCCTGGGCGGCGCGGACAAATGCCCCAAGGTGGAAGACGTGCTGGCGGCGGTGCGCCAGGTCCTGGCGCCGTCCGCCGAATCCGCGGTTCGCTGATGAGCGGACCGCGCATTCCGCGGTGGTACACGCTCGCCTGGTTCGCCGTTCTTCCCTTGGTCGCCGTCTACCTGGCGTGGCGCGGATTGCGCCAGCGCGAGTACCTGCATCATTGGAGCGAACGCTTCGCGGGTCGAGGCGAGCGCGTGCCCGAAGGGTCGGTGGTCGTTTGGGTGCATGCGGTCTCCGTCGGCGAGACTCGCGCCGCGCGTCCCTTGATGGAGCAACTTGCGCACCAGCATCCGGCGCTGCGCTTCGTCCTCACGCACATGACGCCGACCGGTCGCGCTGCCGGCGGTGAGATCGCGCGAGCGCTTGGCGGCCGTGTCCTGCAGCGTTACCTTCCCTATGACCTGCCCTTTGCCGTCCGCCGCTTCCTCGGGCAGACGCGGCCGGTCCTCGGCATCCTGATGGAAACGGAGCTCTGGCCCAATCTCGTGCAGCAAGCGCATGCGAGTGGCGTCGCGCTTGCCCTGGTCAATGCTCGGCTTTCCGCCCGCTCGCTATCCAAGGCGATGCGCTATCGCAAGCTGATGCGCGCGGCGGCGGCGAATCTGGACCTGGTCGCCGCGCAAACCGAGGGCGATCGTGCGCGCCTGGCGCAGCTCTTCGACGGGCCCATCGCCATCACCGGCAACTGCAAGTTCGATCTCGTTCCCGATGCGGCGCAGATTGCGCAGGGCAAGCGCTTGCGGGCCGCGCTCACGGCGCGCTGGCGCCTGGACGCCGTGCGCAATCCGGTCTGGTTGTTTGCCAGCACGCGCGAAGGGGAAGAGCGCCTGATTCTCGATGCGCTGGCGCGCTGGCGGCCGCGCAGCGGCAACAGGGAGCCGGTCCTGCTATTCGTGCCACGCCACCCGCAGCGCTTCGACGAGGTCGCCACGCTGCTTGCCGAGGACGGGTGCAAGGTACTGCGGCGCGACCGGTGGAACGATGCATTCGAGGACGGCGAATCCGGAAACGGTGAATCCGCGGCCTCTGCATCGGTTTCGCCCGGCTTGCCCGTGCTGCTCGGCGATTCGATGGGGGAGATGCCCTTGTATTACGCGATGGCCGACGCGACCTTGATCGGAGGCAGCCTGCTGCCTTTGGGCGGACAAAATCTCATCGAGGCCTGCGCCTGCGGCTGCCCGGTCGTGCTCGGCCCCTACATGTTCAATTTCGCCCAGGCCGCGAGCGATGCGCGCGCCGCGGGTGCCGCACGTGCCGCGTCGGGCGTCGACCAGGCGATCGAGACACTCGCCTCCCTGGACGGCGCGGCCCGCGTGGCAATGGCGCGCGCCGGCATCGCGTTTGCGCGCGAGCACGCGGGTGCGACCACGCGCACACGCGAACTGCTCGAGGGGCTGATCAACGCTGCAGCAGGTTATTGACGAACAGCACGTCGTCGTCGCTCAGCATTCCTGCCGCGGCCTTCAGTTTGAGTCCGTTGACGAGGAAATCATAGCGGGCCTTCTTCAGGTCGCGCTCGGTGTTGAAGAGCTGCGTGTTCGCATTGAGCACGTCGAGATTGATCCGCACGCCGACCTGGTATCCCAAACGGGTGGAGTCGACCTGCGTTCGGGCCGAAACCTCGGCCGATTCGAGGGCCTGGACTTGAGCCAGGCCGTAGTCGACACCGGTGTACGCCTGGCGCGCGGACTGCGCCGCCGAGCGCCGGGCGAATTCGAGGTCCTGTTCCGCCTTCTGCTCGCGCGCGTGTCCTTCGCGCACGCGGCTTTGAATCGCGCCGCCGGTGAACAGGGGAACCGTCAGGTTGATGCCGAGCGTCGACTGCGTGACATTGTTGTTGACCGGTATCGTCAGGCTGCCGTTGTCGGAGCGCTGGTATTGCATGTTGCCCGTGATGTTCACCTGCGGCAGGTAGGCGTCGCGCGCCTTGCGCGTTTCAAAGCGCGCGATCTCCGAACCCGCCCGCGCGGCGAGGACGGAGAAGTTCGTATCCTCGGCGCGATGAGCCCAGGTTTCCATATCGTTGGGCTGCGGGGGTGTCAGCTCGACCGATTCGCGCAACCCGAGGATATCCCCGGGTTCGCGACCGATGATCGCCTGCAGCGCGCTTTGCTTGACCGCGAGGTCGCCGCGCGCGACCTGCTCCTGGGCGTCGATCTGGTCGAAACGTGCCTTGGCTTCGTGCGTGTCGACGATGGTCTTGGTGCCGACTTCGAACTCGCGCTTGGCCTGCGCGAGCTGCTCCGACACCGCCTTCTTGTTTTCGCGCAGTGCCGTGAGCGCGTCCTGCGACGCGAGCAGGTCGAAGTACGCCTGTGCCACGCGCACGATCAAGTCGGTGCGCGCCTGCGCCAGTTGCGACTCGCTTTGCTTGACCACGATCTTGGCCTCGTCGAAGCTGTCCCACAGCGGCGCGCTGTAGACGGGCATGCTCAGGTTCAGCGAAGGGCCCCAGGAATTGAAGGTCTTGATGAGGTCGGGGTCGATCGAAACATTGTCGGAGCGGAAGTCGACGCGTGTCGCCGATTCGCCCAGCCCCGCGCTCAAGTTGGGCAGCAGATTCGCGCGCGCCTGCGGCACCTGTTCCGAGATCGCGGTCTGCAGGAAACGCGCGGATGCATACGTCGGATCGTTGAGCAGCGCATCGCGCGTCATGTTCAACAAGTCGCTGCCCGCGGCCCGTGTCGCCGGCGAGGCCAGGCCGAACGTCGCGCCTGCGGCCAGGCAGGCAAGCGCGGGCACTGCACGCCGCATGCAGATCCTCGAGAGAGGCCGCTTCATCAGAAGCGGAACGCCGGCAGTTGCTGCGCGTTGCGCAGGGGCTTGGTGCTGGTCTCGAAAAGCGACAGCGGTTCGAAACTGTCTTCCGAAGTGCGCGTGATGACCTGGGCGCGCATCGCCGGCGCGGCGCCGACGATCGCCGCAAGCCGTCCGCCGACCCGCAATTGCCGCAACAACGAATCGGGCACCACCGGCAGCGAGCCCGAGGCCACGATGACATCGTAGGGAGCGTGCGCATCCCAGCCGCGGGCACCGTCCCCGCTTTCCACGCGTGCATTGCGCACGCCCGCACGCGCCAGGTTGGCGGCGCCAAATGCCTGCAGGCGCGGATCGATCTCGACCGTCCAAACGGTTTGTGCCTTGTGGGCAAGCAGTGCCGCCATGTATCCGGAGCCCGTGCCGATCTCCAGCACGCGTTCGTGCGAACGCACGCCCAACTCCTGCAGGAACCGGGCTTCGACCTTGGGAGCGAGCATCGTCTCGCCGGTAACGACCCCATCGAGATTGAGCGGCAACTCGAAATCCACGAATGCCAGCGCCGTCATATGGGGCGGAACGAAGCGTTCGCGGGGCACTCGCGCCAGCAATTCGAGAACCGAAGCGTCCAGCACCTCCCATGGCCGGATCTGCTGCTCGATCATGTTGTGGCGGGCTAGCTCGAGTTCGCTCATGGTCCTCTCTCTTTTTGCCCCGGTTCTTTCGACCTGATCCATGTCCCCGGGTCGGGCCACCTGGGTCGATCAAGCCAGTGCGGGCGCTTTTGCGAAGCGGATATTAGCAACCGGCCAATCGATCCTGCCGTCCCGAAATGCGTTTCATGCCCCGGTTTTTGCAGTTCGTCGCATGTGCCGCCAATCCGGGCCAATTTTCCAGACCGGTACCATTGTTCTGCCTTTACGATCCGCCTCCCATGACGCCCTTACCGCCTCTGTCCCTGCTTGAGACCCGCGTGCTTGGGGTCCTGGTCGAGAAGGAACGAACCGTTCCCGATACCTACCCGCTTTCCCTCAACTCGCTGACATCCGGCTGCAATCAGAAGAACAACCGCAACCCGGTGATCGAAGCGAGCGAGTCCGAGGTACAGGCCGTCGTCGATGGCTTGCGCGCGCGCAACCTTGTCATCGAATCGAGCGGTGCGCGAGTCGCGCGCTACACACACAACGTGGGTCGTGTATTGCGGATCCCCGAGCAGTCCGTTGCCTTGCTTGCGGTACTGATGCTGCGCGGCCCCCAGACCGCGGCCGAGCTGCGCACTGGCACCGAGCGCATGCATCGGTTTGCGGACGTTTCGTCGGTGGAGGCCTTCCTCGTGGAATTGGCGCAGCGCGCAACGGAAGAGGGCGGTCCACTCGCGGTGAAGCTGGAACGGGCCCCGGGCGAGCGCGAGGCGCGCTGGGCGCATCTGCTGTCCGGTCCGGTCGAGGCGCAACGCCCGGCTTCCGGCAGTGCCGCGGCCTCGGGAGCTGCGGAAATCGGTCTTTCGGAATTTGCCGCACTGCGTGCCCATCAGGACCAGCTGGCGGCACAACTGGCGGACCTGCGCAGCAAGGTCGAAAAAATGGCGTCGGAACTTGGAATACAGTTATAAAAGCGGCGAACTGGAAAGGGCTTCGCTCCTGACCACGGTCACAGGGCATTTCGCTAAATAAAGCCAGAAAAAACAGTCGTTTAGATCAACACAACCACTTGAGCTCGGCGGTGCCCGGCTATGCCGAGGAATTGCCGGGATATTCCCGGAATTGAATCCCTCACGACTTCTTAGGATGATGGCGGCGGAAAGTCCTCTGTGGGGTTTTTTCCGCGATATCGCTATATCGTGAAACCGAACCTCATCGACGCAGTTGCCATTGCAACCTCGCATCGCGATCGGGATGAACTCGATCGGGCGGTCGCTCGCATGTTGTACGAGCATGTGCACCCCAACTGCGTAAAGGTCTACCGCGTGCTTGGCGAGCCAGGCCGCCGGCGCGTGCAGCTGCGCGTTCTCATCGACCAGGACGGAATGCGCGACGTGGTCGTGCATTCGGACCCCGCATTGCTGCCGCTCATCACGGAAAAGCCGCATTGGCACGAGTGCTCGCTGCTCGAGGATGCCGTGCATTACCTCCCGGATTGCGAACGTGCCGAGCGCTTCGACAGCGTGTTTCCCCTGATGGGCAATCGTGGCCTGATCGGCTTGATCGAGGTGGAATTCTCGGGAATGCGCGCGGCGATCCGTCCTCATGACGCCAACCTGGTGCATGGCGTCCTGCAGATCCTGCGCAACCATCTGAGCGCGCTCGACTATGGCGAGCGCGACACGTTGACCGGTCTGCTGAACCGTCGCACCTTCGAGGCAACTTTCGCCAAGAGGCGCAACGCGATGGCAGGGCCCGGCGATCCACATTCCTCCGTCGCCGGAAGCTGGCTGGGCGTAATCGACATCGACCGCTTCAAGACCATCAACGACACGTTCGGGCACTTGTTCGGCGATGAAGTGCTGCTGCTTGTCGCGCGCCTGATGTTCGAAACCTTTCGCAGCACGGAGCTGATCTATCGTTTCGGCGGCGAGGAGTTCGTCGTCATCGTCGACAACGCGAACGAAGATGGCGCGCGCATCGCCTTCGAGCGCTTCCGCCAGGCTGTGGCCGATCACCGCTTCCCGCAGATCGGCCAGGTCACGGTCAGCATCGGCTACACGCGAGTGGGCCCGGATGATATTCCCGCATCCGCGGTCGAACGCGCCGACAGTGCGCTGTACTACGCCAAGGAAAATGGCCGCAATGCGGCCAAGTGTTACGACGTTCTGGTACGCGAAGGCCTGCTGGTTGCCAAGAAGTCCGGCAGCACGGAACTCGAGCTGTTCTGACACGCCACCACGTACCGTCCGGTACACGGCCGTTCCTTCGGCCGGGTGATAATGCCCGCTCCTTCAATTTCCTCGGCAAGGAGCGGCTTTGGATTTTCTTCTCGCAGTCAAGGCGGCGATACTGGGCATCGTCGAAGGCCTTACCGAATTTCTCCCGATCTCCAGTACGGGTCACTTGATCGTCGCGGAGGATCTGCTCGGCTTCAAGCTCGCAAGCCTCGATGCATTCACGATCGCCATCCAGGCTGCGGCGATCCTCGCGGTGTGCTGGGAGATGCGTGCGCGCATCCTGTCGACGATCGGTGGATTGGGCTCCGATCCCAAGGCGCGCACGCTTGCGGTCAACGTCGTGGTCGCATTCATCCCGGCGGCGGTGGTCGGCGTCCTGTTCAAGAAGATGATCGAAAGCGTGCTGTTCTTCCCGGTGCCTGTGGCGGCCGCCTGGGTCGTCGGCGGAATCATCATCCTGATCGTCGAGCGCCTGCACAGTCGAGGGGGCTATGTCGAGCGCGTGGCAACGATCGACGACATGAAGTGGCACGACGCCTTGAAGGTCGGATTGGCGCAGTGTGCCGCCCTGATCCCGGGGACGAGCCGCTCCGGGTCTACCATCATCGGCGGACTGATCTTCGGTCTGTCGCGGCGTGCCGCAACCGAGTTCTCGTTCTTCCTGGCGATTCCGACGATGTTCGGCGCCACGGTGTATTCGCTGTACAAGGCGCGCGATCACCTGCGAGTCGAGGATCTGGGTGCGTACGGCATCAGCTCTTTGTTCGCGTTTATCTCGGCTTTGATCGCGGTTCGCTGGTTGCTGCGATACATCGCGACACACGATTTCAAGCCGTTCGCCTGGTATCGGATCGTGTTCGGACTCGTGATCGTCTTGACGGCTGCCGTTGGATGGGTTGATTGGTCCAACAAGGGAGACTGACCGCAAGAGTGCTTTTCCTCTCTGCGCAGGGCAGCGAAATCGCGTGTGGGAGATGGCCGGAGTGTTCGGGCCGCGCGCCCGCTCGCTCGCGCGCACTACGCCATCACAGGGGCTCGGCGCGCGCACGCTCGCTCCGCGCGGCCCGAACACTCCGGCCCCTCTCAAGCGACATCGTTGCGTGTGGAGACGCCTGCTGACTCTTGTGGTCTCCATGCTGTCCAAACCAAGGCACCGACCATCGCTCGGCGGAGGGGGCGGCGGCGCTCAGGCGCGGCAGAGCTCGCGCCCGCGCGCCGAGCCCCTGTGATGGCGTAGTGCGCGCGAGCGAGCGGGTGGCGCGCCTGAGCGCCACCGCCCAGGGTCTGCGCTGAGCGACGGACAGTTCTTAGGATTAGGTCAATCTTTGGAAGACGAGGTCCCAGACACCGTGACCAAGGCGCTCGCCGCGCGAGTGGAACTTGGTCGTTGGACGTTGGCACCAGGGACTTGCGGCGCTTGGCGCGTAAGTCTCGTGCAGGTTCCGGAGCCGAGGTTCAGCGCCCAGTACTTCGAGCATCTGCTGCGCGTAGTTTTCCCAGTCGGTTGCGCAGTGGAGGAAGCCGCCAGGCTTGAGGCATTCGGCCAGGATTCCCACGAAGGGTTGCGCGATGAGGCGACGCTTGTGATGGCGCGCCTTGGGCCAGGGGTCGGGAAAGAAAACGTGCACGCCATGCAGGCATCGAGGGGCGATCATTTCCTTCGCGACCTGCACCGCGTCTTGTTCGACGATGCGCACATTGGACAGGCCGCCCTCGTGCAGGCGGCGTGCAAGTGCGCCGATCCCCGCCTTGTAGACCTCAACGGCAAGGAAATCGATTTCCGGGTGCTCGCGCGCAATTGCCGCGGTCGTCTCCCCCATGCCGAAACCGATCTCGAGCACAAGCGGCGCTTCGCGCCCGAAAACCTTGCGGGCATCGAGTAGCCCGCCGGAGAGCGGCACCGACAGGCCAGGGACGAGCTCCTCGTAGGCGCGACGCTGCCCCGCAGTCACGTGACCGCGGCGCATGGCAAACGAGCGGATATGGCGGGCCGGCGGCCCCGTGAATTCGGCTTCCATCTTCAGGGGTGGTTCCCTGTATTCAGGGAGATTCGGGCAGCGAACGCAGGGCCCTGGCCGGAACGCCACCGACGACACGGTTGGGCGGGATGCTCCCCGACACGAGCGAACCGGCGGCAACCACGCTGGAATGCCCGATGGTTACGCCGGGCAGGATGGTGCTGCACGCGGCGATCCACGCGCCATTTTCGATCGTCACGTCCTTGGGACGCAGCTTGCCGGCGCGGCAGTGCGCCGGCCCGACATCGTGCTCGGAGGTGATCAGCGTGACGTGGTGGCCGATGCTGACCCAGTCGCCAATCGTGACGATGCCGTTCAGATCCACGAAAAGGTGCTCATTGATGACCACGTGCGAACCGATGTGCAGGCGATCCTGGATGGCGCCCGGCCCCGTGAATTCGATGCGACCGAAGATCATCGTGTTGTCGCCGATCTGCAGTCCTGCAAACCGATAGATCGCGGTGCGCACGCGCGAAAACGACACGCTCGGCAACAGTGAGACCAGCAGGTTTGCGAGCAGCAGCCGCACGGGAATGTTGGCGAAGCCATGACGCGCACGAGCGGTCCAATGTGCAACCACGCGCGGTGGAGGTTTGGCGCCATGGACGGCGGAATCAAGCAAGTCCGGGTCCTCCCGAGAAGGGACACGAAGACCGGGTTCGGGGGCGTTCATGACATTGACGTGGGCCCAAGGGGTGTTTCCTTGCGTGCTTAGGCCACCGCGCGGTCATAGAGTTCGACGAAATCACCGAGGGTCACAGGAAAGTCCGTCCATTCGGGCGTGGAAAACGGGTCAACACCCAGGTTGTCTTCAAGGCACGCAACCACGATCGCGAACGAGAGCGAATCGAGCCCGCTGTCGACGAGTGGCAAGGTATCGGTGAGCGGAGCAAGCGTGCGCCCCTGGTCGGCGGCGACCTTCTGGAATACGGCGATGATCGAGTCCCGGGTGGACATGCTGCGCTCCGCTATCCTGGGCGATGGCGAATTTCGCAACGAAAACGCCTTTGCTTGTTTTTTGGAAATCTTAGTGGCAATTGATGTAGGACGGGGCCGCGAGTTACCAAAGTCCCATCGTAGAATCGCAGGCTGAAGCCGGCGGCTCCGAACCGATCGGGCAGGCCTGCAAGCCCGCAGCCGGATCGTTGATTCTCGAAGTTTCCGGCCATTTCCTGGGACCTCGATGCTCGCCCACCTGTTTACCGTTAAGTTTCTGATTTTATACGTTTTTTTAGGCTCCTCCCTGTTTATCCACTTCCGCGGACGGGCGCGCCTGCCGTTGCTGCGCCAGATCGGGAATCATTCCACGCTGCTCGCGCCCTTCAATGTACTGCTCTATGCGTTTTCCGCCGTTCCCGGTCGACCCTATCTGGATCTGAAGCACTTCCCCGAGTTGTCGGTTCTGCGCGACAACTGGGAAACGATCCGCGAAGAGGCGAGAGTCTTGATGGGCGGCGGCGGCCTAAAGGCCGCAAGCGATCACGTCGATATCGGATTCAACTCGTTTTTTCAGCGCGGCTGGCGGCGTTTTTACCTGAAGTGGTATGACGTGCCACCACCTTCGGCCGTTGCGCTGTGCCCGAAAACCGTCGCTCTTTTGCAAGAGGTTCCCTCGGTAAACGCCGCCATGTTCGCTCTGCTGCCGCCCGGCGCGCGCCTCAACGAGCATCGTGACCCGAGCGCTGCCTCGCTGCGCTATCACCTGGGCATCATCACGCCCAATAGCGACGAGTGCTACATCAGCGTCGATGGCGAGCGTTACTCCTGGCGCGACGGCAAGGATGTGATGTTCGACGAAACCTACCTGCATTTCGCCGAAAACCGTACCGACCAGACACGGCTGATCCTGTTCTGCGACGTGGAACGGCCGTTGCATGGCGCGCCGGTCCGGGCCCTGAACCGCCTGTTTGAGCGCATCTTCCTGCGGGCGGCGGCGACCCAGAACGACGGCGCCGAGGAGATCGGCTGGGTCAACCGGCTCTACAAGCCGATCGGGATTCTCAAGGATCAGCTCAAGCGCGTAAAGCAGTGGAACAAGCCTCTCTTTAACGCTTGCAAATACGTATTGATCCTTATCGTGCTGTACTGGATTTTCATTCGATAGGGCGCCTGCGCCGCTGGAAAGGCCGACTGTGAGCATCATCGAACAGGCAGCACGCCGACTGGAAGAGTTGCGTCGCGCCGGGGTGGACGTGAAGTCTCCCGCCGCGCCGGACGTAACCGGGACCGGCGCCGGCAAAGGCGCTTGGGGCGCCGGCGCGTCGCAGGCCTCCCGGCCGCCGCCGCCGCACAGCGGAACGCCCAGCACGAACGTGGTGCATATCGATCCGGCGCACTTGGCCCAGCTTGGCTACGTGGTGCCGAACGCGGCGCGCAGCCGCCTCGCCGACGAATTGCGCGCGATCAAGCGCCCGCTCCTGGACAACGTGCGCGGAAAGTCGGCCGCGCCCGTGCAACGTGCGAACTGCCTGCTGGTGACCAGTTCGATGCCGGGCGAGGGCAAGACCTTCACGGCGATCAATCTCGCGCTGTCGATGGCCATGGAAGTCGATTCGCACGTACTGTTGATCGACGCGGACGTCATCCAGCCGACCGTACTCAGTCGTCTTGGCATCCCGGCCAGCCGTGGCTTGCTCGACAAGCTCAATGAAAGGGACCTTCCGCTTTCCGACCTGATCCTGCGCACGAACATCGAAAAACTCTCGGTGCTCCCCGCCGGGCGCGAGAACGCCCGCGCCACCGAGTTGCTGGCCAGCGATTCGATGCGCAACATCGTCGACGAATTGGCTTCGCGCTACCAGGACCGGATCATCATTTTCGATGCGCCGCCGCTGCTCGCCGCTCCGGAGACGCGGGTACTCGCCTCGCACGTCGGCCAGATCATCGTCGTCGTCGAGGCGCAAAAGACGCCGCGCCACACATTGAGCGAGGCCTTGTCGCTGGTCGAGGCATGTCCGGTCGTCCTGACCATGCTCAACAAGGCAACGGGGCCCATGATGCCGACCTATGGGTACGCCTACGGCGGCCATGCCTGATCGGCGCACGCAGCGCAAGGACTTCGCCGAACTGCGCAAGCCGCTGCCCCCGGGCGTGGCAGGCCGGGCGCTCGCATTGCTGTTCCTGGCAGCGTCGTTGCCTGCGCGCGCCGATTCCCTGTTCCTGGAACCCACGATCCTCGAGCGCGAAACATTCTCGAGCGACGCGAACTTCGCGACGACGTCACAGCGCGAAAGCGACGTGATCAGCGAGCTCGTGCCTTCGCTGTACGTGCGCAGCGTCACCAAGCGCCTGACCTTCAATGCCAATGTCGTGCTCGACGGCATCGACTATCTCCACCACAGCGAACCGGACCGCATCCAGCCCAGCGGCAATGTCGACGCCGTGCTCGAGGCCGTGGAGAAACACCTGTTCTTCGACGCGGCCGCGATCGCCAACCAGGAACGCGTCAACGTTTTCGCGGCGACGCCTTCCGGGCCCTCCACGTACAACACCTTCACGGAGGCGAATTACCGCTTCAGTCCCGTGTTCAAGGGCGAGGTCGGCGAGGACATCGTGTACGTGATTCGCGCCGACAACGGCTGGGTGCGTCAATTCGGCGGGGGCGCAGCAAACCTGATCGATTCGCGCCTGGGCAAGCAAAGTGCCGAGATTTCGCAAGTGCCCAAGCCTTTGGGCTGGACCTTCAGCGCCGAATCCTCGCAAACGGACTTCACCGATTCGAACGATCCGATCGTGCGCGAATCGATCGGCCGCGCGATCGTGAAGCTCGCGCCCGATCAGCACTGGATCGTGAGCGCGCGCGGCGGCGTCGAGCAGGAAAATTACCTCGTGGATACGGGCGCGCGCGGTGTCGTCGGCGCCGGCGTCGAGTGGCACCCATCCGAGCGTACGCAGGTCGAGGCGATCGCCGAGCACCGGTTCTTCGGTGCGCACTGGGTCTACGGTGCCCAGCAGCGGGCCGACTGGTTCATCGTGCACGTCGCCGGCGGCCGCGATGTCGTGACGACCGCGCAGTCGATTTTCGCCGTGCCGCCGGGGGGTGACATGGCGACCATGCTCGACGCGATGCTGGCCGATTCGATCCCCGATCCGATCGAGCGTGCGCGCGCCGTGCAAGGCCTGCTGGCAGCCCAGAACCTGCCGGACGCCGTCGCCTCGGCCATGACGATCTTTTCGCCTGCGCCGATGCTGGTGACGGACAACAAGGCGGCGATCACCTTGTTGGGCAAGCAGACGGCGCTCAGTATCTCGGCGTACGTGTTGCGCACCGAACCCCTGACGGACGGCGTCGCTTCCGCCTTCCTTGTCAGCGGTCCGGCCTACGACAACGAACAAAAAGGCGTCAATGCGACGATCACCCGCCACATCAGTCCCTATACCAGCCTCACGCTGTTCGGGCAGGTCAATGAAGTCGTGAGCCTGGGCGCGGCAAGCGGCGAACAGACCCGGGGGAACGACCTTACGCTGCAGTTGACCCATGAGCTTTCGCCACGCAGCAAGTGCTTCGTCGGGGCGCGCCTGCAGGCGATCGAATCCAATGTCACGTCCGATGCGCGCGAGAAGGCCGCGTTCCTCGGCATCAGCCATCGGTTCTGAGGGCAGGGACGGTCACGAATCATGTATGAATCCTTTTATGGCCTGAGCGCCAGTCCGTTCCAGCTCAATCCCGATCCTTCCTTCCTCTTCGAGAGCAAGGGACACAGGCGCGCGCATGCCTACCTCCAGTACGGCGTTTACCAGGCGGAAGGCTTCATCGTGGTCACGGGCGAAGTCGGGGCCGGCAAGACGACGCTGGTGCGCGCTCTCTTGCGCGAGCTCGAGGCGGAGAAGGTCGTCGCCGCGCAGATCGTCAGCACCCAGCTCGACGCCAACGATCTGCTGCGCTCGGTGGCGCTGGCATTCGGTCTGCCGGCAAAGGCGGGCGGGAAGGCGGAGCTGATCGGCGAGATTGAAGCCTTTCTCCTGTCGCTGGTGCCGCAGGGACGACGCGCGCTGCTGGTCGTCGACGAAGCCCAAAACCTGAGCCTGACGGCGATGGAAGAACTGCGCATGCTGTCGAACTTCCAGCTCGAGCAGCGCGCCCTGTTGCAGAGCTTCCTGGTGGGCCAGCCGCAGTTGCGCGACCTCATGCGCGGCAATTCGATGCAGCAATTGCGCCAGCGCATCATCGCCTCCTATCACCTCGGGCCCATGGAAGAACCCGAGACGCGTGCCTATATCGAGCATCGCCTGCGTCATGCCGGGTGGAAGCAAGATCCGCAGCTCGATGACTCCGTCTTTGCCCCGATCCATGCGGCGACGGGCGGAATTCCGCGACGGATCAATGCGCTTTGCAACCGGCTGTTGCTGGGCGCCTACCTGTCGGAAAAGCACGAGCTCACGGGCGACGACGTCGCCGAGGCGGTCGCCGAACTGCAACAGGAGCTGGGCGCGGAGAGCTTCCTGGTGGATATTCCGCCGGCCGATGCCCGCGAACCCGAGGCGCGGACCCCGGAGTTGCGCCAAGGCGTCGACACCGACCGGCGCCAGGGCGAGCTTTCCCGGCCGTTTCTCGTCTCCTCGATCACGGCGCGGCTGGACCGCATCGAGCGAATGCTCGCGACGGTGCTCGACGCGGTGCGCGGACGCGGGGCCAGCGAAGCGGCCAAGCCCGCCACGCCGCAGGGCCAACGGCGCATCGGAGGATCCAGGCGATGAACGCAAGCATTGGCAGGTCGATTCGCATGGCGTGGACGGGAAAAACCGCCCGATTCCACGAGGGAAAACCGCAAGGGATCGAGTACATTCGCAAGCAAAACGAATCCAGGAGAACGGACATGAAAGAGCTGTCGAGCCGCATCGTCGCCGTCGTCGCGGGGCTGGCAGGTGCCTTGGTGCTGGGGGCCTGTGCCTCCACCTATCCGCCGGCTCCGGCGCATATGGAATACGCCAAGCACGAATACCTGATCGGACCGCTCGACACCATCGTCGTCACGGTCTGGCGCAATCCCGAGCTGTCGGTGACGACCCAGGTGCGGCCGGATGGGCGCATCTCCGCGCCGCTGGTGCCGGACATGCGGGCGATCGGCAAGACGCCGCCCGCGCTCGCGCATGACATCGAGGTCGAGCTGTCCAAGTACATCCGCGATGCCGTGGTTTCGGTGAGCGTGAACGGTTTCCAGGGCCCCTACGACGAGCAGATCCGCGTGGTGGGCGAAGCCGCCAAGCCGCAATCGATCCCGTATCGCCAGAGCATGTCGCTGCTGGACGTGATGATCCTCGTGGGCGGCCTGACCGACTATGCGGACGGCAATTCCGCGGTGCTGGTGCGCGGTGCCGAAGGCGGCAAGAAATACAACGTGCGCTTGAAGGACCTGGTCAAGCGCGGCGACATTTCGGCCAATGTGGACGTGTTGCCGGGCGACGTCCTGATCATTCCGCAAAGCTGGTTCTGAACGCGGGGGTCGCCGGCCCCCGCGTCGAATGGTTCGGGTGAATGTGAGCGTGCGATGAAGAACATGCAATTGGACAATCTCGTGCTGGTGCTGCGCGACATGTGGAACCGGCGCTGGGTCGGCCTGGCGATCGCCTGGGCCGTCGGCGTGGTGGGCGCGGCAATCCTGTACGTGACTCCCGAGCGCTGGGAGGCGAACGCCCGCATCTACGTCGATACGCAGGCCATCATCAAGCCGCTCCTGCAAGGTCTTGCCGAGCAGCCCGACATGGACCAGACCGTGGCGATGCTCGCGCGCAACCTCGCGTCGCGTCCCAATGTCGAACGGCTCGTCACCAGCGCCGGCCTCGATGCCGGCCTCTCGGAGGACAAGCGCGACCAGCTCATCCGTTCGATCATGCGCGCGATCAAGGTCAACAACGTGGGCGGCCGCGTGAACCTGTACGACATCACGTATCGCGACACCGATCCCGAACGCGCCAAGCGGGTCGTGGCCGAGTCGGTCGCGCAATTCGTGGCCTCCGAACAAGGGAACAAGAGCCAGGGTACGAGCGAAGCGCGCAAGTTCATCGACGAGCAGATCGCCCAGTACGAGACGAAGCTCGAGGAATCCGAGAATCGGCTGAAGGATTTTCGCCTGAAGCACTTCGCCGTCGCCGGGGGCGCCGTTCCCGGACAGGATTACATCGCGCGCATGAGCGCCACGCAGCAGGAACTGGCGCAGGTGCAGATCGACCTGGGGGCCGCCGAGCAGTCGCGCAACGCGCTGCGCGCGCAGCTGGCCCAGGAAGGACAATTCCTGGGCAGCGCGCAAGCCACCCGCCTTGCCGACGTCGACGCGCGCATCGTCGCGCAGCAAAAGCAGCTCGACGATCTGCGCCGCCGGTTCACGGATGAGCATCCGGACGTGATTGCCGCCAAGCGCGTGATCGCGGACCTCCAGGCCGAGCGCAGGCAGATCGCGTCCGCGCCGGTGACGCCCGACACGTCGGCGTCCGGCCTCGCGGAAAACCCGGTGCACCAGCAGATCAAGATCAAGCTGGCCGAAGCCGAGGCCAATGTCGCTTCCTTGAGCGGCCGTGCGGCGGAGCTGCGCGCGCGCCTGCAGGAGCTGACCAATTCCGCGGCCGAAGTGCCGAGGGTCGAGGCGGAGCTTGCGCAGCTCAATCGCGATTACGACGTCATGAAGAAGAATTACGAACAGCTCGTGCAGCGCCGCGAGTCCGCGTCGATCTCCGTCGATGAGAGCAAGAGCGTGGACCTGGCGGACTTTCGCGTCATCGAGCCGCCACGTGTCGACCAGAAGCCCTTGTTCCCGAGCCGCTCGGTGCTGATCTTCTTCATGTTGCTGCTCGCCCTGGGCGGCGGTGCCGCTGCGTGCCTCGCGCTGGTCAACCTGTTTCCGACCTTCCAATCCGTGCGCGACCTGCGCTTGCACACGACACGCGCTTCCTTGGGCGCGATTTCGCTGCAGTCCGACGGGGAGGCAAGCGCACAGGGCCGGCGCATGAACATCGTGTTCTACGTCGCCGTCGGCGTGCTGGTCGTGGCCTATGGCGCCTGGTCGATCTTCGTCGGCCTGAACGCGAGCACCTTGGTTACCTGAGTCGGGCCGCGGCAGTCCGGATGGAAGGCCGTCGCAGCACCCGGATCCCCTCCGCAAAACCGCAGACGATGAAGGCCGCTTTCAGCCGATCCGCGGCTTTGCACGGCGCCTTGATGGCGGCGGGTTCCACCTATGTCTCGTACGCGCTGGGCCTCGTCATCAGCGTCCTGGTTGCGCGTGCGCTCGGTCCGGCGCAGTTCGGCCAGTACTCGTACGTCGTATGGCTGTCGGGACTCTTCGTCATCTTCGCCAACCATGGCCTGACGACGTCGGGTATCCGCTTCGTATCGGAGAGCCTCGGGCGTGGCGAAGCCGACGATGCGCGTCGCGTCCACGCCGGCCTGCGACGCTGGCAGTTCGCCAGCCTGGTCCTGGTCACGGTCGTCTTCGCACTGGCGTTGCATTGGCTGCGGCCGGCGGGCTGGTCGCTGGGGCTGGCCTGGTTCGCGGCACTCGTTGTCGCAAGTGCCGCCGGCAAGACGATCTACCTGTTCGACGTTTCCATTGCGAAAGGCTATGGCAAGTTCGCCGTGGAGCCCGTGTCCACCGTATTGGTGACGATTGCCAACGCGCTTGCGGTCGTCGCGCTGGTGACGTACGGGGCGGGCCTTGCAGCGTATGTCGGGCTGTTTGCGGTGACCAGCGCGGGCTACGCGGTCGTCGCCGCCTGGATGCTGCGCAAGGTCGGCATTCGGCCGGGCGCATCGACGCTTGGTGGCCTTGCGCCCGGACTTTCGGCACAACTGCGACGCCACCTCTCCTGGACCATCGTGCTGGTCCTGGTAGCTGCGGTAAGCAACAAATCGGTGGAAATGTTCCTCTTGAACTATCTGGTTGGTCCGGCGCAAGTCGGCTTCTTTTCGATCGCAGCCGCGCTGACCCGGGGCGGCGTGGAGATCCTTTCCTCAGGCCTGTCGGCGGTCCTGTTGCCGATGATGGGCCACGCCTTCGGCAGCGGTGGCGCGCGGCGGGTCGGCTGGATCCTTTCCGATGCAGTGCGCTATTTCCAATTCATCGGACTTCTTCTCGCCGGCGTCGGGTTTCTCTGGGCCCACGTGGGAGTTCATCTGATGTACGGAACGACATTCGATCCTGTTGCCGGCGTGTTCCAGGTCATGGTCGTCGTGGGCGGCCTGACTCTCGCCGACGGCGCATTCGGCGCCTTGCTGACGAGCACCGACCACCAGCGCTTGCGTGCCACGATCGCGGTGGGTTCGGTCGCGGTGAGCGCGGCGTGTGCATTGATATTGGTGCCACGCTACGGTCTCGCGGGCGCGGTCGGCGCACATGCCGTTTCTCGCCTGTTGATTTTCGCGATTCTCGTGATCGCCATCCTGCGCACGATGGCGCTGCAAATGCCGTGGCGCGAATTGGGCCGCCTGTACCTGGCTGCAGTCATCGCAGGGGGACTCGTTGCCCTCGCGCTCTGGAAATTCCCCGGCCTGGTCGCCCAGGCAATCGGCGGCTTCGCGTACGGCGCCCTTTTCATCGGTGCGACGATCGCTTTGGGCGCATGGCGCGGTCAGGACATCGCCATGCTTGCCTCTCTTGTCGCGCGAATTCCGATGCTGCATCGGCACATGGCTCCGATGCTGCAGGCCTGGCAGGAGCGCGCCAACATGCGGAGTGTAAAAAATTCCGGCGCTTCGGACGCAGAAGGTCCGGGCTCGAATAACATCGGATCATGAGGATCGTCGACCGTCTTCTACGCACCGCCGGCGCCATCCGGCTTCCAGGCGGATCCCGTGCGTGCCTGAGCATCCTGTATCACCATCGCGTGCTCCCGGAGTCGGACCCGCTGCGTCCCGACACGCCGGACGCGAGGCTGTTCGACGAATGGATGCGCCATTGCGCCTCTGTCTTCCACGTGCTGCCGGTCGAAGAAGCCTTGGATCGCCTGCAGGCGGGCACCTTGCCGCCACGCGCGGCCTGCATCACGTTCGACGATGGCTACCGCGACAGCTTCGAAGTGGCAATGCCGATCCTGCGCCGCCATGGGCTGACCGCGACCTTCTTCATCGCCAGCGGGTTTCTCGGCAACGGCCGGATGTTCTACGACACCGTGATCGAAGCGGTGCGGCGCATGCCCGCCGGGTCTCTCGACCTCGATTGGGCGGGGCTGGGCGTTCGCGCCATCGACGACGTGCCGTCCCGACTTTCCTTGATCGACGATCTCATCCTCGTCACGAAATACGCATCGAACGAGGATCGCGATGCTTTCTGCGACCGGCTTGCCGCCAGCGCGACCGGACCGCTCCCGACGGACCTGATGATGGACCCCGAGCAGGTGCGGGCGATGCATCACCAGGGCATGACGATCGGCGGCCATACGGTGAATCACCCGATCCTCAACGAGATGCCCCTGGAGCAGGCGCGCTGGGAAATCGAAAGCAACCGCGACTACCTGGCAAGCCTGATCGATTGCGCCCCGACGCTGTTTGCCTATCCCAACGGCAAGCCGCTCGTGGACTATCGCGTCGAGCATGTGGACGCAGTGGCCGGTGCCGGGTACCGCGCGGCATTCACGACCGCCTACGGCACTGCGCGTCGCGACCACGATCCGTTCCAACTGCCCCGCCTCAGCCCCTGGGAGCGCTCGGGCCTGCGCTTTGCGATTCACATGCTGCGCGGCCCGGCCTGCAATTACCCGTTCCCGACGCGCAAAGGCGTGCTCGCCTGATGCCGGGTTCCGGCACGGCCTTGCGCGTTTTGCACGTCGTCGATTCCCTCGAGCGAGGGGGCTTGGAAAGGATGGTCGTCGACCTCGCCATCGCGCAACGGCAAAAGGGCGACGAAGTCGCCGTTTTCAGCATTCTCGAAACCGGCGGATTGCGACCGGAACTCGAAGCGGCCGGCGTCCCCGTATGGGTGGGCGGCAAGCGGCGCAGCTTCGATTGGCGGGTGTTGAAGGCCTTGCGCGCAGCGGCGAGGGGATCGAGCACCCGGCCACGCGCGGACATCGTGCATGCCCACAATTTCGTGCCCAACTACTACAGTGCTGCAGGCTTGATCGGCCTGGGTCGGCGCCCCGTGCTCGTCGGTACCTCGCACGACATGGGGACGCGCCTCGCGAACCGAAGGTTGCGCTGGATCTATCGATGGTCCTTGCGCAGGACCGCGCGCGTCGCCATGGTTGGGCGCCAGGTATACGAGCGCTTTGTCGATTCGGGATGGGTGGATCCTCGCCGCGCGACGCTCGTGCGCAATGGGGTTCCCGTCGAGCGCTTCGGCATCACGGCGCAACGCCGTGCGGCGGCGCGCACGCAACTGGGCCTTGCACACGACGACCTCGCACTCGCCTGCGTGGGTCGCCTGGTCGAACTCAAGAACCACCGGCTCGTCATCGAAGTGCTGCCTCAATTGATTGCATCACACCCCAAGGCCCGCCTGGTCCTGCTCGGAGACGGCGTGCTCGGCGAGGCCTTGCAATCGCAAGCGCGCTCCCTGGGACTCCAGGATCGGGTGGTATTCGCCGGCGAGCGCTCGTCGGTCGGCGATTTGCTCGCGGGCTTCGACCTGTTCGTGCTGCCATCCCGCACGGAAGGCCTGTCGATCGCGCTCCTGGAGGCGTGCGCAACAGGCCTGCCGGTTGTCGCAACCGCGGTCGGCGGCAATTCCGAGATCGTGGAGGCGGCGCAGGCGGGCCTGCTTGTGCCACCCGATGACGGACCGGCCTTGCGCGCGGCCATCGACCGCATGCTCGGCGACGCGGACCAGCGCGCCCGCTGCGGAGCCAGCGCGCGCGCCTGGGTCCAGGAGCACGCGTCGATGGACGCCTTTCGTGCCACCTATGATCGCTTCTATCGCGAAGCGCTTGCAGAGAATCCCTCCCCTGCGCTCCGCGCGGGGGAGGGGTAGGGGAGGGGGTGGGATTAGGAACCGCCGAACCAGTTATAGCCCTGATCTTCCCAATATCCGCCTGGATAGTCGTTCGTGACGAAGATCTCGACGATGTGCTTGGGATTCTTGTAGCCGAGTTTCGTCGGAATGCGCAGCTTCATCGGGAAGCCGTACTTTCGGGGCAGCACCTGGCCGTCGTAGCGCAGGGTCAGCTGCGTCTGCGCGTGCAAGGCCGTCGGCATGTCGATGCTCGTGAAGTACTCGTCCGCGCACTTGAATCCGACGTACTTGGCCTGCCGGTCGGCACCGATGCGCTCGAGGAAGGTCGAGAACCGCACACCGCCCCAGCGGCCGATTGCGCTCCATCCTTCCACGCAGATGTGGCGCGTGATCTGGTCCTCCTGCGGCAGCGCGTTGAGTTCCGCAAGCGTCCAGGGGTCCTTGCGCTGCACGAGTCCGCCCACGAGCAGGAAGAAGCCGTCGCCCGGAATGTCCGGCGCTTCCGACTCCTCGTAGAACGCATTGAAGGGAAACGGGCGCGTGATCATCGATTCTTCGTACGTGGGCGCCATCTTGGTGGGGTCGAACAGCCACGCCTGGACCTTGTCGTTGAAGCGCGAAACCTTCATCAACGCTTGCTCGGCCTCGTCCGAATTCGTGATGCTGCATCCGGACAGCATCGCCAGCCCGCCCATGGTCAGCCCACGACGCAGGAACAGGCGGCGCGCGGCCGGCTGCAGCACGCGCCGTGCATCCTTGAGCAGTTCGTGCCGGTCGCGTTCGCCGAGCGTGGCAGGCCTTGTCGGATTCGTCTTCATCTGTTCAGCAGTCTCAGCGGCCCAGGATCATCAGGCGCAAGGTTTTCGGAACCAAGGCCACCATCGCAACGTGTACGACGATAAACGCCGAAAGGCCGGCCATCGCTGCAAAGTGGACGATGCGCGCATTGTCGAATCCTCCCAGCAGTTCGCGCAACAGCGGAAACTGCACGGATTTCCAGATCGCCAATCCCGACACCACCGCGAGTGCAATCAGCCCCATTGCGCCAAGATACGCCGCTTTTTGCACGGCGTTGTAGTGCGCGGGGTCGTCGTGTGCCAGGCGGCCCCGCAAGGCGGCGGCGAAATCCGCGAGGATCGCGCGCGGCGAAAGCGGAAAAAAACGGGCACGCAGGCGTCCCGAAAGGATATTAAGCGCGAGATAGGAGAGACCGTTGCAAAACAGCAGCCACATGGCAGCGAAATGCCACAGCAGCGCTCCGCCCAGCCAACCCCCCAGTACAAAGTCTTGATCGAAACGGAACCCGAAAATCGGCGCAGCGTTATAGATCCTCCAGCCGCTGAAAATCAGCAGCAGTACGGCGAGCGCGTTGAGCCAGTGCATCGCTCGGATCCAGGCAGGTTGTACGCTTTTGGACGGGGCCACGGAGCCTCCCGGGAAAGGGCGGATTCCATCCACCCGTTGCAGGTTACAGCTTCCCGTTAGTTCGCCGCGAGCACGAATCCGGTTACACGCTGCCGTGTGTGGAAGGGTTTTCGGCGCCGATCGCGGGTTTGGCATCGTCCAGAAGCTCCACCTGCATGTCGGCGAGCGTCGGATACAGGGGGCGCGAAATCGCCTTCGAGAGCACGTTGGCGATCAAGGCGCATGCCATCAGGCTCAGCACCATCGCGTGTCCATCGACCATCTCCATCACGATGATGAAGGAGGTCAGGGGCGCCTGGGTGGCGGCCGCGAGAAAGCCGACCATGCCAAGCGCGATGAGCGTTGACGGATGGGCGAATGCGGTCAGGACCGCGACGTCATGGCCGAGGGCGCCACCGACCGCCAGCGCAGGCGCGAAGATGCCGCCCGGAACCCCCGACCAGGCCGTGAGCCATGTCGCAATGAACTTCATGGCCGAATACAGAAGCGGCTCCGGCTCGCCGCTTGTCAGCATGGCGCGAGAATGCGCATAGCCACTGCCATAGGTCGCGCCGTGCATGGCAATTCCGATGCCGGCCACCGCCAGGCCACAGCAGCCTGCGAATACGATCGGATGCGCGCGCCGCAGACGGCTGAAGATGTCCTTGCCGCGCCCGTTCAGGCAGTGGATCAGCAGTTGGGCAAACAGTCCGCCGCACAAGCCGGCCACCAAGGCAACCAGTATGCCGGGCAGTAATGCCGTGAAATCCACTTGCGGCACCTGGATCACGCCGAAATAGGTGTTGTTGCCGTAGACCGAAACCGCGGTCAGGCCGGCAAGGACGATCGCTGCGATGATCAATCCGCTGTTGCGCTGTTCCGGGTTGCGCGAGAGCTCCTCGATGGCGAACATCACGCCCGCCAGAGGCGTGTTGAAGGCGGCAGCGATACCTGCCGCGCCACCGGCGACCAGGAGGCCATGTTCGGTCACGGCGCTGCGCGCGGGCAACCAGCGGCGCGCAGACTTCATCACGCCTGCCGCGACCTGAACGGAAGGACCTTCCCGGCCCAAGGAAAGACCGGCCAAAAGCCCGCAGCCGGTCAGCAGGAACTTGGCCAAGCTCAGGGGAAACGAAACGAGGCGGCGACGCGGCCCGTCCGCGAGCGACGGCTCGAGCGCAGCCATGACCTGCGGAATTCCCGAGCCCGCCGCGCCGGGTGCGAAGCGCCGGGTACACCAGACGATTGCCGCCGTGCACAATGGAGTCCAGACCAAAGGCAACCATTGCGAGAATTCGGTCAGCGTGACGAACGCCGCGAGCGCGCGGTCCGTGAGCCACACCATCGCAACGACCGAGGCGCCTGCCAATGCGGCGAATGCGAGGACCAGGGCGCGCGAGATCCAGATCTGGTGGTCGCCGAATTCGCGCCGCAGCCGGGCAATCCGCACGTTAAGTGGGCGCATTGTCGAGAATCCTCAACGACTCGAGCGTCGCCACGCGCCGCCGTACTGGCCGCGTGCGAAGCGCCAGGATGCCACGAGGAAGGCCCAATGCAGCGCGAACAGGAAAGCACATACGCGCAGGGGTCCGGGCAATCGAACGCCCATTTCGCTGGCGCGATAGCTGAGCGCGGCGGCGGCATACGCGCACAACTGCAGGATCGCAAACAGCGTCCATCCGGTGCTGCCAGGCGCAAGTGCGAGCGATGCAGCCAGGCCAACGACCAGCAGATGCGCACCCAGCCAGCGCAGCACCTTGTGTGACAGATAGGTGAACTTCGTCGCCGGTGACGTTGCCAGCAGGTATTCCGAATGCCAGAAGAGCGCCTGGAAATTGCCGATCCCGATGCGCAGGCGCCGCCGGTACTCCTCGCCGATTTCCTCGGGGGTATCTTCCTCCGCCCAGGCTTGTGGCTCATAGACGAGCCGATGGCCGGCTGCGGCGACGTTCATGGCGATGCAAAAGTCATCGCAGATGGTCTCGGGCGCGAGCGGCTCCCAGAGCGAGCGGCGGATCGCGTAGATCGCTCCATTGGCGCCGAGCAGGCCGCCGATGCGCCCCTCGAAGAATTTCAGGAATTGCTCGACACGCCAGTACAGGCTGTCCTGGTTGCGGCCGCCGGCCGACGCGCGCAGGCGCAACTCCCCGCTGACGCCGCCGATATCGGGATCGTCGAAATGCGCGACCAGCCGGCGTACCGCCTGCGGATCGAACATCGTGTTTGCATCCGAAAAAATGACGATCGGCTCGTGGCAACGGTCGACGAGATCGTTCAGCACGCTGACCTTGCCGCGGTTGGCCTCGAAAATGCAGGCCTGGATGCGTTCGTCGGCGAGGCGCGTGAGTTCACCGGCCGTACCGTCCGTGCTCCCATCCGATCCGATATAGGCGCGCAGCAGTTCGGCAGGGTAATCGAGCGCGCGCAGGTTTTCGATGCGGGCGCCGATGTGGCGCTCTTCGTTGTAGGCCGCGATGACGATGGCGACCGCCGGCCAATCCGGGTCACGTGGGTTGCGCCGGTCGCGCTTGGCCCAGACGAAGGCGGCATCGCGCAAAGCCTGCCCGACGGCTGCGACGCCGAGCAGCACGAACGGATACAACACGTAGGAATAGAAGACGAGGCCGATGCTGGCAAGCGCCAGGAACGCGAGCAGGGCCTCCATCGCGCCGGGCGGATCAGCGCGGCAGGTAGGAAGGCCGAGGAATGAGGTAATCCCGATATTGATTCGGATCGCCTGCCATTCCCGCTTCCGCCGCCTTGATGACGTTGTACATCTCGCGTGCGCTGACGTAATGCAGCTTCCAGTCCTTGCCGTCGTTGTAGCGCTCGCCCAGATGGCGAAACGCATCGCGCATGGGAGCACCCAACAGGGTGTCGAAATCGGGCTCCTGTGCGCCATGCGTGTGGATCTTCACGAAGATCCACTCCGGACGCCCTTGTACGTGGATGCCCGTTTGCACCCACGCATCGACGCGCCTGGCGTCGGGGGGTGTCTTGGCGCGGATATCGCTGTTTTCGATGCGCGGGAGGAAGCCGAACTTGCGGTGAATCCAGGACAGTTGCAGCGGACCCTGCACGATCATCAACTGGCCGGACTCGCCGCCGCCGACGCGCACCCGCACGCCGCGGTCATGTGCCTTGGGCCGATGCGGGTCACCGTTCGCGTAGTAGATCTTGTTGATCGTGCTGGTCTGGCAACGGCTCGGCGCGGCGGGAAAGGTGAAGTCCGCGTAGCAACCTTCCTCCGCGAGCACCTTCAGTTCGTCGTTGATTCCGCAACCGTAGCCGTCCGGATGACTGTTGTTCAGTGCCCAGTTGCCGTGGATGAAGGCCCAGCGCGGCCGGCCCGTCTGCGTGTCGAGCGGCACGGCGTCGTGCTTGCGGACCAGGAGTTCGACGAAACGCCGCAGCTTCTCGCGCAGGCCGGCCTCGGAATCACGGTCGTGGTGGAGATGGATTTCAATCTCCCCCAGTCCTGCGCGACACAGCCCGACCAGCGCGTCCAGGTGCTCGCTGCGGTATTCCTCTTCGGGATAGAAGAAGGTATGCACAGGCGGCCGGCCATCGGCGTCGCGCATGCCTTCGGTGACCTGCGGATAACGCGTGCTCCACTGGGCGACGCGTTCGCATTCGGTCGCGTAATCCGGGCGCTTCCAGCCGGGTTCGAAGTGATCGACAAAGCAGAAGAGGAGGTGACGCGTGCCGCTTGGCGCCTGCGGCGCCAGCCAATCGCGGCGCAGCCACGAAACGAGCCAGATGTCGATGCCGCGCCGGCGAAATTCAAAGGCGACGAGGATGGCGATCGCGATCGCGGCGGCGAGAATCGCGCACCCGAGGATCAGGAAAGGGAAACTCATTGCCGGGGCATTCTATTGGAAATCGAATGCGCGCAATCAGACACTGCGACCCAAAGTTGCATTCTTTACCAGCACGATCAAGTAGATCGTCGCGATACTGGCAAATGCAAGCGCGATCGTCAGACCCAGCCAGGGCGTCGGTGTCGACGCAAGCGCGGAGCCCGACGCCGAAGCAGGCGTCGCGCGCGGCAATTGCGCGTCGGTTCCGGCGCCGGTGAGCCCCGGCGCCTCCCGGCGCGCGCAATACCAGGCCGACGCACACAGTCCCAGGACCAGGTAGAGCAAGGGCTCGTACGTACGTGACAGGAAGATTGCGCAGGTCATCCAACCGATCAGCGCGGCACGCACGGTATTCGCCCAGCGCGCGCCTTCGGAGTTGCCGCCCGTGCGGATCGCCGCACCAAGATCGCGCAAGGCGATCACGATCAGGCCCAACCAGAAAATGTAGCCGACGAGGCCAAGCTCGGCAAAACACAGGACGTAGGAATTGTGCGCGGTGTAGTCGTGGAAGTCCGTGAACAAATGATGGCCCACGCCGAAAATCGGGTGCGAGGCGAGCATCGACAGGCCCTCGCTCCAGGCGTCGATGCGCCCGCCGGCCGATTCCTCGTTTGCGGTGTAGGCACGCCCCCCCGTGAAATCGACCGCGAGCGCGGCGGCCACGCCGCCGCCGAGGAGCAGCGCCGTCCAGACGGTGCCCAGCACGCGCCGCATACCACTCAGGAACAAGGAGGCCACGCCGAGCAAGGCGCCGCGGGAGTGCGTGAGATAGATCGTGTAGAGCAGCACGATGCCGCCGAGACCGACTTCCAGCATGCGGCGCGGGCGCCCGCGCTGGAAGAATGCGGCGAGCAGTGGAAAGGCGACAACGATCGCCTGGGCGAAATCGTTCGGATCGCTGAAGTATCCGATGCTGCGCACGCGCCAGAGGAAGGCACCGCTCGAGTCTTCGGCAGGAATCGCACCGGCGGCTGGCTCGGGTGTTGCCTCGGATTCCGGTCCGGTCGCCTCGTAGAGAACGAGCTTGTCGACCATGAATCCCGTGTGATAGGCCGCGATGCTGGCCACTCCCAGGATCACGGTGCAGATGGCGATCAGTGCGCAGGTCACACGCAGGCGGCGCAGCTCGGTTACGTTGGCAACGGTCGTGATGAACAGCACGACCGAGGGCATGAAATCCATGAAGGATTCGATCGAAATGCCGATGCGGCCGGCGACGATATGCGACATCAGGATCGCGCCAACGAAACCCAGCAGTAGGCGAATGTGTTGCGGGCGCGCCGCAAACACGCCCCGCGCCAGCGAACTGCCGATCGAGACGCCGAGGGTCAGCAGCGAAAGGATCAGCATCAAGCGGTATTCGGCCAGTTCCGGGGCGAAGGCTTCGATCGGTCGCAGGTAGGCGAGTGCGACGTACAGAAGGTACAGGCCGAAGCTCATGTCAGGACGTCACGCAGGCGATTCGCGTCTACGGGATGCGCTCAGGCGATCCTTGAGGGCGAGGAAAGGCCGCTCGACCAGCCAGTAGGAGGCAAGCGCGGCGGCGAAAGCAAAAGCGATGTTCTGAGGGAAGGACCCGATCCACGATTCGTTGCGAAAGAACAGGAAGGGTTCCTGCCACAGGTACAAGGAGTAGCTCAACACGCCGATGGCGACGAAGGGCCGCAGGTTCAACAGCTTGCCGACGATCGAATCCGGAAAACGAACGACGTACTGTAACAAGACGGCGATCCCCAGATTGGCCGCGCTTTGCCCGAGAAGATAGGCGCTTGGCCGCGATATTCCGGCGATTCCATAGCCGAAAGCGATGCCCAGGAATGCAACCACGAGTCCCCAGCGGCGCAGCCAGCGCAGGAAGACCGGGTTGGCGCTCAAGGCGTTATGGAGCATGGCCGTCAGGCAGCCGGTGGCGAGCGCATCGGCGACCGCCTGGAATTCGCGCGTGTAGGCGATGTCCGGGCCGCCATCGCCAAATACGAACATCGCCGTGCGTATGACGGGCGCGGCGAGCAGCACAAGACAGGCGCCGATCATGGCGCGCCGTGTTCCGAGCAGCAGCAGCGCAAATGGCCAGACCAGGTAGAACTGCTCCTCCACCGAGAGCGACCACAGGTGGTTGTAGTACCAGTTGTAGTCCAGCTGGTAGTTGGACGTGAAGGTCAGCGCGTGGATCAGGTCCGGCAAGGCGCTGGCGACGTGCTGGTGCGAGGTCTGGTGGTAGCGCAGGTCCAGGAAGCCTTGCACATACAGTCCCCAGATCACGAAGATGTAGCAAAGCGCGGCAGGCAGGATACGAAACGCACGCCGGACATAGAAAAGCCCCATGCGGATGCGGCCATGGTGGTCGATGTCACGCAGCAGCAGCGTCGTGATCAGGAAGCCGGAGATCAGGAAAAAAAAGCGCACCCCGACATTGCCCAGCGACGTGATGAAAGGGCGATCGAGCAACGCCGGCGCGCCCTGGGTGGCAGCGGCATGGCCGACGATGACGAGCCCGATCGACAGGGCGCGCAAGCCGTCGAGGGACGGAATGCGCGCAGGCAGTTCAGGTGCGGAGAAGCGCGCCATGCGAAAAAGAGAGGACGGAGGCGCGGGGCATAATATCAAGATGCGCACGCCTGTCGTCATGGAAACAATCGTAATGGGAATCCTGCTCGCGGGTTGCGAGCCGGCCCAAACCGCCGATGCGCTGCCACCTCCGCCACCGGCGCATTACGCGACGATTGCCGATGCCGCGCTCGGCGCGGGCGCAACCCTGAACGGCGATATTCCGTTTCCGGCGGACAATCCCTGGAACCTCGACATTTCCGATCCGGTGCGTTATCCGGTCGACGCGCAGTCGGGTCCGATCATCGCGCACATCGGTGCCGGTACGGGGCTGCATCCGGATTTCGGCCCGGCGCCCTACGGCATTCCTTATATCGTCGTCGATCAGTCGCAGGCGCTGGTTCCGGTACGTATCAATTCGAGCGGGTACCCCGCCGACAGCGACGTCGTGCCGATGCCGCTCGGGCCAGGGACTCCGATCGAAGGAATCGCGCCGGGCGCCGAGGTGCGTGCCGATAACGATGCGCATGTGATCGTGCTCAATCGCTCGCGCAACCTGCTGTATGAACTTTGGCACGCGGCGCCCGACGCGGGCGGTGGCTGGACGGCCGACGGCGCCGCCGTATTCGACCTGCATTCGAACGTCGTGCGCCCGAGCAAGGCGGGCCAGTGCGGCGTGAGCAGCGCGGACGCCGCCGGCCTGCCGATTTTTCCCGGACTGGTTCGCTACGACGAGGTCGAGTCGGGCGCGATCCGCCACGCGCTGCGCTTCACCGTCGAGTCGAGCCGCAAGGCGTTCGTGCCGCCTGCCATCCACTGGGCCGCCGACATGAACCAATCGAACCGCGCGCCCATGGGCATGCGCGTGCGCCTGAAGGCGAGTTATGAGATTCCCGACGGATTCCATCGCGAAACGCGCGTCATCCTGCAGGCGCTGAAGACATACGGGATGATCGTCGCCGACAACGGCGGGAACTGGTTCGTCAGCGGTGCCTCCGACAAGCGCTGGCCGATCGAAGATCTGCTGCACGAGCTCGCGCGGGTCAAGGGTTCGAACTTCGAAGTGCTGCGCATGGACGGCTTGCGCTCGGATTGCCCCTGAGGCGAACGCGGCGCCGGTCCGCCGCGAAACGCGGCCTGCGCGGCCGCTTCTTGCGTGGCCGATCAGGTGCCCGCCGCCTTGCCTGCGTCTTTGCCGCCCTTGATGATGCTGGTCGCCATCGAAACGACCGACGCCAGATCGCTCAGTTGCGAGGGAATGACCAGTGTCGTCGATTCCCGGGCCAGGTTGCCGAATTGGCGGACGTATTCCTCGCCGATGCGCAATTGCATTGCCTCGGCGCCCCCCTTGCCGGCCAGCGACTCGCCCACGGTGCGCAGCCCCTCTGCGGTTGCCTTGGCGACTGCCAGGATGGCGGCCGCCTGACCATCCGCTTCGTTGATCTTTTGCAGCTTGGAGGCTTCCGAGGCCTTGATCACGCGCTGTTTGTCGCCTTCGGCCTGGTTGATCTTGGCGTCGCGATCGCCCTCCGACGCGAGGATCACGGCGCGCTTCTCGCGCTCCGCGCGCATCTGTTTTTCCATCGCGGACAGCACGTCCTTGGGTGGCGTGATGTTCTTGATCTCGTAGCGCATCACCTTCACGCCCCAGGCGGCGCAGGCCTTGTCCAGCTCGGCGACCACATTGGCATTGATCGTGGCGCGCGCCTCGAAGGTACGGTCCAGCTCGATCTTTCCGATTTCGCTGCGCAGCGTCGTCTGGGCGAGCTGCCCGATTGCGAAGGCATAGTTCGTGATCCCATAGGACGCGAGGCGGGGATCGAGGACCTGCATGTACAGCACGGCGTCGACGGCCACCTGGACGTTGTCCCTGGTGATGCAGACCTGCTCGGCCACGTCGAATGCCTGTTCCTTGAGGCTGTGGCGATAGGCGATGCGTTCCATGAAGGGAACCAGGATATGAAACCCCGCCTGCAAGGTCCGGTTGTAGCGGCCCAGGCTCTCGACGATGTAGGCGCTTTGTTGCGGCACGACGCGCGCGCAGTTGGCGACGAGGATGACGACCGCAAGGGCGATGACGATGGTGACGATCGAAGAGAGCATCGGGAATTCCATGGGGGTCGATTCAGGATTCGGGCCGCACGAGCAGCGTGAGATTCTGCACGCGCTCGACGCGTACTTTCGCGCCTGCGTCCAGCGCAGTGCGGCTGTCGTTCTGCAGGGTCCAGTACGAACCGCCATGTTCGACACGGCAGGTCTCGCCCGGCGCCAGGGCCTGCGGCAATGCCAATATGCCACCGACGGGGCCGCTTTCGTCCGGCGTTGCGCCGCCGCGCAAGCGCAGGTACAGGCGCTTGCGGAAGCCGAACATCGAGCCGACTGCGATCAAGGCGAACGCGATCCACTGCAGGCCGTCCGCGACTTCACCGAGTATCCACACGCCGGCACCGGTGAGAATGGCAGCCGCGCCCAGAAAAACGAGATAGAACTGCGCGTTCACGAAGCCCAGCTCGGCCCCGAGCAGAACTACACCGCTGATAATCCACGCCCACCAGGTCATATCCTCCGGCTCCTGCGCCACAAGTGAGGAGAGCGAGCGGAGTATAGGTTGCCCGCGCGCAATTCGGCGGGATTTTTCGGGTGGTGCCGAAGCCTGCCTACTGCGCCGCGTAGGCTCCCAGATCGGTAACCGTGCCGCGCGCGACGATGGACGGATTGCCACCGGCGGAGGTTTGCGTCGATGCCGTGGTGCCGTACTGCGCGCTTGGTTGCAGGTTCGCGAGATTGACCGCGCTCGAGGGCACGCTGGTGGGCGCCAGCACGCCTCTGCCGATCACGGGCGACCCGGAGGAGCTCGACAGCGTGAAATTGGTGTTCAGCAAAGGCGACGTGCCGGTCAGCAGGGTCCCGTTCTGGTGGAACACGAGGCCGGTTCCATTATTCGAGTTCTGTGTCACGTAGCCCGTGGAAACCCAGTTCGCGTCGTCGAAGTTGATGGTGCCGCAGCAGATGCCCAGCGATATCGGCCAGTAGGTCGCGGCATTGTTCTCGAAGTAGAAGACGTTCGAATGCGCTTCGACGGTTTCCGACGACAGCGGCATGTCGAAGAGGCCCACTTGCGTACTCGTCGAAGTGATGTTCTGGACGATAACGGTGTTGAAGTAGAAATACAGCGTGCCCACGCGGTAGTTCGCGTAGATCGTGCTGTCGCCGCCCCAGTGGATCAGGTCGCCGGAGCCTTGGCCAGGCACGGCGAAGTCGTCGACGATCACGTTGCCGTATACCCAGGCATAGTTGTACAGCGCGTCGTCGATGACGGTCGGATCGGTCTCGCTGTCGACAAGGTCGATCGCACGCTGCGAGGCGACGATGTAGTTGTTGCGGATCACCGTTCCGCTGCTGCGGTCCTTGAGCGTGCTGCCGATCGCCCCATCCATCTCCGCGCCGAGCCAGTTGCCTTCGTAGAGCGTGCGGTAGCCCTGACCGTAGATGTTGTGCTCCAGATAACTGCCGACCCTGCCGTTGCCGTAAATGGTGTTGCCGCGCAAGGTCACATAGGAGCTGGTACGCGGGGCGTCCTGCGAATTGAAGAAGACTCCGCCGTCATTGCCGTGGATCAGGCAGTTTTCGATGTTCACATGGCTGAACATCACCGCATAGATGCCGTAGGACGCCGACCAGGACGCCGAGGCGCCGGAGGCGTTGGTGTAGTGCTGGCCGGTCGCCGTGCCCGTGATCTCGAGGTTCTGGATATTGATGTACGAGGCAATCGGATAGGGGTAGGGACCATTGGGCGCCCAGGCGAAATTGATGAGACCCAGTCCGACCAGGTAGGCACCCGGGCTCTGGCCCCAGTAGTTCGATGCAACGGCGTCCGACGCGACAACCGCGTTGGCGCCGGTCAGGATCGGCCGATTGCAGTTGGCATCCGTCACGCCGTTGATGATCACCGGCGCGGCCGCCGTTGCCGTGACCGTCATTGCGATGATCGTGGCGTACGGCGTCGGCTGGTAGTAGATGTTGACGACATCTCCTGCCTTGAGCGAAAGCCAGGGCACGCTCGTGAGCGAGGTATAGGTCTTGCCAGGGCCGACGTTGTAGGTTGTCGAGCCCGCAGGCGCCGAGATGGCGGTGGTTACGCAGCTGGTCGCGGTCGAAAGCTGCACGGGGGGTGGCCAGGCGCCACTGCCCTGCGAAACGCTGGCGGTGAATGTCGCGGTCACGCTCTGCGCGGAATTCATGGCGACGGTGCAGGCGCCGGACCCGCTGCACGCTCCGCTCCAGCCGCTGAAGACGTTGCCCGAAACGGCCGTGGGCGTCAGCGTGACCGAGGTGCCGCTCGCAATCGACGCGGCGCAGGTGTTGCCGCACTCGATCCCGCCGACATTGCTGCTCACGGATCCCGAGCCCGTCTCGTGGACGGTCAAGGTGTAATCCGTCGTTGTCGAACCAGAACCAGAACCAGAACCTGAACCGGACCCCGATCCCGAACCTGATCCCGAACCTGATCCCGTCGTTGTTCCCAAGCCGGTCGTCGAGCCCGAACCCGAAGCGGTCGTTCCATTCGTCGACGAATTGTTTGAACCCCCGCCGCAAGCGGCAAGCGCGCACAGCAAGACCGCGGGCAACACGCCGCGTGCAAGATGCAACAACCAATTGAACGCACTTCGCTTCATTCCAAATCCTCTCGCACACCGGGTCCGACCGTGACTCGCGCTGCATCCCCGGCATAGCAGTCGACAATTACTACCTGCTTTGGAGTTGGGGTCGCGCCGAGCATAGCGCCGGCGTGGCAACGGGTAGCCCATGCACGCGGTAGACCGATTGGCGATTTCCCCCTTTGGTCCGGAATGACCGCCCAGTTTCCTCGTTCATTAGCCACAACGGCCTAGCGCCAGCGTGCGCCTGACGCAAAGATGTAACGGACGATTGCGCGATTCGTGAGGAAATTCGCGATCAGGCGTCGGCCGTGATGATCCTTGCGGGAATTCCGACGGCGAGAGTGCCGGGAGGTACGTCGTCCAGGACAACGGCGTTGGCACCGATGCGTGCGCGCGTACCGATGTGCACACCACCGATGATTTTCGCGCCTGCACCGACAAAGATGTCATCGTCCAGGACGGGAGAGCGGCCCCGGTTATCGCCCACGACAACTCCGCTTTCGAGGCGGACATTGCGGCCGCCTCGCACGCTGGAATTGATGACGACGCCGATCGGATGGATCAGCACGAATCCCGGGCCGAAGCGCGCATGCACGCCGATCACGCAGCCGTTCAGCACCTTGTTGAGCCAATGCACGATGAGTGCCAGCGGCGCGAGGTGCCATTGCGCGAGCAGTTCCTGCACGCGGTACAGCACGTTGGCGAGCGTACCGTCGGTGAAGAACGTGCGTGTCAACGTAACCGTGTCGCCGTACTGCGCATAGAGCGACTGCTTGGAGCGAAGATCAGCAGCAACGCGCGCGAAGAAGCTCATGTCCTGCGCAACCCGGTCGCGAATTGCATCAGCTGCAGCACGTTGTTGCGCCATTGGCGCTCGGTCGCGATGTAATCCTGTGCAGCCGCTCCAACCCGCCGCAGCGCGTCCTCATCCTTGCTGCGCGCGAGCACTTGCCGTACGGCCGCCTCGATGTCGCCGGCCGGAAACGTCCAGCCGGTCACGTCTTCGCGCAGCACTTCGATCACGGGGGCGAAGTCCGGCGCGATCGGTGCGATTCCGGCGGCCATGAACTCGAACAGTTTCACGGGCGAGGTGTAGTCGCCGGCGCTGGGCAGGATCGCAAGATCCATGGCGGCAAGCAGATCGGGCACCTCGGCATGTCCGACCCGGCCTGCGAGAACCACTTGATTGCCAAGACCCTTGCTTTGGACGAAGGCCGAAACGTCGGCGAACGTGGCGCCATCCCCGACGAGCAGGAGCTTGAGGTGCGGGGCCTGCACGAGCCGCTCGGCGATCGTATAGACGAACCGGTCGATCGCGTGCCATGGAACGAAGGCGCCCAGATAGCCACAGACCGCATGGCCGTCGAGACCCAGGCGCTCCCGCGCGTTCGCGCGCTGCTGCGGTGTCGTGCGGAACTGCGCGATGTTGGCTGCGTTGGGCGTCACGATGGCAGGCGCCATCGTTCCGTGCGCCGCCTGTACCCGGTCGCGGAAAACGGACGATACGAAGACGAGGCCGCTGCATTTGCGGAAGGTCCAGCGCTCGATCGCGGTGGCAAGACCTTGCATCGACAGCGGCCGAACGCGCTCGACCGTCGTCGAATCGTTGACCTCGAGCACGATCGGCACGCCGCACAGGCGCGCAACGAGCACGGGCGCGAAAAGGAAGAGCGAATAGCGCTCGTAGACGAAATCGAGTTCGCGGTGCCGGCGCAGATAGGCGAGGATGCGCCAGCCGGCGACGAGGTTGTAGGCAAGTTCCGCGAGTTCGAACAGAGGTTCGGGAAGACGCGAGACGATCCGCATCAGCGGCGTGGCCTGGCGGGTCGGCGACATCGCCTTGGGCGTCGCGTAGGGATCGGCGCCCGGCAGCGAGAGGATGTCGACCGTCACGCCCTCGGCGCGCAGCGCATCGGTAATGCCTCGGATGTGCACGCCCTCGACCGCCTTGCCCTGCGTCCGGTGGTGGTAGAGGACGCGTTTCACCGGTCTGCCGGATCCGCCCGTCGTGTCGGCTTTTGGAAATGAATTTGGCGTCATGCGTCGCTATCGTTGCGGCTTCGATCGTCGGGACGGCGCGATCATAAAGGTCGCCTGCGCCATCAGCGGCCGGCCGCTGCCAGGGCGTGCTCGCACGTTTGCAGCGTTTCCCGCGCCACATCGTCCCAGCTGCGCTGCATCGGCGCGGCAATCGCGCGTGCATCCCAGCGGCGCGCAAGCGCCTGCCCGAGTGCGTCGGCCAGCGCCAGTGGATCGCGTGGCGCCACCAAAATGCCGTTGGACTCGTTGATGAGCTCGGGCATGCCGCCGACGCGCGTTCCGACGACCGGGCGCCCGCAGGCAAGCGCCTCGACGACGACGTTCGGATAGCCTTCCGACCAGCTGGGCAGGGTGAGCAGGTCGGCCGCGCCGATCCATTGCGCCACCTTCTCTGGTGGCTGGCCACCCGGCAGGACCACGCTGCCTTTCAGTCCCCGTGCCGCGATGGCGGCCGCCAGTTCTTCCCGGAGGGGGCCTTCCCCGATCAAGGCGAGGCGTGCGTCCGCAATGCGCATGCGCAGGGCGTCGAAGGCTTCGAGCAATTCCCGCAGGCCCTTGGTCTCGACAAGCCGACCGACGTAGACGATCAGTCTGGAACCCGGCGCAATTTCGAGTTCCTTGCGTGCCTGGACCGGATCGCGTGGTCCGAACACCGAGGCGTTGAAGCCGTTTACGATCGTACGCACGGCTTCGGGACGGGCCCCATAGGTATCGATGGCGTAGGCGCGCATCGCATCGCTCACCGCAATCAGGTGCGTGCTGCGCCGGATCGTCCTGCGCGTCAGCACCTTGCTCAGGCCCTGGCGGCCATGGATGTCCGTACCCAACGCGCCGATGACGCACGGAACGACGAGCTTGCGCGCGGCGCGCTGCGCCCCGAATCCATCCGGATACACCCAGTAGGCGAGCACGATATCGGGCGCATATGCGCGCAGGCGCGGCAGCAGTTTCGCGCCGCTTACCCAGCCGTTGAGCGCGCGCGAAACGATCGGCAGTGCAGGGTACTCGATCGTTTCGACGTCAAGATCCTCGACGTGGAAATTGCCGCCGACATCGGCGAACGCAAGACGCTGGGGCAGCAGCGCTCGTACGCTCAGGTAATGCGGGTGCTGGAGGAAGACGCGGACCGAGGCGATGCGCGAAAGCGCGCGTGCGGTTTCGTACAGGAAGCGCCCGCGAGTCGGGTCGCGCGGCACCGGGAGCAGGGGTGTGATCAGGGCAATGCGGCGCATCGTTCTGGATGTTCCCGGAGCCGCCGAGAAAACCGCGGGAGCGCAGTCTATCGGATGGCGCTTGCCGCACGGAGCGCAGGTTTGCACCCCGATGCCGGCCCAATTTGCGGCCTGGACGGGAGCAGGACCAGCGTGCCGTGGACTAACGTGCGCCTTCGCCGCGCAGGACGACACGCACGGTTTCGAACAGGATGCGAATGTCGAGCAGGAGGCTGTGGTTCTTCACATAGAAGAGGTCGAACTGCAGCTTGCGCCGGGAATCCTCGAGCGAGGCCGCGTAGTTGAACCGTACTTGCGCCCAGCCGGTCAAACCCGGCTTGACGCTGTGGCGTACGTCGTAGAAGCGCACGTCGCGCTTGAGGTCGTTGACGAACGTCGGCCGCTCGGGTCGCGGGCCCACGATGCTCATCTCGCCGCGCAGGATGTTCACGAGCTGCGGCAGTTCGTCGATGCGAGTCTTGCGGATGAAGCGCCCGACCGCCGTGATGCGGGCGTCTCCCGCGCCTGCCCAGCGCGCAACGCCGTCGCGCTCGGCGTCGGTACGCATGCTGCGGAACTTCATCACACGGAAGGTGCGGCCGCCGCGTCCCACGCGTTCCTGGCAATACAGGATCGGTCCGGGCGAATCGATGCTGATCGCCACGGCGGTGATCGCCATGATCGGAAGGGCGAGGACCAGGAGCAACAGCGAAGTGACGACGTCCGTGCAGCGCTTGGCCAGGCGTCGCGCGAACCCTTGCTCGAATCCATGGCCGTAAATGAGCCAGCTCGCCTTCAGCGACTCGATCGGGAATTCGCCCCGCACGCGTTCGTAAAACGCGGTCTGGTCCGTGATGCGGATGCCGTGCACCCGGCATTCCAGCAGGTCGCGCAAGGGCAGGACGCCGCCGCGCTGGTCGCGTGTCGCGACCACAACCTCATTGACACCATTGTCGTGGACCAACTGCCAAAGGTTCGAGCCACGGTCGAAGACACGCGTGCCGGTGTTCCAGGTCGCGAGTTCTTCGCCAGCCGGCAGCACGCCCGCGAGCTCGACATTGCGCAGTCCGCGCAGCCCTTCATGGATCGCCAGGGCGTCGGGACCGGCGCCCAGAATCAGGACGCGTCGGCTGCCGAAGCGGGCTTGCCGCAGGATATAGACGAGCGGGCGGAAGGACGCGACCAGGAAGGCATACGGCAGCAGCGCGAACGGCACCTGACCCCCGCTGACGTTGGCTGGAACGAGCACGCGAATGACCAGGTAAAAGCCGATCGTGTCCAGCGCCGCGACAGCCAGGCCGCGCGCGAGCGCTTCCTTGGTGGACCGGTTGGTCCTCTCGTGCAGCCCAAGCGCGGAATTGACCGCCGTCAGGCCCAGCGATGCCGCGACGACATACATGGCGTCCGAAGCGCGAAACCAGATATGAGGCAGCACGCCGCCCACGGCTTTGGACGCCGCCAGGGCGAGCACGAGGGCGCCGAGAAAAAGGATCCAGTCCGCCGACCACGGGGAAGAGCGCTGGTCGGCGAGTAGGCGCTTTACTACTCGAGGCATGGGATACCCACCTGGCTGGATAGCGTGAATACGCAATGGAACGCTACTAGGTGGTTGATATCGGAACAAAAAGGGGAAACCTTGAAGATCGCCAAGGTTTCGCGCTGCGATGAGCTTCCCTCAGTCCGGTACATTTGTGCCTTCGGTATTCGTAACGCTCTTGTAATAAATTGATTTACAAGAACTTATTGCAATAGAGCAACATGGATATTAAGTTAGCTTGCGCTTACATCCAAATCTGTTGTCCCAGATTTCCGGACCGGAATTGATCTGCAGGAATCAAAATCGCGGCAGTTCTTGGTACGGGGGATCAGCTTAACAGCTTAGCGTCAAAATACAAGATTACGGGATGCATACCCATATCCGGGATGGGTATTCAGGGAGGCTAAAAGCCCGCAAATAGGCTATAGGAAATCCCGACTGTCCTGGGCAAAAAGTCCTTGATATTCGCTGCGTTGCGCAAAGGTATTGATGCAGTTGCGCCAGAGTGAGGACCTTGTCGGGCCCGAATCAGGACCTAAGTCACTGCCAAAAATCCAACAGCAAATTGAGCCGGAAGGCTCAACTTGCCGATGGATGGAAGATGGCCGGTAGGAAGGCGCTCAGGCGAGCGCGTCGGCCTGGTCGATCTTGAACACCGCGACCGCGGTGGACAGATCCTGGGCATGCTGGCTGAGTGATTGCGCAGCGGCCGCGGACTGCTCCGCAAGCGCCGCGTTCTGTTGCGTCAGCGAATCGAGCTTCGCGACAGCCGCATTGACCTGGCCAACGTCGGAATTCTGGACTTGTGTAGACGCCATGATCTCCGCGATCAGGTCGGTCACCTTCTGCACCTGCATCACGATCTGCGTCATGGTCTCGCCCGCGCTGTTGACCATGCGGCTGCCCGATTCGACCTTCTCGACCGAGTGCGAGATCAATTCCTTGATCTCGCGGGCGGCGACGGCGCTACGTTGAGCCAGGTTGCGCACCTCGCTGGCCACCACCGCGAAGCCGCGTCCCTGTTCGCCCGCGCGCGCTGCCTCGACGGCCGCATTGAGCGCGAGGATGTTGGTCTGGAAGGCGATGCCGTCGATCACCGAAATGATCTCTGCGATCTTCTGGCTCGACGCCTGGATTTCGTTCATCTGCGCGACGGCCTGGCCGACCACGGTGCCGCCACGCGCGGCCACCGTCGACGCATCGTTGACGAGGGTGTTGGCCTGCTTGGCATGTTCCGCGCTGCGCTGGATGGCATCGGTCATCTTTGCCATCGACGAGGATGTGGCGTCCAGGCTTGCCGCCTGGTTTTCCGTGCGTCGGCTCAGGTCGTCGTTGCCTTGCGCGATTTCGCGCGTGGCATTGGTCATCGAATGGATGCCCGTTCGCACCTGGCCAACCACCTCGCGCAGGGAGCGCTGCATCTGCTCCAGGCTGCTGAGCAGGGCGCCCATCTCGTCGGTGCTCGCACGGCCGATCGCGCTGGAAAGTTCGCCGCGCGCGACGTCGCCCGCGAGCTTCGAGCATTCGCGGATATCCGCGGTGATCTTGCGCACCGCCAGCAGGGTCAGCACGAGCGCCGCCGCGATTGCCCCGAGCGTCACGACACTTGCCATCGCGGCCAGCTCCGTGCGCGTGTGCCCGATCGAGGCGAAGGCGTCCTGCAGCGCGACCTTCTCGCGCTCGACGAGCGCATCCAGGCGCGCCGTGCTCTTGTGGCAGATCTCATCGGCGCTTTGCATCGACGCCACGCCCGTATTGGGATCGATGGTCGCCATGTCGATCGCCTGGTCGGCGAATTGGCCGTATTTCTTCAGGTCGTCGAGCGTCGTCGAAATCGCCTCGCGGTCGCTTGCCAGGGTCGAGATCGACTCCAAGGCTTGCAGCTGCGTTTGCGCCGATTCCACGTCCTTTGCGACCGTCGCGCGCGCCTCCTTGACCTGGTCGGCGGTCAGGCTGCCGGCGAGGGTTACCTGGCGGTAGGCGTAGGCGTGCATTTCGCCCAGCGACGCACGCACGCGCAAGGCCGAGGTGTACGCGGCCAATTCATGGTCCGCGCTCGATTCGAGCATCGAACCGATGCGCTGCATTGCGAGCACCGACGTCGCTCCGACCACGATCGTCGAAGCGAGCGTGACCCCGGTCGGCAACAAAAGGCGTGCATTCAGTTTCATTCGTACGGCTCCCAGGCCGATCAGCTCCCGAGCCTGCGCGCGGGCAATTCGTTCACGTGCGTCCGCTTGCGCTTATTGCTTGTAAACCCCGCCGCACATCACGCTCTTGTCGATGCGCTCGCAGTACATTTGCTTGGGTTCGATCTTCTTCGATACCGGATCGGTGAACTTGTAGTCCTGCCAGAAGCTCGGTTGCTTCTGCGCCATTTCGACACGTTCCTTCACGAAGGCCTTGCCGTCCACGTCCTTGAGTTCCATCAGGTTTCGCCCGACCATCTTCTCGTTGGCGCCGTGCGCATGCACCGTGCCATCCAGTCCGTAGACGACGAGGTAGAGGTCGCGATCGATAAACTGCCCCTTCTTGTCCGTGACGGCCGCGAACGTCTTGTCGTCGCCGTTGGTCTTCCAGAAGGCCACGCCTTTCTTCACCATCGCGACGGCTTCGTCGCGCGTTGCGTGGTCCGCCGCGAATCCCAGCAAGGGAAACGCGCAAAGCATTGCTGCGAGAAACCGGATCTGATTCTTCATGGTGGATTCCTTCCAAGACGTGCAACACGCGCCCAACGCGCCAGGAGCATGCAGAGCGCCTTCGCCCGACCTCCCAAGCAGGTATCGTGGAACAAGCCGGCATCAACCATTCTCGTGATAAGACGCCGGGAACATCCACAAATCGCATCCGGGCAAGCTGTCAGGGGCGTTGCGTGCGCCGGTGCATCGATGATTTCGCGCAAACGATTCTCACTAATGCGAAATCCGCGCTCCGCATACGGCCGCTGTTACAGGTGGATCCGCACCGTATGCGCGGAAATGCCTGTCAATTCGAAGCAAATTGCGGTCGCATCGCATCTTCTTGGTAAATTCCCGCGTTTGCTTCGGCATCGCCTCGACCCACCCGCGCCGGCACGACCATGGAAATTTTGCGCAAGCTCGTCAACCTCTTGCTGCCCCCGGACCTGATCGTCCTCGTGTTGGTGGCGGGTTTGCTGCTATTGCGATGGGCGCCCAGGACTGGCAAGACATTGCTGTGGTCCGGCTCCTTGGCCTTGCTGCTGCTCTCGATGCCGTGGGTCAGCAATGCGCTCATCGAATCGACCGGAACATTCCAGCCGTTCCCGCTCGCCGAGGTGGACGCAAAGGAAGTCGTACGCAAGAGCGGCGCCCAGGCCATCGTCGTGCTGGCGGGGGAACCGCGATCCGGCACCGAGTACGGAGGGATGACTGTTGGCTCGCACACCTTGGAGCGCTTGCGCCTGGGTGCGGGCATTGCGCGCCGCACCGGCCTGCCCATCCTCGTCACAGGTGGGCGCCGGCCCGGCGACCGGGAGTCGATGGCGACACTCATGGACCGCGCGTTGCGCGACGAATTCGGCTTGGGCGCGCAGTGGCTGGAGGACAAGTCGCGCAACACGCACGAAAACGCCGAGCGCTCCGCCGCGATGCTGCATGCGGCGGGAGTGAACAAAGTCATACTCGTCACTCACTACTGGCATATGCGCCGGGCGCAAGCCGATTTCGCCGATTTCGGGATTTTCACCATTGCGGCCCCGACGAACTTCCCGATACCTTCCTATCCGAATATTTCAGCTGCCCTCGTCCCTCGTGCACATTGCCTGGAAGAAAGCGCAATGGCCCTGCACGAGCTGCTCGGGCAGGCCGGCAGGATCTTCGGACTCCACATCTAGGGAACCGGCGATGGATCGATGCAGCGAGCGCGGACGCAGGTTTGGCGCCGTCCCGAATCGCTTTCGACGTGCGATCGGCGCGCTTTCCAGCGTGCTCGCGCTGCTTTTGCTCCCGCAGCCCGGACTGGCATCGCCGGACGTGCCGCGCGCCGAGGATTTCTTCCACCACCCTGCGGTGACCGACGAGCAGCTCTCGCCGGACGGCCGCCACCTCGCGATCCTGATTGCCAACAAGGACGGTCGCATCGGCTTGACAGTCGCCGACACGGAGCGCCCGGCCGATCGCCTACGCCAGCCGCTGCTCATGGCACATGGCGGTGAGGATGTGCGCGTTCCGGTGCTCCAGGGAACGACCTTCCGCGACAAGGTTCGCACGACCAACAAGAACGTCGAATGGATCGAGTACCCGGACGAAGGGCACGGATTCCGTCTTGAAAAGGACGCCATCGACTATTGGAGGCATGTCGAAGCCTTCCTCGACAAATACCTGCGATAGCCAGGCACATTCGGCACTGGAATCCCGGTGCCTGTGGGATCGGAACTCACCGTGGGTGGGAAACGGCGGGCGTCTGGCAAGACAGAAATTGGTCGAAGCTATGTCTTGCAAAGTTGACAAGCTCGGATCATATGTCTGACAAGATGGACAAATCAAGGTACAATGTCCGACAAGGCAGACATTCAACTTGACGCGCGTGGCAAGGCTGACATGCAAACGCCAACACAAGGCCTGCAAGATCTCGGCGCGAAAATTCGCGCGGCGCGCGCGCGCGCGCGCATGACACAGGTGACCTTGTGCGAGCGCGCGGGCGTTTCGCGCGACACGCTATCCCGCCTGGAGCGTGGCGAACCCGTGGACACGTCCACGCTCATGAAGATCCTCTCGGCGCTTGGCCTACACGTCGAGTTCGTGCGGCGTCATCTGCGCGCGGGCGATATGCGCCGCAAGTACGCCGACATGCACGAGGAAGCCGAGTGATCGATTTCTCACGAAAGATCCGATCGCTCGACGTTCGGGTCGATCGCGAGCTCGCCGGCACGCTCACGCGTTCCTCGCAATATGAATTCCAGTACGGCGAGGGTGCCCAGCAGCCCGTCTCTCTCATCATGCCGGTCGAAGATCGCACTTTCACAGATGGCGAACTCTTCGCGGCGATGGATATGAATTTGCCCGAGGGCTTTTTGCTCGCCCGACTGCGCGAGCACTCGCCCAAATCCGCTCCGACCAAGATGCACTTGCTCGCACTTATGGGCGCAAACGGCATCGGTCGTCTGGCATATCGCTTGCCAGGCGAGTCCCCGCCGGCAAACCCAGTGGGTGTGGACCGTGCCCGCATTTTGCGAGATGGTGCGGGCAAGGATGGTGCAATTTTTCAGGAGCTGGTCAACGCGTACCTGGCGACCGGGTCGGGTCTCTCGGGTGTGCAGCCCAAAATCGTGCTGCCAGAACGTGGAAGGCTTCCGATCCCCAATCTCATCGTCAAATTTGGCGGGGCGGCATATCCGGGAATCGCGGCCAACGAGTACTTATGCCTGCAGGCCGCGCGACGTGCGCAACTGAACGTGCCCGGCCACGAGCTCTCGGATGACGGATCCTTGCTGATCGTCGAGCGCTTTGATTTGCGGGCGGAAGGCACGCGTCTAGGGTTTGAGGACATCGCCGCATTGATCGACCTGCGAGTGGGCGGAGCCCTGTCGGATCGAAAGTACGTGGGGTCCTATGAGCGGGTGACCGACGTGCTTGCCGACTTTGTCACCGACACGGCGCAAGCGCAGGAGCAGTTCTTCGACTACGTGGCGCTCACCGCGATGCTGAGAAACGGCGACGGACATTTGAAAAACTTCGGGGTGCTCTACGACGATGAGCGCGTGTGGCTGGCCCCTGTCTACGACGTGCTGACCACGACAATCTACCCCTACGAGCGAAACATTGGCGAGCAAGTGACCGACCGCACGATGGCGCTCAAATTGCGCGTGGGGCAAAAGGCGCGCCCGTACCCGCAGCGCGGGGAACTTGTCGCCTTTGGCGATGAGGTCTGCCATGTGCGCAGGCCACAAGAGCGCATTGAGCGCATCGCGCAAGCGCTCGACGAGACGCTGGCCGACGCCGAGGGTGACGATCGGATTCCGAAGAGCACGCTTGCTGCCATGGGCAAAGAGTGGCGCGATGCGGTTTTCGCGTACGCGCCGGACTAGATAAACCGTCACCCATGTGACGGGAACGGACCCCGGCGACAATGGAGCGGGCGATGGGAATCGAACCCACGTCTTGAGCTTGGGAAGCTCAGGTCCTGCCATTGAACGACGCCCGCAAGGGCGGCAATTCTGCCACAGGGACTCCAGGACACTTCCGGTCGCAGGTCGGTCGTCCCACGATTGCGGTCACGACCCAATGGTGCAATGATGCTTTGCGTGGCGTCACTGCACGCAAAAACGCGAAGGAATTCGAGAGGTGAGATCGGAGAGCTTCTGGCAGTTTTTCGAGGGGATTCGTCCACAGCTTGCACTTCGTTCGCACACCTTGGCGCTGGTCTTCGAGCACCTGGACCAGTTTGATCGACCAGTTGGGATCGTCGAGACCGGCTGCATGCGCCAAGCCGGCGATTGGTCCGGCGATGGTTGCAGCACGATTCTGTTCGACCATTACGCACACACGCACCCGGGCTCGACCGTGTATTCGGTCGACCACAGCGCGGAGGCAACGGCGCAGATCCGCACCCTCGTTGGTCCTTCGGGGCGTGTCCATACCGGCGATAGCGTGGCACTCCTGCGCCAATTGGCAGAAGAACGTCCTTCGGACCTGCCATCCGTCGATCTTCTGTACCTGGATTCCTTCGATCCGGATTCGAGTCACGCCATTCCTAACGCCGCGCGCCATTTGCAGGAGCTTGTGTCGGCCGCCCCTTTGATTCATCCCGAAACCTTGGTCGTCGTTGACAAGTCCCCATCCTCCTTCACTGGCGTGGTCGACGCGCAAGGACGATTGCAATTGACGAGTCCGGTCGCCGTCGGCGGCAAAGGCAAACTCGTTGCCGAATATGCCAAGGCAGTCGGCGCCCGCGAGCATTTCCAGGGTTACCAGTGCGGCTGGAGCCGGATGCGCGGCGATGCGCGCTCTACGGTGCCTGTGTCACGCCACATTTCTGCGGTCATCACTACTTCCGGGCAGGGCAGCTTCGCGGTCGCCAGCGACGACGAATTCGTCGGACGGGCGCTGCGTGCATCGGGCACCTATGGCCTCGACGAGATCCAACAGGCGGCGCGATTCTTCTCAAAGGACGAAGACGTGCTTGTGGTGGGCGCGCACGTGGGGACGGTCGGCATCAGCCTGAGCCGACTTTGCCGCCGCATTGTTCTGGTCGAGGCGAATCCGCGCACGTTCAAGCTCCTGCAATGCAATCTGCTGCTGAACGAGGTCTCCAATGCGGAGGCCTTGCACCTTGCGGCCAACGACCGGGAGCAGACGCTGGAATTCGTCCTGAGTACGCATAACAGCGGTGGCAGCAAGCGCATGCCCCTGGTCAAGGAGCAAATGTACTTTTACGATCAGCCGGATATCGTCAAGGTGCCCGCGGCCAGTCTCGATGCGGTGCTGCCGCAAAGGGAGTTCGCGCTGGTTTTTATGGACATCGAAGGCTCCGAGGTTTTCGCTCTGCGGGGAATGCGCAGAATCCTGTCGACCGCCCGCGCACTGATCGTGGAATTCATTCCACATCATTTGAAGAACGTAGCTGGCGTCACCCCGGAGCAGTTCGCCGCGGAGGTTCAACCGTACTTCTCGCGCTTGACGGTCCCGAGCACGGGTGCGACGGCGAATCGGGATGGGTTTGCGGATTTGCTGCGACGGATGTACGACGCGGGTCACGGCGACAACGGCATCGTCTTCGAGAGGTGACGGACATGCGATTGCGGAACTATCCGGCTTTTGCCCCGCTTCCCGCGGGATCGGCCCGTGATCGGCGCGCGATCATGAGCGGGGCCGGGCCCCTGCCGGTCGTTTCCTTTTCGCAGTACAAATGCCATTCCTCGCCGAATCCGCCAAGCTTGCCCGTAACAAGTCGCCGCAGGTCGCGAACCACGAGCCGACGCGCGCGTCGATCGAGTCGGCCCTGCAGGAGCTCGAGGCCGCGCTGACGCGGGCGCCCGAATCGGCCGAACTGCACTTTCGCCGCGCGCAGCACCTGGAATTCCTGGGGCGCGAGGAGGAATCGCGCCTGGCCTACTTCGGCGCTCTCACGCACGACCCGGACCACCAGGGCGCGCTCAATCATCTTGGCCGGGCGCTGATCCTCAATCGCAATCTCACGGCCGCGCGCACGGTGCTGGAACGCGCGGTGGTGCGCTACCCGGGTGATGTCGACAGTCACGTGGCGCTGGGCATTGCGCTGCATGCGCTGCAGGAGCATGGACGCGCACGCGACGCACTCGCAAGTGCTTTGCGACTGGATCCTTCCGATCGGCGTGCACATGCCGGCATGGCCTTCGTCCTCGACGAACTTGGCCTGCGCCAGCAGGCACAAGAGCATCGTCGACTGGGCTACCAGGGACGAGGCGCGATCGAGCTTCCTTATCGAGGTGCCGCCAAGCCGATCCGTACGCTCCTGCTGGCAACCACCGACCGCGCGAACGCACCGATCGCACGATTCCTCGACGACCATACCTTCCAGGTATGGGTCGTCACGCCCGAATTCCATGAGGCGACGCGGCCATTGCCGGACCATGACCTGGTTGTCAACGCGATCGGCGACGCGGACAGCGCGGGCGCTGCGCTGCGCCGGGCAGGAACCTTGCTTGCAGCCAGCGGCGCCCCGGTATTGAATGCACCCTCCGCTGTCCTGAAAACGGGCCGTTGCGAAAACTGGGAGCGCCTGGGCAGGATCGAAGGCGTTCGCACGCCAAGGGCAAAGCGCTTCGCGCGCACGATGCTCGCCGGTTCGAATGCCGGCGCATGCCTGCGCGCCGGAGGCCTGGACTTTCCCCTGCTGCTGCGCAGCCCCGGTTACCACGGCGGCGATCACTTCGAGCGGGTTGTCGATGAATCCGCGTTGCCGGCCGCGCTCGCGCGTTTGCCAGGCGACGAGCTGATCGCGCTCGAGTTCGTCGACACCCGCGGCGCCGACGGCAAGTTCCGCAAGTATCGGGTGATGATCGTCGGGGGCAGCTTGTATCCCTTGCATGCGGCGATCGGCCGCAAATGGAAGTTGCATTACTTCAGCGCGGAGATGACGCAGAACGCGGCTCATCGCGCCGAGGACCAGCGCTTCCTCGAAGACATGAAAGCTGCGCTTGGCGTGCGTGCGATGCACGCCTTGTCGGCGATCGCTTCCGCCCTGGGGCTGGATTACGGCGGGATCGACTTCGGCCTGGACCCCGACGGCAATGTCGTCGTATTCGAGGCGAACGCGACGATGATCGTTCCCGAGCCCGCGGCGGACGCGCATTGGGAATACCGGCGAGCTGCCGTCGCGCGCATCGACGCCGCGGTGCGCGCCATGCTGCGCGATCGCCTCGCGGGGAATGATTCGCGCAGCGCGCCGCTGGCGCCTGCGCGCGGGCAACCGGAACGCGCCAACGCTCGCAACTTCTCGGCAGGGCCTGGAGCCCTCCCGCAGAGCGTGCTCGCCCACGTGCAGCAGGCGGTGATCGCCCTACCCGAAACCGGGCTGTCGGTACTGGGTATGAGCCACCGCAGCGAATGGTTCGAGGCGCTCGTGCTGGAGGCGCAGGAAAACATTCGCGCACTGCTCGCCATACCCGAGAGCCATGCGATCGTTTTCCTGCAGGGTGGCAGCAGCCTGCAGTTCTCGATGATCCCGATGAATTTTGCGGCAGGATTCGTCGCGCCGGCCGTGCACCTGCGCACCGGGCACTGGAGCGCGCGCGCGATCGAGGAGGCCCGTTGCATCGCGCCAGTCGACATCGCCTGGGATGGAGCCGACCTGGGCTACCGGAAGCTGCCCGACGCTCGCACCTGGGCGCAATGCGCGCGTGGGCTCACCGTGCGTGCCGGTGCATCGCCGTTCCTGCATTACGTCAGCAACGAGACGGTGGAAGGCCTGCAGTGGAACTGCGTTCCCGGTGTCGAGGGCCTGCCCGTCATCGCGGACATGTCGTCGGATTTCCTGTCGCGCCCGATCGACGCGGCTGCGCACGGTTTCATCTATGCGCACGCGCAGAAAAACCTGGGACCCGCCGGCGTGACGGTCTGCGTACTGGATCGCGAGCTGCTCGCGCGCATCCCGCCGGGCCTGCCGCCGATGCTCGACTATCGCACCCACCTGAAGCACGGTTCCAATTACAACACCCCACCGGTCTTCGGCATTTATGTCATGACGCTTGTCACGCGCTGGTTGCGGGACGAGGTCGGGGGTGTTGCGAACATGGCGCACGTCAACCGGGACAAGGCCAAGTGCCTGTACGGCACCCTGGATGCGCTCGCCGACGTCATGCAGGTGCACGCCGCGCCGGATTGTCGCTCGCTCATGAATGCAAGCTTCCGCTTCCGTAAGCCGGGACTCGACGCGCGGTTTCTCGAGGCGGCCGCCGCCGAAGGGTTCGCCGGTCTGGCGGGCCATCGCGCAATCGGCGGCTTGCGCGCTTCGCTGTACAACGCCGTCCCCTTCGAGGCGGTCGACGAGCTGAGCGCCTTTCTGTACGACTTCGCGCGGCGCCACGCATAAGCGCTGCGGCGCAAGGCCGCAGCGCGATCCGGACCCTACTTCACGAAGATAAACACCGGCTGCGACGGCACTCCGTTGGCAACGACTTCGAGCTTGCTCGGGCCGGGCTCCTGCAGGCGCGCGACGTCGAAGTGCGTGAGCACGGGCAGCTCGCTTGCGACGCCCATGAAGCTGTGGTCGTGGGTGCGCGCATAAAAGACGTGACCCGACTTCAGGTTCGTGATGCGCACAAGCGGATAGTTCGTCGCGGCCTGCACATCATCCCCATAGGCGGCACCTTGCGAGACGCCATTGAAGCCGAAGCCCACGATTTCGTACGAGAGCCCGGGTGAGACGACTTCCGGCGCGGCGATGACGAAGGGCGCGTAATCGATGAAGCCAGGGCGCGACGGCGTGTAGATCTCGATGTCGTTGGAGAAGTCGGTCAGCAGGATTTGCCCCGTGGGCAGCACGAGCATGTTGCCGAAATACGAGGAATCGACCGGCGCATTGGGCGGGCCGGGAACAGGGTCGAGGTCGTGGCCGTCCCATTCGAAGAAGGTCGACGGCGCATTGAAGATTCCCGGGCTGGTCATCATCAGCACCTTGCCGTTGGCTTCCAGTGCGGCGGGACCGTCGGCAATATCCAGGCCATTGGGGAAGTCGGGGCCGGGAGCCCACTTGCCGGTGCGGAAGTTGTAGATCGCCGTATGACCGGCACCGCACTGGTTCGAGCCGGCATAAAAGACCGTGCCGTCAGGACGCAATACGCCGGGCCCAAGTTCCTGGGACGCTACCGCTTCGCCGCCGCACGCCGCAGAGGAATCCCACAGTTGAACGATCGTGCTGCCCGCGCTGGTCCAGCTGCCGGTCCAGGGCGAGTACAACTCGGAATTCGTACCGTTGGCCGTCCAGGAGGCGACATAGGCGTCGACCGTCAGGACCTTGCCGTTGGGCAGCAGGGTCCAGCCTTCTTCGTCGTTCCAGTCGGCCTTGCCGGTTCCGGTCGGCGACCAGGTCAGGTTCCTGGCGTCGAGGAGCGCGCCCTGCGTGCTGCAGCAGTCGGCTTGCATGTAGATGCCGTTGGGCAGCACGACGCTCTGCGCGTCGCCGATCGTCTGCGGCTGCACGAAAAAGGGCGGCGGCGCGACCATCGTCCAGACATTCGCCACCGGGTCATAGATTGCGCCTTGCGCAGTCCACGTCGGAACCAGCGCGGTTTGCGCGGCGTTCAGCAGATATTCTCCGCCCTCGATGATCATGCGCCCGTCGGGCAGCACTGCCGTCGAGTGGTACAGGGGACTGTAGGTCGCTGGCAGCGAGTCCATCTGGCTCCAGGTTCCGTTGACATAGCTGCCCGAGGAATCGGGCGTGAGCTTCCACCAATCGGGGAAGCCTGCATCCTGGATCAGGATCGTTCCGTCCGTGAGCAGGATCGGATTCGAGGCGCCGTCGGCGAGGAATGTCGGTTGATTGACCAGCGGCGTCCAAGGCGACGCAGCGGTGCCCGAGGCGCTCGTGCCCGAGGAAGCCGCGCCGGGCTGGCCGGGCTGGCGAATCGGGTGTGGCAGGGGCTTGACGTCGTGATCCGCACGCGCCAATGGCAACAGCATCGCCGCACATGCCGCGATGCCCAGACTACGAACAGCTTTCATCGGGTTCCCTCTCGCTTTTTCTTCCCTTGCGGGTAAGCGCAGGTTGATACCGGGGGACGCGATGTACCGTCAATGGGCAAACGCCCTCATCTCGACAATTTGTGTAAATGCAACATCCCAGCTCGCGCGCGTGGGCGTTACACCTTCGCAGTGGCCACGACGTGTGCAATGGCTTGGGTAAGCTTTGTTGCGTAGTCGATATCCAGGAATTCGTTGGGGCCGTGCGCATTGGACTGCGGTCCCAGCACGCCCGTGATTACGAATTGCACGTCGGGGAATTTCTTGCCCAGCATGGCGATGAACGGAATGGTGCCGCCTTCGCCCATCGCGACCGGATCCTTGCCGTAAGCGGCTTGCGATGCCTCGCGCAGCGAAAGCTCGAGCCAGGATGCCGTCGCGGGTGCGTTCCAGCCGTCGGCGGCATGGTCGGCTTCGAAGCGCACGCGTGCTCCGTACGGTGGATCGGTCTCGAGCAGTTCCTGCAGCCTGGCCGATGCGCGTTCGGAATCCGTAGTGGGGGGCAGACGCACGCTCAGCTTGAGCGAAGTCTTCGGGCGCAGCACATTGCCTGCCGATTGCGGGTCGGGCAGGCCGGCCGCGCCGATCACCGAGAGTGTGGGTTTCCACGTTCGGTTCAGGATCGCTTGTACCGAGTCGTCGCTCATCGGGCGGGTATGGCCGTCCCGACCATCGCCCGAGGGCGCGAACGGAAACTGCTGCCAGATTCGATCCCCAAGTACCGAGCCCGCGGCATGTGCCTGCTGCACGCGCTCGGCTGGAATCGCGGCCTGGAATGCCGGGTCGAGGACTTCACCGGTGCGCGCGTCCTCGAAGCGATCGAGCAGCATGCGCAGGATGCGAAACGAGGAGGGCACGACGCCGGACGCACTGCCCGAATGCACGCCTTCGCTGAGCACCTCCACCGTCAGGAGTCCGGAGGCCATTCCGCGTAGCGACGTCGTCGTCCAGAGTCGCTCATAGTCCCCGCAACCCGAATCGAGCGCAATCAGCAAGCCGATCCGGCCCATGCGCGAACGCAAGGCGTCCAGGTAAGCCGGCAGGTCATAGCTGCCGCTCTCCTCGCAGGTTTCGATCAGTCCGACGCAGGTAGGCCTCGAAGCGCCGCTCGCGTCGAGCGCGCCGATCGCGGTAAGGGCCGCATAGATCGCATAGCCGTCGTCGGACGCCCCCCGTCCGTACAGGCGTCCGTTCTCGAGTACGGGTTGCCAGGGACCGAAGCCCTCCCTCCACCCGGTCATCTCGGGCTGCTTGTCCAGGTGACCGTAGAAGAGAACGGTGCCGTCGGATCCGCCGCCACCACGCGCGGGCGCCCGGAAAAAAATGCAGGGCGTGCGTCCAGGCAACGAGACGATGTCGATTTCGAAGCCGGCGATCTTTTGCGCGAGCGCCCAGTCACGTGCCTCGCGCACGACGCGATCGAGAAACCCGTGCGCCGCCCAATCGGGATCGAACGCCGGTGACTTCGCCGGAACCCGAATGTAGTCGGTCAGGCGCGCGACGATGTCGTCGCGCCAACGCTTTTGGATGAATTCGCGCGCTGTGTCCGGTAGTTGCATGTGAGCCCCTTGATGCGTGAAAGCGAAATGCTCAATTCCGAGCGGCGCACTATGCCGCAATGGCAAACATAAGTATGGATTATGTTAAGCATTCAAAAATTTGACTTTTATTTATATATTGGATTTTCGATACTACGTCCGGTTGGCAGACGACGACGCGGCAAGCGCCCGCCGCAAGCAGCCCGCAACACGCAGCAGCCCGAACCAAGCAGACCACAGGCCGGAGACAAGAATGGCATCGGAAACAATGAAGGAAGGTAAGGACCGCTACAAGGCAGGGGTAATTCCCTATAAAAAAATGGGTTATTGGGAGCCCGATTACAAGGTCAAGGAGACCGACGTCGTCGCATTGTTCCGAATCACCCCTCAACCTGGCGTCGATGCCGAGGAAGCCGCGGCGGCCGTCGCCGGCGAATCGTCGACCGCCACCTGGACCGTGGTCTGGACCGACCGCCTTACCGCCTGCGAGTTGTATCGCGCCAAGGCATATCGCGTCGATCCCGTACCCAACACCGGACCCGGAACGAAGACCGAGCAGCAGTACTTCGCGTACATCGCGTACGACCTGGACCTGTTCGAGCCGGGCTCGATCGCCAACCTCACGGCGTCGATCATCGGCAATGTGTTCGGCTTCAAGGCGGTCAAGGCGCTGCGCCTCGAGGACATGCGCATCCCGGTCGCATACCTGAAGACCTTCCAGGGGCCCGCGACCGGCATCGTCGTCGAGCGCGAACGCCTCGACAAATTCGGCCGTCCGCTGCTGGGCGCGACCACCAAGCCCAAACTGGGCCTTTCGGGACGCAACTACGGACGCGTCGTCTACGAGGCGCTCAAGGGCGGTCTCGATTTCGTGAAGGACGACGAGAACATCAACTCGCAGCCCTTCATGCACTGGCGCGACCGCTTCCTCTACTGCATGGAAGCCGTGAATCGTGCCTCGGCGGCGACGGGTGAAGTCAAGGGTCACTACCTGAACGTGACGGCCGGCACGATGGAGGATATGTACGAGCGCGCCGACTTCGCCAAGAGTCTGGGCTCGGCAATCATCATGATCGACCTGGTCATCGGCTACACCGCGATCCAGTCGATGGCCAAATGGGCACGCAAGAACGACGTGATCCTGCACCTGCACCGCGCCGGGAATTCGACCTATTCGCGCCAGAAGAACCACGGCATGAACTTCCGCGTGATCTGCAAGTGGATGCGCATGGCCGGCGTCGACCACATCCACGCGGGCACGGTTGTGGGCAAGCTTGAAGGCGATCCGCTCATGATCAAGGGCTTCTACGACACGCTGCGCGAGTCGCGCACCGAGGTCAGCCTCGAGCACGGCCTGTTCTTCGATCAGGATTGGGCTTCGCTCAACAAGGTGATGCCAGTCGCGTCCGGCGGCATCCATGCGGGCCAGATGCACCAGCTCCTGACCTACCTGGGCGAGGACGTCGTGCTGCAGTTCGGCGGCGGCACCATCGGGCACCCGATGGGCATCCAGGCGGGCGCAACCGCCAATCGCGTGGCGCTCGAGGCGATGGTGCTCGCGCGCAACGAAGGCCGCGACATCTGGAACGAAGGACCGCAGATCCTCGAGAACGCAGCGAAGTTCTGTACGCCCTTGAAGGCTGCCCTCGATACCTGGAAGGACATCAGCTTCAACTACGAGTCCACCGACACCGCGGACTTCGTCCCGGTCGCCACGGCCAGCGTCTGAAACCAAACCGGAGAAACCGACCATGATGAGCAACCACGGCGCGCGCCTGACGCAGGGGCAGTTTTCCTACCTGCCGGACCTGACGGACCAGCAGATCACGGCGCAGATCAAGTACGCGCTCAAGAACAACTGGGCGGTGAATGTCGAGTACACCGACGATCCGCACCCGCGCAATACGTACTGGGAGATGTACGGAATGCCGATGTTCGATCTCAAGGATCCCGCCGGGATCCTTCTGGAGATCGATGCCTGCCGCAAGACCTTCCCGAACCACTATGTACGCGTCACCGCATTCGATTCGACACGGGGCTGGGAGACGCCGCGCATGTCGTTCATCGTCAACCGGCCGACGCGCGAGTCGGGCTTCGGTCTCGTGCGCCAGGAAACCGCTGGCCGCACGATCTCGTACACCGTGCGGTCGTATGCCACGGACAATGCGGAAGGCGAGCGCTACCGCAGGTAAGCCGCGCGGCAGGCCGTTGCCATGACAACCATCGAAGGCGCGAAAGTCGACCCGGAAAACGAACAGCGGGTCGACCTGCAGGCCGAGCTCGATTCGTCGAACATCCAGGAGGTCCTCGACCGCCTGGACCGCGAGCTGATCGGCCTCAAGCCGGTCAAGACGCGCATCCGCGAAATCGCGGCGCTCCTGCTCGTCGACCGACTGCGCAAGCAGTTTGCGCTGAGCTCGCAGACGCCGACCCTGCACATGTCGTTCACGGGCAATCCCGGAACCGGCAAGACGACCGTCGCCTTGCGCATGGCGCAGATCCTGCATCGCCTGCAGTACGTGCGCGAGGGTCACCTCGTCGCAGTCACCCGCGACGACCTCGTCGGCCAGTACATCGGCCATACCGCGCCCAAGACCAAGGAAGTCATCAAGAAGGCGATGGGCGGCGTGCTTTTCATCGACGAAGCCTATTACCTCTACAAGCCGGAGAACGAGCGCGACTACGGCCAGGAATCGATCGAGATCCTGCTCCAGGTCATGGAAAACAATCGCGACGACCTGGTCGTGATCCTGGCCGGGTACAAGAACCGCATGGACCGGTTCTTCGACAGCAACCCGGGAATGCGCTCGCGCATCGCGCACCATATCGATTTTCCGGACTACTCGGCCGAGGAACTGGTACAGATCGCCAAGCTCATGCTTGCCGACCAGAACTACCGCTTCAGCCCGGACGGCGAGCAGGCCTTCGCGCGCTACCTCGCCATTCGCATGGGACAGGAGCATTTCGCGAACGCACGCTCCGTGCGCAACGCGCTGGACCGGGCGCGCCTGCGCCAGGCCAATCGTCTCTTCGCGAGGCGCGAAGCCAAGCTCACCAAAGTCGATCTCATGACGATCGAGGCCGAGGATATCCTTGCAAGCCGGGTATTCCTCGAAAGCTCACGTCATGGCAATTCAAACACGCATCGCTGAACTCGACGACCTGGAGGTCGTCGCGACCCTGTTCAACGACTACCGGAGGTTCTACGAGCAGCCCGCCGACCTCGCCTTGGCGCGCGCATTCGTGCGCGAGCGCATCACGCGCGGCGAATCGGTGATCCTGCTGGCCGAAGACCCGCAAGCTGCAGGCGCGGCGCGCCATCCGGGTTTCTGCCAGTTGTATCCGAGCTTCTGCTCGGTTGCGGCTGCGCCGATCTACGTGCTGTATGACCTGTTCGTCGACCCGGCGAGCCGCAAAGCGGGCGTCGGCAGGACTTTGCTGCTTGCGGCCGAACGACTGGCCGCGGAGCGTGGCAAGGCACGCATGGATCTTTCCACCGCCAAGTCCAATCGCGCGGCGCAGTCCGTGTATGAATCGCTGGGCTGGGTGCGCGACGAGGTGTTTTACACGTACAGCAAGAGCGTTACGGTTTGACCACCCTCACCCTGCCCTCTCCCGCAGGCGGGAGAGGGTGTTTGCTTGCTCCCCACTTCCGCAAGCGGGAGAGGATGTTTGCTTGCTCCCCTCTCCCGCTTGCGGGAGAGGGCAGGGTGAGGGCTTCAGTGATCCGCATCCACCACGCCGTCGATCGTCGTGGCACTTTCCCTGGGAGGATCCTTCGCGACCGCGCGCACCGCGTCCTGGATCCGTGCGCAGCTGTCGCGAAAGACGGAAGGCGTCATCGTGATTGCCGGCTGCAATCGGTAGTGCCACTTGCCGACCTGCGAGATTCCCAATACGCCGCGGCGCAGGCAGGCCTGGTGGACGGCGCGCTGGAACGCCTGCGCGGGCCGGTTGGTGCGCTTGTCCTGCACGAATTCCAGTGCCATGAAGGCGCCTGCCGCCCGCGCGTCGCCGACCTGTTCGATCTCCTTCTTCAAGGCACCCATCTCTTCGAGGAAGATGCGCTCGAGTGCAAGAGCGTTTTCGAGGACGCCGCCGTTTTCGATCAGCTCGATTCCCGCAAGGGCGCCGGCCGCCGCCGCGGGCACCCAGCCGTACGTGCTGCCCAGCACGAGTCGCGAATGCCCCATGACCTCGTCGGTACCCATGATGGCCGCAATCGGCGCGCCGCCGCCGCAAAACGACTTGCCCAACAGGACCATGTCCGGGTCGATGCCGCGCCAACGTTCGACCGCAAACATGTGCCCGCAGCGCCCCATGCAGGTCTGGACTTCGTCGACGCACAGGATCCAACCCCAGCGTTTGCACATCGCGCCCAGGCGGTCCCAGAATGCCTGGGACGGCACGTGAATGCCGCCTTCGCCAAGCACCGGTTCAATGAGCACTCCGGCCACTTGCCCGGGGTGCACCTGCTGCACGAGCAGGTAGTCGAGGTAGTCGAGCGTCTCGCAATCGTCGAAGGGGCCGGGTCCGCGACGGAACGCCGAGCGGAAGCGATTCGGGTAGGGGATCATCACGATGCCCGAGACGAACTGGGTGCTGCCCGTCGTGACATTCGAAATGTCGCTCGACACGCCCGCGGCGAAATAACTCGATTCACCGTGATACTGGCCGCCGAAGGTGATGATCAAGGGTCGCCCGCTTGCTTCGCGCATATGCTTGACGGCGCCCTCCACGGCCAAGGTTCCCGACACCGAATACTGGATGCGGCGCACGCGCCCCGGCGCGAGCGCCGATAGCCTTTGCGCCAGCGCGAGCGCGGTGGCGTTGGGTACGAAGACGGAAATTTCCATGCCGTGCTTGGCCCAGGCCTCGTCCATCGCCGCCTTGATCGAAGGTGGAGTCGGACCGAATGGCGAAGAGCCCCAGCCGCCGATGTGATCGGCATACGTGTTGCCGTCGAGGTCCTCGATCAGGTAGCCGCGCTTGCGTGCCTCGATGAAGGGCACGAGCTCGTGGCTGTTCATGCCATGGGTAAGACAGGGATCGGTGCGTTCGAACATTGCGCCACTCAGCGGGCCAGGAAGCGAGGTCCTGACGGCGGGCGTTTCGGTACTGCGGCTATAGGGGTGTTCGGCCCCTTGGCTTTGCGGATTCATGGTTGGTTCTCCTGGGAGTCGGAATTGGGGTTTCCTGTTGCAAGCCAGGAATTGCTCCCCCAGGCACCAGCAGCGACCACTTGGCGTCGCCATACAAGGCGTGAATGGGTTCGTCGAGCACGCAGCGATCCCGGCGCGAGCGCGCGATTTCATCGTCGGCCGCACCGTGCACCCAGTACCTGTAATTAGTACGGGCCGATGATGTACCGGCAAGATCGCAGTGCAATGGTTCGCTCATGGTCGATCCATGTCGTAAAAACGCGTCGATCAAAAATCAAAAATCCGGACGTTCTTGCGTTTTAGAGAAATTTGCCGGCGTTTCAATGTAGAAAATGAGCTGTATATAAAATTTTTGAACTTGCATTCTTTCTTATTAACTTTGGCTAATAAACCATTTAGCATGTACGTAACGAAAGTAACATGTAACGGAAAGTGTCAATTCGAACGTGGGCGAAACGGCGTGCAAGGCCGATGGCCCCGGAACTTCGCATGGCTCTGCCGATCATCATCCATGTCCATGTCTACAAGAACGCGGGGACCAGCGTCATCGCGGCGTTCCGGCGCAACTTCGGCGACCGGGTCGCCGAACTCGAGCCGGACGATCCCGAACGGTTCCTGGACGATCGTACAGTAGAAGAATACCTCCGCAAGCATCCGGACACCGTGATGGTCAGCAGCCACCGGATCCGCATGCCCTTGCCGGCGCGGCTTGCCGGGCGCGATGTCCTGCCCTTGGTGTTCCTGCGCGATCCGATCGACCGCCTTTCCTCGGTCTACCGCTTCGAGCGGCGTGAAGGGCAAAAGGGCGCGATTGCGGCGCTCTCCCGAACCACCGACTTTCCAGGTCTCGTATCCACCTTGCTCACGGCCGGCCTGGGGTCGACGATCGCCGATGTGCAAAGCCAGCTTTGCGGATCACCGGCCGATATTCCCGAGGGTGCCTTGCTGGGCCTGGTGGAACGATTCTCGGAGTCGATGGCCTTGATCGAGCATCGCCTGCACCAGTGGTACCCAAGGTGCGACCTGGCCGGTTCCTTCGAGAACGTCACGCGCCCGCGTGGCCAATTGCAGGCGGACGTTCAGCAGACGCTGGACGATCTGGGCCCGGAACTGGTCGGCAAACTGCTGCATCTCAATGCACGCGATGTCGCGCTGTACCGGTTTTTTGCCGCGCACATCGACGACCGGCTGCGCGATCGAGGTGGCGCGAGGTACGCAGAGCAGTTTCGCGCGCGCGAGCATGCGTCGGCTCTCGGTTCGGCCGCACGGCAAGCCGATGCCGTCGGTCCGGACTGTCCTTCCCTGACCTTGCACAAGGTCGAGGGTGCGCGGACCGAGGGGAAGGCAGCCAACAGGCACCGCGGGGAATTCGCGATGCACTACCAAGCGTCCGATGCAGGTCCGGTCGATTCGACCGGCACGATCGCGATCCGCGGATTCCGCTTCGCATGCGCATGCGGCGATGGCCTTCCGGTGCTGTGTCCGCAGGAGACGGTGCGCTTCGAGATGACGGTCGAATGGCTTCGACCGGTCGCGACCCCGGTCGTCGGCTTTACCATCCGCGATCGCTCCGGACGCGTCGTCTGGTGCATGAACACCTTCTGGACCAAGGCGCCCCTGGAGTCGGTGCGCGAGCCGCAGACCTGCGTTTATGGTTTCACCTGTCCGCTGCCACCCTTGATCGGCGGCTTGTATACGATCGATGTCGATACGGCCCTGGGCGCCGCGCAGAGCGTGCAAATGCTCGTTTCCCGGCGCGAGGCTGCTGCATTTGGCGTCGCGGCGCATTACGATCCGGTTCCGGGCGGCGTCGTTTTCGTGCGCGACATCGCCCTCGAGCAGCGTCGCACGCACTAGGCGGCCGATCGCCGCCATCCCTCCACGTCGCGAAGGAGTCGCGCTTGAAATTCCGCATCCGCGCGACCAGCCCGGATGATCGCCCCGGCATTGTCACGCTGATGCGCGCGGCAGGCCTTCAGATCGACGCGAACGCGAGTCATTTCCACTGGAAGTACTGGCAGGAACGTGCCGACTGGCCGGGCGCGCGCTCCTTCGTGGTGACGGACGATGACCAAATCCATGCACATGCAGGCATCGTGCCGGGTGCGATCCTGTGGCCCGGTGGTCGCGCGACCACGCTGCATTTGATCGACTGGGCCGCTTCCCCCAGCGCGGTGGGCGCAGGCATGGCGCTGCTCAAGCATCTGGGCGCTCTGCGCGAGTCGATGATCGGTGTCGGAGGCACCTCATCGACGCGGCGCGCGCTGCCCGCCGTCGGTTTTCATCCACAAGGAGAGGCGTCGTCCTACGTGCGCGTCCTGCGGCCCTGGCGAATCCTGCGCAACCAGGCGCGCTCCTCCTCGCATTGGTCCTGGAAAGCCCTGCCCAAGTTCGCCAGGAATGCCTGGCGCGCGCTGCGCGCTCCGGTCATCGAATCGGGGCCGTGGACCTGCGCGCAGGTCGGGCGAGCGGACCTCGCTCTGCTCGAGGACGTGCTGCCCCGTGCCACGAACGGATCGGCTGTCCTGGAACGAAGTGTTGCCGGATTGGCCTACTTTCTGGATTGCCCGATCGTTCCCGTGCAGATCCACGCGCTGCGCAAGGATGATCGCCTCGTGGGCTACTTCATTCTTGCCTTCGCGGGAGGACAGGCGCGCCTGGCCGACACCTGGGTCGCCTCGGGCGACCCCATGCAATGGCGCGGACTCGTGCAGTGCGCGATCCGGACTGCGCTTCTGGACGACGAAGTCGTCGAAATCGTCAGCGTCGCAAGCGACCCGGCGCTTGCCCTCGCTCTGGCGGAAACGGGCTTTCGTCCACGCTCCTCGGATGTGATCCAGATGCGTCGCAAGGTGAAGACGCCGGGTGCGGCGCCGATCGACCCTTTGCGCTTTCAAATGCTCGACAGCGACGCGCTCTACCTGCCCTCGGCGCCCTGGTCCTGAGGCGCCTCGCTCTCCATCAGCGCCTCGATCGCTCCGACCGGCGCGCTGCCGTAGCTGAGGAACTTCTCATGGAAGCGCTTCAGGTCGAAGCGTGGCCCCAGCTCCGCCTTGCGCCGCTCGCGCAAATCGTAGATGGCCGAGTACCCCGCGAAATAGCTCGTCAGCTGCACGCTCGTCAAGGTGACCCGGCGCCACTTGCCGCGCACTTCCTCGTCCGATTGGAACGCCTCGCGCGACAGGAAGCGCTTGGCGTCGTCCTCGGTCATGCCCAGCACATGCACGCTGTAGTCGAGGATGGTGTTGCAGACCGAGCGCAGGTTCCACTTGGAGTACAGGAGCCACTGCTCGGCGGTGTCCTCGCCGTAGCCTGACTCGAGCATCATCCGCTCGCTGTAGACGGCCCAGCCTTCGACCATCGCGCCGTTGGCAAACAAGCTCTTGATGAGGCTGGGCGACTTGTTCGCGTAGACCAGTTGCACGTAGTGTCCCGGTACTGCCTCGTGGATCACGAGGACCGGAAGCACCCAGCGGTTGTACTCGCGCAGGAAGCTCTCCGCCCGCTCGGCATTCAGGTCGTCGATCGGAGTGACATTGAAGTACGTGGGCGCCCCGGGGTCGTAAGGGCCGGGCGGATCGATGCTGGCGCGCGGCGCGCCTTGCTTGTACGGCGGCGTGACGCGTACCTGTAGCGGCTTTTGCAGGTCCAGCGTCAACAGGCCCTTGGACTCGATCCATTGCTCGAGCTCCGGGATGCGACGCTGCACCTCCGCGAAGAGATCGCCGCGCGCGATATGCTGCTCCGACAGCTTGCGAATGACACCGCCGATCTTGTCCAGGCGGTCCGCCGGCCGTGCTTCATTGGGAAACACCTTGGGCCACAGTTCGTCCGCCAGCACGTCCATGCGATCGAGCAGGTGCTCCTTCTCCTGGAGCGCGCGCTGGTACAGCGCCTCGGCCGTGCTGCCCGACGCGATCTCGAACGCGAATTTCCGTTCGTAGAGTTCCTTGCCGATGCGAAAGCTGCGCGCGCTCCCGGGTGCGCGCGAAGCTTCGAGGGCGCGCAAGCCTTCGACGAAGCCCTGGATGGCCTCGCGTGCCTGTTTCGCGCGCTGCGCGATTTCGTGCCGCTCGCCGGCTGCCAGATGCGATCTGGCCAGGGCGGCGTCGAGCTCTTCGCCCAGCACCGGAAGGGAACCGAGGCTTTGCTCGATCGCGAGCTGGGTGTGCTCGTGCGTGGGATTGCGCAGGTTGCGCAGCGCAGCGGCGTAGAAGTCGGGGACCCTTGCCAGGCGCGCGCCGATCGTCCGCAGTCGTTCGTCCAGGGGCGCGTACTCCGTGACGAGCAGCAGCTCGAAGGGATCCGCGATGTTGTACCAGGACGGGTTCCACTGCCATTCGCCAAATTCCTCGAGACTCCACAGTTCCAGCGCGAGCTGGTTGCGCAGCATTTCGCGGTCGGTCCGGGTCGGCGCCTCCAGCGAGCCCGCTGGAATTGCATCGAGGCGCGCCAGGTTCTGGCGCAGGAAATCCGCGAGCGCCGCGCGGTGGTGCGCGTCCGGCACGTTCAATTCGCGCGCCACGCGGTAATACCCGTTTGTCACGGCGCCGTCCGTGTGCAGCTTCCAATACTGGTCCAGGAAGGCGTCGCCGAAGGTCCGGTGAAAAACGGCGTTCGCGTCGCCGGCTTGTGCGGCCGCCGGGACGGACATGGCCGAAACGAGGACAATCACGAGGATTCGAACGGCGCTCGATGCCAGGCGATCCGTGCACCAGGTCGCTTTCATCTTGGGAATTCCTCGAATATGCGCGCGGGGCCGCACGGTAGCATGGTCCATAGGCAACAGAACAAACGCCATCCGTGATTTCCACGAGCTCTAAACAACCGCAGCGCATCGGGCGCTTCGAGATCGTCCGTACCCTGGGTACCGGCGCGGAAGGCACCGTGTACCTCGCCTCCGACCCGCACCTCGGACGTCAGGTCGCGCTCAAGACCCTGCTCGTGGGCGCGAAGTCCGGCTTGACCGACGACGGTATCGCCACCCTCATGGGGGAGGCGCGCATCGTCAGCACGCTTTCGCACCCGAATATCGTTCCGCTGTACGACGCCGGAGAGGACGGCCCTGGTCCCTACCTCGTGTTCGAATACGTCGAGGGCAAGACGCTCGCGGCCTTGATCCGGGAAGAAGGCGCGCTGGAAAGCGCGCGCGCGGTGGAAATCTCGATCGCCCTGGCGCAGGGTGTCGCGTATGCCCACGAGCGCAACATCGTCCATCGCGACCTCAAGCCCGCGAACGTCATGATCACGTCCGACGGCACGCCGCGCCTGATGGATTTCGGGATCGCCCAGCGCGTGGCCCATGCCGGGACCGAAGCGAGCTTCATCGTCGGCACGCCCTCGTATATGGCGCCCGAATACATTCGCGACCGGACCTATCTGCCGGCCAGCGACGTCTTTTCGCTCGGCGTGCTGCTGTACGAAATGCTGACCGGCAAACCGCCGGTCGGCGGCAGGAACGGGCGCGAGGTCGTTCGACGGATTGTCGAGGAGGAGTTCGCGCCGCCGTCCAAGCTCAATCCGAAGGTCGACGAACACCTCGACGCCCTGGTGATGAAGGCGCTGGCCAAAGCGCCGCACGAACGCTTTGCGGGGGCGGCCGAATTTTCCGTTGCCCTGCGCAGTTACCTGGAGCCGGAGGAAGCAGGGACGGGTGACGCCCAGGGCACGCTCGAATACCTGTTGCGGCGCATCCGGCACAAAGGCGACTTTCCCGCACTTTCGTCGACGATCAGCGCGGTCAATCGCGCCGCCTCGTCCGATCGCGAGCCGATCGCCGTGCTTTGCAATTCGATCCTGCGCGACTTCGCGCTCACCAGCCGGCTGCTCAAGATCGTCAACGCCTCGGCGCTCAATCAATTCGGCGGCGCGATCGGCACCGTCTCGCGTGCGGTCTCGATCCTGGGCTACAACTCGGTGCGCAACGTGTCGATGTCGCTCGTGCTCTTCGAGCACATGCACGATCGCTCCAATGCCACGGCCCTGAAGGACCAGGTCGTCTCGATCTATTTCAGCGGACTGCTGGCACGCGAGCTGCATGGCAGCGCGGACCTGCGCGACGCCGAGCAGGCGTTCATCTGCGCGATGTTCCATCGCCTGGGCAAGTTGCTCGCCACTTTTTACCTGCACGAGGAGGCACAGGTGGTGGACCGTCACGTCCAGACCAAGGACTGGGACGAGCAACGCGCTTCGCGCGAGGTGCTGGGCATCAGCTACGAGGAACTGGGCGTCGGCGTCGGCAAGGCCTGGAATTTCCCGGAGGAAATCCTGGAAAGCATGCGACCCGTCGCCGGGCCGGTCAATAAAAGCCCGCCGCAGGAAAACGAGCGCCTGCGCCTGCTCGCGAACCTTGCCAACGAACTGGCGGATGTCGTGCAAGGCGCGGACGACAGCAAGCGCGCACTGCGACTGAAGGAACTCGTCGCCCGCTACGGCAAGGCCACCGGAATCACGGAGCGTGCCTTGACGACGGCGGTGCAGAACTCCGCGAACGCGATGATGCGCGATGCCGACTCGCTCGGGCATGGCGTCGCGCGCAATGGCTTCCTCAAGGAGGCGAAGCGCTGGGGCGTCGCGCCGCAAAGCGCACGGGGCCGCCCGAAAGCGGAAGACGAGAAGGTGGGCGTGGAGGCTCCGGCCGGTGAAGACGAGACCTTGGACGACGCAGCCGAAGGTGAAGCCAGCGCGAGCGCGCGGGTCCTGGCACATACGCAGCGCCTGGTCGCGGATGACCACCTCACGCAGGAGCTGGGGTCGAACCTCGCCCAGCAACCGGGCCGTCGCCAGGCCGCGCTCGCCGCGGGCGTGCAGGAAATCACCAATACGCTCGTCGGCGATCATTCGCTCAACGACGTCCTGCGCGTGATCCTCGAAACGATGTACCGCTCGATCGGCTTCGATCGAACGCTGCTGTTCGTGCTCGATGCGCGCCAGCAGGTCTTGCGCTGCCGCTTCGGCTTCGGCGCCGACGTCGAACGCATCGTGCGCAAGGGCACCGCGGCACCCCTGGGCGGGGCGCGCGATATCTTCTATGCGGCGGTCGTGCTGGGGGCGGACCTGTGTATCGAAGACATGAATTCCGAGAAAGTGCGTGCGCACGTGCCGCAGTGGTATCGCGACGCAATTGGCGCGCGCGGCATGGTGCTGCTGCCGATCGTCAACCGCAAGAAGACGCTGGGACTGATCTACGCGGACAGCAGCAATCCGGCGACGCTGCACTTCAGTGCCGAAGAACTGGGCTTGCTCAAGACCCTGCGCAACCAGGCCGTTCTGGCGATGCGCCAGGGCGGCTGAGCATCCTTTCGCGTCGCCCGCTTTGCGGGGGAGGGGGAGGGGTAGGGGAGGGGGGAAGTGTTACGGCGCCGCATCTTCATTCAGGCGCGCAATCAACTCGCTGACTTCGGGGCGGATCCGATAGCGCGCCACGACCTCGTCGATGCGCTGTTGCGGACCCTTGGCGCGCTCGCGGCGCAACAGCGCGGCATCGGGCGCCGGATAGTCGACGGGAGCTGCCGTGCCCGCTTCCTGTAATCCCCGCGCCTGCTCGTGCGAGCCGGTCTGGTCCAGCGCCCTGGCGTACCAGTAGCGTGCGACGAGGGTGGCGTGGTGGGCAGGCGCCTGCGCGTTCCAGATCGCGTACGCCCATTGCAGGGGTTCGAGTGCGTCCTGCGGGCGGTGCAAGGCAAGCAAAGCGCGTCCCCGCACGAGGAAATAATTCGCCAGGTCGGAGTTCTGCGCCGCCGCGTCGCCGCGCAGCGGGTGATTGCGCTCTGCGGGCGCGGCCTGGTCCGTGATCGCGAGAGCCTGCTGCGCGTCGCCCATCGCAAGCTTGACACGCGCCGGCCCGACAAGAAAGGAGCGCATGTCCGTACCGGCCTCGTTCGTCTCCTCGATGATGCGAAGCTGTTCCTGGCTGACCTCGTCGGCCTCGCGCAGCCTGCCGGTTGCGACGAGCGCATCGGCAAGGTAGAAATCGATCTGGCGCACGTAGTTCATGCTCTTGTCGTGCAGAAAGCGCTGGCGCAGAGCCTGGCCGACCGTGCGCGCGCGCTCGTATTCGCCCAGTCCGAGGAGCGACCCGACGCGCTCGAAGCCGTTGCGCAGATCCGCGCGATCGGCCGTCGATTTCTCGCCGGTGTCCAGCGTCTGGCGGTAGGCATAGCCTTCGTCGATGAACGGTTCGGCCTCCAGAGGCCGGCCGGACTGGATCATCGCGTAGGCGACGGCGCTGCCGTTGCGATAGCGCTGCAGGCTGGCATAGGGCTCGCTTTGCGCGAGCAAGGCGTACAGCGAGACATAGGTCGCCAGTGCCGCTTCGCCCTTGCCTGCGGCCATCTGCCCCGAAGCCAGCATCCAGAGTGCGGCGACCGTGGGCTGTCCGTTCTGATGCTGCTCGATCGCGATGCGCAGATTGCGCTCGAGCAGGGGCATGCCTTCACGGTCGCGATCGAGCCAGCAAAGCACCTCGCCGTACAGCGCCATGGCGCGCACCATCAAGGGATGGGTCGAAGGCAGGCGTGTCGAGGCACGACCCGTCTGAACCACGGGCTCCAGCACCGCGAGCGCCTCGCTGTCGCGATTGAGCACGCCTGGTCCGAGCAGTTGCGCGAGGCGATTGGCGGCACGCACCGTGTGCTCATCGTCCAGCCCCAAGGACCTGCGCGAGGTTTCGAACGCCTCGCGCGCATCGATCACGAATCGCTCGGGGTCGCTGAAGCCTCCCATCTCCGAGCGTGCGGTCAGCGCGTCGACAAGGAGCGGGATGCCGGGCGACCCCAGACCACGCAGCGTCTGGATGGCCGGGTCGAGCGTCTGGCGGATTTCCCGGTCGTCCGTTGAGACCTGTCCGAGCAGGACATGGGCACGCAACAGGTCCCAGTCGGTGATCGGGTACAGGCCTTGCGCCTGCGCGATCGTGCGGCGCAGGACGCTGGCCGAATCGGCGTTTTCATCGCGATTGCGGTATGCAGTCGCGATCGCCAGGCGCATGGGCAACTGCAGGTCGGGGCGGTCGCTCAGTTCCCGGTCGATGCGGTCCTCGAAGGTCTTGAGCAGGGCGCGATCCGACGCCTTGGTCTGGCGGCTCGCGTTCGGATCGGCCTGCTGGATCACGGCAAGCATGAACCCGTTGACGCGCTCCGCGTTCTGCGCGGCCTCGCGGGCGCGTGCGCCCTGCCACACCGCGACCGTCAGGCCGGCGGTCAGTGCCGCGACCACCGCGAGCGAAGCGCCAACCGCAAGGCGATTGCGCGAAAGGAAGCGGCCTGCCCGGTACCAGCCGCTGTCGCGGCGCGCGTGCACGGCCCGGCCGTCCAGGTAGCGCTCCAGGTCATCGGCGAAAGCGGCAGCGGTCTCGTAGCGGCGATCAGGATTTTTCTGCAGCGCCTTCAGGCAGATCGTGTCGAGATCGCCACGCAGCGCGCGTGCAAGCGCGCGGTCTTTCGCGAAGTTGCTGGGCACCGGCGGGTCGGCGCGCACGATCGCGTCTTCGATCGCCGTGCGCGAATCGCGCTGGGTTCGATAGGGGCGCTCGCCGCTCAACAGCTCGAAGAGCATGACGCCCAGCGAGTAGATGTCGGTTGCGGTGGTCACGGCTTCCCCGAGGAACTGTTCCGGTGCCGCGTAGGCGAAGGTCAGCGGGCGCCCCGCGGATCGCGTGAGTTCGGTCTCCACGACGCTGCGCGAATCGCTTGCCAGTACCTTCGCGATGCCGAAGTCGAGGAGCTTGACCTGCCCCGCGCCAGTGACCAGCACGTTGGCGGGCTTGAGGTCGCGATGCACGACCAGGCGCACATGCGCATAGGCGACTGCGCGCAATACGTCGATGAACAGGCGCACCTTGTCGCGCACGGGCAAATTGCGCTCGCGGCAACTCACATCGATCGTTTCGCCCTCGACCACCTCGAGGGCGAGATACGGCCGTCCCTTCTCCGACCACCCCGCGTCGTACAGGTGCGCAATGTTCGGATGGTTCAGGCTGGCCAGGACCGAGCATTCGCGGCTGATCCGGTCCGCCAGCCCGCGATCGGCCCATTCGGAATGCGGGATCTTCAAGGCTACGGAGCGTTGCATCGCGCGATCGGCCCGCTCCGCCAGCCATACGGTTGCCATGCCACCTTCGCCAAGCACGCGCACGAGGCGATAAGGGCCGATGCGATCACCGGCCTGATCCGCCACGTGCGAAGTGTTGCGTGCGAAATCGGCGAGGTGCGCGCGATCGAGCATGCCCATCGACGAATCGCCGGTGGAAGTCTCCGGATGCGCCTGCGTGTGCAGCAGACGGCGCAGGAGCGGCAGCAGCGCGGTGGAGTCCGCAGGCAGCGCGGCGAGCCAGGCTTCGCGCTGGTCCGCCGCCAGGTCGAGCGCGGTTTCCAGCAGTCGATTCAATCGCCGCCAGTCGGCTGATTCGAGTTGTCCAACGACTACGGCCACTTCGGTTCCGTTCCGTTCAACGGGTCATAACAGCGGGTCATAAAAGCGGGTCATAAAAGCGAGTCATAAAAGCGAGCCAGAAAAGCGGGCCCGAAGCACGGGGCACGACTCCGCCGCGCTGATCGGGCTTCTACGTCCGTAAGACGCATTTCATCCGTCAAACCGGGCGCGTTCCTGCCGCAAGATCGCTGACCTTGGACATGGGAATCCAGGGCCCGTTACCGCTTGATCGACACCATCAGCAGCAGGCGCGCGCGGTCCCAGTCGCGCCGCACGGTCCGTTCGTTGATGCCCAGGAATTGCGCAATTTCCGATTCGCTGAAGCCGCCGAAGTAACGCATTTCCACGACTTGCTTCAAGCGCGGGTCGACGCTTTCCAGTTCCAGCAGGGCGTCGTGCACGCGCTCGATGTCGTCGTCGCTTTCACCGTGCTGGTCGAGCAGGTCGGTCGATAGCGTGACATGCGCCTGGCCGCTGCCGCGACGCGCGGCGCGGCGCTTGCGCGCGAAATCGACGATCACGGAACGCATCACCTGCGCGGCATAGGCCATGAACTGTCCGCGGCATTGCGCGTCGAGGCGGGCGGCATGACACAAGCGCTCGTAGGTCTCGTGGACCATGACCGTGGTGTCGAGTAGCGTGATCGTCCCGTTTTGCGAAAGGCGCGAATGCGCCATGCGGTGCAATTCCGGGTACAGGGCGCCCACGATCTGGTCGATTGCGGCGCGGTCGGAGCCGTCCCGCGCTCGTTGCAGCAAGCTGGTGATGTCTTCCACGTTTCGCTACAGGGGCGGCGGGCTGCGGAAGATAGTACTTACCGCAGGGTTTTGCGGTCAATCAAAAAAATCCACCTTACCCGTCTCAAGGGAGTATTCCGCGCCGACGACGAGCAGGCCGTCGCTTTCGATCAGGTTCTCGAGCAGCTCCGAGCCATGGCGCAGGTGGTCGACTGACATGCGGATGTTGGCGCGCACCGCCTGGTGCACGAGCGCATCGTGGTCGTGGCGCAGTTCCGTCGAAAGGAGCGTTTCCACCGAAGGACGGACACGATCGACGATCGAGCGCAGATTGCGCGACTGTTCGGCACGCGGGCGCTGCAACTCCTCGAGTGTTGCCAGGATCGCACCGCATTGCGAGTGGCCCAGGACGACGACCAGGCGCGTTGCCATGCGCTCCGCGGCAAATTCCACGCTGCCGATCTGCGAAGGCGCGACGATGTTGCCGGCGACGCGGATGACAAAAAGGTCGCCCAAACCTTGGTCGAACACGATCTCGGCGGGGACACGCGAATCCGAACAACCCAGGATGACGGCAAACGGCTCCTGGCCCGCCACAAGCTCACGCCGGCGCTGCTGGGTGGCAACACCGTCCTGGTTGCGGATCTCGGAAACGAAACGCTGGTTCCCGGCGCGCAGGCGCTCGAGCGCCTCGTGGGCCGGGATCATGAGGGTGGCAATGCCCTCGTCGCCCGCGATCGCGGGCGACTCACAGTCCCACGCACACGTACTTCATCGTCAGGTACTCGTCGATTCCGTGGCGCGAGCCTTCCCGTCCGAAGCCCGACTGCTTGATCCCGCCGAACGGCGCCACCTCGGTCGTCATGAGGCCGACATTCACGCCGACCATGCCGTATTCGAGTTGCTCCGCGCAGCGCATCACGCGTCCGATGTCGCGCGAGTAGAAATACGCGGCCAGGCCGAACTCGGAGGCGTTCGCGGCAGCCACGACCTCGGCGTCCTCGCGGAAGCGGAACACGGGTGCAACCGGCCCGAATGTCTCCTCGCTTGCGACCAGCATGCTGTCGCGCACGCCCGAGAGCACGGTCGGTTCATAGAACGTCCCGCCCAGCGCGTGGCGCCGGCCACCCGTCTCGACCTTCGCGCCCTTCGCAAGCGCGTCGCCGACATGCGCCTCGACCTTCGCCAACGCGGCCGCATCGATCAGCGGCCCCTGTTGCACCCCGTCGTCGCTGCCGCGACCGACCTTGAGCGTGGCAGCGCGCGCCGCCAGCTTCTTCACGAATTCGTCGTAGACGCTTTCGTGCGCGTAGAAGCGATTGGTGCAGACGCAGGTCTGGCCGGCATTGCGATATTTCGAGGCGATCGCGCCTTCCACCGCGGCATCGACGTCGGCATCGCCGAAGACGATGAATGGCGCATTGCCGCCCAGCTCGAGCGAGAGCTTCTTGAGCGTTGGCGCGCACTGTTGCATGAGGATGCGGCCGACGGCAGTCGATCCCGTGAAGGAAAGCTTGCGCACGACCGGAGATTCGCACAGCAGCTTGCCCACCGCGATGCTGTTCTCGGCATCCGCCGGAACGATATTGATGACGCCCGGCGGAAACCCCGCACGAACGGCGAGCTCCGCCAGCGCAAGTGCGGATAGGGGCGTTTGCTCGGCGGGCTTGACCACGACCGTACAGCCGGCGGCGAGCGCCGGTGCGATCTTGCGGGTGATCATGCCGTTGGGGAAATTCCACGGCGTGATGGCCGCGCAAACTCCGACGGGTTCGCGCAATGTCATCAGACGCCGGTCGGGCCATGGCGAGGGCAGGGTTTCGCCGTTCACGCGCTTGGCTTCCTCCGCGAACCATTCCACGAAGCTCATGCCGTATGCAATTTCGCCGCGTGCCTCGGTCAGCGGTTTGCCTTGCTCGGCCGTGAGAATGCGCGCCAGATCCTCGGACGCAGCCATCGCCAGGTCGTTCCAGCGACGCAGCAGGATCGAGCGTTCCTTTGCCGTCTTGGCGCGCCATGCGGGGAAGGCCCGCTCCGCCGCCGCGATCGCCTTTTGCGTCTCCACGACGCCGCAGTTGGCGACTTCCGCCAACTTGCCGCCGTCTGCCGGATTGGTCACGGCAAATCGGCCCTGCGATCCGTCGACCCACGCACCGTCGATGAAGGCCTGGTTCTTGAAAAGGCCGCCATCTTCCAGGGGCGGCATTTGATTAACGCGTTGCAACATGTCGAGCTCCGATCACCTAGGCAACAAGGATAGCGCAGGCGCCCAAGTGGCTCGATTCATCTTGCCGAACTGCGGACTTCCATGGGAACGGTTGCTGGATTTCGATGGTTTCGCAATCGTTTGCAGCGAAAGCCTTAAGGTGGTGCCTGCGGCGAAACGAGGGTGCTGGTCTCAACGGTCGCCTGAGGGGAATTTCACGCGATGCGATGCATTTTCCCCGGTTTGCGTTGCGCCGCAGCAGCAATCGATTGCAACAGGCGCCGTGCGCCGGATTTGATATTCGGCTAATGTTCGCCGCTCGAAGCCGCTGCGCCCGGGTTGAGAAAGGTGCGCACGGCTTCCCGTTGAGAGCAAGTTCGCGCAAGTCAAGAGTAGATACAGCAGGGGAGGCATGGGGGATGGACTACGCGCAGCAACAGCGCAACCCTTTTAAGCATTTGACCGGTTTTGTGCTGGTATTGCTTCTGCACATCGTGGTCGGCTATGCAGTGGTCACGGGTCTCGCACGCAAGGTAGTGGAAGTCGTCAAGCAGCCGTTCGAGACCAAGATCGTCGAGGAGAAGAAGGCGCCGCCGCCGCCGGAGGCACCGCCGCCGCCACCGCCCAAGCTCGTGGTGCCGCCGCCGCCCTTCATTCCGCCACCCGAGATCCAGATCGCGGTCCAGGCGCCGGCAAACACGATTACGCAGGTCACGACGAAGACACCGCCGCCGGCGCCGCCGGTCGTCAAGCCGACACCGCGTCCGGCGACGCCCGCTTCGTTCCAGCGCGACAAATGCTCGGCGGGACCGGAACCGGTTTATCCGATGGCCTCGCGGCGTAACCAGGAGGCGGGTACGCTTGTGCTGCATATGTACGTGGAGGCAAACGGATCGCCGACGAAGGTCGAGATCCAGAAGTCCAGCGGGCACGCGCGCCTGGACGACGCCGCCAAGGCATGGGCGCTGACCTGCACGCTCAAGCCGGGAACTCTGGACGGCAAACCGATTGCCGGTTGGACAAGTCAGCAGTACACGTTCACGTTACGAGATTAATGGGGAGCGGGATTAGCTTCTCCGTTGGAGAGGGTTCCCGCGTACGTTTGATTGAAGGAGGGGGTATGTTTTTTCAGAAACGTTGGCTCGCCGTATTGGCGACCGTGATGATCGGCGCCAGCACCGCCGTGGCGGTCGGTGCTTTCACACAGGCCGCATCGGCGCAGCAACCGGCCGGCACGAGCACTGACAACTCGGCCGCACCGGCAGCGGCTCCGCCCGCCGCCGGGCTTCCGCCCGACCACGAAGTCGTCGAGAACCCGTACGGAATCGATGCAATGTGGAAGGGTGGCGATTTCGTAACGAAGGGCACGCTGATCGTGCTGATCATCATGTCGTTCGGATCCTGGTACATCATCTTGACGAAGTTCTTCGAGCAGTTCCGCCTCATGGGGCAGGCGGGCGCCGCGCGCAAGACCTTCTGGAACGCCGGCAACGTCAAGGCCGGCATCGAGACGCTCAAGCCGAGCAGCCCGTTCCGTTATATCGCGGAGACCGGTGTCAGCTCGACGCAAAAGCATGAAGGCAACCTGACCGAGCACATCGACCTGAATACGTGGATCGACCTTTCGGTTCGGCGTGCGATCGAAAACGTGCAGAACCGCCTGCAGGACGGCCTGGCCTTCCTCGCAACGGTCGGATCGACGGCGCCTTTCGTCGGCCTGTTCGGCACGGTCTGGGGCATCTACCACGCGCTGACGGCAATCGGCATCGCCGGCCAGGCATCGATCGACAAGGTCGCAGGTCCCGTCGGTGAGGCGCTGATCATGACGGCCTTCGGTCTGTTCGTCGCGGTTCCGGCCGTGCTCGGGTACAACTTCCTGGTACGCCGCAACAAGGTCGCCATGGAGACCGTTCGCGGTTTCGGCTCCGACCTGCACCTGGTGCTCCTGGGCGACACAGGCAAAGGCGGCCGCTAAGGCCCGCCTTTCGGAGGCACATACATCATGGCGATGAACGTCGGCCAGGACAGCGGCGACGAGGACGAGGTCAATTCGACCATCAACACCACGCCGCTCGTCGACGTGATGCTGGTGCTCCTCATCATCTTCCTGATCACGATTCCCGTTGTCCTGCATGACGTCGCGGTCGAGTTGCCGAAGGAACGCAACCAGCCGCGCAAGACCAAGCCGGAAAACATCACGATCTCGGTCAACAAGGACGGCGACGTCTACTGGGGCCAGACGCTGATCAAGGACAACGAGAATCTGGTCGACCGCCTCAAGAAGGAGGCGGTCAAGGATCCGCAACCGGAAGTCCATATCCGCGGCGACATGAACGCGCGGTATGAGTCGATCGGACGCGTGGTCTTCGATTGTCAGCGGGCAAGCATCATCAAGGTCGGCTTCATCCTCGAGCCGCCCCCGAACAATTGAAGCCGGGACAGGTCTAAAAGGAAACCGTTATGGCGATGCAGGTAGGAAGCGGTTCGGGGGAGCCCGAGGTGATGGTCGACATCAACACCACGCCCTTGATCGACGTGATGCTGGTGCTGCTCATCATGCTCATCATCACGATCCCGATCCAGTTGCATTCGGTGAACTTGAACATGCCGGTCGGCAATCCACCGCCCCCGCTCAAGCCGCCGGTCGTGATCGACGTCGACGTGGACTTCGATGGCACGATCTATTGGAACGGTCAGGTGGTTCCGGACCGCGCGACCCTGAACACGTACATGCAGCAGGTCGCTTCCGAGGTCGATCAGCCGGAGGTGCATTTGCGGCCGAACAAGCTGGCGACGTACAAGTTTGTCGCCGAAGTGCTCGCAAGCGCGCAGCGCATCGGGGTCACGAAGATCGGTCTCGTAGGCAACGAACAGTTCATCAAGTAATCCGGGTACGAAAGGTTGTGAGCATGGGGTTTCAGAGAAATATCTCCCTGGTGGCACAGCGAGGCACGCCGGCGTGGCCGCGGGCTTCGGGTGTCGCGGAACTGGTCACGGTGCTGTTCGTTTCGGCGCTTGGCATGGCGACCCTCCCCGCCGCCTACGCCGATGACGCACCGCCGGCCGCCAATGCGGCGCCGAAGGAGACCGTGCGTGCTGAGGTTGGCAAGCCTCTGCAGGACGCGTTGAACCTGATGAAGGACAAGAAGTACCCCGAAGCGCTCGCGAAGATTCACGAAGCCGAACTCGTGCCCAATCGCACGCCGTTCGAGAACTTCACAATCGACCAGATGCGCGGCTCGGCGGCGGCGAATGCCGGGCAGGATGACGTTGCGGTCGCGTCGTACGAGTCTGCGGTCCAGAGTGGACGCTATCCGCCCGACCAGAAAATCAAGCTGGAACTCGCTATCGCGTCGACGTACTTCAACAAGCTCAAGAATTATCCCAAGGCGGCGACCTGGGCGAGCAATTACGTTCGCGACGGCGGTACCGATCCGACGGCGCAGGACCTCATCATCAACTCACACTATCTCAGTAACGACTACACGAGCGCCATCAACGAGTTGAAGGGCGTACTGGAAGCCGACGAGAAAGCCGGGCGGCCGACGACCGAAGCGCATCTCGATTTGCTCTACACCTGCTACGAGAAGACCAACAACTCCGCAGGCGAGAGCCAGATCCTCGAGAAACTCCTGGCGTCCTATCCGAAGAAGGATTACTGGGCGCTGGCGATCAGCCGTCTTTTGCATCATTCCTTTGCCGAGCGCCTGGACCTGGACCTGTTGCGCCTGCGCTTTGCCATGGGCGACTTCAAGAAGGAAGGCGACTACATGGACATGGCCCAACTGTCGCTGGAGGCCGGGTATCCGGCTGAGGCCAAGAAGGTCGTCGACGCGGGCTATGCGAACGGTGCACTGGGCAAGGGCGCCGATGCCGCGCGCCATCAGCGCTTGCAGGCGCTGGTGAACAAGAACGTAGCCGACGACCAGAAGGCGATCAGCGCCGGCGACGTCGATGCCGAGAAGGCGAAGACCGGCGACGGCCTCATGAACACAGGCTACAACTACGTCATCAACGGCAAGGCAGAGAAGGGTCTTGCCTTGATGGAGCAAGGCCTGAAGAAGGGCGGCCTCAAGCATCCCGAGGACTCGAAGATGCATCTGGGCATCGCGTATTACTACGCGGGTGACAAGCAGAAGGCTGCACAGATCCTTCGCTCCGTGCAAGGCAATGACGGCGTCGGCGACCTGGCGCACCTGTGGGCCGTTTTCGCGGCGGGACCCGGACACACCTGATCCTGCTTCGCCTCCTTAGCGCGCGCCGGAGCGCGCGCGGCGGGGGCTTCGCAGGACGGGGTCCCGATAATTGAAAAAAGGGCGCGGCAATTGCCGCGCCCTTTTTGTCTTGTCCCCCTGGAGGAGAGGTTGCTGGAGCCCGTTAGAACGCCCAGAGCGGCGCCGAGTAGGCCGTGCCGTTGATGGTGATCGAATTCGTCTCCAGGCCGACGTAGATATTGCGGCCGTAAAAGGTCGGCAGGCCCCAGTCGATGCCCCCATTGTCTGCCGTGCTGGTGCCGGTTCCCGTGCCATTGCTGCATGTCGAGGTAGGACCACCCAGGTCGTCAAAGGCGGCGTTCGTCGTGGCGAAAAGGGTATTCATGCTGGCGATGGTAAAGGTCAAGGTTCCGACCGTGCCCGTCGCCGCCGAGGCACCGGTCTCCCCTTGAAGGTTTGCCGACAGTGCCAGGGTACTGCTCGGCACGAACCAGCCGTAGGTGTTGTCGCAGGGAATCGATGTTCCCGGCAGGAAAATCCCATTGGAACCGCTGTCGAAAAAGCTGTTACCCCAGGGTGTCCCCGTCCCACCGAAGCCACCGGTATTCGTCAGCGTGCTGAAGAAGTCGCCCGCGAAATTCTGCGCCGTGGTGACCGCGCCCGAATTGGCGAGGTAGACGGCCTGCTGCGCAGTCGTGTTGTTGGTCTCCGTGTTGATACCGAAGACCAGCGACCCCGTCGCGGTTGTCGCGCCCCCTGCCACAACGCTAGGCAGTTCCACGATGACCCCGTTATTGTCCGTGGTGAAGCTGGCAACCGGGTTGGCGACCTGCTGCGTGGCCGTGGCAGTGGACTCGGTGCAGGTGCTGGGCGTACTCGTACTCGAGGAAATCGAGGAACAGTTGAAATAGAAGTACAGGTTCTGACCCGTCGGGCAGGTATAGCCCGTGATGCAGTCATTGATGAACAGCCCGACGCCAAGCACGCCGTTTGCGCCAAATGCGAAGGCGTCATCGAGCTCCGTGCCGGTTCCTGAGCAGGCGGAAGGGGGCGTGCCTGAAGAACTGTCGCCGACGATCTGGATGTTCTGACTGCTCGCAGTTTCCCCCGCGATTTTCACGTCTGCGACACGCACCGATCCCCAGGTAAAGCCGTCGGCGAACTGCTCGCATTCATACAGGCCGCTGCTATTCGTCTGTACCTGCGAGTAATTCGTGGAGGCGACACTTGTGAAAGCCGATGCCATGAGGCGCAGGCCTGAAGAGCCCGTATCGACCATGACGTGGTCGATGCTCTGGCAGGTCGTCGTGCCCGGCAGGCAGACATTGACGGTCACAAACGCGATGTTGACCGTGCCAATGGCCTGGCCGACGGTGCAACCGTTGGACTGCTCCTGCGTCGTGCAGGTGACCGCAACGGGCCCCGAATCAACGACGATCTGCGCGGCGTTTGTTGTCGGCGTTGCGATCGTGCTGCCTGATCCACTGCCCGACCCGTTGCCCAGGGTGGTACTGCCACCGCCACCGCCACCGCCGCAAGAGGCGAGAACCGCGACAAGCGCCGCAGCGGCCAGGCGCAAGCACGCGCGTGATTTACTGGACATCATCGGTCGTTACTCCCGCGGGCAAGGCATTGGTCAAGTAGGCGCGGCCATGGAAGGCGCGCGCGCGGCCGTTCGATTCCACGACGAGGTTTCCCTCCTGCACGATCAGGTGCCCGCGCCCTCCGCGCTGGCGGTGCGGCGAGGTCGTGTAGGTCTTGAATTGGTCGGCGCCCAGCAATTGGCGCAGGTTCGGCAGGGACGGGCCTGTCCAAGCGACGCCAAAGACGGCTCCCCCGGGCGCAACGTATTCGCGCACGACGTCTTGGCCAATTGTCAGCGTGTGGACGACGTAGGAGGTTTTTGCCTCGCGAATGGCGACCGCGTGCATCTGGGACCGGTCCACCTCGATCGAGGATTCGGCCAGGCCGAGCGTGGCGCCGGCCGGCATGGCACATGCCAGCGCGAGCGCGCCGCCGGCCAGTGCCGTGAGCCGGC